>Ga0207655_1000029_pt1 | contig 432187 bp, 420 predicted proteins | sample KBSM44metaG_FD_184398 | JGI IMG/M metagenome (GOLD analysis project Ga0207655, IMG submission 184398) | Miscanthus rhizosphere microbial communities from Kellogg Biological Station, Michigan, USA - KBS M4-4 metaG (SPAdes) (version 2) | ecosystem: Host-associated > Plants > Roots > Rhizosphere... | reverse complement strand
ATGCGCGATTTCATGGACACCATGCGCGCCAGCGGCGTGCAGACCGGCGGGCCTCCAGCGCTTAATCAGCGTGACCGCCAGCAGTTCGCCAATGAGCTGGATAAGTGGCTGCAACAAGCCAAAAAATAATCCGGCCATAATAAAGATAATGACTTAATTTTTATCCACTTACCTGTGTGAAGGTCCCCCTACAAAGAGAAGATAATAATGGCTAAAAAAATCATTCTTGATTGCGACCCGGGGCATGACGACGCAATCGCCATGCTGTTGGCCCACGGCAACCCTGAGATTGAGCTGCTCGCCGTCACCACCGTCGTCGGCAACCAGACGCTGGAGAAAGTCACTCGCAACGCATTGGCCGTGGCTCGCGTGGCAAACATCACTGGCGTTCCCTTTGCCGCCGGTGCAACTCGCCCGCTAGTGCGTCAGGTTGAGGTCGCGGATGAAATCCACGGTGACTCCGGCCTTGATGGTCCGGTACTGCCAGAACCCGCCATTAAGATTGAGCCAATTCACGCCATTGACCTGATCATCGACCTTGTGATGTCCCATCCGCCGAAAACCATTACTTTGGTGCCAACGGGCGGATTAACCAATATCGCCTTAGCCGTGCGCAAAGAGCCGCGCATTGCCGAACGCGTTAAAGAAGTGGTGCTGATGGGCGGCGGTTACCACGTGGGTAACTGGAGCGCGGTGGCCGAATTTAATATCAAAATCGATCCCGAAGCTGCACACATCGTTTTCAACGAGAAATGGCCGTTAACCATGGTTGGGCTGGACCTCACCCATCAGGCGCTGGCAACTCCTGAGGTTTACAGCCGTATTGCCGCTGTCGGCACTCGCCCGGCGAAATTCGTCAATGAGCTGCTCGACTTCTTCAGCCAAAGCTATAAAGACCGTCAGGGCTTCGACGCGCCGCCGGTTCATGACCCGTGCGCCGTGGCTTATGTCATCGACCCGAACGTGATGACGGTGCGCAAAGTGCCGGTTGATATCGAACTCACCGGCACCCTGACGCTGGGAATGACCGTGGCTGACTTCCGCGCTGCGCCACCGGCGGACTGCCATACTCAGGTGGCGGTAAAGCTGGATCACCAGCGCTTCTGGGACTTAATTGTCGATGCCCTCGAGCGCATCGGTGAAGTTGAGTTTTAAGCTCCCGCAGCACGCCAAGCTCTGCAAGAGGCGCTGAATTCAGCGCCTCTTCTCCTCTCTTATTTTATCTGTATGCTTAGCCTTCTCTTTGGCTAACCTGCCTCATCACAGCGGCTCGGTTTGTGCTTCTACCACGGCTAAAGCCACCATATTGACGATGCGTCGCACCGAGGCAATTGGGGTAAGAATATGCACCGGTTTTGAGACGCCCATCAGCACCGGCCCCACGGTTACCCCTTCCGAGCTAGAGACACGAAGCAGGTTATAGCTGATTCGCGCCGCTTCCATATTGGGCATGATGAGGATATTCGCCGCCCCTTTAAGCGGGCTGTCGGGCATGATGTCCTGCCGAATGCTTTCCACTAAAGCGGCATCGCCATGCATTTCGCCATCAATTTCCAGCTCTGGCGCTCTCTGGTTAACTAGCGCCAGCGTTTTGCGCATCTTCACCGCCGACGCGCCGTCCGAAGTGCCGAAACTAGAGTGTGAAAGCAGCGCAACTTTAGGTTCGATACCAAAACGCCGCACGGTTTCCGCCGCCATCAGGGTAATTTCAGCCAGTTGCTCGGGGGTTGGGTCATCATTGACATAGGTGTCGGCAATAAAGGTGTTGCCGCTTGGCAGCAGTAACGCGTTCATCGCACCCGCCACACTGGCCCCCTCGCGGGAACCAAACACCTTCTCCACCACGTCATAATGCTCGTGATAGGTGCCAATGGTGCCGCAGATCATCGCGTCAGCCTCGCCGCGCAGCAGCATAATGGCGGCGATCAGCGTCGGGTTGCCAATCACTTCACGACGCGCCTGCTCCTGAGACACTCCGCGGCGTTTCATCAGTTGGTAATACTCGCTCCAGTATTCATTGAAACGCGGGTCGGACTCATTGTTCACGACGTCGAAATCCTTGCCCGCCTCAATCTGCAATCCGAGCTTTTTAAGCCGCATGTCGATAACGCTCGGTCGCCCAACCAAAATAGGCTTCGCCAGCCCCAGCGTCACCAGCTCTTGGGTAGCATGTAGCACGCGCTCCTCCTCCCCTTCAGCCATCACCACGCGTTTGGCGTCTGTCTTGGCCTGAGAGAAAATCGGCTTCATAAACAGGTTGGTTTTGTAGACGAACTCCGAGAGTTTCTCGACATACGCGTCGAAATCTTCAATCGGGCGAGTCGCCACGCCGGACTCCATCGCCGCCTTGGCGACGGCGGGAGCGATTTTGACAATCAGGCGCGGATCGAAGGGTTTAGGAATGATGTAATCCGGCCCAAAAGAGAGCTCCTCTTCGCCGTAGGCCGAGGCCACAACGTCGCTCTGCTCGGCCATCGCCAAGTCAGCAATGGCATGGACACAGGCCAGTTTCATCTCTTCATTAATGGTGGTCGCGCCGACGTCCAGCGCACCGCGGAAGATGAACGGGAAGCACAGCACATTGTTGACCTGATTAGGGAAATCAGAGCGGCCGGTACAGATAATGGCGTCAGGGCGCACAGCCTTGGCAAGCGGCGGCAAGATCTCCGGCTCGGGGTTAGCCAAAGCCAAAATCAGCGGATCTTTGCCCATGGTTTTGACCATATCCTGGGTCAACACGCCGGGGCCAGAACAACCGAGGAAGATGTCTGCGTTAGGGATAGCATCGGCCAGCGTGCGCTGGCCATTGTCTTCTATGGCATAGGTGGCTTTGGTTTCCGCCATGTTCTCTTCACGGCCTTTGTAGATAACCCCGCGAGAATCACAGGCGGTGATGTTATGGCGCTTCAGGCCCAGTGCGACCAGTAAATTCAGGCAGGCAATGGCGGAGGCACCGGCCCCTGATACCACCAGACGGACATCAGATATATTTTTACCCACCACTCGCAGGCCGTTGAGCACGGCGGCGGTACAAATAATGGCGGTGCCGTGTTGGTCATCATGGAACACCGGGATCTTCATGCGCTCGCGCAGCTTTTGCTCAATGTAAAAGCACTCCGGCGCTTTGATATCTTCCAGGTTGATGCCGCCAAACGTCGGCTCCAGCGCGGCAATCACGTCAATCAATTTATCCGGGTCTAACTCATCGACTTCGATATCAAACACGTCGATACCGGCGAATTTCTTGAACAATACGCCCTTGCCTTCCATCACCGGTTTGCCCGCCAGCGCGCCGATATTGCCCAAGCCCAGCACCGCCGTGCCGTTGGAGATCACGGCAACCAAATTGCCTCGGGCGGTGTATTTATAAGCCGCCAGCGGGTCTTTTTGAATCTCAAGGCAAGGAGCCGCCACGCCCGGAGAGTAAGCCAGCGCTAAATCACGCTGAGTGGCGAGGGGCTTGGTTGGAGAAACCTGAATTTTTCCCGGTACAGGAAACTCATGAAAATCTAGCGCACTTTGTTTCAGCTGTTCATCCATTGTCGGGGCCTCTTTTCTTGTTGTAGGTGAGGTTGTTATTGGTCGTTTTTGTAGGGGCATCGGTAGAGCACGGAGAGGCCATAAGTCGAGCCTTTCACGAAATCTAGTATAGGTAACTTGCCACGACAAACGATGAAGCACGACCAAAATCTAGCCGTTACATCGCTTACTTTTCGTTCGCGGAAGACATCTCGCAAAAATGAACTACGCTTAAAGTTCCCCCTTGCGCAACTCAGGTTGAACGTTCAGCCTTGCGTCAGCTTTTGTGTTTTCCATTGCTCTGGCCCATCACAACAATCAGAAAAAGCACATTCAAATTGTTAACAATTTGATGCAGGGTATGAGCCCACATAAAAGTTGCGCCACGATTTGCGCAAACGGCACGCAAGATTTTTGATAACAATGCTTGTAAGACGAAAAGCATTTAAAGGAGTAGAGATGAACCAGTTAGACGCACTGAAAAAATTGACCACGGTGGTCGCCGACAGTGGTGACATTGAATCTATCCGTCATTTCGAACCGCAGGATGCCACGACCAACCCATCCTTAATCTTAAAAGCTGCCGATCTGCCGCAGTACCAAGGGCTTATCAAAGACGCGTTGGATTACGCCCGCAAAAAAGGTGGCAGTAAAGAGACTCAAATTATCAACGCCAGCGACCGACTCGCCGTTAACATCGGGTTAGAAATCCTGAAAAGCGTACCGGGGCGTATCTCGACAGAAGTCGATGCGCGACTCTCCTTCGACCGCGAGCAGTGTCTGGCAAAAGCGCGCAAGCTGATTGCGATGTATGAAGAAAAAGGCGTTGATAAATCACGTATTCTTATCAAGCTGGCGTCAACGTGGGAAGGCATCAAAGCCGCCGAAGAGCTTGAGCGTGAAGGCATCAACTGTAACCTGACTCTGCTGTTCTCCTTCGCTCAGGCCCGTGCCTGTGCCGAAGCTGGCGTGTATCTGATCTCTCCATTCGTTGGCCGTATCTATGACTGGTACAAAGCCAAAGAGCCGAACGCGGCCTATGACGTCGAGAAAGATCCGGGTGTTAAATCCGTCCGTGATATCTACGAATACTACAAATCTCATAAGTATCAGACCGTGATCATGGGTGCCAGCTTCCGCAAAGTGGAACAAATTCTGGCACTGGCCGGTTGTGACCGCCTGACTATCTCCCCGAATCTGTTAGAAGAGCTGAAAGCCAGCAGTGCGCCGGTAGAACGCAAACTTGAACCTTCAACGAAAGGTTCCCCTCAGCCTAAGCCGCTGACTGAGAGCGAATTCCGCTGGTTGCACAATCAGGACCCAATGGCGGTTGAGAAACTGTCTGAAGGTATCCGCACATTCGCCGTTGACCAGCAGAAGCTGGAAGACATGCTGGCCGCTGAACTTTAATTAATTGGAGTCGAATAATGCCTTCTCGTAAAGAGCTTGCGAACGCTATCCGCGCATTAAGTATGGACGCTGTACAGAAAGCGAATTCCGGTCACCCCGGTGCCCCGATGGGCATGGCTGACATTGCCGAAGTCCTGTGGCGTGACTACCTGAACCATAACCCGACCAACCCAAACTGGGCCGATCGCGACCGTTTTGTATTGTCTAACGGCCACGGCTCAATGCTGATTTACAGCCTGCTGCACCTCACGGGCTATGAACTGCCAATCAGCGAACTGGCTAACTTCCGCCAACTGCACTCTAAAACCCCCGGCCACCCAGAATATGGCTACACGCCGGGTGTAGAAACCACCACTGGCCCGCTGGGTCAGGGCATTGCCAACGCGGTAGGTTTTGCGATTGCCGAGCGCACGCTGGCGGCGCAGTTTAACAAGCCGGGTCACGACATCGTTGACCACCACACCTACGCCTTCTTGGGCGACGGCTGCATGATGGAAGGTATCTCGCACGAAGCCTCATCATTGGCCGGTACCATGAAACTCGGCAAACTGACCGCGTTCTATGATGACAACGGTATTTCCATCGACGGCCACGTCGAGGGCTGGTTTACCGATGACACCGCCAAACGCTTTGAAGCTTACGGCTGGCACGTGATCCGTGGCGTTGATGGCCATGACTCCGAAGCCATCAAGAAAGCCATCGATGAAGCCCATAAAGTGACCGATAAGCCATCACTGCTGCTGTGTAAAACCGTGATTGCCTTCGGCTCGCCGAACAAAGCCGGGACTCACGAAGCGCACGGCGCGGCTCTGGGTAACGACGAAGTGGCGGCAACCCGTAAAAATATCGGCTGGACTCACGCGCCGTTTGAGATCCCACAGGACATTTACGCCGGTTGGGACGCCAAAGAAGCCGGTAAAGCCAAAGAAGCCGCGTGGAACGCCAAGTTTGACGCCTACGCCAAAGCGCATCCTGAGCTGGCGAAAGAGTTTAAACGCCGCGTACAGGGCGAGCTGCCAGCCAACTGGGCTAGCGAATCGCAGAAGTTCATTGATGAGTTGCAGGCCAAGCCTGCCAACATCGCTAGCCGTAAAGCCTCACAGAACACGCTGGAAGCGTTCGGCAAAGTGCTGCCAGAGTTCCTCGGCGGCTCCGCTGACCTCGCGCCAAGTAACCTGACCATGTGGTCTGGCTCGAAATCACTGGGTGATGACCTTGCCGGTAACTACATTCACTACGGCGTGCGCGAATTCGGCATGACCGCCATCAGTAACGGTATCGCGCTGCACGGTGGTTTCCTGCCGTACTCCGCCACCTTCCTGATGTTCGTTGAATATGCTCGTAACGCGGTGCGTATGGCGGCGCTGATGAAAATCCGCAACGTCTTCGTCTATACCCACGACTCCATCGGTTTGGGTGAAGATGGCCCAACCCACCAGCCGGTCGAACAAATGGCCAGCCTGCGCGTTACGCCAAACATGAGCACTTGGCGTCCGGCGGATCAGGTCGAGTCTGCGGTGGCGTGGAAATATGCTATTGAACGCACTGACGGCCCGGCGGCGCTGATTTTCTCTCGCCAGAACCTGACCCAGCAGCCGCGCACCAAAGAGCAAGTTGCCAATATCGCTCGCGGTGGTTATGTGCTGAAAGACAGCGAAGGCACACCGGACATTATCCTGATTGCCACGGGCTCTGAAGTGGGGATCACCGTGGAAGCCGCCGACAAGCTGGCTGCGTCTGGCACTAAAGTGCGCGTAGTGTCTATGCCTTCGACCGACGCCTTCGACAAGCAGGATGCGGCTTACCGTGAGTCCGTGCTGCCGAAAGCCGTCACGGCGCGCGTCGCCGTTGAAGCCGGGATTGCCGACTACTGGTACAAATATGTTGGCCTGAACGGCGCGGTAGTGGGTATGCACAGCTTCGGCGAGTCTGCTCCGGCTGATCTGCTGTTCAAAGAGTTCGGCTTCACCGTGGATAACGTGGTGGCACAGGCTCAGTCATTACTCAAGTAATGTGCTAAAACGCCAAAAGCAAAAGGCATCCCTCGGGATGCCTTTTTTGTCTGCGACGAAGACGGAACTGGCCGGAAATCAGCGTTTTTGCGTCACCCACAACACCGGCCACTCGCCGCCGCTGCTGTAACCATCGCAGCTCGGCTCGGAGGAGAATGAAGTCAGCTGGAACTGCTTACCGTCGTAAACCCAGCGCGATGCCACGCCGCAATCGCCAATCCCCCGCCCTTTATCAAAGGTAGAAAGCTCGCCGGTTTTCGGGTCAAAGTCTGCGTTGATAAGCTCCGGAGACTCTTCTTCATCACCCAGCTTGAACGGCATATTCAGCGCTAAATCTTCGGTTTTATAAGGAGCCTGGCGCGACACGCTGAAGCCCAACACAAACAGGTTGTAGGCTCCCATGTCGCAGTTGACCGTCATCAGCGCCTTATCATTACTCAAGGCAAACAGGTGGACTTCGCGCTCGGAAGGCTCAAGGCTGCAATCATTGTTATCAATGGTGGCGGCGGCATTCTGGGTGATTGCCGAGATTTCAGTGTCGGTTAACGGGTGAGGTTCGCTAAAGCGTGGCTGCAAAGGCGCGGCAGGTGCGGCAGGAACCGTGGTGGCCGGTTTATTGCCACGGTTGGCCCACGCGGTTTTGGTGCCAACTCGCCCTTGCTGGGCGTCGATTGCCAGCAAAGCGGCTTTAAACCCTTTCAAAGAGATAGCAGGTTTAACTGCCTGCTGTGGGTCAGTTTTGCCGGTTAACTGAATGCTTTTGCCTTCGCGGATCGCGGCGATAAACTCATTTACCACCAGACGATTGCTGGTTGTCAGGCTGTTTTTACTGACATCCCATTCGCGGTGATTAAACGGCAAGCTTCTGCCATCAAGCTGTAAACGATTGGCGATAGGCTGCTCGCTGCCTGAATCATCGCCACTGCGCTGGTAATCAATTTTAATCACCGCGCGCCCTTCTGGCCCGGCATCGCGAGAAATATTGAGGATTAGCTCCTGCCCGTCCTGCGAGTTTCTGGCGGAACAGTGGTTGAGGTTGTCACAACTGAGCTGCCAGTCGTTGTAGATAGTTTGTAGAGGATCAGCAAAAGCGCTAGAGGCGAAAAGGCCTGCCAGCACAAAAAGGGGAGCGGTTATCCAATTGGCGTTCATCACTTTCTGCTCTTTTTTGAATTCATCGACCTGATAATAGCTTAAGAGGATGCCGAGCAATTAAAATTAATTTTGCTACAAAACTTTCACTGTCTCAACAGACTGATATTCTGTAACGCGGTTGTCTGGGGCCGAAAAATAGATAATAAAGATGCGAAAAGCATCATCGTATTTTCAGGAGAAACGGATGAAGTTTTGGATAGTCTGGGTGGCGCTTTTCTCGATGTCGGCCTTTGCTGAAGAACCTCTTTCAGTATTCACCGGAACATTGGGCAAGGCCAACGTGGTGGTTGAGCTGGACCTGAATAAGCCGCAAGAGGTGACCGGGCGCTATTTCTATCAGAAATATCGTCTGGACCTGCCTTTGAGCGGCACGCTGAAAAACAATGAATTGAGCCTGACGGAAGGCGCTGACGACTTTGATGATACTCCGCACCCTTCCCTCACGCTGGATCACGACCCACAGGGCAACTGGCAAGGCACCTGGACTGACCCGAAAGGTAAAACGCTGCCAATTAGCTTAACGCCCGCGGCCCTGCCGGCAAAAGGCGATGACAGCTATCCGGGTTCTCTGCTGCATAGCGATCCTTATGAGTATCTGCGCCTTTCTGGCATCAATCTGGTGGAAGGCAAGCAGCAGGATTTCATGGGATACACCCTTCAGTGGTGGAGCGAGCCGCAGTCGAACATCAGCCTGTTCGAAGTGATTTCTGGCTATCCGCAGAAGCAGCTGGAAGCTATTAATACTCGGCTGCGCGCCCGCCTGTGGCAAGAGGTCATCAGTTGGCACGCCTGTATGCTCGGCGCGACACGCTTTGGTGAAGGGGATTACAGCCAGACGGTGACGCCGACCTATATGTCGGCAGATGTGGTCAGCGTCAGTCTGTTTACCAACTATGATTGCGGCGGTGCGCACCCTGATTTCGGCGAATCGCCGATTAATCTCAATGCGAAAAACGCCGAGCCGCTAACTTTGGAAGACGTGCTGTGGGTCGGCGAAGGTAAGCCTTTCCACTATAGTGAAGCAGAGGACCGCGCCGCGCCGGGGGCGAGCGATGTGGATTTCGACACTTTCGCGGCTTATCGCGAGAAAAAGTTCGCGCCTTGGTTGGTGAAGGAGATGACGGTTGCTCATCCTAAAGAGATGGTTAAGCCTACCGAAGACAGTGATGACGACTGCGACTACTCGGATGCTCAGGTGTGGCACTTCCCGGCGTGGTATTTAACGGCGAAGGGTGTCTATTTTGGCCCGTCCTTTGCCCGCGTGATGCGTTCTTGCGAAGGACCAGACTGGTCGATATTGCCGTGGAGCGCCATTGATGGTCATACGGGGAATGTGAAGCTGCATTTACCGCAGTAATTCTGCACTTTCTAACCATAAAAGCTGACCACGCAAAGGGCTTTATTTATACCGCCTTTGCGTGGTTTTTCAGCTAACAAGTGGCTGTTGAACAAGAAGATCTAGGCCATCCAGCCCTGCGTCTGGGCATATTGCAGCAGCATAATGGTTTTGCCGTCCTTGATGCGCCCGTCTTTAATCATTTGCAACGCCTGCGTAAAGGGCAGTTCCACCACTTCAATGTCTTCATCGTCCACGCCACCGCCGGAATAGGCGCGCTGGGATTCATCATATTCGGCGGCAAAGAAGTGTACGATTTCCGTCACGCTGCCCGGCGACATATAGGCCTCGAACAGTTTTTGCACCGGGCCGACTACATATCCGGTCTCTTCAATAGCCTCTTTGCGCACGCACTCTTCCGGCGAGTCGTCATCCAGCAGGCCAGCGCAGGTTTCCAGCAGCATGCCCGTGGCATTGCCATTGACGTAGGTCGGCATGCGGAATTGGTTAATCAGCAGGACAGTTTTTTTGTGGCGGTTGTAGAGCAGAATGGTGGCCCCGTTGCCCCGGTCGTAAACTTCACGAACCTGCGGCTGGCGCTCACCGTTGTTCTTGATGAGGTCGTAGGTGTATTTGTGTAAAACGTACCAGTTATCAGAAAGTAACTGCTTTTGGACATTTTCAATCTTTGATGACATACCGCGTCCCCGCCCAATAAAATTCAGTGAGAGAAGCCAGACATCATAGGCGTCTTAGGGATGGGATGACAAAGGAAATATCTGCCGCGCACAGGCTTTTATCCTCTGGCGATGGCTTCGAGCAGTTGGTCCGGGTGGCGGTCAATCCACGCGACATCAATCGGCCCCCACTCTTTTATCTGATAATAACCGTCGTTATTTCTGATCCCCTGCTGCACAAATTCTAGCTCGATGCCCATCCCCGGTAATGCTTTCAAAACATCCTGTAATGTGCGGCGCGGCCAGCCGGTTCGCGCCATTAATTTAGGCACATTGAGACGCGGTTCATTTTTCAGCAACCAACAGAGATATAATCGGCGAGCAAAGACTGAATTCAATTCCATGAATAACTCCTGATCTGCTTCGTTTTTTGTTTGCATTGACCTTTAATGGCGCTTTATTCTGACCACCTCCAGCGCGCATTCGTTCGAATCGCAAATAGTGAACATCTCGTTTCTGTCATCAAATAGTAGTCTGAACGTAGGAAAATTACCGGTTTGATAATGTGTCAGGGGTATTATTTTTTACATTATCTCCTTTATTTCTCCACGTTTTCTTGGCGGGTTGCGGGTAAAGTGCTTACACGTCGCATTGCGGCATCCTTATTGGGATTGGATAATAATTTCGGTGCAAAGCATCGACGCGCGAGGAATTTTTGCGCTGCTCTATTTGTCAGAATATAACTTCACCCCCAGGTGACCGACATTCTGTTTATTTGCTGATGTTCTTCACGCTGTACTGGTGATAATGAGGTTTTTGACGCATGGCCAACTTTTTTATCGATCGCCCAATTTTTGCTTGGGTTTTAGCGATCATTATCTCTTTATCCGGCGCACTGGCCATTCACTCTCTTCCCATTGAGCAATATCCAGATTTAGCACCGCCAAACGTGCGTATTACCGCGACCTATCCGGGCGCGTCAGCACAAACGTTAGAAAATACCGTTACGCAGATTATCGAGCAGAACATGACCGGGTTGGACAACCTGATGTACATGTCGTCACAAAGTAGCAGCAACGGTAAATCGCAAACTACCCTGAGTTTCGTTGCCGGTACAGACCCCAACGAGGCTTTGCAGCAGGTGCAAAACCAGCTGCAACAGGCCCTGAAGCGTTTGCCGCAGGATGTGCAGACCCAAGGGGTGACCGTCTCTAAAACCGGTGATACCAACCTGATGACCGTGGCCTTCGTCTCCACCGACGGCAGCATGGATAAGCAGGATATTGCCGACTACGTGGCGTCCAACATTCAGGACCCACTGAGCCGTATCGATGGCGTGGGCAGCATTACCGCCTATGGTTCGCAGTACGCCATGCGTATCTGGCTCAACCCGAATAAACTCAACAACTATTCCCTGACCACCACCGACGTGGTGAACGCGATTAAAGCGCAGAACAGCCAAGTGGCGGTAGGCCAGCTCGGCGGCGCGCCGTCGGTTGATTTCCAAGCTTTGAACGCCACGGTTAACGCCCAGTCACAGCTGCAAACGCCGCAGCAGTTCCGCGACATCACGCTGCGAGTCAATGCAGACGGCTCACAGGTGAAGCTTGGCGATGTGTCTACCATCGGTTTAGGCGCGGAAGATTACAGTATTCTGAGCCGCTATAACGGTCAGGCCGCTTCCGGTATGGGTGTGCAGTTGGCCTCCGGTGCCAACGAGCTGCAAACCGACACGCTGGTGCGCGCCCGCCTTACCGAGCTGGAGAAGTACTTCCCGCACGGCCTTGAAACCCGCATCGCCTATGAAACCACGCCGTTCGTTAAAGCCGCGATCACCGACGTAGTGAAAACGCTGTTCGAAGCTATCGTGCTGGTTTTCTTGGTTATGTACCTGTTCTTGCAGAACTTCCGCGCGACGCTTATTCCAACTATTGCCGTGCCGGTTGTACTGCTGGGCACCTTCGTGGTGCTGCATCAGTTTGGCTACACCATCAACACCCTCACCATGTTTGCCATGGTGTTAGCCATCGGCCTGTTGGTGGATGACGCCATCGTGGTAGTGGAAAACGTCGAGCGCGTGATGAGCGAGGAGGGGCTAAGCCCCAGAGAAGCCACGCGAAAATCCATGGGGCAGATTCAGAGTGCGCTGGTCGGTATCACCATGGTGCTGTCAGCGGTGTTTATCCCGATGGCCTTCTTTGGCGGCACCACCGGCGCGATTTATCGCCAGTTCTCCATCACCATTGTCGCTGCCATGGTGCTGTCAGTGTTTGTTGCGCTGACCCTCACCCCTGCCCTGTGTTCCACCATCCTAAAGCCTATTGCCAAAGGGCATCACCATGGCAAAACCGGCTTCTTCGGCTGGTTCAACCGGATGTTCGACCGCAATGCCAATCGCTATGAAAACGGCGTCGGCAGCGTCCTGAAACACAGCGTGCGCTTTATGTTCGGCTATTTGCTGATTGTGGGCCTGCTGGCATTCCTGTTCGTCAAATTGCCGACCTCCTTCCTGCCACAGGAAGACCAAGGCGTGTTTACCATTCAGGTCCAGCTGCCGCCGGGTTCGACGTTGCAACAGACGCAGAAAGTCGTGGAGAAGATTGAGCACTACCTGCTGACCAAAGAGACTAAAGACGTGGTGTCGGTGTTCGCGACATTGGGCGCAGGCCCCGGCGGTAACGGGCAGAACGTCGCCCGTATGTTCGTGCGTTTGACCGATTGGGATGACCGAACTGCCAGCGGCAACTCGGCGCAGGACATTATCGAGCGCGCCACCAAAGAGTTCCGCCACATTAAAGAAGCCCGCGTTATTGCCAGCGCCCCGCCGTCAATCAATGGCTTGGGGACTTCGGCAGGCTTTGACATGGAATTGCAGGACCACGCCGGTTTAGGCCACGACGCCTTAATGAATGCCCGCGACCAGCTGCTGGACATGACCAGCAAAGACCCGAGCCTGAGCCGCGTGCGTCACAACGGTTTGGATGACAGCCCTCAGCTGCAAATCGAAATTGACCAAGCCAAAGCACAGGCGCTGGGCGTGGCGATTGCTGATATCAACAGCACGCTGAGCACCGCGTGGGGCTCGACCTACGTCAATGACTTCGTGGATCGCGGTCGCGTGAAGAAGGTTTACGTGCAGGCCGACGCGCCTTATCGCATGCTGCCGGACGACGTGAATAAATGGTATGTGCGCAACAGCAGCGGCGGCATGGTGCCATTCTCCGCCTTTGCCACCTCCCATTGGGAAACTGGCTCGCCGCGTCTCGAACGCTACAACGGCTATTCCGCAGTAGAAATTGTCGGTGAAGCGGCGCAGGGCGTCAGCAGCGGCGCGGCCATGGACACCATGGAGAAACTGGTTGCCAAACTGCCAAGCGGCTTCGGCCTCGAGTGGACCGGCCTCTCCTATCAGGAGCGTCTGTCAGGTGCGCAGGCCCCGGCGCTGTATGCCATTTCCCTGTTGGTGGTGTTCCTGTGTCTGGCGGCGCTGTACGAAAGCTGGTCCATTCCGTTCTCAGTGATGCTGGTTGTGCCGCTGGGGGTGATTGGTGCGGTGATTGCCACTTGGCTGCGCGGGCTGGAAAACGACGTCTATTTCCAGGTGGGGATGTTGACCATCATCGGGCTGTCGGCGAAGAACGCCATTCTGATTGTCGAATTCGCCAATGACCTGAACCTGAAAGGCAAGGCGCTGCTGGAGTCGACGCTTGAAGCCTCTCGCATGCGTCTGCGCCCGATTCTGATGACCTCGCTGGCCTTCGTCTTCGGCGTGCTGCCAATGGCGACCAGCCAAGGCGCAGGCTCTGCCAGCCAGCACGCGGTGGGCACCGGCGTAATTGGCGGGATGATTTCAGCCACCGTGCTGGCTATCTTCTTCGTGCCGCTGTTCTTTATGTTAGTGCGCCGCCGTTTCCCAGCGAAGCCAACCGTCGCGCCGCTGATTGGCGATATTGTTGAAGCCGCGCCAGATCCTCATTCCGGCCCGCAAGGCGATCCGCATAAATAACCACGGTGAAAAATAATCGATAAAAAAAGGCGCTAATCAAATTAGCGCCTTTTTATTTAGCGTACCTGAATTTATGTCTTCTATTTAGGTACTCATTTTGGTCCCGTTGGTGCTTTTAATTTAAAGCGTTTAAAACGTTAAGAAGGACTAAATTACACTTTTATTTTTTGCTTTATCTTAATCTCAGGCTGGCGATTAACCGCGCAGCATGGCATCGATAAAGTCTTTCCAGTTAACTAACTCTTGCTCGACCATGGTACTCCCCTTGAATTGACGGAAGGGATTATACGGCGAAAAATTAACCTCACAAATTCTAATTAGCGATATTTTAATCAGGATCACAGTAGTAAAAGCGGTAATCAGATTAATCATACGCTTAGCAATGCGGCTAAAAATTCCTCAGTTATTTGCCCTTGTCGTTGCGAAAGGTTATTTTATTTGGCTTAAGTTGCCTGCCAGCCAGTGGCAACTGTTCAATATCCAACAAAAAGAACCCATAAGGTCAGAGCAATGTTAGAAACTATTGAGAATTTGAGCGCTCAGGGGCGCTATGAAGAAGCACTGCAAAGCGCGCTGGGTGCGCTGGCTTCCTCCCCGCAAAATCCGCAACTGCTCTATAACGTGGCGTCGCTTTATGACTGTCTTGGACTTGAGCAACAGGCGATTCCGTTTTACCAGGCCGCCATTAATCACCAACTGAGTGGGCAGGATTTACGCGATGCCTATCTCGGCTTAGGCAGCACCTACCGCGCACTGGGGCGCTATCAGGAATCTCTGGAGACCTTTGATACCGGCCTGCGGCTGTTTCCGAACGCCAGCGAAATCAGGATGTTCCGCGCCATGACCTTATATAATCTCGGTCATGCTAAAGAAGCCGTGGCGCAATTATTAATGCTACTGATGAACAGTAATTCCAGTGAAGAGATTATTCGCTACAAGAAAGCCATCACCTTTTATAGTGATGATCTGGATCGCATCGAATAATAGCGACTGTAAATATTCATTAATATTTTTAATAATTCTTACACTCTTTGAATTTAATCTTTCAATCTGTGCCTCAGGTAGACCCCTAAGGGATTTTCCCGCATTATGTGCCTCATCTTATTCATCAGCCCGAGGCTGGTTGACAGGCACTTTCAGCTTATAACAGGTAACGTTCTCCCATGGCAGAAACATCCTCAAAGACCCCTTTCATCCTCTACGGTATTAAAAATTGCGACACGGTGAAAAAAGCGCGCCGCTGGTTGGAAGATAACGGCAGCGATTATCGCTTCCATGATTACCGCGTAGACGGGCTTGATGCCGACCTTTTACAGCAGTTGATCGACAAGCAGAGTTGGGAAGCGCTGTTAAATACCAAAGGCACGACTTGGCGCAAGCTGGATGAAGCCACCCGCGCCGCCTGTGACAATCAGGAGGCCGCCAAAGCCCTGATGCTGGAGCATCCGGCCATAATTAAGCGCCCATTTTTACTGGCCGCCAGCGGCGAATCGCTGCTTGGCTTCAAGCCAGAAAGCTACCAGCAATTTATCGAACAGGTGAAATAACATGAGCTGCCCCGTTCTCGATTTAGCACAACAGTTAATTCGCCGCCCTTCCCTCAGCCCGGACGACGCAGGCTGTCAGGAGATTATGATTGCGCGCCTGAAAGCCATTGGCTTCAAAATTGAAGCGATGAACTTTGGCGATACGCTGAATTTCTGGGCCACCCGTGGCGAAGGTAAAACCTTAGCCTTTGCGGGCCACACCGACGTGGTGCCGACCGGCGATCCTAGCCTTTGGGTCACCGGCCCATTCGAACCCGCCCTGCGCGACGGCATGCTTTACGGCCGCGGCGCGGCAGATATGAAAGGTTCGCTGGCCGCCATGGTGGTTGCCGCCGAGCGCTTCGTCGCCAGCAATCCGAACCATAAGGGCCGCCTCGCCTTCCTGATCACCTCCGACGAAGAAGCCAGCGCGGTCAATGGCACGGTAAAAGTAGTCAATGCACTGATGGAGCGCCGCGAGCGTTTGGACTTCTGTCTGGTGGGCGAACCTTCGAGCACCACCCGCGTGGGCGATATCGTCAAAAATGGTCGTCGCGGCTCAATGACCGCCAACCTGCACGTTCACGGCGTACAGGGCCACGTGGCTTACCCGCATCTGGCAGACAACCCGGTGCATCGCGCCATGCCTGCGCTGAATGAGCTGGTCGCCACCGAGTGGGATCAGGGCAATGAATTCTTCCCGCCGACCAGCATGCAAATCGCCAATATTAATGCCGGAACCGGCAGCAATAACGTGATCCCCGGCGAACTGTACGTGCAGTTTAACTTCCGCTTTAGCACCGAACTGACCGACGCCATCATCAAACAGCGCGTGGCGGAGCTGCTCGACCGGCACAAACTGCAATACACGCTAAACTGGGTGGTTTCCGGCCAGCCGTTCCTCACTTCGCGTGGCGAATTGGTTGACGCGGTAGTGAATGCGGTTCGCCATTACAGCGAAATCACTCCTGAGCTGCAAACCACCGGCGGCACCTCCGACGGGCGTTTCATCGCACTGATGGGAGCACAGGTGGTTGAGCTGGGGCCGGTGAACGCCACCATCCATAAAATCAATGAATGTGTACAAGCCGCCGACCTGCAACTGTTGAGCCGCATGTACCAGCGGATCATGGAGCAATTGGTCGCATGATAGATAACCTGATGTTGACCGGCCGCTCGGCGGCCCATCTCGCGCCCATCAACGAGGGTCCACATCGGCTACAGCCCGAGGCCGTAGAAGCTTTCACCCGCATGCAAGACGCGGCCCGTCTGGCAGGTTTTAACCTGCAACCGGCGAGCACCTTTCGTGATTTCGAGCGGCAATTAGCGATTTGGAATGGCAAATTTCGCGGTGAGCGCCCAGTATTAGATAAGGAGAGCCGCCCGGTTGAGGTGGCTTCGCTGAGCGATGCCGAACGCTGCGAGCTGATTTTGCGCTGGTCCGCTCTGCCGGGTGCCAGCCGACATCATTGGGGAAGCGATTTAGATGTTTACGACCCCGATCTGCTGCCGCAAGGGAGCAAGCTCCAGCTGGAGCCGTGGGAGTATGAAGCAGGCGGCTACTTCGCTGACCTGAATCAGTGGCTTTCGGACAATATGGCAAGCTTTGGTTTTTATCGCCCTTATGATATCGACCGCGGCGGCGTTGCCGTCGAGCCTTGGCATTTGAGTTACCGCCCTCTGGCAGCGCTGTGTGAAGCACGGCTCACGCCAGAGGTGCTGATTGAAGCATGGCGAGGACAAGAGGTTGCGGGCTGTGACTGGGTGACAAATCATCTGGCAACGATTTTCCCGCGTTTTATCGCAATACCAAAACAATAAGGAGTCAGCCATGGAGTGGATTAAAGATTACTGGTGGATTATTTTGATCATACTGGCGGGGATCGTCATCAGCGGAATCAAAGAGTTAAACCGCGTTGACGTGAAGAAATACCTCAATGATAAACCTGAAATTCCACCGCATCGTGATAACAATGCCCAGTGGGATGACGAAGACGATTGGCCGAAGAAGAAGTAGACCTTTGATTTGGCTTTGTCTCTCTTCTTTAAAGAAATAAGAAGTAGTCCTTTGATTTTGCTTGGTTTTGTCCCTCCCCTTTCAGGAGGGGAGGCTAGGTGGGGTGTGGGGTTGGCTGATGTTTAAACCGTGTTTAATGCAGCAAACCTCACCCCTGCCCTCTCCTTAAAAAGGAGAGGGAGCAAACCAATCACTTCTCATCCCAGCCCTCTCTTCAGCAGCAAAATAATCACTTACCCACGCAAATACCCCAGCGCCAGCGCGATCATCTGCTCATCCAGCCCGTGCGCCATGTGCGGCAGCAAATCTAATGTCACCTCGGCGCCCAGCGATTGCAGGCGTTCAAAGGCCGTTTTCGACTGGTACGGATTGATAATCGGATCCTGCTCGCCGTGAATCAAATGCACGGCGGTTCCGGCGGCGATCGGCTGCTCGGGTAGGTTGGCGAAGCGGCCACTGTAAGCAATGATCTGCCCGGCCAGCGCCTGCTCAACTTTTGTCGACTCCAGCGCCATAATGGTGCCTTGTGAGAAACCGATGATCACCGTGTCTTCTGCCGCCACGCCGCTGCTGGCCTGCCATTCACGCACCGTGTGAACAAAAAGCGGCATCGCCTCGTCGATGCGCGACTGGCGGTTTTTCTCGGTTACACCTTGCACCGAGAACCACTGGAAACCGCGGCCAAAGTCGCAAACGTCCGGGCTACCGATGCTGACCACCCGCGCCTGAGGGAAAGCTTCGGCGAAGAACTTCCCCACCTCGCCCATCGACACCGGGTTATCCCCCACGCCGTGAAACAGCAGGATCAGTTTATTCGCCACGCCTTCCGGCTGTTGGACAATCACATTTTGACTCGCCATGACCTTTTCCTTTCAATCAATATTACTGCGCACCGGGCGCGTCTCTCCCGCCACTATACCTAGGTTCACAACCGGGTAAATCGGGTTTTGTTGAACGAGTCGTTCCATTTATTGCAATGAAATCAGGCTATTCCCCAACGGCATTTTTCGGTTTGGCGAAGCTGCGCCACGTTTCGCAGGACGCGGGCTCGAGCTGCTTCAGCGCCGACGCCGCCTCTTGCCGCCAGCGCTGAAGCAGGGCTTTGCGACCGCTAAGACTGAGCCGTTCGACGCACTCGGCGACGGGTAGCTTCTCTTGCAGATGCGCCCGCAGCGCGACCAGCGGCAGTTCACTCGCCAGCAGCAGGCGCTGCAAAGCGGCATAGCTGCTTTCCACGGCGCGATGAGCGAAAGCAAAACCGGCCAGTTCGCGCCAGTCGGCTTCACAGAGTGCCTGACTCAGGTCCTGTTCCACATCCAGTTCAAGGGCGATTAGCTGTCTCAGCCAAGGCCAGTCGCGCGCCAGCTGTTGTTCCGCCTGTTCGACCATGCGCCGGCCCGCGTCACTAATTGGCAGCGCGGCCATGGCGGCGTAGCAGCCGCTGCTGGCTTCCAATTGGCTTCCCACGCGCAACAGGCGATAACCGGCCTGCTGCCACAAAGCACTAAGCTCGGCGGTATAGCCGAAGCTGACGGACAGAAAATCCAACCCCTCGTTGGCGGCCATTTCAGCCTGTTGCGCCAATAAAGCCCGCGCAATCCCCTGACGCCGCGCGCCGGGCTGCACGGCAATGCGGCTAACCCGGCGGGAGCGCAACACAGCGGCGTCTATCTGCCCGCCGTGGGCGGCCAGCGATTGCGCCACTAAGTTGCCGCGCGGGCGGCGTCTGCCCGCCCACACCTCATGGGCCAGCACTGGAACAAGCCCGCCTTCTTCCACCAGCCAGATGGCTCCAGCCATGCGGTCACCCGCCATCGCGGCGGCAAAGGAGAGGCCGGGGGCGTCCATCAGGCGGCGTAAATCCAGTGGCGAAGTGCGGTAATGCGCGCTGGTCAGCAGGCCGTAGAAATCAGCCAGCAGGCCCGGCTGGGATAGCCACTCCCCGCGCTGAATGGCGGTTAGCTGAAGTGATTGCTCACTGGGTAGCACTTCCACTGGTACTTCGGCGGGCGCGTCATTGAACAGCAGAAGCTGATTGAGAAAAGGCTCCAACGGGTCCGCTTTCGACCAGCGGATCGGCGCGTCGAGGCGTAAATCATGCCACTGCGGCAGGGAGGCGCAGAACTTGAGAATAAAACCGCGCCCAGTACCCTCATAGCCTTGAACCGTGGTGGTGAGCAAAACGCGGGGGAAAGCAGCAATTAGGCGCAAGAGCTGTGGCGTAGGGATAGCCGCCGCTTCGTCAATCAGCAGCCAGTCCACGCCAGCCGCCGGATGCTGCTCGAACTGCGCCAGCAAAGCATCTGGCGACCAGAAACGTACCTTGCCCGCACTCTGCTCGGCCAGCCTGTCGGCGGCAGATTTGGCCGGAGCCGTCACCCAGCACTCGCCGGGCCAGTCAGCCACTAACATCCCGGCCAAGGTGGATTTACCCCGACCGCGCGGGGCCGTCAGCACATAAATACCGCTCCGCGCCGCGTTTAATTGCTGCAAAATCTGCTGCTGCTCCGGCGTCGGTTGGCCGTCGGGCGGCGTCCAGTCAGCGGCTTCGGGCAAAACCATAAGCTTGCAGGGCTGATGCTGGCGGTGCAGCGTGCAGGCCGCGTCTTGTAGAATCAGCGACTGCAAGCGTTGGATAAAATTCGGCGTGGCGATGGGCTGGGGCTGCTCGCTCCAGCGCAGGCTGTCGGCGTCCGGCCTCTGCGCCCACTGCTGCCACTCCGGCACCAGCAGCACCAGCCAGCTTCCCGCCTGCAAAATACCGGCGAAGGCCGCCAGCGCTTCAACGTTCAGCTCCAGCCGGGCATCAAACACCCCGTGAAGCCTCTCCTGCCCTAGCAGAGTGTGGGCCGCAGAAAACGGCAGTGCGTCAGCCACCCAAAGCGGCGGCATGTCGGACAGCCAAGTCCAGTCGCCGGGCTGGCCGTCAATAAAGTCAGCGGCCTGCTCGGCGCACCAGTCGGCTTCCCCGCTTACCACCAGCAGATGGCGAACGCCGTGGCGCTGCATCTGTTGCTGCAAGGCGATTTTATCCGGCCATAGCGACATCACTTTAGGTCTTCCCGACCATCAACGAGAGCAGCCCGGCGGCAATCAGCGGCCCTACCGGCACGCCTTTGAAGAAGGCGACGCCAAGCACCGTGCCGACTAACAAACCTGCCACCAGATGAGGCTGCGAGCCCATTAGCGTCAGCCCTCTGCCTCCCAGCCATGACACCAGCACGCCGACCAAAATCGCCAGAATGGACTTCCAATGCATAAAGGAGTGAGCCACCGTGCTGGCGCTGATTTTCCCACTGGCGATAGGTGCCATCACGCCGATGGTCAGCACGATAATGCCGATGGTCAGGCCGTAGCGCTCAATCCAAGGGAAAAACTGGTTCAGCGGCGTGATGCGCACGGTAAGAAGGAAAAACATCGCAATAGTGACCGAGCTGTTATTGCTGATGATGCCTAAACCCGCGAACACCAGCAGAATGAGCAAGGTTGGATCCAGAAAGGCCATAACGATTCCAGCGGTTCAAAAGAAGAAAGAGAGGCTCGAAAGCCTCTCAGAGTCGGACGTCAATTATTGAACAGTTTTGCCATGCAAACCAGCGATTCAGCCTTGAAATATCAGGCGATTAGCGGCTGGCAAAGGTGTTGCACTGGTTAGGGTCGCCGCTGTCGAAACCGCGTTTGAACCAAGTGTAACGCTGCTGAGAGGTGCCGTGAGTAAAGCTGTCTGGCACCACGCGGCCCTGACTCTGCTGTTGCAGGCGGTCATCGCCAATCGCCTGCGCGGCGTCCAGCGCCTCTTTCAGGTCGCCCTCTTCCAACATATTTTGTTGCTGCACGCTGTGGCCCCAGACACCGGCGAAGCAGTCAGCCTGAAGCTCCATTTTCACCGAAAGCTGATTGACCGTGGTTTGCGACGCCCCCTGCTGCATCTGGCGAACTTTGCGCTCAATGCCCATCAGGTGCTGCACGTGGTGCCCAACTTCGTGCGCCACCACGTAGGCCTGAGCGAAGTCACCGCCCGCGCCGAGTTTGTTTTTCAACTCCTGATAGAAAGAGAGGTCGATGTAAACCGTGCTGTCCGCCGGGCAGTAGAATGGCCCCATGACCGACTGGCCGGTGCCGCAGCCGGTGCGGGTTTGGCCGCGATACATCACCAGTTTAGGGTCGACGTAGGTTTGGCCCTGACGCTGGAAAATCTCTTTCCAGGTATCTTCAGTGGAAGCCAGCACCACCGAGGTGAACTTAGCCTGTTCATCATCTTTCGGGCTGATGGACTGAGATTGAGTCTGCTGCACGCCGCCGGACTGGCCGCCGTCAATTAACGGAGTGAGATCCACGCCGTAGTAACCCGCCACCAGCACCACAATAATAATCACGATGCCGCTTTTACCGCGGATTGGCAGACGCATGCCGCCGCCGCCCAAGCCGGGTCCCGAACTCTGCCCGCGCCTGTCTTCCACATTGTCACTCTCTCGACGCCCTTGCCAACGCATAGTCCACCTCCCAGCTGTTTTTTTAAGACTAGATAATGAGTGCGGGAAATACCATTTCCCAAAGCGGGCAATTTTACGGGAGTTATTCCAGAAATGAATGAAATTTGAGATAGGTTTGGCGCAATTGAGATAAGTCAGGGGCAAAAAGAAAAACGGGCAGCACCTGATGGGCCACCCGTTTGCTATTCACTCAGGCTAGATTGCGACAAACGCCGCCGCGTAAACGATTGCGTCGCTAGCCTGAAAAAATCGTTGCCGATCAGTCCAGTTTCACACCAATGCGGTGAGCTACTTCTTCATAGGCTTCGATCAGGCCGCCGAGGCTTTGGCGATAGCGATCTTTGTCCATCTTGTTCAGCGTTTGCTTGTCCCACAGGCGGCTACCGTCTGGAGAGAACTCGTCACCCAGCACCACTTCGCCTTTGAACAGACCAAACTCTAACTTGAAGTCGACCAGAATCAGACCCGCGTCGTCGAACAGTTTGCTCAGCACGTCGTTAGCTTTGTAGCTCAGCTCTTTCATGCGCGCTAAGTTCTCTTCGTTAACCCAGCCGAAGGTTTTGCAGTAAGACTCGTTGACCATTGGGTCATGCATTGCATCGTTTTTCAGGAATAAATCGAACAGCGGTGGGTTCAATTCCAGACCTTCTTCAATGCCCAGACGTTTTACCAGCGACCCAGCAGCGCGGTTACGGATAACGCATTCAACCGGAACCATATCCAGCTTTTTCACCAGCACTTCGGTATCAGACAGCAGACGTTCCATTTGGGTAGGAATGCCAGCTTCTTCCAATTTGCTCATAATGAAATGGTTAAATTTGTTATTAACCATGCCTTTACGGTCGAACTGCTCAATACGCTCGCCATCGAGTGCTGATGTATCATTGCGGAACTCCAAAACCAGCAGGTCTGGGTTTTCGGTGGTATAGACGGTTTTCGCCTTTCCGCGATACAACTCAGCTAACTTTTGCATCTTTACTTACTCCAGTAGTAAACAATTAATGGTGATTCTTTAAAAATAACCGATGAAAAGAGAGATGTAAAAAGGGGCCGAAGCCCCTTTTGATTCATTCTTACTTGGTCGCGCTGCTCTGGTTAAACGCAGCCTGCATGACCGCAACCATTGCATCGTTCTGCGACTGGCTGAGTGCATGTCCTTTCGGATCAAGGAACTGCAAGCTACTACGGTTATCAAGGTCACCGACCTGAATTTTGTAGTCGCCGGAAGCCAGACCCGGATCTTTCGCACCCAGAGTGTCCCACGCATCGTCATTCAACGGTTTGTAAGTCACAGAAAGCGTACCCTGCGGACGGCTGCTGTCGGTCACTTTCATGCCGGCTTTCGCCAAGGCATTCGGCAAGCGATCCCAGACCACGCCGTAGCTTGAACGCACGATCAACACGGCCAGGCCGGTATCATCTGCGCCGCTTTGGACGTCAATCTCGCCCACTTTGCGGTTCTCAAGGCGAGCCTGCTCGTCCTGTTGGACTTTATCGAGGCTGGCAGTAATTGAGTTCAGCATCTGACTGTTGTAACGCTGGATCTCAGCCGGTGAAGTCACCGCCTTGTCCTGCTGTTTCAATTCAAGCGTTTTAGCAATCAGCGCCAACTGGTAGCCCTGCTGCTGCACGGTGATTTGGTAACGGCCCTGATATTGGAAGTCTTCATCAGCACGGTTCCACTCAACCATATCGGTAGTCAGCGTCTGGTTAGCGTCGTCGCGGTTAGCAATTTTGAAATTGTTCTGCTGAACGGCTTTCACCACGTTGTTCCACAGGTTGCTGTTCTGCGGGGTGTTTTCCAGCAATACAGTGCCGCTGTCGCCGCTGAACTGAGTGCGGGAACCATTGAGCAGAGCCAGTGGTTGCTGCGGTGGACGGATATCTAATTGCTTACCGACATTACCTTTCAGCGAGCCGGAAGGAATTTCGTAAGTGCCGTTTTGCAGTGGCAAAATCATACCTGCTGGCGTTTTTAACTCGCTCACAGGTGGCGCATCCAGATAAGCTTCATCACCGCTTACCTGACGCTTGTAGCGCTGATCGCTGGAACATGCCGCCAGCAACATAATGAGGGACACGCCCACCACTTTCGCTACCATCGACTTTTGCAATCTGGTCTTTTGAACTAATGAACAGGCCATCAAATCTCCCTAAGAGTTACAGCAAACCGGCGCTTTTAAGAGCTTTTTCCACTACCGGACGGGCAGCATCTGTTAACGGCGTCATAGGCAGACGCAGAGTATCGGTTGCCATCAACCCCAGTGCCTTACAGGCCCATTTCACTGGAATTGGGTTTGCTTCTACAAACAAATCCTGATGCAACGGCATCAAGCGCTGATTTAAACGGCGCGCTTCGGCAAAGTTGCCCTGCGCCGCCAGCTCACAAAGTTGTGCCATTTCGCGCGCTGCCACGTTGGCAGTGACCGAAATAACCCCTTTGCCGCCAAGTTGCATGAAGTCCAGACCGCTGGCGTCATCGCCGCTCAGCAAGATGAAGTCTTCATCATCAACCAGCACTTGGATCTGGCTAACACGACTTAAGTTCCCTGTCGCTTCTTTCAAAGCAACAATATTCTTAATTTTTGCTAAACGCGCCACGGTCGCTGGCAGCATGTCGCAGCCAGTACGTGAAGGCACGTTGTAGAGAATTTGCGGCAGCGCCGTGTGTTCAGCAATCGCTTTAAAGTGCTGGAACAGGCCTTCCTGCGTTGGGCGGTTGTAATAAGGTGTCACGGTGAGACAGCCTACTACGCCAGTGCCTTCGAAACGTTGGGTGAGAGAAATCGCTTCCGCGGTCGAATTAGCTCCCGTCCCCGCGATAACCGGAATGCGCCCGTCAGCCAACTCAAGCGTCTGCATGACCACGTCGCCGTGCTCATCATGCGTTAAGGTGGCTGATTCACCGGTTGTGCCTACGGAAACGATCGCCGCAGTACCACTGAACACATGATAATCAATCAGTTTTTTTAAACTCGCGCGATCAACAACACCTTTGTCGTCCATCGGCGTAACCAGTGCAACAATACTTCCCGTAAACATTGACCTTCCCCTCCACAAACAGGTCATCCATGGTACTTTTGACACCACTGCAAAAGCAAGCAATCAACGTGTTGTAAGCGCTTGTCCGGCGGTTTTTTTTATGTTTACCTTGGGAATACTCCCAAGCATGACAGGAAGAGCAATTTTGCCGCAGCAACAACAACACTATCTTGTTATCACCGCACTGGGTGCCGACCGTCCTGGTATCGTTAACACCATTACCCGTCAGGTCAGCAGTTGCGGTTGCAACATTGAAGACAGCCGTCTGGCAATGCTCGGTGACGAGTTCACGTTTATCATGTTCCTCTCAGGTAGCTGGAACGCCATCACGTTAATTGAGTCCACTCTGCCGCAAAAAGGCGCAGAACTTGAGCTACTGATTGTGATGAAACGCACCAGCGCCCACGACCGGCCGCCGATGCCTGCCACCGTTTGGGTGAAAGTCGACGTAAAAGACTCCCCGCACCTGATTGAGCGATTCACCGATTTATTCGATACTCATCAAATGAACATTGCTGAGCTGGCGTCTAAAACCCGCCCTGCGGATAGTGAAAATCCGGCGCAGTTGTCTATACAGATAACCGCCCACAGCCCAGCCAACACTGACGCAACAATAATTGAACAAGCCTTTCATAAGCTATGTACAGAACTGAAAGCGCAAGGCAGTATTAACGTCGTGAGCAACACTCAGCATGAAGACAATTGACGGAGATTTGTAATGAACCCACTGAAAGCCGGTGATCCTGCGCCGCAATTTAGTTTGCCTGACCAAGACGGCGAACAAATTAACCTGGCCGACTTCCAGGGACAGAAGGTCCTGGTTTATTTCTACCCTAAGGCCATGACCCCAGGTTGTACCGTTCAGGCTTGTGGCCTGCGTGACAACATGGATCAGTTGAAAAAGGCCGGTGTAGAAGTGCTGGGGATCAGCACTGATAAACCAGAAAAACTGTCGAAATTTGCAGAAAAAGAGCTGCTGAACTTCACTCTGCTATCAGATGAAGATCATCAGGTCTGTCAGGCATTTGGCATCTGGGGCGAGAAGACCTTTATGGGCAAAACCTATGACGGTATCCATCGCATCAGCTTCCTGCTGGACGGCAATGGCAAGGTTGAGAAAGTATTCGACAACTTCAAAACCAGCGATCACCACGACATCGTTTTGGCCTACATCAACGGTCAATAAGCGTTGTACTGATACTGATTGATAAAAAAAAGCGCAGACGCGCTTTTTTTATGTCTTCAATTTTTTATGTCTTCAATCAGCCGATTCACGGCTTAAGTGGTTTCGTTCAGCAGTTCGTCCGGCCAGACGTGAACCACGGCTTTCACCAGCGTTGCCAATGGAATCGCAAAGAATACGCCCCAGAAACCCCACAGCCCGCCGAAAATCACTACCGACAGAATGATCACCAGCGGGTGCAAGTTCACCGCTTCAGAGAACAGCAGTGGCACAATCACGTTGCCATCCAGCCCCTGCACCACCAGATAGGCGACAAACAGCGTCCAGAAGTCCGCCCCCATCCCCCACTGGAACAGCGCCACCACCACCACCGGAATAGTCACCAGCATCGCGCCAATATAAGGAATGAGCACCGACAGCCCCACCAGCACGGAGAGCAGCAGCGAATAGCGCATTCCCATGACGAAGAACACCAGATAGGTCGCCACGCCGACGATAATCATCTCCAGCACTTTGCCGCGAATATAGTTGGTGATTTGTTGGTTCATCTCCTGCCACACCTGGCCAGCCAAACCGCTGTCACGCGGCAACACCCGGCGCACCGCGCACAGCATCTGCTCTTTATCTTTGAGCAAGAAGAACACCATCATCGGCACTAAAATCAGGTAGATAGCCAGCGTCAGCAGCCCGACCAGAGAAGCCAGTGAGAACTTCACCAGATTGTCGCCGACGCCGGAAAGCTTGCTGCGCAGGTTTTCAGCCATCATGTCGATGATCCCGGCATCCACCAGCGCCGGATAGCGTTTCGGCAAGGTCGCGGCGAAATCATAGAAACGGTTGAGCATGTTCGGCAGGTCGGCCATCAAATTGATACCCTGCTGCCAAGTGACCGGCGCGATAACAAACACGCCGAGCATCACAATACCGGCGAAAATCAGCAGCACCACGCTGGTCGCCAGCGTTCTGGATAGCCCGCAGTGCTGCAAGCGCACCACCGGCCACTCGAGTAGATAAGCCAGTACAATCGCCACCAGCAGAGGCGCGAGAATGCCGTGTAAGAAGTAAAGAATGCAAAAACCAGCGACCAAAATGGCCAGCAAAGCAATGGCTTGAGGATCGGTGAAACGTCGGCGGTACCATTGTAATAACATCTCAAGCATAGGATATCGCTCCTGTTAGATCCTGATGTGACAAGGCCGTACACTCCTGATTCGCCCCCCGGCCTGCGACCAACTTTTAGCTGAATTCGTTGTCACAGTGGGTGCAGGGGAGAGACTGCAAATTTTTCCAGAAATCGCTATTGTTAAGTATCAGATAAATAGCCAAGAATGGTTCTTGTACTGGAGTGTACCGGAGTCCGTTCATGGAAGAATAACTCTTAAAGCGGTTTATGTCAGAGTGTTGATGAATTCATTAGGAATGATTTAATTATGGCGATGCGGTTTAAAAAAACGCTCACAGCCCTATTGGCGGGAAGCTTAATGGCGGGCAGCCAGACGCCAGCCTTGGCCGATGACAGCAGCTATTGGACCACGCCGATTGCGTCCTCCAATCCGAATAAGCCGTCGATCAGTGACCAGCTTCCCGACATGGGGACCACGGCTGGCGGCACCCTGAGTATTAATCAGGAGCTGCAAATGGGCGATTTCTATGTCCGCCAAATGCGCGCCAGCACTCCGCTGATTAATGACCCGCTGCTCAACCGTTATATCAATGAACTGGGCCAGCGGCTGGTTGCCAGCGCCTATTCGGTGCGCACGCCGTTCCACTTCTTTATCGTCAATAACGATGAGCTGAACGCCTTTGCCTTCTTCGGCGGCAACGTGGTGCTGCACTCTGCTCTGTTCCGCTATACCGATAACGAAAGCCAACTGGCCTCGGTGATGGCGCACGAAATCTCCCACGTGACTCAGCGCCATCTGGCCCGCGCCATGGAAGATCAGCGTAAAAACGCTCCGCTCACTTGGGTTGGCGCCCTCGGCTCTATTTTACTGGCGATGGCCAGCCCGCAGGCCGGTATGGCCGCGCTGACCGGCACATTGGCCGGGACTCAGCAGGGTATGATCAGCTTCACGCAGGGTAACGAGCAGGAAGCCGACCGTATCGGCATTCAGGTGCTGCAACGGGCCGGTTTCGACCCGCAGGCCATGCCAGCCTTCTTGCAAAAGCTAGCGGACCTGTCGAGCTACTCCAGCAAGCCGCCTGAAATGCTGCTGACCCACCCCTTGCCGGACAGCCGTCTGGCGGATATCCGTAACCGCGCCAACCAGATGCCGCCCCCCAACGTTCAGTCTTCGCAAAGCTATTTGCTGGCCAAGGTGCGCATGCTCGGCATGTACGGCACGGAAAGAAACCCGCTGACCGATGAATATTTAACCCAGCTGAGCAACGGCAATATCCGCGACCAGATGGCGGCGAAATATGGGCAGGCATTGCAGTTCTACAAAGCCAAAAAATACGATCAGGCGCGCAGCATTCTGGAATCTTTGCTGGAGAAAAACCCCGGCAACGACTGGTTCCTCGACTTAGCCACTGACGTCGATGTCGAGCAAAAACACGCGCCACAGGCCATTGCGCGGCTGGAAAAAGCCAATGCCGAAACCAGTAAAAATCCGGTGTTGCTGCTCAACTTAGCCAACGCTTATCTCGAAGGCGGCCAGCCCGCAAACGCAAGTCGCATCCTCAACCGCTATACTTTCAATTACCCGAACGATCCAAATGGTTGGGATTTACTGTCACAAGCCAGCGGTGCGCAGGGGTTACGCGCTCAGGAATTGGCGGCCAGAGCAGAGAGCATGGCGCTAATGGGCCAGCTTGATCAGGCCATCGAACTTCTGAGCAACGCCAGCGCATTGCAGAAGCTGGGCAGTCTTGAACAGTCTCGCTATGACGCTCGTATTGACCAGTTGCGCCAGCTACAGAAGCGCTTCCGCCAATATCAAAAGGGCTGATTGGACGCTGAGCAATAAACAGAGATGGAGAACCTTATGCAACATGATGTCGCGATTTATCACAATCCGCGCTGCAGTAAGAGCCGAGAAACCCTGAAGTTACTCGAAGATAAAGGCATTAAGCCGGACGTGATTTTATATCTCGAAACCCCGCCGTCGGTAGATACGCTGAAAGAGCTGGTGAAGAAGTTGGGGTTTGATTCTGCGCGCGATTTGATGCGTAAAGGGGAAGAAATCTATAAAGAGGAGAATCTGGCCGATCCGGCGCTGAATGAGCAGCAACTGCTGCAAGCCTTGGCCGATCATCCACGTTTGATTGAACGCCCGATCGTGCTGTCGAAAGGCAAAGCGCGGCTGGGGCGTCCACCTGAGCAGGTGCTGGAAATCCTGTAAATCGGCGAACCGAGTTACAGGCTAAGAATGTCTTTCACAAAGGGGATCGTGAGTTTGCGTTGCGCGGTAATAGAAGCTCTATCGAGCTGATCGAGCGTCATAAACAGCGTGCGCATCTCGCGATCCAGTCGCTTCAGCAGGAAGCGGCCGACGTCTTCTGGCAGTTCAAACCCACGCAGTTTCGAGCGCAATTGCAGCGCCTGTAGCTTCTCTTCGTCAGACAGTGGCTGCAACTTGTAGATTTGCCCCCAGTCCAGACGCGAAGCGAGGTCAGGCAAGCTGAGATTAAGCTGGCGCGGCGGGCGATCCCCGGTAATAAACAGTCTGGTGCGCCCGGTTTCCAGAATACGGTTATAGAGATGGAACACGGCGGCTTCCCACTCGTCATCCCCCGCAATCCCTTCAATGTTGTCGATACAAACCAGCGCTAAATGTTCCATGCCATCAAGCACTTCCGGCACGAAATAGGCGCGTTTATCCAAAGGCACATAGCCTACCGCTTCGCCACGCTGAGAGAGTTCGGCACAGGCTGCGTGCAGCAAATGGCTGCGGCCACCGCCCTCGCGCGACCAGAAATAGATGTAAGTGCCGTGCTCTTGATGCAGCGCCGTTTGAATGGCAGAAAGCAGAGAGGGGTTCTCCCCCGGATAAAAACTGGCAAAGGTTTCATCATCAGGAAGATAAAGTGGCAGGGAAAGCTGTGCCGGCGTATTCAGAAGCACCTCAACCAATACGGCTTATAAACCGCAAATGTTGTTATCAACAAAAAGTCGTATCTCATGGTTATTTTTCGGGTTGTTGCCGCCAAGATCAGAAAGCGTGCAACCACAGAATTCTAGCATAGGATCTTGCTGGAGTTGAACTCTGCCCCGCACAACCGCTTGCTAACCGAGCTAATCGCCGGGCAGAGGATCCTGCAACCGGCGATTAGCGGGAAGATTTACGCCGCGCGATCCTCGCGTTCATCTTCGATATCAATGATCTCTTCTTCGCCGCGCACCAGTTCAATCACTTTGAACAGCAGGCTGAGGAAGATACCCACGATGGTCGCCAGCGCCATACCTTTCAGTTCTGCCGCGCCGATGTGGATCTTGGCGCCGCTGACGCCGATGATCAGAATGACCGCGGTGAGGATCAGGTTCTGCGCCTTGTTGTAATCCACTTTGGACTCAATTAACACGCGGATACCCGAGGCACCAATCACGCCGTAAAGCAGCAGAGAAACGCCGCCCATCACCGGAACCGGCACGGCCTGAATTGCCGCCGCCAGCTTGCCAACGCAGGACAGCATAATTGCCAGAATCGCCGCGCCGCCGATAACCCAAGTGCTATAGACCTTAGTGATGGCCATTACGCCGATGTTCTCGCCATAAGTGGTGTTCGGCGTCGAACCAAAGAAGCCGGACAGCACGGTAGAAAGGCCATTCGCCAGCATTGAGCGATGCAGACCCGGCTCGCGCAGCAGGTCCTTTTTGACGATATTCGCCGTCACCACCAAGTGACCGACGTGCTCGGCAATCACCACCAGCGCCGCAGGCAGAATGGTCAGAATCGCCACCCACTCAAAGCGCGGAGTGTAGAAGGTTGGCAACGCGAACCAGTGGGCGGATTCAATGGTAGAAACGTCCACCACGCCCATAAAGAATGACAGCGCATAGCCTACCAGCACGCCAATCAGGATCGGGATAATCGCCAAGAAGCCGCGGAACAGCACCGAACCGAGCACCGTCACCGCCAGCGTCACCATAGAAATGGTAATGGTAGTGGAGTCAGCAGAGGTGCCCTCGGCAGGCAGCAGTCCGGCCATGTTGGCAGCCACGCCCGCCAGCTCTAATCCGATGACGGCAACGATTGCGCCCATCGCCGCAGGCGGGAACATGACGTTTATCCAGCCAATCCCGGCCTTTTTGACAATCAGCGCCACTAAGCAGAACAGCAAGCCACAGACGATAAACCCACCCAGCGCCGCCTCGTAGCCCATCGGCAATAAGAGAAGAACCGGCGAAATAAACGCAAAGCTCGAGCCCAGATAAGCGGGGATCTTGCCTTTACAGACAAACAGATACAGCAAGGTGCCGATGCCGTTGAACAACAGCACCGTGGCCGGGTTAATTTTAAACAGGATCGGCACCAGCACCGTGGCACCGAACATGGCGAACAGATGCTGGAAACTTAGGGGAATGGTCTGCAACAGCGGCGGGCGCTCACTTACCCCAATGACGCGACGTGTCATGAATAGATCCTCTCAAAGTGTTGGCGATTATAGATGTCATGTTTCAGGCGTTGCCGCCTGATAGAAAGGTAAAACCCTGATAAAAAATCAAAAAAAAGCCGACTTCTCAGTCGGCTGCTTAGTAACGAATGCTTATTTAGTACCAAATATCTTGTCGCCCGCATCGCCGAGGCCCGGCATGATGTAACCATGCTCATTTAGCCCGTGGTCAATGGAAGCGGTGTACAGCTCAACGTCTGGGTGCGCTTTCTCTAACGCGGCAATCCCTTCTGGAGCAGCAACCAGTACCAGCACTTTAATGCTCTGGCAGCCGGCTTTTTTCAGCAAGTCGATAGTGGCAATCATTGAGCCACCGGTCGCCAGCATGGGGTCAACCACCAGCGCCAGACGCTCTTCAATATTAGAAACCAGCTTCTGGAAATAAGGCACAGGTTGCAGAGTTTCTTCGTCACGGTAGACGCCCACCACGCTGATACGCGCGCTTGGCACGTGCTCCAGCACGCCTTCCATCATGCCCAGACCGGCACGCAGGATTGGCACTACGGTGATTTTCTTACCTTTGATCTGATCGATTTCTACCGGGCCGCACCAGCCTTCGATAGTCACTTTCTCAGTTTCTAAATCAGAAGTTGCTTCATACGTCAGCAGACTCCCCACCTCAGAAGCCAGTTCGCGAAAACGTTTCGTGCTGATGTCATTCTCACGCATCAGGCCCAGCTTATGTCGCACCAGCGGGTGTTTCACCTCAACGATCTTCATTTTTATTTCTCCTAAGGTGGTTGTGCTGCAAAAAAAAATCGCGAGATTATAACGCCTTTTTTTTTGAACGCCACTGCCAATAGCCTGATCGCGGTCAATAGAATGTTGATCAACAGTATAGACAGCAGAATTACTCTCAACCTCACAAGCCCCTCGCAAACGTTTGCCTTGGCTGTTAGAATTGCCGCGTTTTATTTTACCAACCGCCTTGGGGATTACGCAGTGACCGACAAGACCTCTCTCAGCTATAAAGACGCAGGTGTGGATATCGATGCGGGTAACGCATTAGTAGACCGTATCAAAGGTGTAGTAAAACAGACTCGTCGTCCGGAAGTGATGGGCGGATTGGGTGGTTTTGGTGCCCTGTGCGCGCTACCGCAAAAATATCGTGAACCTGTGCTGGTTTCGGGTACCGACGGCGTTGGCACCAAGCTGCGTCTGGCAATGGACTTGAAACGCCACGACACTATCGGCATTGATTTGGTCGCCATGTGCGTTAACGATTTGATTGTTCAGGGTGCTGAACCCCTGTTCTTCCTCGATTATTACGCCACCGGTAAGTTGGACGTCGACACCGCCGCCAGCGTTATCACCGGAATTGCCGAAGGCTGTAAGCAGTCTGGTTGTGCCTTAGTCGGCGGCGAAACCGCTGAAATGCCGGGCATGTATCACGGCGAAGATTACGACGTGGCAGGCTTCTGCGTGGGCGTGGTAGAAAAATCAGAAATCATTGATGGCAGCAAAGTGGCTGACGGCGACGCCGTGATTGCTCTGGCAGCCAGCGGCCCGCACTCCAACGGCTACTCGCTGGTGCGCAAAATCCTCGAAGTGAGCAAAACCAATCCAGAAACCACGGATTTGGCCGGTAAGTCTCTGGCAGATCACCTGCTGGCACCGACCAAAATCTACGTGAAATCGATTCTGAAATTGATTGAGCAAGTTGAAGTTCACGGCATCGTTCACCTGACCGGCGGCGGCTTCTGGGAAAATATCCCGCGCGTGCTGCCAGACAACACCCAAGTGGTGATTGACGAAGCAAGCTGGCAGTGGCCGGACGTGTTCAACTGGCTGCAAACTGCCGGTAACGTTAGCCGTCACGAAATGTACCGCACCTTCAACTGTGGCGTGGGTATGTTGGTTGCTCTGCCTGCTGAACTGGCCGATGAAGCCGTGGCTTTACTGAATGATAATGGCGAAAAAGCCTGGAAAATTGGTAGCGTAAAAGCCTCTGATTCCGAAGAACGCGTTATCATCAAGTAAATTCGACTACAGACAGGTGTTGAGATGAAAAGGATCGTGGTGCTGGTATCAGGCGAAGGGAGCAACCTCCAGGCGCTGATTGATGCCTGCCAGCAAGGACGTATTTACGCGACGCTCAGCGCCGTCTTCAGTAATAAAGCCTCGGCATTCGGGCTGGAACGGGCGCAGTCAGCCGGTATTCCCGCTCATGCATTAGATGTGAAATCCTTTGCTGACCGCGCGGCGTTTGACGTCGCGCTAGCCGATGCCATCGAGGCTTATAATCCTGACTTAGTCGTGCTTGCGGGCTACATGCGCATTCTTTCGGCTGAGTTCGTTCAGCGTTTCGCTGGGCGCATGCTCAATATCCACCCTTCCCTGCTGCCAAAATATCCCGGCCTGCATACCCATCGTCAAGCGATTGAAAATCAAGATGAAGTTCACGGCACCTCCGTCCACTTCGTGACTGAACAGCTCGACGGCGGCCCGGTCATTCTGCAAGCCAAGGTGCCGGTATTTAGCGATGACAGCGAAGATGAGTTGGTGGAACGCGTGCAAACGCAGGAACATAGCATCTATCCGCTGGTGGTGAGCTGGTTTGTCGATGGTCGTTTAGCGCTAAAAGATGGCGTGGCCTACCTTGACGGTAATCCGCTACCAGAACAGGGTTACGCCGCAGATTAAACTGCCCATAGGCGATGATTTAACTACAAACCGGCCACGTGCCGGTTTTTTGTTTTATATCTGTTTACGTTCGTTTACATATTGACCGCTATAATGAGCGCGTCGCTACAGTTTTTCGCCTCTTTTGCTGTACTGACTCTCATCCAAAAGAGCAAAAAATAATAATCCCCAACCTCATTGCTTGAGCAAGGGCCACGGGATTTTCAGGAAATTTTATGCCTAGCAATATGCGCGTCAGATTACGTCCACTGGAAAAAGACGATTTGGCGTTCGTTCACCGTCTCGATAACAACGCGAGCATCATGCGTTACTGGTTCGAAGAGCCTTATGAAGCTTTTGTCGAACTCACCGACCTCTACAACAAACATATTCATGACCAGAGCGAACGCCGCTTTATCATTGAATATGAAGGCGGGCCTGTAGGTCTGGTGGAGTTAGTCGAGATTAATCACATACACCGTCGCGCTGAGTTTCAAATCATTATTGACCCGGCGCATCAGGGCAAAGGGTTTGCCGGTGATGCCGTTAAGTTAGCGATGGACTACGCCTTCTCGGTTCTAAACCTCTACAAGCTGTATTTGATCGTCGATAAAGAAAACCAAAAGGCGATCCATATTTACAACAAGTTGGGCTTTGAAGTAGAAGGCGAATTGAAACAGGAATTCTTCGTCAACGGGGAATACCGCAGCGCCATCCGTATGTGCATTTTCCAACCACAATTCCTGGCGAAGTACAAAACCAAGCCGGTGGAATCCAAACGCGTTGATCCTATTGGCGCAGGCGTGGTTTAACCGCCCTTAATTAGCGGTGAACAAGCAGCTTCTCTGAAGCCAGTCTTCTACAGATATCTTGTTCACCGCTAAGCTTTTTCCTCCCCTATTCCTGCAATTAATGCTCACTTTTCGCCCTTTCATTTAACCTCCGCTTTGTATTGGACTTTCCTGTCAATCTTTCGCAATATTGGTAGTAGACACTAGGCCCCTCTCTCTCAATATTTTCCATTAGAGAGATGTCGAACATCCGCCGGATGTGAGCTGGAAATAGCGAGATTTTCCCTAGTGATTCATCGTGATAACGCTGAATGTTGGGCCAAAAAGAATGGAGTTAAAATGGGTCAGGAAAAGCTTTATATAGAAAAAGAACTGAGCTGGCTGTCCTTCAATGAACGTGTATTGCAGGAAGCGGCAGACAAAAGCAATCCTCTGATCGAACGCATGCGTTTTTTGGGCATCTACTCCAACAATCTGGACGAATTCTACAAAGTCCGTTTTGCCGATTTAAAACGCCGAATTTTAATCAGCGAAGAACAAGGTTTTATTGGTGCATCGCGCCACCTGCTGAAAAAGATTCAGGCCAAGGTTCTGCGCATTGACCAAGAGTTTGACAGTCTCTACAACGACCTGCTGCTGGAGATGGCGCGCAACCAGATTTTCCTGATCAACGAGCGTCAGGTGTCTGAAAACCAACAAAATTGGCTGCGTCAGTATTTCAAACAGCATTTACGCCAGTTCATCACACCTATTCTGATCAATCACGACACCAATCTGGTTCAGTTCCTCAAAGACGATTACACCTATCTGGCGGTGGAAATTATTCGCGGCGAAGAGATCCACTACGCGCTGCTGGAAATCCCGTCCGACAAAGTGCCGCGCTTCGTGAACTTGCCGCCGGAAACCCCGCGCCGCCGCAAGCCAATGATCTTGCTGGATAACATTCTGCGTTACTGCCTCGATGACATCTTCAAAGGCTTCTTTGATTACGACCAGCTCAACGCGTATTCGATGAAAATGACCCGTGACGCCGAGTATGACTTGGTCACGGAGATGGAATCGAGCCTGCTTGAGTTGATGTCTTCGAGCCTGAAACAGCGCCTGACCGCCGAGCCGGTGCGCTTCGTGTATCAGCGCGATATGCCTGATGACATGGTCGAGCTGCTGCGCGGGAAACTGGGGATTTCTAACTATGACTCGGTGATCCCCGGCGGCCGCTACCACAACTTCAAAGACTTCATCGGCTTCCCAAATGTCGGCAAAGCCAATCTGGTCAACCGCCCGCTGCCAAGACTGCGTCACCTTTTCTTCGATAAATTCCGCAACGGCTTCGAGGCAATTCGCCAACAAGACGTGCTGCTTTACTACCCGTATTACACCTTTGAACACGTGCTGGAGCTGCTGCGTCAGGCCTCTTTCGACCCCAACGTACTCTCCATCAAAATCAATATTTACCGCGTAGCGAAAGACTCGCGCATTATTGAATCGATGATCCACGCGGCGCATAACGGCAAGAAAGTTACGGTGGTGGTTGAGCTACAGGCGCGCTTTGACGAAGAGGCCAACATCCACTGGGCCAAGCGCCTGACGGAAGCTGGCGTGCACGTGATCTTCTCCGCGCCGGGCCTGAAGATCCACGCCAAACTATTTCTTATCTCACGCCGGGAAGGCGATGAAATCGTCCGCTATGCTCATATTGGGACCGGCAACTTTAACGAGAAAACCGCCCGTCTTTACACCGACTACTCCTTGCTGACGACGGACAGCCGCATAACTAACGAAGTGCGCCGGGTGTTTAACTTTATTGAGAACCCGTACCGTCCGGTGACCTTCGAGCACCTGATGGTGTCGCCGCAAAACTCCCGCGACATGCTGTATAAGCTGATCGATCAGGAGATTGCCAACGTGCAGGCTGGCGGTAACGGCGGGATCACGCTGAAAATCAACAATTTGGTGGATAAAGGCTTGATCGACCGCCTCTACGCCGCTTCCAACGTTGGGGTGAAAATCCGCCTGCTGATCCGCGGTATGTGCTCGCTAGTCCCTGAGTTGCCGGGGGTCAGTGAAAACATTCAGGTGACCAGTATTGTTGACCGTTACCTTGAGCATGACCGTGTTTATGTGTTTGAAAACAATGGTGATACCAAAGTGTTCCTGTCCTCTGCGGACTGGATGACGCGCAACATCGACTACCGTATTGAAGTGGCCGTTGCCCTGCTGGACCCGACGCTAAGACAGCGCGTGCTCGACATCCTCGACCTGCTGTTCAGCGACACGGTGAAAGCCAGATATATTGATAAAGATCTCAGTAATCGTTATGTTCCACGCGGAAATCGTCGTAAGGTGCGCGCGCAATTGGCTATCTACGACTACCTCAAAGCCTTCGAGCTTGGACATAATAAACAGCAAAACGATTAAGCCTGACACTTTGGAGCACCACATATTATGCCCCTGAACAACACCATAAACGCCAAACCGCAAGAGATTGCGGCTATCGACCTCGGGTCAAACAGCTTCCATATGGTGATAGCGCGCGTCGTCAATGGCGCGCTACAGGTGTTGGGCCGCCTGAAGCAGCGCGTACATCTGGCGGACGGTCTGGACAGCAACAACGTGCTGAGCGAAGAAGCTATTCAGCGCGGCCTCGACTGTCTGGCGCTGTTTGCTGAGCGTTTACAAGGCTTTCCCGAAGAGAACGTGACCATTGTCGGCACCCACTCGCTGCGTCAGGCGGTGAATGCCGAAGAGTTTCTCCAGCGCGCCGCCGAAGTCATCCCGTATCCGATTGAAATCATCTCCGGGCAGGAAGAGGCGCGCCTAATTTTCATGGGCGTCGAGCACACCCAGCCTGAAAAAGGCCGCAAGCTGGTGATTGATATCGGCGGCGGTTCGACCGAGTTGGTGATCGGCGAAGATTTCGAGCCACTGCTGGCGGAAAGCCGCCGCATGGGCTGCGTCAGCTTCGGGCAATACTTCTTCCCTGATGGCGAAATCAGCCGCGCCAACTTCAAACGCGCCCAGCTGGCCGCCGCGCAGAAGCTGGAAACCATGGCTTGGCAGTATCGTCTGCAAGGCTGGCAGTATGCGCTGGGTGCATCGGGCACCATCAAAGCCACCTATGAAGTGCTGGTGGAAATGGGCGAGAAAGATGGCCTGATCACTCCTGAACGCCTGAAAATGCTTACCGACGAGGTGATGAATTATAAAAACTTCTCCTCGCTGAGCCTGCCGGGACTGTCGGAAGACCGCCAATCGGTATTCGTGCCGGGTCTGGCTATTCTGTGCGGTGTGTTCGATGCTTTGGCAATCAAAGAGTTACGTCTGTCCGACGGCGCACTGCGCGAAGGCGTGCTGTATGAGATGGAAGGCCGTTTCCGCCATCAGGATATCCGCACCCGCACCGCCAAAAGCCTGGCCGAGCACTACAACATTGACCGCGAGCAGGCCCGTCGCGTGCTGGAAACCACTGAATTGCTCTATGCCCAGTGGCTGGCGCAAAACTCAAAGCTGGTGCAGCCGCAGCTCGAATCTCTGCTGAAATTCGCCGCCATGCTGCATGAAGTGGGCTTGAGCATTAACCACAGCGGCATGCATCGCCATTCGGCTTATATCTTGCAGAACACCAACCTGCCGGGCTTCAATCAGGAGCAGCAAACCCTGCTGTCTACGCTGGTGCGCTTCCACCGCAAAGCAGTAAAACTGGAAGAGCTGCCGCGCCTGAACCTGTTCAAGAAGAAGCACTACCTGCCGCTGGTGCAGCTGTTGCGCCTCGGTGCGCTGCTCAACAATCAGCGTCAATCCACCACCACGCCGGAAACGCTGCGCCTGCTGACGGATGACAACCATTGGACGCTGCGCTTCCCCGCTGGGTATTTGGCGCAGAACAATCTGGTGCAGTTGGATTTTGAGCGCGAGCAGAGTTACTGGGATGACGTGACGGGCTGGAAGCTGATTCTGGAAGAAGAGGACGGCGAGCCGGAAGACGAGGCTAAATAACGCAGCTTTGGTTAAACCGCGATCCTCTCCTGCTGCAAAGAGAGGATCGCGCTACAGCTTTTAACCTATTACCGGCTCCTGCACCAACTGGCTTAGCGGCTCCGGCATACCAATCAAATACCCCTGCATATAGTCCACGCCTTGCGCCCGCAGTGCTTCGCGCTGCTCTTCGGTTTCCACAAATTCGGCAACAATCGACAAGTGCTTCATGCGCGCAACCTGACAAATTGACTGCACAATGTAGGCATCCAGCGCGTCATTCATCATGTTACGTACGAAGCTGCCGTCAATCTTCAGGATATCCGCCTGAATAAACTTCAGTCGGTCGTAGCTGGCATAGCCCGTGCCAAAATCATCAATCGCGATGCGACAGCCGTAGTTGCGCAGGTCGCGCATGGAGAAATCGGCGTATTTCACATTATGCAGCAGGTGAGATTCCGTCACTTCCAGCACGATTTGGAACGGCTCGACCTGATATTGCGCCATCAGCGCCTTGAACTGGCTGCTAAACGATGGGCGGCAGAAGGTCGACGGCGAGAAGTTCACCGCGAAACGCACGCTCGGCAGCTTCTCACGGTTATCGTTGATAAACATTAAGGTGTGTTTCAACACCCAAATGTCCAGCTGATAAGCCAGACCAAACTCATGCACCACCGGCAGGAATTTGTCCGGCGACATCAGGCCGCCCTCATCATCCTGCATGCGCAGCAGAATTTCGTGGTAGCTGTCGCCACGAATACCGGCGATGGGTTGCGCCATCAGCACGAAGCGATCTTCATCCAGCGCGCGTTGGATTTTATGCAGCATCGCCACTTTGGATTTAATCTCTTTCTGCACCTGACTGTGGTCGCTTTTATTCGACTCCGGCTTACCGGTGGTCAGCGACACCTCGGCAATCCCACTCAGTTCCCCCAGCAGCATGTGCAGATGCTCAACCGGCGGGTAAACGGTGCAGTAGGACAGACCGATATTCGGATGCAGCGGCAGGCCGTTCCAAATCAAACGGAAATCATCGACGTAGTTCTGTAGGCGGTCGAGCTTCTCCAGCGTTTCATCGCAATTCAGACGCAGCACCAGATCATAGCCCGGCAGGTGATACACCCTCTCCCCCTCTTGCAAGAAAGGACGCAGGCCCGTCGCCAGCTGCTGTTTGAACTGAATGCGCAGCTGCATGCCGTAGTTGCGGCTGAGCACATCCATTTCCGACACGCGGATAAAACACAGCAAGGAGCGCGGGTAGCGGGATAAGTCGCGATTAAAGGCGCGCAGATTCGGCAAGCCAAAAACCGGGTCCAGCAGCGCGGCTGAACGGGTCTTTTTCATCAAGCGGCGTTGCAAAGAGGAGATAGAAGCCATCAGCAGCAGGCAAATGGTAAATACCAGCATTAGGGCCGAAACAAACACCAAATTATGCACAAAGTCATTAACGTTGATAAAGCCCTGATAATGGCTAAACAGCACGATCAGCGCGACGGTCCAGACCAGCGTGATGAAGTGGTAGCCGTAGCGCATCGCGCCAAACAGCAGCACCGGCAGCAGCAGGGTTAAGGTGTAATCACTCAGCAGAATCTTGGCAATCGGCTCACTGATGCCCTCAAGGCTCAGTAAAATCACCATAGTGATCAGCAACCCAAACCACAGCATCAGCTCAGCAGGCTTCACCCCCGGCGCGCGCTGGTTGCGCATGGTCTGGCGCAGCACGCGCAGGTAGCGAGGTTTGCGCATCACGCGGAAAATCAGATACCACAGATGCCCACTCAGCAAGATGCCCAGCATCATCGCCTGCAGGTTGATAAGCGTCCGCAGGGTCATAAACTCGCGGGTGACCATGCCCAGATAGCCCGGCAGCAGCCCCAACTCCACCACAATCTGCAAAATAAAGATGTAGAGGCATGAGAGGAAGATAACCAGCCAGAAGACGCGCGGCAGCGGCAGGCGCAGCAGCCCGAAGGACGCAGACCAGCGTTTGCCCGCCTGCCAGCGGTAGCCTGCCCAAGAGACGCTCAGGCAAAACAGTGAGATTAGCGTCAGCAGCGACGCCATTTCAGCGCCAATTCGCATGTCATAGCGAACAAACATGGCTATCGCGATGCCCGGCAAGGCACGCCAATCAAACACCATCAATAGCGCAGCACACACCGCCAGCGGCATGTACATCAAATAAGTACGGCCTTCCGGCAAGAAGATGATCGGCGAGAAGTAGGACGCAAGGTTGATGAACACCAGCGCGCACAGCAGGGGGATGCCCCACCAATGGCGGCTTAACTCACGCCAAGATAACAATTTACTCATAGGATATGTCATGTTTTTCCGCATGCGTGCTACAGAGTTGCGTGCCGGAATCATTGAGAGGCCAGATGAACGGTCAACAACGGCAAAAAGACAACGGGTTTAAGAAAATGTCATCTTGCGCGGCTGCAAAAAGTGATAAAAAGCGGATTTCGCAGCAATGACATATAAGCACGAATTTTAAGTTGACCCATATTAAACCATTTGATGAGGATCAATAAACCGAGAGTTTGATAATTTCCGCAAAAACCGTCCCTAATAAATTCACTTAAGAGTGAATAATTACTTCTTAAATTTCATGGGACTACAAATTTCATTCAGCCATTCTTATTCAAAAGTTTAGCCGACCGAAAAGCGCCAAGACAATTCTGAATATACTGACAGACACTTCCTACAAAATCAGGCTTTTTTCTGACTGTATTAGTCGATGTGCTATATTGATTGGGCGAATGAATCTGTTTTAAATCATTATTTCACCCTGATGGAGCTACGGTTTAATAAGCTGAATTTACTATGTCTAAAAAAGCCAACATCAAGATGACTAAGATCGTATTAGCGATCAGCTTCATTATTTTATTCGGACGTTTGGTTTACTCCGCCGTCGGTGCCTGGTCACATCATCAAACTCAAAAGCAGACCCAGGTAGAACAATCGACGACGCCGGCTCCCTGATTTTTAGTTTGGAATTCAAAGGATAAGGACGCAGCATGTCTGCCAATAAGCATCGCTATCACGTACAAAAGCTGGCGGAAACACGTACCCGCATCCTCAACCTGCTGCTAGACAGCGACGACCTTGCCGACAGCATTCTCGGCGAATCCAAAGATATCGACCCCGCCACGCAGTCCCTGTTGATGGACCAGACTGCCGAGCTGAGCAATCTGATTGACGGGCTACACGCCGCTGACCTTGCGGATATTTTAGAAGCCCTGCCCGAGCGCGAACGTCTGGCGCTGTGGCGCTTGGTTGACCCGGCAGATCGCGGTAAAGCCTTGGTTGAAGTCTCGGAAACCGTCTGGGACAGCCTGATTGAGGAGATGAGTGACAAAGACCTGCTGAAAACCATGTCGCTGCTGGACGTGGATGATCAGGTCTATCTGGCCGAATACCTGCCGCGTGACCTGATGGGACGCGTACTGACCTCGCTGGACCCGCGCCAGCGCGAAAAAGTGCGCGAAGTGGTCAAGTTCGGCAAGGACACGGTCGGGCGAATCATGGATTTCGAGCTGCTGTCCGTGCGCCCGGACGTCACGCTGGGTACCGTGCAGCGCTACTTGCGCTACCGCAAAGACATTCCTGAAGCCAGTGACAAGCTGTTCGTCACTGACCGCAACAACATGTTATTGGGCGAACTGCCGCTCACCACCATTTTGCTTAACTCGCCGCATCGCCAAGTTTTTCAGGTGATGAATGACGATCCAACCTGCTTCGAACCCGAAGACAAGGCCGAAGACGCGGCCAGCGCCTTCGAACGTTATGACTTGATCACCGCGCCGGTTATCGACAAAAAAGGCAAATTGATGGGCCGCCTGACGGTCGAAGAGATCGTCGACTTCGTCAATAACGACACCGACACCAATCTGCGCCGCATGGGTGGCTTAAGCCCGGAAGAGGATGTGTTCTCGCCAGTGGGCAAAGCGGTGAGAAATCGCTGGGCGTGGCTGGCGATCAATCTTTGTACTGCCTTTGTTGCTTCGCGGGTGATTGGCCTGTTCGAAGGCACGATTTCGCAACTGGTGGCATTGGCGGCGCTGATGCCCATCGTGGCGGGTATCGGCGGCAATACGGGTAACCAGACGATTACCATGATTGTGCGCGCTCTGGCGCTGCATCAGGTGCAGCTCGGTAACCTTAAGTTTCTGATATTCAGGGAGTTGGGCGTCGCCTTAATCAACGGATTGGTGTGGGGTGGCCTGATGGGTATCGTCACCTGGCTGCTGTATGGCGACTGGGAGATGGGCGCGGTCATGACGCTGGCCATGGTGCTCAATCTACTGGTTGCCGCCAGCATGGGGGTAATTATTCCATTGACCATGGTGCGCCTCGGCCGCGACCCGGCGGTAGGTGCCAGCGTGATGATCACGGCGATCACCGACACCGGCGGCTTCTTCATCTTCCTCGGTTTAGCGACCATTTTCCTTCTTTAACTTCTCTTAGGCTGCACCTTAAACCCGAGGCGCAGCCTACGTTTCTCCCTGATCGAGTCACAACCGGGATGAGTGACTGATTAAAGCCATAAAAACCTTTTCTTCTTCTCACGCAAGATTCGTTATCAATTCATTACTGATGTAGAATTCATCAAGATTATCGTTCGTGGCCGGACGGGTTATTAGAAAGGGTTTTACCGTGGAAAAGAACATATCCCGTCTGGACTCACAATCACCCATCAGTTGGAAAACCCTGTTGGTGCTGGCCGTGAGCATTTGCCTGCTGGCGCTCGCCTGCATGAAGGTTATTCAGCAATCCTCGAGCTTGGCGTCGGTCTGGCTGCCTACCGCCCTATTGATCCCGGTTTTATTCCACCACCGCTATCGCGACTGGCTGCCGCTGTTTTGCGCCGCTGGCATAGGCATTGCCGCCTCACACTTTATGGTTCATTCGTGGTCAACGAGATATCTGCCCTACCTGTTTATCAACCTGTTCGAAGCGGGCGTCTGCGCCTTATTGCTGCGGCGCTTCTTGCCCACCAAGGATCCGCTCTCGGGTTTAGTGAACTGGGCGAAGTTCCTACTGGTCGCCGTGGTGTTCAGCCCGCTGCTCAGCGCAATTATCATGACGCTATTCATCCAGCACACGCAGGCACCGCAGGCGTCTGAACAGCGATTTGCTACCTGGTTTATGTCTGAAGCCGTGGCTATTTTGGCCCTGACGCCGCTGGGTTTGATATACCAGAAAGGCTATTTGCAGCAGCTATTCCAGCACTCAAGCCGCCTGCTCGAACTGATGGCGACCTTAATCATCAATATGGTGGCGGCTTTTCTGGCGCTCAAATGGCTGCCTTATCCTTTCGCTTTTATCACTATTCCCCTGCTGTGGGCGGCGATTCGCCTGCCGCGCGTTGAGGCATTTTTCATTTTCCTCAGTCTGACCCTGATGATTGCGCTGCTGCAAACCACCGGCGTTATCGACATCGTCCCGCACATCACCGTGGTGCCGCCGGGCCTGCTTTTCACCCCGCTGCTGCTGATTTTGCTGCCCGCCAATGCCATGGCGATGGCGATGCACGCCCTGCGGGTCGAGAAGTCACACATCACTCAGAGCGAAAACCGTTTTCGCAATGCGATGGAATATTCCGCCATCGGCATGGCGCTGGTGTCGCCACAGGGCAAATGGCTTCAGGTCAACAAGGCCCTGTGTAACCTGCTGGGTTATGAAGCCGACTACCTGAAAACCCTGACATTTCAGGAGATAACCTATGCCGAGGACTTGGGCAAAGACCTGACGCTGCTACAGAAATTGCTCGACGGCGAGATTCAAAACTACCAGATGGAAAAACGCTATCTGCGCCGTGATGGCGAGATTGTCTGGGCACTGCTGGCGGTTTCACTGGTGCGCGATGACGAGCAAAATCCGGTCTATCTCATCGCTCAGATTGAAGATATCAACGAGCTAAAACACACCGAAATCACCAATAAACGGCTGAGCGAAGCCCTGCACGAAGAGAAAGAGTTACTGCACATCACGCTGAATGCCATCAATGACGCGGTGATCTCCACCGATCAGCAGATGAACATCACCTTTATGAACCCGGTGGCCGAGAAGATGACCGGCTGGAGCCAAGCCAAGGCGCAGGGCAAGCCGGTGAGTGATGTGGTGCATCTTACCATTGGCCCGGACGGTGAACTGATCAATGACCTGATGGCGATGTACAGCAGCCAGTATCTGCACACCTCTCTCGAGCAATCGCTGATTTTGCACGGCTATCACACCGGCCAGTTCGACGTGCAGCTGGCGATATCGCCGATGCGTAAGCTCAACGCCGAGCCTATTGGTCTGGTGCTGGTGCTGCAGGACGTGAGTAAGTCGCGCGAACTGATGCGCCAGCTTAGCTACAGCGCGTCCCACGATTTGCTGACGGATTTAGCCAATCGCGGCTGCTTTGAAGAGAGCCTGAAAAGCGCGCTAACACTGACCGCCGAGCAGCAACAGCAGCACAGTCTGGCCTTTATCGATCTCGACCATTTCAAGGCGGTCAATGACACCGCCGGGCACGCGGCGGGTGACGAGTTGCTGCGTCAGTTAAGCCAGCTGATGCAAGACCATATTCGCAATAGCGACCGGCTGGCGCGTCTGGGTGGCGATGAGTTTGCCCTGCTGCTGCTAGACTGCCCGCACGAGCAGGGTTTGCAGGTTGTTCAGTCATTAGTGAACAAAATCAACGAATTCCAGTTTATGTGGGAAAACCAAATTTACCGCATTGGCGCCAGCGCGGGCATCACGCGTATTACTGACGCCTCGCTCAGCAGCAGTGAATATATGGCGCAGGCCGACGTCGCCTGCTACACCGCCAAAAATCGCGGCCGCGGTCAGGTGTTCGCCTATGAAGAGCAGCAAAAACGCCTGCTGGCTTCACACGCAGCAATTTTCCGCCCCGAAGATATCCGCCGCGTGCTGAATGAAGATCAGCTGTCGCTCAACTGCCGCGCCGCGTCACCGCCGAAAACGCCGCTTTCCGTCTGTTTCTATCAGCTTTCGCTGCAATTCGTGCAGCCGGTAAATGGCATTCAGCACGCCGAGCTGCTGATAGAAGCCGCGCGTTTCTACGACATGATGCCGGAAATCGACCGCTGGATGCTGCGTCAGGTACTGGAGGTTCATGCTAGGGGCATCAACAATAAGGGAATTTGCGTGGCTATCCCGCTCGCCACGGAGAGCCTGCTGCAAGAGAGTTTGCGCCACGAGTTAACTCGCCTGTTGGATAACACGCTGATGCCAATGGGCTCGGTGAACCTGATGATCGAACCCGAGGTGTTGCTCAAGCACCCGCACCTGCAGCAGTACATTGCCGAGTTGAAGCAGCGCGGCTGTAAAATCGTGCTGCGCAACATTGGTAAGAATTTGAATGAATTTAACGCCTTGCCTGAAGGCAGCGTGGATTACGTGCAGATTGACCCGACCTTTATGAGCCAGTTGCACTACAACCAGATGGATGAAGTGCTGGTCACCATTCTGCACGGCAACACCCATCGGCTGGCAGCGCAGACGCTGGCTGGCCCGGCGGATCTAAATGAAACCTTGGAAAAGCTGACCAGCATTGGTATCGATTTAGTGGAAGGCGACACCATCGCGCCGCTGACCTCGCTCAATACGCTGCTCAACACCGGCTATTTCGGCATTCACTAATAGCGAGTTACCCCTGCGCCTCTTCCTCAGGGATAAAGTCATTATTGGCCCACAGGTGCAAGGTGGCGTAGGTGCGCCAAGGCTGCCAGCGCTGGGCATAGCGGGCAATTTTGCCCGGCGTCATATTGGGGAAACGCTGTTTAATCAGGTAGTCGCCGCCGAGGAACACGTCGGGCGCGGACCACGCCCGCATAGCGATATAGCTGGCGGTCCAGCCACCAATTCCCGGCATCGCCAGCAGCTGTTTCACGCCCTGCGTTACATCCTGCATGTTGTTCAGCGGCAGGCTACCCTCTTCCACCGCCTTTGCCACCCCAATCAAACAGGCCGCCCGTTTGGCCTGCACGCCAATGCCGCGCAGGTCATCCACGCTTAGTTGAGCAATGCGTTCCGGCGTCGGGAATAGGTGGGCTAACCCGGCAAAAGGCGTGTCGATGGCTTCCCCCCAGTTCTGCGTCAGCCGCGTCGCCAGCGTCGCCGCCATTTTGACACTCACCAGTTGGCCGAGGATCGCTCGCACCGTGAGTTCAAACCGATTGATACACCCCGGCAGCCGTAGCCCCACGTTGTTTTGCGCCAACTCCCCCAGCCCGGCGGCAATCAGGTGCGGATCTGCGTCTAAATCCAGCAGCAGTCTAACCTGCCGCTCAACGCGTTCAGCCACGGGTTCAAGCGACGGCGAGAGGCTCAGCTCCACGCAGTTTCTTTCCGGCAATGGTCGTAATCGCAACCACCCCGCAATAGCCCCGGTTTCAGATTCCACCACCAGCGTGCGCTGATAGAAGCCATCCACCCTCTGTTCAACGCCCGCTAAAGCGCGAGCACCAAGGAAAGAATTCATCCAGCCCCAGTCATAAGGCGGCGTATAGGGGAGGTAGCGGGGTTTAGTCACGGAGGCGGGCCTATTTATTTTTGGAAAATAAAGGTAACAGGAAATGGGGGCGTTGCCACGCTGACTGGCTTTTTAAATTCAAATTCAACTTCAACTTCAACTTCAAGGTCGTGGGCGTCGGCCCACACCGACCAAGGGAGGCGTAAACGCGCCTCCCTTGGAACCCTGCGTTTTTATTGTTGTGTGATCGAGGCTGCGCAGGGTTGGAATGGACATGTTTCAGCGGCCGCAGTGCTCGTCGCGAAGTGCCGCCGCTTAGGCGGTTCCCTCGCTGCGGGATTCCAACCCGCGTAAAAGCCACGCGGTTTTCCACCTCTTGCTCGGCGTCACTTCTGAATGCGACCTACTGGCATTTATGTCGTGCCGTTTCAGTGGGTTTTGGGTTTGCTTCGCTCCTCTCAGAGGAGAAGGCAGGGATGAGGAGTGGTTTAAAATCGTGCTCAGTGCAGCAAACCTCACCCCAGCCCTCTCCTTAAAAAGGAGAGGGAGCAAGATAAAACCCACTGAAACGGCACGATTGAAATGCCTCAAAACCGCAGTCAAAAATGGCGCTGAGCGAGAGGTTCGAGACCTATGGCTCGAATCCCGTGGCGAAGGCACCGCCTAAGCGGCGACATTTTGCGGTGGATAACGGAAGTACCTGAAACACGTCCACCCAACGAGCGGAGCGCGCAGTAAAGAGCCGGGGATTCTCAAGGGGCGCGGCGATAGGCGCCCCTTGAGGCCGGTGTGGCGGCAGCGCACGGTTTTGATCTTACGTGGCAACGCAAGGTTTTACCGGTGTGGCGGCAGCGCACGGTTTTGACCTTAAGTGCCAACGCAAGGTTTTACCGGTGTGGCGGCAGCGCACGGTTTTGACCTTAAGTGCCAACGCAAGGTTTCAGCGCACGGTTTTGAAGTTGAATTTAAAGCTTCTGAGGCCGTAGGCTCCCACCCCACACTTAAATTTGAAATTAAAACCAAAACCACATAAAGTCCCCCCCCTTCTTTGGCATGGGGAACCGTGATGTTTATTGGATTTGACTACGGCACAGCGAATTGCTCGGTAGCAGTGATGCGCGACAATGACGCCCACTTATTGGCGTTGGAAAACAACGATCCTTATTTACCCTCCATGCTGTGTGCGCCTACGCGTGAAGCGGTCAGCGAATGGCTGAACCGTCACGGGCAGGTTCCTACGGGCAGCGATGAGAATTTAGCTCTGCTGCGCCGCAGTATCAGTTTTAACCGGGAAGAAGATATTCCGGTCAATGCCAACAGCGTTAACTTTGGGTTGCACGCGCTTTCTACTTATATGGAAGACCCGGAAGAAGTCTATTTCGTGCGTTCGCCGAAATCCTTCTTGGGCGCTAATGGCTTGAAACCGCAACAGATTGCCCTGTTTGAAGACTTGGTTTGCGCCATGATGTTCCACATCAAGCGTCAGGCCGAAAGTTCTTTGCAGCAGAGCATCGAGCAGACGGTGATTGGTCGCCCGATCAACTTCCAGGGGATGGGTGGCGAAGAGGCAAACCGTCAGGCGCAGGGTATTTTGCAGCGCGCTGCCGAGCGTGCGGGCTTCCGCGATATCGCTTTCCAGTTCGAACCTGTCGCGGCGGGGCTGGATTTTGAAGCCACGCTGACGGAAGAGAAAACCGTGCTGGTGGTGGATATTGGCGGTGGTACCACCGACTGCTCGGTGCTACTGATGGGCCCGCAATGGCGTGATAAAGCCGAGCGCCAGCAGAGCCTGCTGGGGCACAGTGGCTGCCGCGTTGGTGGTAACGACCTCGACATCATGACCGCCTTCAAGCAGTTGACTCCGCAACTGGGCATGGGCACTGAAATGACCAAGGGGATCGCCATTCCCGCGCTGCCTTATTGGAACGCCGTGGCGACCAATGACGTGCCAGCGCAGGCTGATTTCTACAGCGTCGCTAATGGCCGCATGCTGCGCGATTTGATTCGCGACGCCGCGCAGCCTGACCAAGTGAAGCGCCTGCTGAAAGTCCACCAGCAGCGCCTGAGCTATCGTCTGGTTCGTGCCGCAGAAGAGAGCAAAATTGCGCTGTCGGAGCGTGAAAGCGTGATCGCCGGGTTGGAGTTTATCGAAGCCGGTCTGGCCGAAAGCATCAGCCAGCAGCAGTTGAGCGAGGCTATCGCCCAGCCGCTGGAGCGCATTCAGGAGCAGGTGAATCTGGCGCTCTCCACCAGCGACATCAAGCCGGACGTTATCTATCTGACCGGCGGCAGCGCCCGTTCGCCGCTGCTGCGCGCCGCGTTGCAAGCACAGTTGCCGGGCATTCCACTGGTCGGTGGCAACGACTTTGGCTCGGTCACCGCCGGTTTGGCGCGCTGGGCACAAACGCTGTTCCGCTAAGCGTTAGCCGCAATAAAAAACCGCCCTCGGGCGGTTTTTTTGTTTCTGGCAAACGGGCTTACTCCCAGCGGCTGCCTTCATTGATCAACGCGATATCCGCGTCATCCAGTTTCAAGGTGGCGGCTTTAGCCAGCTCATCCAACTGCTCAAGAGTGGTGGCGCTGACAATTGGCGAAGTGATGCTTGGGCGAGCAATCTGCCACGCCAGCGCCACCTGCCCCGGCTTAGCGCCGTGCTTCTTCGCCACGCTATCCAAGGCGGCCAATACTTTCAGCCCGCGCTCATTCAGGTAGCGCTCAATTACCGACTCGCCGCGCTTACTTTTACTGGCATCCGCCTTGGTGCGGTACTTCCCGGTGAGGAAACCGGCGGCTAAGCCATAGAAGTTGATCACCCCCAAGCCATTGTCCGTCACCACTTTCTCTAACGCTTCTTCGTAGACTTTACGGTCATACGGGTTGTAGAGCGGTTGTAGGGTTTCATAGCGCGCCAAGCCATTCTCTTTACTCACTTTTAACGCTTCAGCAAGGCGCGGCGCGCTGTAGTTTGAGGCACCAATGGCGCGCACTTTACCTTCTTTAATCAAGGCGTCGAAAGCAGCCAGCGACTCGGCCAATGGCGTGTCGGCGTCGTCATCGTGTGACTGATAAAGGTCGATATGGTCGGTTTGCAGGCGCTTCAAAGAGGCTTCAACCGCCTGTTTGATGTAGCGAGGCGACAACCCCACTTTCCCCTCACCCATCGGCTTGCCGACTTTGGTCGCCAAAATAATCTGGTCGCGCTTGCCAGTTTTTTTCAGCCATTTGCCGATAATAGTTTCAGATTCGCCGCCGCTATTGCCTTCAACCCAGCTGGAATAAACATCCGCGGTATCGATAAAATTAAGCTTATGGTCAAGTAAGGCGTCGAGAAGGCTAAAAGATGTCGATTCGTCCGCCGTCCAGCCAAATACGTTGCCACCAAAAGTGAGCACCGGCACCTGAATTCCTGAACGACCTAATTCTCTTTTACTCATAACGTTTCCCTTTTTTCTGACGTGAATAATGCTTCGCTTATTAACTATTTTAAGGTGAACAATAACAGTAGCATTCGTTGGAAAAAAGTCAGTCCGGATAAGGCTTTATTTACACAAATTATGAAAATCTCTCCTTATTTCCTCCATTTTTCATTGCCTTCCGCTGGCTACAATATAAGCCGTAAAAGAATCGAAAAACGACCGCAGACTGGCGTGAATCATTGCTACCCTTTAATTAATAAGATTTATCTACCAAGAGAAGAGCAATACTGTGCGAAAAAGCCCTCTGAGACTGTTTATTACTTTGCTGGTATTGGTCATTGCCGCGCTGGCCGCTTGGTATTTCTACGCCAATAAATCTTCTGCCCCAACGGCCAACGCGCCGGGCGCGACTCAGCAAAAACGCGGGGCAGGCTCGGGCGGAGGCCGCCGTAATATGCCGATGCCGCCGGTGCAGGCGGCGCTGGCGGTTGAGAAATCGGTGCCACAATACCTCAGCGGGCTTGGCACGGTGACGGCGTCTAACACCGTGACGGTGCGCAGCCGGGTGGACGGTCAGCTGATGGCGCTGCACTTTACCGAGGGGCAACAGGTGAAAGCCGGTGACCTGCTGGCGGAAATCGACCCGCGGCCGTTTCAGGTTCAATTAACACAGGCGCAGGGCCAGCTCGACAAGGATCAGGCCACGCTGGACAACGCCCGTCGCGATTTAGCTCGCTATCAGCAACTGGTGAAAACCAATCTGGTTTCGCGCCAAGAGCTGGACACCCAGCAGTCGCTGGTGCGCCAGAGCGAAGGCGCCGTGGCCGTGGATAAAGGCGCGGTGGACAGCGCCAAACTGCAACTGACTTACAGCAAAATCACCTCACCAATTAATGGCCGCGTCGGCCTTAAGCAGGTGGATATCGGCAATATCATCTCCAGCGGCGACACCACGGGCATTGTCATCCTCACCCAAACTCAGCCGATTGACGCCGTTTTCACCCTGCCGGAAGCCAACATTAGCACCATTGTTGAAGCGCAGCGCGCCGGACAACCGCTGGTGGTGGAAGCCTGGGACAGAACCAATCAGCACCAGCTCACTCAGGGCCAACTGCTGACGCTGGATAACCAAATTGACCCGACCACCGGCACCATCAAGCTGAAAGCGCGGTTTGAAAATCAGGATAACGCGCTGTTTCCTAATCAATTCGTCAATGCGCGGTTGAAAATCGGCACCTTGCAAAACGCCGTGGTGGTGCCAACCGCCGCCGTGCAGATGGGCAACGAAGGCCACTTCGTCTGGGTGGTGGACGGTGATAAGAAAGTCAGCAAACACATTGTCACCACCGGCACCCAAGACAGCCAACAAACCGTGATAACCGTCGGGCTGAGTGCCGGGGAAAACGTGGTCACTGACGGCATCGACCGCCTGACAGAAGGCGCGACGGTGGAAGTGATTGCGCCGCAAACCGCCGCGCAGGCCGCCGAGGCGGAGAAAAACGCTGAGAAACACGCGGGCAAACACCATCGCCAGAGGTCCTCTTCCTGATGCAGGTGATGCCAGACAGACCACAGGGCGGGCCTTCCCGCCTGTTTATCCTCCGCCCGGTCGCCACCACGCTGCTGATGATCGCCATTCTATTGGCGGGCATTATTGGCTACCGCGCCCTGCCGGTCGCCGCACTGCCGGAGGTAGATTACCCGACTATTCAGGTCGTTACGCTTTACCCGGGTGCCAGCCCTGACGTCACCACCTCCGCCATTACCGCCCCGCTGGAGCGCCAGTTTGGGCAGATGTCCGGCCTGAAACAGATGCAGTCGCAAAGCTCCGGCGGCGCGTCGGTTATCACCTTGCAGTTTGGCCTCGACCTGTCGCTGGACGTCGCCGAGCAGGAGGTGCAGGCGGCCATCAACTCCGCCACCAACTTACTGCCGACCGACCTGCCGAACCCGCCGGTTTATAGCAAAGTTAACCCGGCTGACCCGCCAATCATGACGCTGGCGGTGACCTCCAGCGCGATGGCGATGACGGCGGTGGAAGACTTAGTCGAAACCCGCGTGCTGCAAAAGCTGGCGCAGGTCAGCGGCGTTGGTCGGGTGAGCATCTCCGGCGGCCAGCGCCCGGCGGTGCGCGTCAAGCTCAACGCACCCGCCATGGCGGCGCTGGGTTTAACCAGCGAAGAGGTGCGCACGGCAATTGCGGCGGCCAACGTTAATTCGGCCAAAGGCAGCTTCGACGGGCCGGAGCGCTCGGTCACGCTGTCAGCCAATGACCAGATGAAAAGTGCCGCCGACTACCGCGCACTGGTGGTCAGCTATCAAAACGGCGCGCCGGTGAGATTGCAGGATATCGCGGAGATTGAACAAGGGGCGCAAAACGACAAACTGGCGGCTTGGGCGGATAAAAAGCCCGCCATCGTGCTTAATATTCAGCGCCAGCCGGGGGCCAACGTGATCACCACGGCGGACAGCATTCGCAACATTCTGCCGACGCTTCAAGAGAATTTGCCGAAATCAGTTAAGGTCGAGCTGGTCACCGACCGCACCGTGACCATTCGCCACTCGGTGAGCGACGTGCAGTTCGAACTGCTGCTCTCCGTCGCGCTGGTGGTGATGGTGATGTACCTGTTTTTACGCAATATGGCGGCGACGCTTATCCCCAGCGTAGCGGTGCCACTGTCGCTGATTGGCACCTTCGCCGCGATGTATTTCCTCGGTTTTTCAGTCAATAACCTGACTTTGATGGCGCTGACCATCGCCACCGGCTTTGTGGTGGATGATGCCATCGTGGTGATCGAAAACATTTCGCGCTACATCGAAAAGGGCGAAACGCCGCTCAATGCCGCGCTGAAGGGGGCCGGGGAAATCGGCTTCACCATCATCTCCCTGACCTTCTCGCTGATTGCGGTGCTGATCCCGCTGCTGTTTATGGGAGATATCGTCGGGCGCTTGTTCCGCGAGTTCGCCGTCACGCTGGCGATAGCCATCCTGATCTCCGCCGTGGTGTCGCTGACTCTGACCCCGATGATGTGCGCCCGCATGCTCAGCCACGAATCGCTGCGCAAACAGAACCGTTTCTCGCGCGCTTCCGAACGCATGTTCGACCGGGTGATTGCTACTTATGGTCGCGGGCTGACGGTGGTGCTGCGCCACCAGTGGCTGACGCTCGGCGTGGCGCTGGGCACGCTTGCGCTCACCGCCCTGCTCTATTTGCTGATCCCAAAAGGCTTTTTCCCGGTACAAGATAACGGCCTGATTCAGGGCACGCTGGTCGCGCCGCAGTCGGTTTCCTTTAGCAATATGGCGGAACGCCAACAGCAGGTAGCGGCGATTTTGCTGCAAGACCCGGATGTCGAAAGCCTGACCTCGTTTATTGGCGTGGACGGCGCGAACCCGACGCTGAACACCGGCCGTTTGCAAATAGCCTTGAAGCCGTTGAGCGATCGCAGCGATCGGGTTGATGCCATTATCCCGCGCCTGCGCGACGAGGTTGCCAAGGTGCCGGGGGTCGATCTTTACCTCCAGCCGGTGCAGGATTTGACCATCGACACCCAAGTCGCCCGCACGCAATACCAGTTCACCTTGCAGACCCTGACCACGGATTCTCTTGGCCGCTGGGTGCCGCAGCTGTTGGAGCAATTACGCACCCTGCCGCAGCTTCAGGATGTCAGCAGCGACTGGCAGGATCAGGGGCTAGAAGCCTATATCAAGGTGGATCGCGACAGCGCCAGCCGGTTGGGCATCAGCCTGACCGACGTCGATAACGCGCTGTATAACGCCTTCGGCCAGCGGCTGATTTCCACTATTTATACCCAAGCCAACCAGTATCGCGTGGTGCTGGTGCATGACACGGCGCAAACGCCGGGCTTCAGCGCGTTGCAGGATATTCGCCTGAACGGCAGCAACGGCAACAGCATTCCGCTCAGCGCCATCGCCCAGTTCGAGCAGCGTAAAACCGCGCTGTCGGTCAATCACCTCGACCAGTTCCTGTCGGCCAGCGTGTCGTTTAACGTCGCGCCGGGCTACTCTCTCGGCGAGGCGGTTGAGGCGATTAAACACACTCAGCAGAATCTGGCGATGCCTGCGGACATCAGCGTGCAGTTCCAAGGGGCGACGCTGGCGTTTGAAGCCGCGCTCGGCAGCACGCTGTGGCTGATTTTGGCCGCGGTAGTGGCGATGTACATCGTGCTCGGCGTGCTATATGAGAGCTTTATTCATCCGGTGACCATTCTTTCGACTCTGCCGACGGCAGGGGTCGGGGCGCTACTGGCCCTGATGCTGGCGGGCAGCGAGCTGGACGTGATTGCCATCATCGGCATTATTTTGCTGATTGGTATCGTGAAGAAGAACGCCATCATGATGATCGACTTCGCGCTGGCCGCCGAGCGCGATCAGGGCATGACGCCTTATGAAGCAATTTATCAAGCCTGCCTGCTCCGCTTTAGGCCGATTTTAATGACCACGCTGGCGGCGTTGCTCGGCGCGCTGCCGCTGATGCTCAGCACCGGCGTGGGTGCCGAATTGCGCCGCCCGCTGGGGATCTGTATGGTCGGCGGGCTGATTGTCAGCCAAGTGCTGACCCTGTTCACCACGCCGGTGATTTACCTGCTGTTTGATAAACTGGCGCGCCGCGTTCGCCCTCGCGCCAGCACGCCACGGACTGACGGATGAAGGTTTTCGCGCTGTTCATCCATCGCCCGGTGGCCACTACCCTGCTGACGCTGGCTATCCTGCTGGCGGGGATTTTGGGTTTCCGCCTGCTGCCGGTCGCGCCGCTGCCGCAGGTGGATTATCCGGTGATTTCGGTCACCGCGTCACTGCCGGGGGCTGACCCAGAAACCATGGCCGCCTCGGTGGCTACGCCGCTGGAGAGCACCTTGGGCACCATTGCTGGGGTGAATGAAATGACCTCCACCAGCACGCTCGGCAGCACCCGCATCACGCTCGAATTCGACTTTGACCGCGACATCAACGGCGCGGCGCGCGACGTGCAGGCGGCGATTAATGCCGCGCAAAGCCTGCTGCCTTCGGGCATGCCGAGCCGCCCGACCTATCGCAAAGCCAACCCGTCCGACGCGCCGATCATGATAATCACCCTGACCTCCGACACCTACAGTCAGGGCCAGCTTTACGACTACGCCTCCACCCAGTTGGCGCAGACCATTTCGCAGATGGACGGCGTGGGCGACGTCACGGTCGGTGGCAGTTCTTTACCGGCGGTGAGGGTCGACCTCAACCCGCAAGCCCTGTTTAATCAGGGCGTCTCCCTTGACGCGGTGCGCCAGACCATTGCCGCCGCCAACGTGCGCAAGCCGCAGGGCGCGCTGGAAGATGGCAATTCGCACTGGCAAATCCGCACCAACGACGCGCTGAAAACCGCCAAAGAGTACGCACCGCTGGTGATCCACGTCAGCAATGGCAACACCGTGCGCCTGAGCGATGTCGCCACTGTCACCGATGGCGTGCAGGATCAGCGCAACGCCGGGCAAACCAGTCTGGCCGACGGCAGCGTGCGCCCGGCGATTTTGCTGGTGATCCGCCGCAGCGCCGACGCCAATATCATCGCCACCATTGATAGGATCCGCGCCGAGCTTCCGGCCCTGCGCGAATCCATGCCCGCCTCTATCGACATGCAGGTGGCGCAGGATCGCTCGCCCACCATTCGCGCCTCGCTGGAAGAGGTCGAAACCTCGCTGACCATCGCCGTCGGGCTGGTGATTTTGGTGGTGTTCCTGTTCCTGCGCTCGGGTCGCGCCACCTTGATCCCCGCCGTGGCGGTGCCGGTTTCACTGATCGGCACCTTCGCCGCCATGTATCTGTGCGGCTTTAGCCTCAATAACCTGTCATTAATGGCGCTGACCATTGCCACCGGCTTTGTGGTGGATGACGCCATCGTGGTGCTGGAGAATATTTCTCGCCATATCGAAGCGGGGATGAAACCGATGAACGCCGCTCTGCAAGGGGTGAAAGAAGTCGGTTTTACCGTGCTGTCGATGAGCGTTTCGCTGGTGGCGGTGTTTATCCCGCTGCTTCTAATGAGTGGTCTGCCGGGGCGCTTGTTCCGCGAATTTGCGGTGACGCTGTCGGTCGCCATCGGCATTTCGCTGGTCGTCTCGCTGACCTTAACGCCGATGATGTGCGCCTGGACGCTGCGCGCCTCCTCATTGCCGAAACAGCCGAAGAAGCGCGGGCTGACCAACCTGCTGTTGCGCATGCAGCAGGGCTATGGCCGCTCGCTGAACTGTGTGCTCAACCACGCGCGCTGGGTCGGCGTGGTGCTGCTGGCGACCATCGCGCTCAACGTCTGGCTCTATATTTCTATCCCCAAAACCTTCTTCCCCGAGCAGGATACCGGGCGGCTGATGGGCTTTATTCAGGCCGATCAGAGCATTTCGTTTCAGGCGATGCGCGGCAAAATGTCGGACTTCATTCGCATTGTCAGTCAGGACAAAGATGTCGCCAACGTCACCGGCTATACCGGCGGGTCGCGCACCAACAGCGGCATGATGTTTATTTCACTCAAGCCGCTGTCCGAGCGTAAAAGCAATGCCCAAGAGGTGATTGCGCGCATTCGCGTGGCCGCCGCCCAAGAGCCGGGCGCGGGACTGTACCTGTCGGCGGTGCAGGACGTGCGGGTCGGCGGGCGTCAGGGCAACGCCAGCTACCAATACACGCTGCTTTCGGACAATTTGCAGGATTTACGCCAGTGGGTGCCGAAAGTCACCGACGCGCTAACCAACCTGCCGGAGCTGGCTGACGTCAGTTCCGACCAGCAGGATAAAGGTGCCGAGATGCAGCTGACCTATGACCGCGCCACCATGGCCCGGCTGGGGATCTCCATTTCGGCGGCCAACGCCCTGCTCAATAACGCCTTCGGTCAGCGGCAGATTTCCACCATCTACCAGCCGCTCAATCAGTACAAAGTGGTGATGGAAGTCGCACCTCAGTACACCCAAGATGTCAGTTCGCTGAGCAAAATGTTTATTATTAACAGTGAAGGGAAGTCGATCCCGCTGTCTGATTTTGCCAAGTGGCAGCCCGCCAGCGCGCCGTTGCAGGTCAATCATCAGGGGATGTCGGCGGCGGGGACGGTGTCGTTTAACCTGCCGGAGGGCGGCAGTTTGTCCGACGCCTCGGCGGCGATTGAGCGCACCATGACCCAGCTCGGCGTGCCTGCGACCATTCACGGCCAGTTCGCCGGGACAGCGCAGGTGTTCCAAGAAACGCTGCGTTCCCAGCTATTGCTGATTATCGCCGCCATTGCCACGGTGTATATTGTCTTGGGCATATTATATGAGAGTTACATTCACCCGCTGACTATATTGTCTACCCTGCCGTCAGCCGGAGTGGGTGCGTTGCTGGCGCTGGAACTGTTTGGCGCGCCCTTTAGCCTGATAGCTTTGATTGGCATTATGTTATTGATTGGTATCGTGAAAAAGAACGCTATTATGATGGTGGATTTCGCGCTCGATGCGCAAAGGCGGGGTCAGCTCACCGCCCGCGAAGCTATCTTCCAAGCCTGCCTGCTGCGTTTCAGGCCAATCATGATGACTACGCTGGCAGCGCTGTTTGGCGCGCTGCCGCTGGTTCTCACCTCGGGCGATGGTGCAGAACTCCGCCAGCCACTCGGCATCACCATTGTTGGCGGTCTGGCGATGAGCCAACTGCTGACGCTTTACACCACGCCGGTGGTTTACCTGTTCTTTGACCGATTGCGCAGCCGCTTTAGTCCTAACTCAACAACAACCAAAATTGCGCCATTGGCGGATACGGATTTATGAATTCACCGACTTCATCGACTTCACCGACAGAGATAACAGAAACACCCCCACCCGCACCTTTGCCGCCTTCGGTTCGCTGGCAGCTGTGGATTGTCGCCTTCGGCTTCTTTATGCAGGCGCTCGACACCACCATCGTCAATACCGCCCTGCCGTCGATGGCGGTAAGTCTGGGTGAAAACCCGCTGCATATGCACAGCGTGGTGGTGGCCTACGTGCTGACCGTGGCGGTGATGCTGCCCGCCAGCGGCTGGTTGGCCGACCGTATCGGCGTCAAATGGGTGTTCTTCTCGGCGATTGTGCTGTTCACCGTCGGCTCGCTGCTCTGTGCGCAGTCCTCCAGTTTGCAGGAGTTGGTGATGTCCCGCGTGGTACAAGGCGTGGGGGGCGCAATGATGGTGCCGGTCGGGCGGCTGACGGTGCTGAAAATCGTGCCGCGCAGTGAATATATGGCGGCGATGACCATGGTGACGCTGCCCGGACAGGTCGGCCCGCTGCTTGGCCCGGCCCTCGGCGGCTTTCTGGTGGAGTACGCCAGCTGGCACTGGATCTTCCTGATTAACCTGCCGGTGGGCATCGCCGGTTGTATCGCCACCGTGATGATTATCCCCAATTACCAGATGCAGACCCGGCGCTTCGACATCAGCGGCTTTGTGATGCTGGCGATAGGCATGGCGACGCTGACGCTGGCGCTGGACGGCAGTCGCGGGCTGGGGCTGTCGGGCTGGCAGTTGGCGCTGCTGGTGACGGTCGGTTTGGCTTCGCTCGGCATCTACTGGCTGCACGCGCGCGGTAACCTCTCCGCCCTGTTCTCTCTGCGCCTGTTCCACACCGCCACCTTTAAAATTGGCCTGATTGGCAGCTTCTTTGGCCGCATCGGCAGCGGCATGCTGCCCTTTATGACGCCGGTCTTCTTGCAGCTCGGCCTCGGCTTCACGCCTTTCCACGCTGGGCTGATGATGGTGCCGATGGTGCTCGGCAGCATGGGGATGAAGCGCGTGGTGGTGCGGCTGGTGAATAAACTGGGGTATCGCCGGGCGCTGGTCACCGCCACGCTGCTGCTGGCCTTGATAACCTTGGTCTTCCCGCTGATCGCCATTTACGGCGCGTTCTGGATGATCCCCATCGTGCTGTTCTTCCAAGGAATGGTGAACTCGCTGCGCTTCTCGTCGATGAACACGCTGACGCTGAAAGACCTGCCGCCGCGCCTTGCCAGCAGCGGTAACAGCCTGCTGTCGATGATCATGCAGCTGTCGATGAGCGTCGGGGTGAGTGTCGCCGGTATCTTCCTCGGCCTGTTCGCCCACCAGCAGGTGCAGGCTGGCAGCGAGAACATGCACACCGCGTTCCTTTATTGTTATTTATGCATGACCTTGGTTATCGCTATTCCGGCGTGGATTTTCTCCCGCGTGCCGAACGATGACCGAAAAAATGCCCTGATTGACCGTCGCCGCGCGCAAGCAGGCTCACCCGATCCAATGAGAAAATCATGAGACCAGGAATCACCGCCAAGCTGTTTATGGCTATCTTCTTCACCTGCGGCTTGGTGTTAATCACCATGAACTGGGGCGTGAGGATGAGCTTCGAACGCGGATTCATCGACTATATCCGCCAGAGTAATGAGCAGCGCGTGGAGCTGCTGGCTGACACCCTGCAAGACCAGTACAAGCAGCACGGCAACTGGGAGTTTTTGCAAAAAAACGACAAGCTGATCTACCAGATCATGCGTTCGTTTGAGCAGAGCAACGGCAGCAGCCTGCCGCCGCAGGGCTGGCGCACCAAGTTCTGGATCCTCGACAGCCATGACCAGCGGATTGGCGGCTCCGACTACCCGATCCCGCCAGATATGCGCGGCCCGCGCCGCGTGATGGTGGTGAATGGCGTGACTATCGGCACCGTGCTGTCGACCCCCGCCGAGCGCCTAACGCGCAATGCCGACATCAACTTTGATCGCCAGCAGAACCGCACCAGCTGGATCATCGTCGGCTTCACCGCCCTGCTGGCGGCGGCGGTCACTTGGCTTCTGTCGCGCGGCATGCTGGCGCCGGTTAAGCGTTTAGTGAAGGGTACGCATCAGCTGGCGGCCGGCAATTTCAGCACCCGAGTGAAAGTGGATAGCCAAGATGAGCTGGGCAAGCTGGCGCAAGACTTCAACCAGCTGGCGACCACCCTTGAGAAGAATGAGCAGATGCGCCGCGCCTTTATGGCTGATATCTCCCACGAGCTGCGCACCCCGCTGGCGGTGCTGCGCGGCGAGCTAGAGGCGATGCAGGACGGCGTGCGCAAGATGTCCCTCGACTCGCTCGGCTCGCTCCAGTCCGAAGTCTCGATTCTGACCAAACTGGTGGATGACCTGCACCAGCTGTCGCTGTCGGACGCGGGCGCGCTGGCCTATCGCAAAGAAGAGATCGACATTGTTCATCTGATCCAACTGGCCGAGGCCGGTTTCCGCGACCGTTTCCAACAAAAGCAGCTGACCCTGACCACCCAACTGCCGGAAAAAGTGATGCTGTTCGGCGACCCGCAGCGCCTGTCCCAGCTGTTCAACAATTTGCTGGAAAACAGCCTGCGCTATACTGATGCAGGTGGCGGCTTAGAAATTATCGCCAACAAAAAAGACAAATCGCTGCACATTAGCTTCCAAGACAGCGCGCCGGGCATCAGCGACGAACAGCTCCAGCGCATCTTCGAGCGATTTTACCGTACCGAAGGTTCACGCAACCGCGCCAGCGGCGGCTCCGGCCTTGGACTGGCGATTTGCCAGAACATCGTTGAAGCCCACGGCGGGCGGATTAGCGCCAGCCATTCACCTTCCGGCGGCGTCTGTATGACGATTTGCCTGCCGCTTTCTATCCCACACGGACAGAGAAACTAATGAACGACTCCACACTCTCCGCCAACGCGCCGTTGAAAATTTTGATTGTTGAAGATGAGCCAAAGCTGGGCCAACTGCTGGTGGACTACCTCGAAGCCGCCGGTTACGCCACCCAGTGGCTGTCCAACGGCAGCGACGTGGTGCCGCTGGTGAAAGCGAATCCTCCGGCGATGATCCTGCTGGATTTAATGCTGCCGGGCATCAGCGGCCTGAGCATCTGCCGCGACATTCGCCAGTTCTCCGACATTCCGATCATGATGGTGACGGCCAAAACCGAAGAGATCGACCGCCTGCTGGGACTGGAGATCGGCGCGGATGACTACATCTGCAAGCCTTACAGCCCGCGTGAAGTGGTGGCGCGCGTTAAAGTTATTTTGCGCCGCTGCGTGCGCCCGGTGGAGGGTGTCAGCGAAGATTTCGGATTGCATATCGACGAAGCCTGTTTCCAAGCCAGCTATCAGGGCCACGAGTTAGACCTCACGCCAGCGGAGTTCCGCCTGCTGAAAACCCTGTCGGTCAAGCCGGGTTACGTCTTCACCCGCGAAGTGCTGTTAAATAATTTATACGATGACTACCGCGTGGTGACCGACCGAACCATTGATAGCCATATCAAGAACCTGCGCCGCAAGCTGGAGTCCATCGACGGCGATAAAGCCTTTATTCGCGCGGTTTACGGCGTGGGATATCGCTGGGAAGCGGAACCCTGCCAGATCATTTAAGCGCCGCGACCGGCGGCTGATAAATGTAAAGAACGTGAGAGTCTGTTAAACAGATCACAGTTTTGGTTATAAAAACATCAGGCGGCGGAGCGCTGCCTGTGAAAAATCAGCCATTAACTACACTTATCTCTGGATGAAATCACTCACTGGAGAAATTTATATGGCTACCGGTCACTACGAGCTCAAGAAAGCCAAGAATGGACAGTTCCACTTTAATTTAAAGGCGGGCAATGGCGAGATCATTCTCACCAGCGAAATGTACGCCAGCAAAGCCTCTGCCGAGAACGGCATCGCCTCGGTGCAAACTAACTCCCCGGATGAGAAGCAGTACGAAGTGAAACCGGCAAAAGACGGTCAGCACTATTTTGTCCTCAAGGCGAAAAACCACCAGATCATTGGCGTCAGCGAAATGTACACCACTGACGCGGCGGCGCGGAAAGGCATTGCCTCCGTCACTAAAAACGGCCCGACCACGGATATCCGTGATTTGACCAGCTAGGCTCGACACTCAGCCTCACCTCGCCCTCTCCTTGCTCAAGGAGAGGGAGCCAAATCTGCGATACATTGCGCAAAATTGATCTAGCCCCAGTAAACCTCAAATACCCATACTAATCGGCTGCTTTTTGCATTTTCAGAAGCTACAATTTCGGCCTTTCGTCGCCCCCTCGCTGGGACGGCCCTGACTTGATATCAGACTGAGATTGCTTATGTTTACTCCGGAATTACTCTCTCCGGCCGGTTCGCTGAAGAACATGCGCTACGCCTTTGCCTATGGCGCAGATGCGGTTTACGCCGGTCAGCCGCGCTACAGCCTGCGGGTGCGCAATAACGAATTTAACCACCAGAATCTGGCTATCGGCATCAACGAAGCCCACGCGCTGGGTAAAAAATTCTACGTGGTGGTTAACATCGCGCCGCACAACGCCAAGCTGAAAACCTTCCTGCGCGACTTACAGCCGGTGATCGACATGGGTCCGGACGCGCTGATCATGTCCGACCCCGGCCTGATTATGATGGTGCGCGAAGCCTTCCCGCAGATGGACATTCATTTGTCGGTGCAGGCCAATGCGGTGAACTGGGCGACGGTGAAATTCTGGAAACAGATGGGGCTGACCCGCGTTATTTTGTCTCGCGAGCTGTCGCTGGAAGAGATTGCCGAGATCCGCGCACAGGTGCCGGATATGGAAATTGAAATCTTCGTCCACGGCGCACTCTGCATGGCTTATTCCGGTCGCTGCCTGCTGTCGGGCTACATTAATAAGCGCGACCCTAATCAGGGAACCTGCACCAATGCCTGCCGCTGGGAATACAAGGTGCAGGAAGGCAAAGAGGATGACCTCGGAAATATCGTCCACCAGTATGAGCCTATTCCGGTAAAACAAGTCACTCCGGCTGAAAAGGTTGAGCCAACCCTCGGCGTCGGCCAGCCAACGGATAAAGTGTATATGCTGGAAGAGGCGATGCGCCCCGGCGAATATATGAGTGCTTTTGAAGATGAACACGGCACTTACATCATGAACTCCAAAGACTTGCGCGCCATTCAGCACGTTGAAACCCTGACCCAGATGGGCGTGCATTCACTTAAAATCGAAGGCCGCACCAAATCCTTCTACTACTGCGCCCGCACCGCGCAGGTCTATCGCCGAGCGATTGATGATGCCGCCGCAGGCAAGCCTTTCGACCCAAGCCTGCTGACCACGCTGGAAGGGCTGGCGCACCGTGGCTACACCGAAGGCTTCCTGCGCCGCCACACCCACGACGCGCAGCAGAACTACGAATATGGCCACTCGGTGAGCGACCGCCAGCAGTTTGTCGGCGAATTTACCGGCAATCGCGTTGACGGCTGGGCGGAGATCGACGTCAAAAACAAGTTCAGCGTCGGTGACAGCGTCGAGATGATGACGCCGAAGGGGAATGTGCAATTCACCCTCGAAGCCTTACGCAATAAAAAAGGTCAGCCGGTGGATGTCGCGCCGGGAAATGGTCATATTGTTTACGTTTCACTGCCGGAAGACATCAATTTAGAATTCGCTATTTTGTTGCGCAATCTGGTAGAGACTGACACGCGTAACCCTCACGCGAAATCTTGACCTTAATAATTCAGCGATAATTACGCCACACTCAGTGGCGTTTTTTATTGTTTTTAAATAAAACAAAAACAATAAAAAATCTAAAAGTAAGAATCCGGTCACATTCAGCAACAAAGGCTTTAGATACTATCCTCTTCGCAATTTAGACGAATGAAAAATAAACTATCGAACGATACTAAGAACCACCTCCTTGGCCGGCTCAATCTCCCTTGAGCTGGCTTTTCTTTTATATATAGATTTATTATTCCTCACTTCAATTCTATTAACAAAATAGGTTAATAGAATTAATAACTCCTATAAGTAAATAGAAAATCATTCACCGACTCAATTAACAAATCCCCCTATTAACTCCCTCGTTTAATTAATCCGCAGAAAATAACGCTGAGATTTGCCTTTGGAATACCTGATTATTCCGATAGCCGTCGCGGTTGTTTGTCATCTATCTTTAGAGGTAGAGTCTGAACCTTGTTACGGACAGGAGACATTAATGAAGGAAAGCATAAAAGAAACGCCCGAGGCGCTTCTGATAATAAATGGAAAAGGGGCAGGCAATGAGATGTTACGTGAAGCCATTTACGCCCTGCGCAGCGAAGGCGTTGCCCTTGCCGTCCGTGTCACCTGGGAGCACGGCGACGCGGCGCGCTATGTGCACGAAGCCATTGAGTTAGGTTGTGAAACAGTCATTGCCGGCGGCGGCGACGGCACCATCAATGAAGTTGCCACCGCGCTCGCCAAATTGCCGGAGGGCCAGCGCCCGGCGCTAGGCTTGCTGCCACTCGGCACCGCCAATGATTTCGCCACCAGCTGTGGCATCCCGCCGGAGTTCGATCAGGCCCTGCGTCTGGCGATTAAAGGCCGCGCGGTAGATATCGACCTCGCCCGAGTCAACGGCGATCGCTACTTCATCAATATGGCTACCGGCGGTTTTGGCACGCGCATCACCACCGAGACGCCTGAAAAGCTGAAATCGGCACTCGGCGGCGTCTCTTACTTTATTCACGGCCTGCTGCGCATGGACACCCTCAAAGCCGACAGCTGTGAAATCACCGGGCCTGATTTCTCATGGGCTGGCGACGCGCTGGTGATTGGCATCGGCAATGGTCGTCAGGCCGGTGGCGGGCAGCAGATTTGCCCGGACGCCTTGATTAACGACGGCCTGCTGCAACTGCGTTTACTCACTTCAGAAGAGCTGCTGCCGTCGTTTATTCGCAGCTTGGTCAGCAATGAAGAGAATAAAAACGTTATCTCTATCTCTCTGCCTTGGCTGGAAATTAAAGCGCCGCACGACATGACGTTCAATCTGGACGGCGAGCCGCTGACTGGTACCGAATTCCACATTGAAATTCTGCCTAATGCCATTCAGTGTCGCCTGCCGCCACACTGCGCCCTGCTGGGCTAACCGCCACTTTCTCGCATTCCGCTAACCTCGTCCTCGCCTTCTTCCTAAACCGGAGAAGGCTTATCGGCTATCCCCTCCCCGCAAGATCTTTGTGATCCTCTCCTGCAAAATCCGACATGGATACTTGTATGGTAGTCAACATCAAGCGTATTTTTTACTCAATGCACTCTCTCTTCCTGCTTGGAAAAAGGTTTGATTGATGAAAATTGTTAACGCTGAAGTATTTGTCACTTGTCCGGGTCGTAACTTTGTCACCCTAAAAATCACCACCGACAGTGGCTTGACGGGGATTGGTGACGCCACGCTTAATGGCCGCGAGCTGCCGGTTGCCTCTTATTTGAAAGATCACGTCTGCCCGCAGCTGATTGGCCGCGACGCGCATCAGATTGAGGATATCTGGCAGTTCTTCTACAAAGGTGCTTATTGGCGTCGTGGCCCGGTGACCATGTCTGCCATCTCGGCGGTGGATATGGCGCTTTGGGACATCAAGGCCAAAGCCGCCAATATGCCGCTGTACCAGCTGCTGGGCGGCGCTTCGCGTACCGGCGTGATGGTCTACTGCCACACCACCGGCCACACCATTGATGAAGTGCTGGACGACTACGCCAAGCATAAAGAGCAGGGCTTCAAGGCGATTCGCGTCCAGTGCGGCGTGCCGGGGATGAAAACCACTTACGGCATGGCGAAAGGCAAAGGTCTGGCTTACGAGCCCGCCACCAAAGGCATCTGGCCGGAAGAGCAGCTGTGGAACACAGAAAAATACCTCGATTTCACCCCAAAACTGTTCGAGGCGGTGCGCAATAAATTTGATTTTGATGAGCATCTGCTGCACGACATGCACCATCGCCTGACCCCTATCGAAGCCGCGCGCTTTGGTAAAAGCGTCGAAGAGCATCGCCTGTTCTGGATGGAAGACCCTACCCCGGCTGAGAACCAAGAGTGCTTCCGCCTGATCCGCCAGCACACCGTCACGCCGATTGCCGTCGGTGAAGTGTTCAACAGCATTTGGGACTGCAAACAGCTGATTGAAGAGCAGCTGATCGACTATATCCGCACCACGCTGACCCACGCGGGCGGCATCACCGGCATGCGTCGCATCGCCGATTTTGCCTCGCTGTATCAGGTGCGCACTGGCTCGCACGGGCCTTCTGACCTCTCACCTATCTGCATGGCCGCCGCCCTGCACTTCGACCTTTGGGTGCCGAACTTTGGCGTGCAGGAGTACATGGGCTATTCCGAGCAGATGCTGGAAGTCTTCCCGCACAACTGGACCTTCGACAATGGCTACATGCATCCGGGCGAAAAACCGGGGCTGGGCATTGAGTTTGACGAGAAGCTGGCCGCGAAATATCCGTATGAACCGGCACACCTGCCGGTAGCCCGTCTGGATGACGGTACTCTGTGGAACTGGTAAGGAAATCATCATGAAAAGCGTTGTTATCCAACAGCCCGGCGAACTCATTATTGCAGAGAAGCCCCTGCCGCAGCCTGCGGCGGGCGAGGTACGAGTGAAAGTGGCCTATGCCGGAATTTGTGGCTCCGACGTACACATTTACCACGGGCATAACCCCTTTGCGAAATACCCGCGGGTCATCGGCCACGAGTTTTTCGGCCATATTGACGCCGTGGGCCAAGGCGTAGAAAGCAGCCGTATCGGCCAGCGCGTAGTGGTTGACCCGGTAGTGAGCTGCGGCCACTGCTACCCCTGCTCTATCGGCAGGCCGAACGTGTGCAGCACGCTGCAAGTGATCGGCGTTCACCGCGACGGCGGTTTTAGCGATGCGGCCTGCGTCCCGGCCAGTAATGCCTACGTGGTGCCGGACAGCATTCCCGATGAGCTAGCCAGCATGGTGGAGCCTTTCACCATCGCCGCCAACATCACCGCCTTCCTCAAGCCACAGCCGCAGGACATCGCGCTGATTTACGGCGCGGGGCCGATGGGCCTGACGGTGATCCAAGTGCTGAAAGGGGTTTATGGCGTGAAGCAGGTGATCGTCGCCGATCGCATTGATGAACGCCTGACCATGGCGCGAGAAAGCGGCGCGGACTGGACCATCAATAATCAGCATCAGTCGGTAGCTGACGCACTGGCGGCAGAGGGGGTGAAGCCGACGGTTATCGTCGATGCCGCCTGTCATCCGGCTATCTTGCAAGAAGCTATTCTGCTGGCCTCGCCGGCGGCGCGTATCGGCATGATGGGCTTCTCCGGCGAAGCCAGCCCGCTGACCCAACAGAGTATTACCAGTAAAGAAATTTCTCTGTTTTCCTCGCGCCTCAACAGTCATCGCTTCCCACAGGTGATTGAATGGATGGAGCAAGGAAAAATTAGCCCGCAGAAGTTGGTGACGCACTGGATGCCCGCCAGCGACGTAAAAGCGGCCATGACCCTGTTCGAGAAGGATCAGCGCGCCTGTTGCAAGGTGCTGCTGACATTCCCTATGGAAAGTACGCCAATGGAAAGTGCGCAGAGTTAAAGCAGAAATCTGAAGTCCAGGAAGGGTGAGTTTTCATCCTTCCTTTTTAAGTCGTCAACACCCTACAGAACGCAACACTAATTAAAAAAACACAATACTCAGTGGAGCACCTATGTTTAAAAACCTACGCTGGATCATCGTATTCCTGCTGTTTATGGTCTACATGATCAACTACCTCGACCGCGTCGCGCTGTCGATAACCGTGCCGATGATTGAAAAAGAGCTGACCATCAACCCTGAGCAATTCGGGATGATTTTCGGCAGTTTCTTCTTCGGCTATGCCATCTTTAACTTTATCGGCGGGCTGGCGGTGGATAAGTTTGGCCCGACGCTGGTGCTCGGCATCGCCGTCGGCCTGTGGTCAATCTTCTGCGGCATGACCGCCATCGCCACCGGCTTCTACTCGATGCTTATCCTGCGCGTGCTGTTCGGCATGGCGGAAGGGCCCATCTGCGCCTCGGCCAATAAGATGATTAACGGCTGGTTCCCGAAGAAACAGGCGGCCACCGCCATGGGGCTGCTCAGTGCCGGTTCGCCCCTTGGCGGCGCGGTGGCAGGCCCGATTGTCGGCTATCTGGCAATCTCCTTCGGCTGGCGTCCGGCCTTTATGGTGATTGCCGCGATTGGTATCGTCTGGATGCTGGTGTGGTTCTTTATCGTGGCGGACAACCCGCTGAAAAGTAAGCGCGTTTCTCAAGATGAGCTGCGTCTGATCGACCAAATGAAAAATGAGAATCTGACCCAAGAAGAGGACTTGGCGCAGGCCGCTCACGGCTTGGGCTACTACCTGCGTCAGCCAATCATCTTGGTCACCGCCTTCGCCTTCTTCAGCTACAACTACATTCTGTTCTTCTTCCTCAGCTGGTTCCCGGCTTATCTGGTGCAGGCCCACGGCTTGAATATCAAAGAGATGAGCCTGACCACGGTGATCCCATGGATTGTCGGCTTCGTCGGTCTGGCGCTGGGCGGCATCATTTCCGATAAGATTTTCAACATCACCGGACGCCTGTTGCTGTCGCGCAAAATCATTCTGGTAGTCAGCCTGTTGGCGGCGGCAGTTTGCGTGGCGCTGGCGGGTGTAGTGACCAGCGTGGTGCCAGCAGTGGTGCTGATGTCGATTTCAATCTTCTTCCTCTACACCACCGGGGCTATCTACTGGGCGATCATTCAGGACGTGGTGCATAAGTCGCGCGTTGGCGGTACCAGTGGATTCATCCATCTAATTGGTAGCGTCTCGGGCATCATCGGCCCGGTCGTCACCGGTTATATCGTGCAGAACACCGGGCGCTTCGACAGTGCCTTTATGCTGGCCGGTGGCGTTGCCGCGCTGGGCGCCATTCTGGTGTTCTTCGTCATTAAACCGCCAAAACACCTGCCGCTGAGCGGCGTGACCCAGTCGTAAGCCTCCCCTCCCCGCAGACTTTTGCGGGGAGTTATTCCCTTGGTAAGCCTGCTTTTTAACAACCGGAGCCCTGCATATGTCTCAGGTTTCATCAGCACGTCCAGCCGCAAACGCCCATACCCCACAAGAAGAACGCGCACTGTTAAGACGCGTCGCGGGAGCATCAGCGATTGGTACGGCAGCAGAATATTATGACTTCTTCGCCTACGGCACCGCCGCCGTCCTGTTCTTCGGGCAGCTGTTTTTCCCAAGCTCTGACCCACTGGTCAGCACGCTGGCGGCCTTTGCTACCTACGCCGTCGGCTTCCTCGCCCGCCCGCTCGGGGGCATTGTCTTTGGCCATATCGGCGACAAGGTCGGGCGCAAAAAAGCCTTGGTGATCACCATTCTCATCGTCGGTCTGGGGACATTCTGTATTGGGATTCTGTCGACTTACGAGAAGATTGGCTTCTGGGCTCCGGCGCTGCTTATCTTGATTCGCGTGCTGCAGGGTTTTGGCGTAGGAGGTGAACAGGCCGGGGCCGTGCTGATGACGGCGGAATACTCCCGCCCCGAGCGGCGCGGCTTCTTTGCCAGTTGGGTGCAGATTGGCGCGCCATTGGGCTTTTTGCTGCCGTCGGCGCTGTTCGCCCTGCTTACCGCCACCCTTAGCCCAAGCCAGATGCTCGACTGGGGCTGGCGCATTCCCTTCTTACTGAGCCTGCTGCTGGTGATTGTCGGGCTGTTTATTCGTCTGCGTATCGACGAATCGCCGGTGTTCGCCGAAATCCGTAAAACCAAGGCGGTGGAGTCGCGTCCGGTGGTCGAAGTAGTGAAGCTCTACCCCGGCATTATTGCCAAAGGGGTGTGCGCCAAGCTGATTGAGGCCTGCGCCTTCGCCATGTTCACGGTGATTATTTTGGCCTTCGGCAAAGCCAACCATCTGAGTGAAAGCATTCTGCTGCAAACCATGATTGTGGCGGTGATCCTCGAAATCTTCTCGATCCCGCTTATGGGGCATCTCTCCGACAAAATTGGCCGGAAACCTGTCTACATGGCTGGTGCTCTGTTGCTGGTGATTGGCATCATTCCGTTCTTCCTAGTGCTTAAACATGACAGTTTCTGGATGACGCAAATCGCCATGATTCTGGCGCTGACCTTCGGCCACAGCATGTGTTACGCACCGCAAGCCTCTTATTTCCCAGAACTTTTCCCGACGCGAATTCGTTGTAGCGGCATCGCGCTTATCTGGCAGATAGGCTCGCTTATCGGCAGCGGCGTACTGGGTTTGGTGGCGGTGAAAATTTTGCAGGTCACTGGCGGTGATTACCACGGGCTGGCGATTTATATGATGGTGCTCGGCGTGGTGTCTATCATCGGGCTGGCCCTGCTCCCCGAAACCGCCCCGCGTAAGCGAAAAGGCGAATATCACAACTGGGGAGGTTAAAAACGTTCAGCGCCTTCTTGTTGGAAGGCGCTGTCTATCAAATCGAATAAAATGAGAAAGTTACGTATGGTTACTAAAAACCCTTCTATACTTTGTTTACTCGCCGTTTATAGAGCCGTTAAAATCCGACTCGAACAAACTTGTTGCTAGAGGGGCGCAACTATCTATGAAGATAGCGCTGATAATCTTAGGTATTTTGGCTGTCATCGTCATTGTCGCGGCGTTAGTGTTTCGCTCCGCAGCAAAAGACGTTGAAGACGACTATTGATTAAAATCCTCCTCTGTAAGACTTCCTCCGCTGTTTCCCTCTAGTTGTCACACTTCTGCTTATCCTTATTCGCGCACTTCCCCGCTGACTATTATCTTTAAGCCATACCACCCATGACCCCGGTCATGATCCGTGTCATCACTCGCGTTGGAAATCATCGGTTTGGCTTATTAAAGCGATAGTCGCCCCAGTTGGAACCATTGTTGTCGTTATAACTACTTAGCTGAGGGCTGAACAACGGGGTTATAACCTCGGTGGCGCCCCCATAAGCTTGGCTGGTTTCCAGCATTGACTGTTCCAAGGGGAAATAATGACTTTACTACGCACAATTAAGCACGCTGCCCTACTCTCTTCCGTGTTGGCCTTTGCCGGTGTGGCCCATGCTGCAACGGTTCAAACTGTTCAAATGAATGAAGTCTTTGCCGATGGCACTTACAAGCCAGCGGGAACCATCACTGTTGAAGCCACGCAGTACGGCGTGCTGTTTACGCCTAACCTGAAAGGGCTGCCGCCGGGTATTCACGGCTTCCACGTTCACACCAATCCAGACTGCGGCCCGGCCAAGCAAGACGGCAAAATGGTGGCCGGTCTGGCCGCTGGCGGCCACTTAGACCCGGCTCACACCGGCAAGCATGAAGGCCCGTGGGGCAACGGCCACTTGGGTGACCTGCCTGCGCTGTATGTCGGCATGGACGGCACCGCCACCTATCCGGTGATGGCTCCGCGCCTGAAAATGTCTGACGTTAACGGCCATTCGCTGATGATCCACGCGGGCGGCGACAACCATTCTGACCATCCGGCCATGCTCGGCGGTGGCGGTGCGCGCATGGTGTGTGGTGTGACCAAATGGTAAGTATCACGCGTCCACGTTTAGCATTAGCCGCGTTAGCCTTGCTGTCAGTCGGCGCATGGGCGGGCAACAGCGACGCCGTCGCGGGTAGCTGGAAAATGGCCTCTTGGGAGAAGTTACAAACCCAGCTCTACGCGCGCGGCGTGCAGATCTATCGCTGCGCCGCCAACGACGACAACCAGACCGGCAAGTGGGTGTTTCAGGCACCAGAAGCCGATCTGTTTAGCGATAAAGCGATGACGGATTTAGTCGCCAAGCACTTCGACGGCCCGCAGTGGCAGGCGTTGGACGGCAGTCAGGTGAGCGGTAAAGTCCGCGCCACCAAGGCCGCGCCCGATGCCAATGACATTCCGTGGTTGATTCTATCCGGCTCGTCGCACCAGCTGCCGGGCATCTTCGCGCATATCTCGACAATACAGCGCGTAGACACCCACGGCGGCACCACCGGCAAGGCCATTTGTGCCAAAGCGCAGTACGGCGCGACGCTCAAAGTGCCTTACACCGCCACTTATCGCTTCTTCACTTCCTAAATAAATGTTAAACAGAAACGGGCTGAGTCGCTCAGTCCGTTTCATTACGAAGGTTTAAGCTTGTTCCCCTTCTTTTCGCCGCTTACACTCACTCAAAAATCGACCATTTCCGGATTATTCTGAATCGGCCGCCACAATAAGAAAAATCGTTATCCTCATGCAAACAACCATAAGATTAATGCTCGCCGACGATCACGTACTGATGCGCGAAGGGCTAAAACAGATTTTTAATCTGGATAAACAACTGACCGTGGTTGCCGAAGCAGGCAATGGCGAAGAGGTATTGACCGCGCTGGCGCAGACCGAATGCGACATTTTGCTGCTCGATCTCTCCATGCCAGGCATCAGCGGAACCGAGATGGTGCGCAAAATTGCCAAAGAGTGGCCGCGCCTGCCGGTGCTGGTCTTGAGCATGTATAACGAGCCGCAGGTGGCGATGACCGTGCTTAACAGCGGCGCGCAGGGCTTTATCACCAAGGATCAGGACCCGCAAACCCTGCTCAACGCCATTCATCGCGTCAGTCAGCACCAGCGCTATATCGATCCCAGTCTGGCGGAGGCAATTATCTTCTCCAATGGCGACACCAGCGAGCAGTACCGCTACGCTACCCTTTCCCAGCGGGAGAAGCAGATCTTGTCGATGCTGACCCGCGGCGACAGCATTAACGCCATCGCCGAGGCGCTGAAAATCAGCAATAAAACGGTGAGTACGCACAAGGCGCGAATGGTGGAAAAGATGCAGTTCAGCAGTAATGCCGAAATGATCCGTTTCGGCATTAAACATAACCTTTCTTAATATGATGTCGGTAATTCACCCGTGATGCGCACGTGAGTTCCCTGCTGCGGCTGGCTGCAAAACTGTAATTCCCAGCCGAGCATGGTGCAGCGCTCGCGCATGCCCAGCAGGCCAAAAGCGGTAGAAGGCACGCTGTTGACATCAAATCCCCGGCCATTGTCGCGCACGTCGATAGCCAGCGAACTTCCGGTCTGAACCACTTTGATATGCACCCGGCTGGCCTGCGCATGGCGATAAACATTGGTCAGCGACTCTTGTACCACGCGGAAAATCGCCGTGGTGTGCTCGTCGGAAAGCGCGATTTCATCCTCATTCACTTCCAGCGTACAGCAGCAGTCACGGTGGTATTTATTCGACTCATCGCGCAGCCATCTTAGCGCCGGGATCAGCCCCATATTGAGGACCGCCGGGCGCAGAATGGTCGACAGGTCGCGCACCACACGGATGGTGCCGTCGACTATGTCCTTCAGCGCCTGCATCTGCTCGCTGCACTCACGCCCCTCGGCATGCATCAGGGAGATAACCACCCGCAGCGTACTCAGCCGCTGGCCCAGCTCGTCATGGATCTCGCGGGCGATGTTCTTACGCTCATTCTCCACGCTAACCTGAATCTGCTGAGTCATCTGGCGCAACTGCTCGTGGGTGCGCTTCAGCAGTTGGTCATCTTTGAACTGGCGGGTGATGTCCTGGCCGGTGATCAGCACCGATTTCAACACGTGGCGATCGCTGAATTCCGGGATGAAGCGCAGCTGAAGAATCGACTCCTCTTCGCCGTCGAGCTTGCGTAACACATTCTCGAACAGCTTGCCGGTCTGCACCACCGAGCGCACCGACAGGGCGATTTGCTGGAACAACAGGCTGTTTTCCAACACGTTTTGCAATGTCTGCCCCACCAGCGGGCCGTCGACATAGTCCAGCCAGCGCTGGGCCGCCTCGTTGGCGTACAGGCAGCGCAGATGAGTATCAACGCGCAGCATCACGTCGGGCACGTTTTTCAACATGCCGCGCAGGCTGTTTTCGCGTTCGTAGTAAAAGCGGTGTAAATCGTTGCGGTGGCGCGTGTCGCAAATTACTACGGTCGCGTGCTGTCGTTGCTGGTAAATAAATCGGCTGGTACAGACTTCGGCGGGAATAATGCCTTGGGTCTGGGTGGCATAAAACACGTTGAATTTATCGCCGTAGCTGGTGGTTTCCACTTGCCACAGCAGGGCCAAAATATTCTGTTCCTGATGTCCGTGCAGGAAAGAGAGAATATCTTTGCCGTACAGCGTCTGGGCGGTTTCGCCCATGAGCTTCATCGCATGCCGGTTGGCGTAGGCGATACGGTTATTGTCATCAATGATATAAACCGATTCGCGCAAATTCTCGAAAGCCGCGTCGGTCAGATTGGTAGCGGCAGATAACTCTTCATGCAGCGGTTTGTTGTCTAGCATTGCCGGTTGATCCTGTGGCGCATTAACATCACCCTGCGTTCACAGAACAGGGCAACGTTATTGGCGACCAATTTTCATATTTTTCATGTGAAATTAGAAAGCGATATCCGGATCAAGCTCGTTTCGCAGGGACTGACGCAGGCGCGACAGACGGGAACGGACGGTGCCAATCGGAATTGCCATTTCGAGCGCTACTTCCTGATAGCTAATATCACCGTCGACGATCAGCTGTAACATTTGCTGGGATTCTTCGGGTAGGTGCGCCACAACGCTGAGCACTTTGGTTAAGGTGCGGTGTCCGGCAGTGAGGTCATCTGGCTTGTCGTGGCAAGGCAGTTGGCTCAGCAGTTCATCGCTTAACTCATCGTGCAGGAAACTTGTGGCCCGCGATTTATAATAATTGCGCACCAGATTCAGCGCAATGCCGAAAACCCACGTCTCAGGGCGAGAAGCGCCTGAATACTTATGCTTGTTTTTCAACACTTCCAGCCACGTAGACTGAACTAAGTCCTCCACGTCAGCGTAGTTTGCCACGCGTTTGCGGATGAAGTTAATCAGGCGCTTTTCCTGCTGGCTCATCACGCTCTCCCAACGAACTACCGGTACCGGCTGTGGGAAAGGCTGATCAACGTAGTGCATTTCATAATCTAATAATGCTGACATTTGAGAACTCCTAATAAGGGTTGGAGTTACTCCTATAGCAAGCGCCGTGCCAGCATAAAAAACCACTTTAACTCATTGATTTGTATAACACGAAAAGTCGTATTAGGACCATTCCGAGTCTAAAGCGACACAGCTTTTTTGGCCACTTGTGCAACTTTTGACACAGATTCAGTTGGGCCTTTAAAAATTTCAATTCCTACGGAACCGCGCCGCATTACGCACCACACAACTGCATTGACCTGTAGAGGTGTTTATGCGAATTCATCCCCCCCTTCCGAAAGTACATCACCAGATTCAGCCGACGGCCGATGAGCTGAATGACATTGATGGCGGCGACAGCGACGACAGCAGTAAGAGCGTCACCACTCCCCGCAAGGTGAAATCACCGGCGGTGGAATTTGCCGAAGCCATGGAGAAAGGCGGGACGCAGCTGGCTGAGTCCATTGAAAGCCGCTCAAAAATTGACGAGCAGCGCGCGGCGAATAACCGCCCGGCGGGACGCCTGCGGGTGGCTATCGACAAAATCGAGCGCCTGACCGAGCTTTATCAGCTGCTGGACAACCAACCCTCTGCAACCCAAAGCAAGCAGCAAGGGGCGATTGACGCTCTGACCTCGCGCAGCGGCGGCGCCACGCCGGAAGAGTATGTCTCCGCCGCCGACGGCGACCCGGCGGTAGCCGACACCCTGCTGCGCATGTCATTGGAGAAAGCGCAGAAGAGTCAGGACAGCGCGGCGATTGAAAGTATTCAGCAGGCGCTGGCCAGCCTTGGCAGCAAGTTCGGCGAGCAAATTGCCGCTGGCGTCAACACCGCCGCCGCTATTTCACTGTTTACCACCCAGCCTGAGCAGAAACAGGCGATGCGCCAAATCTATTACAACTCGGTGATTGGTCAGCAATCCTCGGGATCGATTTTCGACGCCCTGCTCGACAAGTTCGGCAAAGAGGGTTTTATGCCCGCCCTGCGCACCTTGCAGCGCGCACTGGCTGACGACATCGCCGCGCTGGCTCCGTCAATGACGCCGGTGGCGCTGCGCAAAGTGCTGAGCGGCCTGAATGACACGCGCTCCATTACGCACACCATGTCGGCGGTCGATACCCTGTTGCAGCGCATGAACAGCAAATATCCGCACATCTCTCTCGACGGCTCGCAGCTGACCCGCCGCCTGCTCAACCTGACCCAAAACGGCTTCTACGCCCGCGACCTGACCAACCTTGGGCAGGAAGTGGCTGGCCCGCAGCCGCAGCATCAGTCGGTGTTTTTCAATCAGCTGTTACCGCTGTTGCAGCAACTGCCCGCCACCCTATGGCGCGACGACAAAAACCGCGGCAGCGCGCTGACCATGCTGCGTTCGCTGATTGGTGAGTACGTCACTTGGGAACAGAAAATGGCCCGACAAACTAAAACATCGACCGGCGGCTAATGCCGTTGGTTACCCATTTTGAGCATGGAGATGGCCTGAGGCTGTAGATGAATACCCTATTTAACCTGTTAAATAAAATTGCCATCAGCGCGATGCAGCGCTCAGAAATCGTCGGCGCGGCTATCGCGCTGGCGATCGTTTTCATGCTGATTATTCCGCTGCCGCTGCCGCTGATTGACGTGCTGATTGCCGTCAACATCAGCTTGTCCTCGCTGCTGATCGTGCTGGCGATGTACCTGCCAAAGCCGCTGGCCTTCTCCACCTTCCCGGCGGTGCTGCTGCTGACCACCATGTTTCGCATGGCGTTGTCGATTTCCACCACTCGCCAAATCTTGCTGCAGCAGAACGCCGGGCACATCGTGCAGGCGTTCGGCGACTTCGTGGTGGGCGGCAACTTGGCCGTCGGTCTGGTGGTGTTCTTAATTCTTACCGTGGTCAACTTTTTGGTTATCACCAAGGGTTCTGAACGCGTGGCAGAAGTGGCAGCGCGTTTCACCCTCGACGCCATGCCGGGCAAGCAGATGTCCATCGACAGCGACCTGCGCGCCGGAATGATCAACGTGCAGCAGGCGAAAAAGCGCCGCGAAGATTTAGCCAAAGAGAGCCAGCTGTTCGGTGCCATGGACGGTGCGATGAAGTTCGTTAAAGGCGACGCCATCTCCGGCTTGGTTATCCTGTTCATCAACATGATTGGCGGCTTCTGTATCGGCGTCTTGCAGCTGGATATGGCAGCGGGCGATGCGATGCACACTTACTCGATCCTGACCATCGGTGACGGCCTGATTGCTCAGATCCCCGCCCTGCTTATCTCGCTGACCGCCGGGATGATCATCACCCGCGTGTCGGGCAATGATGAAGTTCAGGACAACAACATTGGTCGCGAAATCACCGAGCAGCTGACCAGCCAGCCGAAAGCCTGGATCATCTCCTCCTTCGGCATGCTGTGCTTCGCCCTGCTGCCGGGGATGCCAACGGTTATCTTTATTATTCTGGCCGCCATCACCTGCACCACCGGCTCCTTCCAGCTGTGGAGCGCGCGCAAGAAAGCCTCGCAGGTGGTGCATGAAGGCGTCGACGCCGTCGCGCCGGACATGAACGGCAGCGAAGATCTGCGCTCCTTTAACCCGTCTCGCTTCTTCTTACTCAGCTTCCCGGCGGCGCTGAATGGCGATCCTATGGTCAATCAGATCATGGAAGACATCCGCCGCATGCGTAACCGCATTGTCTATCGCTACGGCTTTACCCTACCGCCGTTCAATGTGGAATTCACCACCGCCATGCCCGACGACGAATTCCGCTTCAGCGTGTATGAAATCCCACAGGTGATCGCCAGCCTGAGCCGCGATCGCTACGCCGTGGATTCGCGCTGGCTGACCGAAGAGCAGCGCAATGAGAACAACGGCCGCACGCCGGGCAACGAGCGCCGCAACGAAAACCAATTCCTCTGGCTGGCTGACAACGACAGCCTGCTGCAACAGAAAGAGATCCCGGTGTGGAGCGCCTCGCAGCTGCTGCTCACTCGCATGGAGCAGGCGCTGTTCGCCAACAGCCCGCGCTTCCTCGGCCTGCAAGAAACCCGCGCTATTTTGGGCTGGCTAGAGAGCGAACAGTCGGAGCTGGCGCAAGAGTTCCAGCGCATCTTCCCACTGCCGCGCCTGACCGCCGTGTTGCAGCGTCTGGTGGCTGAACGTATCCCACTGCGCGCGGTGCGCAGCATTACTGAATCCCTGATTGAGCACGGCCAGCACGAGCGCGACGTCAACCTGCTGGTCGATCAGGTGCGTATCGACATGAAAGAGCACATTTGCCACCAGTATGCCGGTGACGACGGCATGCCGGTCTGGCTACTGACGCCGGAAACCGAAGAAGTGCTGCGCGACAGCCTGCGTCAGACCCAGAGCGATACCTTCTTCGCGCTGGACCAACAGCAGCATTCCCAATTACTAGAACGCCTAAGAGAGATCTTCTCACCCTTTGATTCGTTGTCTGGCGTGCTGTTAACGGCGCAAGACTTACGCAGCCCGCTACGAATGTTGATTCAGGATGAATTCAACCATGTACCTGTCCTGTCGTTTGCCGAGTTGCAGTTCAATCTGCCGGTTAACGTGCTGGGCCGTATTGAGCTGAATACTTCACTCGAATCCTTCAACGCATAAGGACGTCATCATGTATGAGCTCAGAGTCTTAAATGGTCTTCATGAAGGTGCCGCGCTCCCCCTCAGCGGCAACCTGTGGTGGATAGGCAACGCGGTCGAGAGCGACCTGCAACTTTGTGACAATGGCATCAAGGCGCGCCACTGTCAGCTCATGCGTCAAGACGACCCGGCGGGTCAACAGATTCAATGGCAGCTTCAGGCCGAAGACGGCGTGGTGTGCAATCGCGAAGGCGAACGCCAGACCATGCCGTTCAATATTGTGCCGGGGGAGATTTTCACCCTCAACGGCGTGTGGATCTGTCTTGAGGCCGCCGAAGCCGCGTGGGCCAGCGGCCCGGCTGTCAGCCAGCCTGCCGCGCAGTTCGTGGCTCAGCCCGAGATGGCATTTCAGGCTGCCAGCAACGATGGCCGCATCGCGCCGACTCCGGCGAAAAAATCGCTGATCAAACGCCTGCTGCCGCCGTGGGCGCAGATCACCGCCGTGTCGCTGATGCTGCTGTTCGCCATCACCGTGACCAGCTGGATTTTACAGCCGGGCATGGCCGAGCAAAGCAGCGACACCACCGCGCAAATCAGTAAGCCGCACCTCGACGATCAGGCCGCCATGCGCGCCGTGGTGGATCACATGCTGCGCGAGCGCCAGCTAAACAATCAGGTGAAAATCGATACTTCGCAAAAAGGCATTATCCTGCGCGGCTCGCTGGCTAAAGAACAGTTACCCATTGTCCAAAGAATGGTCGACAACGTGGAGAACAACTATCAGCTGGGCGTCCCGTTGATTAACGACACCGAGGCGCGCGCCACCACCCTGCCGTTCCGCATCACGCAAATCACCGACGGCAGCAAGGCCAATATCGTCACTGACGACGGCCAGCGCCTGTTTATCGGCGACGAGCACGACGGCTTCCGCTTAGTGCGCATCAGCGCCAACGAAGTGCAGTTCAGCGGGCAGGACAACAGCGACATTACGGTGAACTGGTAATGAACGCCGCAGACGCACTGGATAGCTGGTATCAGCAACGCTCACAGGCACTGGGTGCCGTTTCGGCGGTCACCGCCAGCGGCAAAATCACCGGCATCAACGGCATCCTGCTTGAGAGCAGTCTGCCGCAGGCGCGTATTGGCGATCTGTGTCGCGTCAGCCGCAGCGGCGACGAAGAGATGATGGCCGAAGTGGTGGGCTTCAACCCGCATCACACCCTACTTTCAGCCCTTGGCCCGCTGGACGGCGTGGCGCAAGGGGCCAAAGTGGTGCCGCTTTTTCAGCCGCACAGCATCGCGGTGTCCGAGGCGCTGCTCGGCAGCGTGCTCGACGGCTTTGGTCGCGCCATTGATGAAGACAGTATTTCGGCTTTCGCCTTATCCAGCGAACACCCTAACGCCACGCCGGTGCTGGGCGACGCGCCTTCTCCGACCGACCGCCCGCGCATCGACACCGCGCTGACCACCGGCATTCGCGCCATTGACGGCCTGTTGACCATCGGCGTCGGCCAGCGCGTCGGCGTGTTCGCCGGTGCTGGTTGCGGCAAAACGACCCTGCTGGCCGAGCTGGCGCGTAATACGCCGTGCGACGCCATTGTCTTCGGGCTGATTGGCGAGCGTGGCCGCGAGCTGCGCGAATTCCTCGACCACGAGCTGGACGCCGAGCTGCGCAGCCGCACCGTGCTGGTCTGCTCCACTTCGGACCGCAGCAGCATGGAGCGCGCCCGCGCTGCCTTTACCGCCACCTCGATTGCCGAAGCCTTTCGCGACAGCGGCAAAAGCGTGCTGTTAATCATCGACTCCCTGACCCGTTTCGCCCGCGCCCAGCGTGAAATCGGTCTGGCGCTGGGCGAACCGCCGGGCCGTGGCGGCCTGCCACCGTCGGTTTACACTCTGCTGCCGGGCCTGCTGGAGCGCGCGGGGAAAACCTCAAAAGGTTCTATTACCGCGCTCTATTCCGTGCTCATCGAGCAGGACTCGATGAATGACCCGGTGGCCGACGAAGTACGCTCGCTGATTGACGGCCACATCGTGCTAGCCCGCCGTCTGGCCGAGCGCGGCCACTATCCGGCGATTGACGTGTTAGCCAGCCTGAGCCGCACCATGTCCAGCGTGGTAGAGAAATCCCAGATGCAAGACGCCTCGCTGGTGCGTCAGCTGATGTCCTCTTATCAGCAGGTTGAAATGCTGATCCGCCTTGGCGAATACCAGCCCGGCAACGACGCCATGGTGGACGCCGCCGTGGTGGCGCAGGACGCCATTAATGCCTATTTGCGTCAGGCGGGCCGCTCGCCGACCGCCTTCGAAGATGTTCGTTACGCCCTTGCTGAGGTAAGCCGCTATGCGCCGACACATTGATGCCGAAACCCCGCCAGAGCCCGATCTGCAAGCCGAAGAGCTGCACCGCATTCTTAAAGTGCTGCTGCCGATCCGCAAACAACGTCTGAGCCGCAGCGAGCGCCTGCAACGCGCCGAGGCCGCCAAACTGGTGGCCTGCGACCACGCGCTGAGCGCCGGTGAGGTGAAACTCACCGAGCATCGCGAGCACTACAGCACCGCCAGCGAGCTGGTGGATGCCCAGCACGTCGGCCAGACCGAAGCCTTGAACAAGCTGCGTAAAGCCTTGAATGACGAGCAGTCGCGCCGCCTCGCGGTTTTGCAGCAACAGCACCAACTGGTGCAGTTAGACGCCGACCGCCAACAGCAGCAGCAACAGAATGAAAATGCCCAGCGCGACGTCACCCTGCGCCAGCGCGAAGTGGAAAAAGTGGAGTATCTGCTCCAGCAACATCAGGGGAACCACTCATGATGCATCGCCCTCTGCTTCACCCATTGGCCTCGGCGGCCCGCCCGCCGCAGCACCATAACAGCGACGCGCAGGCCGAGGCTCAGGCGAGAAACCGCCCGGACCCGACGCCGAATGACAACAAGCCGAAAGCACCCGCGCAGCCCAAAAACCTGCCGTTTACTCCGGCTTCGAGCCAGCAGAGCAGCCGCCCTTCTACGCCGTCACGCGGTGCAGACAAACAGCTGCTGAATCGCGACAAAGACGATTTCGCCAGCCTGCTCTCCGGCGACGACCAGCCGCTGGCCCCAATGCTGCCGGTGATGCTGACTGACAATAACGCCGGGCAGAGCTTCCAGCCAATGCTGTCAGAAACCAGCGAAACCGCACAGTCTGCCCCGCCTCCGGCCTGCTGGCAGATTGTCGAACCGGCGCTGACGGAAGGTATCGACAAGCAGCCCGCCTTCCCGGCGACCTTCAGCCTGCTGCTACCGCAGTTGGGGGAAGTCACCGCGCAGGTCAACCAAAACACCAGCGGCGAGCTGGAAGTGGCGCTGGCCTTCTCACGCGGCAGTTTTGAGGCCGTGCGCGGCGCGCAGGAGAACTGCGGACGTTCGCTGTCGCAGCGTCTCGGGCAGCGAGTGCGCTTGCGCTTCAACCTGCAAGACGGCCGCCCGCAGGACAGCACGCAGGATAAATGGGCATGAGTTCACTCATTTTTAGACAGCAAAGCCGCGCCGAGGCCGACGCCCGCCGCTGGATAGGCAAGGGCCAGACGCTGGCCTTCTTACATGAAAATCAGCCCGGCGAGTTGAGTATTCGCCTGAGCGAAAACACAGCCAGCGATGCCCATTGGCAGCGTTTCAGCACCGCGGCGGGAATTCTGGCCTTCAGCGATTTCGCCCCGCTGTTCTCCTTACTCAGCGAATGCCCGGCAATGAGCGGCGACAGCGATGATGACGGCGAATGGTACTGGGGGCTGTTCAATCAGAGCCTGTTTAGCGAGGTGGCGTCGCTGTTTGGCAGCCTGCGCCCGCTGGACTCGGCGCAGAGCAACCCGGACACGCTCTGTTTGCAGATTCAGGTCAGCTTTGCCGGCCAGCAGGCCCGCAGCCAGCTGCGCCTGTCGGCAGAAAGCCTTAATCAACTGGCGGCCACGCCCGGCTGGCAACCACAAGGCGCAGCGCTGATTGAAGCCCTGCCACTCAACTTACCTCTGGTGGTGGCGACCTTCTCACTGCCGCTGGATGAGATAACCCAATTACAGGCAGGTGATGTTCTGCGTGCGCCCTCTTCGCACTTCAGCGTTGAAGGTGACGGCGTGATTAACATCGGACAATTGGCACTGCACGGAGCGTTACAACCTTCGCCCGACTCCCCGCACAGCGCCTACTTTTCACTTTACGATATCAAGGAGTTACCCATGAGCTATCCGAATGACCCACTGCTGCCTGAAGATGAAGATAATCCCTATCCACACGTGGATGAGACGGAGTCAGGGTATTACGCGCAAAGCGAAATGCACGGCGATATCGGCGGTGAGAGTCAGCTCAACGTGGCGCTTAACGCCCTGCCGTTGGAGTTAAGCATTCGCTGCGGGCAGCTCAAACTGACACTGGGCGAATTGCAGCAGTTGGACGTCGGCTCGACGGTGGTGGTGGATAACGTCACGCCGGGCGCGGCCATGCTGTGTCACGGCAGTTTCCCGATTGCCAAAGGGGAGTTGGTTAACGTCGATGGACGCCTTGGATTGCAACTGACCAGTATCATCAACAACCAGCCTGTTGGCGCCGAGAAAGGTGTGTAATGACCACCGACCTGAATGCCTTTAACCCGCTGGCGCTGGCGCTGCTGCTTGGCGCGCTCTCTTTAATGCCGCTGGCGTTAATGATAACCACCAGCTTTTTAAAGATTTCGATTGTGCTGATGCTGACGCGAAACGCCCTCGGCGTGCAGCAGATCCCGCCCAACATGGCGCTCTATAGCATCGCGCTGGCCGCCACCTTGTTCGTGATGGCGCCGGTGTTTAACGGCATGCACCAGCGGTTTACCGACCGGCCGATAGACACCACGTCGTCTGAAAAGCTGGAAAGTACTTTAGCCAATGGCATTCAGCCTCTGACCGTCTTCATGCAGCACAACACGGACGCCGATATCGAGACGCACTTGCAGGAGAATACCCAGCGCATGTGGCCGAAGGATATGGCCGACTCGGCGGTGAAAGATCGCAATAACCTGATGCTGCTGATCCCGGCTTTCGTGCTCTCCGAGCTGCAAAGCGGTTTCAAAATCGGCTTTCTGATCTTCATCCCCTTCGTGGTTGTCGACCTGATTGTCTCCAACGTGCTGCTGGCGCTGGGGATGCAAATGGTGTCGCCAATGACCATCTCGTTACCGCTAAAAATTCTGTTATTTGTGATGGCCAACGGCTGGACGCGCCTGCTCGACGGGCTGTTCTACAGCTATTTGTGACGCTTTTGAGGGTGAAGAAGTATGGATATTATCTACATGTTTAAGCAGGCGATGGTGCTGGTGGTGATGCTCTCCGCGCCGCCGCTGGCCGTGGCGGTGATCATCGGGATCATCATCTCACTGTTGCAGGCGGTGATGCAGTTGCAAGACCAGACGCTGCCGTTCGCCATCAAGCTGGTGGCGGTGGGTGCCACCCTTGCCCTGACCGGGCGCTGGATTGGCGTGCAGTTGCTGGATCTCACGCAGTCCGCCTTCGCCATGATGGCCACAGTGAACGCGCCATAATATGTTAAGTACGCTGATGCACGGCCTGTTCAGCCATATTTTGGCGCTGGGCTTTGGCATAGCCCGTATTTTCCCCTGCTTGCTGATCGTTCCGGCTTTCTCCTTTTTCACCCTGAAAGGCATGGTGCGCAGCGCAATCATCGTTTCGCTGTCGCTGTTTCTGGTTCCGGCACTGCAACCCGCGGTGTCGGCCATGTCCGAAGACCCTTACGTGCTGCTGGGTATCGCCATGAAAGAGGTGGTGATTGGCATGTTCCTCGGCATCCTGCTCTCCCTGCCCTTCTGGATCTTCGAATCCGTCGGCGCGCTATTTGATAACCAGCGCGGGGCGATGTCCGGCGGCCAGCTCAACCCGTCGCTCGGGCCCGACGTCACCATCATCGGCCATATGCTGCAACAGTGGTTCATCATGCTGATGATGCTCAGTTTCGGCCTGTCGCTGATGACTCAGGTGATTTGGGACAGCTACCGGCTCTGGCCGCTGGAGTCTTGGCTGCCAAGCTTCACCGCGCAGGGCTTCAGCTATTTTCTCGACCTGCTGGCCGACATGTTCACCCACATCGTGCTGTTCGCCGCGCCGCTGGTTTTGGTGCTGATGCTGCTCGACTTCTGCGTCGGCGTGTTGAGTATTTACAGCCCGCAGCTGCAGGCCACGGTGCTGACCGTGCCGCTGAAAAGCATCGTCGGTATTCTGTTTTTCCTGATGTATTTGCCGACGCTGGAATACCTCGCCAACCACCAGCTCTCAACCTTCCATGACCTGATTGCCCATCTGGCTCTGGTCTTCCCGAAAGGAGGGCCTTTGTAGTGGCCGAAAAAACGGAGAAAGCTTCCCCCCAAAAACTTCAGGAAGCGCGACGCAAGGGGCAAGTCAGTCAGAGTCAGGACATTCCCAAGCTGCTGATTATGCTCGGGGTAACCGAAACCGTGTTCGCCATGGTGGATGAGAGTCTGGAGAAGCTTCAGGCGCTGATCATGCTGCCGCTGCAACGCCTCGATCAGCCGTTCGACGCGGCGCTCAATGATATTGTCGGCAGCGCCCTGCTGCTGGTGGCGGTGTTTTTCATGATGACGCTGGGGGTGGCGGTGCTGCTGCGCATTGTCGGCGGCTGGGCGCAGTTCGGCCCGCTGTTTGCCACCGAGGCGTTACAGCTCAAGCTGGACGCGCTCAACCCCATGGGTAAGTTCAAGCAGATGTTTTCTGGCCGCCAGTTTGTGCAGCTGCTGGTGAGTATTTTGAAAGCCGTGGTGATGGCTTTCGTGTTCTACAAGCTGATCACGCCCAAACTGGGTGAGATTGCCGAGCTGTCGACCACGTCGCTGGAAGGTTTTATCCACGCCGCGGTCGAGATCCTTGAAAAGCTCACTCGCACCATTTTTGGCGTGCTGCTGGCCTTTGGCGTGGCGGACTACGGGCTGCAAAAATACTTCGTCCTCAAGCAGAACCGCATGAGTATGGAAGACCTGAAAAACGAGTACAAACAGAACGAAGGCGACCCGCACACCAAGGGCCACCGCAAACAGCTGGCCCAGGAGTTAGCCAACGAAGCGCCGAAAAAACGCGTCGCTCCGGCCGATGTGGAAAACGCCGACGTGCTGCTGATCAACCCTACCCACTTTGCCGTCGGCCTGTACTATCGCCCGGATGAAACGCCGCTGCCGAAGCTGGTCTTTAAGACCGAAGATGAAGAGGTGCGCGAAGTAATTAAAATGGCGCACGACGCCAAAATCCCGGTTATTCGCTATATCTGGCTGACCCGTACCCTCTACCGCACCACCCGCGAAGGGGCTTATATCCCGCGTGAAACCCTCAAAGCCGTGGCTCAAATCTACCGCCTGCTGCGCGAGCTTGAAGAGCAGGTCGGCGACCAGATTATTGAATACGAAGACTAAGCCAAGTCGCAAATCCCCGCTGAAAAATACCCAATAAAAAAGGCGACCTATGAGAGTCGCCAAAGAGGGTAATGCTGGTAAAACTTCTTATTATCAACTATTAACGACGTCCTTGTCGTTCGGCACAACGAGAGGTACTAAGGTTTTAAACCAGTTGATTCATCGCCGCTTTGTTGATGTTACCGGCGGTCATTGCAGCGTCCATTCCTACTGAAGAGCCACCGATACCGCGCAGTTGCAGGTTCGGGTTGCCCATGTCGCCTTCCATCACGCTTTTCATCATGCCTTTGGCCTGCTCGAATTTCTTCACTGAGTCATCGCTCAGCATGCCGCCGTTGCTCAAAGCATCTTCCCAGCTGCTGTTGTGCTTGTTGCCGCCCACCAGCCCCGGCAGTTTACCGGCGTCCGGCTTACCAAAGATGTCTGGGTATTGGTCCATGAATTTACCCATCTCTTGAGCTGTCTCTTTCGAGCCGCCTTCAATTTTGTTCATGCCTGGGAAAGGACCGCTTTTGGCGGTCATGTCGTCAACTTGTTGCAGGCCAGCTTTGTTAGACATCGCGCTGCCCATCTGGTTACCCAGCTGCTGGAAGTTGCCCGGCCCCTGCATCGACGCCGGGCTGAACTGCGATTGCTGCTGTGGAGGCATCGCCAGACCCGGGCCGCCGAAGCCGCCGGGACCGCCAGTAGGACCCATGCTGCCACCCTGAGATGGGTTGCTCAGGCCGTTTTGCATCCCTTGACTGAACGCGCCTGCGTTAGCCTGACCCGTTTGGCCTGACTGGCCGTTAAACGGTGAGTTCTGCGGCGTGATGCCCAAATCTTGCATCACTTCTGCCAGCAGCTGTTGCAGCGAGCTGCCGCCGCCTTGTTGGCCGCCAACCGGTGAGCCGCCGCCAAAACCGCCGCCCTGACCACCGCCAAAGTTAGACTGGTTGCCTTGGTTACCCTGTGCGCCCTGCGCACCCTGTTGGCCGCCGAACAGCGCGTTAGTAATGGCGGCAGCCAGTTGAGACATAAAGTCACCGCCGCCAGAGCTGAGTGGGCTGAAGCTTTGCGTTGGCGCGGAGTTTCCAGATAACGGAACGGTAAAGGTTAGATTGGCACCGCCAATAGCATTATTCATTTTTGTCGCCTCTCACTATCGTGGATATGTAGGAAAATAGGCATCTGCATAAGATGTCCAGACTCGCTAACAATGTGCAGAAGTCTGATGATTAAGTGACAAAATCGGCCCGTGGGTTCCCCGATTGGCCGGTGAAAAGCGGTTTATTTATGCGAAAAACGGCAAAAGAAATGCGGGGATAAATCGGAAGTAAAATCTATTAAAATCAATACAGTGCGCCGTGTGCAATAAGCCGCACACGGCGCGTAGAGTTAACGGCCGACCGGGATTTGAGAATAATCCTGAACGCCGTTGCGGATATCTGACGGCCACCAGATAGTCAGACTGTGCGGATTAGACAGCGGGCGGCAAGCCGCCTTGTCACAGCCGTTGTCATTGGAGGCCGCACAGGCGCTGAGCAACAGGCTGGCTACCGCGAGTAACGCTAAACGAATCTTCATTGCAGCTCCTTAACGGGTGGTGCTCAGCAAAGAGGTACGGGTACGGCGAGCCGTTCCGCGCGACTCATACGCCACATAGATTTCAGCCGACTGACCCGGTGCAAGGGAAGCACTCGGCCAGACCGACACTGCCAGCACGTCTTGACCACGACAGCTTGCCTCGTCGAAACGCAGCGGAGCCAGCGAGGTGTTGCGCACCACGCCCACGGTGATTTGCACGTTTTTGTTGCTAAACCACTGGCTGTGAGAGGTGTCGTATGCGATGCCACGCAGCGGGTCACACAGGGTGTTGATACCCACGCCCTCGCCGCCCGGATTAAAGCCCGCCGGGATATCGCTTTCGGCCAAATCGCGCATGGCGGATTCGACGTCATTCTTAATCGAGCCATATTTTTGGCGGCGCTGTACTTCTTCCAGCGAGCCGTTTAGCTGGGAGCGGAACTCGTCGCCGATGTAGCGCGACGGGTCAACCTGATCCCCCACCAGATGCGGCGTGATGATGAACAGGCGCTCGCGCTGCGAGGTTTCGTGGCGGGTCGACGTGAACAATTTACCAATCAGCGGAATGCTGCCGAGGATGGGAATTTTATGCTCTTCGTCGCCGGTTTCCCGCGAGTGGAAACCACCCATCACCAGCGAGTTTTTCTCCTGCACCTGCGCCTGCGTGCTCACGACCGCGCGGCTGTCGCCAGTGGCTTGGCCGTCATCGCCCTTGTCCAACTTGCCGTCTTCAACGTCAACAATCAGCTCAACCGTTGATTTGCCGCCATTATCGATGGCGCGCGGGATCACCTGCAAGCTGGTCCCGGCGGTGACTGGCGTGACGTTGGCCACGCGCTCGCCGACCGTGGAGATAAAAGCGGTCTGACTGAAGTCGATCACCGCAGGCTGGTTTTCCAGCGTCAGCACCGACGGGTTGGCCACAATCGAGGCGTTGCCGTTGCCTTCCAGCGCCTGCACCTGAGCGAAGAAACGCTGATAGTCGGTGACGAACAGCGTGCTGCTGCCGTCGAGCAAGGTCGAACCGGCGGTGATATTGCCGAAGCTGCCGCCGAGGTTGGCGGAGAGCGCCGACATGGCATGGCGGTCAACGTCGACGATCAGCGCGTCAATCTCAATCAGCTTCTGCGGCACGTCGATTTGCGAAATCAGCGCCTGATACTGCTCGCGTTTTTTCGGGTCATCGCGCACCAGCAGGGCGTTGTTACGCACGTCGGCAGAAACCAGCGGGTTGAGGCCGCTTTTGCCATCGTCAAAATCATCATTAGAGCCATGCGGGTCGCCGCTCTGGATCAGGCTCGACAGAATGCTGTCCGCCTGCTGCTGCGACAGCTGGCTGAGGCCGTCTTGGCCGTTACCGCTGGCCTTCACGCCCTGCGCGCTCTTGTTGTTCTTCTTACCCAACAGCTCGTTGAGGATGGTCGCCACCCCCGGCACGGTGAGGGTTTTGTCGCGATAATGAATTTCACGGTCAGAGACCGAGGCGTATTTCAGCGGAAAGCTCATCATCTCTTTGCCGGTTTTGTAATCTTTCTCTTGCTCGCTGAACTGGCTGACCAGCGCCACGTACTCCGGCGGGCCGGTAACCAAGATCACGCCGTCATCGGGCAGCTCGCCGTAGCCGAATTTCGGCTCGAGCAGGCCGATACCGTCGAGGGCGTCCTTTAAATCCGGCGCGGCTTCCGACGAGACGCGAATACGCTTGGAGATCTGCTCGGACTGCGGGCTGATGTAGAGCATGTCGTTGTAAACGAACCACTGGAACTGGTACTCAAGGCCGAGGCGGTCGAGGAAGGTCGCGGCGCTGTCGGCGCGCAGACGGCCATTCACCGTGGCTTCCGGCACACTGCCCAGCTTCAGCGTGACGCCGTGGCTGCTGGCGAAGTCGGCCAGCACGGTGCGCAGCGGGGTGTTTTGCGCCGAGTAGGCATAGGCACCGCTGCTCCAGCCGTCCGGGGCGCGGGCTGCGGCGCTAAAAGAGAGGCTGCCCAGACTTAATGCCAGCGTGGCGGCCATCAGGGTGTGAGTCAGTTTGGTTGAAAAGGTCTTCATAGCGATTTTCCCCTCTGAGGGAGAATGTCTCTCTTCAATAAAGGACTCAGTCCGTTCGAAGAGATAAAAAGAGTCGTTGTGCGCATCGTTGCCCTGATTTCCGTCGAGTCTTAATGAGTGTGTAAACGCAAAAAACGGCTCTGAAGCTACCCAGATTCAGCCAGCCACGAGCCGTTGCAGACATTAGTTAATTGAATCGATGATGCCTTTGCTCAGATCGTGCGTGAGCGAACTCAACTGACCAGACGCCCAGTTAGCGGTGGATTCGCGCAGCATGGCTTGCTTGAATTCAACGATATCGGAGAAGTCCGGCGCCCCGCCCATAGAGTCACGGGCTAAGTCATAGACATTGGAATTGCTGGTTATCAGTGCCGAATCGAGACGGCGCTGTACCTTATCGAAACTGCTCATACTCACCTCCTGCTTTGACTAAAGGTGATAATGAGTAGCGGTGGGAGGCAATTGGTTCCAAAAATGCGGCGGGTTTTAATCAATACTTTTAGTTAAATTGTAAGTATTAGGCAGGTTAAATTGATGAATGGCATATTTTAGGCCGTGGCGCGCAGTAATTGGGTTTTCAGCGCCTGCCAGCCAATGCGCAATTCGCCGCTGGCGGTCTCTAACAGCAGTTGGTCAACCTCAAGGGATTCATCAAACTGCCGCTCCCACGTGAGGTGCGGGCGGGTTTCAAGCCATTGAGCAACATGCTCTTTGTTGGCCGGATGGCACCACAGGGTAGCCTGCTGGCCGCGCGGCTGGGCATGCAATAGCTGACGAAGTAAGGCATTCATCTGCTGCGCCGGGCTGGTGTCTTCCAGCAGGCGCGTCATCACCTGATTGAGTAACTCGCTGGCTCGCCCGACGATCATCGCTTCCTGCTCGATTTGCTGCTCCTGCCAACCTGCGAACAGGGTTTCTGCCCCGCTCATAAACTCGGCTTGGCTATTGGCCAGCAGGTCGGCCACCTGCTGCTCGGCGTCATAGCGCGCCTGCTCAATCAGCTGCTGGGCCTGTAGCTCGGCCTGTTGCAGGATCTGCTCCGCCTGCCGCTGGGCCTCTTCAATCAGCGAAATACCTTGCTGATGCTGATGCAAAATAGCCTGCGGCAGCACGATGCTGTCGGCAGGCTGAGTATCAGCCAGCAGTTCGAGGGTTTTAAGCTGCCACATCTTGTGTCTCCTGCGCCGGGCCGGATGCCAAGGCGACCGGCAGTGAAGCCCGCCACAGCGCGGATTCCCACAGCGGCAGCAGCTTGTTGTGTGCCAGTTCCGCGCCCTGCTCGGCTTCACAGGCGCTGACCCACGGCTGGGGGAAGAGGAAACGCACGCGCTGCCAGCAACCTGACGGCAGCACGTGGCGCAACAGCAGCAGGCAGGTCACCTGCCAAGGCGACGCGAGATTTTCCGGCAGCCACAGGCCGGGGCGCAGCGCGCGGGAGATGCGCTTGCACCACTGCTGGGCTTCTTCCGGCAATAACGGGTCATTGGGTTCGGGGGAGTAGATACCGCAAATTTCAGCCGTCAGGCGCAGCACGAGGTTTTGCTGCTGCGCCGTCAACGCCAGTAAGCTGAGGGTCATAGCGTGTGGCGCAGACGGCAGCCGGGCTTCAATCCCTAACTGCCGGGCTATCAACTGCGGGTCGATTGACTGCAAGCGCGCAGTTAAGGACTCGGGCTGCTGGAAGAAAGCCAGACTGTGCCAGCTCTCTTCCGCCTGCTGCCAATAACCCTCGGTCCACCAGTGCAACCAAGCTTGTGCGTCATTCATGGTTTATCCCACCCTGGATATCATGCGTTTTCTGGGGTGACGTCAGCGCCCTTTTTGGCTGCCATGCGCCGCTGAATTTTCGGTTTCACCACCAGCGCGATGGCGATCAACGCCAGTATCACCAGCAAAGCCAGAAACAGCATTTTCACCGTGCCGTACTGGTTCATGGTCAGTTGGAAAGGCCCAAGGTTGACCATTTCAACGTGATCTTTGTAGACCTCGGCCGGAACAAACACGATAGACAGCGCGCTGTTATCTTTGCCCGCCAGCCCCGGAATACTGGTAGAAACCAGACGGCGAATTTGCGGCTCGATGCTGTCCGGGTCGAGGTCCGGCTGGTACTTAATAAAGACTGACGCCGAGGCGGGTTGGATTGGCTCGCCCGGCGCGACGCGCTCTGGCAGCACCACGTTAACCCGCGCCACCACTACGCCATCAATTTGCGCCAGCGTGGACTCCACCTCTTGCGACAAGGCGAATATGTAGCGTGCTCGCTCTTCGAGCGGGCTGGAAATAATGCCGCTTTTCTGGAATACCTCACCCAGATTGGTTCGCGCTTTGTGCGGCAAACCGGCCGCGTTGAGGATCTGCACCGAACGCTCAATAGTGTCTTGGTCCACCAGCACGGTCACGCCGGTTTTATCTATCTGCTTATCGGCAGAGATTTTGTAGCGGGACAGCTCGGCGATAATGTCGTTGGCGTCGTTTTCGGTCAGACCGGTATTGAGAACCACCCTTTGTTCGCAGCCAGCTAAGGCCAAAACAATCAGCAGGGTTGAGAAGATCTTCAGCGCGATTTTAACCATGGTCATTATTGCAAGTTGGTCAGTTTATCCAGGCCCTGTACGGACTTAGAGACGATTTTGGCGTTCATCAGGTTTTCTAAATCGTACTTCGACAGGTCGCCGCCCACTTTGTTGAGCGCCATCGGGTCGGTAGAACCGGCTGCTTTGGTTAACTCATTGCTGATGTGGCGACTGTCCATATTGATCTGCTTGAACATGCCGGAGACATGGTTCAGCAGGCCATTAGAATCATTGCCGTCGGCATCGCTGCTTTGGCCAATTTCTGAGGCAAAGAAGCTCGCGTCGGCTGGGGTGACTCCACTTCCTTCACTGCCCGACAGGTCAGGTGCCGCCAATGGCTGGATAACAGGGGGTTGATTGATTTTCATAATGTCACTCCGCGACTGCACAGGAAGGGGATACAGGGAACCAGCATCGGTTCCCTGTTAACACTTAGAACGAAATTTTGTTCTGTTGGATAGCACTGATGAAAGTGGTCGCAGAACCTTGCACACCAGCGATCTGTGCGTTCTGACGGTCACGTTCCATTTTGGTCAGGGTGTCTTGTACAGACTGGCCTTGGATTGCATCGGAACCAGCTTGCAGAGCTTGGCTAGAAGCACTACCAGCGGCGCTTGACGCCAAACCACCAAGAATATTTAACGGGCCCATAGTGTTACTCCTCTCAAGGTGAATAGAGTGAATGAGTGTTCATTCACAAGTTGAGTAGGATTACGCGGCGACGGGTTCCATCATGGGGCAATTATTTTCACGATTTTTAGCGGATTAGGAATCCGCCTAGAAAAACGGATTAATCCAAACTATTCAAAGATTTAATGCGTTGATACAGCGTGCGGCGCGGGATACCCAGCTCATTGGCAGCGCTGACAATTTTGTTCTGATGGCGCATCAGGCAATCTTCAATCAGGCAGTGTTCAATGCGGCGCATCCGCTCTTTCAGGCGGAAAGATCCGCTGTCTAAACGCGTGGCATTGCCCAGAGGCGGCATGCCGAGCACGAAGCGTTCCGCCGCCCCTTTCAGCTCGCGAATATTGCCCGGCCAGTCGTGCATGATCAGCGATTCGCTAAGATTGGCGGTGATAGAAGGTAGCGCGCAATTTAAACGCAGCGCCGCTTCCTGACTGAATCGGGCAAACATCGGAATGATGTATTTGATGCGTGAACGCAGCGCAGGCAGCGAAATTTTGATGGTGGTCAGGCGGAAATAGAGATCTTGGCGAAACAGCTTCTGCTCAACCAAGGTCGACAGCGGCTTTTGCGACGCCACCACAATGCGTAAATCCAAGGGAATTTGTTGCGTGCTGCCTAAACGGCTAACGCTGCGCGATTCCAGCACCCGCAGCAACTTGGCTTGCAGGCTCAGCGGCATACTGTCGATTTCATCGAGGAATAAAATTCCGCCGTTGGCACTTTCAATGTAGCCCGCGCGGGCGTGGGTTGCGCCAGTGTAGGCCCCGGCCATAATGCCGAACAGTTCGCTCTCGGCCAGTGATTCGGGGATTGCCGCGCAGTTAATCGGCACGAAAGCCCCTTTGCAGCCGGAGCGCTCATACAGGCGGCGGGCAAAGGTGTCTTTACCGGTGCCGGTTTCCCCCTCGAGGGCGAGGTCAACTTTCAGCGGCGCTAGGGTCTGTAGCATGGAATCAAAGTCGCTATGAATATCCCACTCTTCACGCACATCTAGCTGTTCAGGAATATCCTCATCCAAGGACTCTTCATGAATCGGGTGGTTTATTTTAGCCGGCTTAGTCGAGTTCGGAAGATTGTTTCTCATACTTTCCTCGCATCCATTTCTATCAAGAAAATAATAATGTTGTGTAATTAAAATAAAATAATACTCAGGAATGAATTAGCGCCCGGTAGGAATATTAAAAGTTGAACATGCAGGAACGATGCATATTTAGTTTCTCTGACAGCACTAATCTGCTGATAAATTAGCATCAGAATTTCGACTGGCAATCAGGAAAACGGCAGCAATGTTGTAGGGAAATCCTTACAAGCTTCAGATCATTAACAAAGGTATTACTCAATACGGTTTTACCTATCACAACATTCAAAACTCACCTCGCAAACATCACTCACTGCCTATTTTTAGAAATTTTACCTACTGGTCAAACAAGTACTTAGCGACGATTTTGCGCAGAATGGTCAATTAAAGCGCATCCAAAAAGAGTTATATAATCAACGGGATGCTGGGCACGTTCCCAGCCAAATTTATTTTCATCCTTTGAATATATTTGCTTTCCGACAGAGTGCTAGCGATTGAAAAAACCGATTAAAACTCGCTGAATCTTGCATAAAAATAGTGCGTCAGATCTCACTTCTTAACGAAATCTTAATATAACTCCGGCCGCAATCGATAAAAAAATTGCGCTTTGACACACTTCTTACAATTAGACATATTCTGGAGGACGGAAAATTGACGAGATTTGAGATTATTCCTACCTTAGGACTAAGGTGATTATTATGAAACTAAGTCAAATTACATTTCAGAAAGGTTATATCTTCAAAATAATAACCATAAAAAAATCCGATAATGAACTTATTTCATTATCGGATGAAGTTAATTAAATCAATTTGAATGACATAATAGGCTATTAAGCCGGTAATTGGCCTTGGCCCGATTCGATAATTTTAGCAAAGTTTAAAACATTATCGACATAAGGCGCGGCGCCGGTTCCGGTCTTCGAAATATCCGACAGGTTGGATAAATTCACGTCATCCGGGCCTGAGTTATAAGCACGCAGGCCCGCGCCGATATTTCCGCCAAAGGCATTAGTCTGCTGTTTGAGATACAGCGCCCCGGCCATAATATTGTTTTGCGCGCTGTTCGGATCACCCGACAGCAAGCCTGGGTTCTCTTTCGCCATCTCGTTGTAGGTGTCCGGGTTGACCTGCATCAGGCCCGCATCGGTTTTACCATTGCCGCCGTTGGTCGACGCCGCCGAGAGGTTGCCGCGAGATTCAGCCCAAATCTGCCCGGCAATCACGCTGGCTGGCATACCCGTGGCCTGCGCCGCGTTGTTAATGGATTGACGGTAAGGCTCCAGCTGTGGCGGCAGGTGTAAATTACCCGAACCGCTGAGACCCGCCATACCCGAGGTGGCACCGGCACCGCTCGCGCCGCTGGCACCACTTGCTCCACTCGCCCCGCTAGCACCATTGGCAGCACCCGCGCCCGCGCCCGGCTGGGCTAACAGATTGTTGCCCACCGATGGGCCACCGCCGCCGCCGTCACCGAACGACGGCGCCGCTGAACCACCACCACCACCGCCTGAAGATGCCGATGGCGTGCTGTTCTGCTGGTCTGAATTATCGCCGCCGCCGAGCATTTTCAGCAGCTCTGACAGCAGTTGGCGGATCATATTCATCAGCTCCGCCATCTGGCCGCCGCCCGCGCCCGCTGCGCCATCCTGCCCCTGCATCGACTGAAGCGGGTTAGTTTGCGCGTTGTTTTGGGTTGGGCCATTAACGCCAGAAACAGAAGGCGAACCGAAATCCACCGGCGTGATGCCCGATGCGGCGCTAAAGGTGACCGTCAGCGGCATAGAAAGCGCCCCGGCCCCTGAATTATTGTTGTTCACCGCACCATTATTGTTACCAACCCCGCCGGTCGGATCGAGATCCGCGGGGGGGATGTACTGAGGGACAAACCCCGAACCATTAACATTCATCATTCTTCCTCAATCCTCATAATAAGTGATGCTTCTGCTCTCACGCGGCGCTGCCACAGACCGCCCGTTCGAGCAACCCTGTTATGGATGAATCAAAAGACAGGAAGCGACGCTCATGGCGCTTCTACCCTGTCATTTGTGTGCGTCCTGCCGCCGGTTAGTTCCGAGCCATAACACTTTTTGCAAAAAGTAACGAGGTGTGGAACCGCCGCCCCGCTACTGCCACATAAAAGTATCCGAATTTGAGTCTTTATCATGGAGCCACGGCGATGAAGCGACATTTGCTGGCCATCACTCTCTGTCTCTCCGCCAGCTGTCAGGCAAACTGCTTTAAGGACGCCGGGAAAGCCTTCGGCATCCCTCCTGCCCTGCTGCTATCGATAGCCATTAAAGAGTCACACCTCAATCCGTCGGCGGTGAACAGCGCCAATCGCAACCACACGGAAGATGTCTGCATGATGCAGGTGAACAGCACCCATTTCGCCCATTTGGCGAGCCTTGGCGTGTCGCGCACTAAGCTGTTGAGTGAACCTTGTACCTGCGTGAATACCGGGGCATGGGTGCTGTATGGCATGTTCCAGCAGTATGGGAAATCTTGGAACACGGTGGGAATGTATAACGCCGGGGCTGCGCCTTCACACCAGCCGCAGCGCGATCGCTACGCCAGTGATGTGCGCCGTATTTACCAGCGCCTGCTGCACAGCGTCAGTCAGGATACCCTGCTGACGCTGGAGCAAATGCCGTCAGGCCGGGAGAGCCGTCGGGAGGGTGCGGACGAATTCGCGAATAAATGATTGCACTTCGCTGGCCTGCTGAATAAAGCCATCAAGCAGGCCGGAGAAGTTGCGATTATCCAGCGAGGAGAGAGGCTGCTGAGTGCAAAGACGCAGGTTCTGCTCCTCCAACGCCAGCCAGCAGCCGCGCATGGCGTCCATCTCAAAGTTCAACGTCAATATGCTGTGCAGCAAAGCAGCGGAGCTGTTTGGCTCCAGCACCATCACCTGACAATGCAACACCACGGCGTCACTGCCCGGCGGTAACTCAATGATCGCAGCTTCTTGTTTCTGCGGGGTGAACAGTGCGCAAACGCCATTTTCCAATTTCAGCGATGTATTCAATCGACGGCCATAGTGGCTCAATAAGTTCTGCAAGTGTGCGCTTTCGTTCATCTTATTTTCCTGTGATTAACATTTCAGTTATTCATTTGCTGGCCCGCCGCCAAGCGGGCCGCGTCCCTAACCCTTACCCTTTAATGACAAAACCCTGTTTCTGCGTGGCGGAAAGCGCCTTATGTACCTCTTCATTCGGTCGGGTGATTTTCCCTTCCAAGGTGAATCCGGTTGGGTCGAGCTGGTTCTCCGCGTAGCTGAAGTTGATTTTGCCGAGGTTGACGCTCATCGCCACCGAGGCGCTGTTGGAGCCACCAATCAGGAAAGCCGGGGTGGCGAAGCCGTCACCTTTGCTTTGCGAACGAGTAAAGCCAATCGACTTAATGCGCAGGTTGTCGCTGTTACTCAGCACGGCAACAATTTCCTGCGGCGTGATGCCGCCAACCTGCCACTCACCGGCCATTTTGTCCTTCTGCGACTCATTCAGTTCCAGCGTCACCACGGCTTCGGTACTGCTGTTTTGCTGCAACTCGCGCACCATCTGTTTCAGGCGCGGGTCGTCATCCATCATCTTGGCAATGCGGTCGGCATTACTGTCCGAAGGCCGCGTGCTGACCATGTGGAACAGACTGTGGAAGAAGCTGTTGCTGTCGAGCTTGCTCAGGTTGCTGTAAGTCGAACGGTACTCGGCGGTGCCGATCTCCTTGCCTTTGCGCTCGGCCAAGATCTGCTGACGATTGCTCTGTGCCAGCTGCAAGATGGCGTCGCGCTGGGCATTGCCGCGCAGCGTGGTGCCCGGCTCGAACGGCGTATTGAGCTGGGTTTTGAAGTGGCCCACCAGCAGCTTGAGCTTCTCGGCGGGCAGCTTGCCCTCATCCTCTTTCAAGGTCTCCAGCAGCTTGTTGGTGGCCGGATCGGTGAACTGATCCCCCAAGGTTTTGATCAGTTTGTCGATATGCACGTCGGCCAGCGGCTGGACGTCTTTCAGCTGAAGGTTGATGTTCTGACGCGTGCGGTTATCCACCGAAGCCTGAATGCTGGCCCCGGCCCCGGCAAACAGCGGCAGGTGGGTTTCGTCACCGGTTTTCTGGTTGACGCCGACCGGGATCGCAACGTTGGCCCCGGCGTTAAACTGGTTAAAGGCGCGCAGGCGGTTATCACTCTGCGACTGCTGTTCGCTGACATCGCGGCGAGTGGTGCTGCGCTCGCGCGTGCCGTTGAGCAGGTTAGCACCGGCGTAAACTCCGCCGCCGAAGCGGGCGCTGGTTGACGAGTTCTTCTCATGATCGTTGGTGATCGGCAGGCCGACGCTGGCGACCGCGGCGGCGTTGATATCCATACTGATGCGCATGGTGTTGCCGCTCTTCACGCTGTGATCCATCCCCTTATCCATCAGCGCCTGCGGGTCGAGATTGCCCTCGGTCAGCGCATCCAGAAACTCCGGCAGCTCGGCTTCGCTCAGGCTAAAGCTGATACCGTTTTGCATCTGTCGCTGCAACATGGCCGAGACAGTTCCGCCAAGGCGGAAGCCCGGCGAGAGGGTGCGTTCGCTGTCCAGCGCGGTTTTGTGGTCATGAAGGTAATCTGTCAGCATGTTGTAACCCGCCGCGCCGAATACCGTGCCGGAACCGCCGCCGTTGCGGCCGAAGCTGACGTTAATTCCCGTCTCGCCACGGGAGAAGTTCAGGCTGTAGCTGCGGTCCACGTTGACCCGCACGCCGGGGCTGGCAAAGCCTTGCGAGCCGGGGATCATGGTGCCGGTTCCCGCCGCGCCATAGGCCCGGTTGAAGGTGATGTCTTCGCCGCTTTCCAGCGACAAAATCGTCTCCTTCATGCGGCTGTTTAGCTCCGCTTTATCGCTGGCGCTCATCACGTTGCGGCTGGTGACGTGCACCCCGTGGTCCTCTTTGGAGAATGCCTTGGTCATCGACTTGATGGCGTCGTAGTTGGCTTCCAGCCCGCGGTTATTAACAAAGCCCATCGAGGTGGCTTTCTTGATTGGGTTTTCGCCCCAAGTCATATCGCGCAGCTCGTTGAATTTCGAACGCACGGTCTGCATTGCCGCCTCTTTCTCCGGCCCTTTTTTCGCCATCGCCTGCTGCATTTCGGTCAGCAGGTTATGCATGTCAGCCTGCGTCAGCGAGGTGAGGATCAGCTGTGATTTCACCAGCCCGACGTCGTCGTGGGTGTCGCGCTGCTTGCCGAAAGGCACCTCTGGCTTCTGGTGGTTAAGCACCACCTTCTTGCTTTCCATCAGCGCCAGAATGCTATTGGCCGGGCTGTTTTCGCTCGACGGGAAGTAGTGCATCATGCGGTTCAGGCTTTCGGTCAGTTCGCCGTCGCGGGTACTGGCCGGGTTGAAGCGCCCGCTGCCGCTGTTCTTGGTTTTACCTTCTCCGAGAACCAGCTGGTTGTTGCTGTCCACCACGCCATAGTGCTGGCCCAGCAGGTTGGCGTGATGGCTGGAGACGTCGGTCAAATCTTGGTTGAAGCGAACCAAAGCGCGTTTTAAATCTTCGTTGCCGGTCCAGTCCATGCTGTCGATTCGCGAACTGATTGGCGGGCGTGGCGCTTTAGCCCCCTCTTTTGAGTTGGCGGGATCGGCGGCGCGCAGGCGATTGAGTAATTCGCCCTGCTCCTGATAAACCGGGCGCAGCCCTTCGCGACCGGCATAGCCGTGCTGGACAAAATATCCGGCGTTTTTCACCGGGCGCGGCGTTTCCATCGTCGGTTTGAACAAGAAGGCGCGCACCCGCGATTTAAACGGCGTTTGCACCCGCAGGCCGTCCTGTCCGGTGGAACCGGCAATGTTGACCTCGCGCTTCACCGTGATGTGGGTGCCCGGCAGATGGGTGTCCTTGGTCGCCACTTCGAGGCGCTGGAACACTTCTTCAGCCACGCGTTTTTCAGGGCGCTCGTCGATGTCCACCAGCCCCTTCTTCCATTCGCCTTCGTGCAGAGTGGCCTGATCGCCTTCGTCATTGCTGAGCAATAAGTTGTCCGGGCCGCGCTGGGTCAGGGAGGTATATTTCGGCCCTTCGCGTGGCACTTCCATAATGTCGGGTTCAGGCGTACCCGCGGGCGTTACGGGCGCTTTCGGTTCGGTGGCCGGGACATTTTCACGCGCTAGCCCGGCCGTTTGGCCCTTCTGCCATGACGTCGCGGGCAGGCTGAACAAGCCGCCCTCTTCGCTAAGCAGGTACATTTGCTGGTTTTTGCCCAGCGCCATATCGACGATTTTCCCCGCCTTGCTGCCGTCGTTGAGTCCGGTAATAGCGGTTTTCAGCGCGTCGGCTTTCAGGGTCTGGGTACTGACCTTTTCGCGGCGATTCTCTTTGTTAATCTGCTGGTATTGCACGTCACCGTCGCCACTGAGCGCCACAAAGCGCCCTTCGGATAACGCATCAATCGCCACGGTTTTCTGTTTCTTATCCAAGCCGCCCGCAGGCAGGTCGGCCTTGACGCTGTTCTTCACCCGCCCGAGTGAGAATAAGCTGCTGTCGTGGCGGATTTCATCACTCGACAGGTTGACCTTGAGACGGCGCAGCTCGCCTTCATTGAGGATCCACGGCTGGCCGTCCTGCCCGCGCCGCAGCTGCTCGGCGGACTCTTTCGACGCCACCCAGCTATTGGTGGCGCGGTCGAGGTAATGCACCTTGCCGTCGTGCAGCGCCAGTTGTCCGAGCGGGCCGAAATCCATGATGCTTTTGGCTTCTGGTTCGGGGCGCGGCAATCCGTTCTGGTTATCCAGCACCATGCTGTCGCTGATACACCAGCTCGACGCCACGTTATTGCCGTTAAGCGTGATGGCGTGCTGCTGGTTCTGCATATCTTTTAGCTTGGCGTGCAGCTGCTGCTGGTCGTCGGTGAATAAGGATTCCACTCGCACACCCTGCCCAAACTGCATCGACAGGTTGACTTTGAGCGCGGCAGGCACCGGCTCAAAGGTCATATTCTGGCCGCCGTTGGTGGGCAGCTTCGCCTGATAAAGCTCGCCGAGGTTGTCCGTGGCGTACAGCGTGTTGTTGTGCAGCGCCAAGGCACTCGGCGCGAAGTCTGCCGGAGCAATAGTCATTTTCTGCGCGGCGGCCATCGGCGCATTGAGCTGCGGGTAGAAGCTCAACTGCTGCTCGTGACTGGTTTCATCAGCGCTGAGGATAACCGCGTGGCCATTGGCGTCCATCGCCACCTGCGAGATTTTGCCCGGCGCTTGAAGCGACTTGCCGGTGGTCAGGTCGAGCAGCTTTTTATCATCAGAAACGGCGTAAAGATGGCCGTTCCCCTGCTGGCTGAGTTTGGACATTTTGCCTTCAGAGGCGTCATGCACCTGCCATTCGCCGCTGGCGGCATCGTGGCGATAAATCTTTTTCTCATGCAGCCGCAGGGACTCTTCCCCTCTGGCGGTGCGGTGGCTAAACACCCCGGTCAGTTCACTTTGAATGGCGGCGTCGGGCAGTTTGGCTTTCGAAGCCGGTCGCCCGCCGGGCGTGAGGATCTCGGCATGCTTGTTGTCGGTACTCAAGCGAACCTGATGATTTTCCGTCGAGGTAGATTGCAACCCCGGCATGCGCCCGGTGCGGGTTTCAATCGGTTTCTCATAGCTCTTGCTGTTGACCATGCCGACCAAGTTCAGCGGCGACTGCTGCAAAGAGACCAGCCGACCGCGGGTATCAAGCAGCACCTGCTGGCCATCGCTAGCATCATGCCCCTGATATTTCTGTTCGGAGCGGCCTAGCGTGACATTGAGCAGCCGGTCAAATGGCGGGTTGCCGTCGGGTACGCTGAAGTGCGCCTGGCCTTTGCCGTTGAGCGCCACGTTAACTTTCGGCGGCGGCGCGTTGTCCACGGCACCCAGCTCGGCCTGAGTTTTCGCCCCCCAGCCGTCACTGCCGGGCACGCCCAGCGAGGTGTTTAGCTCGGAGAGTTCAGGCAGGCGTGGCGGGGCGAGATCCTGAATGCCCGTGCCGACGGGTTCATGCTTTGAACGCAGAAAACGCCCAAAGACGCCCCCGCGCGAAAGTTTCCCCTGACTGCTCTGTTGCTTAATATCATTACGCGGCGTGGCGCTGTGAGCTAAGGTGCCGCCCCCCGTCTGGCGTGGCCGCGAGGGTTGTTGGGCAAGATGGCTAGCAGACGTCGTCCCCTGTTGCTGGCGGGCAATATCTGCATTGCTGATCATGTGACTCGGTTTAAGCAGTGCGGAAAAATTAAGTGCCATAGTGATAATCCTTATGCAACTACGGGGGGAAATATTAATTTATCTACACAATATGTGTGGAGGGGGGTGAATTGGTTCCAGAAAAAACAAAGCCCCTAGTCGCTTTCGGGCGAAAAGGGGCAGAATAACAGGGCTAAACTCGATGATTTTTAAGGATAAATCTTCAATTATTAATTTTTAAAAATTATGCCTTTGGCGAATCATTAACTCATGAGCGGCAGGCACCAGTTTCTTGGCTTTCGGGCTAGCCGACGGCTGGCGCAGGCGTTCACTGACCTGCATGGCGTGGGATAAAAAGCGATTGAGCATGGCGGTCAGCTCAATGCCCTGCCAGTTCTCAATCTGCAACTCGACCCACAGCACGATAAACTTGTCGGCGGTGGCGCTGTGATGAAACGCCGGCAGCTCCTGATTGAAGCCGTTCATCTCCAGCAGCTTCCACCCCAGCTCGCCATCGTCCTCGCTCATCGGCTTGCCCAGCCGCGTTGCCATCAGCAAGCGCCCACTTTTTGCCCCCGAGAGGTGCAGTTGCAGGTGCTCGAAGGCGATTTCATAGTTCCACGCTGGCCCCTGCGATGAGGGGTCAGCCCCCAGCCCTTCAAACAGCGGCTGAAGGTGGTAGAAAAAATCCTCCTGTTCCATTTCGACTCTTCCTTATAGGTTGCTCAGGTTATCGAGAGCGCTCGGGAAGGAGCTGCTATGTTCTTGCTCCAGCGCGTTCATCATTTCTAATAGCGTGTCCGCCGCGTCGGTGTCCGAGGGCGCACGTCGCGCCGCGCTGGACGCGCCAAACACCACCGACTGCGCGGCACCGCTCGAACCAAAAATCGACGGGCCTGGGCCGACGGTTGGGCTTGGCGGCGCAGAGGGCTGGCTGTATTCGCTCTCGGAATCCGAGTCATAGCCAAAGGCTGGCGAATCGTTGCTCTTCTTGGTCATCAGCCCTTTGGTCGAAGCGGCGTCGTCAAAATCCTCTTCCGGGTCGCTCGGCAGATGGCCGTAATCACTGGTTGGGCTGGCGCTGGCGCTTTTGGTTTCAGCGGCGGCAGGCGCGGCGGCTTTGGTTGGATCGCCCGGAATCGCCCCCTGCATACGCGGCGGCACGATGGCGTTCACGTCAGTCGGGTTAGCCACGAACACGCGCGGTACCAGCACTTGCGGGCGGAACAGGCCGTTAATCAAGGTATTCACATCTTCGTTTTCCAGCATATCCTGACGCACACCCGGCGACAGCGAGCGGCAGCGGTCGATGATCGACAGCGCCATGCCGCGCTTCATATCACTGCCTTTGAACACGCTGTTTTTGGCATCAAAATCGAATTTTCGCTCGTGCTTATTCAGCTCAAAGGTTTCGTTAATTTTGGCATTCGGCGGCAAGTCATTGAGGGTTGCGAAGCGCTTGTTCGGGTCCGGCAGTTGCCCTTCCAGCACGTCGAGCAGGTGTAGCGTGCCGTGCTGCTGGACATTCGGTGAATCGAAGTCGAAGCGCACCACGTCTTTACCAAAGCGGCTGGCCTTCTTCTGCAGCTCCTCGCCCGATTCCAGCGCAAAGAACACGTTGTCGTCGTTGGCGAGGTCGGCGATATCGGCCGCCGAAGAGTTTTCACGCGGGAATGTCACGCCGTCGCGGATAAGCTTCTGGCGCGACGAAAGCGAGATCTTGCCGGTGGCCGGATCGCTAATTTTATCCAGCGAGTTGGTGGCGTGAGTAATGCGCAGCGGCGACTCGAGCATTTTCTTCAAAAATGCTTGTTCGAAAGGTGCCAGCGGCTGGTTCATCAGCGGCCCCTGCAACCTGACATGTAGGTTTTTGAGGTTCTCGCGAGAGAGCTTATCGACCGAACTGTTGCTCGGCAGCCCGCGCCAATGAGTGCCTCGGGCCAACATCTCTTTGTTGATTTTCTGCCCCATGTTGCGGCGCATGGCGTAGGTCACCATCTTCGCCGCTTCATCCTCGGTATAGTTCCGCACCGGGCGCTCGCGGGTGGAGACGCTTTTCAGCGCCCCTGCCTGATGGGCTTCCCCTTCGTCATCTTCCTGAATCGGGAACATGTCCCATTTCGACGCCAGCGCCCCTGCGCTGTGTGAGGAGACACTAACCTGCTTGGCCTGTCCGGCGGCCGTCTGGCTGCTGGCCTTGGCGGTGCCCGAGCTAGAGCCGGGTTTCGAAATATTCAGCGGCGCAACTGACGCCAGCTTGGGCATAGAATTAATGGCAGAGCTCATAACAAACCTCCCGCATACGGCTGGTGCTGGCTTCAACTAAAAACAGCAAAGTGTCGATCATAAAAGGGCCTGCGCATCTTCGGCGGCGAAGGCGTTCATCATCTCCAGCAGGGTGTCGGCGGCGTCGGTATCCGACGGCGCACGAAACGAGCCGGAGGAAGATGAGGAGGAAACTGAGCCGGGTGACTGCGTGCCCAGCAGCGGATTTCCACCGCCGGGAGAGCTGGTCGGCGACGAAGAGAGGAAAGAGGCGTCCGGAATAAACGGCGGATTGGCCGCCGACGTGGCGTGGGAGCCCATCGGGAATTCTTCATCTGAGCTGTCGTCATAGCTAAAGGGCACGGCGCTGCTGTAGGTCGGCAGGTCAGAATCACTGAGCAGGCTGCCGTAATCACTCTCGGAGTCGCTGTCGGAGTCTTCGGCATTGAGGTAAGACTCCAGCAAGGCGTCGAGCGCGACGGCGTCAACCGCCGCCGAGCGAATGTTTTCCACTTCGCTGATATCGGTCGGCTTGCCGACAAACATGCGCGGCACCAGCACCTGCGGGCGGAACAGGCCGTTGATTAAGGCGTTAATATCCTCTTTCTCCAGAATACTAGCGCGTAGCTCTTCGGGCAGCGCGCGGGTCCTGTCGATGATTGCCAGACCCAACCCACGCTTCATATCTTTGCCCTGAAACAGGCTGCCTTTCGGGTCCATGCCGTAGCGCGAATGCTCGTGCTTATCCAGCATATCCCCGGTCAGCATCTGGTCGCGATGGTGCAAAGATTTCAAGGTAGTCAGGTGTTTGACCGCCTCGGGGAAGCCGTTGAGCACGTCGAACAGGTGCAGCGTGGCGTGCTGCTGCACCGCCGGGGAATCCAAGTCAAAGCGCATCACGCTCTTACCAAAACGGCTGGAGGGCTTCTGTAATTTTTCCCCTGATTCCAGCGCAAAAAAAACGTTGTCATCGTTAGCCAGCGCCTGAATATCCATTTTCGAGGTGTTATCTTTCGGGAAAGGCACGCCGTCAAGCAGCAGCTTTTTGCGCGAGGAGAGCGATACCACGCCGGTTTCACTATTCTGCACTTTATCCAGCGCATTGGTGGCGTGGGTGATGCTCAGCGGCGACTCGAGCAGTCGCTTGAGAAAGGCTTTTTCATAAGGCGCCAGCGGCTTATTCAACTCTGGCCCCTGCAAACGGATGTGCAGGTCTTTGACGTTTTCGCGCGACAGGGATTTGACGGTGGTTTGTGGCGTCAGGTCATCCCAACGCGCGCCCTCATTCAGCATCTGCTTGTGGATTTTCTGCCCCATATTGCGGCGCATGGCGTAAGTCACCAGCCGCGCAGCCTGATCCTCGCCCTCTGGGCCGACAAAAGCCTTGCCTTCGCGGGTACGCGGCGTGACGCTTTTCAGCCCGCCTGCGTCCTGTGCAGAAGCTTTGCCCTGCTCATCCGAGGCAGACATTTTCCACTCAGACGCCATCGCGCCAGAACCTTTGGAAGAAACACTCACCTGCTTCGCTTGCCCGGCGGCGGTAAATCCGCTGGCCTTGGTGCTGCCACTCGGACCCGAACTGGAGCCGGACCCCGAGGTTTTCACCGTGGATGGAAGAGGGACAGAACTGATGGCTGAATTCATTAATGCCTCCGGACAAAACGCAAAAGGCGCGAGGCAGACGCAGAGCCATGCCGGGCGCGTTGGTCTTGGTTATGTGGAGGTCGAGGCGGAAAAGTTCCCCCTTGGCTCAGCGAATCAGCTGCGCGAAAGCCAAGGGGGAAGAAGCAAGCGAGGGGGTGTTTAAGGCTTATTCCAGACCGGGGATGTTCACCCCAAAAATTTGCAGCAGCAGGATGACGTTCAGCGCCACGATCACCACGGTGCCGAGAATGGAGATCCCCGCAGTCAGGCGGCTGTTGACGAACTCGCCCATGATGTCGCGGCGGCGGGTGAACATCACCAGCGCAATCATCGGCGCGGGCAGCGCTAGACTGAGCACCACTTGGCTGTAGACCAGCGCATCGGTGGCATTCACCCCCAGCGCGACCACGATAAAGGCTGGGACCATGGTGACCAGACGGCGCAGCCAGATAGGAATGCGGAAGCCTACAAAGCCCTGCATGATCATCTGCCCGGCCATGGTACCGACCACTGAACTGGAAATACCGGAAGCAATCAGCGAGAGCAGGAAGAAGCCCGCCGCGCCAATCCCCAGCAGAGGCGTCAGGGTGTGGTAAGCGGTTTCGATTTCCGCCACCTCGCTGTGCCCGGCGTGGAAAGCGCTGGAGGCCATGATAACCATGGCGATATTCACCAAACCGGCGATGCTCAGGGCAATCACCACTTCAATATTAGAAAAGCGCAGCAGTTTGCGGCGTTCGCCCTGATTCTTGGCGTGGGTGCGGTGCTGAGTCAGCCCCGAGTGCAGGAAGATAGCGTGCGGCATCACGGTGGCACCGATGATCCCCACAGAGATGGTCAGAGCCTGCGCGTCCGGCAGTTGCGGGGTGATCATCCCCAACCCGGCGGCCGCCCAGTCGACCGGCACAATAAACATTTCCACCAGATAACACAGCGCGATGATAGCCACCAGCCCGCCGATCATCAGCTCTATCGGCCGGAAACCGCGTTTTTCCACCATCAGCAAGGCATAGGTAATCACTGCCGTAATCCCCATACCAAACAGCAGCGGCATATGGAACAGCAGAGACAACGCCAGCGCGCCGCCGAGGAATTCGGCGAGATCCGTCGCCATGGCCGCCACTTCACTGACGCCCCACATGCCCCACACCACGGGTTTGGAGAACTGGTCGCGGCACATTTCGGCTAAGTTTTTGTTGGTGACGATCCCAAGCTTGGCGGAGAGCGCCTGAAACAGCATGGCGATGATATTGGCCATCACCACCACCCACAGCAGGGTGTAGCCGTAGCGAGATCCGGCCTGAATATTGGTCGCGAAGTTCCCCGGATCCATATAAGCGATCGAGGCGATCACCGCAGGACCGGCGAACAGCAACGGCGTCATCAAACCGCGTTTGCGGCCCGACAGCGCGTTGTCGATCGCGGTGTTGGTTCTTTCAGTTAAGGAAGAAGTCTGGCTTGTTCCACTCATACTGCACCTACCCTGTTCTTGCTTGTTATTTTTTTGTGTAGTTTTCACCCGGCTGTAACGAATATAGCATCGGCTATACTCTATGGTGCAAGCTTAGTTTGGCGGTTATTAGGGACATTATGTTTCAAAATATGAAAATCCAGAAAATGCGCGAGATTATGAAAATGAAATGATTTTTTTTACCGATGAAATCGATAGGCAATATTTTAAATATGACAGTTAAAAGACAGCGAATTGAATTAAAAAGCCGTTTAGGCGAATCATTTGAATTAAGTCAGCGGGAATGTCGGCCTTAAAATGCCAAATTCAATCCACACAAATCTTCAATAATTATAGATATTTATCTATTTTTTGAGTGAAATGATTAGACGCAAAATCTTCACCTTTTCTTAATTGACACCCTTTCACCTCGCAGTTTATTTTCTGCCATTCTCAGTGGTTTATTTATTATCAAAATAAAAACCACCGCGCTTTACACAGCCCCCACGCTTATTCCACTTCACTGCATTTATCCCGCAGCGAAGTTGCTAAACCCTACAAAAACAAGAGACATCACTATGTGGAAGAACCTCTCCGTCGGCGCAAGAATCTCCGGAAGCTTTGCCGTCATCCTCTGCTCTTTAGCCCTGCTGGCGGGCATTGGTATTGTGCAAGTCGGCAAAATCAACAACGCGCTCACCACCATTAATGATGTGAATAATGTCAAACAGCTTTATGCGGTGAATTTCCGAGGCAGCGTGCACGACCGCTCCATCGCCGTGCGCGACGTGACGCTGGTTTCAGCCGCCGAATTGCCGTCGGTAGTGGCGCACATTGCTCAGTTAGAGAGTGATTATTTGGCTTCCGCCGGGCCGATGGACAAGATTTTTGACGCAGGAACTAACGTCACGCCAGAGGAACGCCAGCAATATCAAAAGATTAAAGATGCTGAAGCCAAAACCATGCCGCTGGTGCATGAGATAATTACCCGCCAGCAGTCTGGTGATTTTGCCGGAGTAAAACAGGAAGTGCTCGATCAGGCTCGCCCGGCCTTTATTGAGTGGCTGGCGACCATTAACGGCTTTATTGATATAGAAACCCACCTTAACGATCATCAGGCGGCAATGGCGCGCGGGGTCGGTAAGGACTTCCAGTATTTAATGCTGATTTTGGCGCTGGTGACCATTGGTTTCGGCGTATTAATTATGCTCACCACCACCCGCACCATTACGCGCTCGCTGGGCGGTGAACCGGCTCAAATCAAACGCATTGCCGATGCCATTGGCGGCGGCGACCTCTCCACCGCGCTGCAACTGCGCAAAGGCGACAGCAACAGCATTCTGGCGTCACTCAGCCGCATGCAGTCGGCCCTGCGCAAAGTGGTCAGTGACGTGCGCAAGCATGCCGAAGGCGTCGCCAACACCAGTGGTGAGATCGCTCTGGGCAGCGCCGATTTGTCGCGCCGCACTGAGAGTCAGGCTTCGGCATTGCAGCAAACCGCCGCCTCCATGGGCCAAGTGGCGGGCACGGTGAAAAACAACGCTGACAATGCCCAGCAGGCCAGCCAGCTGGCGACCTCCACCGCCTCCGACGTTGCCAACGGCAGCGACATGGTTCAGGGCATTGTTCACACCATGCGCGACATCACCGACGAGTCGAAGCGCATCGCCGATATCACTTCAGTTATCGAAGGTATTGCCTTCCAAACCAATATCTTGGCGCTGAACGCCGCGGTAGAAGCCGCTCGCGCCGGGGAGCAGGGGCGCGGCTTTGCCGTGGTCGCCACCGAAGTGCGCTCTCTAGCCCAGCGATCGTCGAGCGCCGCGAAGGAGATCAAAGAGTTGATTGGTCACTCGGTGGAGCGCGTCAATGCGGGCGCGGTTGAAATCAACAACGCGGCGAACGCCATGACCCAAATTCTGCGCTCGGTGAATCAGGTGAATAGCATCGTCAATGAGATAGCCCACGCCTCAGCCGAGCAGGCGTCCGGAGTGCAAGAAGCCGCGCAGGCCATAACCCATATGGACGCCACCACTCAGCAAAATGTCCGTTTGGTTGAATTAACTTCAGCCGCCGCGCTGACGCTGGACGGCCAGTCCCGCGAGCTGCGCGAGGCCGTTGGCGTCTTCAGTCTGGCGTAAGCCGAAACACAAAGTTACCCATAACACTGCCTATAACCCTAATTTTTTGGCGCTCTTTAGTGATTTTTGCCACTCAGCTACAGAGCGCCTTTTGTTACTCACCCGGGAGTACCCTAGCCATGCAATTAAAAGACCTGTCTTCACCTGAATTTATTGAAAACCCCTACCCGTTTTACCAAAAGCTGCGCGCCAGCGGGCCGCTGCTTCAGGTTGGGCCAAATACCTTCCTCGCCACCCAATTCGCCACGGTCGATGCCCTGTTCAGCGACAAGCGCATTGGTAAAAGTTATATGGATACCGTGCGCATTCGTTACGGAGAGAAGGCCGACAGCATCCCGCTATTTAGCGCGTTTAGCCGCATGTTCCTGATGCTCAACCCGCCGGATCACAGCCGTATTCGCGGGCTAATGATGAAGGCGTTTAATGCGCGCAAGATAGATTCACTGCGCGAAATGGCCGTGGCGATCGCCCACGAGCTGATCGACCAAATTGAAGATCAGGGCAGCGTAGATCTCACCAAGGACTTCGCCTTCCCGCTGCCGGTGCGCATCATCTGTAAAATGCTCGACGTGCCGGTGAGTGACGCACCGCGGCTTGGCGTTGCCACCGGGCTGCTGGTGAAAGCTTTCGACCCGTCGATCAGCGAAGAGGAGATCAATCAGGCCAATGACGCCTTTATGGTGCTGGATGAGTACTTCTCGGCGGTGATCCACCAGCGCCGCGAGCAGCCGGGTGAGGATCTGATCTCACTGCTGGTGCATATCAATGACGGCGGTGAAACCCTGACCCACGACGAGATCGTCTCCAACGTGGTGCTGCTGTTCTTGGCCGGACATGAAACCACCACCAATATGATCAGCAACTCGCTGATTGCCCTGTTCCGCCACCCGGAGCAGTTGGCGCAGATTAAGCACAATCCTGAGCTGCTGCCGAATGCCGTGCTGGAGTGCCTGCGCTATGACAGCTCGGTGCAAATGACTATGCGCACCGCGCTGGAAGAGGTAGAAATTGGCGGCGTTAAGGTGCCGAAAGGCGCGATGATCCTGCTATTGATTGGCGCAGCCAACCGCGATGCCGGGCAATTCGAGCACCCAGAACAGCTCGACATTACTCGCCGCCTTGGGCGTTCAATGGCCTTTGGCGCAGGTATTCACCACTGCATGGGCCATCGGCTGGCGCTGATTGAGCTGGAATCGGCGTTAAGCGTGTTGCTGACGCGTCTGCCGAACCTGCAACTGCAAGATCTGGATAAGCTGGCGTGGATCCCGCGGGCCAACCTGCGTGGCGTCAGTAAGTTGATCGCCAGCTTCTAATCTTCGAAACCTGTCTTTAAACCATAAAAAAATCCCCCGCAGGCGCTGGCCCACGGGGGATTTTTATTTTTTAAGCCACCGCTAAGTGGCTTACTTTTCTTAGAATTTGATGGAGGCCTGCATGAAGTAAGTGCGAGGTTCGCCAACATATTTGCCGCTGTTGTTGTCGGTAGAGCGAGTGAAGTAACGCTCATCAAACAGGTTTTTAATCCCTGCGCCGACGGTCAGGTGCGACCAGCGCGGTCCGAAGTCATACTGACCACGGGCGTTCCACGTCATATAGCCCATGATGTCGCCGTATTGGCCGTCAGCAGATTCGTCAGTGATATAGCCGTTGCCGGAGTCAGCAGAGCCCGGTGAACGCTGTTTGGACTGCGCGAAGCCGTCGACATTCCACACCCAGTTACCCACTTCATAACGCGTCCCGACGGTGAACACCTGGCGGGAGTAGAACGGCAAGTCTTTACCGGCAAACTCACCGTTGACTGACGTCGCTTTAGTATAAGTGTATGAACTGTAGACGCTTGCGCCATCCAATGCGTGGCTCAGCTCGCTCAGGTCATAACTCAGTGCCAGTTCCACACCCTTGTGCTTGGTCGCCCCCAGCGAGGTCCAGCCGATGGTGTTGTTGATGTACTGAAGCTGGTTGTCGAAGTCGATGTAGAACGCCGTAAGCTCGGCTTTAACCACGGTATCATCGTAGTGAGTACCGATTTCGTAGGTCTTGGCTTTCTCTGGCTCGAGGCCCGGCGCTGGCTGGCCGCCGCTGCCGCCACGGGTCAGCTGGAAGTACTGCAAGCTGCCGAAAGAGGTGTTGGCGTTAGCAAACAGCTTCCATGAGTCGGTCAGGTGGTACATCACGTTGACGGAAGGCAGCGGCTCGCTGTACTGCTTCTCACGCGAGATATTCAGGAAGCCGTCATCAACGTGAGTTTTGATGCTTTCATAGCGCAGGCCCGGCGTTACGGTCCAGTTGCCGAAGTTCATTGCATCATCAATGTAGGCCGCGTGAGCTTCGCTGCCGCCGGAGGAGTGCTGGTAGTAGGTAGCGCGTGAATCCGGTGCCGAGTAAGTGGTGCTCGGATCGTACCAGCCAGAGCGGTAGCCCTTCTCGTCGGAGGTTTCGTTCAGATAGCGATAGCCGACCGTCACTTCGTGAGCCATATCCCAGAAGCGGAACAGCTGCGAGTACGTTGGCTCAATGGCGTACGTGGTGTAGTTACGCGGCGCGGCGCTGAAGCGGCTCAGGCCAGCGTTAGCCCCTGCGCCGGTAGAGCCGATGTCGCTGCTACGGAAGCTTTTGGTGAAGTAAGTCAGCAATTCGAACTGGCTGTTGTCTTCCTGATGACGGTATTTGAAAGACATATCCTGACGACGGCCTTCGAACTGGTCAAAGCGACGCACCGACTGGAACGGGTTGTCTTTATACTGCTGCGCGGTCAGGCCGCCCGGCATACCGGCGCTGGCGTTGTAGTAGTGGAAGTTAGCCAACAACTCATCTTTTTCAGTGAAGTTGTATTTGGTTTTGAACATGAAGTCGTCAATGTCGGTGTTATCGTTATTGTCACGATAGCCCTGCCCGTGCAGGCCGGAGTAGAGCAATTCTGCACCTAGCCCGTTGTCCGCCGTGCCGCCCACCGAAGCGCTGGTTAAGGTTTTTAAACCGCCGTGCGCTGCGCCTTCGGTTTGGGTGCTGACATCGCCGCCAAAGGTTTTAGGAATGTCTTTGGAGACGAAGTTAATCACCCCGCCAACGTTCTGCGGCCCGTAGCGCACTGCCGCGCCGCCGCGAATGACGTCAATTGACTGGATGTTGCCCATGGAGAGCGGAGCCATGGAGAGCTGTGGCTGACCGTAAGGCGCGACCGCCAAAGGTACGCCGTCCATCATGATGGTGGAGCGCGGCGAGAGGCGAGACGTTAAGCCGCGCACGCCGATGTTCAGAGAGATGTCGCTACCGCCAGTGCCGTTGTTTTCCTGTACCTGAACGCCCGGCGTGCCGCGCAGCGCTTCACCAATGGTTTCGGCACCTTTTTCGCGGATCTGTTTTTGGTCAATAATAGTACGTGCGCCAGGGTGATCGAGTACCGCCGTTTCATTGTCGCCGCTGTCTAACCAGTTACCTACCACGGTCACAGAATCCGTTCTGTCTTCCGGCGTGGCGGTGGTCGATGGCGTGGCTGGGGCTGGCGTTTTGGTGTCGGCTGCTGAGGCGTAATAAGGAAGAGCGATGGCCACGGCCGTGGCAAGGACTGAAAGGCGGTAACGCGCTGACATATCTTGTTTTTTCCTGTTATAAAAAGTGTTAACTTTGAGTAAGTAACGTATGTTTAATGCTAATTGTAATGAGAATTGTTTGCATTATAATCAGGACTGTAAGTATTAGTAAATACTGTGTTTTTTGAAGATTTAACCCCGTTTAAGCCACCTTTCAGGAATGCCCTTTATGCTCGCGAAAACATTGCCTGCCCTGCTGTTATTAGGACTGAGTAGTTTGGTGTCTTTTGTTGCTCAGGCTGACCCCATTACTCTGACCGATGTCACCGGCCGGCAAGTGGTCTTACCAAAACCTGCTGAACGCGTCATCTTGGCCGACTCACGCGCGATACAAGCTCTTCAGCTTGTTCATCCGACTAAGCCGTTCGAGTCAATCATTGCTTGGGATAACGCGCTAAAAGCCAAGGCCCCGGACTTGTTCACGCTTTACCAGAACGACTACCCGGAACTGGCAAAATTGCCGATGCTGGAGAATGCCTACTACAGCGATTTCAGCGTGGAGAAGACCGTAGGTTTGAAGCCTGACTTAATTATTTTTGATGCAGGCGTTAAAAAGAAACTGGAAGAAAGCCGGGTTCTAGAGCAGTTAACCAAGATTGGCGTGCCGGTGGTATTTATCGATTTCCGCCTGCATCCGTTGACCAATACCGTGCCGAGCATCCGCCTGTTGGGTCAGGCGCTGGGCAATGAGCAGCAGACCGAAGGCTTTTTACACTTCTACCAGTCGCGCATCGACATGATTAACCAGCGCGTGGCGACCCTGACTGAGCAGCAGAAGCCAAAAGTGTTTATCGAGCGTCACGCAGGGATGACTGGCGAAGAGTGCTGTTTTACCTACGGAAAAGGCAGCTTTGGTGAGTTTATTCAAACGGCGGGCGGGGTGAATCTCGGCAGCGCGCTGTTTGCGGGCAAAAGCGGCACCATTAATCTCGAACAGCTGATCACCAGCAAGCCTGACGCTTACCTGATGACCGGCGCGGACTGGAGCAGCAGCTTTAAAGAGAGCATCGGCGTGCCATTGGGCTACAACGCGGATGCCGCGCTTTCGGCGCAACGTCTGGACAAGCTGATGGCGCGCAACGGCGTCAACGTGCTCGATTCCATCAAACAGCATCGCGTTCTGGCGGTTTATCATCAGTATTACGACAGCCCGCTGAACATTTTTGCCATTGAAGCTATCGCCAAATTCCTGCACCCGGAGCTGTTCAAAGATCTCGACCCGCAGGCCGACCTCGATATGGTGCATAAAGAGTTCTTACACCAGCCGTCGAAGGGCCTGTTCTGGCTGGCGGCCAAGCCGCAGTAACCGACTTTAGTCAACAGAGAGGGCTCTTCGAATCCTCTCTTTATTCCATCCCCTCGCACTTCTGCATCACAAACTGCACAAACTTATCCAGCTTAGGGACATCATTCTTCTTCGGCGCATAGAGCAGATGCACCGGGCGCGGCTTGGGTAGAAAATCCTCCAACAGCGTGACCAATCTGCCGCTGGCTATCTCATCTTTCACCAGAAAATGCGGCTGCATCAGAATGCCATTACTGGCCAGCGCCGCGTCGCGCAGAGCATAGCCGTCGTTGGATTTCATCACCCAATTATTCGGCCAAGCGATGTCGCTCCCTCCTTCGCGCAGGTTCCAGGCAAAGCGCGAATTCCACGTCGAGTGGATCAGTAAGCGATGCTGACTTAGCGCCTCGGGCGCGGTGGGCGTGCCGTGCTGGCGCAGGTAGTCCGGCGTGGCGCAAATAATCATCCGATAGAGAAACAGCGGCTTGGCGACGAAGGCGTAATCCTTCAAATCACCAATGCGGAAGGCGCAGTCGTAGCCTTCGGCAATCAGGTCCGCCACGCTGTTATTGAGCACCAGTTCGATGCGAACTTGCGGGTAAATCTGCATAAATTCGGCGACGATCGGCCCGACAATCTCTTTGCCCACGGTCATTGGCGCGCTGATGCGTAATAAGCCCTGCGGCTCATTGTTCAGCCCTTCCATCGCCTCATAGGCTTGGTTGACGTTGGCGATAATCCCCTGCGCTGACTCATAAAACAGCTGCCCGGCGGAGGTCACCATCATGCTGCGGGTGGTTCTTTGTAATAAATCCGTTTTAAGGGTCTTCTCAAGGTTATTAATATATTTCGCCACCATCACCACGGACATATCTTCTTTCTTCGCCGCGCCGGTAAAACTCCCCTCTTCAACAACAGAGATAAATACCTCCATGGCCTTTAGCTTATTCATACTAAACCTCAAGTTAATACTGTTTAAACCTTCATTGGGTTCACCCAGTTAGCTATTTCCTATACCTTGCAGGCCCTAAGACTAATACAGAACGCTAGCCAAGTGGAAATAAGATGTCAGTTAATCATGGAGAGAGAAATAGCCCGCCAATAATAAAAAAGTCTAAATTACTCATCACGTTACTCCTCACCCTGTTCTCGCCAACCATTTCGGCAATGCAGCAATATCAGCTCACTTGCCCCGGCAGAGGTGAAATGACGGTCAGCAATACTGATTATGTTATTACCACACTGCTATGGGATGACGGATTTATCGTCGCGCCGCGTCCGGCAACTTATACCGATAAAAGCGGCAACGTTTTGACGGTTTATCAATTTAGAAATAATGAGATGTTGTTAGTCAATAAAATAAAAAATCGTTATTTCTTTATTTATCGCGATGAGAATAAAAGTCAAAAAGAGGTGGAGTGTATAAAAGGCCCCAATCAGCGCATCGCGGTTAAATGGGCTAATGGTTGAAGGCGAGGCTTATATCAAGCCTCGCCAGAAAGGACTAGCCGCGTTTACGCCTCTGGGTGATGGTTTCTCCCGCCACGCCCCAGTTGTCGGTATCCACTTCGTCAATAATCACAAACGTGGTTTGCGGATCTTTGTTCAGCACTTTCACCAGCAAATCTGTCGCCCCGGAGATCAGCGCGGCTTTCTGCTCGGCGGTTACCCCTTCGCGGGTAACTTGTATATTAATGAATGGCATAGCCTATCTCCTGTTACCAAACACCGGCGGTTGCGCCGCCATCGATGGGCAATACGACGCCGGAAGTAAAACGCGCATCAACCAAATAAAATACCGCGTCGACGATGTCTTGCGTGCTTCCCGTGCGTCCGGCCGGTGACAGTGCGCGCAGAAATACGCCGTCGCCGCCGCTGTGCAGTGGCGTTTCAATCACGCCGGGTGCAATCGCGTTGACCTGCACGTTTTTATCCGCCAATTCCAGCGCCAATGACTGGGTCGCGGCGTTCAGCCCCCCTTTGACCATCACCGGCAGCAGCGAAGGCAAGTTGCGCAGTGGCTGCACCGCAAGGCTGGCGGTGATGTTGATGATGTGGCCGCTGCGCTGGTTGCTCATCAGCTCCGCCGCGCGCTGGGCCGGGAAGAAGAAGCCTTTAAGGTTGGTCGCCAGCAGCGCATCCAGATCCTCTTCGGTGTACTTCTCGACAGGCTTGGCAATGAAAATCCCGGCGTTATTGATCAAAATATCCACCCGCCCGAACTGCTCCAGCGCGGTGTCAAACAGGCGCTGGGTGGTGTCCGGCAAGGCAATATCTCCGGCTACGCCGACGAAGTTTTTCGGGTTACCGAGCTTTTTCGCCGCGTCGGCCAGACGCTCACTGGTGCGGGCATTTCCCACCACATTGTCGCCACGCTTTAAGAACGCTTCAGCCAGTGCAAAACCAATACCACTCGATGCGCCGGTGATCACCACAGTTTGTTGACTCATAACACACTCCTTTAAACGCTAAGTTGGCACTCGGATAAATGCCGCTGTTGACTCACTGCGGTCACTTTACTTATGCGTTCAGGTGCGATAAATAAGGATAAATGACATTCATTTATTACTTCATGTAATCAATAAGGCCTAACTCACCCATGCAACGCGACTTCGACGACATCATGCTTGGCAGTCTGGAATTGTTCTGTCTGGCGGCGGAAACTGGCGGGTTCAGCAAGGCGGCGACGCAGGCGGGAGTCACTCCGGCGGCGGTGAGCCGGGCGGTGTCGCGTTTAGAGGAGCGCCTCGGCGTGCGGCTGTTTGTGCGCACCACGCGGCAGATTCGCCTGACCGAGGCGGGCGAGCAGTATCGGGCGCAGTGTTTGGCGGCGCTGACGCTGCTGAAAGACGCTGAAATGTCGCTCAGCGGGCAGCAGTCACAGCCCTCCGGAAAAGTGCGACTCAGCATGCCGACCGCCTATGCTCATTGGCGAGTGCTGCCTTTGCTGGCGCGCTTTCAGGCGCTCTATCCCCAGTTGGCGCTCGACACCCACATCAGCAATCGCAATATCGACTTTTTCGAAGAAGGCTTTGATTTGGCAATTCGCGGCAAAGCTCCCGCTGAGTCCAATATGATTGCTCGTAAAATCGAGGATGCCGAGTTGATTGTGGTGGCCTCCCCGTACTATCTCGCCAGCGCGCCCGCATTGAATACTCCGGATGATTTAACTCAACATCGCTGCATTGGCTATGAGCTTTCTAGCAACGGGCGGCCTCTGCCGTGGCTATTCCAGCAGCGAGGGGAAGTGAGTGAAAGCGTGATGGATCATCACATTACCTGCTCTGAAGATTATATCGGCGGTCTGACGCTGGCTCGCCACGGCGCGGGGCTATTCCAAATTTATCGTTTCGTGGCGCAAGAAGATCTCAACAGCGGGCAACTGGTGGAAGTGCTGCAAGAGTTCGGTGGCACCCGCCGCCCGTTTTACCTGCTCTACCCTCATGCCCGTTTTCTGCCCCTGCGCACCCGCACCATGATTGATTTCCTGCTCGCCGCGCTGCGCCACTAATCCTCTTCCCCCCGCTAAGCTTCTCTCCCCTGACGGGGAGAATACCCACATAGTTTATGAATTTTTTCCTGTCAAAAAATAACCAATCTATTTCCTACAATTCTTGAAGATTTGAGAAGCACTTCACAAAACATAAATCCCTCTAAAGTTTGTGGAACTGGTGAAAATTTCTTCTCACTCATTGGAGGAAGTCGAACAGCACAAGAAGGCGGTCTGCGCCGTTCGACTGGGATCGTTACCGGAGAAAAAGACACAAAGATGAAATGCTATTAAATACATGAATTAAATGGAAATAGCCTGAGGTGTGCAATGCGACATAGCCAAGATAAGTGTGCAATGTTTGTTTCGTTCGATGCTGTCGCGGTATCAGGGATCACGGTTGAGGCGATGAAAATCGCCAAGAAGCTGCAAGACCGGGGGTTCCGCTCGTATCTGGATTTGGGGTACGACATCAAGATTGATAAGGGAAACTTTAATAAGCCTTATGACGTGGAGCCGGCGATTTATCGTGACGTCTTCACGCTAGTGCGTATCGACGACATCACGTCGATCCCTCATTACAACCTCGATTTTATCGAATACGCCCACAGCGCGTTGATCAGCCAAAAAAGCCCGATTAGCGATGATGAAAAGGCCTCGCTGTTGCAGACCATCGACCAGACGGCACGGCTGCTTGCCCAGCGGATCGTGGCGCTCTGGCAGCAGTTGGGTATCAGTAATCTGGTGGTAGAAAACGGCACTCTGCCGGAAAATATCATTTATACCAAGGCGTTGTATCTGGCGATTAAGCAGTACGGCCAGCAGCAGGATTTGGGCAATTTCGTTATTTGGCGCGACCACGACCTGATGTGGAATAGCGAAAAGACGGTGATGAAATATGGCCCGGCGCCCTACTCTCACGCCATCAAGCCGGTCAAGTCCAAGCACATCACCTATGTCACGCTGAATGACCACCTGAAGCAGAAGTTAGAAGCTTGGTGTAATTACGACGTAGACGTCAAAGTGAAGAAAAATACCTATGACTTTTCCCCGCAGAAGGCGCGCTGCAATATTAGAGAGCGGTTGAGCGTTCGCGACGATGATATTTTAATTGCCCGCACCACGCGTATTATTCCGCAAAAACGTTTAGACCGTGACGTGATGCTGGTAAGCCATCTCAACACCTTATTCCATAATAGTAACAGTGACCGACGCGTCTATTTAGCGGTTGCCGGCAATGAAAAGGAAAATCACGGTTACTTTCAGGAACTGAATAAACTGTCTGAAGAACTGAATGTAAAACCCTATATTAAATTTATCGGCGCACTGCCTCATGAATGTATGCAGTCAGAAAGCGACGCCATCGCCATAGAAGACTTATATCACTCCTGTGATCTGGTCTCTTTCCTCACCTCTTATGACTACGACAGCTACGGCAACCCTATTGGCGAGGCGGTGAGCCACCGGCGCTGCTACATCACCACCAGCTATGAGTATTATCACGAGGTGTACGGCCAGCACGGCTTCGAAGCGCCAGTCATGGCGATCTCCGAACAGCAGGACGGTTTACCCAACCCTGAGTTTATTCATGATTTATATCAGTTCCTCAACAATAAGGAATATATGGCGCACGTGGCGGATAAAAATTTCGCCTTGGGGCAGCAGGTGCTCTCCAATAACGTGATCGACATTTTAAATGTGAATTAATTTAAAAAACCCCAACCCATTTCATTGTGGATCTTACTCTATTCTGGAGAACTTATGCGCGATTCTATTTTCGTGTCAGTAGTGCTACCTGTATATAATGAAAGCGACCGTATTGATGAAGTATTAATTTCACTCTTCAATCAGAAAACTAAAGATAACCTGATCACTCACGACAGCTATGAGTTAATTATCGTGGATAATAATTCCACCGATGATTCCGTGGCAAAAATAAACGCGTTTAGCGCCAAGAACCCGTCAATGGATATTCATGTCATTGATGAGAAAGTGCAGGGCGTCTCTTCTGCCAGAAAGCGCGGCATGGATTACGCCTCGCTGCGCTCTAAAGCCCGCGACAGCCGCCTCGGGCAGAAGCGAAAACACTATATTGTTTCCGCCGACGCCGACTGCACCGTCGACACCTACTGGCTGTATGAGCTGATTAACACCATGGTCAGTCAGCAGGGTGATTTAGGCACCTGTAACTACTATTACAATGCCGAAGATTTCGAAAAACGCCCTAACTTGTTCAATGAAATCAAGAAAACCCTGCGTCTGCGCGAATACTCCTTCTCACTGTTTGGCGGCTTCCCCGACGGTAAAGGCTTTGGCGTCGAGCGCGGCCTGTACGACACCATTGGCGGCATCGAAATCTTCTACCAGCTCAACAAAGGCCGCTTTGTCGAGCACCTGTCCGACGACTGGGACTTCGGCATCAAAGTTATTGCCTACGGCGGCAAGCCGGTCTATGCCAGAAATTCCTATGTCGAGATCAACAGCCGCCGGGTCGACACCATTCTGGATGAAGTGATCACCGGCGTGGCCTACGGCAGCGACGGCATCATTATCATGAAAGACGTGCGCCCGGACGTTGAGCAGCAAAAGCCGACGCTGGTCGACACCACCCCAGCCGAATCCAAACAGGCGTGGGACTATTCGGTGAAGGATTACACGCCGAAAAATATCATTCTGCCCGCCCTGCTCAACCCTTACATCTTGTTAGAAAACAGCGAAGTGCGCGACTTCTTCTCCGGCCCGCTGGCTGACAAGCTCTACCGCCGTATTCATGAACTCAAACATGAAATGCGCATTATCGATTTCAAACCGATCCACGCCTATAAGACCCCGGCTTATCGCCTCTATTTCGAATTCCGCGATGAGATCTTTGCCGCCATGCGCCGCGCCGTTGGCGACGACATTGGTTATCCGCCTGCCCTGCCCGCCTGTTTCGATCAGGTGAAAGCCGAAGACTTCACGCGCTTCGTTTACTACTTCTGCGAAGACCGCGAGTCCGGTGAAGCCCACAACTATTTTGCCAATGGAGGCGTATTCTGATGAACAACGAAGCCCTGAACTCCCTGCTGGATATTGATGAAAACTATCCTGTTCCTTTGGTGAATGAATTTCTGGCCCAGCCGGAAAACCGCGCTTTTCTAGAATATGTCTACAAAGATCCCTTTGGCTGCCACGTCTTCCCCGGCGACATCACTGACTATCCGTTGCCGTCGTTCTTTGCCGATATGGACAGCGACATCAAGAAAGCGGGCAAAATCCACCTCTGGGCCTATATCCCCACCTGCCGCTATCGCTGCCATTTCTGCCAGTATCCGACGGTGATCCTCAACCCAAAAGCCGCCTCTTCGCAGGAAGTATTCCGCGATCTGGTGGACTTCAACATCAAAGAAGCCCTGATGTGGCTGGAGCGCGTGCCGAACCTCGCCACGGTGGAAGTCGGCGAATTCAATATCTTCGGGGGCACCCCGTCGCTGCTGCCAGAGCCAGAACTGCGCCGCATGATGGCCTTCTACAAAAGCCACTTTAACTTCTCCACCGCCACCATGCGTTTCGAGGGCGAGCCGGGCACGCTGAACAAAGAGTATTTGGCGATATTAAAAGATCTTGGTTTCAGCAAGATCAGCTTCGGCACCCAGTCCTTTAACGACGAAATCATCACCGCCTGCGGGCGCATGCACTCGGCGGACGAGTGCGTGGAAACCATCTATCAGGCGCGAGAAATCGACATCGACTGGGTCAGCGTCGACCTGATTTACGGCATGCTCGGCCAGACGGTGGATGACGTGAAATATGACATGGAGAAAACCCTCGAGCTGGGGCTGTCTCACGTGGTTTGCACCAAGCTGCACATGGATGAATTCATCAAAAACCGCACCGGCGTCTCCGGCGAGCGCGAAAGCCTGTGGCAGAAGAAAGGGCTGATTAACATTAACAACATGAGCTTCCCCGGCCTCGGCAAGCAGTACCAGATGCGCGAACTGGTGGAGAAATATCTGGCCGACGGCTACACCGAGCACCCAACCATGTACTTCCACCGCAATGACCAGCAGCCGGAAAAGTGGAAAGGGTTAATCACCGATCTCGATAAACAGTACCCGGAAGTGGCGATTGGGCTGGGCGGCAGCTCTAAATCGACCCGCTCCGAGGCGATCAACATTACCGGCTATAAGAAGTACAAAGAGGCGCTGAACGAAGACCGCCTGCCAATCGAAGAGAGCCGCGGCTTCTCACCCGCCCAGCGCGAGGTCAACGCCTTCAAGATGGCGCTTTCCACCCTGATCCCGGTGGATGACAAGGTGTTCAAGCAGCGTTTCGACGGCAACAGCTTCTTCGAAAATCCGCTGATTAATCGCACCTTGGACAAGCTGGTGCAGAAGAAGCTGGTGACCGTTTCCGGCGAAGTCGTGACCCTGACGCCTATCGGCATCACGCTGGTCGAGGCGATCATCAACACCCAATTCACCACCGAGACGGAATAAGGAGCTTCGCCATGGCAACCCCTTCATCCGCCACCCATCCGGTTTTCAGCCTCTATTACATTGGCATTGATACCGAAGCAGGCGTCACCAATGCGCAGTTTGAAGCCTTTGTCCGCGAGCAAGGGGTGAAAATCCCCTGCTATCCCGGCTGGCGCTGGACCTTGCTGCGCGGCCTGCGCGGCGAACGCGTCGGGCAATATCTGATGCTGTATGAGATGGACAGTCAGGCGCACCGCGACCGCTATGTCACCGCCACCGGGCAGAAAACCGAGGCGGCAAAAGCCTTCTGGCAGCAGCATCCCGAGGCGCTGGAGATACTGGCGGCGTGGCGCAAGCTCGGCACCTTCAGCCAGCTGCCGACGCTGTTCACCGACTACCAATTGCTGGCGGAAAACGCCAAAAGCGATGTTCCCCATGGCCCGCGCTATCGCGACCAGCCGGGTAAGGAGCCGATTGCGCGCATCATCGGCATTCACAATCTGGCCCTGCGCGAAGGGGTGATGCCGGAGCAGTTCGAGCAGTTTATTGCCGAAAATCATCATCGTATTGAAGATTATCCCGACTGGAAGTTCCATTTGCTTAAAGGCGAACGCGGCAACCGGCTGGACCAATACGTGGTGATGATGGAGATAGCCAGCATGGCCGCGCTGGACGTCTTCTACCCTGAGCCGGATATCGCCACCGACGAGGCGGCGAAATTCGCCAAGGCGCACCGCGATACCAAGCAGATGTATGAGGAGTGGAAGCAGCTGGCCTCTTTTTCCGGCTCGCCGCAAATCTACACCGACTATCTCTGCGTCGCGGAAAGCCTGCCCGCTGAGGAGAGCCGGTCGTTATGACACTCAACCTGCTGATTCGAGGTGCCACGGAGAATATCCGCCAGCAAATTGCCACTCGGATAATTTTCTTTCTGGCCGGATTAGGCATGTCGGCATGGGCACCGTTAATCCCCTTCGTGAAGTCGCGAATTGGCATAGATGCCGGCTCGCTGGGGCTGCTGCTGTTTTGTATTGGCGCGGGCTCGATGCTGATTATGCCGTTTACCGGTCGTCTGATCGGCAAATTGGGCTGTCGTAAAATCATTCTCACCGCCGGTTTGCTGCTAGTGCTGGATTTGCCGCTGCTGACCTTGCTCGACGCCCCGCTGCTGATGGGGGCGGCCTTGCTGGTGTTCGGCGCGATCAACGGCATCATGGACGTGGCGATGAACTCGCAGGCGATCATTGTCGAGCGGGAAAGCGGACAGGCCAAAATGTCCGGTTTTCACGGCTTCTACAGCATTGGCAGCATCTCCGGCGCGGGCAGCGTCAGCCTGTTGCTGTGGGCGGGCGTCTCCCCAATGACCGCCATTGGGCTGATTGCGGCACTGATCGCCCTGCTGCTGGTTATCGCTTCGGCGGATCTATTAGCCAAAAGTGAGATCGACGGCGAGCAGAAAGGCGGCACGCTGTTCGCCCTCTCCCACGGCAAGATCCTATTTATTGCCCTGCTGTGCTTCTTTGTTTTCCTTACCGAAGGGGCGATGCTCGACTGGTCCTCCCTGTTCCTCAATGCCGAGCGCGGGGTGGCGAAATCTCAGGCCGGGCTGGGTTACACCCTCTACGCCATCGCCGTGACCCTCGCGCGGCTGTATGGCGACAGGCTGATCAACGCCATTGGCCGCTATCGCATGCTGCTGCTCGGCAGCCTCTGCGCGGTGCTCGGCCTACTGCTGGTGACCACGGTTAATCTGGCGTGGGTGGCTTTCGCTGGGCTGATTTTGGTCGGCCTCGGCATCGCCAACGTGGTGCCCATTCTGTTCAACGCGGCGGGTAATCAAGAGCATGTGCCACCCAATCTGGCCTTCCCGGCGGTGACCCTCGTCGGCTATGTCGGCCTGCTGGCAGGCCCCGCGCTGATTGGCTTTATCGCTAAATACTCCAACCTTACGCTGGCCTTCGGCTGCACGATTTTCTGCCTGTTGTTGGTCAGCCTCAGCGCCCGCGCCTTAACGCGCTAATTCACCCATTTCACTAAAGAGGACGTTTCCATGAATGAAGCATCAAGCCCGGTTTTCTCCTTGCACTATGTCGGCATCAATCTGAAGAGAGGTGTCGCCTCGGACCAGTTCGAAGAGTTCGTGCGCCAAAAAGGGGTGAACATTCCGGCCTATCCGGGCTGGCAGTGGACGCTGTTGCGCGGGCTGCGCGGCGAGCGCGAGAACCAATATTTGATGGTTTATCAGGCCAAGGATGCCGCCACCTATGCCCGCTATGTCGACAGTAACGGCGAGCAAACGGCGGAGGCTCGCGCCTTCTGGCAGCAGCACCCCGAGGCCGCTAAGCTGATTGACGAGTGGAAAACCTTCGGCACTTTCGCCGAGCTGCCGACCATTTACACCTATTACAGTCTGGTGGCGGAAAACCAAAACAGCTCACTGCCAGCAGGCCCGAACTACCGCAACGTGCCGGGGCAGGAGAAAATCGAGCGCATCGTCGGCATTCACAACTTGGCTTTAAAGCCGGGCGTCTCGCCGCAGCAGTTTGAGCAGTTCATCACCGACAACATTCATCGCGTTGAGGACTATCCGGGCTGGAAATTCCATATGCTGAAGGGCCAGAGCGGCAACCGTCTGGATCAATACGCGGTGATGTTGATCATCGAGAGCCTCGAGTCGCTCAACTCGTTCCACCCGGATTTGGACGTTTCCACCGAGAAAGCCTTGAAGTTCGTGGCCGAACATCAGGACACCGAGCAGATGTACACCGAGTGGAAGGAGCTGGCGTCATTCTCCGGCGCGCCGCAGATTTACACCGATTACATCACCGTCGGTGGCAATCAGGGTTAAACTTTCGGCACATTAGTCGCATAAAAAAGGGCAGCCACTGGCTGCCCTAATTGCATCTTACACCTTAAGCTTCCAGCCACGCCTTGTAGCGCGAAGGCCACTCCACCGTTGGCGTGCCCGGCTTGCCCATGCCAAAACCGTGGCCGCCGGAGGAGTAGCGGTGCATATCCACCGGCACGTGCTCGCGCTCACAGGCGGCAGCCATGATCAGCGTGTTGTGCGGGTCAGAGATCGGGTCATCCTCGGCCTGCACCAGGAACATTGGCGGCGTGCGCGGAGTAACAAAATTCTGTACCGACCACTCGGCGTTCTCCTGATCCGTGGCCCTCGGCCCGACCAAAATCTTGTGGGTTGAGGTGTGGGTGTAAGGCTTCTCAAGAGTAATAATCGGGTAAATCAGCGCCGCGCGGTCGGCATAGGCCGGGGTGCGGTCCAGCGCGTCCTGCTCCGGGTAAGAGCGGAAATCCGGGCGCGTCGACGCCAAGCCGAGCAGGTGTCCGCCCGCCGAGAAACCGAGCACGCTGACGTGCTTTTCGCGGCTGCGCACAATGCGTAGCGCGCGCTGGGCGTCCTGCAAAGCCACCACGCTGCCGTCATTCCAGCCTTCGCTCGGCAGGCGATAAGTCAGCACATAGGCAGTGTAGCCGAGCTTAGTCAGCCAGTCCGCCGCAGGCCACGCCTCCTGCCCCATCTCCATGCGTTTATAGCCACCGCCGGACGCCACCAGCACCGCCTGCCCGTTTGGGCGAGCCGGTTGGAACACGCGCAGCGACGGATGGGTGACATTACTCAGCGCGCCTTTTGCCGAGAGAACTTCACCACCAGACGGCCCACCGCCACCCGGCGGGGTCCCCTTCCATAAAGCAATTTCGGTGTACTGCCCCGACGGTTGGGCGGCCAGAGCGCCGTCTTCCGACACCGCGTGTTTACGCGCCAGTGCCGACCCAGTGCGTACCGCCACCATCGCGGCGGCTGACCCAATAATAAACTGACGACGATCCATGGATTTCCTAATTGGTTGGGGCTGATGTTGCTCCTATAACAGCATAGAAAATAGCAGAGATCTTGAAGACTTTATTTCGCAGAAACGGGTTATTGTAAGCAGAGCTTTCGGCGCAATAAACGTCAGGAAAAAAGAGAATTAGACAAAGGTTGTTACTAACAAATAGCGCTAAATGCCGGGCGAATGGCGTTCGTTTAATAAGCCAGTGCTTTACTGATTCAAGTACCAGAACCCACCAGAAAAGCATGATTGATGAGGGCCAGTTATGACGGTAAAAATGCAGTGGATGATTCAGCGTAAAAGCACCCTATTCAGCGCCCTGTTGCTGGCACTGAGCAGCGCCAATGCCTTTGCCGAGAGCGGACAAAATACCCCCGGTAAAAATTTCCCCATACTGAAAGACGCCTATATTTTGCAGGCTTTCGACAGCAGTAAAAAACCCAATGAAGAGCCAATCACCAGCAGCCTGAAAAACAGCTATTTCTACAGCAACTGTGCCGACGCCGAGCGCTGCGACTCCGCCATTCCGCAGGGCGCGACCATGTTCAGAGCGCCGTCGGGATTTGGTTCCACGCCGCACAGCGAGTTTCCACGCGTCGAACTCCGAGCCAAGAAGAACTTCGTCAACGGCGCCGACTTCACCAACACCCAGACCGGCTCGGTGTATATCGTCAAAAATCCCGACACCAAATCCATCATCTTTGCCCAGATCCACGGCGACAAACCGGGCGGCTCGGAACTGCTGAAACTGCGCTGGCAGAACGGCGACATCGTCGCGGGCGTCAAACCGCATTATGGCGATAAAGAGCAACACACCACCCTGCTCTCCGGCGTGCGTTTAAAAGACAAAATCGACTATAAAATCGAAGCCAAAGGCACCAAGAACGAGATAAAAGTCACCGTCGAAGCCACGGCAGACGGCAAGACCAGCAAGAAAACCTTCAGCTATCCAAAAGAGAGCTGGCAAGGCATCGAGCTGTACTTCAAGGCGGGGAATTATAACCAAGATTCCAGCAGCGACGGCTCAGAAGCCGTGGTCGCTTATGGCGCGCTGGATGTGAGTTATCGGTGATAGCCAATGAGGGGCAGTTCAGCCCCTCATTGATTGCAGCTACGACTTACTTCGCTTCAGCTGTCTATTAGACATTGGCATTTAAACCATTAATCGAAAAGAATTTGGCGGATACTATTTCCAAAAATAAAACCACAATAATAATGAATCACAAGAGACGTGTTTTATTGGAAATCTGTATTACCGATTTTAAAAAATTAATCTCAGAAAATTAAAAATTTATCGAATGAGATATAGATTCCAAAACTCAATACAATTCCCTGTAAATTCATCCAGCCTATTTCATTGCTTTGGCAACAGGAATAAGCTTTTCCCACTGCGGAAAACGCAGTCGGAGTTAGCGTTCCGAGACTTACACGGTGGCATTATGTGATAATGCCGCAGGCTTTGACTCACCCCAAATAATGGTGGCTCAGGCTGGGGCTTCGAAAGAAGCGCCGGATTCGTGTAAGCCGGTACGCTAACCCAGTCTGAGCTACCACCCGAGTTTAGCGTCTCTGGTGGTCGTCTTTATCTTTCTTACACGAGATTAAAATGATGACTAACAACCAATCCTATGAAAATTCTATAACCGTTTACAGATCTTTGATTTCAAAGCTTGATCTCAGCGATTTTACCGACTCACAGCTTTATGATCTTGGTTCAATAGCCAGCGAATCAGCTGAAGGGCTTTGCCATGGTTTGCTAGGCCTTAGTGAGTCTTTAGAAAACAGTGAAGTATTACCGCCGGAAGGAATTTCTACGGTGAGTGGCTTTTTAAAGGCGACAGCACATTTGTTGCCAATGCTGTTAGAAATTAGCGAGAAGACTAATTCTAATATTGGAAGACTGAAGAGTAACGCACTCTATTCGATGAATTAATACTTGTTATCGAGGGGCAGCGCTGCCCCTCATTGATTGCAGCTACGACTTACTTCGCTTCAGCTGTCTGCACATTATTATCCGTGGTCCAGACGCGGTATTTCACTTCCACATCTTTTGGGGTGTAGACCACGATTGGCAGCTTACTGTTGTAGCGATCGAAGGTCTGGTCGCCGAGGTTCGCGGCGATGAACTTCTTGGTTTTAGTCTGGTTCGGGCAGGCCATCATGGTGGAAGCCGGAGAAGAGAGCTGCTCCAGCACCAGATAATCGTAGCCCCAACCTTGCAGCGTTTTGCTGGTCAGCTTGCCGCCCATCATGTGGCGGTTGCAGTCCACTTCTAAGGTTTTGCCAATCAGCAGTTCAACCTTGAAATTATCCTCATTTTCCAGTTTCGGCAGATAAATCACCTGACGAACCATCCCCTTTTCAGCCTGCGGATAAGGTGCGACTTTCTCCAGCGGCAGCTTGCTGATGTCCGCTGTGTCACCCGTTGCCGCCGCCATCGAATTAGCAGAGAGAGCCATCATCATTCCAGACAGTGCCAAGGCCATGAGTTTCATATTCAATCCCTATGTTTGTGTTCTCTGAGAACCTTTCTCAGATGAAAGAATTACTTCAGTGAGTTTTTTTAGCATAAATGATTGGTTATATCAAAATTCATAGTAGTAATTTTACGTAAATCATTAATCATCGGGATCATGTAAAACCCTTTGCTACTTTTTCCCTGTTTCTTTTGCTGGCAAACCCGGCTTAACTCTAGAACCTAGGAGCCGCAGGTTATACCGACTATTCTCCCGCCCTCGGCGCCTAAGCAGCATTAGGCCAAGCCGAATTCTTGTCGAGTAATAATTCAGCACCAAAAGAGTGGGAAAAAGGATAAGCCATGGCAGTAAATGACGCAGCCGATGCAGGGTAAAAATATGGCCCAATGCCCGTCTGGCGTAATCGATGAATATCAGCGTCATAACACGGTTCCTGAATAGCAATGACGCCATTCAACTCAAACCGTGTCCAGACTTACGCGATGTTTCATCAAGGATGTATCAAGACGGGCAATTATTGTTGCCCGCCTCGACCATCAGAGTGATGAGGGTAAAAAGGAAGGTAAAAAGATCGAGATAAGTAATCCACCAGTTTCCGGCTGGGTGGCCTTAATGGTGCCCCCATGCGCCTGACATATCGCGCCTGCAATGGAAAGTCCGAGGCCACATCCGCCAGAATGGCGCGCCCGCGAGGAATCTGCTCGGGTGAAACGCTCGAAAATCGTCGGCAAAAACTCCGTTGGCACGCCCGGACCATAATCGCGAAATGTTATTTCGTGGCCCCGATCATTCTTGGCAATGTCAATCACCAGACGTCCGCCCTCTGCGGCGTAGCGCAAAGCATTTTCCATCAGAATGGTGAATACTTGCCCAAGGCGGAATGGGTCACCGGTATAACGACATTGGGCCGGCGCGTTAACCGTGATTGCCATACCTGCTGCGGTGGCCTGCGGCTTTAACCAAATTACCCGTTCATGCAGAATATCGGTCAAATTAGTGGCGCTTTTACTGAGTTTCAGCTGGCCGGCATCTGCCAGTGAAAGCAGAAGAAGCTCATCGGACAGTCGGCTGAGATACTGCAACTGCTTCATGACCATCTGAAGCTGCTGAGGTTCGGCGGCAAAAACTCCGTCGATCATGCCCTGTAGCCTCCCCATCGCGGCAGTTAAGGGTGAACGCAGCTCATGGGCCATGGCTACGTGAGATGCGCGAAGTTCACGGTCATAACGTTCAAGTTGCTGGGTCATGACATTGAAATCTTCCGTCAGCCGGATGAGCTCCATCGGCACCTTTTCCGCCACCACGGCTCGCGTGCCAAACTCCCCTCGCGCCACGGCACCGGCGGCATTAGCCAGTTGGCTGACCTGCGCCGAGAGAGGCCGCGCGGCACGTAGCCCCAGTACAATGATAAAAGGGATAACAATCAGAACCAGAATGCCCACCATCGCCCAATCCGAGGTGGCGATAGTGGGCTCTGAATAGCGTAGGCCCCAGCCTTGATCGACAATTTGATGGAAACGGGCCGGATTCAATTCCGGCTGGTCACGCAATAACGCAAACTCAGCTCGCATCTCCGGCGACATATGCGAGATTATCCAGAAATTAAGAATTCCGTAGCTTAGCCACATACACAGGGCGATCAAAACAACAGAGCTGATAGCTAATGCTAAAACACGGACGCAAATCCAGCGCCAGAGGGACTGCGGTTGTGTACTTCTCATGGTTGCCTGAACCTATAACCGACCGAGCGGACATTGATCAGCACATCAAAAACCCCTGCCGATTCGAGTTTTTTACGTAAGTTGTAGACGTGTGTATCCACCACTCTCTCCAGCGCCTCGCTGTCCGGCAGGCAACGTTCCAGTAACTCTTGGCGGGTAAAAGCGCGGGTTGGCGCGCGCATTAGCACCACTAGCAATGCGAATTCAGTGGGCGTCAGCTCAAGCCCAGATGAACTTCCGGCATCATCCGTTACCTTAACTGCCATCGACTCAACATCAATCTCCAGCCTCTGCCAACGTAAAATCTGCTCTTGGCGATGTTGTGGCGCGACGCGCCTTAACACAGCCTGAACCCGCGCCACCACCTCGCCGGGATTGTAGGGCTTCACCACATAGTCGTCCGCTCCGTAACGCAGAGCACCGATTCGGTCCGGCGCCTCCCCCATGGCCGAAACCATAATCACCGGGGTATCGCTTTTACGGCGCAGCGTTGACAGCACTTCAGTACCATTCATACCGGGCAACATGACATCAAGCAGGATAATGTCAGGCTTCCAGCTGCGAGCCTTATCCAGACCGCACAAACCGTCGCCGGAAATGGCTACGTCATAATTTTCGCGATCAAGATAAGCCTCGAGCACGCTGGCGGCGTCAGCATCATCCTCGATAATCAGCACTCTTTTTTTCTGCATTTGAACGACCTTGACAGTTTCTTCATAAAACCCAAGCAGATTATTGACACAATGGCGCCACACTTCCTGCATCAAACGCACCATTAATCTGTTGTTGAGCCCAACCCCGTGGGAATGAGAAACCTAATGATATCCAGAAAACTTATTATGCCTATGGCCTATATTGCCTTTGCGAGCAGCATCACAACCGCGCAAGCCGGCGAGACAAGCCCCTCAGAATCCACCGTGACTTTGGGGATTGGGGCACAAAACGCACCGGCTTACAGCGGCTCGGAGAAGCGCCGCATTGATGTATTACCCGTCATTCAGGCACGCCAAGGCGCCGTGTTTTTCGATTCACTCAAAGGTATCGGCTACGACCTGCAAAGCGAAAATGGGTTGTATCTGGAACATACGCTGGGCTACCAGTTGGGTCGTGCTGACAAAAAATCCAGCTGGCGTGATGGCTCGGACAGGCTAAAAGGCATGGGCAATATTAAAGCGGCCCTTAATACCGCGATAGCTGTGGGCTGGCAAGCCACCTCGTGGCTTTCGCTGGAGGGCAAAGCCACACTGCCCCTGACTGATGGACAAGGGGGACAATATCAAACTTCGGTGACAGTGGTGCCGTGGCAGGATGAGAGCGATACCGTGGCGTTTGAATCCGCCGCGCTGTTTGGCGATCGCCGTTACATGAAGACATTTTATGGCGTGAGCGAACAACAAAGTGCGCGCAGCGGCTATGCAGCTTATCAGCCCGGCGGCGGGCTGTACGGCGTCGAAAGTGACCTGACGTGGAGCCATCAGTTAACGCCCCACTGGTCGACGATGATGAATGTTGGTTACACATGGCTGAATGATCATGCTTCAGATAGCCCGATAGTGTTCCGGCGTAATCAGGTGAGTACCTCGGCGGCGGTGCTTTACACCTTCTAAGGCGAATAAATTGTCTTGGGTGACAATAAATTCAGGCGGCCGAAACAACTCGGCCAGCCTATTCCTCTTTCGCGATGTTCGGAGCTTTTAATTCTCCCAACAGTAGTGATTAACATGACAAATAAAGAAGAGTTTCAGTTATCTATCGTCATTAATGTCTTAGCTTGGCTCGACGAAAATATTACTCAGGGACTGACTATTCATTCTATCGCGGAATACTCCGGGTATTCCCACTGGCATCTACAGCGCATATTTAAAAAATATACTGGCGTGACGCTCGGTAGCTATATCAGCAAAAGGCAATTGTACTTCGCCGCACTCGACCTGCTTGGCCAAGAGAAAGATATCGTGCTGGTCGCCATGAAATATGGCTATGAATCACAACAGACCTTCACCCGCGCATTTAAATCTAGATTACGGGTCAATCCGGGCAGAGTGAAAAGATTCACTCCGACACAAGCCGAAGACTTTACCCAGCAAACATTGAAAAAAATGTTTGCGTTAAATGCCCCTGTTAAAAGATTCAATAATATACAGGACATCGGCTTGGCGGCCTGAAGGGCGACTTTATTCGCGGATTGTGTTATCAGGGTCAAGTGCATAGAAAGGGTTCGTCGCTGTGCTCAGCTTTCTCCGAATCTTCTTTCGAGCACACCAAGAAATTCAATTCACAGTCTAGTGAACACGACACTTGAGATAAAACGAGTTGGGATGAAACTGAAGTAACTCTTTGATTTGAAATGGTACGCCCTACAGGGCTCGAACCTGTGACCTACGGCTTAGAAGTTCTAAGAACTATGCACTAAATCATTAACTTACCGCATGAAACCTCGCTCACACGTCCCATCATGCAAAAAGATGACAAACGTTATTAACCTTTGTCATTTCTTATGCGTCCCATCCCTGTCTCACTGCCCTCTTCCTACTTTCTCGATCTGTATTCCAAGAACTGAAACCCGCACTTCACATCAAGCTCACCAAAGCGTACCTTCTTTCTGCGGCGTACAGAACGCCGTGATGTCCTTTTTAACGGATGCGCATCCACTTTTTACATGAATGGACTATCGTCAAACTCTTCCGTCGTCGCGTCGTTGATTACGTGAGTCACTACGGCGAATATTAGCGTTTCCTCCCCTTCCCATTCCCCTCCTTCGATAAGTGTTACCTCATCCGGATGATCCAAAGACTGCAGGCATAATGTTGGGTGAAATCGCATACGCCTAAGCACAAATTCGCCACCAATCGTGGCCACTACAATGCTGCCTTCACACGGTTTCCGGGCAGAATCGAGAATGAGCATGGCGTCTTTTTTAATACCCGCTCGCCAGCTGGTTTCAGCAGCACGCATCAGATACTGGTTCGGCTTACCAAACCATTGGCATGCATCGTTGGGAGTAACCCTATTAGCTTCGTAGTCAGCGGCTGGGGATGGGAAACCCATATCAAAGCCCTCCGTTTGGATTGAAAAGCATGAAAATGCGGCGCTCTCCGTCAGTTTCTGAAACATCACGGAACGTACTGACGTACATCTCAATCCACCGGTTCGCCTCCTTCAATTCCCAGCGGCAATTCACTTTCTCCAATTCGGCACAGAAATCCTCAGTAGCGACCGTGCGCCGCCCCTTCTCACTGATCCTGATTGCAGCTTTGAATGCTGCATCAATTTCATATCGCCTGCCCATAACCAACCTCAAAAATACTGTTAATGCATACAGTATAATCATGAGTTTTTTGTAATGGGAAGAGAGTATTTTTCTAACGCGGGTATGCTGCTGATCGGGAAGGAAAGAAAATGATAAAGCTTGTTCTGCATGAGACACGTCAATCATTGCTAATTTTACTGCCTCTATCTGAGCGCGACAGACGGCAAGGTCCTTGAGAGCTAGGTCGAGGAGCTTGAACGGTTGTTTAACCGCTCAGGTATGGAATACCGCTATTTTCGAAGGAAAAAATCTGTTTCAAATAAAACCTAATGCGGATAAGAAGCCTGTTAGTAATATTACAGTACGCGTTAAAGAGGTGTTTGATAAATCACTTCAAGATATGTTGGAGGTGGTATCTTGATTAGTATTCCCCTCGCTCTTTACTAACTTGAGCAACATCTTCTTTACCCAACGAGATGCTTTGACTTCTAAATAATTATGCGATAAGAATGATGCTGCCAGTGTTAATATTGTTGCAGTACATACCAAAAGCCAGCCTTGGTCAACTTTCAAGAAATACTTACGCGTCATATACATAATCGGATTATGTAATAAATAAATGGAAAATGATATCTCACCTATATAAACCATAAATTTCGGAGTAAAACGGTCCAATAGTTCTTTATTCATCACGATAGAGCCAAAAAATATAGAAAGATACAATGCCGAAGAATCAAACCCATGATCATTCATCCCTCTATAAAAACAAAAATATACAACCAGAATCGTACTTATTGAAAGAATAATTAACCTTATTTTTTTACCGCAGATACCATCAATCTTATTTATAAAAATAGCTATAATCACTCCCGCAACAAACTCATACATTATGGGATTTGTGATAAATGATAAAATTACAGAATCGTAGGCATACCCATTGACAGACAGCGTCGGAAAAAATCCAGACAAAGAAGGAATTATGACTAAAAGTAACGAGAAAACGGAAAAGAGAGCTATATTTTTGTGTTTGAAAAACATACTAAAAGCCAGCAGAACGTAAAAAAACATTTCATAGCCTAATGTCCATCTCACAGCTGAAAGGCTTTTAAGGTCAATATATGCAGGGGCATTGTCATTACTAACTGGAAAGAAAAAGAATGAGTTTATTAAATTAACTGTCTTATCTTCATAATGGAATGTGCTCATTGCACCGCTAATGAAAAAACATAACATTATAAAAAAAAGATATAAAGGATAAATTCTAGAAAATCTATTTATTGCAAATTCTAAGGGGGATGTTTTATGCTTTGATGAGTAAACCATAATGAAACCGCTTAGAATAAAAAATATAGTTACGCCGATACCACCAGCATTTACAAGTGAGCCTATGAAGCCATCTTCTCCCATTAGTCCCACTGACCATTTGTAATGAAAAACTAGTACCAATAATGCAGCAATACCGCGTAATGCTTGAATTGACTTGATTGGATGAGTTTGCATATGTTCTATTCTGGGCTAAAGTGAATGGCGTAACTATAAACTATATATATAATCTATTCAAAAACTTTGAGGTTCTGTAGGCCAATCAACTGACTGCCCCCCCTGTAGTTCCATTCGCCTCAGCGCTGCTCTATAGTCTTTCATCGCTGTTAGATAGGCATCTTCTTCATTTGTTATGTCCCCATCCTCTTTTGCTTGTAAAAGATACGTCATTTTCGAAGTTGCTTTTGCTATCAAAGCTTCTCTTTGTGATTCTAATTTAAATGAATAATTCTCTTTAAAAGCAGACTTATCAAAATCGTAATGCCACTCACCTGAAATATTTAAACCTTCAGGAATATCTTCAACTTCAACAACATTTAAATTAGCAGGAAACATCGAGCTGGCATCTTTAGAAAATGAGACAACAACACCACAATCATTAATTAACACCTTCCAAGAACTGGATTTAAACATCTTCTGACATTCATACCAGTCATTTTCTCCTTCGTCACTAATGAATAACACATTAAAATCTTCCGACAGACTCTTTTGCTCATCTGTTAGATTTTCATTTATTAAAAAGTTTTTGAAAGTTTTCACATTGAACCTACCGTTACCCATGAGCCATTAATCAACTTTTGGAGAGGTCTTCTGTAAAGGGTTGTCGCGCCTCCGCCCGAAGCATCAAACGCAGTTAACACATACCCTCCATCGTGGTTGCTCGCAGGAGCAGTAACCTCCGCCCCAAGCCTTACATCTTGCACAAAGTTCTGATTTACATAAGCTTCGGTAGCAAGTTTATTTGTGCCTCCTGCATAAACATTCCCACTTAGATCAACAAGAAATCGAAGTTGCCCATTTACAAAAACTCCCCACCCGTTCGAACCTGTTGAAGCATTACGTATCAATCCGGCAATTATTTGAGTGCTGTACCAGTTATGCACCGTTCCCGAAGCTACGCTTCCAGCTTGTACTGGGGATGGGGCACTATAAAGGGCTGAAAGATTTGAAGCTGATGGCTCGGTGGGGATTGTTTCTAATCCAGTCATTCGAAGAATAGCGGGATAATTTCCGCCACCTGAAGATATTGCCCCTACATCTGATGCACTAAGAGAAATATCTGAACTCAACGCCTTGTTATTTACTTTTCTCATTAATGGGACAAATGTCGTGTCCGCGTAGCTCTTGGCATTAGTCTGCGCCTGATAGGCTTGATTAGAAGCGTATAATTCTGTTGATAGCTTCACTCCGTTAGCATAAGCATTCCCGCTCATATCAATCTGAAAAAGCCGGGTCCCGTTAATGTCTACGCCATATCCAAGGGAGCCATTAGAGGCCCCTCGAATAACGCCAGAAATTATTTGCGTTCCATACCAGTTAGCAGTAAACCCAGCCGCAACTGAGCCAGGAGAGATTGGACTTGGCGCGCTGTAAAGAGAAGAAAGGTTTCCCGAAGCTGCTTCAGTTGGGAGTGTTTCAACTCCGGTTAAACGAAGATAAGCGGAATAGTTACCACCGCCAGAGGAAATGAAGTCACCCGCCTGTGCCTTCGCTGCCGAACCTAACCCGAGGTAGGTGAGAACGTCAGCGATGGCATTTTTACCAATAATATTTCGCCCAACATCTGTAAAGTCTGTTAACGATGCTGTGTCCGCACCAGTGAAATAGGCTAGCTTATTTGCCGAACCAGCAAGGCCAGCGATCGCGGTTAATGTGGCGTCGAGTGGCTGAGATGTCTGGTTGAATGCGGTGATTAGTTTTGTGACGAACCCAGAGATATTCCCATCATCAAGCACATCCTGATTTGATTTATCTGAAACAAATTGCGCCAATGCTGCCACTATGAATGTCGCCTGACGCATGGCCTTATTAACTTCCGCTGATTTTGCTACGCCACCTTGCCAGCCTGTAGAAACTGCTGCCAAAGAATTGTAATCAGACTGACTTAATACATTTGCGCCGGGCGCTACAGCAAAAGCCTTAAAATCATTTGTTGGCATTCTAACTCCAATAGCCGGTGTCAAAACCGGACGTTGCAATGCTATTAATATCAAAACCGAAAACTGGGCGCTGCGGGTCCACGACATTTAGCCCCTTTACTCGCACGCCAGCGGCCTTAACGGTTAATTCACCTGATTTAATGACTTCAATTAATTCGGCTGAGGTGTTTTTTAATCCGTTGAGTGCGATTGCATTGATGGTTATCGACATATCTTGATTATCGATAATCTGCATCTCAATCCCCGTCCCCTCAAAAACCATCTCGAGCAATTCTTCTAGGCCGCCTACGGTGCCATCCCAGCGATTAATCGCTATTTGCGCCTTCAGCACTAGCCGGTAAGTGTCATCACCTAGCGAGGTATATCCGCTATCAGGGTCATGCGGCCCCTGCCAACTTCCTTGATCAAATCCCAACCCATCCGTATCCCAAGAAAAATAAACGTTTGAAATCGGTGTAGAGACCGCTCGTTGTCTACCTATCCACAAACCGATAATGTCGAGCTGCTCCCCCACGGCTCTATCCAGATCAAACTGATTTAGCATCCCGTTTGATGCCATAGAAATATCTGTGAAGGGGCGAGTGATTAAATCGATGTGCTGAAAGTAGAGAGGCTTTAAGGCGTGGTAGTTAGTGATTAAATCAGTGTATTTGCTCATCCTGTCACCGTTATAACGATATTGGCAATGCCACTGCTTGCCGCCTCATTGTAAGCGATCGCAATGTTGGACGCGGACGCTCCACCTGCCGTCCTGCCAATCGTCAAAGAGTTAATGTCGTAATAGCGACTATCCCCACCTGACATTACGCCGAGGTTTGCGGGTGAGTACACTCGGCTTACCAGAACGTCATCGCCGATCCTCAGTGAGTTGATATATTTCACTACCTCGGCCTTGATCGAATCAGCGACCGATGATGTGTAACCGGGATAAACAGAAATGCTGATATTGACGTAAATGCCCACAATGACGGGACGAGAAAACTTTATCGTTTTCGACTCTCCATATTTCCCTGTCATTGAGATAGCCGTGGTTCCAAAGGTCGCCGTCCCCTGGTTTTTCTTTTTGGAAATAACGGTCGCTATCTCCGCGGAGTCACCACCGTCTACCACGCAGCTTATTGAATGCGGCGTTAGTCCATTACTATCAGAAACGTCAGTATCGTTTTCGTAGATGCGAACGCGGGTTACACCATTCACCTCAAAGAGCCCGCCGTCGATACCATCCAGCGTTGTCTGTGAAGGCAGAGCTGTACTCCTCTCCTGCCGCTGCCGCAGTTTCAGATCCGTTTCCGCGCTGCTGCCGGGAGTGGCTGCAAGAGGGTTAGAGGCCGTGTACCACCCGCGCGTCGGCGTAGCTATCTGATTTATAGCTCCGGCCAGCGCCGTTACATTTCCGTTTAGGCGGCTGGTTGCCGTCACTGTCATCGTTCCCGACACATCAACATTGGTGTTAACAGGTAAGTCCCATAACCCTCCATTCACGTCACGAACAGCACCAGCCGTAATTAGCGTGCCAGGCACTCCGGTAATAACTAAATCCACCGTGGATTTCGTCGCTACCTGCCGCGTGATACCGTTAATTTTCACGTTGCTGCTCAATGCCCCGCCTTGCGCCGTTGCCGGGGAAAAAGAGTTGTAAACGGTGATCATGGCATTATTGGCGTCATGAATCCCCAACGCATAGAGAGCGATCATCTGACCGTCTTTGCTGTCAGGGTCGATATAAGCGTCAGTACCGTAAATCTGCTGGAAGTAACTGGTGATGGTCGAGAGGATTTTCTGGTAATCGGGCGCACTGATCCCGGAGGCGGTCACGGTGGCGGACAGCCCCAGCGTATCGAGATTAAGCATTATGCCTCGCTTGTGAAGGTCGTTGCTCCGTAGATAGTGTCTATGGTTGCCGCGAATGAAACGCGCCGCGTTCTGCCGTCTACAGAGGTGTCAAAGCTGATAATAGAACTGACGCCCTGCGTTTGAAGGATGCGCTGGCGAATAGCCAGGTTGTAGACGTCCGGAGGCTGCTTGCCAAGAACCGATTGTATCCACGGCGTGCCGCTGGTCTGGTCAAGAAACCACTGACCGCGCCAAAGCATAAACCGTGTTTTTACCGCCTGCGCTACCGCCTCGGAAGAGTTAACCAGAAAGGTATTATCACCCTGCCCAAAGGTATAATCGCCGTCAGCATCTTCGCGTCGATATCTCATGATGGTTTCCCCGTCTGGCCGCCGCCCGTCTGTACGCCGCCATGTACGTGATTTCGTAGGCTCTTGCCGCCAGCTGTCACATCATTGGTTACGCTAATTGGCCCCAGCATCGTCGCGCCGCCGCCACTTGCGCCCATGCCTTGGCTAAGCGTGCCGTTTATCGTCACAGCGCCATTAAGCACAATGGTTGGCGATGTAATTTCGGTACCGCCTTCCGCGCTGGCCACCAGCTTGCCGGGAGTTTTAACCGTAATGTCATGGCCCGCTGACACTTCAACGAACGCCGCCCCGTCATCGGTACGCAACTGCGCGCCTGTCATGCTGATGCCGCTGATTTTCTTTGCCTGTGACTGCGGGCCGACGATGGCGAACGCATCCGATAAAGCATGCTGGCGCGAATCAACTGGCTCCTGCACGCCGCCGTTCTGCCACCAGAAATCAATGCAGCGGTCAGCAAAAATTATCAGGCACTCATCGCCAACTTTTACCGGGAACGTCAGCGTGACGCCGCCGCCGCGCTGGAACACCACCGGCACGTCAACCAGCAGCGCCAAATCAAGTGACACTGGGTTTCCGGCACTGTCCGTGTCCGCTCCCTTTAGAGCCGGCTGAACGACGCATGTAACCGTGTCGGGGTCGAACGATTGAATGATACCGGGCATCGCGACGCGCAAAGTGCTCATGATTTCTTTAGCCAGTGCTGTATCAAGGTGCTGCTCGCTGCCAAGCTGCGAATTAAGCGGTACAGGCATAAAAACTCCATAAAAAAAGGCCGCCATTTGGCGACCTGTTTAATTAATAATTTTTTCGTTATCTATGCCGAATCAGCACTCCACGGACAACATCATCACTTACACCACTTTGCCTGGCAAAATAAACTTCGTGGCCTTCTATAATTGCTGTTTCAATCGGCAAAGAAACATAATTCAAATCCAAAAATTCATTCGTAACGTTGATGCTAGTTAAAGTTTCTTTAACCATAACCGAATTATTATCACCTTTATTATTAAGGATAATAATTACCTTTCGCATATTTAACTCACTCATGATAACTCCGTGATTCAATTCAAAGATTCTTACCTCGAAGCGCAGCATCAGCAATTTTGGCGATGCTGTGAATTCTATCGAGCGAGTACCATCCGTTACCGCCACGCTGAAGATGCTCAAGGGCATCCTCAAGATCAGGCCCTATTTATCCAAAACGACCTTGATGTCGTCTTTGCTCAGGCTGGTGTTTATTTCATGGTCGCTGTCATTGAACATTTAATTCACCTTTTTGCAGTCATACGTCCAGAACTCGCGCGGCTGGTTCATGTTGGTGCGGACGACTTCGACGTTAAGGATGGCTTTGTTATCGCGCTTTACGTAGTCAATGCCCAAGTAACGACCCACCTTCGGATCCGGCAGCATCCATTGCATCATGACGTTGTTGTAATCGTCCTTTTGCTTCAAGAATGTCAGCTTTTGGGTTTCAGGTTTTTGACCGTTAATTCTGGACCAGCCATCGTCTGATTTGCTGGTCCCTAAGTGGAAAGGGCCACATTGAGAGTCAGCATAAGCCGTAGAGGCAAATAAAGCGGCGAATAGGAAAGGCGCTAACTTTAAAAAATTCATCTCAATACACCTTATTGATTGTGCTATTAGATTGTAGATCAGCACTTCCTTTGGCGAGACACAATAGGTCCATATACCAGGCTTGCCCGCGAGTGTCCCCAGTATAGTTGATGCTGCCTACGATGTAATCACCGTCGGTATTAATCGAGGCAGGCTGCGAGCCAATTAGGCCGCCGACTGAAAGGTTGCCGTTCGTCTCCGTTTCACCCAGTTGCCCCCCTGCCCCCTGCGTGCCAGCGATCTGCTCGTTAGACAGCGCCGCGCGATACACGGAGTGCTGGTCGAGGCGGATCAGGCCACCAAGTTTAATGTTTGGGTTGATCAGGCAGCGCACGTTCACGCCCGCGCCCATCGTCTGCTGGGGCATGCCGACAAGGCCGGTATTCGCGTTTAGCACGACAGCCTCATGAATGTACTTCCCTTGCGGTATTATGTTCACCTGGTTGTTTTCGTACCACCAGTTAGCACCGCACTTTTGGGCGATATCGTTCATCAGCACGCTGGTTGATTGAAAAATTACGCGGCCACGCGGAAAAACGGTGTCAGGCATTTCAGGTATGCTGCCGGTTGTAATGCCGTAAGGCTCGAAGGATTTCATTCCTAAATCGAACAGGTCCGAATACTTCCACCCGGCGGCCACGGTAGTTTTAACGCTGGCGTTGAGATGCCCATCCCAACTGTCGAGGCACTGGAGCAGCACCCACGAATCGGTAATGTTCTCTTTCCCGGCTATCGTGAAGCGAATATCACCGTTGAATATCAGGCCGATATTTTGGTCAGGATAATTACCAGCAGCATCCTTCAGGCCGTCATAACCCGCGATGACGCGAACGCGCTTAAACTCCTTCCCTGTGATCCGGTTTTGCGTATCCGGGGAAAGGTTGTAAATTTTGAAGTTGCCGACGAAGCCGTTAAAAATGGTGTTCGGCATTTTTTCAATTTCGAAAGTCACTTTCAGGTCGGACAGCGAAATGCCGTTGCCACCATCATCGAGAAGCTGTAACTCAAAATGGCGCATCCAGTTAAGGCTCATAATTACTCCGTCAAAACGTACAGGTGACTGTTGATGCCGAGATCGGTTTTCGTGGGGTACTCCTGAGTCGCATCATCACAGGCAACCACCAGCTTAAAGCCCAATGCGAGATGCTCGTACTGCTCGAGCAAATCAACACCGCTCACCAGCGCGATGCCAGTGACTATTCCGGACTCATTGTTGTCGAGCAAATCCAAAACCCAGCCCACACCCTCACGCCACACAAGGCGCATGGTGAGCGTTAGCCCAGCAAGGGTGGTGCTGAATGTTTGGTTGTCAGGGGATAGGGGGATTTCGTTAATATTCACTTATCCTCCGAAGATACTGCTCAGTATTGAACTGTTAGCTGGCTTAGGGGTTTTCACGCCCGAATTCAGCACGGGCGACGTGTTAACGCCTTCCTTCATGCTGCCCTTATCGGCAACGCTAATGGATTGCGTTCTGGTGATGATCACCTCCCTGAGCGTGAGCGTCGCCATTAAGACGTTTTCACTTTCCTTATCCGTGGTCACATCCAAATTACGGATAAGCATGTTTTGGTACTGCCTCTTCCCGGTGACGACATCAAAGGGCTGACGGCTACGCTGTAAATCAAGTAGATTCTGGTAAACCTCCTTAGGACTTAAACCCAAGGAGAGTCCGATAGAGCTTGTATTCAAAAAGCTCGGGTCTAGCAAAGAACCGCCGCCAGAGAACCCCACATCCATCACCAACTCCGAGGGCCGCCGGTAAGCATGGTCGGAAGTAAACCCTGCCCCTGAAGAACCATCCCCCGTATTGGTCGGTACCTCAAGCGGATGCTCGGTGATTTCCAGCGTGTCCGAATGCTTCTCAGAAATCACCACGTCGGGAATGATAAGGCCGATCCTTCGGGACCGCTGGTGAAGAAGTACGGAAAGAATATCCATTAGCTCGGCCCTTTGTTCATTTGCTGAGTGGCCCTTGAGTTAACAACGGACTGGCGTTGCCCTATCTCATTGGCCGTAGCACGCGGATCGGTCGCACCATAAACCGTAATGTGCGTTTCTTGGTTCAGCGTGTTGCCCGGAAGATTACTCTTCACTTTTGGCACGTACTGGCGAGTTTCCTTGGGTGCCAGCGCCATGCCGTACTTCTGCACGTTGCCAATCCCCCAGTTATAAGACGCCAGCGTTTTATCCAAATCCCCGCCGTTCTGCTTCATCAGCTGAGCAAGGTATTTGGCTGCCGCCTGCGCTGACTTAACCGGGTCAAAGGCATCGTTGCCACGCAGCCCCAAATCCTTACCTGTCCTCGGCATGATTTGGAACAACCCCTGCGCGCCAGCGCCAGACACGGCGTTAGGGTCGCCCGCCGATTCAGTGATGGCCACGCTTTTCAGTAGCCCCTCTGGCAGCTTATACAGCGCCTCAAGCTTGCTGAATGTTGGCTGAAGCCATCCCAGCAGCGCGGCACCGGCCGTTGTTGGTTTTGGCGCAGTCACGCCTTCAGGAATGGTGCTGCTAGTGAGAGAGGTGTTGGTCTGAACGGCGGCGAGATTTACCAGACGCAGCAGCGCATCCGTGAAATTATCGGCGAATTTCTGGCCCTTAATGCGTTCAACAGTTTCATTGAACTGACCGGCAACCGTACCCGGCAAGTCAGCGTTTTTAATTTTGCGCGTTGACTGAGCGTGCTGCTCAGGTTCATCCGTTGAACCGCCGGCCCATTTAGGCAGCACCTTATTCAATGAATGATTTGCATCGAGATAAGATCCATTCAGGCTGTTATTAATCCCGAAATAGATGTTATTTAACGCATCATTCGCCGAGTTGTACTTATCCAATAGCCAGCTGCGTGTCTCCATGGCACTTTTAGTTACGCCCGGCATAGCATCAGGCTGGTCACTACCCTGTTTTAACAAACCCTTCGTTAAATTCGCAGCATCAGACCATCGCCCGTCTTTGATGGCATTCAGCAGTTTTGCGATGGTATCCAGCATTTTCGCCAGCTCACTAAACTGGTGAGTCAGGCTGTCCAGCTCCCACTTCGCCGTCCACGTTTTTGGATCGATACCAAACAGCGCACCAACTTCTTTTGCCAGACCTTTGACGCTTTGCAGTAGCTGATCAATGCCCTTTAACGCAGAGGTGATGCCCGGCTCCCATTCCGCCCAGTTGATTAGACTTTTTCCGCCCTCTTTCCACGTTTTATAGTCGTCGTAGAGTAAGACTAGAGAACCAATGAGCGCCGTTATCATGCCAATCGGCGATGTCAGGAAGGCGCTATTCAGCAACTTCCAAGCCACCAGCAACGCCCCGAAGGAAGCGATCAGCTTCTGCGTTCCGCTGTCGAGATTGTTAAACCACTGGCGGATATCACCGGCCGCCTGAATCAACCGGAAGACTACTCGCCCGATGGCGTCAGCCAGCCAGAGGATACCCTTTACGCCGCGGGTGATGGTGTCTTCGATTTTCGGGAAGTTGTCGAGGGTCTGCTTGCGCAGGTTGTCGATTGAACCCGCCAGACCGTCAGCGAGGTTAGAACCGATTTTATCCCGCGCCATGCCCGCCATCGCGCTGAAATCACGCAGTGATGTCATGAAGCGGTTAGAACTCACGGCGGCCTGATCGGCGTTGAAGCCAATCGCCTTTGCCATGGCTGAATATTCGGCAGTGAAGCCGGTCAGCCCACGGCGCATAGCCATCAACGTATTTTCATCAATGCCAAGCATCTGCGCGTACTGATTGGCGCGGTAGTACGGCATTTTGCTGAGTTGCTGGCCGACGCTGGAGAATACGGCGGACATGTCGCGCATATTGCCGCTTGCGTCCCGCGTCTGGACGCCCAACCGATTCAAGAATCCTTCGGCGCCGGGATTGTTGCGCATAAATCGGGAGAGGCTTTCTAACGAGCCTTGCGCAGCTGCCGCGCTGGAGCCGGTTTGTGATGCTGCGTAGCCGATCGCCTTGATGCCTGCGACCGTTGCGCCGGTGCGCTGCGACGCCCAATACAGGTCGTCCAGACCAGAGGCAATCTTGGCGGTGAAGGCCGTCACCGTCAGCGCGGCACCCTCGACCACGGCAGCCATTTTAAAAACGTTCGCCGTTACACCAGCAATTACGCTGTCGAACTTCTTGGCACCAGCATCATCGATTTGGAAACCGAGGCTGATCAGGAAGTCCTTAATAGTTTCAGCATCCATCGTTATCAGCTCTCCACTGCTCTATCAGTGCCTCGTTGTCAGCGTCCAAATCAAGGCAGTCATTCATAAAGGCGATATCAGCGAGATCGACCGTGCCGTCCTTCAGGTTTGGGTAAGTGATGTACCCCGCCTTAACGGGGCGCATCAGCCAGTCCTCGCCGCCGGGCAGCGCCTCAAGGGTTAATCCGCTGGCGCTTCCTCCGCTCCTTTCGCGGGGAGTTCTCGCAAAAAATTTCCCAGCGAATCACCCACCACGCGCCCCACGATTTGCAGCATGCCGAGCATGTCCAGATCGTCAAACGCCAACTCGCCGCCTGCAAAGACCGGAACCCAGCCTTTATTGTGCTTGCGTTGCGCGACTGCTAAGCAGGGATAGATCACCGCGTTGGCGTCGTCGTCGCTCAAATCAGAAAGCGACTGGGCAATTTTCGGCAGCACCTTTTCCATGATGGTCGCCGCATCACCTTTTGCGGCCAGACCTTTGATTGCCTGAAAATCAGAAAGCATACCGGATAGCACCGGCAGCAATTTACGGGAGACTTTGAACTGATCGAATACGCTCAGCTTAGTGATGCGGTATTGCACACCCTTAATTTCGAATTCCATCGGTTAGAACTCCCCTAACAGTTCGTCAACTTTGCCGCCGTCAAACACCCATGCGACCGTCCCAGCTACTTTCGGGTTATTCCAGTCGGGTTGCTTTTGGAAGGCTGCGGAGCGAATGGTCACTACGTCACCAGACGCCGAGTTGCGGATGACAAAGACGTTATTGCCCCAAAGGGCAGATGACTGACTTTGCGCGTTATAGGCCAAAGACAGTTTTTTATTAACCGGAGAGGTTTTGAGCAGAGTGATGGTTACGGTCCCCGCCTTTCCAGCGTGAAGACTGTGCATGACTTCGCCGTCAGACCCGATGGTCATGGTGTTCTTCGCTTCTGCCATCGCAACGGTGATGCCCTCTTCGGCGTTCTGCGCACCGTAGCCCAAATCAATAATTCCGGTCGGGCCGGTCATGGATGCCGAGACATCCATAAAAGAATAAGCTGCCATTTTTTATCCTTATCGAACGACGTTGATTTGAACGTCTGCGAAGTGAACAGCGCCAGCTAACTTGCAGGCCACCTGAATAACCGGGGCTTTGCGCTTCTCGCGGTCTGCCTGCGCCTGCGTTGCCAATGGGTTGGCGTAAACGTAATAACCTTTGGTCAGCGTATCGCCCGGACTGACTTGCCCAATCGGGCCACCATTCCAGATACCAGGCGCGACCAGCCCGTTAGAAACGGCCTGATCCATCGACTGCTCGACGTTGGTCAGCAATCGAGTTACGCCTGCTTCGGTCTGAGGGATCTTGGTGGTGCTGGTATAAAGCAGGTTGAAGAGGTTGGTCTGGACGAAGTTTTGCAGCCAGTCGAGGCCATGGCGCTCATCGAAGAAATCGCCGTTAGACATCACGCCCTGCTGAATGATTGCCGTGTCGTTCTGGTAGTAAACGAATACGTTGGCATCCTTCGCGTCAATGGCATTGGCCTGTGAAACGGTCAGCGTTTCATAGGTGACGGTAGGCTCCTGCTTGAATTTCAACGTAATGGTGGTGTTGTTACCGTTGAAATTCACTGTAAACGCCCGACCGAATGCCGACAGCGCGGCGTATTTGCTTGATGAGGAATACTGGCAGAACGTGCGACCATAGCTCCCCGTCTTTAGCTTCGACGCCAGATCGGTTGTGGTCGCCGCCACCAGCGTATTCGGATCTTGCGTGGTAATCGCAAAAATACGGGAAACGCTCGCCGATTCAATGGCGGTCGCCACGGAAAGCACGTCAGCATCCGGCAGAGCAGCAGAATCAGCAACGCCCAGCCCATACCAGTTTGTGAACTGCAAAGCAGCGTTAACAGCCTGCAATAGCGTTTCAGGCGTCCCCGTCTCGGCTGCGGCGATCGTCTTGGCCCAGCGGCCTACGTAAACCTGCGTCGGCGCAGGCTTCTGAGAGAAGAAGACGGTTGCCGCTTTGTATTCTTCGCTGGTGATGCCGAAGTCGGTACCGATATCCTCAGCGCTGGCGTAAAGGCGAATGCGCTCGGAGACTGGAATAACCTCGGACGAGCCGAGGATCAGCAGAGCGCCGAAGTTGCGCCCCGTTGCCGCCGTCGGCGACATGATGACGTCCACTTGGACGACATTAGAAACAGGTAAGCCCTGTGGCATGGTTTAATCTCCGAAAAAGGAAACGGATGCATCGAGGATGGATTTGATTCCGTAGGTGCGGACCAGCTTGCGACGCAAGTAAATGGTAATGTCATAGCGCCGCACCCACTGGTTATTAATCAGCTCTGGCGCGGGGGTTAGCTTGGTATATGTGCCAAGGGAAAGGCCGATTTCATTCAGTTGGGCGTTGTTCTGCGACACCATCAACCCGTCACGAAACTGCTTGGCAATACTTTGGCTATTCGGCCCGTAGAACGAGGCCAGACACTCGATTTGTTCATGCTTCCACATCTCAGCGGAATCATCGGTTTGGTTTTGAAAGGCCGGATTGGCATCATCATCAGTCACCATAATTCCAAGCGCACACCAGTTCGCATCCTGCGGCGGCATCGCGGCCTGTGTTGGCGTCCAGCGGGGGCGAACCATTCCGGCGGGCAAGCCTGATAATCCCCTCAGCCACTTATTAAGCTTTCGCTCGAGCACTTCGTCATCGTCAGGGGGATTGCCGGTAGGCGTCAGCCAATCCGGCGCTGTGGTGTCATTGCTCAATAGGCGTTCCTCCGTCAAACGGCTGCAACTCGCAGTGCGCCTGAACAAACCCCGCGCCATATGCCGTATAGGGATCAACGAATGTCACGCGATAGTCGCGATTCTGGTAGGTCACGATGTCTGCGTCTCGTCCGGTCTGGCCCTGCGTCAGCCGCTCAGTAGTGACGATAAGGATCGCTCCATTAACGACCTGCCCAGCCTGCATGCGCCGCGCTTCGAGTGAACGGTCAACCGTCACCACGCCTGCAAAAGTGGTTTTCGATTGCGCGTTATTGGCGAAGCCATCGTCATCAACGGTCTGAACGTTCCGCGTCACAACCAGCGAGAAGTCGGCGAAGTCTGGATCAAAGAGAATCTCGGTCACGTCAAGATTTGGCATTTTTGTTCCTCACGACATATGTTATGGCGCGCCGGTACTGGCCTTCATCAATCAGTGGCCGAGCATTCGCATTGTCCGGTGCGTTGCCCGCTGCCCGGCTGGCAAGCTCTTTAGCGGCCCCTTTACGCCCGCGTGCTGCACGCGCTTTAAGCGTACTTTCTGCGAGGGGGGTAAAGCCGGTAATGGTCATGTAACGCTTGACGCCATCAGCCGCGATAGTGCCTGCGGAGTTAAGCGCCTGTTCAGCAGCACCGACATTCCCATCCAGCGCAGCAATAGCGGCCTTCTTCATCTGCTCGACCGTCTGAGCCTGTACAGATTCGACGCCGGGCTGGAGGTGAGGACGCGCCGGAATGTTATTAGCCGGCGACCCTTTTTCGTTGATGTAGCCGATTGCAGCGTTACCAATGTCTGACTTTACGCCCTCTTCTGGTTCACGCTGATCTGCCTCCGCTGGAATGCCCACCAGCACATCCCGCCCGACCATTTCTAAAAGCGCGGAGAGAACATCCCGGCTTTTATCTGCCCGCACCGTCAGCCCGCTTTTCATAGCTGTATACCGCCAAAGCCAAACATTGAGATGTATTGCCAGAACTCCGAACCGTAGCGGGTGTTGTTCCAGAACTTCGCGTCAGGGTCTAACGTGGCGCTGGTGTCATAGCTCATGCTGACCTTGTCAACGGACTTTGAGGTCAAGATCCCGCTATTACTACCGCCCGCGCCACCAACCTGAGCAGACCGCTCATCGGCCGAGTTAAGCGCCAGATAGTGCGCGACGAAAAGCTCGACGATATAGGGGAACAAATCCCCTTTATCGGACCCATCAATCAGTAAATCAGCGAGGTTGAGGCGGAATTGAATGGTTGCGTCGGGGTATTTGGTTACATCGGAGAACTGAGGAAAGTCGCGGCGGAAATCACTTATCGTCGGTAGATTTCGGTTTCTTGCCATCGTTGGTTTCCTCAACTACGGGCTTTTGCAATTCTGCCAGCTGCGCGGTCAGGATTGCGATCTGCTGGTCTTTTTGTTCCCCGGCAGTCTGCAACTCTGTAATAGTGCCGTCCTTATCTGCCAGCTGCGCGGTCAGGCTGTCGATTTCCGACTGAAACGCAGCAGCATCAGACGCAGCCTTTGCCTTGCCGGTTACTTCAGCGTGGGCAACAACGAACCAGTGATCAGCCACCTTGTCGTCAACCGTGTGCTCGCCAAGCTCGAAGCGCAGGCTTGAGCCGTCTTCAAAGTTGAAGTTGAACGGCGTATGCACCCGGATAATTTTCTTAGCCATTTAAATCTCCTGTAAGCCCCTTGCGGGGCTTGAGTGGGTTAGATGCCGTCCAGATACGCCATGGTTTCAGGGTACGGTGATTCGACTGCGCCCAGCTTGCCGTAGTAGGTGGTCAGCTGGAAAATGCCGCGATACTGGATAGGCACGTTTTGCAGAGGGACCATCGGGAAGCGAACGTATTTTTTATCGTTGGTGTAGGCCACCATGCGGTCAGTACCGCCAACGCCCGCGCCTTCCAGCCATTTCACCGCGTAGATATTCAGCGGCACGCCGTTCTGATGGTAGGCAATGGTGTTCATTTGCAGGTAGGTAAGCAGTGACTGATTACCAGCATCAGACACGACACGCTGAGCCAGAAGCGCAAAGGCTTTTGGCGGCAGGCGCAGGTCGCGCGGCACCAAGGTGTATCCGGATGCCAACCAAGCGTCTGAGAGGATCATGTTGATGGAATCCAAGATTTCCTGATTGGTTGAACTAGCCCATGCCTTAGTTGCGTTACCCAGCGATACGCCGTTGTAGTTGAACAGGCCTTTCACACCCAGTTGGGTATCACCGCGATAAACCTGCTCGTCGGTGTCCATGTTCCATTTGAGCTGCATGCCATCGTACTTCTGCGCGTCAACTGGTCGGCCAACTTGCGCGGCGGCTGCCAGTTCAACAACGGTCCATCCAAGTTCCATCCCCCATAAACTCAGCGGGAAGCCTTTTTTATCGATATCAAGGCTGATACCGGCAATGGCCGTGGAGTCCTTACCGATCCAGTTTTTACCGTTCGGGTTTGGCGTACCGGCCGCAGCGAACGAGCTGTTTGTGAATGAGCTGATGTCATCAGCGATTGATACGTCTTCGCGCAGCTGGATATCACGCGACCAGGTGTAACCCACCAGTGGAAGGTTCAGCGTCTGATCGAGGCGCTCAAGCTCGCCAACCAGATACGCACCGGTGCTATCAACGGTTGCTTGGTCAAAAGTAAACATATTTAGCTGCTCTCTTAGATGTTGTATGCGATTTCGGCATTGCCTAAAGCATCGCCAGCACCGGTGAATGTTGCGTTAGGCAGCACGACGGTTTCGTCGGTAATTGCGGCCCCCAGAATTGCGCCCAGCGGACTGGCATCGGTCGGATTGGCATTGCGCACGTAAACCGGCGCGCCTTTCGTCAGGTTTACCGCCGTGCCGCCGATGTTCACGGTCATGTAACCGCGCTTCATCACGTCGCCAGTAAAGTTACCGTTGCCACCAATCTGACGAACCAGATCAGGCGTTGAGGTGGTTGGATAAGGGCGGACATAGAGGCCTGTAATAACGGTCGCTACGTCTGCGGCAGCCAGCGGCACGAACTTACCGTCAGCGCTGTCCTTACCTGCCAAGCCGTAGAAGCTGAAGGTATTCGCAGCATTGAGGATAACCGGCTCGGTGGTCAGGTCTTGCGGGCGTGAGATAGCCCCGGCGATGCCTACTGGCATCCGGTAAAGTAATGATGGCATTGGGTTACCTTATTTTTTCCAGTGAGCTGCGAAAGCCGCGTTAAGAGCAGCCGGAGAATTTTTGTTAGAGGTGTCGAAGGCGCTGATGCGGGTAGTATTTACAACCGCATTGTTGCGGGCCTTGGCGATTTCACTGGCAGAGACAAAGGCCGCGTCGAGTGTCGCTTTCGGCATTTTGGCGAAGTCCGGCGACGTGCCGACCAGCGGGGAAAGAAGTGCATAGCCCTCAGTCGTTTTAAAAGCCGCGTCCATTACTGAGCGCTTGAACGAGCCGAGTTTCCCGCCTTCCGGCAATTTAACGCCCGGCATGATGAGGTCCGCGCGAGAAATGACGCCCTGAGCGTAAGCAGCATCAGTCGTCATTTTCTTCTTCTCTTCTACTTCGTCCGGGTCGTCGGAGTCAGTGGTCGCCGCGGCTGGATTAATCAACTGCTGGACAAGCAGTGTCAGCGCATCGACCTTCTTCTCCAGCTCGCCGACAGACGTCGCTCCGCCTTCGCCGTCTTCGTCAGTCGTCAGGCCACCCAAGTCTTTCTCAGGCGGTAGCGGCTGCGCGGGGTTAATGGTGATGTTTACTGCGCGAGCCAAATCAAGGCTAGGCTCGATCAGCTCATCGGGCGCGTTATTCACTAAATCAGCCAAACCGTCGGCATCTTTAGTTTTAATCGCTCGTTTCAGCTGGCTAAACCAGCCCTGATTTTTGGTTGTCATGAATCTGCTATCTCCGATTGAACAACGAATGCCTGCGCGACCGTTTGGAACGCTCGCACAGTGGTTACCGATAATGGTGTGTTGCCGTGCCTTTCCGGGTCCGCTTTGCTCATACTCGGCGTCGTAGCCCATCGAGATCTGGTCTTGCCCATCCATTACTTTTCGAATGCCTTCGGCGGTCTTGATGTGAATGTCGCCGAGCATTAAATCTGACTGGTCGCCAGCGCCGCGCCGGACGTTTTGAATATGGCCGTGCGCGAAGTCTTTCCAGTTACCCGGATTAACCATTTCGCTGGGGTGACCAAGGGTGAAGGCCATGCCCTCGAAGGAAGCGAGCGTTTCCGGCCGGAATACCTCGTCAGCATCACGGGTGACGACGATCTCGCCATCCCCATCGCCGACCAGACCGTCTAACTCGCTTTCGTGGTAAACCTGAGAGCCAGTGCGGGCGATTGGCACGTCTTTGCAGAGTAGAGAGCCGTCGGCCATTTCAAAGCGGGTATTGCCTAGGCGGGTGGTATAGAAATATTGCATCTTTAAGCCTTAGTTCTAACCCGCACTGATTTACCATCGACCGAGGCAATGCGCATTCCGTCGAGGGTTTGCTGTGCGTTAGAAGCAAAGATATTGGAATGAGGAAGCACCACCTCTGGATAGCAGCGGCAGTTAGGGAACTGGCCCGCGTGGCCGGTCATGCCATCCAGCGTCGGTGGCGAATCCCAGCGAACATATTTACCGTTCATCTTGGCGTGAGACGGTCGGACGTCACCATCGTCTGAAGTGCGCCAGATATACCCCTCAGAACCGATCGCAACCGAGCGGGCCTGAGTGATTGCCGTGGAAGCCCGCCCAACTTCGGTACGGGCTATCAGGCGCGCTCGCGTGGCTGCCACCTCCCCAGTACGCATGATTTCTTTTTGCAGCTCGGTTGAGCGCTTACCTGACACCACGGCTTCAATCGCCTGGTTGTGAATGTCGTAAACGCGGTCGGCAGCCTCGAGCGGGAGGGATTTAAAGAGTTTTATTTGCTCAGACATCATGCTTCGAACAACCGAACCCGTGCTGCTGTCCATGATGTCGCGCAGACCAGCAGAGATTGCCTGTGACCTGTCACGCCACATCGCATCATCCGAGATTTTCAGCGTTTCAATCAGGCGCGCAGAAACTGACTCGGCCCATGGTTCGATCAGGTCGGCGTAACGTTCCAGCCGGTCCATGATGTCGGTAACGCTATCATTGGAACCATCGTAAGAACCCTCGACGATTGCTCCGACTGCCTGCGCTATCTGTCGTAATTGTGTTCCGAGTTGGCGCTCCGCCCGCTTTAAGTTGGGCGGCTTGGACATCATCGAGGTCTTTCTCGCTCGGCGGCGGGAGATCGCTGGCATTATCAATATCCTCGTCACTTATGGTTCCACCCAAACCGGTTACGCGTGACGTCTCTTGCAGATGTTGAGCGCCTGCCTTCTCGGTCATCAGTCCGGCGTCCACGGCTTTCACAGTAGCGTCAACAACCTTGTTGGCCGTTTCTGCGCGCTCGCCGTCAGGCGTCTGCCACAGCTCGTTGAACTCGAAGGAGAAGTCGTCGGGCAGTGGCGTTGAGTACATGCTCATGTGCAGCACGGCAAAAAGCTTGCGCACAGGACGGCGCAGCTTTCTTTCCTGCTGAGTGGATACGTTGTCGTAATAGTTGGCGAGGTCAGTGTCACCGGTTGAGAATCCGGCCGGTGATTGGCCGAACAGCCGGACAAGAGGAATGCCGTACGCGCCGGCTACTTGCTGCCCGAACTGCGCCAGCACGTCGCTTAGCCCGGCGAACGCATACGAATGGGCCTCGAACTTGTCCTTGGCGTCCATGATCGTCATGCCTTCGCTACTCTGGTACTGGCGGATCATGTCCATGTGCGCCATCAGCGCCTTAAAGGCTGGGTTGTCTTTACCCATGGCAAGCAGGCCGCGAAGCCCTTCAATGCTGTACGTGCGAAGGTGCGCTTTGTAAATCAGCTGGGCCACGCCAGTCGTCGCGGAGTCGAACGCCAGAAGGCGATCAAAACAGCGCTCAATAACTGACATCCCCCAGTCGTTTTCGGTCAGGCGCTGCTGATATGGCAACGCGACACCATCAAAACGAATTAGCCGCGAGTGGTGGATCTTCCACGGCGGGATGCCAGTTGCAGACGTCACGACGCGGTAAAACTCAGGCATGCCAAAGTCCGGCCCGATATCTTTGACGCGCTGCTCGGTCGCTGCGTTGAGCATCCAGCGGTCCATCACCATGATGCCTTTGAAGGAATCCTTCGCGATTGCCTCGATGCGTAGCGGCGTCGAATAGTTCTGCCCGTCAATCAGGATCACGCCGACCGCGCCGCCGTATAACCGCGCCCATTTCAGCGTGTCGTTCAGCGCCTCCCACAGCCCCATTTCATCCCAAGCGTTGTCTAGCTGCTTCTTGCGGCCGTCTTCCAGCTTTGAGGTGATGGTGATGCCCTTGCGGGTCATGTCGTCAGGAACGGCATCAACGCCAACGCCGACGAGCCATGATGAGCGGTAAGCCTGCTCGACCAGCAGCCGGTTACGCGACGTCCAGTTATTCTTGTAGGTGCTGGCGCCCGACTGGTTCGACTCGTTCAGGCCCAGCCGGGCAACAAAGTTTTCGTAGCTGTCGTGGGTCGGGATGCTTATCGACTCGACAGATTGTGTTTGTGACATGTTCAGCCTCTGCCAAGTTTCGCCCACGTGCCAAGGCCGTCCGCGCTGGTGATGTAGCCATCAAGGCCATATCGCACGGCATCCCAGCAGTGGTTGTGTTTATCGAGGATGATCGGGAGGATTTCCCCGGTCAGCCGGTCGGTTTTGTAGGAGTAGAGGCGCGCCTCGTCGATCATGTGCTTACAGCGCTCATGGATGACTATCGTTTCGAAGCTGCGAAGGTAAGTGATGCCGTCTTCCACGCTGCCGGGCCATTTCGACGCGGCGTCGATGTTGAAGCCTTGCTGTCCGATGTAGCTGATTGTCTCCGGTCGGCTGTTATCGCCATGAATGGGCCACTTGCGCGCTTCGGGGATTGAGTCGTAGAACTGGGCCATTTGAACCAGCTCGACGCCCACGCCGTAAGCCTCGTACTCGATATACAGTGAGTTATCGAGCATAAAGCAACGGATGAGCGTGGAAGGGTCTTGCGAGAAACCGAAGTCAGCGCCAAAGAAGAGTCGATCTGCCTGAAGGTACAAATCATCGGGAAACGCTTCGACGCGGTACTTGCCTGAGAAGATAACCGCCTCGCTAATCGCGCGCGGCAAACCGAGCCAAATATGCTCGTATGCCTCGTAATCGATGCGCTTGCAGTACTCCATTTCCTGCCGCAGAACGTCAGGGAAGAAGGCATTATCCGGATAGTTGACCTGACGGATGATAGCTCCACCGTCCGGCGGGTCTTCTTCGTGGCGCTTCATCAACATGTACGTTGGATCGGTCGCCTCGCGCGGGTTATAGGAAACCCAAACTTCTGACTTATTGGCGCGAACGGTCGGGCCGAGGGTGTCCCAGCTGTCTTGCGATACCGTCTGCGCCTCTTCCACCCAGCAAATCTTGATGCCGTACATCGACTTGATGCTCTGGATGTTGTTACGCAGGCCTTTAAAAGCAAAACGGGTGCCGTTACGCCCCTCGATTTCGTTGTTTTTTACCTTGTAGAAGTGAGCAAGGCCGAGCGCATGGATCTCAGCGTCCAGCAGCGCCAGCACAGAATCGTTAATAGAGTTTTGGAACTCACGCGCGCAGAGGATGATCATCGGCTCAATCGCGCCCTGAATGACCAGAGAACGCGCAATTTCTACCGATTTACCGCCACCACGGCCGCCGTACATCCAGCGCCAGCGCACGGAACCTATCGGCGCGTCGTAAAGTACATCTGTCGCCCAGTCACTACTAAAGGCGTACAGAACACCGTCAATTATGACTGGGCTATCGTTTTTCCCGCGCGTAGCTTCTCCATGTGAGAAGCCCACACGTCACTCGGGCAATTAGCCGGAGTAACGATGCAAACTTTGCCGTAACTCAGGCCCGCCAAATCGACATTGACCTCAGTCTTACTGGCCGCCATATCGATGCCGGTAAGCTGTGCGGCGTTCTTAACGTTTGGCGCAACCTGTCCAAACTTCTTATCGACTAATGCCTGCTGGGCCGATTTATAAGAAAGCTCTGCCAGATCCTTCGCGTCGAACGTTACGAGCAATGCAGCTTCTTGTCTCAGCTCGCGGATACGGCGGCGAACGTCTGGCCGCTTGAGCAGAATCGGGGCTTGAGTGTCAGCTCGCGTCGGTGAGTAGCCCGCGCAGATTGCGGCTTCTTTTTGGGTCATGCCGCGCGCAATGTTCTGCGCAAATTGTTCGTGCTGCGGCTTTAGAACACCCTCGTTTTCCGGCGGTTCTTCCTGCGCAGAGCTGGCGCTTGCTGCGCGGTCGTCATCTAGTGGCGTCTGCTTTTGTGCAGTTTTGCGCAATTCTTTGTGCGCAGTTTTTTGCGCAGAAGGTTTTTTGATGTACCTGCGCGCAGAGGTGTAATTTAAACCTTGCGCTTCACACCATTCTTTAGGGGAGATTCCAGTACTGGCATGATCGGCGAGAAACTGGTTTTGCAGCACTCCCCAATCTGGTTTTGCCATATAATTAATCTCTTCTTAAACCTATTGGAAAATATCAATGACCTCTCTTCATCTGCAAGTAGCCTCATCAGTCATAGGATTCATCGGGACACTAATAATGTTTTTTAATGCCTATAATCTAAAACCTACTGAGGGGGCAGTTTGGGGAAGTGCAGAGGTTGATGAGTACAATAAGAAAATCGAACGCGACAATAAGAGAATCACCATTATGCAGAGGCTCGGAATGGGGTTGCTTACTCTAAGTTTCTTTTGCCAAGGAATTTCATTCACCCTTTCTTGACGAAGTCGCTTTTCTTCTTTTACTCAGAAATAAAAAAACCGCCCTGAGGCGGTTTATACGTATCTTGTATCGTTAAACCAAATCACCAATAAATTTAGCTCTTACGGATAATTGCGCCTGCGGCACACCGTTAACTTCTCCCTTAAGACTATATCCACCATCCAGTTCGGCAATAACAAGATTCATGGTGAAATTATTTAAGCCCGGAAAAACATTAACAGCTTTGGCATCGTGCTGTGTGACACTCAAATCCAATCTTTGGCCTTGAACCTTCCCGCGATACGTGAAGCCAAAGTCTCCGCCATTAACCGAGCCATTTTTTACGACAACAGTACCGCTGCCGACATCTTGATGATTGCTGTGGAATATAACGAAATAAATACCGTCTTTCATGTTTGTTCCTTTGAATTTCGGCGCACCTAAAATTGGGTGCTTTTTATACATTGCTCCACTAGGATCAGTTTTCAACCATTTAGGCTAAAAATATTTCCATAAATTCCAAAAGGAAACAAAAAGTAAATTTCAAAGTAGTTATTTACAGGTACTTTTGCTTAAGCGCCACCAGTTCGGCCTCTGCCTCTTCGCCGAGAACGGCCAAGCCGTGCACCACGAAATTCACAAACTCATCATCGCGCGCCTTGAGCGCTTCCAGCGGTGATAGTGGCTTGACAGGTTCTGCCACAGCGATTGGCGCTGCTGGCGCAGGCTGCTGCTGGTTCACATCTGGAATGGTTGAGGTAACAGGTGTGTGATTGATTGGCTGGTCTTGCAGTGGTTCGGACATGGTTACTACCTCTGGTGTTTTTATTTCGGCGGCTGCCGGTTTGAAATAGATGCTTTTCAGCCATGCGAGAAAGCGATTAATCATTTCTGTCTGGCCTCTTCAATTTGACGAATTCCAGCGAGTTGGCTGTTCGCCTGGTCAATCAAGGTAAGCAGCGGGTCAATCCACAAAACCGCCTGGCAGTAAGTTATTCGGCGGGAGGTAGTGGCACTAACAGCGGCTGCAATAGGCTGGCCGGTATCGGGGTGCATTGCACTGGCACGTAAACGGTCCGCGTAGTCGTACAGGCTGTTAGCAATGTCAGCAGGGATAGGCAGAGCGCAAGTCGGCTCGCTCTTGAGAATCGTTCGATATTCAATTTCACGCTCCTGACTCTTGCCCGTTATCTGCACGGCGTATTGTTGCGCGGCGCTGGCTATTTGGTTTGAGCGCTGGAAGTTAAACGCCTGCGTGGCCACTACTTGTGCCTGTACGGCGTTATCGCTTTGCAGCTGGCTAACCTTGCCTTTCGCCTCTACAGAAACGCCATAAAAATGGAACGCCAGTGCCAGCAGTAGGCCAATCAGCGCAAGGATAATCAACGTTGCTATCACGGCAGCTTTATTAACCATCAAGCCCCCAGCATGTCAGCTCGCTCTCTTGGTCGCGGCGCTCGATCTGGCCGAAACAGTTATTCGCGCGGACGTTGCAGTCTTTGCCGCCATCCCGCACCCAGCGCTTTATCTCGGCGCATGCCCCGCGGCGGTCGCCAGCATTTAGCTTGCGGTAGAACGTGGATGGGAAACATTTGCCGGGGCCGATGTTGTAAGGGCAAAAGGAGGCGATCCCGGCAATTTGCGGCGCCGTGAGCGGTACGTGGACATTCTTCTCCACCCACGCAATCGCGGCATTTTGCTCAATCTGGTTCACCTGTTCGCATTGCTGCGCAGTAAGTCGCATGCCCTGCGTTACTGGCTTGCCGTCAACGCGCGTGGCACCGCGACAGATTGTCCAGATGCCTTTGCCATCCTGATAGGAGTTGAGGCGATTACCTTCTTTCTCGTCGAGGAACTGGCTGAGGATCGCCGAGGCGCTGGCACCCGAGATGATGAGCGCGATCACGGCCTTGCTGAGTTTGCTTTTAACACCAGGCGAAACGGCCATTACTCACCGCCTAGCGCGCGGGCGCGCCTGCGGTCTTCTTTGATTTTGAAATAGAGGTTGGTCATATACGTCAGCACCGCAACGCTGATGCCCGCCAGCACGCCGATAGCATTCCACTGATCCGGACTAAATGTGTTTAACAGGCCGTTCAGGACGCTACCCGCCGATGCTCCGTATGCAACGCCAGTAGTTAATTTGTCCATTTTCATAGTCTCCCCCTCCGGGTTTCCGGTTGGGTGCGTAGTCGGTAGGTATTTAGCGCCGCAGTCGATTGGCGGGAATGGTGAGATAGGTGCTGATTGACTGGGCGCTAAAACGAGAAAGGGCTGCCAGTTTGGCAGCCCTAGAAACGCGAAAGCCCCGGCGAGTGCCGAGACTTAAATGTGTTGTGGGTATTAAAATCCCATCGTTAGGCGAAATCTATAACACTTTTGGCAACTTTGCAAGCATCGTGAATGCAAAATAACCGATAAACGGCCATCAAGCAGCTATCGTGCCACCACTTGTTATTTTCATAAACTGCCAGTCAGCGTGTGACTCTTCCGCATCGCAGTGGCTGATAAGTTGGTCATAAAAAGGCTTCCAGTTAAGCGACCATGTGCGCTGTGGTAAATCGGGAAGCAGCGCATTAATGGCGCGATAGGTGCGCGAAGATGGTGATGCTTTCAGGCCGGTACCATGGCAGCGCGGGCAATCCCTTTCGCTAGGCTCGCTTATCTGCCCCTCAGCCTTGCCCATGAGCGCATAATCGCAAATCAAGCCTCCGCCATTAGCGAGAGCAATTGGAGCTACTTTCCGGCGCCCTTTGCATTGAGGGCATCGCGCGTGAGGATCGTCAGCGGTGCGGCAGTAAACATCAACTGCTTGCCCGCACATGATCAGCATGGCCTTTGCCATCTGCCGCCCTGCCACTTTCCCGATTGACTTCGGCGCTATCCGTAATGCCACTACAGCAAGAAGCTTGATTGCCTTATCCCTGCTCTCTTGGTCCTTCATGTGCTTGGCAAAGAACAGCGCAAACCCAAGCTCTGCTCGGGACTGGGCCATTCCCAGTGCAGCCATTACATCGGTACCTGTCAGCGCCGCAGATGCTGTCGCGCGAGATGAATCGCTAATCATCAGGCTTTTCGGGGAAAAATGTTTAACAGCTGCTTCAAGATTCATCTAATTTCTCCAATGATTATCTGACCGGATTCACCCCAAACCTTTGTTACTCGACCGTCCCAAATTCGGCAGTCATCTTCGAAAATCGCATCGAGCAACGCTTTTTCCAGATTGTCTTTATCGGGCTTTTGCTGATGCGGCTTGCCCGCCATGTCAGCCTTTTTCTTTTTGCTCCAACTGACGGGCATCGGCAAAACAAACGTGACGTGCCAGCCACTCTCAGGCAATGAGATCCCCTTGAGCCGCACCTCATCGCAAAACGCGCGGTACCTGAGCACAGGCGGGCGCTGCGCCCAGCGGTCACGCTGGGTCATGCGAGGCTTTGGGATTGGCGTTATCACGTATGTTTTCATCATGCTTCCTTTTTGTGCATCAGCTGTTTGAGCCAGTTAACGCCCATAGGGGCGACCACCAAGAGGCCGCCGGAGCATGCAACAAAGCCCACCACGGCAAAGAATCGAATTAGCGTCTCGAGCATTTAGGCCACCTGCTGATTTCTAAGTTGTTGGTATTCGCAGCGCGCGGGGATTGTCAGGCGAAAGTTGCGCTGATGGGCCCACGAATCGACCTGCTCGAGATACAGCGTCATTTCGCCGGTATCGAGCAATTTGGTGGACTTCACGTAGCGCGTTTCGCCCATGACGGTTATCGCCTTTGGCGGGCAATACAGGTCTTTGAGGTATTCATGCAGCTGCTCGGCAGTGAACTTGCCTTTTCCGGCCCGCGCCACTTGGCTGGCGATCTCGCCATTCCATTTCCACAGCAGCGCGTTCTGGCTCAGCGAGCGCTTATCGCGCCATTCAACGATGCTGACGCGGTAGCGCTTGCCGGACGCAACCAGCTCTTTGAGAACTGGCCAGAGCTGCGCTTTCGTCGTTTCGTGCAGGCAGAAGTCATCCATCAGATATTCCTCTTCGCGTAGGTGCGTTGTGACGCCGCCGGCTGAGGGCGAACCTTGCAGATCTCAGCAGCGCGCACTTGGTCGGTCGGCATGAAGTGGCCGTTTCTGAATTCTTGGTAAACGGTACCGAGTTCACCAAAGCGGTTTTTGGTCACGATGATTTCAGCGAATGGCGCCGCCGGGCTGTCCGGCTCGTAAACACCTTCGCGGTACAGCATGTAAATTCCGTCCGCGTCCTGCTCGATTGAGCCGCCGTCACGCAGGTCTGAGTTGACCGGGCGTTTCTGCCCCTTTGGTCGGCTCTCAACGTCACGGTTGAGCTGGCTCAGCGATAGGACGGGCGTTTTCAGCTCTTTCGCCATTCGCTTCAGGCTGCCGGAGATATGGGCAATAGCGAGGTCGTTACGCTCGGCGCGAGGCTTTTTAATCAGGCCAAGGTAGTCGGCCATGATCAACGATAGGTTTGGGTGCTTACGCTTAAGGCGCTCGGCAATAGCCCTGATCTGCTCGACGGTAAGGTTTGACGCGTCAACAACCCACACTTGCAGCCCTTGCAGGCGGCTAATGCCCATGGAGATCCGTGCCCAGTCTTCGTCGTTCATGCGAGAAGGCTTACGCAGTGACGAAACTGGCATGTTGGACGCACCAGCTAACTGGCGTTCGATAACCTGCTGGGCGCTCATTTCCATGGAGAAAATCAGAACACCGCGCGGGAGGTCTTCCTCGCCAATGCGAACAGTGCTCTCAGCGACGCCCTCGGCAACCTTCATCGCAAACTCGGTTTTGCCCATTCCCGGACGCGCAGCCACCACGATCAAATCCTCGTTGTTCAGGCCGCCAGTAATTTCGTCCAGCTCAGCAATGCCCGTTTTTAGCGTGTCGGACTCTTCGCCGTTCAGCAGGCGGTGTTCAAGCAGCTCGCCATACGAACCCAGCAACTCATCGATGTGAACTGGCTGGACCTCATCGTGCGAACGGTTGATGTTCATCACTTGGCTGACGAATTCCTGAATCGTGTCGATCGCTCGTTCGTGGTTGTTCGACGTGGTGATCTGGTCGTAATAGGTTTCCATGAGCCGCTGGAACTGGCGGATCTGCGAGAACTCGCCCACGATGCGCGCATAGCCTTTAAGGTTCGCCGCCGACGGGCATTTGCGCATGGTTTCCATGACGTTGGCGAAGTGCTCTTCCCCCATTGCTTCGGCAATCATCAGCGCGTCGATCAGGCCACGGTTATTCGCTTGGCGCTTAATCTCTTTGAACGTCTCACGGTAGAACGGCACGCTGAACGAATCAGCCTCGAGCGTAGCCAGAACATCGCCAGCGTCGGGGGTGAGTCCGCTCACCATCAGGCCACCGATCACACTCGCTTCAATTTCTTGATTGATCACAGAGTCCCCTCCTTCACGTTACGAAGGGTTTCAGGCTTCATCAGATAATCGAAATTAGCGCGCCAGCCGAGGCCGTCAGGGCCACCGAAGTGGAATTCCCGCGCATCGGTAAGGAATGCCTCGAAGTACGCTCTAAAGCCGTCTACGGTCTGTTTAGCGAGGTGGCAGGCTAATTCGCGAATCGCCAGCTCACGGTCGCGGTAAAGCTCAGCTGGCGCCATCCGTCCGTCGGTGACAGCGTTGTAGACGTCAATGACTGCCTGGCAGTCGATATCAACGCAGGTTTTCTGCCAAGCTTCTGCGTCGGACAGGTAACCGTCGAAGCGATTAACACGGCAGATGTTCATCGGCTTGGCAACGGTGTTATTTCGGCGCTTCCAAGTGCGAACTACCCAGCGAACGACCAACTGCAAGTCTTGCAGGGTGTAGGCGCTGCGGGACTTGGTTTCGGTCAGCAGCACGGCGAATGGTTCGGCAGAACGGCAACTGCCATCTGTCAGCTCGTTGTAATACTCCAGAGCCTGTTTTGCTTCTGCCAGAACGTGTTCTGAAAATTCCTTCCCGGTTTCCCCCTTGGGGGCTTTAGGGGGATCTGTTTTTACTGTCTTTGGAATAATGTCTTTGGTGTCCCCCTGTTTTGAGGGATAACGCTCCCCTAAATTGAGGGATTTTTTATCCCCTGTTTTGAGGGATAATCCCTCGTTTTGAGGGATAACCCACTGGGAGACATTTTTGTTAGGGCCAAACTGGCGCCCTTGCTGAAGAAGAACATTCATTTCAACCAGTTGTAGCTTTGCTTCGTTACAACGCTTCACAGGGAGACGTGCTATCTCAGAAATCTGAGAATCACTGATCCGGTCCATTTTTTTATTCCAGCCATAAGTCAGCCTTAAAACGGCCAGTAGCACTTTGAATTGACGCTTGGTTAAATCCGCGCCTGCATATTCTTCCACGAGCATATTTGCCAGCCGGAAATACCCATCTTCGGTATCAGCCACGCGACGCTCCTCGCGCTCTTCTTTAGCGCGAAATTGAAGTATTTCAGCGGTGCTATTCATCTGCCTTTTCCTCATGCTGCGCCTGCACCTTGCGCCATTCGGCGGCAAAGCGTTGCTGGAAAGCTTTAGGCGCAGCGCCGATAGGATCGGCAGGCCGGACAAAGTCATAGCGGGTATATTCTCGGGGTTGCGCTGGGCGCTTGTTCTTGTGCATAATGGTTAAAACCTCAGTGGTTTTGAGAAGTGACGGCCGTACTGTTCCCGCAGTGCGGCTTTTTTTTGGCTTAACGAAACCATCCCCCACCTCAATTGAATCCTATTGGCTCAGGCCGCATGCGCTCAGCCTTCATGCCTATCTCAGCCAGCGTCTCCATCGAGAACAGATAATCCCGGCGCACCAAGACAGCTTCAGGAGGCGCGAGCTGTAAACCGAGCGCTGCAAGCAACTTGCAGAACTGCTCAATATGGCCAGCCTTCCAGCGGCTCAGCGTCGATTCGTCCATCCCGATTTCATCAGCGATAGGTTTTTGCCCATGCAGTTGAAGCTGGCGAAGAACGAGCTGTTCCATGTCACGCGGCTTGAGTTTTGGTAGCTCTGAATTGCGCGTTATTGCGTTTGTTTCCACTTATCATCTCCTTGTTTGTTGAGCACATGCGGTGTCAGCTAGCAGCCAATAAATCAGCCAAATCAGGCCGAATTTCGTCTGCTTTAACTTCGCCTTCGGTGGCTTTTACGATTCGCATTACATAGCGCGCATCAATGCCTCCACCGTGAAGCCATCGCCAAACAGTTGGCTGCTTAACACCACAAAGAGAGGCGAGCTTTTGCTGACTGCCGGTAATGCTTACGGCTTTCTTAATAGCTTCGTTCATAAGTTTATCCTTAAAGGTATAATTCGATCTGGATAATAGCAATGAGTATACGCATTGACAATAGCAATGTGAATTTGACGAGAAATACGTCTAGCTATAAGTTGCTGGCTATGAAAACTACGCTTGCAGACCGCTTAACAAGAGCGATGGCTCTTCGCGACAATATGACTCAGGCCGCCTTAGCTGAAGCTTCAGGCGTGGCACAACCCACCATTTGGAGGCTTACTAAAGGCGTTTCAAAAACTAGCGGCAAGTTAGTCGATATAGCCAATGCTTTAGGTGTCAATGCTGACTGGCTAGCTAATGGCGTTGGTGATATGGAAGGGGGTAGCTCGTCAGCGCCAGTAACCAGAACCGATCGCTCCAGTCAGATTCCAGTTTGGGATGAGGATGGGGAAACTGATGATTTCGTTATCTCGCCTAGAGGTAAGGCTCAGCCTAATTGGCGCGCTTACATTTTAAAGCGAAACAGTGGCTGCTCTGACGCGCCAGCTGGCTCAATTATTATCGTGGATACAGCTATTAAGCCTGGTACGGGTGATTTAGTCGTAGCAAAAATAAACAAAACCATTTCTGCTTATCGATTCCTAGATGGCGGCGAACACGGCTTTTTCTCTGTAGATGACAATCGAGTCCCATTGATAGCAGCTACACCAGAATCACTGATCGGAGTGGTAGTTTTGCTGCTTCGGGACTTTAGAATATAGCCTTCTAAACCCTGCTCATGCAGGGTTTCTTTATTGTAGCTTCCCGCACCAACTCGAACTAATAGACTAATCATCACCCTTCCCCTGTCTTCGTGAAGATATCCTGAAACTTAAACTACTGTTTTTATATACAGCTATTTTCCTCAAGAATACCCCCTCCATTAACAAAATCAACTCCACCAGTTGTGTGACCAAAGAGACAAGTTCCAGCCGCCATCCCCCGCGTTAGTATTTTTTTAAAATAAATTCCTTTTTAAAACATCAAATTATACTTATATGTATTGAAAATAACTTAATACACATTGCTATTTAAAATACTCATACGTATTATTCATTTCATCGAAACGGCAGGACGCCAACTAAGCAGCACGCGATGAGGTGAGCGACGCAATCATCTCCGGCCCCGAGAGGGATCGACCGCAAATTAGTTCTTTGAGGGACAAGTGTTTTTACCACTGCCCCTGTTATGCCGGGGGCTTTGGCAAGACCACTGAATGAGGATCACAGCAGTTCGTTGGGCTTAAAAGTAAAGGCGGTGGATCGCTGGGCATCATCCCAGCACACAACGGCATGCCTACTCATTCCCTTATTCATTGGTCGTGCGTATCCGTGGATGCAGATGAGTGGGCATGGCCGTTGTGTCGGTAGCATAAAAGGCAATGCGCGGGGTTCCCTACCCCGGTTCTGGTTCGACTCCAGCCGCACGACTCTCTAACAACTCTCCATGCTGCGTGTTTGCCCTCGCGCCCCGAGGGCTTTTTTTTATCCATCGCAAAGAAGCCTGCCATTAGCCGCGGGCGTTTTGTCATGGGCCAAAAAGGAGCTGCTATGCAGATCATCCCCAAATTATCCAGAGAACGCCTCGCGGTTTTGCCTGTGGGTACGCCGCTGCGCATTGGCCGCCAGTTGGTGACCTATACCGGCTGCAACGCTGGCGCCGTGTTCTACAGCGACCAGGCGGGCGTCGAACAGTCATTCACTGAGCAGATGGTTTGCTCGGTGGCAACCGAGGATGTCAGCGCACAGATGTGCGACTACTGCGGCAAGTTCCGCGCGCCGGCTGATCTGAAAGTCATCCTCGTTGAGCTGTATCGAGGTTCGAAGTCTCACACGGTCTGCAAAGAGGGCTATTGCGCCTACATGTTGCAGATGCAGAAACGCACCAAGCCAGCGCCAGCCGCGCGCGGCGCCAGAGGTAAAACATCATGGAAATGAATGCAGCGAAAAAAGTGCAGTATCGCCACAAGCTGACTGGCGAAGATGTTCGCGTTTGGCAGCGCGATACATCCGGGCGCGGGGTTTTTATTGCTGTTCTGCTGGCGCTGGCCGCCTGCGTCATGATGCTGGTGAATGCACCATGGCAGTAACTACAGACCCGAAGGTCACCGAAGACCTGATCCTCTCGCTGTGCATCGCACGCCGAATCTCTCCCGCAGACCTTGAGCGTCTTGCTCTCAGGCTTGCACATCTTGAAGCGTATTTAGACGCACAAACCGAAACGGTGAACCAGCATGACTACCTTTCGTGTCATTGATACCGAGACGACATCCCTTGAGGGCGAGGTTGTAGAGATCGCCAGCGTGGATATCGTCAACGGCCAAATCTGCAACCCGCTGAGCGACTTCGTAAAGCCTTCTGAGCGCATCAGCTTTGAAGCCATGGCGCTGCACCATATTACCGAGAAAATGGTCGCAGACGCCCCGCCGCTCAGCGCAGTGATTGATAAGTATCTCGGCGCTGACGTCTATGTGGCGCACAACGCCGCCTTCGACCGCGAGATGCTGCCAATGATTATGGCGCCATGGGTTTGCACGCTGAAACTGGCGCGCAAGCTCTGGCCAGAAGAGCCATCCCACGGCAACCAGTATCTCCGGTACCGGTTCGCCTTAGAGCCGGATGTGCCGGAAGGGCTTTATGCGCACCGCGCGCTTTATGACTGCTACGTCACGGCCACCACCCTGCTTTACATGAACAGCCTGGCGAAGTGGAAAATCTCCGAGATGCGGGAGATCACAAACTACCCGTCCCTTCTGCACACCATGAAATTCGGTAAGCACAAAAATAAAACCTTCACTGAAATTGCCGCTATCGACGCACCTTATTTTCGCTGGATGCTCGACCAGTCCGACATCTCTGAAGATGTGCGCTTCACAATCAAACAGGCCATGGGAGCGATGTTCTGATGGGTACTCCAGTGCTAATCCTCGGCGACTCAGGCGCGGGCAAGTCCTACAGCCTGCGAAACTTTGATCCGGAAGAATGCCTGTTAATCCAATGCATCCCCAAGCTGCTGCCGTTTCGCTCTAAGGGATGGCGTATCAACGGCCAGCCTGATAGCGATGGCGTGCCTCAGCGCGGCAATGTATTCCGAACCGACGACTGGAACGATGTGCAGGACAAGATACAGCGCATGGTTCTCTCGAAAACTCGCAAGGTGCTCATCATCGATGACTTTCAGGTCGTCATGCAGCACGAAAACATGATGCGCGCCTACCAGACTGGCTACACCAAATTCACTGAGATGGCGGATCACGTCTGGCGAATAATCACGGCGGCCACACAGCTGCCGGATGACGTGCGGGTTTACTTTCTGGCTCACACAGAGGAGAGCGAAGGCAAAATCCGCATGAAGACCGCCGGGAAGATGCTTAACGAAAAGCTGACGCCGGAGGGTTACTTCTCAATCGTTCTGCGCGCCATCAAGAAGGACGGCAAGCACGTCTTTCTAATCAAGGGTGACGACAACGACACCGCCAAGGCACCACCTGACTTATTCCCTGATCTGTCCGAAATGGACAATGACCTCAAAGCTGTGGACGTCGCGATCTGCGAATTCATGTCTGATTCTTTAGGAGCAACAATCTGATGCAACCAATGAGCTTTAAATTCGACCCAGAAGCCGCCAAGAAAGCTGGCGCAGGCATGGGTATTTCTGAAAATGGCGCTTATGAGGGCGTCATTACCTCCGCTATTTATACCTTCGGTAAAGACGGCAGCCAGTCGCAGGGGCTTGAAATCAGCTTTGATTCGCACGGTGCGAAGGCTAACTATCTGCGTATTAACTTCCTCGGGCGCGACGGCGAGCCAACCTTTGGCATGGGCCTAATCTCCGCCTTGCTGTGGTCGGCTGGCATCAAAGAAGCATCGCCGGTACAAGTTCAGGGGGCTGACGGCCTTGAATGGCATAACCAGGCGCTCGAAGGTAAAAGCGCTGGCCTCGTTCTTCAGAAAACTCTCTACACCAAGACCGACGGCGGCGATGGCTACAAGATGGAAATCCGGCAGGTGTTCAAATGCGGCACGCGCAAGACCTACGCAGAGCACGCGGAAAACTCACCTGCCGAGGCCGTGGATAAGCTGGTCGCCCTGCTGAAAGACCGTGACGAACGTGATCCGAACGCTGCGCCAGCGGGCCAGCGATCCACCAGCGGGCAGGCTCCATCCAATCCATACGCACAGCAGGCCAACCAATCTACGACGTCACGGTTGCAACAGGCGGCAGCTAACCGCCAGAACAACGCACCTCAGCAGCAAGTTCCTGACTTCGACGACGATATCCCCTTCTGACCGACCCGCCCGTCCGGGCGTAAGCGCTGGCAATGAAAAAATACGCTGACAACCACCAATGCAAAACGGCTGCTGAGGCCGTCGAGTACGCCGTCGCGCAGTTCGAAGGGTTGAAGGCAGGCAAGCCAGTCCGGCGGTTGGGCTGGCTTTACCTCGATACGCTCGACGAGATGGAGCGGCGGGATGAACTCGGTCAGAAATCGAATAAATCAGGCGGTGACCCATGAACGGAGAGAAAGCGTATTGGGACGGCCGGCAGGTTACCTGCCGCTGCCCTGCTTATGATTTTCCGCACCGGTTCAGCGGCGGCCAATGCAACGGCTTCCATATGGCAAAGCACTGTTTCGACAATAGGCTGAGCTGCGCCAGCTGCAACTGCCTTCACGCTGGCGGGTGCGACGTCGTCAACGAAACCGAAAGCCCCGCTGAATGCCTCTACGTGCTCGACTTCTGTGCCGATTACCAAATCAAGTTACCCCACTGATTCATCAAAAAGATGATCGATCACTTAATTTCGCTCAAATAACGAACAGACCGTTACGGCCTGTATTTGCAGGAAATCATCAATGACTGAAACAACCAAAGTTAGCGTGCCGTTTGTTGTGCAGCTACTGAAGAGTGACGACAGCAAAACATTAATGGCCAAAGGAGAGCACTCCAAAGAGGCAGTTATTGCCGCTGCGGTTGAGCAGGAAGAAATTGACCCTGATGACGCAGAGAAATATGCGGCAGGTAAACATGAGGTTAATTGGTATCACACCACCCCGCGCGATGGCTATACAGCTTGGTATAGCCCGAGCAAAGAAGGGGTATGCGGCTCTTTTAAAGCCACTGTCGTTTACATTTTATGGTGAGCAAAATGACTGAGAAAACTGATATCGAGGCGCTGCGGGATAAGCTCGAACTTGCGCTAAAGGATTTAACCGAGCGCCTGACTGATTGCCACCGGCTAAATTTCTGCATAGATGAGCTAAGCGCATTTGCCGCCTTTTCCAGCACTGTAATTGACCAGTTCGAAGCAGCGCTTAAACAGGTCAATCAGCTTGACGCGGAGAATACTGGACTTCATTTAATTATGGGGAATATGCGCGATAACGCTGAGTCTTCGCCTGTAGTGAATGTCGTGGAAGTCATGCGAGCAGTATTAGGGCCAATGGATGCAAGCGGGTCACGCAAAGCTGTCACAGAGCTTCTTGAAGCCGCTGGCATCGTCGTTAAGGATGGTGAGTTTTGCAATTAACAAGGAAGCCTACAATGTCAGTGAACAATTATTAGTCCTGATTTAGAATGTCTCAAAAGATATTATGAGGCTAATATATGTACGTTTTACTTCTGGTCCTGATGAGTTCAAACGGCTCTTTGGCGACAACCACAGCTGAATTCGATAACAAGAGTGCCTGCCTAAATGCAGTGGGCACTCTGCAAAATAAGTTTCATTATGCAAGCTTAGGTAAGTCTCCTGTTTTTTCCTATACATGCGTATCGAAGCAGACAGGGAAAGAAATGGAAGTTGAACAACCTAAACAATAAATGGAGATTTCATGGCAGATTATATGCTTTTTGGTGTTGGATATAATGGAGATAAAAGGCACTTTGACAATGACAGTGGTTATGTAAAGGCAGTATCTAAGCCTGAGTATCACAGCGTCAACAATGGCATGCTCAGCTATCGTTCCGAAGGCTTTTTTGACTTTACTGTTGAGAGATTCGTTCATGATGGCGCAACTTATAATATTGCCTGGCATAAACAAAAACCCTCAGATATCGAGATTATTGCGGCAATATTAAAATTTAATCCAGCTCCATTCTGAATATATAACATCAAGTATGAAACAAATTAGGCTGCCAATAGGCGGCCTTTTTTGTTCTATGTAAAACGATACGTAATGCCATTAACTGGAAAAGAAAGGATACCAATTGATATGGCTAAATCAGCAGCAGAGCGCAAAGCCGCGCAGCGGGCGCGCCAGAGTGACGCCGGGGTGCAAAAGGTCGAGGTGGCGCTCGACCGACAAGAAGTCGATATGCTTCGCGAGAACTGCGCACTGCGCCGCCCGGCGCGCGAGCCATACGACATGGACGAGTACATCACCATGTTGATCCGCAAAGACAACGCCGAGCTAAAGGCTCAGCTCGAAGAGCAGTCCAAGCGAACCTGTAAGAAGTGCGGCGACGCGCTGCCCGGCGATAAACAGGGCTGCGCATTCGTCGGCGAGGGTGCGTGCTGGCAGACGCGCGGTTGGCATGAAACGAAACTTACTGCGTGACATGTCACGCAAACATTAATCAGTCGCGCACTGAAATAAAACATATATCATTGAATTGAAATCCTTTTCTTTCCAGCCATTCACTATTGAAAGAATGAAGGCTAATCTGAATAAGTCAAAACCCGAAAATCTAAATAAGGACATCTGACTTATGACATGCGAAGTGTGTGAGAAACAGCCGCGCGGACGAAAAGCGGCACCTTTACCCTGCATGAAGATTGATACGAGTAGGCCAGCCGTAAGCGGTAGATACCGTGGGCGAGGGACTGATGACAGCTTTTACATTTGCACAGAATGTGGGCAGAAATGGATGTTCGAAGAGGGTAAAGATGGATATGGCTGGATGACTTAGAAATAAGCATTCTAAAAATCTTTTTACAAATCAGGTCACCAATCGGTGGCCTTTTTTTTCGCCCGGAGAAAGTCATGCGACACATCATTCGCGGCCAGCCGACGCCAGCTGAACGGCGCGCAGCGGAGGCAGCTTTACGCTGCCACCAGCAAAAATATGGTGAATATGCCCGGCGCAAGAACAGCGAAACCTATCGCGTGGAAGTCGATCACCAAATCATTTCAATTGAGGTGATGAACCGTAAGGCGTCATACGTCGCCACGGTCATGAATCACCATCGCTCACTATCGAAAATTTGCGGGGTACCGGCCTGATGTATCAACTCATTTATGCAGACCCGCCGTGGCGCTATGACAACGTGATCAGCAACGGCGCGGCGGGAAATCATTACAGCACCATGACTTTAACCGACTTAATGCGGCTGCCTGTCTGGTCCATCGCTGCCGAAAATGCCGTGCTGGCAATGTGGTACACCGGCACTCACAACGCCGAGGCGGTAAAGCTCGCTGAAGCATGGGGCTTTCAGGTCCGCACAATGAAGGGCTTCACTTGGGTGAAGCTGAATCAGTTGGCCGAGCAACATATCAACAAAGCGCTGGCCGCCGGACAGGTGGAAGATTTTTATGACTTACTCGAGCTGCTGAATACCCAAACGCGCATGAACGGCGGGAACTATACGCGCGCCAATAGCGAAGACATGCTGATCGCCGTGCGCGGTACCGGCTTGAAGCGGGCCAGCGCCAGCGTCAAGCAAGCCTTTTACTCTCCCCTCAGCGAACATAGCGAAAAACCTGCTGAGGTGCGTTTTCGGCTTGAGCAACTGTATGGTGACGTGGCCCGGATTGAGCTGTTCAGCCGCGGCGATGCGCCGGGCTGGCACCACTGGGGCAACGAATGCCCCTTCCCTGACGTGGAGCTGATACCAGCAAGCTCTCGCCCCCTGCCAAACTCTCGCATTTCGTTGGTCAAGGCGCTATCCGGCCATTATCAGGCTGTACAGTCCAGCACACTACGACAAGTCCAGCATCACAAAATCGACCCTGATATTTTTCCAGAAACGACTAATAAGGTTTGGCCTGCTGAGGTTCATCACCTGTTTGACCAGATTGCTGAATCAACAAGCCTTGACGCGCACCTACAGAACAAGCTGCGCCACCACATCAACCGTTTAAAAATGGATGGCCTGCCAACGGCCGCAATCATTCAAACCGCTGGCACACTGGCCCGCGCAATGGGAGCTCGAGCATGAAAGAAATCATCGTAGATAATTTTGCTGGCGGCGGCGGTGCGAGTACCGGTATTGAGATGGCAATTGGCCGTAGTGTTGATATTGCGATTAATCACGACGAAAACGCGATTGCGATGCACAGCACCAATCACCCTGAAACGCTGCATTACTGCGAATCAGTGTTCGATGTTGACCCAGTTGCAGCGACCGCAGGCCGCCCAGTTGGCTTGGCTTGGTTCAGTCCTGATTGCCGCCATTTCAGTAAAGCCAAAGGCAGCGCCCCGGTTAAGAAGGAAATTCGCGGTCTGGCATGGGTTGTTATTCGCTGGGCGTTGGCTAAGGGTCCACGCGTCATGATGCTGGAAAACGTAGAAGAGTTTAAAACGTGGGGGCCGCTACTTACAGACGAAAATGGCATGAATCACCCTGACCGATCCCGTGCTGGCGAAACTTTTGCTGCGTTCATCGCAATGCTAACCACTGGCGTCGAAGCAGGCCACCCTGCTTTAGAAGAGTGCTGCGAAGTGCTAGGGATCAGCACCGATAGTGATGAGGCGAGCCGTCTTGTTGCTGGCTTGGGCTACGTCGTGGAGCACCGCGAACTGCGCGCATGCGATTACGGCGCCCCGACCATCCGTCGCCGTTTCTTCATGGTTATGCGTTGCGATGGCGCGCCAGTTGTGTGGCCGGAAGCAAGCCACGCGGATCCGAAATCGCTGGACGTCCAAAGTGGCAAGTTAGCGCCGTGGCGCACAGCCGCTCAATGCATCGACTGGTCAATCCCATGCCCGAGCATTTTCGAACGTAAGCGCCCGCTGGCAGAGAATACTCTCAAGCGCATCGCGCGGGGCATTCAGCGCTTCGTGATCGACAACGCCACGCCGTTCATCGTGAAGTGCAACCACACCAGCAGCAAGACGTCCTATGACTGCTTCCGTGGCCAGCCGCTAGACGAGCCACTACAGACCATCACCAAGAAACACGGTTACGCAGTGGTTACACCGCACATCACCAAGTTCCGCACCGGCGCGACGGGGCAGGAATGTGATGAACCATTGCCAACGATCACGGCTGGCACGTCGGAGAGACCGGGCGGAAATGGGCATGCATTGGGGATGGTTGAAGCAACACTGTCACCTTTCATTGCTGGTGCTGGCGGCTCGGAGTATCAGGGCAAACCGCGAGCTGCTGACGTCCCACTTCATACGGTGATGAAGGAATCACATTCTGCGTTAATCACCCCAACCCTAGTACAGATGGGATACGGCGAACGTGAGGGACAGGCACCTCGCGCGCTGGATATTGAAAAGCCTGTTGGCACGGTGACAGCCGGCGGCAACAAATTTGCTGTAGTAGCGCCAGTTATTGCCCGCATCGGCCAGACAGGATTTGGCGGCGACCGTATGGCTTATGACGCATGCAAGCCGCTGACCACCGTAACCAGCAAAGTTGAGCACCTCTTGGTTGCGCCTGTGATGGCCCGCGAGTTCGGTAAAAGTGTTGGCCATGCTGTTGATGAGCCAAACGGCACTATCACGGCTGGCGGTGGCGGGAAAAGCCGGTTATGCACGGCGTTCCTCGCTAAGCACTTCGGCGGGAACTACACCGGCGCTGGCGCGGCCATGGATGCACCGGCGCACACCGTCACTACCACCGATCATCATGCGTTGGTTACTTCCAACCTTATCAAGCTGCGCGGAACGTGCAAAGACGGTCAGCCAGTCACTGAGCCAGCGCCAACTATTACCGCCGGCGGCCTGCATATAGGCGAGGTGCGCGCCTTCCTGCTCAAGTATTACGGTAACGAAAAACAGGGCGTCGGCCTTGATGAGTCGCTACACACGGTGACCACCAACGACCGCTTTGGCCTGGTCACCGTAGAAGGCGTCGATTATCAAATCGTGGATATCGGCATGCGCATGCTGCAACCGCATGAGCTATATGCCGCGCAGGGCTTCCCAAGCTGGTACATCATCGATCAGGATTATCGCGGCACGAAATACGCCAAGGATAAACAGGTAGCGCGCTGCGGCAATGCAGTACCGCCGCCGTTTGCTGAAGCGCTGGTCCGGGCAAACCTTCCTGAAATGTGCGCGGGTACCAAGGAGGTGGCAGCGTGAACGAACTTCAACAAATCTGGCTCGAGGCCTACCGCGGCTATCTCAACGCCGCGTCACCGTTCGGCGAACAGAATACCGGCGAATACAAAGAGGCGCGCGAGCATGCCGATGCTGTTATCTCCAGCCTAAAAGCTCTCAGCGAACCTTCATAACCCCAAATCTGATGGCACGGACACCCATAACTCCGGTCTTTCGACTGGTCTATTTTCCATGGGCGATCGACGTGCTTAACGGTCAATTAGAAGAGAAATATGCCATGGATAAATACCCTCTCAGTATGCAGGAGGCATGCGCATTTATGGGTGTTTCACGGCCCACGCTTGCTCAAATGATACGCACAGGGAGACTTGCCGCCTCACGCAAAGACCCCAGCAAACCTAAGTCACCTTACTTAATCACTCGGCAGGCATGTATTGCTGCCCTTAACAATCCGATCCACACTGTCGCCGTGAGCGAGGGTGGCATGCTAGAGGATAAAACATGTCTATCTTCCGTAGAGGTAAAATCTGGTACGCGAGTTTCTCGCTCCCGGGTGGGCAAAGACTTAAAGAGTCTCTTGGAACAGAGAACAAGAGGGAAGCACAGGAACTCCATGACAAACGAAAATCAGAACTATGGCGAATAGATCGCCTTGGTGATTTTCCAGATGTGAGTTTCGAAGAGGCTTGCTTGAGGTGGTTAGAAGAGCGGGCTGAGAAAAAATCTTTGGATGATGACAAAAGCCGGATGGGATTCTGGCTGATGCATTTTGAAGGAGTGAAATTAAAGGATATTACTGAAGCCAAAATTTACACGGCGATCAGTAAAATGGTTAACCGCCGGGCGGCGGAGAACCATAGACTGCATTCACAGTCATTGGCGAAGAAAGGGATCGAGGCACCAAAACATGAGCGTCAGGCCGTCAGTACGGCGACTAAGGCAAAACACCTTGCCCTGATGAAGTCGCTATTGCGCGCGGCAGAGCGAGATTGGAAGTGGCTAGAAAAAGCGCCAGTGATAAAAGTGCCGCAGGCAAAAAATAAGCGCGTCAGATGGCTCGAACCAAATGAAGCGCAGCGCCTGGTCAATGAATGTCCTGAACCTTTAAAGTCGACGGTGATTTTTGCTCTGGTTACGGGCCTGCGCAGATCCAACATCGTTAATCTGGAATGGCAACAGATTGACATGCAACGCAAGGTCGCATGGATACACCCGGAAGAAAGTAAATCAGGCAAAGCTATTGGCGTAGCCTTGAATGATACCGCCTGCAAAGTGTTACGTGAACAGATTGGCAATCATCAAAAATGGGTTTTTGTTCACACTACGGCAAGTAAACGTTCTGACGGGTCAGCGACTGCTGCGGTTAGAAAATTGCGTGTCGATTCGAATACAGCATGGCGATTGGCATTAAAACGCGCCGGAATCGAAAACTTTCGTTTTCACGACCTGAGACATACATGGGCAAGCTGGCTTATTCAGGCTGGTGTCCCGCTGTCGGTTCTTCAAGAAATGGGCGGTTGGGAATCGATAGAAATGGTACGAAGATATGCGCATTTAGCCCCAAACCATTTAACTGAACATGCGAAGCAGATAGACGCTATTTTTGGGGTTTCTGTCCCAAATCTGTCCCACTCGCAAATTTCGGAGGGAACGACTGACAGCTAAGTGATTGTTTTTTAATGGTACGCCCTACAGGGCTCGAACCTGTGACCTACGGCTTAGAAGGCCGTTGCTCTATCCAACTGAGCTAAGGGCGCATTGCAGTCCCGGATGGGAGCGTTGCGGACTCGGATTATACGGGCAGACCGCGGTGAGTCAATGGCTTTCGAACTCACTGCTTAATGACTGAACAATTTGTGATAATTTATCAGCCATTACGCGCCCTGCCCGTTTTTTTCCGTGCAAAATCAATCGGTACTATTTTTCTGAATTGATGGCGGCCAAAATCACCCGGGAGGAAGCGTGGTAGGCGATATTCTCATAGGCCGTGAGTTCTGGCATCAGCGTCTGCACCACGCCGTGTTTGCCGATAACCGCAGGCTGACCGATATACACCTTGAGGTTTTCATCCCACGCCGACACCGGATATACGCTGTTGGCATCCGACAGAATGACGTCCACCAGCCTTGCCGTCGCGGTGGCGATGCCGAAACTGGTCCAGCCTTTGCCCTGTAGGATATCCCAGCCGCCGCCGCGCACTCTATCGTCCATCTGCGCCCAATCCACGTCACGATCGCCCGCCAGTTCGGCTACTGGGCGCCCGCCGAGGCGCACGGTGCTCCAAGCGACAAACTGCGATTCGCCGTGTTCACCCAGCACGTAGCCAGTCACGCTTTTTGGGTCGAAGCCGAAGAACTCCCCCACCACGCGCTTCATGCGAGCCGTGTCCAGCGACGTGCCGGTGCCGAGCACCTGACTGTGCGGGAAGCCGCTGGTCTGCTGAATGATTTGAGTGATGACGTCGCACGGATTGGTGATGTTGAGGATGACACCATCAAAGCCGCTGGCAATCACCTGAGGAATGACTTGCCGAACCGCCGCGCGGGTCTCGGCCAGCTCTTCCAGCCGGTCTTCGCGCAGCAGGGTTTTTGGCCCTACGGCGACCACCAGCACGTCGGCGTCATGCAGCTCGGCGTAGTCATTCGCCAAGACTTTGACCCGCGAAGAGACCAGCGAGGCCATGTCACGCAGCTCTAATGCCTGACTTGCGGCCTTGGGCTGGTTTTCATCCAGCAGGACGATGACGTCACATAAGCCTTGTGTAACCAGAGAAAAAGCGACGTCAGCACCGACATGGCCAGCGCCGACAATACCCACTTTACGTACCATCTTGTTTTATCCTTATTATTTTGATGTTGTGCCTTTTTAAAATAGCTATTTTTTAACCACAAGTCGTAACAAAACTGCGGCTATTTTTATGCTGAAGATCATTCAACGCCTGACAGCGCCTCTCGCTTCTGCCAAAATAGCGCCATCCCCCTGCATTTACTCATTGATGGATTTACTCCCTAATGTCAGCAAAGATTATTGACGGTAAAACGATTGCGCAGCAGGTTAGAAGCGAAGTTGCGGAAAAAGTTAAACAACGAATTGCAGCCGGAAAACGCGTTCCGGGCTTAGCCGTTGTTCTGGTGGGTGAGAACCCAGCCTCGCAAATTTATGTCGCCAACAAGCGTCGCTCTTGCGAAGAAGTGGGCTTCCTGTCGCGCTCGTATGACTTGCCGATGACCACCACCGAAGGTGAGTTGCTCAAATTGATTGATGAGCTGAATAACGACAGCGATATCGACGGCATTTTGGTGCAACTTCCGCTGCCAGCGGGCATCGATAACGTCAAAGTGTTGGAAAGCATCCGCCCAGACAAAGACGTCGATGGCTTCCACCCTTATAACGTTGGCCGCCTGTGCCAGCGCGCGCCGACCCTGCGCCCATGCACCCCGCGCGGCATCGTTACCCTGCTCGAGCGTTATGGCATCGACACTTACGGCCTGAACGCCGTGGTGATTGGCGCGTCCAACATCGTGGGCCGTCCGATGAGCATGGAATTACTGCTGGCGGGCTGCACGACTACCGTCACCCATCGCTTCACCAAAAACCTGCGCCATCACGTTGAACACGCCGATCTGGTGGTGGTTGCGGTCGGTAAACCGGGCTTTATTCCGGGTGAATGGATAAAACCGGGCGCAATCGTGGTGGATGTGGGTATTAACCGGCTGGAAGATGGTAAAGTTGTCGGCGATGTGGAATTTGATGCCGCCGCCGAGCGTGCTTCATTTATTACACCGGTGCCGGGCGGCGTAGGCCCGATGACGGTCGCGACGCTGATTCAAAATACCTTGCAAGCCTGCGAGGAATACCACGACATCAGCGCCAACTAAAAATCTGTAATTGATAAGTCAGGAATACATGGAAACTTTTTATCTCGAAAAACACCCGCACGTTGAACTGTGCGACCTGCTCAAGTTTATGGGCTGGTGTGAAAGCGGTGCCGCGGCCAAAGCCGTGATCGCCGAAGGTCAGGTGAAGGTCAACGGGCAGGTAGAAACCCGCAAACGTTGTAAAATTCTCGCCGACCAACAGGTCGAGTTCGCCAGCAGCAAGCTGGTGGTCAAAGCTTCTGCTGAATAAGCTCGGCTAAGACAATAAAAAAGCGCGGTGGAGAAATCCAACCGCGCTTTTTTTATTTTAGAGCACTGCCCGAGGGCAAAATGATAAATAAATAGCTTATTTGCGACGCCAAGTGGTGCCAGCTGGGCCATCTTCCAACACAATCCCCATCTCATTCAGACGATCGCGAGCTTTGTCCGCCATACCCCAATCTTTGCTGGCGCGGGCGTCATTACGCTGTTTGATCAAGGCTTCAATCTCGGCCACTTCGCCATCATTGTCTGCCTGAGCGCCGGATTGCAGGAACTGCTCCGGATCTTTCTCCAGCAGGCCTAGCACACCAGCTAACTGACGCAGTTCTGCCGCTAAGCCGTTGGCAGCGATGATATCTTCCGCTTTCAGGCGGTTGATGTCGCGCGCCATGTCGAACAGCACCGAGTAGGCTTCTGGGGTGTTGAAGTCGTCATCCATGGCGTCACGGAAACGCGCCACAAAGGCTTCGCCACCGGCAGGTTTTGCTGCCGCGTCAGTGCCGCGCAGCGCGGTGTAGAGGCGCTCCAGCGAGGTACGCGCCAGTTTGAGGTTATCTTCGCTGTAGTTCAGCTGGCTGCGGTAGTGTGCAGACATCAGGAAGTAGCGCACGCTTTCGGCGTCGTAATATTTCAGGACATCGCGCACTGTGAAGAAGTTATCCAGCGATTTGGACATCTTTTCGCGGTCAATCATCACCATGCCGGAGTGCATCCACGTGTTCACATACGGGCCGTCGTGAGCACAGGTAGACTGGGCGATTTCGTTTTCATGGTGCGGGAACATCAGGTCAGAACCGCCGCCGTGAATGTCAAAATGCTCACCCAACTGCTTGCAGTTCATCGCTGAACACTCAATGTGCCAGCCCGGACGGCCTTCACCCCACGGGGAAGTCCAGCTCGGTTCGCCCGGCTTGGACATCTTCCACAGCACGAAATCCATTGGGTTGCGTTTGACGTTGGCTTCAACTTCCACTCGCGCACCGGCTTGCAGCTGCTCGAGATCCTGACGGGAAAGTGCGCCGTAGTCAGCATCGCTTTCCACCCAGAACATCACATCGCCATTAGAGGCCACGTAGGCATGGTTGCGGTCGATAAGCTTCTGCACGATGTCGATGATTTCAGCGATGTGGCCGGTGGCGCGCGGTTCTGCGTCTGGCGGCAGGATGCCCAGCGCGGCGAAGTCAGCGTGCATCTCGGCGATCATGCGGTCAGTCAGCGCGGTGAAGCTCTCGCCGTTCTCCGCAGCACGTTTGATAATTTTGTCGTCGATATCGGTGATATTACGCACGTACTTCAGCGAATATCCGGCATAACGCAGGTAACGCGCTACCACGTCAAATGATACGAAAGTACGACCATGACCAATATGACAGAGGTCGTAAACAGTTATCCCACACACGTACATACCGACTTTACCGGCATGAATTGGCTTGAATTCCTCTTTTTGGCGACTCATGGTATTAAAAATCTTAAGCATCAGGCTATTCCGTGTGTTGGGCATAGAAAACGTCAATTGTGGTCATAATATAACGAAAATGATTTCACCGAAACGGCATAAGCCGCCGCAGAGCGGCTTTCTCTGGTCATATTGTTATAAAGTAACACTTAATGTTAGAGAGAAGGCGATTATCAGGCAACCCTTGATTGTAAAGCGAGCAACTAAAACCCGCGGCTGACGCCTGCTTTTGAGTTGTGGTATAAGAAAAGGCTATATTGGGGGCTCACACTGAGAGCACACATCAACATAAGCAGGATGATTATTATGGTTACTTTTCACACCAACCACGGCGACATTGTTATCAACACCTTCGCGGATAAAGCGCCGGTTACCGTTGAAAACTTCCTGAACTATTGCCGTAAAGGCTTCTATAACAACACCATTTTCCACCGTGTCATCGACGGTTTCATGATCCAAGGCGGCGGTTTTGAGCCAGGCATGAACCAGAAAAACACCGATGCGCCGATCAAAAACGAAGCAAATAACGGTCTGAAAAACACCAAAGGCACGCTGGCTATGGCCCGTACCAATGACCCGCATTCAGCTACCGCGCAGTTCTTCATCAACGTAACTGACAACGACTTCCTGAACTTCCGTGGCGAAAACGCACAGGGTTGGGGTTACTGCGTGTTCGCAGAAGTCACCGACGGTCTGGACGTGGTTGAGAAAATCAAAAAAGTAAAAACTGGCCGCAGCGGCATGCACCAGGACGTTCCACAAGAAGACGTGATCATCACTAGCGTTACCGTTAGCGAATAATCGTCGTCTTAATGGCAACGTTTTTTATTGCAGATATCCATCTGTGCGCACAAGAACCGGCAATTACTGCCGGTTTTCTGCGTTTTTTACGTGAAGATGCGCCGCAGGCCGACGCACTTTACATCCTCGGCGACCTGTTTGAAGCCTGGATAGGCGACGACGATCCCGAGCCGCTGCACACCGAAATAGCCTCCGCGCTCAACGAGTTACATCAGCAAGGCGTGCCTTGTTTCTTCATCCACGGTAATCGTGATTTTCTTGTTGGCCGCCGCTTTGCCCGCGCCAGCCTGATGCAGCTATTGCCGGAGAAGAAAGTGCTGGAGCTGTATGGCCGCCGGGTGCTTATTCTGCACGGCGACACCCTGTGTACCGACGACGTGGGTTACCAGAAGTTCCGCAAAAAAGTGCATAACCCGCTGATTCAGAAGTTGTTCCTCGCCCTGCCCCTCAAATGGCGTTTAGCCATTGCTGCAAAAATGCGCGCCAACAGCAAAGCCTCAAACAGTGGCAAATCTTTAGAGGTGATGGACGTCAATCCGCAAGCGGTGATCCGCGAAATGGAAAACAACGGCGTCGAGTGGATGATCCACGGTCACACGCACCGCCCCGCGGTCCACGACGTGCCGCTAGACGGTAAAACCGGGCATCGCGCGGTGTTAGGCGCATGGCACGAAGAGGGATCGATGATCAAGGTCAGCACCGAGGGCGTCGAGCTGATCACCTTCCCATTCGGAATAAACTGATGCGTAAAGGTTAGACCGGCACGCCGCTGTGGAAGCGGAATTGCTCGTCTGGCGACAGAATTAACTCCGCCTCAACTCGTCCGAAAGATTGCACCCGCTCGCTAATATCTTCCCCCGCGTACTGCTGCGCCAGTTCGAGATAATCCGTGAAATGGCGCGCCTCAGAGCGCAGCAGTGACGTGTAGAAGCGCGACAGCGTCTCATCGAGATGTGGCGCGATTTTAGCAAAACGCTCGCACGAACGCGCTTCGATATAAGCCCCGATAATCAATCTATCCACCAAAATGTTCAGCTCATCGTGATGGCGCGAATGCTTGATCATACCGCTGGCGTAGCGCGACGGCGACAGCACGGTATAGGGAATATTGCGCTGCTGCATGATCTCCACCACCTGCTCGAAGTGGTGCAGCTCCTCACGCGCCAGACGGGCGGCGCAGAACAGCAGCTCGGTGCGCTCGACGTATTTGGTCATCAGGCTCATGGCGGTGGCCGCCGCCTTCTTTTCACAGTTGGCGTGGTCAATCAGCATGATCTCTTGATTCTCCAGCGCCACGTCCACCCAACGCGCCGGGGTTTCGCAATGCAAAAAATCATAAATCGGAGCCAACAAAGCCTGTGTCATAAATCAGTTTCCAGTTCATTTATTTAGGATCGTATTGATACGGATTATACAAATCCCGCGCTGACTTCTCACCATAAAACCAACTGTTTCCGGCGACGCAACCGTTTTCCTTGCCAGTTGAGCATGATATGATTTGCGGCCTCTGCGCGTTACTTACTGATTATCACAGGAGCATTACCGACATGTCATCCAACGTTACCCCAGCCAAAATCGCGATTGTTATGGGGTCTAAAAGTGACTGGGCGACCATGCAGTTCGCCGCCGAGATCCTCACGACGCTGAATATTCCTTTCCATGTCGAAGTTGTTTCTGCTCACCGCACGCCAGACAAACTGTTTAGCTTTGCTGAACAGGCGTCTGCCAACGGGTTTGATGTGATTATCGCCGGAGCCGGTGGCGCGGCTCACCTGCCGGGTATGCTGGCAGCTAAAACGCTGGTGCCAGTGCTTGGCGTGCCGGTACAAAGCGCCGCGCTGAGTGGCGTCGACAGCCTCTATTCTATTGTGCAGATGCCGCGCGGTATCCCAGTGGGTACGCTGGCTATCGGTAAAGCCGGAGCCGCCAACGCCGCGCTGCTGGCCGCGCAAATTCTGGCGCTTCACGACGCGCAGATTGGTAAAGATATCGCCGCATGGCGTCAGGCGCAGACTGACGAAGTGCTGAACAATCCCGATCCTCGGGAGGAAGCATGAAGCCGGTTTGCGTACTCGGAAATGGCCAACTCGGCCGCATGCTGCGTCAGGCCGGTGAGCCTTTAGGCATCGCCGTTTACCCAGTCGGGCTGGACGCCGAGCCGGAAGCCGTGCCTTTTCAGCAGAGTGTGATCACCGCTGAAATCGAGCGCTGGCCTGAAACTGCCTTAACGCGCGAGTTGGCAACCCACAACGCCTTCGTTAACCGCGACATTTTCCCGCGTTTGGCTGACCGCCTGACGCAAAAACAGTTACTCGACCAACTCGGTTTAGCCACCGCCCCTTGGCAGTTGCTGGCTGACGCCGCCGAATGGCCGCAGATCTTTTCCCAGCTTGGCGAATTAGCCATCGTTAAACGCCGCGTCGGTGGCTATGACGGTCGCGGCCAGTGGCGCTTACGTGCCGGGGAAGAGCAGACCCTGCCCGCAGACTGCTACGGCGAGTGCATTGTCGAGCAAGGCATTAATTTTTCGGGTGAAGTGTCACTGGTAGGCGCACGCGGCCACGATGGCAAAACCGTGTTCTACCCACTGACTCACAACCTGCATCAGGACGGCATTCTGCGCACCAGCGTGGCCCTGCCAACCCCTGACGCCGCGCTGCAACAGCAGGCTGAAAGCATGCTGGCCGCCATCCTCAACGAGCTGAACTATGTCGGCGTGATGGCGATGGAGTGCTTCGTGGTGAGCGAAGGTTTGCTGATCAACGAGCTGGCTCCGCGTGTACACAACAGCGGCCACTGGACGCAAAACGGCGCGTCTTACAGCCAGTTCGAAATGCATTTACGCGCCATTCTCGGCCTACCGCTGCCTAAGCCAGTGGTCAGCACGCCGTCCGTGATGGTCAATCTGATTGGCACGGATGTCTCCAACGACTGGCTGAGCCTGCCGTTGGTGAACCTGCATTGGTATGAGAAGGAAGTGCGCGCCGGGCGTAAAGTCGGACATCTCAACCTGAATGACGCCAGCGCGGAGTTGTTGAAAGATAACCTGAAATCGCTGATCCCGCTGTTACCGGCGGAATACGCCAGCGGCATTGATTGGGCCTTGGCGAAGCTCTGATTAGCACGGCTCCCGCAAGACTGAGGGAGCCGTTTCTTATTTACCGTAGTTCAGTTGCCGTAAGTCAGTTGCGGTAAATCAGTTGCCGTAAGCTCTGAACAGCGCCCTTCCCCGCAGTAATCTCACGCCCATCCAACCGCCACAGAGTGACAGCAAAATAGCGCTGATGAGCGGCACCGACCACCACAGCACCATGTTCGGCTCCCAAGGGAAATCAAACACTTTGCGCGTCAGCAGCCACAGCGCAGCTTCGGCACCGACGGCGGCGGCAATCCCCGCGACCAGTCCCAACACCGCGAATTCACACCACAGGGTGCCGCGCAGCAGCTTCTTACTGGCTCCCAGCGTGCGGTACACAATCAGCTCCTGACGGCGCTGGCGCATGCCGACCTGAATCTGCGCCAGCAGCAGCAAGCCGCCGCACAGCATCACCAGAATCACCATCACTTCCAGCGCACGGCTCACCTGCTGTAGCACCTGTCCCACCTGTTTCAAGATCGAACCGACATCCAGCAGGCTGAGGGTTGGGAACTGGCGGTTAAGCTCGGTGATCGCCTTGGCATCCCCTTCGTAGCGGAAGCTGGTCAGCCAGCTTTGCGGCTGAGCATCAAGCGCGCCCGGCGGGAAGATAAAGTAGAAGTTTGGCCGCAGGCTGTCCCAGTCCACTTTGCGCAGGCTGGTGATTTTGGCGCTGAAGTCCTGCGTGTCGCCGCTGAAGGTCAGCGTATCGCCAAGCTTCACGCCCAGACGCCCCGCCAGCCCTTCATCTATCGACACTTCTCCGGCCTTTGGCGGCCCGTCACCGGCCACCAGCGGGTTGTGGTCCGGCAGGCCTTGCATCCAGGTCAGGTTAAGCTCGCGGTTGACCGCCTCACCGGCGGCGTCGTCCGGTTTAATGATATCCGTCGACATCTGCTGGTTAATTTTGGTCAGCCGCACGCGCACAATCGGATAGAACTCTTCCGGCTTGGTCTGATGCTGATTCAAGAATTCCGTCACCTGCGGGATCTGATCCTTGGTGATGTTCAACAAGAAGTAGTTAGGGCTGTCCGGCGGCAGCTGCTTTTCCCAACGGTCGAGCAGGTCGCCGCGCAGTACCAGCAACAGCGCCAGCAGCATAAAGGACATGGAGAAGGCAGCCAGCTGGCTGAGCGTCACCCATGGCTGGCGTACCAGACGGTTGATTGCCAGCCGCAGCGGCAGCTTGCCGACGGTGACGCGGCGCAACAGCAGCAGGCTGCCCCAGCCAATCGCCCCGAGCAGCAGCGACAGAACCACCACACCCGCCAGCAGCGACCACAGTAAAGTGCTACCGCCGACCAGCGCCGCCAGCAGGCCGACCACAATCAGCAGCATCACCGGAATAAACCAGCGCAGCGGCCAGACATTGGCGACGACGTCATTGCGCAACACCCGCAGCGGCTGAGTCGCCAGCAGCTGTTTATAAGGCCGCGCGCCCACCAGCAGGGAGATCACCAGCAGCGAACCCATCGACCAGATCCACGGCCAAACGCCCGACGGCGGCAAGGCGGTAGGCAGCACTGGCGTCAGCATCTTCATCAGCAAGGCTTCGAACAGCAAACCAATCACACTGCCCGACACCGCCGCCAGCAGCAGCACCGCCACCCACTGGCCGATAATCAGTTTTTGCAGCGAACGGCGGCCCGCGCCGAGGGTTTTCAACACCGCCACCAAGTCATAGCGACTGCGGCAGTAATGGCCCATGGCGACGGCCACGGCGGCAATCGACAACATCAGCGTCAGCAGCGCCGAGAGCAGCAAGAACTGCTGGGAACGCTGCAAGGATTTACCCAGCGCGCCCTCGGACTCCTCCATGCCGTACCAGCGCTGGTCCGGCTTCAGCAGCCCTTTGATGGCATCGCCGTAAGCCTGAATATCCTCCGGCGGACCGGCAAACATGTAGCGATAGGTCAAACGACTGCCCGGCTGCACCGCGCCGGTTTTAGGCACGTCCGCCAAGTTCATTATCAGACGTGGCGCCGTCTGGAACGGGTTAAAGCCGGTATCCGGCTCTTGAATAATCTCTCCGGCAATTTTGAAGGTCGAATCGCCGACTTCAAGATTGTCGCCCACTTTCACATTGAGCAGCGCCATCAGGCGCGGCGCGGCCAGCACGGTGCCCGGCTCAGGTTTCATGCCCGGCGGCTGGGTTTGCAAATCGCCGTACAGCGGATAAGCAAGGTCCGTCGCTTTGACGTCTGCCAGCTGCGGCGTGTCTCCGGCGAAGGTCATGGTCATAAAACTGAGCTGGCGGCTGACTTTCAGCCCCTGCTTCTCGGCGTCCTGCAACCACGCTTCGGTAATGGGCCGGGCAGAACGCAGCACGCGGTCAGCGGCGATAAAATCGCGGCTTTGCTGACTCAGCCCCTTCTCCATGCGGTCGCTAATGCTGCCCAATGCCAGCACGCAGGCCACCGCCAGCGTCAGGGCCAGCCAGACGATTAATAGCGAAGGCGAGCGCCACTCTCGCCAAAACCAGCGCCAAATCATGCTTCCTCCCACAATTTACCGTCACGCAGGCGCAGGCGACGCTGGCAGCGGGCCGCCAGTTGTTCGTCGTGGGTCACCAGAATCAGCGTGGTTGCCGCGTCGCGGTTGAGAGAAAACAGTAAGTCGACGATGCGCTCGCCGGTGGCGCGGTCAAGGTTGCCGGTCGGTTCGTCGGCGAACAGCAGTTTAGGTTTGCCGATAAACGCCCGTGCCAGCGCCACGCGCTGCTGCTCGCCGCCGGAAAGCTGGGCCGGAAGATGGTGTTGGCGTGCGCCCAAGCCCAGTTGCTGCAACAGCTGCACCGCCTGCGCGCGACTATTGGCGTCAGACTCGCCGCGCAGCAGGGCCGGAAGCTGGACGTTTTCCAGCGCGTTGAGCGTCGGCACCAGCATAAAAGACTGAAACACAAAGCCGACGTTTTTGGCGCGCAGCGCGGCGCGGCCCTCTTCGTTCATGTCGGTCAGCGACTGGCCGAGCAGCTTCACATCACCGCCGGTGCCATCATCCAGCCCGGCCAAAATACCCAGCAAGGTAGATTTACCTGACCCCGACTCGCCGATCAGCGCAATGGTCTGCGCCGGTTTGACAACCAGCTCGACACCGGACAGGATGGTTAACTGACTTTCACCCTGACCGACGTGTTTACTAAGATGATGAACTTCAAGAACGTTTCCCGCTGGCATCTTCCTTTCCTTTTACTTGTATCAATGCTGGTCGCTGCAACGCTGAGTGCTCGCGCTACTGCGGCTGATAAGTTACTGATTGTTGGAGACAGTTTAAGCGCGGTTTATCGCCTGCCGGTTGCTCAATCCTGGCCCACCCTGCTCAACAACAAGTGGCAGAGTGAGCAAGGCAAACCCACCATTGTGAATGCCAGTATCAGCGGCGATACCGCGGCGCAAGGGCTGGCTCGCCTTCCCGCGCTGCTCAAACAGCATCAGCCGCGCTGGGTGCTGATTGAGCTGGGGGCTAACGACGGCCTGCGTGGCTTTGCGCCTACGGCTATCTCCCAGACGCTGAACCAAATTATTGGCTTGGTGAAACAGGCCAACGCCGAGCCGCTGCTGATGCAAATCCGCCTGCCGCCGAACTACGGACGCCGTTATACTGACGCCTTCTATGCCATTTACCCGGCGCTGGCGAAGCAGAATGATGTTCCGCTGGTGCCTTTCTTTATGGAACAGGTCGCCGTGAAGCCAGAGTGGATGCAGGATGACGGTTTGCATCCGGCTCAGGTAGCTCAGCCATTTATCGCTGACTGGATGGCGGACAAGCTCGCGCCGCTGGTCAAATAGGCCGAAACCCTAAGTAAACCACAGTCCTGAAAAATAGGGGCTTCTGACAGGTAAAGTTATGCAAAAAGCAGTATTGATCACCGGCTGCTCAAGCGGCATTGGGCTGGTTGCCGCGCACGATTTGCGTCAGCGCGGCTATCGCGTGCTGGCGGCTTGCCGCAAAGCGCAGGATCTTGAGAATCTTCAACAGCAGGGTTTCGAAACCATTCAGCTTGATTTGGACGATAAGCAGAGCGTCGAGCGCGCCGCCGCACAAGTCATCGCGCTGACCGGCAATCGCCTGTACGGCTTGTTCAATAACGCCGGTTACGGGGTTTACGGGCAGCTGAGCGGCATCAGCCGGGAGCAGTTCGAGCAGCAATTTTCCACCAATCTGTTCGGCACTCATCAGCTCACCCAACTGCTGCTGCCCGCCATGCTGGCCCACGGCGAAGGGCGCATCATTCAGACCAGCTCGGTGATGGGCTTAATCAGCACACCGGGGCGCGGGGTCTACGCCGCCAGTAAATACGCGCTGGAGGCTTGGTCTGACGCGCTGCGCATGGAGCTGCACGGCACCGGGATTCAGGTCAGCCTGATTGAGCCCGGTCCGCTGACCAGCAACTTCACGCAGAACGTTAATCAGTCGCAGGCCGACAAGCCGGTGAATAATCCGGGCATCGCCAAGCGTTTTACCCTGACGCCAGAGGCAGTTTTGCCAAAATTGCGCCATGCTTTAGAAAGCCCGAAGGCGCGACTGCGCTATCCGGTGACGCTGCTGGCGCACGGCATCACGGTGCTGCGCCGCCTGTTACCCGGCCGCGTGCTGGATAAAATCCTGCGCGGTAATAGCTAGCAGCAGGGGTTGAAGCTGGCACAAGTGCCCCCATTTAGCTTTTAACATCTTATTATTTATCACAATCTCGGTGCGAAACTGTTCAACAAGGGACATGGCTTCACCAAGATAAGAGAGACTGATTTATGCTGGCACAACCTTCTGTCATTAATATCAATGAAACCAACCTGCACCAGACGTTAGAACAGTCCATGTCGGTTCCGGTGATGTTTTACTTCTGGTCCGAACGCAGCCAGCACTGTCTGGTGCTGGGGCCGATCCTCGACAAGCTGGCGGCTGAATACGCCGGGCAGCTGATTCTGGCGAAAGTCGATTGCGACGCGGAACAGATGATTGCTCAGCAGTTCGGTCTGCGTTCAATCCCGGCGGTTTATCTGTTTAAAGACGGCCAGCCGGTAGACGGTTTCCAAGGGCCGCAGCCGGAAGAAGTGATCCGCGAACTGCTGCAAAAAGTGTTGCCGAAAGAAGAAGAGTTGAAAGTCGCTCAGGCTCAAGAGTTACTGCAAGCCGGTGACCTGACCGGCGCCCTGCCGCTGCTGAAAGAAGCCTGGCAGCTCAGCCAACAGCGCAGTGATATCGGCCTGTTGCTGGCTGAAGTGCAAATTCAGCTCAACCGCAGTGAAGATGCCGAAGCCGTGCTGGCGACTATTCCGCTGCAAGATAAAGACTCGCGCTATCAGGGGCTTATCGCGCAGATCGAGCTGCTGAAGCAAGCTGCCGACACCCCAGAAATCCAGCAATTGCAGCAGCAACTTCAGCAAGAGCCGGACAACGTTGAGCTGGCGGTTAAGCTCAGCCTGCAATTGCACGCGGTTGGCCGTAATGAAGAGGCGCTGGAACTGCTGATGGCACCGCTGAAGAAAGATCTCGGCGCGGCTAACGGTTCTGCGCGCAAAACGCTGATGGATATTCTGGCTGCGCTCGGCACCGGCGACGCGCTGGCCGCCAAATATCGCCGCCAGCTGTACTCCTTACTTTACTGATCCTCAGACGCTTCCCCCAGCGCGGCACTCGTCGCGCTGGTCCTTGAACTCGATCTTCATTTGTCCTGAACTATCCTTATTCAATACGACTTACGCCTGTTTTGTGCGACAATCTCCTATGAGCAAAATATATGCACTGTGCTCACATGAATTTGTTTTTTCTGGAGAATCTCCAGAAAACAATAGGACACGCAGCCATACCCCAAATAGTTCCAGTTGCAGGAAAGCAACTCACGCCTGCCTAGCTTGAAATATCTAAGGTATTACAGGAGTTCAAACTATGTTGACCGTAATCCCGATTATTGTGGTTCTCGCCCTACTGGTGGTTTTCGCCGGTGTAAAAATCGTTCCTCAAGGCTATCAGTGGACCGTCGAACGTTTTGGCCGTTATACCAAAACTCTGATGCCCGGCCTGAATCTGGTTGTGCCCTTCGTCGACCGCGTCGGCCGCAAAATCAATATGATGGAACAAGTACTGGATATTCCTTCTCAGGAAGTGATCTCCCGCGATAACGCCAATGTGGCTATCGACGCCGTCTGCTTTATTCAGGTGATTGACCCAGCGCGCGCCGCCTATGAAGTCAGCAACCTTGAGCAGGCGATTGTTAACCTGACCATGACCAACTTCCGTACCGTTTTGGGTTCGATGGAATTGGACGAAATGCTGTCACAACGCGACAATATCAACGCACGTTTGCTGCATATCGTCGACGAAGCCACCAACCCTTGGGGCGTGAAAATCACCCGTATCGAAATTCGTGACGTGCGCCCACCGGCAGAGCTTATCTCGGCGATGAACGCCCAGATGAAAGCCGAACGTACCAAACGCGCCGATATCCTTGAAGCCGAAGGTGTACGCCAGTCAGCCATTCTGCGCGCCGAAGGTGAAAAACAGTCTCAGATCCTGAAAGCCGAAGGTGAGCGCCAGTCGGCCTTCCTGCAAGCTGAAGCCCGTGAGCGTGCGGCAGAAGCAGAAGCTCAGGCCACCAAAATGGTGTCTGAGGCAATCGCCGCCGGCAGCGTGCAGGCCATCAACTACTTCGTGGCGCAGAAATACACCGACGCGCTGACCAAAATCGGCTCGGCCAATAACAGTAAAGTGATCATGATGCCGCTGGACGCCAGCAGCCTGATGGGCTCCATTGGCGGTATTGCGGAACTGTTGAAAGAAACCAAAGGCGGAAAATAATGCTGCAACAGCTTATAGCAAGCCCGCACCTGTTTTGGCTGTCACTCGGCGGCCTGTTGCTGGCAGCAGAACTGCTCGGTGCGAGTGGTTATTTGCTGTGGAGTGGCATTGCGGCGGCGTTGGTCGGCTTACTGACTTGGCTGTTGCCGCTGTCGTGGGAATGGCAGGGTGTGAGCTTTGCCGTGCTGACGATGGTCGCCGCATGGCTGTGGTGGAAGTGGCTCAGCACGCGCCAGAGGCCGGACCGGCACAATGGTTCGCTCAATCAGCGCGGCCAGCAGTTGGTCGGCATGCATGCCACCGTGCTTGAACCCATGAGCAATGGCTACAGCCGCGTGCGCATTGGCGACAGCACGTGGCGCATCACCAGCACCGCGCAACTCAGCGTGGGCGACGACGTGGTCATCACCCAAGTCGAAGGCATTACGCTGAAGGTTGAGCCGAGCAACAGCCGCCTCTAAGCTCTCTCAAAGCCATTGATGCTGCAGCAAGGCAGCAAAAGAGGGAATCTCGATGAGCTGACATCAGTCAGTGATTCGGGTGACCGAAAGCGGCTAACGCAGCTGCGGTGACAAGGGCGAAGAGAGATTGTCGATGATTGGGCACGCCGCCCCTTCATCGCCCGGACAGGACTCTGCCAGCGCCAGCAGCCGCCGGCGCATCTCGGTTAACTCTTCAATATGGCGGCCAATTTCTGCTGCTTTCTCTAGAGTCCGCGCTTTCACATCGGCGCTGTGGCGGTCGGGATTGTGGAACAACGCCACCAGCTCCTGACACTCATCCAAGGTGAAGCCCACCTGCCGCGCCTGACGCAGCAATGTAAGCTCCTCAATATGCTTTTGCGCGTAGGTACGATAGCCGTTATCACTGCGCATCGGCGCCGTCACCAGCCCCTTCTCTTCGTAGAAGCGAATCGCTTTGCTGGTCAAACCGGTTTTCTTTGCCACATCGCTGATATTCATTTTCCCCCCTTGACCTTCACCTTGCTGGAAGGTTTATCCTACCCCTGAATCGATTAAAGGCCAACCAACAGTATCCAGAGGAACACAATATGACGACTACCGTTTTAAACCTTGAAGGTTTGACCTGCGGACACTGCGTGGCGTCTACGCGCAAAGCACTGGAAGCCGTGTCAGGCACCACCAAAGTGGACGTTGAGTTGAACAAAGCCGTGGTTGAAGGCTCTGCACCAACCCAAGAGCTGATCGACGCCGTCGAAGAAGCGGGCTATCAGGCGACCGTCGCTTAAGGCCTTGCGCCATCGCCGCTGGCAACTCTGCCTGCGGCGATAAACGTGACTTTTCATGCTTTTAATTCGTCTTCCCCCCGAAAATCAAGACTTTCCCCCTGTTCGCTAAGCCAGCGACGCGCTAGCATGCCCCTTCACCCTTGCAAGGAGACAACGCCATATGGGCCATATCTTTTACCAGCTTGCCCGCTGGCTCGGTCTGCTTTCTCCCGCGGAATATCACTATCCGGCGATGGATATCCAGCTTCCCGGCGACCGACATTTGCATCTGGTGGGCAGCATCCACATGGGCACCATGAATATGCAGCCACTGCCGGATATCTTGCTGAAACGCCTGTCACAGGCCGATGCGCTGATTGTCGAAGCCGATATCAGCGAGGCGGAGTCGCCTTTCGGCATCGCGGAAGATCTGTCGCCTCTAAGCGAGCGCCTAACTGAGCAGCAATATTTGCAGGTGGAGAGCCTTTGCGAGGAGTTGGGGACGTCAATCTATAGTCTGAATCACCTGCCTTGCTGGCAGGTCGCGCTGATGCTGCAAGCCGGTCAGGCCCAGCGCCTCGGGCTGCGCGGCGAATACGGCATTGATTATCAGCTGTTAAAAGCAGCGCGGCGCGAGCAGAAGAAAATCATCGAGCTGGAAGGCCCGCAAGAGCAGCTCACCCTGCTTCAGCAACTGCCGGACGACGGCCGCTCGCTGCTGGAAGATACCCTGACTCACTGGCATACCAACGCGCGGCTGCTGCAAACCATGATCAGCTGGTGGCTAGAATCCCAACCCAGCCAAAGCATGGAGCCGCTGCCCAACACCTTCAGCAATGACCTGTACGACGTGCTGATGAATCAACGCAACTTGCGCTGGAAGCAACAACTCAACGCCCTGCCACCCGGCAAATACGTGGTCGCTGTCGGCGCGCTGCATCTTTATGGCGAAGGCAACCTGCCGGATATGCTGACAGCGGATCGGCGCTGAGTTGGGTTTGTGCCTGAACCAGAACAAAACCAAAACTCGAGATCCTCAAAATCATTCGAGTCAGATCAAGGCGGCAACTGAGCGAGTCCCTAGGAGCTTACACAAGTAAGTGACTAGGGCGAGCGAAGGAAGCCAACGCAGAGCTGGCTTGAAGGATGAAGAGGATCAAAAAAGTGGCCAATATTTCTATTGGCCAGTCAAAGAGGAATTTCATTTTATTAGTTATAGCTTCAGCATTTGTCTCTTGCGGGACAGAATACTGGCGGTAGTAGGTTAGCAATCTGTATTGGGTCTTGGCAACAGACATTCGCTAGACTAATATTTAACATTCGTTCAAGAAATACGCTTTATGCTTTACAATCAAAAGATTGAGCAGAGTTATTATTTTTCCGCTAATTAAGTCATCGTGAACGTCTGAGGCTATTTTGCCCCTATAGACCCGGTGACTTTTTTTATTGGGATCTTTTGTCGGGGAAGGTTATGACGCCAGCAGTCAAATTATTGGAAAAAAACAAGGTGGCCTTTACTCTCCACCCTTATGAACACAGCAGCGATGAAACTCATTTCGGCGACGAAGCCGTGCAGAAGCTCGGGCTGGATGCTAATCAGGTCTATAAAACCCTGTTGGTTTCGCTCAACGGTGACGCAAAAAACCTCGCCGTGGCCGTCACGCCAGTCGCCTCGCTGTTAGACCTCAAGAAAGTCGCCAAAGCCCTTGGCGCGAAGAAGGCCGATATGGCTGACCCGCAAATTGCCCAGCGCGTCACCGGATATCTGGTCGGCGGAATCAGCCCTCTGGGGCAGAAAAAGCTGCTGCCCACGGTTATCGATAGCCCGGCGCAAAACTTTGCCACCATTTTTGTCTCTGGAGGTAAACGCGGGCTTGATATTGAACTGGCTGCGGGCGATCTTTGTACCCTGCTGCGCGGAAAATTTGCCGACATCGCTAAAGTTGACTGACCCCTTCCGCTACTTACTACAAGAATAAAGGCTTAGATAGAGATGACCGACCGTACCGACCTCCCTACCCAACCCGTCGCCAGCGCGGCCAAGCGCACGGCCTTCGGGATACTCGGCGCAATCAGCGTTTCCCACCTGCTCAATGACATGATCCAGTCGCTGATTTTGGCGATTTACCCGCTGCTGCAAAACGAGTTCTCACTCAGCTTTACCCAGATAGGCATGATTACCCTGACTTATCAGATAACTGCCTCGCTGCTGCAACCTATTATCGGTTATTACACGGATAAGCATCCGCAGCCTTACTCGCTGCCGATTGGCATGGGCTTTACCCTCTCCGGCCTGCTGCTGCTCGCCGTGGCGCAGACCTTCCCGCTGGTGCTGTTAGCCGCCGCGCTGGTCGGTACTGGCTCATCGGTCTTCCACCCAGAGTCCTCTCGCGTGGCGCGTATGGCCTCCGGTGGCCGTCACGGTCTGGCACAGTCGGTGTTTCAGGTGGGTGGCAACTTGGGAAGCTCACTCGGGCCATTGCTGGCTGCGCTGATCATCGCGCCTTATGGCAAAGGCAATGTCGCTTGGTTCTCACTGGCGGCCCTGCTGGGTATTGTGGTGCTGCTGCAAATCAGTAAGTGGTATCGCCAACAACAGCAGATCATCAAGAAGCGCGGCCCCGTGGCGGGCAATATCACCGTGCTGCCGCGCCGCACGGTGGCGATGTCGATGGGTATCCTGCTGGTGCTGGTGTTCTCCAAATACTTCTACCTGACCAGCCTGAGCAGCTACTACACCTTCTATTTGATCCACAAATTTGGCGTGTCGATTCAAAGCGCGCAGATCCACCTGTTCGTGTTCCTGTTTGCCGTGGCGGCGGGCACCATCATTGGCGGGCCAATTGGCGATAAGATTGGGCGTAAATACGTGATTTGGGCTTCGATTCTCGGCGTTGCGCCCTTCACCCTGCTGCTGCCTCACGCCAACCTGATGTGGACCAGCATTCTCAGCGTGATCATCGGCGTGGTATTGGCCTCGGCATTCTCGGCGATTTTGGTGTTTGCGCAGGAGTTGATTCCGGGCAAAGTCGGCATGGTGTCCGGCCTGTTCTTTGGTTTGGCCTTCGGCATGGGTGGCCTTGGCGCTGCGGTGCTGGGCTATGTTGCCGACCGGACCAGCATCGAATTGGTGTATCAGATTTGCGCCTTCCTGCCGCTATTGGGGATTCTCACCGCATTCTTACCGAATATTGAACAAAAGCAGTCCTAAACTTCTGCCTTTCTGCTGCCGATACTCCGTTATCGGCAGCACACTCACCTTGCCCACTGAAACATCGCTGTCCAAAACCCTGTGAAATGTCACTTTCATCCTGATTTACATCAAAATCGTTATTTTTTGACATTCAAGGCACATTTTCTTACACATCGGCCGCCGATATGCCATAAAATCATTAACACTCTCTTACACTTTGCACTGACGCATAACTAGAAGGAGTATGGATGCACAACTCTACGCCCTTGATAACCACCATCGTCGGCGGTTTGGTACTGGCCTTCCTGTTCGGGATGCTCGCCAATCGCCTTAAAATTTCCCCTCTTGTCGGCTATCTTGCCGCTGGCGTGCTTGCTGGCCCTTTTACTCCGGGCTTTGTCGCCGATACTTCTCTTGCTCCTGAGCTGGCGGAAATTGGCGTCATCCTTCTGATGTTCGGCGTAGGTTTACACTTCTCTCTCAAAGACTTATTGGCAGTAAAATCCATCGCTATTCCCGGCGCGGTGCTGCAAATCGCGGTGGCGACGCTGCTCGGCATCGGCTTGTCACGCCTGTTGGATTGGGATTTAGCCGCCGGTCTGGTCTTTGGCCTCTGTCTTTCCACCGCCAGTACCGTGGTGCTGCTGCGGGCGCTGGAAGAGAGACAGCTGATCGATAGCCAGCGTGGGCAAATCGCCATTGGCTGGCTGATAGTCGAAGACTTAGTGATGGTGCTGACGCTGGTTTTACTGCCCGCGTTTAGCAGCATGATTGAGAGTGAGCATTCAAGCTTTGGCGCGCTGGGTATGGAACTGGCGATAACCATCGGCAAGGTGATCGCCTTTATGGTGCTGATGATGGTGGTTGGCCGCCGTCTGGTGCCGTGGATCCTCGCCCGCACCGCCAGCACCGGCTCGCGAGAGCTGTTCACGCTGGCAGTTCTGGCGCTGGCGCTGGGCATTGCTTATGGCGCAGTGGAGCTGTTCGACGTCTCCTTTGCGCTGGGCGCGTTCTTCGCGGGCATGGTTCTAAACGAGTCCGAGCTGAGCCAACGCGCGGCGCACGACACCCTGCCGCTGCGCGATGCCTTCGCGGTGCTGTTCTTTGTCTCCGTCGGCATGCTGTTCGACCCGCTGATCATCATTCGCGAGCCTCTGGCGGTGCTGGCGACGCTGGGAATTATCGTCTTTGGTAAATCCATCGCGGCCTTCCTGCTGGTGAAAACTTTCGGCCACTCGCGGCGCACCGCGCTGACGATCTCCGTCAGTCTGGCGCAGATTGGTGAGTTCGCCTTTATCCTCGCCGGCTTGGGCATCACGCTGGGCATGCTGTCAGAACACGGCCGCAATCTGGTGCTGGCGGGCGCAATTCTGTCGATTATGCTCAACCCGCTGCTGTTCACGTTGCTGGAGAAATATCTGGCGAAGACTGAAACCATCGACGATCAGAGCGTGGAAGAAGCTGTCGAAGACGAGAAGCAGATCCCCTTCGACCTGTGCAATCACGCCCTGCTGGTGGGCTATGGTCGCGTGGGTAGCCTGCTGGGCGAGAAGCTTCAGGCTGCGGGCATTCCACTGGTGGTAATTGAGAACTCCCGGCCACGGGTCGAAGCCCTGCGCGAGCAAGGCATCAGCACGGTGTTGGGTAACGCCGCCAATCAGGAAGTGATGGATTTGGCCCGTCTGGACTGCGCCCGCTGGCTGCTGGTGACTATTCCCAATGGTTACGAAGCCGGTGAGATTGTCGCCTCGGCGCGAACCAAACGCCCGAATATCGAAATCATCGCCCGCGCGCACTATGACGACGAAGTGCGTTACATCATGGAGCGCGGCGCAAACGAAGTGGTGATGGGTGAACGCGAGATCGCCAACAGCATGCTGAACATGCTGCACGTCGACGTGATGAACGAAGACGAAAAGCGACCTTACTGCCCGATTTAACGACTTTTCGACTAGCAAAAAGCCTCCCATTGGGGAGGCTTTTTTATTTCACTCAGCGGTAAACCACCACCTGAAACCCTTCCTCTTCAGTCGGCGGGACAAAGTGGCTGGTGATGAAATCAAACTGCTGGTCGGTGGCGGCGAAGTCGTGCTCTCCGGCCTGATTGCGGGCGCGGAGACGAGCTTTACACACCTCGTCGGGCACGTCGAGATAGTGCAACTGGTTGTGAGCCCCGGACGCCTCGACAATCCCCTTCATCCATTGGCGGTTTGCCAGCGTATTGGCCGGGAAGTCGAGCACCACCGACATGCCGGCTTGCAGCAAGGCAATCAGGTGCGGGGCCATGGCTTCTCGCAGCTTGGCCGAGCAGCGCACGTAGTCGACCACGCTATGCATCTCCTCGGCGTAAAGCCGCGCCAGCCACTGGTCTTCGCTAATAATCACGGTTAACGGGCGAGCAGCAAGTCGAGCAGACAACGTGGATTTGCCCGAGGCAATTTTGCCGCAGAGCAGATGAAGAGTGGGAGTTTCCGTGGCGGTCTGGGACATGCTTTCCTCGCTTGGCTGCGGGTAAATGAATCAAAAGAGTAGCACGCGGCGGGGTGAAGGGGCTGAAAATTAAGGCCAGCTTGAGGGCTGGCCTTAATGAGTTAAATCAGGGATTAAATCTGCGAGAAGCCGCCGTCGACCACCACTTCAGCCCCCAGCATGTAGCGAGATTCATCGCTGGCGAGGAACACCACCGCGTTGGCGATATCTTCGGCGTCCCCCAAGTGCCCGAGGGGAATTCGCGCCGCAATGCGCTGTTTGCCAGCATCGACTTCAGCCTCTGTACCGCCGCTGCGCCCGTGGATAGGCGTATTCATCGCCCCCGGACTGACGGCGTTAACGCGGATTTTGCGCTCGAGCAGCTCCGCCGACCACGTCCGCGCCAGCGATCGCACCGCCGCTTTGGAGGCCGAAAGCAAAGACAGGCCCGGCGTGCCGACCTGATTCAGCCACGAGGTGTTGAGGATAACCGACGCGCCCGGCTGCAACAGCGGCGAAATCGCCTGCATGGAGAAGAACACGCCCTTGACGTTGATATCCATCAGCTCGTCGTAACGCGCCTCGCCGGTACTCGCCAGCGGCGAACCAAAGGCCACACCGGCGTTGGCAAAAAACGCGTCCAGCCCCCCAAACTCAGCGGATACTTGGTCGTGGATACGCCGTAGATCCTCTGGCGCCAGCACGTCGGCCTGAATTGCCAGCACATCCCCTGCCAGCTGTTGTTTAATCTGTTGCAACTTCTCGGCATCGCGCCCGGTGATCGCCACCCGCGCCCCTTCGCGCAGCATTAATTTGGCGGTAGCTAAGCCAATGCCGCTGGTGCCGCCGGTGATCAAAACGCGTTTATTTTTCAATCTCATACTGTGCTCCCTGAGTGGGTTGGTTTGATTGAGTGGTGAAAGTCGTGAAGCCCCGCGTCGCGGCGTCTATTGCCCCGGCGATATAACCCGGAAAGGCCGCCGACCACTCGCTGGCGATGCCCTGTAATCTCCCCTGCCAGACGCCCTCGCGGATAAAAGCCTGAGGGATCGAATGACCCGGTTCCACGGTCAGATCGCTCGCCGTGGCGGTCAGCGGATCCTCGGCCCAGTCTTTGAAAAACTCAGCAACCGGATGCGCCGCCTGCTCGCCAAACAGCCTGACCAGCTGCGCGCGGCAGAGATCTTTCAGATTGCTTTCGCTGGTGGTCCAGCGCGTTTTCGCCGGTATCCCCAGAAAACCGAACAGTGCCGCAGCCTGCCCTGACGCCGAGGCATCGTGGATCTCGGCCATAGGGCCGACGGCGCTGCGTGCTCCGCCTGACAGCCCTTGCTGCCGCCAAAAAGGTCGGGAGTAAACCGCCACGTATTTAGCGTGCGGCGCCATCCAAGTGCCGGTGTTGGCCCATTCTCGGGCGACGGCCTCCGGCAGCCCGGGGCTAAAGTTAATTCCCGCCGCCAAGGCCGGTGGCAGTGCCAGAAACACCTGCTCGGCACGAACCGACAGGCTTTCTCCGAGTGCCGTTTGAGCCGTCAGCTGTATTCCTTCGGCATTCGCCGCTATTTGCGTGACAAGGTGGCCGAACAGCAGCTTGGCCGGATTGAGCCTGTGCTGAAGTTTTTCTATCAGCCGCCGCATTCCTCCTGCAACGCGCATGGAAGGCGGGGACGAAACATAACCGGGATGTCGCGAAATAGGCTGGTGCAGGCCGCGCTCCAGTAGCATGTCGCCCTGCTCTTCTTGCGCGATAAGCTCAATATCGAGCTGTTGTAAAAGCTGCGCCAACTGGGTCTGAAAGGTAGGCCAGACCCACGTAGCGCCGAGATCAAAACGCTGAGTTTCATCCCCGGCGTGCAGCGACTGAATGCGCCCACCGGCCTGTTCACGCCCTTCAATAAGCAGATAATCCACGCCCGCCTGCTCCAAAAGCGCGGCGGCATACATTCCGCTCAGGCCGCCGCCGACAATAGCAACTTGCACCTGTTTCATTGCGTCACCGCCGATGTTTTCTGCCGGGCCAAATGGCCGGTTTTGATATACAGCAGCGCCCCGGCCTTGCCGGACACCAGTTCAGTAAGAGTGCCAGCAGGGAGCCGCAGCCAACTGCCCGTGGAATAGTTGCCAGCGCCCTCTGTTATCTCTCCGCCCAGCACCAACAGCTCGGCTCCGGCCACCAGCTCACCGCTAAAAATCGGCTCTCCGGCGGCTAAGCTTTCCAGCCGCACCAGCTCATGCGCACTCTGGTACAGAGGGCAAATCTCACGCCCCTGCCGTTGCTGCCAGCGGCTGGCTTCCAAGGTATTGATGCGCACTCGCTGGGTATCCTCGGCAGCCATCTGCCGCAGTTTGACGAAAATCGTCGCGCCCGATTTGCTGGAAGGCTGATGGGAAGAACCCGGCGGATTACGCAGATACCAGCCCGCCGGATAGTGCTGCTCACCTTCGGAAAACACGCCTTCCAGCACCAAAATCTCCTCGCCCTCAGGGTGCAAATGTGCGGGGAAATCTGAACCCGCGTCATAGCGAACAATGCTGGTGGCCCGTGCCTGTTCTGCGCCAATGCGGTCCAGCATGACGCGGTGAACGCCGGACTGCGGCGAGCTTACCCACTCATATTCATCCGCCGTGACCAGCGCGCGCAGGGAGAGGTCGTGATTGACTAACATGATGCGTTTCCGATAAGAGAGCAGACCGGCGCAGCTAAGCGCCGGAAAAAATTATGCTTTTGGTAATGAGTCGAAGGCGTCCAGCACGTGGGCGGTGTAGGTTAGCGCCGCGCCGGTATTAAGGGAAATCGCCACGGCCAGCGCTTCGGCAATCTCTTCGCGCGTCGCGCCGTGTTTGGCGGCAGCTTTAACATGAACGGAGATACAGCCGTCGCAGCGGGTGGTCACCGCCACCGCCAGCGCAATCAGCTCATGGATTTTCGGGTCCAAATGACCAGTCGCGGAAGCGCCCGCATCCATCTTGACCAGCCCGCGCATAAATTCCGGCGTCAGCTTGGCGAACTCATTCACTTTACCCAGCAGCTCATCGCGATGTTCATTCCAGTTCAGCAACATAGAAAATCTCTTCTTCAATCAGGCGACGTGACCCATCACGCCCCTTTCGTCGCAGGCATTATTGAAATGTTAAGAGTGTTAAACAAATGAGATAAACTTGCCTTATGGCAAAGAAAAACTATCTTGATGAGAAAGCTGAGAGCGGAGGATAGCCAGCCGTGGCTTGGCCATCCTCTGAAGAGAGAGTCAGGCGGGGGTGTTTGAGCTTAGTGAGTGCTGATACTCCAGCATCCAGTCATGGAAAATCTGCACTTCGGGGCGACTCAGCGCGTGCTCCGACCGCACCATGTAATAAGACCACGTCAGCGGCCATTTAAATGACGGATAGAGCTGGAGCAGCTGGCCGCTATCAATGGATTGCTGCACCAGCGCGCGGCGCACGATAGCCACACCGCGCCCGCCAAGCGCCGCCAGAATCACCGCCGAAGTAGAGTTGATATGCAGGCTGTTCTGGCTCACATGGCCATAGCCGATGGTGTCCAGCACGCCGCTCCACGAGGGCATATTGGCACCGGGATGGGGGGTGTCATCGTAGATAAGCTTTTGTTTATTCAGCCAATCGCATTCGGCTTCTTGCCCGGCTTTTAAAATCAGCGGGCTGCACACCACCACCGCCTCTTCATCCATGATCCAAGTCGCGTGCAGCCCCGGCCAGTTGCCCGGCCCGCAGCGAATGCCGATATCCGCCTCGCCGTGAGCCAAATCGATATGCTTATCCGAAACGTCGAGGCGCAGGTCGATATCCTCATGGTGTTCGGCAAACAGGTTCAGGCGCGACATCAGCCAGTTCATCACCAGCACCTGCGACGCGGTAACCACAATCACTGAGCGTGCGCGTTGTCCGCGCAGCTTCTTCAGGCCGCTTTCGAGCTTATCCAGCCCGTCGGTGATCTCTTTCAGCGCGTCTTGCGCCTCGGTCACCACCATCAGCCGCTTTTTGCCGGAACGCGTGCGGGTCAACAACGGATGCCCTACCCACTCCTCGAGCGAACGCACCAACTGCCCCACCGCCGCGGGCGTCACGCCCAGCTCTTCGGCAGCGCCGGTAAAGCTGCCGTGTCGGGCCGCCGCTTCAAAGGCGTGCAGCCATTTAAGTCTGTTTAAGGAGCGCATCGCAAAATCACCTGCTGATTAGTCATGCCTTCATCCTAGCTCAGAAAACGGCTCACGACATAGATTTTCTTTGTCATCAGGCAACATCTTCTGATTCGTCAGCCTGCTCGCCCCGTGGCAATCTGGATTCATCGCCGGGCAGCTGAATGTGACAGATGCCTTGTTAATAACTGATTGATAAATAAGAATTCGAGGTCAATATTTCAGCATCATTTGCAGGTAAAAAACTGTTAGTCGTCGGCGGCACCAGCGGCATGGGTCTGGAAACGGCGCGCATTGTGTTAGAAAACGGCGGCAGCGTGGTGCTGGTGGGCAATCGTCAGGCCAAAGCAGAAGAAGCGCGTCAGGCCCTGTCATCCCTCGGCCCAGTGTCGATTATCGTCGCCGACCTGATGAAAGAAGCCGGTATGAAGCACGTGATGGCGGAAATTAACCGCGACCATCGTGATATCAGCCTGTTAGTCAATGCCGCAGGGGTGTTCTTCCCGAAAGCCTTCGTCGAAAACGAAGAAGCCGACTATGACATGTATATGAACATCAACCGCGCGACCTTCTTCATCACCCGCGACGTGGCAAGAAACATGGTGGCGGCGGGCATCAAAGGCTCAATTGTGAATATCGGCTCGATGTGGGCGCAGCAGGCTATCGGCGCGACGCCATCCTCGGCCTACTCCATGGCAAAAGCGGGCCTGCACGCCTTGACCAAAAATCTGGCGCTGGAACTGGGCCAGAGCGGCATTCGCGTGAACGCCGTCTCGCCAGCCGTGGTACACACGCCAATCTATGAAGGCTTTATTCCGAAAGAGGACGTGGGCGGCGTGATGAACAGCTTCGACAGCTTCCACCCAATCGGCCGCGTCGGCACGCCGCGTGACATCGCCGACACCGTGGCTTTCTTGCTGTCCGACAAAACGACGTGGGTCACCGGCGCCATCTGGGACATCGACGGCGGTGTTATGGCGGGCCGCAACGCTTAATAGCTTGCAAGCAAAAACGCGGCGAGTGCCGCGTTTTTAGTCTGCTAACGTTTGCTTCGGATCAACGCTCCCAATACGACTCTTCGAGGCTATCTTCGCGCTCCGGCAGGCCGCGCGTTAGGCGCGGGGAGTGCTGGTTGAGGACTTGATAGCTTACGCGGTTGGCGTATTTACAGACCTGAGACAGTGAGGAGTAGGTTAGATAGTCGCGGGCGTGTTTGCTTGAGTTTGGCACGCTGGTGCGGTGGAAACCGTTGGCGGCGATGTCGTGCAGCAGGGCTGACAGCGCGCCGTCTCCGGCACCGTTGGTGTTCATGATCTTCTCCGGTCCGCCCATGTATGGCGCGATGTGGGAGTAAATTTTCAGCGGGTTCTGGCAGCTGTCGCGACGCATGGCGCGGCTGAATTCATACTGGTTGAACTCGGCAATCGCCCCCGGCAGCAGCGGATGATTCGTCGCGCGCTTGTACTCTTCTTCGGTGTAGCTGGCCATAAACAGGCCGTTCGGACCGGCGGTGCAGAGCACCAGATCAACCCACTCCAGCGCCTTATCGGCCGCCATCAGCGGGTCTTTCATTCCCGTCAGCGCAAAACCTTCATCTTCGTTCATTGCCAAAATAGAGACATTTTCTGCGATGAAGTCGCGCCACGCCTGCGGGTTCTCAGCAATCACGAACTGAGTGCCCAAGGTCAGCACTACAGGCACCTGATACTTCTTGGCATAGGCGATAGCCTGCATCGTGGCTTCTGGCATCGGCTCGCCTTCGCTACTGCGCAGCAGGTAAGAAGTTAGAACCAGCGCCGAGGCACCAGCAATCACGTCTTCCGGCACGCTTTCCTGACGCAAATTGTTCATATGCCCAGGGCTAATCGCAAAGGTGCGCTCGCCGCTGTCGCTGATCAGAGTAAAGCAGCGGCCAATTGCGCCATCAACGCCTTGCAGGTAGTTCAGATCCACGCGGCTCGAGGTGTTGCACAGGTAGCGATAGGCGTAGCTGCCAATCTGTACGTGACTGCACATCACGCCGAGCAGCACGGAGCGGTCATCGGCCAGCACCGAGTAGTTGTGCAAGGTGTTGCCGATGGTGCCACCGGCGAACTGATGGGTGATCAGCGCCTGACTCATTAATTCCTGATACAACGCCTCGGCGGTCGCATCGTCGATAACGCTGGACTCGCCGGCCTTCAGGCCATAACGGGCAACGAAGTCTTCGTCTACGCGCGCTTCAATATCTACCATCGTCTGATCGATACCGACGATATAAGAAGCCCCTACTTCGCTGTCAGGCATCATGCTCTGCAACATTGAATCACGCAGTAAAGGATCGCGCGCGCTGACTGGGAAATAGTGTTTGGACTTACGTTTACCAGGAAATTTCATTGATGCTCTCTGTGGATCAAAAAACGTTAAAAATGTTGAGTCACTAACTGCTGAAGCAGATCGATATGCTCAGGCTGGTCGTTGAGGGCGTCAATATAATGGAATTGCTCGCCGCCTGCGTGCATAAAGATCTCACGGTTCTCTTCTTTAATCTCTTCCAGCGTCTCCAGACAGTCTGCCGCAAAGCCCGGACACATGATGTGAATGTTCTTCACGCCCTGCTCCGGCAGGCCTTTCAGCGTTTCGTCGGTGTAAGGCGTCAGCCAAGGCTCACGGCCAAAGCGCGACTGGAAGGTCAGCATAATTTTGCCAGTCGGCAGGCCCAGCGCCTGAGTCAGCGCCTGAGTGGTGTCGCGGCAACGCTGTTCGTAGTCGTCGCCCAAAGCAACAAAACGCTTCGGAATACCGTGGAAGGAGAGGAGTAAACGGTCAGGCTCGCCGTGCTCGGCGAAGGAGCGCAGCACGGTGGTTTTCAGCGCGGAAATATAGGCCGGATGCTCGGCGTAATCGCGGATAAAGCTCAGGGAAGGCAGGCGGCGCTTCTCTTTTAACACCCGCGCGACGCCGTCAAACACCGCGGCGCTGGTGGAGCAGGAGTATTGCGGGTAAAGCGGCAGAACCACCATCTTGGTGACGCCCTGCTCCAGCAGTTTGCCGATGGCATCTTCCATGCTTGGTTTGCCGTAGCTCATTGCCAGTTCTACCGGAGTACCCGGCAGGCGCTCAGCCAGTGCCTTTTGTTGGCGGCGGCTAAACACCATCAGCGGCGAGCCCTCTTCCATCCACACGCCTTTGTACAGTTTGGAGACACGTGGAGAACGCAGAGGCAGGATCACGCCGTAAAGGATCGGCAGCCAAATCAAACGATTAGTATCAACAACCCGTGGATCACCTAAAAACTCAGCCAGATACTTTTTTACGGCCTGCGGCGTTGGTGCTTCGGGCGTACCGAGATTGACCAGTAACACACCGAATTTCGTCTGCATCATGCTGAATTTCCTAAATTATTACGGCTCTTGGGCCTGGGTGACTGGAAGCCAAAAGCAGCGCTTCGACTTAACTTTGCACATTGTAACCAAAAAGACGGGGAGCGGAACCGATAACAGCTAATGGCAGAAGTAATCAATAGCATTCATTTAATGAATAAAAGTGCGGGGAGCAGAAATGATAAAAGCGACCGAAGTCGCTTTGGTCGCTTTTATTATTTACGATAACAGCGGTATTAACCGAGGATAGAAGCCAGCTCTTGGCGAACTTCGTCCACTTTCTGCGTACCGTCGATACGAACGTATTGGGTGTTGCCCGCTTCAGCTTCTTTGCTGTAGTAAGACACCAATGGCTCGGTCAGGTCGTGATATTCAACCAGACGCTTACGCACGGTCTCTTCCTGATCGTCCTTACGGGTGATCAACTCTTCGCCGGTCACATCATCTTTGCCTTCCACTTTTGGTGGATTGAATTTGATGTGATAAACGCGGCCTGAACCCGGATGAACGCGGCGACCCACGATACGATCAACGATCAGTTCGTCAGGTACGTCGAATTCCAGCACGTAGTCCACTTTGATCCCAGCGTCTTTCATGGCATCAGCCTGAGGGATGGTGCGTGGGAAGCCGTCGAGCAAGAAACCATTGCGGCAGTCTTCCTGCTGAATGCGCTCTTTAACCAGTGCAATCACTAATTCGTCGGTCACCAGTTTACCGGCGTCCATGATTTCTTTTGCTTTCTTGCCGAGCTCGCTTCCAGCTTTAACAGCTGCGCGCAACATGTCACCGGTAGAAATCTGCGGAATGCCATATTTCTCCATGATGAATTGCGCCTGAGTTCCTTTACCAGCGCCCGGAGCGCCCAGCAGAATGATACGCATTGCGTAAATCCCCTTGCATGTAATTTTTATTAAAACGTACAAAACGACCAACCATATCATTCTGCACGCCCTTCCTCAAGGAACAGGCTGCGCGCAGTCAAGGTTAAGCCAGCGCCTCTTGGCGTTTAATTCGCAAGGTCTGGGAGATAACCGCAAAGACAATAATACACCCGCCAACAACGGCTTGCAGCGTTGGCGCTTCGCCGAGGAACAGGAAAATCCACAGCGGCGCGAGGGCCGTTTCGAGCAGTAAAAATAGTCCTGCGTTGACCGGAGAAACAAAGCGCGTGGAGAGAGAAATCAGCCCCATCGCCAGCGGCATAATCACCGCGCCTTCAACAAACAGCCACAGCCACTGCGAACCACTGAGCAGCGGAACAGCATGCAGCACGCCGCCGCCGGTGAAGCCCACCACGCATACCGAGGCCAGCACGCCGCCAATGGAAGGCAGGCCGACGGTGCCGTTTTCCACTTTTGAGGCAAAGATAAAGGCCAGCGCCATAGAGACCGCCGTCGCCAGCGCGAAATAGTTGGCTAAGGGGTCATAGCCCGTCGCGCGACCGGACATGACGATTGCCACGCCGAGCATGCCCGCGATAGCCGCCATCAGCAGCGATTTATCGATTTTGGTGCCGAAGAACAGGCGCGAAATAATCGCCGAGACGAACGGCGTTGAGGAGATGATCACCAGCACGGTGGCGATGCTGCCGCGGTTTAAGGCATTGACGAAGCAGGCCGAAGCGATACAGAAAAATAGCGTCGACAAGGCATTTTGGCGCGTGATCCACGGCACGCCGAGCACCGAGCGGCTTTTCGGCCACAGCAGGTAAACCAGCACCACCAGCCCCCACATAAACAGGCCGCGCAGCATCACAATCATCCATGAGTTATCAATACTCATGAGTCGGATAAACACGGAGTCGGTACTCAGGATAATGCCGCCGAGAATACCGATCAGGTTGCCGTTAACCGGGGTAGATTTACTCATTTTTGACTCCAAAGTCGGGCTAAATCGTCGATAACACTGCCGGTGCTATCCACTTGCTGAAAGCGATTGCCCCGCGCCCAGCGGGAAATACGCAAAGTATGGGTGTGCTCGAAATAGCTGCCGTTGATCTGCTTGACCTTACGCAGCTGGTCATCCGACAGGGTAGCCACCGGGAAGCAGGCAAAAGGCAAGCCGGAGGCGCTGAGCGAAGTCAGGCGCAGGCCGTTAGCCAGCGGCAGGTCGATTTTCTCGACGCTCGCCACGTTGTAAGGCTGCCAGTCTGGTGCTTCCATCGCGGCAATGGCTTCCTGCAAAGGCCGCTGAGAGACGGTCGACCCTTCGAACAGGCGCAGCTCGCTGCGGAACAAGCAGCTGTAGTGCTCAGGGCGCACGGCAATCAGCGTCAGCCCCACCGCCACCGACGCGTGTTTATGCAGCGGCGCGAGGAAAATCGAGCTATTATTGACCAATTCGTCATGCAGACCGGTGGCGAAACTGTGCGACCCGTCGACCACGGTTTTATGGTTCAAACCATCAAGGTCGTTGATAGCCCCGGTGTAAGGGTTAACGTGGGTGACCATATTAATGCCGCTGTTTTGGCCCGGCGCGTCAATCGGCACCGGTTTGGAAAACAGCAGTTCAATAGGCTGATAGTGGTGATGCGCGGCCAGGTTCAGCGACATTTTATGTTTATGCAGTAAATGGGAGAGCATGGCTAAGCCCACGCGCACCGACTGCACCAGAAAAATGTCATAATCGCCAAGACGATAGACCGTCGTCAGCTTGTCGCGCAGCACTTCCCGCAGCCGGTTTACTTCCCTGTAATAGTGGTCACCGTGCTGTTGCTGCAAGGCGGGAGAGAGAGATGAAGGGTCCATCAGTCGATCAACTCACGCTGGTACAGTAACGGCAGGACATTGTCGCGAAACACGGATCCCACTCCCACTTCGCAAGGCGGCTTGCGGTAATTCACCCAGGCGATTTCAGCGATCTCCGCGCTGGCGACGGGTTGCCCCACCACTTCCACCTGATAAACATGATTTTCAATCGCCACTTTTTCGAACTCCGCCACGCCGTGGAATAAGCCCAGTGGCGTGATTTTAGCCGTGTCGACGTTAAGTTCTTCTTTTAACTCGCGACGCAAACAGCTGATGTGGTCTTCCCCGGTCAGCGGCTTGCCGCCGGGAGAGATAAAGATGTCGGTTCCGCGCTTGCGCGTGAGTAATAACGCGCGGTCACGGATGATCACTGCCGAACATTTGACGATAGTTTTCATCGAGTTGTCCTTCATTACGCCGCAGCGTGAGTCGCCGTTTTTAACCCCAGACTCAGGGTTTCGCCGGAGAGGAATTTAATGATGTTGCGGGCCAGCGGCGTTTTCTCATTCAGGTAAGCCAGAATGGTTTCGTCATTTGGCGTCGAGAAGCTGTCACCGAAAATGCTCACGCCTTCCAGCGACTTAGTGGAAATACCCAATTGCAGCAGGCGGTATTTCACGTCATCAGAAGATTGGGCAAATTCATAAATTGGTGAATGGTATTGAATGTCGTATTCATTCATCAGGTTGACCAAAAACTCTTTGGCGACCAGACGCTGCTCGGGGAATTCTTGTTGGTAATGGGTAATACCGTCGTTGATCACGCTAATATCGTTGCGGCGGCAGAAATCCACCAAGTGAGCGTGGATCGCTAATTTCTCGCCGAGTAACACCAGATTTTTGCGGTGACGCAAAATATCACTTTCGATATTTTCGATGGCAATAGAGCGGAAAGTCCCGCTGATATCCTCGACGGTGTGTTCCACCACTAAATCGCCAAAGCGATTACGCAGTTCGTCGACACGGTGGGCGAGAATGCCGCGATGCAGGGAGCAGCCGCTGTTAGCCGAGTAAAGATGCACAGGGATACCCTGTAACATTAAATAACATGCGGCCAGCGTGCTATCGCGGCCGCCTGTGAACATAACTAACTGCGTTCGTGGAGTCGTATTTGCTGTTGAAGTCGTTGTGCCAGAAAGTGAGTTGTTCATAGTCATCCTTATTTTTTATACAGACTTAACCAGCGCGCAAGGCGCAGACTGGCGCACTTACTGAATTTTCTTCAGTAGAATTACAGCGCCTGTTAGAGAGATGTGCTTCGGAACGAGGTTGAGACTAATGGGTTTTTTCGGCACAAGAAAATGATATAAACAGACAGTTGAGTTGAATTTTTCTAACAAGGTGTTGATATGGCAAATCTGCCTTCCCTGCGCGCCCTGCACTATTTCAAGCAGGCTGCGACCTTTGAAAGCTTCAGTCTGGCGGCGGAATCGCTGAACGTGACTCACAGCGCGGTGAGTCATCAAATTAAGAATTTAGAGGGCTGGCTGGGCACGCCGTTATTCAAACGCGCGGCGGGCCGGGTCTATTTAACCCGCGACGGTGAGAAATTAAAGAAATGCTGCGATCAGGTATTTGTCGAAATAGAAAATACTTGCCGTGAAATTAAAGCCCGGCAGGAAAATAATTTAATTATCTCCTGCGCGCCAAGTTTTTTAGCGCAATGGCTTATTCCGCGTATTAGCCGTTTTTCGGAGCGCCATGAAAATATTGTCCTGACTTTCCAAACGCATACCGATGTTCAGCAAGTCCATGAACAGCGGACAGATATTCTAATTAAGAGTAATGAGAACCAGCTGACCAGCGATATTGAGTCGACGCTGATCACCGTCGATTATATTGGCCCGGTCTGTTCGCCGAATTTCCGCCACCGTTTTACTTATCAGACCGATTTTTCCACCCTGCCATTGCTGCACGCCGACACCAAAATTAATGCTTGGCAGGAGTGGGCCAAGAAGACTAATGCCAAAGGCGATTTTATTGCGGGTAAGCATTTCGACAATTTGACGCTGGCGATTCAGGCGGCAAAAAACGGGCTGGGGATCATCATGACGCCGCAGATCTTGGTGAAGAAGGAGCTTCAAGATGGCACAGTGATCGCACCACTGGGCTTCGCCGAGGTGGATCGCGCCACCTATATGCTGGTGAAAAGCGATCGCAGCCATGAGCCGGAGATCACCGCATTTCGCGGCTGGTTGCTGGAAGAAGCCAGCAGAGGCTGATCCGCTCTCCTTCCTCAATAAGCAAAAAAAAGCCCCGTCGCGATGACAGGGCTTTTCTACTATTACGTGAAACTAAGAACTTGAAACCAAGAACCTGAACCTTATGCTTGCAGCAGTTGGTTCATACGGCGGATGAACAGGTTTGGATCTTCCAGCGTGCCGCGCTCGGCCAACAGCGCCTGATCCAGCAGCAGTTCAACCCACTCGCTGAACTGCGCATCGTCGGCCACGTCGGAAGCACGTTTCACCAGCGCGTGGTCAGGGTTCAGCTCGAAGATGTATTTCACTTCTGGCGCTTCCTGACCAGCAGCGGCAAACAGTTTCGCCATCTGAGTGGTCATTTCGTCAGCACCGGTGGTGACAATCGCCGGCGTGTCGGTCAGACGGTGAGTCAGACGCACTTCTTTCACGCGGTCGCCCAGCAGGGTTTTCACGCGCTCAACGAACGGCTCCAGCGCCTTCTCAGCTTCTTTCTGCTCTTCGCTCTCTTCGTCAGCCAGCTTGTCCAGCGTGTCGTCGGCTTTACTCACAGACTGGAAGACTTTGCCATCAAACTCAGTCAGATAGCTCATCATCCACTCGTCGATGCGGTCAGACAGCAGCAGGACTTCAATGCCTTTTTTGCGGAACAGCTCAAGGTGCGGGCTGCTCTTCGCGGCGGCATAGCTGTCGGCGGTGATGTAGTAAATTTTGTCCTGACCTTCCACCATCTTGGCAACGTACTCTTCCAGAGAGAGAGTCTGGCTGGAGCTGTCGTTGCGGGTGCTGGCGAAGCGCAGCAGCTTGGCAATGGCTTCTTTGTTGGCGCCATCTTCTGCCGGGCCTTCTTTCAGCACCAGACCGAACTGTTGCCAGAATTGCAGGTACTTCTCGTTGTCGTCTTTCGCCAGTTTCTCCAGCATCTGCAATACGCGTTTGGTCAGCGCGCTGCGCAGGTTCTGGGTGATGCGGCTGTCTTGCAGGATTTCACGCGAGACGTTCAACGGCAGGTCGTTGGAATCTATCAGACCACGCACGAAACGCAGGTAGTTCGGCATGAACTGCTCGGCTTCGTCCATGATGAACACGCGCTGCACGTACAGCTTCAGGCCGTGCTTGTGGTCGCGGTTCCACATGTCCCAAGGCGCTTGTGAAGGGATATACAGCAGGCTGGTGTATTCCTGCTTACCTTCAACGCGGTTGTGGCTCCAGCTCAGCGGGTCGCTGAAATCATGAGAGATGTGTTTGTAGAATTCGGTGTACTCTTCGTCGGTGACTTCCGCTTTGCCACGGGTCCACAGGGCCTGCGCCTTGTTGATTTGCTCCCAGGTCACGGTGTCATCTTCTTCATTGCGGGTTTCGACTTCAACCGGCAAGGCGATATGGTCGGAATATTTGCTGATAATCGAGCGTACGCGCCAATCGTCGAGGAATTCGTCCTGATCTTCGCGCAGGTGCAGGGTGATTTCAGTGCCGCGCTCGGCTTTCTCGATGTCGGCCAAGGTGTACTCGCCTTCGCCAGCAGATTCCCAGAACACACCTTCATCTTTGCTCGCGCCAGCAGCGCGGGTACGCACGGTCACTTTGTCGGCCACGATAAACGCGGAGTAGAAGCCTACACCGAACTGGCCGATCAGCTGGCTGTCTTTCGCCTGCTCGGAACCGACGGATTGCAGGAAGGCTTTGGTGCCGGATTTAGCGATAGTGCCGAGGTTGTCGATCACTTCGTCACGGGTCATCCCGATGCCGTTGTCGCTCAGAGTCAGAGTGCGTTTTTCTTTGTCGAACGCCAGACGCACGTGCAGTTCGCCGTCACCTTCATAGAGTTCAGGCTTGGAAAGCGCGCGGAAACGCAGTTTGTCGGCGGCATCTGAGGCGTTGGAGATCAGCTCACGCAGGAAAATCTCTTTGTTGGAATATAAGGAGTGGATCATCAGATGCAGCAGCTGCTTAACTTCAGACTGGAAGCCGCGGGTTTCTTGTCCTTTCATACTCATCAAATTACCTCAGTTACGCTATTTGAATTGTCATTATGCTGGCAAGCCCAGCCTTATAGGCGGCACATTGGCCAAAATAAAACGCTGAGGAGTAGATGGGGTTATCAGGAGGATAATTCAAGGGAAAAGAGAGAGTTTGGCTTAAAACTGAACCGCCACGCGTGAAATCGCGCGCGTGGCGGCAATTAACAGATCAGAATTTGAAAGGTGCGCGTCCAGCCAGAGAGTGCGACAGCGTAGTGCCATCCACCATCTCCAGCTCACCGCCCATCGGCACGCCGTGGGCAATGCGGCTCGCCAGCACGCCGTACTGGCCGCACATCTCGGCGATGTAGTTAGCCGTCGCCTCACCTTCGACCGTCGGGTTGGTCGCCAGAATCACCTCTTTCATGCTTTCGCTTTCCAGACGCTGCTCTAAACGATCCAAACCAATGTCATCCGGGCCAATGCCGTCCATCGGAGACAGGTGGCCCATCAGCACAAAATAGCGGCCGGAGAACTGACCGGTTTGTTCTATAGCATGGATGTCCGCCGGGCTTTCTACCACGCAAATCTGACCGTTTTCTTTGCGCCGTGGGTTGGCGCAAATGGTGCAGATATCCTGCTCGGTAAAAGTGCGGCAATCAGCACAGTGGCCGATTTCAGACATCGCACGCGTTAACGACTGCGCCAGCCGCATTCCACCGCTGCGATCGCGCTGCAACAGTTGGAATGCCATGCGCTGCGCTGATTTCGGGCCAACGCCCGGCAGGCAGCGCAACGCCTCCATTAATGATTCAAGGAGTGGGCTGGTTTGCATCAGAATGGCATCTTAAAGCCTGGTGGCAATTGCATGCCGCCGGATACAGAAGCCATTTTCTCTTTCTGAGTTTCTTCAACGCGACGAGCCGCATCGTTGAAAGCAGCAGCGATCAGGTCTTCCAGCATGTCTTTGTCGTCTTCCAGCAGGCTTGGGTCGATTTCCACACGACGGCAGTTGTGCGCGCCGTTAATGGTGACTTTAACCATGCCCGCGCCAGATTCGCCGGTCACTTCTAACTGGGCGATTTCTGCCTGTACCTGCTGCATTTTTTCCTGCATTTGCTGGGCCTGTTTCATCAGGTTACCAATGCCGCCTTTTCCAAACATAATCATCTCTCTTTGCGTCGGGCCGCGGGGATTTGCGGCGTTTAAACAGGGCGAATACTCTCTTCATCCAGCTCGGCGTCGAAGAAACGGCGCAGAGTTTGAATGTTGTTATCCGCAATAATCGACTGGCGCGCCTGCGCCAGCTTCTCTTCGTATATGGCTTGTCGCCACTCCAGAGGCGTTTTGACCGCCAGATTATCATCTTCTAGCACGGTGAGTTCAACCGGCGTCTGGTGGAGTGTCGATAGTGCTTCCGTCAGCACTTTCTGTGCCGAAGGGGAATTCAAATGGCGCTGCGAAGGGCGCAGATGCAGAGTGATTTTCCCGGCTTCTACTTTTTCGCACCACGCGTTCAGGGCTAGCTGCTGCACCAATTTTGGCATCACCATCTGGTTGATTTCAGCCGCCCATTCGTCGCGCTCTGTGGCTTCGACCGCCAGACGCGCGGCCAGTTCCGGCGACTTCTCATGCTCCAGCGCGGTACGCAGCGCCTTGGGCGTCGCGACCGGCTCGGGTGCCTCTTCTGGCTCGGTCAGGGCTTTCCAGCGATACGCTTCTTCTTTTACGGGCTGCTCAGGTTCTTTCTCTTTTCTGGCGCTGGCCTGCGTTTGCACACGCTCAGTCACCGAAGCTAAACGCTCCAGCGCTGAGTTTGCCGGCCGCGCTTTTCCTGGCGCTGCCGGCTCAGCTTTTTTTGGGGTGGTACTCCCCTGCTGCCTGAGTAGTTGTGTTCGGGCCTGTAACAGTTGCGCCGTGGTATCTGAGATACCCGGCTGCGGCGCGCCTTGCGGCGGCGGTGCTTCTTGCTGAGCAGGTCTGCTCTGCGGCTGGGCCTCTGGCGCAGCAGAAGGCGCTGGCGCTCGGGCGACCGGCTGCTGGACCACTGGTTCAGCAATCACCACTTTAGGGTGGAAAGCCAAAGCACGCAGCAGGGTCATCTCGACCCCCATGCGCTTGTCCGGCGCGTAGGCCAGCTCTTTGCGGCCAATCAGCAGCGTTTGATAATAGAGCTGCACATCGGCTGGCGGAATAACCCGCGCCAGCTCGCGCAGGCGCTGCTCAATGGCGGCGTAATGGTTGTCGAGCACCGTGGGTAACAGCTGCACCATGGCGATCCGATGCAGCAGCGCCAGCGTTTCCACCAGCAGGTTTTCCCAGTCAACGCCGCGAGAAGCAGCGTGCTCCACCTGCGCCATCATCTGCGCGCCGTCGGCGCTCACCAGCGCTTCGAGCACGGCCAGCGGCTGCTCGTCATCCAGCGTGCCAAGCATCTGCGACACGGTTTCGGTGGTTACCGCACCCTGCCCCATGGCGATGGCTTGGTCAGTCAGGCTCAGGCCGTCACGCATACTGCCGTCGGCCGCGCGGGCCAGCAGTTGCAGAGCGCGCGGCTCGCTGCTGATCTGCTCGGCGGTCAGTACGACGTCGAGCTGCTTGCGAATTTGTTCAACATCCAGCGCCTTCAGATGGAATTGCAGGCAGCGGGAGAGAATGGTCACCGGCAACTTCTGCGGATCTGTCGTCGCCAGCAAGAATTTGACGTGCGAAGGCGGCTCTTCCAGCGTTTTCAACAGCGCATTGAAGCTGTGACGCGAGAGCATGTGGACTTCGTCAATCAGGTAAACTTTGAAGCGGCCGCGCGCTGGCGCATATTGCACGTTGTCCAGCAGTTCGCGGGTGTCTTCTACTTTGGTACGGGACGCGGCATCGATTTCAATCAGATCAACAAAACGGCCCTGTTCGATTTCACGGCAGTTATCACACACGCCGCACGGCGTAGAAGTAATACCGGTTTCACAGTTCAGCCCTTTCGCTAACAGGCGCGCAATGGTGGTCTTGCCAACACCGCGGGTGCCGGAAAACAGATAAGCGTGATGGATGCGTCCGAGCGACAGGCCGTTAGCCAGCGCGGTCAGCACATGTTCCTGTCCGACGACGTCGGCGAAAGTTTGAGGGCGCCACTTACGGGCCAGAACCTGATAGCTCATTAATACCGGAGAAGTCGAGTGGTCGGGAGGGTCATGCTATCACAGCCTCGCCTGGGCAGGCGAGGCTTGTGTCAATCAATGGCCTGGGAAGTCGACCAGGCTGTAGCAGTTGATATTCATCTTGTTCAGGCGCTCTGCACCGCCGAGATCGAACAGATTAATGATGAATGCTGCGTCAGTTACTTCACCACCTAAACGGCGGATCAGCTTCACGGTAGCTTCGATAGTGCCGCCGGTTGCCAGCAGGTCATCGATAACCAAGATCTTCTCGCCCGGCTTGATAGAGTCAGTGTGGATTTCCAGACTGTCTGTGCCGTATTCCAGCTCATAGCTTTCGCTCAGCGTTTCGCGCGGCAGTTTGCCCGGTTTACGCACAGGCACAAAACCTACACCCAGAGCCAAGGCCACCGGAGCACCAAACAAGAAACCACGCGCTTCGGTACCCACCACTTTGGTGACGCCGGAGTCACGATAGCGATCAGCCAACAGTTGGATGCTGGCGGCATAGGCTGCCGGGTCTTCCAGCAGGCTGGTGACGTCGCGGAACAGGATGCCCGGCTTCGGGTAGTCTTGAATGGATTTGATGCTATTTTTGATAAACTCTAGCTGCTGTGCGGTAGCTGTCATAATAAGTGCCTGATAAAACTGCTGTTCATACTTAAACGCGAACCCGTAAATGGCTCTTGCCTTACAAAAGTGTTTGGCTGTTTAAGGAAGGAAATTGGCGCGCACCGAGGGTGCGCGAGATGCCCAAATCTATGCAAAGCCGCTTTAAAAAGCAACCCGCAGCCGGACATGATCACCTTTTTTGTTGCTTTAGGTCAACCACTGGTAAGCGCCACATCATGATAAGCAGCCCAAGCATGATGCAAAGCAGTAAAACGCGTACCCACCACAGGGGGACAAAATAGAGAGAAACGGCGAAAGTAATGAGGATCACCAGCACCGCCTTGCCCTTCGCGCCGGGCGGCAGTGCGCGATGCTCCTGCCAGTGGCGCAGGTAGCTGCCAAACCACGAGCGATAGAGCAGCCAGTAGTGAAAACGCGGCGAAGAGCGGGCAAAGCACCATGCCGCCAGCAGCAGAAATGGCGTCGTAGGTAATAAAGGCAGCACCACGCCGAGGGTGGCCAGCACCACGGATACCCATCCCAGAATGATCAACAAAACACGTTTCATACAATCCTTGTCGACTTGTCTATGTTATCGATGTCGCTATCTCGCCAGTGTAAACAACTGCCCTGCCCCTGCCAAACGCCGCGTGCCTTGTATCTGTTGCGCTTCAGGGTAAGCTAATCAGGTCTAACGCGGAGAACCCCTGTGAGCACTGAACAAATATTGCACGCCCTGAGCCAACAAATAGAGGCGCTAGCGCACGAAATTGAGCCTGTCGGCCACGTTTCGGCCCAGCAGGCACGTTTCGACGTGACGCTGTTCGCCACCAAAGGCACCCGGCTGCGCGATTATCTCGCCGAAGTCAGGGTTAATCTCGGCCAGCTGCATCAAGTGGTGGCGGAGAAGCGTCAGGCGCAGGTGGCGTTTGTCGCCGAGCGGCTGATTTCGCAAATTACCGCGTTGCAGCGTGAACTGGCGACGCAGGCGCTGCGCAAAACTCACCAAACGCCGGAGCGCAAAAGCCACGATAACTACACCCGGCTGGCAGAAACCCAGCAGTTTGAGCGCCGTTTAATCGCCATGATTGAAGACCGCGAGAGCACGCTTGGGCAGCTCGCCACTTTCAGTGACCAGCAGCGAGTGCAGAAAGAGCTGGCCGCGCTGGAAGGTCGATTGATGCGATGCAGGCAGGCGTTAGCCAAAATTGAGCGGCAAATTGAGAGGCAGGAAAAAGGTTTTTGAATGTTTATCACATTTTTTGAAATGTGCAGGCAGGCGAAGACATTTATTATCTATAATCAGTTTCCATACCTGAATGATTGATGTTCTCAAAAGGTGCTGGCTGCTGCTCAACTGAGCCACTGCCTACCTGCTTCAGGTTGACTTCGGGTCCGCGTAAAACTGTCATTTGAACAAAAGCGGATCTTTATTTACATCGCACAATACACTGAACGTTGGCTCCCATGTCTGTCGAAAATGCGCCACCCGAGCTACAACTCGCCGTTGATCTGATCTATTTACTTGAGTGCAATGAAATTGCACCTGAAACCGCGCTCGCCGCGCTAGAGATCGTCAAACGCGATTATCAGGAAAAGCTTAAAGGCAGCTTGAATACGCTGTCTGTCAGCTATTTATAATTTCGGTCAGTTGCTGGCTGGATAAAACAGGGAATGTCTTCAGCACATTCCCTATAAACCTGCTTTAAATCGCCTCTGGCGGCAAAGGTTCACCCGGCTGACGCAACTCCCGCTTCACTTCCTGCACCTCTTCTCCCCCATTTTTATCGTGTAGATACACTTCCAACTGGTTGAAGGCGATGTTGATATCGTTTTCGCGGCACAGCCTGTCGATGGTGCGGTTGAGTTCGTCCACCGTGTGGCTGCGATCCCCGAGTTCACGCACATAAACCCGTAATTCGTGATCTAAGGTGCTGGCACCAAAGTTAAGGAAGTAGACAAGAGGCGCCGGATCGCTCATGACGCGTGAGCTTTCATGGGCGGCTTGCAGCAAGATCTCTTTCACTTTATCCAGATCGGATCCGTAGGCCACGCCGACTTTAATGATGATGCGGGTGACGGTGTCGGACAGCGACCAGTTGATCAGCCTTTCGGTCACGAAGGCTTTGTTGGGGATGATCACCTCTTTGCGGTCAAAGTCGATGATGGTGGTGGCGCGGATACGAATGCGGCTAACCGTGCCCGAGAAAGTGCCAATGGTGACCGTGTCGCCGATGCGCACCGGGCGTTCGAACAGGATGATCAAACCGGAAACGAAGTTGGCGAAAATCTCTTGTAAACCAAAGCCTAAGCCGACCGACAGCGCGGCTACCAGCCACTGGAGTTTATCCCACGACACGCCGAGCGAGCCGAGTGCAGTCACCGTGCCAATCACCGTAATCGAGTAAGTCATGATGGTGGTGATGGCGTAGGAGGTACCCTGCCGCAGCTGTAGCCGCGACAGCACCACCACTTCCAGCAGGCCCGGCAGGTTGCGAGTCAGCACATAGGCCACAATCACCGCCACGAAGGCCAGTAACAGATTGCCGAGGGTGACGGTCTGCTGCACCACGCTGCCCGCGACATTACTCGAGTAATGCCACAGCGAAATGCTGTCGAGATAGGAGATGACGGTCAGTAAATCGGACCAGATCCAGTAGAACACGCTGGCGAAAATGAAGAACAGCACCATGGTGGTCAAACGCAGCGACTGCTGGTTGATTTGATCCAAGCCCAATGGCGTCTCTTCCACCGGCTCACTCCCTTCCGCGCCCTCTTTGGCGTTAATGCTTTGGCGGCGCGCTAAGGCACGGCGATAGGCCAGACGGCGGGCGGCAACGCTCAAACCGCGCAGCGCGCTGAGGTAGGTGATGTTCCACAGAATCAGTAAATAGAAGCTGTCTATCCAGCGCCCGGCCAGCCGCAGCGTGGTATAGAAGTAGCCCGCGACCATCAGCCCGACCAGCAACAGCGGCGCAATCGCAATCGCCGCCACAATCACCAGCCGCACGCTGTGGGTGTTCTTCTCACGCCAGCTGTCGCGGAAAATCGGGAATACCAACACCGCCAGCGCGATTAAGGTCAAGAGGATCACCACCTGACCGATGATGTCATCCACCAGCCCCAGCGGCGCTTTTTCACCGCGCACCGACCAGAAAATCAGTGGCAGCATCACCAGCACCAGCCGAACGACCGAGCGCCGGTAGTGGGCACATTGGGCTGGCGAAGTGTTGAAATGCTTTTCGCTGACGCCATTAGGTTTTAGCAGGCGGAAGCAGAAGCCCATCACCAGCATAAAGACCGCCAGACGCTGGGAGAGCGCCCAGAGGAAGTCGCTGAGTTCGATATCACATTGCGAGAACCAATAGCCGATGCCGAGAGTCAGCAGCACGCCCGGCAGCGTGCTCAGCATGATAATCATCAGGGCGCGCGGCGTATGCAGCTGGGTGTCGCGCTTAAGCTGGCCGACGTCGCTATTGAGCTTGTCGAGATGCCTTTGCAAGGCGCGGCGGCGAAGCAGCAGCACCAGAATAACCACCAGCAGCGGCACGTTGACCGGCAGCGAATGTAACCCCCCCATCATCAGCTCGCCCAGCGGCATCTTGATTCGCAGCTCGCTAAGTTGGCTTTTGACCTCGCTCGGCAGGGTTTTGATGAAGTCCCAGTTCATCGGCTTGTTGCTGCTCACCCAGAAGATCTGCTGGGTCAGCGTCTGAGTTAGAGACTCATTGATGCTCAGTAGCTGCTGCTGGTTAATTTGTAGATTGATCGCCAACGAGAGCTGATTTCCCAACTGCTTGTTGAGCTGATCCAGCAGCTCGCGGCGCATGTCGACAATCTGATCCAATGCGTCGCTGATGTCGTCGTTAATCTTCTCTTTACTGTTATCCACCACGCCCTGAATGTAGCTGTCGCCTTGGAATAAGGCGTCGCGCTGCTGGTTGATGGTGAACTGCTCAAGGCGCAAATCGGCAATCTTGGCGCTCATGTCGGTCATCAGGCCCGACGGCGGAATGGTATTTTGCTGCTGCTGATACAGAATGCGCGACAGCAGCAGGCTGCCCTTCAGCACGCTGATTTGTTCTTTGAGGTCATGCTCGGCCTGCGAAGAACGGTCGAGCCAGTTTTTGACCGTAATGTTCTTTTGAACCAGCTGGTTGCCCTCTTCGGTGGCGGCAATCAGCCGCTGGCTCAGGGTGCGGTTAATTCCCAGCTCTTGGGCCACCAGCGGGTCATTTTGAATGTTGGAGGTGTCATCCGGCGTTTGCGCCTCTTTGGCGGTGCGCTCGGAGAGGGTCAGGCGTTTGCCATTAACCACCTCTTGCAGCATTTGCGCCACGCGCTCCAGCTGGTTGATGTGTGCGTTGGTGAAATCGCGCTGTTTTTGCAGCAAATCTTGCAGCGTGGTGTTGGCTTCCAGACTTTTGCGCTGGTAATCAATCTGCGCGTTGAGCAGGGCCTGCTCGGTCACCAACATGGTCTGCTGGGTGGCGCGCAGATCCTGCTGCCCCGGCGCCATGCCGTTGAGCTGGTTACGTACTTTCTGGATAGCCAGCGAGTAGTTGTACATCGCGCCCTGCACCCGCTCAGGCTGGGTTTGCAGCGAGATAAGCTGGGTGTTGAAGGTCGACAAATCCTCCTGCGAGGATTGCAGATCGTCGAGGGTGTCATTGAGGCGATTTTCCAGCTGGCGCAGGGAGAGCGTCGCCAGCGACTCTTTGGTGACGCCGTCGTTGCCCCCGTTTTTCAGCTTATCCAGACCGTCCGACGCGGTGCGCAGTTTAACCGGCGCGTCGGTGACCTGCTGGCGCAGCTGCGCCGCGTCCTGCTTCACACGCTCAAGGGCGTCTAAATATTCCAGCGTGTGAACTAAATCCTGCTGCGAAAGTTTCTCGACCGGCGTCAGGCTTTTTTGCTTACTCAGCGCATCAAACTGATTTTGGACTTCAGAACGAGTAGGCAGATCATTATTAACTGCCGCATTAGCGTAGGTAATAAATGAAAGCGCCAAAGACACCAGTAATGTAAATGTCAGGGCGCGCAAAAAAGTCAGCGGAAATAGAAATAAAGCAGGCGAGGTTGGCAACGCAGAGGATCGCTTAAACATGGATGCACATTGTATGGAAAAAGAGAGATTGATATTAACACTACACTAACAGGTGACACAGGGTTATGAAGTCGGAAAAGCGTGTCAGAATACGTCACAAAATGACAAAAAACTCACATAAGGAAGGGGGCGTGTTAAGTCTCTGATTTTGGCAGTAACAGGCTGGGGCAGAACCTAAGCATTTCAATATAGGTATCAATGAGTTGAGCCGCCTGCCCTTCTAAATCAAAGCTTTCGGGGACGAACAGCCAATTCTCCATTAACCCAGTGATATAAGCGCGGAGAATAATCGCTGCCTGACGAGGGTGTAAATTGCGGGGTAATTCGTCGGCATCAATGCAGCGTTGAAGAATACGTTCTATCTTGCTGTAGCCTTCAAGATAAAGCGCCTTTCGCGCTTCATGAACTGACGTCATCTCCCCAACAAATTCACATTTGTGAAATATTATCTCCATCAAAGCTCTACGACGGGGATTGTTTACTGTGGCACGTAAGAAATAAATCAGTATCTCACGCAAAACCCGCAGTGGATTATTGGGAAACTTTGTCTGATACTCTAATTCGAGCGAGTGCATCTGGGACTCACACTCTTCCCAGACTCCATTAAACAATTCAACCTTATTCTTGAAATGCCAGTAGATTGCGCCCCGAGTTACTCCAGCGGCATTAGCAATATCAGTCAGCGAAGTTGAAGCAACGCCACGGGCAGAGAACTCCTGAACAGCAGCATCTAAAATCTGTTGTCGAGTTTCAAGGGCCTGTAATTTGGTTTTTCGTGCCATGGCGTCAGCTTTTGGGGGCGTTTGATTTACATACATTCGGGAATGTATGTAACATAGCATGCACATATTAAAAGCGCAGCAATGGGTTTAAAAGCTTGTGATCCATTGAACAATTTGAAATCGGACACTTGAGGTTTATTTATGAACAGAAACAGAGGGTTAACGCCTCTGGCGGTAGTTCTGATGCTTTCCGGAAGCTTAGCACTTACAGGATGTAATGATAAAGAAGCTCAACAAGGCGCGCCAAAAGCTCCAGAAGTCGGTGTAGTGACACTGAAAACTGAAGCCATGAATGTGACCACTGAGCTTCCTGGTCGTACAGCCTCCTTCCGCATTGCAGAAGTCCGTCCCCAAGTCACCGGCATTATCCTGAAGCGCAACTTCGTGGAAGGCAGTGACATTAAAGCCGGTATGTCCTTGTATCAGATTGATCCTGCGACTTATCAGGCTGCGTACGACAGTGCAAAAGGCGATTTAGTTAAAGCTCAAGCCAGTGCTCAAGTTGCTCGCGTTACGGTTAACCGTTACAAGCCGCTGTTAGGCACCAACTACGTCAGTAAACAAGATTACGATACTGCCTTTTCTACCGCAGCACAGGCCGATGCGGCCGTGGTTGCAGCGAAAGCAGCGGTTGAATCTGCGCGTATCAACCTTGCTTACACCAAAGTCACCTCTCCGATTTCCGGTCGTATTGGTAAGTCTGCTGTAACCGAAGGCGCGCTGGTGACTAACGGTCAGGCGGACGCGTTGGCGACGGTGCAACAACTCGACCCTATCTATGTCGACGTGACCCAATCAAGCAATGACTTCCTGCGTCTGAAACAGGAACTGGCTGATGGCTCTCTGAAGCAAGCTAATGGCAAAGCGCAAGTTAAGCTGCTGTTAGATAACGGTAGTGAATATAAGCAAGCGGGTACATTGGAATTCTCTGATGTTACCGTTGATGAAACCACCGGCTCCATTACCTTACGTGCCGTGTTCCCGAACCCAGATGACGCATTGCTGCCGGGTATGTTCGTTCGCGCCCGTCTGGATGAAGGTGTAAACAACAACGCATTATTGGTTCCACAGCAAGGGATCACCCGTAACCCACGTGGTGACGCCACTGCCATGGTGGTGGGTGCAGACAACAAAGTTGAACTGCGCACTGTTACCACGACGCAAGCGATCGGCGACAAATGGGTTGTTACCGAGGGTCTTAAATCGGGTGACAAAGTGATTGTGACCGGATTACAAAAAATCAAACCAGGCGTGCAGGTTAATGCGCAGGAAGTCGATCAAAACGCAGACGCTAAGAAACAGGCTGCATCTGATACAGCGCCGAAGTCTTAATAGGAGCCGGTAATTCATGGCTAAGTTTTTTATAGATCGCCCGATATTTGCGTGGGTTATCGCCATCATCATCATGTTGGCGGGGGGATTAGCAATAATCTCGCTCCCTATCGCACAGTATCCAACCGTTGCGCCGCCAGCGATACAGTTGACGGCTACTTATCCAGGTGCTGACGCACAAACGGTACAGGACACCGTAACTCAGGTTATCGAACAAAACATGAACGGTATCGACAACATGATGTACATGTCGTCGACCAGTGATTCATCAGGTACGGTTCAGATAACCCTGACCTTTGCTTCCGGTACTGATGCAGATATTGCACAGGTACAGGTGCAGAACAAATTGCAGCTAGCGACGCCGTTGCTGCCGCAAGAAGTTCAACAGCAAGGTATTTCGGTAGAAAAATCAAGTAGTAGCTTCTTGATGGTTGCGGGCTTTATCTCCACTGACGGCACCATGTCTCAGGATGATATCGCCGACTACGTTGGTTCAAACATCAAAGACCCTATCAGCCGTACTGCGGGTGTAGGTGACGTTCAGCTGTTTGGTGCTCAGTACGCGATGCGTATCTGGATGGACCCGAACAAGCTCAACAACTTCCAGCTCACGCCGGTTGATGTTATCAACGCCATTAAAGTACAGAACAACCAGATTGCAGCAGGCCAGTTGGGTGGTACTCCACCGGTTCCGGGCCAGCAGCTTAACTCATCAATCGTTGCTCAGACCCGTCTGAAGTCTGCGGATGAGTTCGGCAAAATCATTCTGAAAGTGAATCCAGATGGCTCTCAGGTTCGCCTGAAAGACGTGGCTAAAATCCAGTTGGGTGGTGAAAACTACGACGTTGTTGCGCGCTTCAACGGCCAACCGGCGGCAGGTCTGGGGATTAAATTGGCAACAGGTGCTAACGCCCTGGATACCGCATCCTCAGTAAAAGAAACGCTTGGCAAACTGCAATCGTTCTTCCCTGCTGGCTTGAAAGTGGTTTATCCATACGACACCACGCCATTCGTTAAGATTTCGATTCAAGAAGTAGGCAAAACCCTGTTTGAAGCCATCGTTTTGGTCTTCTTGGTAATGTACCTGTTCCTGCAAAACTTCCGCGCAACGCTTATCCCAACGATAGCCGTGCCGGTCGTACTGTTAGGTACTTTTGCTATTTTGTCCGCGTTTGGTTATTCGATAAACACCCTAACGATGTTCGGTATGGTGCTTGCGATAGGGCTCTTGGTGGATGACGCCATCGTGGTGGTAGAGAACGTCGAGCGTGTCATGGTCGAAGAGGGCCTGCCGCCGAAAGAAGCCACCAAACGATCGATGGAACAGATTCAGGGCGCACTGGTCGGTATCGCCATGGTTCTGTCAGCGGTATTTATCCCGATGGCGTTCTTCGGTGGCTCAACCGGCGTTATCTACCGTCAGTTCTCCATCACCATTGTTTCCGCGATGGTGCTGTCAGTACTGGTGGCGATGATCCTGACTCCGGCACTTTGTGCGACCATGCTGAAACCTATCGCTAAGGGTGACCACGGCGAGAAAAAAGGCTTCTTCGGCTGGTTTAACAAGAAATTCGAACAAAGTACGCATCACTACACCGACAGCGTAGGCAACATTCTGCGCAGCACCGGTCGTTACTTGCTTCTGTATCTGCTGATCGTCGTGGGGATGGCATTCCTGTTTATCCGCCTGCCGACCTCGTTCTTACCAGAAGAAGACCAAGGTGTATTCCTGACCATGGCCCAGCTACCGGCGGGTGCTACTCAGGAACGTACTCAGAAGGTGTTGGATGAAGTCAGTAATTACTATCTGACTAAAGAGAAAGCCAACGTTGAATCTGTGTTTACCGTAAACGGCTTTGGCTTCGCAGGTCGTGGCCAGAACACCGGTATTGCGTTTATCAGTCTGAAAGATTGGGCTGAGCGTAGCGGCGCTGAAAACAAGGTTCCGGCGATTGCGGCTCGTGCCATGGGTGCTTTCAGCCAAATCAAAGACGGTTTGGTGTTCGCGTTCAACCTGCCAGCTATCGTGGAATTGGGTACAGCCAGCGGCTTCGACTTCGAGTTGATTGACCAGGCTAACTTGGGTCACGACAAACTGACTCAGGCGCGTAACCAACTGCTCGGCATGGTGGCGCAACACCCTGACTTGCTAACGCAGGTACGTCCTAACGGTCTGGAAGATACGCCACAGTTCAAAGTGGAAATCGACCAAGAGAAAGCATCAGCGCTGGGCGTTTCACTGTCTGACATCAACACCACCTTGGGTGCGTCAATCGGCGGTAGTTACGTCAATGACTTCATCGACCGTGGCCGCGTGAAGAAAGTGTACGTGCAGGCGGAAAACAAATACCGCATGCTGCCATCAGACATCAACAACCTGTATGTCCGTGGTAGTTCAGGTCAGATGGTGCCGTTCTCTGCCTTCTCTACCATGAAGTGGGAATACGGTTCACCTCGTCTTGAACGCTATAACGGTCTGCCATCGATGGAAATCCTTGGTCAACCGGCACCGGGCAAGAGTAGTGGTGATGCCATGGCAATGATGGAATCTTTAGCATCGAAGCTGCCAAATGGTATCGGCTTTGACTGGACAGGCCTTTCTTATCAGGAACGCTTGTCAGGTAACCAGGCCCCTGCCCTGTATGCTATTTCGTTGATTGTGGTATTCCTCTGTCTGGCAGCACTGTATGAGAGCTGGTCAATTCCGTTCTCGGTCATGCTGGTTGTTCCGCTGGGCGTGGTTGGTGCGTTGATCGCAGCAACGATGCGTGGTCTGAGCAATGACGTTTACTTCCAAGTAGGTCTGTTGACCACCATCGGGCTATCGGCGAAGAACGCCATCTTGATTGTGGAATTCGCCAAAGACTTGATGGACAAGGAAGGCAAAGGTCTGGTTGAGTCGACTCTCGAAGCAGTTCGTATGCGTTTGCGTCCGATTCTGATGACATCACTGGCATTCATCCTCGGTGTTATGCCACTGGTTATCAGTAGCGGTGCAGGTTCCGGTTCTCAGAACGCCGTAGGTACTGGCGTAATGGGCGGGATGATCACCGCAACGCTGTTGGCTATCTTCTTTGTTCCAGTCTTCTTCGTGGTGGTCCGCCGCCGCTTTAGTAAGAAGAACGAGGATCTTGAACACAGCCATCCTGTAGAGCAGCAACCAAAACACTAATCCAGTGTGAAGCAAATTGAAAAGGCCGCTAATAGCGGCCTTTTTTTATTTCAAGACTTGAACCCAAGCAGTAACTGGCGCATACTATTTGTTATAGTATAACATAACATTTGAGGTTATTATGAAGCCAGGCATCCACCCTGCCTATCGCACCGTGGTGTTCCATGACACCAGCGCCGATGAATATTTCAAAGTGGGATCAACCATCAAGACCGATCGCACCATTGAACTGGAAGGCACCACCTTCCCTTACATCACGATTGAAGTCTCTTCGCAATCTCACCCGTACTACACCGGTAAGCAGAAAGACTTCTCCAAAGAAGGCAGCACCGCGCGCTTCAACCAGCGTTTTGGCAGCTTCCTTGGCAAAAAGAAGTCATAAGATTAGGAGTCCGTCATGCAGGTTTTAAGTTCACTTCGCTCGGCGAAAAACCGCCATCCAGACTGTCGCGTGGTGCGTCGCAAAGGCCGGGTTTATGTGATTTGCAAAACAAATCCGCGATTTAAAGCGGTTCAAGGTAAGAAGAAGAAACGCTAAAAGGCTATTGCTTACGCCAACACCTTAATAAAAAAGCCCCGCCGCTTGCCCGGACGGGGCTTTTTCTTTTTTCAGAAATGATGAATTCCCTTCCCGCAATCAGTGACTGCGGGAAGGTTTACTGCTTACTTCATGCTGGCGACGATAGTCTCAACGTTGTGCTTAAAGGCTTTCTCATAGGTAGTCGCCGGGCCTTTAGGGCCAGACAACGCCTCTGGGTAAAGCTCGCCACCGGCCTGAGCCCCGGTCGCTGCGGCAATTTGCTTCACTAAGCGAGGATCGGTTTGGTTCTCGATAAAGTAGGTTTTCACCTTCTCTTCTTTGATCTGCTTAATCAGCGAGGCAACGCCGCTGGCGCTGGCTTCAGCTTCGGTTGAGAAACCCACCGGTGCCATAAAGGTGACGTTATACTCACGGCCGAAATAGCCGAAAGCGTCGTGGCTGGTCAGGACTTTGCGCTTCTCCTGCGGGATATTGGCGAACTCAGATTTTGCCCACTCATCCAGCTTTTTCAACTGCTCGATGTAAGCACCGCCGCGTTTACGGAAATAGTCAGCATCTTCAGGGTCAGCGGCAATCAGGGCATTCATCACGTTTGTGGCGTAAATCACGCCGTTCGCCATGCTGTTCCAGGCGTGCGGGTCAGTGATCTCTTTGCCATCGTCAACCATCTGGCTGGACTTCACGCCTTCGGAGGCGGTCACCACTTTGCCTTTATAACCTGAAGCTGACACCAAACGGTCGATCCAGCCTTCCAGACCCAAGCCGCTGACGAATACCACGTCAGAAGCATTGATCTCTTTACTGTCTTGCGGCGAAGGTTCGAAGCTGTGCGGGTCACCATCCGGGCCGACCAGACTATTTACTTTGACGTGGTCGCCACCAACTTGGTGAACGATATCCCCTAAAATTGAAAAACTGGCCACGGCGGTGACGGTTTTCGCCATTGCCAGTGGGCTCGACAGCAGGGCAGCTACTGCCAGAGCAACAGGTAAACGTTTCATCATTTCTCCTTTCTTGTGGTACTGCTTAACGGCGCGAGGCGGTTAACATGCCGCCGCGCGTTCCAAATAAGACTGAAATAAAGAATATGGCGCTGGCGCTAAGCACGATGGCCGGGCCAGCTGGCAGCGAGGCGTAATATGACCACTCAAGGCCAACAATGCTGCTGATAACGCCAATCACCATGGCGCTTAAAATGGTGTGTGGCAGGTCCCGCGCCCAGAAGCGCGCACTTGCGGCGGGCAGCATCATCAGGCCGACAGACATCAGCGTGCCGAGGATCTGGAACCCTGCGACCAGATTGACTACTACCAGCGCCAAAAAGATGCCGTGAATTGCCGCCAGCCATTTCCCCGCGCTAACGCGCAAGAACAGCGAGTCGAAGGACTCAATCACCAGCGCGCGATAGACCGCCGCCAGCACGATGACTGAAACCGAGGTGATAATGCCGACCATGATGATTGACGGCGAATCAATCGCCAAAATCGAGCCAAACAGCACGTGCAGAAGGTCCACACTCGAACCGCGCAGAGAGACCAGCGTGACGCCCAAGGCGAGCGATCCTAAATAGAAACCGGCAAAGCTGGCATCTTCTTTTAACTGCGTCCGGCGGCTCACCAAGCCTGACAGCATGGCAACCGCCAGACCCGCAATAAACCCGCCGACGCCCATGGCGACCAGTGACATGCCGGAAATCAAATAGCCGATTGCCGCGCCGGGTAAAACCGCGTGGGATAAGGCGTCGCCCACCAGACTCATTCGACGCAGCAGCAGGAACACGCCCAGCGGCGTGGCGCTAATAGAGAGCGCCAGACAGGCAATCAGCGCGCGGCGCATAAAACCAAATTCAATAAAAGGGTCGGCAATTATGTGGAATAACATCATGAAGCGGTGACCCCAGCGGCAAGGGTAAAGGTGTCGTTGGAGACGCAGGCGTGAGTCGGATTAGGGAAATGGCCCAACACGTGGTCGGTGGTCCCCCAAATATTACGCTGTGCGCTGAGGTATAAAACGTGCGGGAAGTGCCGCGCAACCATGGAAATATCGTGCAGCACGGCAATCACCGTACGTCCTTCCTGATGCCACTGGCCAATCACCTTCAACAGCAGCTCGGTGGTTTGACTGTCGATACCGGTAAAAGGCTCATCCAGCATGATCAGCGGAGCTTGTTGGATCAGCAATCGGGCAAATAAGGTGCGTTGCAGCTGGCCGCCAGACAGTTCGCCTACCAGTAAATGGGCCTTCGAAGTCATTCCCACGGTTTCCAGCGCCTGCTCGACAAGCTCACCGGAGCGGCGGTTAATGCCGCCAAACAACCCACTTTGCGGCCAGCAGCCCATCGCCACCAGATCAAACACGCTGATTGGGAAGGCGCGATCCAACTCGGCCTGCTGCGGTAAATAAGCTAAACGCGGCCGCGAAGTGGGCTTGCCTGCCGTATTAAAGGATAAGGTGCCAGAAATCGCAGGCTGTAAACCGGCCAGCGTTTTAAGAAAGGTAGATTTCCCTGCACCATTGGCGCCAATCACGGCGGTGAGGGAGCCTTCGCTAAAATTGCCATCAATCGGCATGGCAACGGCGCGTCGGTCATAGCCGACTCTAAGTTGAGAGACAGAAATCATGGCAACGAAATAGCCCAATAAATACCGCCCCAAAGTAGGGCCAGTAAAATGGCAGCAGCCCCGCATCGGGTCACGGCGGAGAGTGTAAACAGCGTCTTGTTCATGGATAAACCTCAGAGGTGTTACAATATAACATCACAAGCTCGGCGAATATTCAAGATACAAAGTTGTAATCTTTCGTGTCTTGCTAGCTTTTGCTGCTAGCAATAAATAGAAGGCGAAATCTTCAATATTTTTTTATTAATCACAGGCTGGCGTTAACTGTAAGGAAAAGGTAATTAAATATTAATCATTCATAAATAACTGAGAAATCATGGGGATAACCACAGGCTTTTGCGCAAGAATTTCGCCGCGGCTCAGGCAAAGTGGCTGAAAATATGCGATAATAGTAAGAAGAGTATTTCACTTGGGGAACAAAGATGAAAAAACTAATCCCTTATGAAATCGATGGGAACAAAGTTTCGGCGGAGTATTTGCAAAAGGCAATTGAGCCTAATCTTTCACAATTAGAAACAGATTTAGTTGGGGATTTGAGTTATTACTCCGAAAATTCTCAATATACCCCCGGCTCTTTGAAGATTATCTCTATCACAGCTATCGGTGATGATCAGTATTCAATGAGTTATGGTTTCAAGTGGACTATCTTCAACGGCTGCCTTGACATTAACGCCGACGAGTACACCACTGAGCGGGTATCATTTAAAGTTAAAAGCCACGGCCTTGAATTTGATATTATTGATACGCAGCGATCGACTTCAGCCGAAGAACTGTAATTTTAAGTAATGCATTGATGCATAATTGCCAAAATGAATTATATTTAAAACGTAATGTTTGGAATTAATCCGATTCCCCACGGTTATTGAAGAAAGTGTTTATTATCGCTAAATCTCATCGGTATTTTAGGTTTAGTTCATAGTGTTTAGTTGTCAGTGAAGTACCCGTAAACCATCAAGTTTTGTTGTTTACTCACAGAGTGTTGTCAACACCGAATAAGCCATTACGGAGGGGATGATATGGATGAGTACTCGCCTAAGCGACACGATATAGCGCAGCTGCGGTTCCTGAATGAAAGTCTGTATGATGAAGGGATAGCTACGCTGGGGGATAGCCACCACGGTTGGGTCAACGATCCTACTTCCGCGGTAAACCTGCAACTTAACGAACTGATCGAGCACATCGCCTCTTTCGTGATGAGCTTTAAAATAAAATATCCTGATGATTCTCCTCTCACCGATTTGGTTGAGGAATATCTGGACGACACCTACACCCTCTTCAGTAATTACGGAATAAACGATTCTGACCTACGTCAATGGCAAAAGACCAAAAAGCGATTATTCAGAATGTTCTCAGGCGAGTATGTCTGTACCCTGATGAAAACTTAAGTAATACTTTAACCAACACCAGCAGTAATTTAGATAAATAATGAAAAGGTCATGATGAACAAAATCGACTATTTGATGCGTTTGAGAAAATGCACCACTATTGACACCCTTGAACGCGTTATTGAGAAAAATAAGTACGAACTTTCCGACGATGAACTGGAGTTGTTTTACTCTGCGGCCGACCATCGCCTGGCAGAATTAACAATGAATAAGCTTTACGACAAAGTTCCTGTCGCCGTCTGGAAATTCGTCCGGTAACGTTTCCATACATGACTTCATAGGGCCGTAATTAACTGCGGCCCTATGGTTATTATTCAGACAAAACATTCACTTCCTTTATCAGTTCCAATTATTGAAACTCTTTATTTCCTTTCTTAATCCTTTCTAAAAAAGCCTGTAATAGAAATTGAAAACACTGTTCTGTTTGCGCCGAACGCAGTGGAGCAGGTTTACGCATCATCGCCACGGTTCTGCTTAAGGTCGGTTGCTGTAAATGAACCACCGTTAATTGGTCATCGTTAAGCGTTGCGGTATATAACTCCGGCAATATAGCCAGCGCCAAGCGTGAGCGAACCAACCCGTAAAGCGTCTCCTGAAAATCCACGCGATAATTGATGCTCAGGTTCAATTTATGGCTTTCAATCAGCGACGCCACCAAGCGGCTGACGTTGCCTTTCAGAAACAGCGCTATCGGTCGTTTTGCCAACTGACGCCACGGCAGATTGTGTGTTTCTGCTAATAGATCATCCTTGCGCATCACCACCACAAAGGGGTCTTCCAGCAGCGGATAGACCGTCAGGCTGTCCGGCACCGTGCTGTCAGTGGCACCGATACCAAAGTCCAGAGAACCGTTTTCTAACTCCACCAGCAGGGCGTCATTAGTTAAATCGTGAAACTCAACGCGCATATTCGGAAAGTGTTCGGAAAGCAGTTGAGGCACCGCAGGAAAAAGCAAAGTGCTGACCGAAGGCACCAGCCCAATTCTCAGCGTGCCGTCACCGCCCTGCTCCATAATCTGCTGCATATCATCAAAGGCGCTGTGCGCGGCATTCAGCAGACGCTGGGCGTGAGGCAAAATAGCGATGCCTTCCTCGGTGAGCGTCACCGCCTGCGCGGTGCGATTTACCAGCTTCCCACCTAATACTGACTCAATTTGGCGCAGCGCGCTGCTCAACGCGGGCTGGCTGATAGCCAAGCGATTCGCGGTTTCCGTAAAGCTGCGCAGCTGTGCCAGAGTGACAAAATATTGTATCTGTTTGAGGGATAAAGCAGGCAATCGACGCCAAGGTTCAGACATAGTTTCCCGTGTTCCAGTCGAAAGAAAGTAAACGTTTGCCCAGCATAACCCCATCTTATAACCCGATAAAATAAATCATCTGTCCAAAGCCTTTCGCGCTGCCTACATTAGCGGGATGACTTCCCGATATTGGACACTTCTATGACCGTTTCTTCTCCCGCGATCGCCCTGCGCCAGCGCGCCGTACAGGCCGCTTTAGGCAAAATTCCTTTCGACCGCTTACTGCGCAATGCGCGGGTCATCGACATGGTGACGGGAGAGATCCGCGACGCCGACGTCGGGTTAGTCGGCCATATGATCGCCAGCGTGCATCCCTGCGGCGAGTTTTTGCAGACCGAAAACGTTGACGATCTTGCCGGAGCGCTGCTCTCCCCCGGCTTTATCGACACTCACGTGCATATCGAAAGCTCCCACCTGCCGCCAGAGCGTTACGCCGAAATCGTGGTTGCCCAAGGCACCACTACGGTTTTCTGGGATCCGCATGAATTAGCCAACGTGCTCGGGGTAGACGGCGTGCGTTATGCCGTCGAATCCAGCCGCGGCCTGCCTTTGCGGGTGATTTGCGCCGCGCCGTCCAGCGTGCCTTCCACTCCGGGCTTGGAAATGTCCGGGGCCGATTTCAAAGGGCGTGAAATGCAAACCATGCTGAGCTGGCCGGAAGTCGCGGGCGTGGCGGAAGTCATGGATATGCACGGCGTGCTCAACGCCAGCGAACGCATGATTGAGATCCTCGAAGCTGGCCTGAGCAGCGGCAAACTGATTGAAGGCCACGCGCGCGGCTTGAAAGGTGCCGGGCTGCAAGCCTATCTGGCAGCGGGCATCACCTCTGACCATGAGTTAACCTCCGCCGAAGATGCGCTGGAAAAGCTGCGAGCTGGCCTGACGCTGCAAATTCGCGGCTCACATCCTTATTTACTGCCGGAGATCGTCGCAGCGCTTAAAACCCTGCCGCACCTCTCTTCGCAAATCACGCTGTGTACCGATGACGTCCCACCCGATTTTCTGTTGGAAAAAGGTGGCCTGATCTCCCTGATTAAGCTGCTGATATCCCACGGCTTAGCGGCTGAAGACGTGCTGCGCATGGCGACCTTCAACGCGGCGATCCGCATGCAGCGTGCCGATCTGGGGCTGATTGCCGCCGGGCGCACGGCGGACATGATTGTGTTCGACTCGCTCGAGTCGCTCAATCCTTTAGCCGTTTACGTCAATGGTCAGAAAGTGGCGCAAGACGGCAAATTGCTGTTCAGCCCAAAGAAAGCCGCAGGAGTTACTCCACCGCGCGACACTATGCAGATCTCCAGTCTGTCGGCAGATGACTTTGTGCTGCGCATTCCCGGCCTGAAAAATGGCAAAGCTCGCCTGAGAAATATCAAAGGCGCGCGCTTCACCCAGTGGAGCGAAGTGGTGGTTAACGTGCGCGACGGCCAAGTGCAAATCCCTGACGGCTTCAGCCTGATTTGGGTCAAGCATCGCCACGGCCGCCATGACGCCACGCCGCGTATAGCCCTGCTGGAAGGCTGGGGCGAGCTGCGCGGGGCCATTGCCACCTCCTACTCCCACGACTCCCACAATCTGGTGGTACTGGGCAGAAACCCTGCGGATATGGTGCTGGCCGCCAATCAGCTGATTGCCAGCGGCGGCGGCATGGCGCTGAGCCAAAACGAACAATTGCTGGCCCACGTAGCCATGCCGATTGCCGGCATGCTTTCGGATTTACCGGCAGAAGAGTTGGCAGCGCAGTTTAAAAACCTGCGTGACCTGAGTTCTAAAGTTGCCGACTGGGAGCCGCCTTATCGCGTCTTCAAAGCCATCGAAGGCACCTGTTTGGCCTGCAACGCCGGTCCGCACCTGACTGATTTAGGATTGACCGACGGCGGGTTAAGAGAAATAGTCGACCCGATCCTCGAAATATGGGAAGACCAGATTTAGCCGTACTGCAACAAAGTGATAGCAACCACAACATCATAAAAAACATAAAGTTTCAGGGGATTTTCAACATGAGTGACAGTTCTATTAAGCACGCCACTGCGCCAGCCGGAGAAAGCTGGTTGCAGCGTCGTTTTAAACTACACCAGCGCGGTACCCGAGTGAAAACCGAGTGCCTGGCGGGCATTACCGGCTTCTTAGCCGCCGCCTATTTATTGATTGTCATCCCAAGCCTGCTGGCGGCGGGCGGCATTGATAAAGGCGCGGCCACCACCGGGGTGATCATCGTTTTTGTGCTGGGAAGCTTGCTGATGGCGTTCTACGCCAACCTGCCGTTTATGGTCGGGCCGGGCATTGGCGGTTCAGTGTTAGTCGGCATTACGCTGGCTGGTGACGGCATCAGCTGGCCCATCGCGCTGGGCATCGCCTGCTGGTCAGGTATCCTGTTCTTCGTGATGACGGTGCTCGGCCTGCGCGAAGTGGTCACCCGCTCTGTTCCTCAATCGATCAAGCTTGGCTTAACGGCGTCGATTGGCATCTTTGTGGCTTTGCTAGGCTTTCGCAATGCCGGTCTGGTTGCCGCGTCGGCGAAAACCAACGCCTTAGGCTTGGGTGACTTCACCGCGCCCGGTGCCCTTATCACCCTGCTCGGCCTGCTGGTTGCTGTCGCCCTTCAGGCGCGCAAAGTCCCCGGCGCGCTGCTGTGGGCCATTCTGTTTGCCACGCTGATTGGCATTCCTTTTGGCGTCACCCATCTGCCGCAGCAGTGGTTCTCCCTGCCGCACTCTGTCGGGCCGTTGCTGGGTAAAGTCGATTTGCTGGGCGCGATTAACATCGCCTTCCTGCCTTTCCTGTTTATCTTCTTCGCATCCGAGTTCTTCTCCACCATGGGCACCACGCTGGCGGTTGGCGGCGAGGCCGGACTGCTTGACGAGCAAGGCAATATGCCGAATATCAACCGTCCTTTCGTGGTTGACTCTATTGCGGCGGCGCTCGGGCCGATTGTCGGTATCCCAGCAGCGACGGCGCTGATTGAGTCCTCAGCGGCAGCCGAAGCCGGAGGCAAAACTGGCCTGACCGCACTGGCGGCGGCCTTGATGTTCCTGCTGATGCTGCTGTTTACGCCAATTGCGCTGATGATCCCGAAAGAAGCCACGGCACCGGCGTTAATTCTGATTGGTTTGAATATGTTCAGCGGCCTGCGCAAAGTCGATTTGGGCAACTTCACCGATGGCCTGCCAGTCTTGATGATGGTGATGATCACCCTGATTTCAAACAGCTTCGGCACGGGTATCGCCGGTGGTCTGCTGTTCTATGTGATCATCAAAGTGGTGGCGGGCAAAGCGCGCGAGGTGCCGATTGGCCTGTATATTCTGGCTGTCCCTTTGGCTTACTACTTCGCGACCTTAGTTCACCACTAGCAACGCCATACTTCTTCATCAGGGCACGTTCATCGTGCCCTTTTTTATGCCTATAAAAAGCACAAAAACCAAAATACTGTTGTAGAAATTCAACATATAGTCCTAAGATGAAACACCATATGTAGCTATTAATAGATATATGGAATACTACATCTTTGATTATTTACCACATGGATAGGTGATAAACATGACACGTAATGAAAAACAATCCTCAGAAAGCGTCGCCCGCCTCGCGGCCGAAACCCTCAATAATCCCAAAGCCAGCAGCCTTGAAAAGAGCCTGGCAGGCTCAGTGCTTTCACAGGCCAGCTCTAAAAACCAAACCGGTGCCGAGATGGAAGCTATCGCATCCAAAGCTTTAAAAAGCGCCTCCTCAAGCGAGGTCGCCAAAACGCTGGCCGGTTCAGTGATTGCTCAAGCCAATAAAGCACGCTAAGACCCAAAGCTGGGCTGAGTCCCAGCTTTTATTGCACGACAAATCCCGCCAATAATTTAGCCATAAGTGAATAAAGTTAGGGAATCAATACTAAGTAGGGAGTGAGCGAAAAACGCGGAAGGCCTGAAATGGTGGAGGCCCTGCCAGCTACATCCCGGCACACACGACACCTGCCATGGCTGCTTCCTTCCGGACCTGACCGAGTTAACAAGTTAGTGTTGCGGGAGAACCAACAGGGCCTCCATTGTCGTTGTTGGCTTCGCGACTCATTGCTGAATAATCGAAGCGGTGGGCATTATCAGTGATGGCCGTGGCAATTGCAAGTTAACCGCCGACGACCGTTGTTTTCTTATACAACCACGCCTGATACCTCGTTTATCCAGCGGCAGTTTACGGCATAATGGCAATGCAACCCACAAGGAGCCAACCATGTCGGAGACAGATAACTTTCGCCATCGCGTCCTACAGATCATCGCCGCCATCCCCTACGGCCAAGTGACAACTTATGGCAATGTCGCCCAGTTGGCCGGGTCACCTCGCGCGGCGAGACAGGTCGGCGGCGTGCTGCGCAAATTGCCCGAGGGCAGCACCCTGCCTTGGCATCGGGTGATTAATCGCCACGGCGAAATTTCCCAGCAAGGGGAAGATTTTAAGCGCCAGCGTCAGGCCCTGCTCGAAGAGGGCATTATGTTCGAAGGCGGGCAGATTGATCTGGAGAAATATGGCTGGAAATGGTGAATTCTGGTCATAAAAAAACACCGCCTAGGCGGTGTTTTTCTTTTGCTCGACTGACTCTCAATTTGCTAAGAATTAATAGCTAGGCTGAGTCGGTGCCGGAGCGGGTGCTGGCGCACCTGGTCCACCCGGAGGGGTTTCAAGACCCGGCTGGTTCGGGTTGCTTTCTGGCCCTAATCCATTGGGTTTGGTTGTCACAGGCACTGAGGCAACTGGGACTAACTGCAAGTCAGCTTTGGTACCCTGACCACGGTTAACCACCTCTTTGATGCTATCCGTAATGAAGGTCAGCTGACCATTCACCGTCACCGCCGCACTCAGAATTACGCGTGCGTTAGGCGGGACATCCTGCGGGTTGTAAGGCAGGATAAAGGTAAATGGAGCCTGTTTCCCACCGGTACGTGCCACTTTCTGCGCGATAACGCGTGAAGGCGCATCAGCCAGAGAAGCATCAGACAGGGTAACTGTCAGCACAGCATCAGGTGGCAATGCCACACGCTGTGAGATGTTTACCGTACCCGACACGTTTGGCCCGGTGATAGCTGGCCCTGATGGACTCGCCGACGTATTCGCGGGCGCTTCCTGTGTTGGTGCTGGGTGCGATGCACAACCGGCCAGTGTGATAGACAGCGCGGTTCCACCTACAATCTGCCAAAGTTTCATTGATCGTTCTCCTTTTTATTATTCGCTTGTCGACAAGCTCAAATAAACGCCGACTATGAGTAGTGGCTTAAACCACCTTGCGCATTAATCATGGCACAAAAAACTGACCTTTTCCTGTCGCAGCCCAAAATCAGCTTCTGAGCCATGCTTTTATCCACTATTATGAATGAGATACCCCACATTTCCTGATGCTGCACCTTGATTTATCAGAGTTTTCCGAGGCAGCAAAAGGCTAACTTTCATGAGGCCACCGATGAGTCAGGCACTACAAAAATTACTGGATCTGTTGGATCTGGAAAAAATCGAAGAAGGGTTGTTTCGTGGCCAAAGTGAAGATCTTGGCTTGCGTCAGGTCTTTGGCGGGCAGGTAGTTGGGCAGGCACTTTACGCCGCCAAGCAAACCGTGCCGAGCGACCGTGGTATCCACTCTTTCCACAGCTATTTTCTGCGCCCCGGCGACAGCAGTAAGCCAATCATTTATGACGTCGAAATCCTGCGCGACGGCAACAGCTTCAGCGCCCGCCGCGTAAAAGCGGTTCAGCACGGCAAGCCTATTTTCTACATGACTGCTTCTTTCCAGAGCCATGAAGAGGGCTTCGAGCACCAGAACACCATGCCGGACGTGCCGCCGCCGGAGTCGTTGATTTCGGAATCGGATATCGCCAAGAGCCTCGCGCACCTGATCCCAGAGAAAGTGCGCGACAAGTTTATCGGCCAGAAGCCCATCGAAATGCGCCCGGTGAAGTTCCACAATCCGCTGAAAGGCAGTAAAGAAGAGCCGCACCGCGCGGTGTGGTTCAAAGCCAACGGCGAGATGCCGGATGACCTGCGCGTGCATCAGTATCTGCTGGGTTACGCCTCGGACTTCAACTTCCTGCCTACGGCCCTTCAGCCGCACGGCGTCGGCTTCCTTGAGCCGGGGATGCAAGTGGCGACCATCGACCATTCCATGTGGTTCCACCGCCCGTTCAAGCTGGACGATTGGCTGCTGTATGCCGTTGAAAGCTCTTCGGCCTCGGGCGCGCGCGGCTTTGTGCGCGGCCAGTTCTACACTCGCGAAGGCGTGCTGATTGCTACCACGGTGCAGGAAGGGGTGATTCGCCAGCGCGAAATCCCTTAAGTTAGGTTAGAACTGCATCTAAAATGCATAAAAAAGGGGCGATATCTCTATCGCCCCTTTTTGCTTTCATCATTATCCGTTAAGTGTTTCTAAGCACGCCGGATAGTTTGTTGTGTTTGCTTTTTATTATGCTTCTGTTGAACAGAAATTAGCGCACTACTCTCTTTGAAATCAGACGCTTAACCAATTATTGGTTGTAAGCGTTTTCGCCGTGGCTGTTCACGTCCAGACCTTCGCGCTCTTGTTCTTCAGGAACACGCAGGCCAACCAGCACGTCTGCCACTTTGTAAGCGATGAAGGCTACGACGCCAGACCAAATCAGTGTGACGCCAACGCTCAGCAACTGGATCCACACTTGGTGACCCATGGTCACGCCTTCTGCATAACCCACGCCGCCCAGAGAGCTGGAGGAGAACACGCCAGTCAGGATACAACCCACGATGCCACACACGCCGTGAACGCCGAACACGTCACAGGTGTCATCAACGTTGAGCCAATGTTTCAGCGTAACCACGCCCCACAGGCCAGCAACGCCGCCTACCAGACCGATAATCAATGCACCGCCAACGCCTACGGTACCGCAAGCCGGGGTGATAGCAACCAGACCCGCGATTGCACCGGAGCTTGCGCCCAGCAGTGAAGGTTTGCCGCGCACCATCCACTCAACCAGCGTCCAAGACAGGATTGCACCCGCGGTCGCCATAACAGTGTTGAGGAAGGCCAAGGCTGCAATAGAGCTTGCTGCACTAGCAGAACCGGCGTTGAAGCCGAACCAGCCAACATACAGAATCGATGCGCCAGTGAAGACCATTGGCAGGTTGTGCGGTTTGAAGGCTTCTTTGCCGAAACCAGCACGTTTGCCCACCATGTATGCACCCACCAAGCCAGCAACCGCGGCGTTGATGTGAACAACAGTACCGCCCGCGAAGTCCAGCGCGCCGTCAGCCGCCAAGAAACCGCCCGCCCAAACCATGTGTGCGATTGGCAGGTAAGAGAAGGTCAGCCAAATCACGGTGAAAATCAGTACCGCGGAGAAGCGAACGCGCTCTGCCAGTCCGCCAACCACCAGCGCCACGGTAATACAGGCGAAGGAGCATTGGAACGCAACGTGAATAAGCTGTGAGAAGGTGCCGGTAACAGAGTCGAGGCCGATGCCTTTCAGCATCACATTGCTGAAGCCACCAAACACGGCGTTACCTTCGCTGAACGCGACGCTGTAGCCATAAAGCATCCACAGTACGCAAACCAGCGCGAAGGTCACGATGACCTGAGTCAGCATAGACAAGACGTTTTTGGAACGCAGCAAGCCGCCGTAAAACAGCGCCACGCCCGGAACCGTCATGAACAGTACCAGCGCGGTACAGATCATCATGAAGGCGTTATCTGCGCCGTTAGCCACCGCAGGTGCAGCAGCCATGGCAATCGATGGCAACAGGGCAGTTGCACCGAGCCCCATCATCGCGAGAAGTTTTTTCATTGTTAACCCACCCCGTTTCTCAAAGACTGCAAATTGTGATTTAAAGTAATAAGGCTGAAATTACAGTGCTGCTTCGTCGGTTTCGCCGGTACGGATGCGAATAACGCGTTGCAGTTCAGCAACAAAAATTTTGCCATCGCCGATCTTGCCGGTGTAGGCCGCTTTGCTAATCACGTCGATCACTTCATCAAGCTGATCGTCGGCGATCGCAATATCGATTTTTACTTTTGGCAGGAAGTTAACGCTGTACTCCGCGCCGCGATATAACTCTGCGTGTCCTTTCTGGCGGCCAAACCCTTTGACTTCCGTCACGGTCAGGCCCTGAATTCCTACAGCTGACAGTGCTTCACGCACGTCTTCCAACTTAAAAGGTTTGATCACCACAGTAACCAGCTTCATGTTGCCACTCCTCGAATTAAGAGCCTGCCGCGAGAGGACTCTCGCCGATACGCAATGGATAAAGCAAAGGCTGTGCCAGAGTTGTTTAAGAGCTGAGATCTGGCGTTTTGTGGCTTAAAGGCGGGATTTCGTAATAGTCGCAGCAGGGTCGAGGCTCAAAATGGTGCAAATTGCCTAATCCCTCGCGCACTATTTAAGTGCGAGACGCTATTTTTCAGTGCAAGGGAAATTTGACCTAAAGAAAGGCTGCATGAAGTTGGTGCAACGGCAAAGGGCAAGGCTTGGGAAACAGGAGAGAAAAGAAGCGCGGTGACCGGAGGGCGTCAAGTCACCGCGAGGGGCTTAGCCGTTTTCAGCTACTGGCTGCTCGTGTTGCGAAGAGGCGAGCTCCTCGCCCACCAGCTGCAGCTGATACATTTGATAATAACGGCCTTTTTCGGCTAACAGCTGGAGATGGTTACCCTGCTCCACTGCCTGCCCACGATGCAGCACCAGAATATTATCGGCATCGACAATGGTGGAAAGGCGGTGGGCGATGACCACCAGCGTGGTCTGCTGGCGAATAGCCCGCAGCGCGCGTTGAATCGCCTGTTCGGTGCCGGAGTCGATGTTGGCGGTTGCCTCGTCAAGGATCAAAATTTCTGGCGCTTGCACCAGAACGCGCGCCATGGCCAGCAACTGCTTCTGTCCGACCGACAGATTATTCCCCTGCTCGCCAAGACGGGTGTTGATGCCATCCGGCATTGCGCGGATCAGCGGCGCGAGCTGCACCACTTCAAGTGCATGCCACACCTGTTCTTCATCGATGTCGCGACCTAACGTGACGTTGGCAAAAACCGATTCCGCCAGCACCACCGGGTCCTGTTGCACCATGGCGATGCCTTTACGCAGGCTGGTGTGGGAAAGCTCGGACAGCGGGCGGCCGTCCACGCGGATCTCCCCCTGGTTCACCGGGTAGTAGCCCATCAGCAGGTTGGCTAAGGTGCTTTTACCACTGCCGGTGTGGCCAACCAACGCAGCAAAGCCGCGCGACGGCACCTGCAGAGAGATATTCTCCAGCACCCATTTGTCCGGACGATAGGCGAAGCTGACATTACGAATATCAATCTCGCCGCTGCACAGCGGCTTGTCGTCACTGCCGTACTGCTGCTGAGTGCGATCCATCAAATCAAAAATGCGTTCCCCGGCCACCACGGCTTGCTGGTAGATAGACTGCTGTGAGGTCAGCGCAATTAACGGCTCGTTTAAACGCCCGAGGTAGTTAATGAAGGCGTAAAGCACGCCGACGCCAATCGTCCCTTCGGCGCTGAAACCGAATAACAGCAGCAGGCCGCAGAGGATCAGCGAGGCAAACAGGCTCAGCAGCGGGCGCAGCAGGAAGCCTTCCAGCCGCAGCGTCTGCATACGCGCCGCGTAGTGGGACTGGCTGGCATTGGTCAAACGCTGCCCGAAACGCTTCTGCTGGCGGAACTGTTGAATCACGCCCATGCCGTTAATGACCTCGTTAAAACCGTCATTAATATCAGCCAGATAGCTGCGGACGCGTCTCACCACCGGCGTGCTGTACACCTGATAGATAGCCATCACGATGAACACCGCCGGGAAGATGCAGGCGGAGATGGTCGCCAGCCGCCAGTCGAGGCTAAACATGGCAATCAGCATGGCACCAATCAGCGCCACGCTGCGCAGTACGGTGGATACCACGGTGACGTACAGGTCGCGGATCACCTCGGTGTCGTTGGTGACGCGGGAGATCAGCTGCCCCACCGGCTGGGTGTCGAAAGCACTGAGAGGCTGGCGCAGCGCGGCGTCCATCACGTCGGTACGCAGCTTCTGTACCACGCCCACCGCGGCGCGGTTGAACAGCAGCGCCTGATAGTAGTGCAGACCGGCGGCGAGGAATTGCAGCACGATAAAGCTTATCGCCAGCAGGCTGACCATGCCGAGCGGCAACTGGCCCTTCGCCACATAGTTATCAATAAAGTAGCTGATGAGGATCGGCCCGAGCACTTCGGCGCCCGCCGCTACCCACAGCATCAACACGGCTATCGACAGGGGTTTGCTGTAAGGCTTGCCGTAGCTCAATAGCCTTTTGAGCGTCGGCCAGCTTTTCTGAATTTTAATCATGTTTTATGTCAACCAAACTCGGGGGTTGTTGATCCACAGGAAGCTGATCCACTGGAAGATCATCCGCCGGAACGTCGTCCAGCGCGGCCTCCAACTGCTGGTAGCGATACATATCGCGATACCAGCCGGGCCTTGAGGAGAGCTGCTCATGGTTGCCGCGTTCGGCCACGGTGCCATTGCTGAACACCAGAATTTCGCTGGCATCCACCAGCGCTGACAGGCGATGGGCGCTGATGATCACCGTGCGGTCGCTGCCCCAGGTCCGCAAGTTATGCAGAATTTGGTGCTCGGTGCGACCATCGACGGCGGAGAGCGCATCATCCAGAATCAGGATCTCAGCCTGTAGCAGCAAGGCGCGGGCAATAGAGATACGCTGCTTCTGGCCGCCGGAGAGCATCACGCCGCGCTCGCCGACTTCCGTTTCGTAGCCCTGCGGCAGGCGCAGGATATCTTCATGGACGCTGGCTAACCGCGCGGCTTCTTCAATCTCCTGCTGGGTGGCATCAGGGCGGCCGAGCGCGATGTTCTGCGCGACGGTGTCTGAGAATAAGAACGGCGTCTGGCTGACCACCGCCATGCGCCCGCGCCAGTCGTCCAGCTGGATTTCTGGCAGTGGCAGGCCGTGGAACTGAATGTCACCCTGCGTGATGTCGAACTGACGCTGAATCAAAGCCAGCAAGGTGCTTTTACCCGAACCTGTCGGGCCACACAGCCCCAGCATCTGGCCCGGCTTGAGCACAAAGTCCACGGCTTGCAGCGCAGGCTGGCTGTTCTCTGGATAGTGGAAATCATCAATCTTCACCTCCAGCGTGCCACGCCCGGCAGGCAGAGGCGTTTTGCCATCCACCACGCTCGGCGCTTCCTGCAACAGGCTGCGAATACGGCTGTAGGCAGCACTTCCGCGCTCAACGATATTGAACATCCACGCCAGCGCCAACATTGGCCAAATCATCAGGCCAAGGTACATCACGAAACTGGTGAGCTGGCCGAGCGTCAGGTGGTCATTGACCACCATCCAGCTGCCGCCGCCAATCGCCAGCATGTTAGCCATGCCGATGGCGACATAAATTGTCGGGTCAAAACGGGCATCCACGCGCGCGACGTGCATGTTCTTCACGCCGGTATCTGCGGCGACGTCGGCAAACTGCGAAGACTGGTGATTCTCAAGGCCGAAGGCTTTGATCATGCGAATACTGGTCAGGCTCTCTTGCGCCTGATCGTTCAAGGAAGAGAACGCGGCCTGCGCGGTTTTAAAACGCTGATGCAGCTGGTCGCCGTAGCGCTTGATAACAATCGCCATGATAGGCATCGGCACCAGCGACAGCAGCGTCAGCTCCCAGCTGATTTGGGTCGCCATGACGATCAACACCGCCAGCCCCATCACCAGCGAGTCCACCAGCGTCAGCACCCCTTCACCGGCGGCAAACACCACGCGGTCGACATCATTGGTGGCGCGCGCGATCAGGTCACCGGTGCGATGGCGCAGATAAAACGCCGGATGTTGGCGACTCAGCTGCTTGAAGAAGTTCTGCCGTAGCTCAACCGCCAGCTGATAAGAGGCGCCGAACAGCAGCACGCGCCAGACGTAGCGCAGCAGGTAGACCAAAATGGCGGTGCCCAGCATCAGACCCAACCAGGCGAATAACACGCCGGAAGTCATCTGTTTAGAGGTCACGCCATCAATAACAATGCCGACCAATTTCGGCGGCAGCAGTTGCAAAATAGCGATAATGATCAGCAATGCAACGGCCCCGAGGTAACGTCGCCACTCGCGGCGGAAATACCAACTCAGTTGAGCAAACAGTCTCACGCAGATTTATCCATATTCTTAAGATTTTTATTATCAAGCAGCGGCAAGAATACCATCCTTAACATGCCAGACAGATGAAACTTTTTTCGAGCTGGCCTTAACGGCTTGCCAGTTCAAGAGCTGGTTACAGCGGCAGCTCGGTGGTGGATTTAATCCGCTCCATCGCGAAACTCGAGGTCACGTCGATCAATCCCGGCACACCGTTTACCAGACGTTTGTAAAAGCTGTCGTAGCTTTTCATGTCGGCCACCTGCACTTGCAGCAAATAGTCGTACTCCCCCGCCATGCGATAAAAGCCCAACACTTCAGGTAATGCTGCCACTTGATCGACAAAATGTTGGTACCAATCGCTGCTGTGGTGCTGAGTTTTTATCAGCACGAAGGCCGTGAGATCCAGCCCCAGCTTCTCGTTGTCGAGCAACGCCACCCGGCCACGAATAATGCCGTCATCCTCGAGGCGCTTCAGACGCTTCCAACAAGGCGTGGTGGTCAGGTTCACCGCCTCAGCCAACACATTGATGGACTGGGTGCAGTCCTGTTGCAGCATCGATAGCAGCTTGCGGTCAATTTTATCTACCAAGTCGCCTCCTGAGAGAAAATCATTCTCTTTAGGTCTTCATTTATGGGCTAAAGAGTAACTTATTTCTCTGCACAATGCGTTAATCTAAGCGCAATCAACATCTCTTTGCCGACGGACTTCATCATGACTAATGCTTGGGTAAACCACGCCATAAAAGAAATCGACGCCGACTTCCAGCGCTCAGCCGATACCCACTTGATGCGCCTGAGCCTCAGCGATTTCCCCGGCATCGCGCTCTATCTGAAAGATGAAAGCACCCATCCGTCGGGCAGCCTGAAGCACCGTCTGGCCCGTTCGCTGTTCCTTTACGGGCTGTGCAACGGCTGGATCCGCGAAAATACGCCGATCATTGAAGCCTCTTCAGGCAGTACTGCCATTTCCGAAGCCTATTTTGCACGTTTACTCGGCCTACCCTTTATCGCAGTTATGCCATCCTGCACCGCGCCGCGTAAAATTCAGCAAATTGAATTCTACGGCGGGCGCTGTCACTTCGTGGAAAACTCCAGCCAGATCTACGCCGCCTCCGAGCAGCTGGCGCGCGAAATGAACGGCCACTATATGGATCAATTCACCTATGCCGAGCGAGCCACCGACTGGCGCGGCAACAACAATATTGCCGACAGCATCTTCCGCCAGATGTCGCTGGAACCTAATCCGGTGCCGCGTTATCTGGTGATGAGCGCCGGGACCGGCGGCACCTCCGCCACGCTTGGCCGCTATATTCGCTATCAGGGCTACGACACCGAACTGGTCGTGGTTGATCCGGAAAACTCGGTTTTCTACGACTATTACCAGCAGCGCGACCCGAGCGTCACCGCGCAGTGCAGCAGTAAGATTGAAGGCATTGGCCGACCGCGCGCCGAGCCGTCTTTCATTCCGAGCGTCATCGACAGCATGATGCGCGTGCCCGACGCCGCCAGCGTGGCGACCGTGCAATGGCTGGAAGTGGTGCTGGGTCGCAAAGTCGGCGGTTCAACCGGCACCAACGTCTGGGGCGCGCTGCAATTGGCGAAACAGATGCGCGAGAAAGGCGAAACCGGCTCCATCGTTACCCTGCTGTGCGACAGCGGCGAGCGCTACCTGAACACCTATTTTGACCCGGAATGGGTGGCGGCAAATATCGGCGATATCAGCCACTACAGCGCGCAGCTGGCGGGCATCCGCTGATTCGGCTCAGAAGTGAAAAGGCGACCTGAGGTCGCCTTTTTTGCATCAATGTTTTGTAGATCAACGTCTTGTGGATCAGGCTGTTAACGCTCTTCCAACGGATAGCTACGGAAGCTCCACAATCCCATAGTTTTCAGCGCATCGCGGTAAATCCCCTGCTTATCGCCTTGAGAAACGCTTTGCATCTCAGCCAGCGGCTTGTCGATGGCGGCCACTGAAACATACTTAATGTCACGCGGGCCGGTTTCCCAACTGGCGATGGTGAACAGAGCCTGCGAGCGGCGAACGTGGCTGCCAGAGCTGACAATCACGGCATTCTTGATGCGGTGTTTAGCCAAGGCGTAACGGCTGAACAGCGCGTTTTCCACTGTCGAGCGGGCGAAGTTGTCCTGATAGATGCGTTTGCTGTCCACGCCCTTCTCCACCAGCCACTGCGCCATCAGTTTACCTTCGGTTTGGTGGTTCTGCGGCACGCCGCCGGTGACCACGATCATCGCGTCAGGCAGCTGTTTAGCCAGCTCCAGCGTTTTCTCCAGACGCTGAATCAGGATTTTATTCATCGTGCCATCCGGGTCCAGCGCGTAGCCCAGCGTCACAATCGCCGTCGGCCCTGTGAAGGATTTGGCTTCGTCAGCAGGCAGATGGTCGCGCAGCGGCATGGTGGTGACGTGGTCAATGACCGTGAACACTTTCTTCAGTTGGTCCACGCGGCCCGGATTCAGCTGCTGCAATTCTGCCAGCTGAGCGTCGGTTCCGGCAGTGTCACCTTTGAAACGATCCCAAGCCGCGATGTAGCTGTGGGCGTCAACGTCGTCCGGGGCGATCTCCAGAATCTGTTTGTACAGCTCGAGGGCTTTATCCACGTTGTTATTGTAGATGTAAGCGCTGGCGGTGCTGAACAGCAGATCGGCGCGGTAAGGCTCCAATTTGCTGGCCTGTTGCAGCCTGTCGGCGACAATCTCCATATTGGTTGGCAGCTTGCCGGTAAAGCCTGCGTCAGAAATACGCGCCGGAGATTTAAACGCCGTCAGAGCGTCTTGGATCAGAAAATCAACGGTTTGGCGTTCGGAAATGTATTGGTGGTAATCAGCCTGTGGCTGAACGGTATCAATGGCCCTGGCGGACACGTTGGCAGAAATCAAAAAAGCTAAAGCAAGAGCAACGCGGGTCACTCGTGGAGTAGTGATCATTATTTTATCCTTAAAAGGTTAACTACCTGTCTGGACTATAAATAAAAGCGGAATTAAGAAAAAGACGCGTGGCGGAGAATGGGCGAACTATATGAAAGTCATATGACAGTTTTGTGACAGATGCACGCTAGGCAGAAAAAAGCCGGGACAGATAGCCCGGCTGGCTGAAATAACCTTAATATTCGGGGGAATAGGTGAGGTGTGGTGAATGCAGCCAATGTTGTAAAAAGTGAGACACCGCCTGATGCTGGCAATGTCCAATAACTTGTAGGTGCGGAGCCTGCTGCTTGAGCACTGGCAGGGCGTTGCCCATCACCAGCCCCATGCCAACGCTTTCCAGCATTTCGCGGTCATTCATGGCGTCGCCGAAGGCCATGCACTCGGCCATTTCAATGCCCAGTTGCTGGGTGAGCAGAGCCAGCGCGCTGCCTTTGTTGCTCCCGGCAGGCATGATGTCCAGACAGTCCGCCGCCGAGAAACATAAATCAACCCGCCCGCCAAAGTGGCTTTCCAGCTGCGGAACCAGTTGCAGCAGGACGTCGTGCGGCGCGCAGAAACAGACTTTGCTGTTGCCGCTAATTGGCAGCTCGGCAAAGTTACACAGCTGATAGCGGAACCCGCTGAACTCGTGAGGAACCAGCAACTGCGGGTCGTCGAGGTCGGTAAACCAGCCTTCATCACGGAAAACGTGGCGACTGGCCGGGGTATCCCATTGGGTTCTCAGCAGCTCTTCGGCGCAGTCGTCAGGTAAATCGCTGGCGTACAGGCGATCGCCGTGCAGATTGTGGATGCGCGTGCCGTTGCCGGTGATCAGATAGCCTTCCAGCCCCAGATTGGCCAGAATGTCTTTCATCTCAAGGTAGTGACGCCCGGTTGCAAAAGTTAGCGTCATAGGCTTTTCAGCCAGCTGAGCCAGCGTGGCCAGTGTCTTTTCACCTAAACGGTGATCAGGCATTAACAGCGTGCCGTCCATATCAAATGCAGCCAAACGAAACATAACACCTCGCGATTATCCCACCGGGCAGGATGAACAATTTCAGCCGCCGTGGTGTAGAAAGTTAGCAAAACGAGTATGCAACTCGATTTGCGGAAGTAATAGTGAACAGTTTAAAAATAGTGTTCCTGATTTAGCTCACACTCCGTGACTTTGCTCCCTGTTCCCCACCAGCCACTGGGTTATGCTCCAGCTTCGGGTTTCTCTTCAGTGGAAAGTGGGTGTGGAATGCGTTTGCAAAACCGTCTTAATCAGTTTCAGCGGCTGTACGCCAGCGTGGGCAGCCAGCCTGCGACGGTGAATGTCAGCGAGCTGGCGGAAGTCTTCTGCTGTAGCGAACGCCACACCCGCACCTTGCTGTCGCAGTTTCAGCACGCAGGCTGGATAAACTGGCATTCGCAGGCCGGGCGCGGCAAACGCGCCGAGCTACAGTGCCTGTATACGCCAGAAAGTTTACGGGGAAATTACTTACAGCAGCTGCTGAAAAATGGGGAACACTCGGCGGCGCTGCAATTTAGCGAAGTCGATCCGAATCATTTAAACGCCCTGCTCGCCCCCCATCTTGGCGGCCAGTGGCAGGCCGACGCCCCTACCCTGCGCATTCCTTATTATCGCAGCATGCAGCCGCTGGACCCGCAAACCCTGACCGGTCGCGCCGAGCAGCACTTGGCCCATACCATGCACGCCGGGCTAACTCGCTTCACCACGGGTGATCCTCTGCCCCAGCCTGATTTGGCGCACCATTGGCAAATCAGTAATAACGGCAAAACGTGGCATTTCTTCCTGCGCAGCCAGCTGTATTGGCACAACGGCGAGCCGATCCGTGCCGAACAGCTGCGCCAGCAGTTTGAGCGACTGCGCCATTCGCCGCGCAGCAAGCACGCCTTTGCCGCCGTAGCTGAGATAAAGCTGCCTCACGCGCTCTGCCTGCAATTTGATCTCGAGGTGCCGGACTACTGGCTGGCACACCGTCTGGCCGATCTGAGCTGTTTGCTGTCTCACCCCGACGATGCCTTCTGCGGCGCGGGGCCTTTCCGTTTGGCAAGCTTTGCCTCCGAGCTAGTGCGCCTCGAGCAGCACGCCTACTACCACTTGCAGCGCCCTTTCCTTGCCGCCATTGAGTTTTGGATAACCCCGCAACTGTTCGCGCAGCGCGATAATGTCAGTTGCCAGCACCCGGTGCGCATCATGCTCGGAGAGCAGGACGAACTGGCGGATGTTAAACCGGTAAAACGCAGCACCAGTCTGGGCTTTTGCTATATCGCCGCCAACCTGCGACGCCAGCATTTAACCCCCGAGCAGGCACAAAAGGTGGTGATGATTATTCAGCGCTCTGGTCTGTTGAATCATCTGCCGATTGATCACGACTTGGTGAAACCCAGCCGCGAGATGCTGCCCGAATGGCCGATCCCCGAGCATCAGGCCGATGGCGTGGTATTGCCGAAGACGCTGAGATTGCTGTTCCACCCGCCGGTCGAGCTGGAGTTTGTTGCACAGGCGCTGCAGTTGGCACTGCTCGCCGAGAATTGCCAGCTGGAGATCATTTATCATCAGGGCCGCGTGTGGGACGACGAGAGCGGGATCAATCAGGCCGACCTGATACTGGGCGATCGCCTGATCGGTGAAGCACCGGAGGCCACGCTGGAGAACTGGCTGCGCCAAGACATGCTGTGGTCGGGCATTTTGAGTGATGAAGATTTAGCGCAGCAGGCGCAGCGCCTCAAGACCATTCAACAGCTCCCGCTGGCGGACAAGCGCGCCGAGGAGTTGCGCGACCATTTTTACCATCTGATGAAGCGCGGCAGCATTACCCCGCTGTTTAACTATCAGTATCAGGTCAGCGCGCCGCCGCGCGTCAACGGCGTGCAGCTCACCGCGTGGGGCTGGTTTGATTTTTGTCAGGCGTGGATCCCCCCGCCGCTCTCCTAAGAGTCTATGATTGAGGCTGTTCAGCTATCTCAAAGAAAAGTAACATGAGCCTCATAAATTTGCCGGGATCGGCGGCAATGCATTCAAGTACAAATGGATAAAAACATGAAAAGAGCAGTAGTGGTTTTCAGCGGCGGTCAGGATTCAACAACCTGCCTGATTCAGGCTTTGACGCAATACGACGAAGTACATTGTATTACCTTCGATTATGGTCAACGACATCGCGCTGAGATCGACATTGCTCAGAAGCTGTCGGTAGAGCTGGGCGCTAAGGCTCACAAGGTTCTGGACGTCGGTTTGCTCAATGAGCTGGCGGTCAGCAGCCTGACCCGTGATAACATCCCTGTTCCGGCATTGGGCGAAACCGAAGAGAACGGCTTGCCGAGCACCTTTGTGCCGGGCCGCAATATTCTGTTCCTCACGCTGGCGGCTATTTATGCCTATCAGGTGCAGGCTGAAGCAGTGATCACCGGCGTGTGTGAAACTGACTTCTCCGGCTACCCGGACTGTCGCGACGAGTTCGTCAAAGCCCTGAAACACGCCGTTTCATTGGGCATTGCCCGTGATATTCGTTTCGACACGCCGCTGATGTGGCTGAACAAAGCCGAAACGTGGGCGCTGGCCGATTATTACCAGCAGTTGGATCTTATTCGCCATCACACCCTGACGTGCTACAACGGCATTGCGGGGGATGGCTGCGGTGAGTGTGCCGCCTGTAATCTGCGCGCCAATGGCCTGCAGCAGTACCAGCAAGACAAGGTTGGCGTTATGGCTAGCCTGAAGCAGAAAACCGGGCTGAAGTAACCTGCCCCTGTACTTAGCCGGGCTAGCGCTATAGCCCGGCCGTTCGCGCCTTTCTTAACCTCGCGCCTACTCCTCTTTCAGCTCCAACTCGCGCAACCTTTCCAACAGCTCGCCTTCCAGCGTCAGTGCCTTCTGGGTGCGCAGATCAATGCAGACGAAGGTCAGCGTGGCGTCGGCGACGATATCGCCATCATGGGTCACCACTTGCTCGAGCACGCCGCTGCGGGTGTTGAGCTGCTGAAGGCTGCTGTCGATACGCAGCACGTTGCCCAGCGTGGCGGGTTTGCGGTAATTAATGTTGATGTTCACTACGATGAACGCGATGTTATTCTCGCTCATCCACTTAAATCCGCTTTTGTTATCCAGCCACTCCCAGCGCGCCGTCTCTAAGAATTCCAGATAGCGGGCATTGTTAACGTGCTGATAAACATCAATATGAAAACCACGAACGGTAATAAAAGTATGCATAATTGCTTTCCGACTCCGACAAAATAATCGTTAAACCCTGACAACTGGTCAGATGTCTTATGAGATTAGCAGAAGAAAACGGCACCAACCGTTAACAGATCAGCGCCGCGACTTTCGTCACAATTTCAATCGGTCCCTGTTGCGCTCAAACAGCGCAGCGCCAATCCCCGGCACTTCCTGTAACTGTTCAACCTCGGTGAACTGCCCAAGCTCCTCTCGGTAGCTGACAATAGCCTGCCCCTTTTTCACGCCGACGCCGTTCATCACGCGGGCGAAATCCTCTGCGGAAGCCGTATTGATACTCACCGTGCTGTCGTCAGCGGTGCTGGCCTTCTCCTTCTTGGCCTGAGCCGCATCAAGCTTGCTAGCAGGTGTTTGAGTCGCGGTGGTTGCCGTCGTCGCCACCTTACTGGTGGCCGCCGGGGCTGCCTGTAACATGACTGGCAGAGTGGAAAGGCCAAGAGCTAAGGCCAGTGACAGAGATGTAATACCCAATTTTTTCATGCTGTATCCTCCATGTGTTTTCAGCACGGACAGGGTGCAGCAAGTTTATTCAGGCAACAATTGGCAGATTCAAAATGTGGAAAAGGCCGCGAAAGCGGCCTTTGTTTGTTGCAACACGTTGCATAACGCTGCGAGGTTTACTGGACTTGTGCAGCAGAACCCAGCTTAATTTTTGCTTCCTGACGCAGGTTCGACAGCAGAGCATCGAAGGTCACGTTGGAAGAAGATTGCTGCAGTTCTTGCTCGAAACGCGTGGTTTCATTGTCAGGCAGCTTGCCTGGATTAACCGCGGTCAGCTGAACCAGTACGCTGTTGCCTTGGTCATCCTGAGACAAACCGTAAACCGGCTGGTCTTTTTGCGGATGAGGCAGCGCATAGACATTCTGCTCGAAAGCAGATGGCTGTTGTGAACGCTGAACCTTCTGCACGTCACCGAAGCTCAAACCAGCGGCTTTCAGAGCTTCATCACCCTTGCCTGCTTTCAGAGCCGTCAACAGCTTCTCACCGTCAACGCGCGCCTGATCTTCAGCTTTCTGGCGCTTCACCATGGTCACAACCTGCTCTTTCACTTCAGCAAAAGGTTTAACGCCTTCCGCTTTGTGAGCATCAACACGTACCACGAAGGCGCGATCGCCATCCACGGTGATGATGTCAGAGTTGCTGCCCGGCGTACCGTCTTGACCAATCAGGCCACCATCAAAGATTGCCTGAACGACAGGTTTGAAGTTGATGCCCGCAGGGATAGATTGCTGAGTGAACCAGTCAGTGTGAGTCGCTTTAACGCCAGCGGCTTCTTCAGCAGAAGCTAAAGATTCGTTGTCGTTGTTAGCGGCTTCGCTGACTTTCTGCTGCAACGCGTAGTAAGCATCAGTGGCTTTCTCTTGTTTCAGCTTATCAACGATGCTGTCATGAACCTGTGCCAGCGGCTTGATCTGCTCTGGTTGAATGTCTTCCAGACGCAGAATGAAGAAACCGCTGTCAGATTTGATCACGCCAGACACCTGACCTTTGGTGGTCAAATTCGCGCTTTTGAACTCTGGCAGTGTGGTTTCAGGCTCAACCCAGTCCATCAACCCGCCCTGCTTACCGCTCAAGGTATCGATAGATTTGGTTTTAGCCAGCTGGGCAAAATCAGCGCCTTTTTTCAGTTCAGCGGCAACCGCATCGGCGTCAGCTTGGTTTTTCAACACGATAACGCTATAACGACGGCGCTCCGGCTGACCAAACTCGCTCTTATGCTGATCGTAGTAAGCACTGATATCCGCGTCGGTAACCGTGGTTTTCCCTTGTAAAGCAGCAGCATCCATTTCGATGTAGCTGACTTTGACTTCTTCAGGAGAAACGAAGTTGTTTTTGTTCTGGTCGTAGAACGCTTGCGCTTCGCTGTCGCTAACCTGCTGTTTGGCAGCAAGGGCTGCGGTATCCAGCGTCGCAGTGCGAACATCACGCTCTTGCAGCAGTAAGTCTGACATCGCGCTGGTTTCAGATGGCAGAACGAAATCTGACGTACCAAATGCCTGAGCTAACTGCTGGCTAACCAACTGCTGTTTCATCAATTTGGCGAAGTTGTCCGCGCTGTAACCCATACCTTGGATACTTTGCAGATACTTGGCATTGTCGAAATGGCCGTCGGTTTGGAATTGTGGGGTCGCCAGAATCGCGTCTTTGATCTGTTGATCGCTAACGGTGATGCCTAGCTTCTTGGAATACTGATCCAGCAAAGTGACGTCAATCAGGTTATTCAGGGACTCTTGACGCAGTTGTTGCATATAACCTTCGCTGCCAGCCAGCGCAGAGAATTGATCTCCAAGCTGTTGTTGCAGTCGGCTACGCTGATTTTGCACAGCTTCTTCCAACTGAGCACGTCCGATCTCCTGACCATTCACTTTCGCTGCATAGTCGCCTGAACCGCCGATCAGGTAGTTGCCCACCCCTGTCAAAATAAAGGACAGAATAATCAGGGCCAGAATGATTTTGAGCACGACGTGATTGGCGGCCGCGCGTAAATTGTCCATCATAGTGTGGCAACACTCCGCTGTAATAAAAAAAGCGCATCGAATTCGATGCGCCTTGTATCTTACCTTACCAGCCCGGTGACGTCAGGTTATTGTTTAACAACCAGACCTGAGAGTAAAAGCACCATGCTCGCTTTTGTCACGCAGGTTTGACGCCTGACCTGCAGGTAATTAACCGTTAACTGCGTCTTTCAACGCTTTACCAGCACGGAAACCAGGCACTTTTGCCGCAGCAATGCTGATTTCTTTACCAGTCTGTGGGTTACGGCCGGTACGCGCAGAACGCTCACGTACAGAGAACGTACCAAAGCCAACCAGTGCAACTTCTTCCCCTGATTTCAGAGTTTCAGTTACCGATCCCAGTACTGCATCTAATACACGTCCAGCAGCCGCTTTAGAAATATCAGCACCGGCGGCAATTTTGTCGATCAATTGTGACTTATTCACTCTATTCATCCCCTCTTGAAATTCTATCGTCACGTCGCATTTTCCCTGCGAATATGACAGCGAAGCTTTTATATCAAGCTTGTCAGGGCTATGCAAGCAACCGAAACCAGTCTTAAACGCACTGACAACTGACTAACTTAACGACACAAAAAAAGGCTGGCAAGTGGGATTTCACCTGCCAGCCTGAGTTTTATTGAACTGTGATGGTCGTGATCACTATTTTGCCGCTACCGGCAGTGCGCCGAACGCTGGATTTTGCAGAGCAAGATTCAAAACGTCGTCAATGCGCTTAACCGGATGGATCTCCAAATCACCTAAAACGTTGGCTGGGATCTCTTCCAGATCGCGTTTGTTGTCATCAGGGATCAGCACCACTTTGATACCACCGCGGTGAGCAGCCAACAGCTTCTCTTTCAGGCCGCCAATTGGCAGAACCTGACCACGTAAAGTTATTTCGCCAGTCATAGCAACGTCGGCACGAACCGGGTTACCTGTCAGGCAAGAAACCAACGCGGTACACATGGCGATACCGGCACTCGGGCCATCTTTCGGCGTCGCGCCTTCTGGTACGTGGACGTGAATATCACGTTTTTCGTAGAAGTCAGCATTGATGCCAAGTTTGTCCGCGCGAGCACGAACCACGGTTAACGCCGCCTGAATCGACTCTTGCATCACTTCGCCGAGTGAGCCGGTATAGGTCAATTTGCCTTTACCCGGTACGCAGGCCGTTTCGATAGTCAGCAGCTCGCCGCCCACTTCGGTCCACGCCAAGCCAGTCACCTGACCCACGCGGTTTTCGGTATCTGCGCGGCCGTAATCCACTTTCTGCACGCCAAGGAAATCTTTCAGGTTATCGCCGTTGATTTCGATGTGCTTCAGAGTCTTATCCAACAGCAGCTGTTTAACCGCTTTGCGACACAGCTTGGACAATTCACGTTCCAGACTACGCACACCGGCTTCGCGGGTGTAGAAACGGATAATGCCAATGATCGCGCTGTCATCCACTGTCAGCTCGGTTTTCTTCAGGGCGTTACGCTCAATTTGCTTCGGCAGCAGGTGCTGTTTGGCGATGTTCAGCTTTTCATCTTCGGTATAACCGGAGAGACGAATCACTTCCATACGGTCCAACAGCGGCGCTGGGATGTTCATTGAGTTAGACGTTGCCACGAACATCACGTCTGACAGGTCGTAATCGACTTCCAGATAATGATCGTTAAAAGCCACGTTCTGTTCTGGGTCAAGAACCTCTAACAGTGCCGAAGAGGGATCGCCACGCATGTCGGAAGACATTTTGTCGATCTCATCGAGCAGGAACAGTGGGTTTTTAACGCCAACTTTCGCCATCTTCTGGATCAATTTACCCGGCATAGAACCGATGTAAGTACGACGATGGCCGCGGATTTCGGCTTCGTCCCGTACGCCGCCCAGCGCCATACGTACATACTCACGGCCCGTTGCACGCGCAATGGACTGACCCAGAGAGGTTTTACCCACGCCCGGAGGCCCAACCAGACAGAGGATTGGCCCTTTGATTTTGCTGACGCGCGTTTGCACCGCAAGATATTCAAGGATACGGTCTTTGACGCGTTCGAGGCCAAAGTGGTCGGTATCCAGAACTTCCTGAGCTTTACGCAGGTCTTTTTTAACTTTGCTGCGTGAATTCCACGGTACCTGAAGCATCCAGTCGATGTAGCCACGAACCACAGTCGCTTCGGCAGACATCGGGGACATCATTTTCAGTTTTTGCAGCTCAGCTTCGGTTTTTTCACGCGCTTCTTTCGGCATTTTCGCCGCTTCGATTTTGCGTTTCAGCGCCTCGTGCTCGTCAGGTGCGTCGTCCATCTCACCCAACTCTTTCTGAATGGCTTTCATTTGCTCATTCAGATAGTACTCACGCTGGCTCTTTTCCATCTGCTTTTTGACACGGTTACGGATGCGTTTCTCAACTTGTAACAAGTCGATCTCCGATTCCATCATCGCCATCAGATATTCCAGACGCTCAGTGATATCAAACATTTCCAGAACGGACTGTTTGTCGCTGAGTTTCAATGGCATATGTGCAGCGATGGTGTCAGCCAGACGGGCTGCATCTTCAATGCTGTTAAGTGAAGTCAGAACTTCCGGCGGAATTTTTTTATTCAGTTTGATGTAGCCTTCAAACTGATTAATGGCGGTGCGAACCAGAACTTCTTGTTCACGCTCGTCCACGGCCGGAGAGTCAAGATATTCAGCCTGTGCGGCGAAATGCTCACCGTTGTCAGACAACGTGGTGATACGCGCACGCTGCAAACCTTCAACCAGCACCTTCACGGTACCGTCGGGCAGTTTCAGCATCTGTAATATGGAGGCAACCGTGCCTACAGAGAAGAGATCATTAACGCCCGGCTCATCGGTAGAGGCTTCTTTCTGCGCCACCAGCATGATTTTTTTGTCGTGATCCATCGCGGCTTCAAGGCACCGAATCGATTTTTCCCTGCCAACAAACAACGGGATCACCATGTGCGGATAAACCACCACATCGCGCAAAGGCAATACGGGGATTTCAATGCGTTCGGAACGCTCAGGGTTCATAGAGCTCTCTCTTAGTTTAGCTTCCGCCAGGTTAAGGAAATCTCGTGAAACACGAGTCAGACGGGTTTCAGCAAGTCGTTATTGGAGTATATGGGGATGAATATCTGACATTCAACGACAAGAATGCGAGTAAAAAAAAATGGGGGACAAAATCCCCCATTTATTAACTAACCCTCTGGAACAACTGGTGAATTATTCGCCAGATGCTTGCTGCGCCTCGGGTTTGCCATAAATCATCAACGGCTCAGATTGGCCCGCGATGACGGATTCATCGATTACCACTTTGTCGACGCTGTCGAGGGATGGCAAGTCGTACATAGTGTCCAAAAGTGCCCCTTCAACGATGGAGCGCAGACCACGAGCACCGGTTTTGCGGATCATCGCTTTCTTCGCGATGGCGACCAGCGCTTCGTCGCGGAACTCAAGCTCGACACCTTCCAGATTGAACAACGCCTGATACTGCTTAGTCAGGGCATTTTTCGGCTCTTTAAGGATCTGAATCAGCGCGTCTTCGCTCAGTTCGCTCAGAGTCGCAACCACTGGCAAACGACCAATGAACTCAGGGATCAGACCGAATTTGATCAGATCTTCTGGTTCAGCCTGAGCCAGCAATTGACCTTCTGTCGCTTTCTCAGCTTTGCCTTTGATCTCTGCACCGAAACCGATACCTGTACCGGTGTTAATGCGTTGACCAATGACTTTATCCAAGCCAGCAAAAGCGCCACCACAGATGAACAGAATTTTTGAGGTATCAACCTGCAAGAACTCTTGTTGCGGATGCTTACGACCGCCCTGAGGAGGCACAGCAGCAACCGTACCTTCAATCAGTTTCAACAGCGCCTGCTGAACACCTTCACCTGAAACATCACGGGTGATAGATGGGTTGTCAGACTTACGGGAAATCTTGTCGATTTCATCGATATACACGATACCACGTTGCGCTTTCTGTACGTCGTAATCACATTTCTGTAGCAGTTTCTGGATAATGTTTTCAACGTCTTCACCCACGTAACCGGCTTCGGTCAAGGTGGTGGCATCTGCCATGGTGAATGGAACGTCGAGGAAACGAGCCAGAGTCTCAGCCAACAGCGTTTTACCGCTACCCGTTGGACCGATCAGCAAAATGTTGCTCTTGCCCAGTTCGATACCGTTGTTGGTATCACCGTTACGCAAGCGCTTGTAGTGGTTGTAAACCGCAACGGCCAGAACCTTTTTCGCAGGCTCTTGCCCGATGACATAATCATCGAGGTGTTGGCGAATTTCATGTGGCGTTGGCAGTGCGCTGCGTTCGCGATGCGGAGCAACTTCTTTAATCTCTTCGCGAATAATGTCATTGCACAGATCGACACATTCATCGCAGATATACACTGACGGCCCGGCAATCAGCTTGCGAACTTCATGCTGGCTTTTGCCGCAAAAAGAGCAGTACAGCAGCTTTCCTGAACCGTCTTTGCGCTTATCTGTCATCAGTAAACCTCTTCTTTAATATCTGTTTCGCAGGGTGACTGCGGCACGACTATTTTAAACTGCTGCCATATCGTTGACCAATGTCAGTTCCGTCAAAGACGAATTGACGCGTATTCGCAGCAACCAGCACTGCTCCTACGCGCCACAGCATGACTTAACTATAGACCATCAGTCCGGCAGAAATAAGTCGTCAGACGCGATGGGTAAATACGGAGTCAACTAAACCGTACTCTACAGATTCTTCAGCAGACAAGAAACGGTCGCGCTCAGTGTCACGCTCTATTTCTTCAAGAGTTTTGCCCGTATGTTTCGCCATCAGCTCATTCATACGACCTTTCACTTTCAGGATCTCTTTAGCATGGATTTCGATATCCGTTGCTTGCCCCTGATAGCCGCCCAGCGGCTGGTGAATCATGACACGCGAGTTTGGTAAGCAGAAACGCTTGCCCTTAGCACCCGCAGTCAACAGGAATGCACCCATTGAACAGGCCTGGCCCATACAAATGGTGCTGACATCCGGTTTGATGAACTGCATGGTGTCATAGATAGACATACCCGCAGTGATCACGCCGCCCGGAGAGTTAATGTACAGGAAAATGTCTTTCTCTGAACTTTCAGCTTCCAGGAACAGCATCTGAGCCACAATCAGGTTAGCCATATGGTCTTCAACCTGGCCTGTCAGGAAGATAATACGTTCCTTCAGCAGACGGGAGTAGATGTCGTAAGAACGCTCACCCCGTGAAGTCTGCTCAACAACCATGGGTACCAGAGCCATGTTCGGTGCAAATTGATCTCGTTCACCACTGTATGACATAACCGTCTCCTAATAGAATTCTCTTTTGGCGCTAGTTAAAACCGATTCTACTTGAGATAGGCATTGATGACTACGCTCAAGCGGCCAAGTCGCCGTTAACACGGCTGACGGTTGTTATCAGTCTGAATTTAGCAGCAAAGCTACCTGGTTTGTATTTAACAATTGGGGGAACGAACGCCCCTTTTCAAGCCCGCGGCGAGATTTCTTTCTCTGGCTGCGCATTTTTCATCGATTGGCTTAACAATAGCAGAGTCTATAAAAGTGGCCTCTGCTACTCACTTGCCGGCCTACTCTCTTTGCTTACGTTGATAAATATAGTGCAAAAACAACAGCAAAAAAGAAAAATGTCATCCGTAGAGCATAAAAAAGCCCGCAGTAAAAACCGCGGGCTTTTATGTAGAGCCGTTAACCTCTCGGCAAACGGCCCAATCACCGGCAAATCAATTATGCAGGTTGAGTCTGGTTCATCAGCTCAGTAAAGGTAGTGGCTTTTTCAGTCACTTTAGCTTTAGCCAACAGAGTTTCGACCGCTTGTTCTTCCAGCGCGACGTTACGCATGTTGTTCATCAGCTCTTTGTTTTTGCTGTAGAACTCAACAACTTCAGACGGATCTTCGTAAGCAGAAGCCATCTCTTCGATCAGCGCTTTAACGCGATCTTCGTCAGCTTTCAGTTCGTGCTGGCTGATAACTTCACCCAACAGCAGACCTACAACTACGCGACGTTTAGCTTGCTCTTCGAACAACTCACGCGGTAATTCCAGCGCTTGTTTTTCGTTGCCGCCGAAACGTTGTGCAGCCTGACGACGCAGAACGTCAACTTCACCGTCGATCAGTGCAGCTGGAACGTCGATTTCGTTAGCGTTAACCAGACCGTCGATTGCCTGAGTTTTGATGCGGTTACGAACAGCACCTTTCAGCTCGCGTTCCATGTTTTTACGCACTTCAGCACGCAGGCCTTCAACAGAACCATCAGCCACGCCGAAACGTTTGATGAACTCTGGAGTCAGTTCTGGCAGCTCACGCTCTTCAACTTTCTTCAGGGTGATCGCGAACTTAGCCGCTTTACCTTTCAGGTTTTCAGCGTGGTAATCTTCTGGGAAGTTTACGTCGATGACGAATTCTTCACCTGCTTTGTGACCCACCAGACCTTCTTCGAAGCCTGGGATCATGCGGCCCTGGCCCATAGCCAGTACGAAATCAGAGGCTTTGCCGCCTTCGAAATCTTCACCGTCGATAGAACCTGAGAAATCAACAGTTACGCGGTCTTCAGCAGTAACGGCAGCGTCAGTTTCTTTCCAGTCAGCTTGTTGCTTGCGCAGAGTTTCCAGCATGGTGTCAACATCAGCGTCGTTAACTTCAACAACTGGCTTCTCAACTTCGATGTTTTCCAGATCTTTCAGCTCAACTTCTGGGTACACTTCGAATTCAACGCTGTAGTTGAAGTCTTCGCCCAGTTTGTACTCACCCGGAATATAGTTAGGTGCGCCAGCTGGATTGATTTTCTCTTTGATGATCGCGTCAACGAAGTTGCGCTGCATCAGATCACCCAGAACGTCCTGACGAACGGAAGCACCGTAACGCTGCTCGATGATGTGTTTTGGTACTTTGCCTTTACGGAAGCCGTCAATACGTACTTTTTTCGATACGTTGACCAGTTCGCTGCTCACTGCTTTTTCAATGCTATCAGCAGGAACAGTAATAGTTACACGGCGCCCAAGGCCTTGAGTGGTTTCAACAGAAACTTGCATCTTGTTACCTCAAAAAAATTACAGTGCTCGGTCAACTCCAGAAGTCGTTCTCAAGATGAGAAGCGTGGAAAAGAACGAACTTACCTTGAAAACGACTTCTAAGAACCGGGACAGTCCTGATTAAGAACGTAGCCCTGTATTCGAAAGCGTCCCGAAACCATTCCGGAAAAATAAGACGCGACATTATAGCGGCGCATAGACGGCGAGTCGAGGACGGTAATCTACTGCGTGGGAGGAAAACTCGCATTGCGGTCGATCCCTCGGAAAACGTAGTCGATGCAAAGGCTTAAACAACCCTGTCGCCTGCCTGCCACTTATTCTTCTCGGTTAAAACAGAAACGGCCCGCAGGCCGTTTCAGAATTTGCCCCTACTAATACCGCATCTTATGGAGAAAGTTCCAGTGATACCGTACCCTAGAAGGGAATTTTATGATTTTTGGGAGCAAGATCCTTCGCGTTTAGGCTAAGGTTCCTGCACCTCGACAAGCAGGCGAAGCCAGTACAGTGTCCTGTAACCCTTCCCACTCTTTTTGCGTGTAAGTGTGTAATGCCAAGGCATGAACACTCCCCGCAAGCTCCTCTGAAAGTACGCCATAAATCGCTCTGTGACGTGAAAGGAAGCGCTCACCGACAAATTTGTCGGACACCACCACTACTTTGAAATGGCTTTCTGAACCGGCTGGGACATTGTGACGATAACTCTCATCAGTTACTTCCAGATACGCAGGTTCAAATGCTGCAACTAATTTTGCTTCTATTTGCTCGCGAATCATAGCAATCTCCTTACGCCGTTAGCAGGGAACTGCATCCTTACTTGACCATCTGTCACACTATTAAGGATAGGCGGCTTTGCGATTTATTAGTATGTTACAGAAACAAAATTTCTGCTGCGATTGATAAAAAAGGCAATCGGTTTGTCTTACCTAGTGGTATTTAGCCATTAATCTGCATTTTAGGCGAAACCATTACATATCAATAAGTCAGTTTGCTTTAAATTTAATCAAATGTCGCTTTAACCACCAGTCAGGGCTTACACCCTAAAATGGCGATGTTATGATGTGACTACATTCAGTAACCGATCCCATTTTACATCTGGTATCAGATGCATTAATTGAGAACTTAACATGTTGAAAAAAATCATTTTCCCTGTATTAGCATTGTTCATGCTTGCAGGTTGCGCTACCAGCACCAACACCTTGAATATTTCGCCAAAAATCACCCTGCCAACGCAGGATCCTACCCTTCAGGGCATCACTATCAGCATTAATGGTGCTGACCAACGTCAGGATCAGGCGCTGGCAAAAGTGAACCGTGACGGCCAGTTGGTTTCTCTGACCCCTTCTCGTGACCTGCGCTTCTTGCTGCAAGAGTCTCTGGAGAAGCAGATGACCGCGCGCGGTTACATGATTGGTGCTGACGGCGCCGTTGACCTGCAAGTAGTGGTGAACAACCTGTTTGCTGACGTGCAAGAAGGCAACCTGCGCTACAACATCACGACCAAGGCGGATATCTCCATCATCGCCACGGCGAAAAACGGTAACAAGCAGGTTAAAAACTACCGTTCGACTTACAACGTTCAGGGCGCGCTTACTGCGACCAACGACAAAATCACCAATGCGGTTAACAGCACGCTGGGCGATGTCATCAACGACATGGCTCAAGACACCAGCATCAGTGACTTCATCAAAGCTAACGCCCGTTAATCTTAACTGGCTTAGCTGACCCCCTCTTCTGCCCGGCACTGTCGGGCAGAATTGTTTTTACCATTATTTCCCGCCTTCATTTATCATTCCCCTGCGCCTCTACTCTATCGGTCTGCGGGAACACATTTTAATGGTAAGCCAGTACTTCAAAATCTTCACACAGCGCAACACGCTGATATTACTGCTGCTCGGGTTTGCATCCGGCTTACCTCTTGCATTGACCTCGGGCACGCTGCAAGCCTGGATGACCGTCGAGAATGTCGATTTAAAAACCATTGGGATTTTCTCTCTGGTCGGCCAAGCCTACGTGTTCAAGTTCCTCTGGTCGCCGATGATGGACCGCTATACGCCCTCTTTCTTCGGCCGACGTCGTGGATGGTTAATCCTCACCCAATTGCTGCTCGTCGCCTCAATTTTTGCCATGGGCTATCTTGATCCGGCGAAAGAGCTGTTCTGGCTGGCGGCGTTGGCGGTGCTGATCGCCTTTGCTTCCGCTTCGCAAGATATTGTTTTTGATGCTTATAAGACCGACCTTCTACCCGCCGCCGAGCGTGGCAGCGGCGCCGCTGTCTCGGTCTTGGGCTATCGCTTGGCGATGCTGGTTTCCGGCGGGCTGGCGCTGTGGATAGCCGACCGCTACCTCGGCTGGCAACATATGTACTGGCTGATGGCCGGGCTGATGTTGATTGGCGTGGTAGCCACCATTATGGCGCCGGAGCCTGATGTCTCAGAACCCGCGCCGCGCACCATAGAAATCGCGGTTGTTGCTCCCCTTAAGGACTTTTTCAGCCGTAACAATGCATGGCTGATTTTACTGCTGATCGTGATGTACAAGATGGGCGACGCCTTCGCGGGCAGCCTGAGCACCACTTTCTTGATTCGCGGCGTGGGGTTTGACGCGGGTGAAGTCGGGCTGGTGAACAAAACCCTTGGCCTGTTGGCGACGATTTTCGGTGCGCTGTATGGCGGGATGGTGATGCAGCGCCTCAGCCTGTTCCGCGCCTTGATGATTTTTGGCATTTTGCAGGCCGTTTCCAACGCCGGATATTGGATTTTGGCAGTCACGGACAAGCACATCTATTCCATGGGCGCGGCGATCTTCTTCGAGAACCTGTGCGGTGGGATGGGGACTGCGGCCTTCGTCGCACTGTTAATGACGCTGTGCAACAAATCGTTTTCCGCCACCCAGTTTGCGCTGCTTTCGGCGCTCTCCGCCGTGGGCCGGGTGTACGTCGGGCCGATCGCCGGTTGGTTTGTCGAAGCTCACGGCTGGCCGCTGTTCTATCTGTTCTCAATCGCCGCCGCCGTGCCGGGGCTGCTACTGCTGGCGATTTGCCGCCAAACCCTTGAACATACGCAGAATACCGATGAGTTTCTGCCTCGCACACTGTTTGCCAGCAGCTACCGGCTGGCGCTGCGCATCCTGATGTTAGGCTGCTTACTGTTAGCTGTCTGGCTGGTGCTGCTGATCACCAACTCGCTGGAGTGGACCGCCTTCACCTCGCTGCCGCAAAAACTGATCGAAGCCGGCGCCATGATTTGCCTTCTCGGCATCGCGCTGGGCAGCGTGCTCGACTTTATGGCTCTGCGTCGCCTGCGTCGGGCCTAGCCGAGTTTAAGACAGTTCTCCCTTGTCCCACTGGTAGAATTCTGGCCTGATATGTCTGTGCAAAACACAGGCGTATCAGGGCTGGCGCGGGTTTTCGGCGATAATTTTCTGCTCAAAACCCAGCCTAAATTAAGCAACATTTCCCTGCGCTGAGATAAACTTCGTTCAATAAAATATATTTAATAAGTTACAGCATCTTTCAAATACACTTTTTTTTTACCTGCTTTTTATTTTTAAATTCACCGTATTTATACATTGCGTTAACATTAATTAAACTTACCAAGAACATTACACTTCGCATTAAATATTAGGTGTTACTGCTATACCTTGTTTTTACTCACCATAGTGAAAGAACCCCACGCAACATATTGTTGACATTGAGAAATTGTCACTCTCCGTGACATGTGTGACTTCGTTAACATAAAGTGGCAGTGGCCCGCTGACACTTCCTTAAGCGTGTTTACAGTACTGCAACCTTCCCGTAAAATGCCCGCACACATGGAGCGACAATAGAGCCCTGATTTATTGAGGTCGTTAGATGAGACTTAAGAAATACAATAAAAGTATTGGGATGTTGTCCTTATTTGCATCTGCTTTAATGTTAAGTGGTTGCAATACGGCATTGATGGATCCCAAAGGAGCAATTGGACTCGAGCAGAGAACGCTGATACTGACCGCAATCGGATTAATGCTGATCGTGGTTATACCAGTTATTATCATGGCCTTTGCATTTGCATGGAAGTATCGCGCTTCTAATACAAACGCTAAGTACAGCCCGAACTGGTCCCATTCCAACAAAATCGAAGCCGTGGTATGGACGGTTCCAATTATCATCATTGCCATTCTGGCAACGATAACTTGGAAAACCACTCACGAACTTGACCCGTTCAAGCCTATCGTATCTGACCAAAAGACCCTGACAGTTGAAGTGGTTTCTTTGGACTGGAAATGGTTGTTCATTTATCCAGAACAAGGCATCGCAACTGTTAACGAATTGGTTATCCCTAAAGATGTTCCGGTTCAGTTCAAAGTCACTTCTGACTCTGTGATGAACTCGTTCTTTATTCCTCAGTTAGGCGGACAGATTTACGCGATGGCGGGTATGCAGACTCAGTTGCACTTGATTGCAAACGAAGCTGGTACCTATAAAGGCATCTCGTCAAACTTCAGTGGCCGCGGTTTCTCTGGCATGAAGTTCAACACTATTGCAACTCCTACGCGTGAAGACTTTGACGCATGGGTAGCGAAAGTGAAGAGCGCGCCAAACCAACTGGCAACCACTGACGACTTCAACAAACTGGCAGCGCAAAGTATCGACAACCCGGTTGAATACTTCGCAAGCGTCAAACCTGAATTGTTCAAAGAAATTATTGGCAAATTCATGGGTGATATGAACATGCACAAAGGCCAGACGATGCCAATGCCAGCCGGCACTGACATGAAAGGCATGGACATGGGCGATCATGCTCACGCAGCCGGAGCCGAGGAATAAACGATGTTGGGAAAATTAACACTTGATGCGATCCCGTATCATGAACCGATTATCGTGGTCACCGTTGCCGCGATAATTATTGGTGGCTTGGCCGTTCTGGCCGGTATCACCTATTTCGGCAAATGGAAGTATTTGTGGAACGAATGGATCACCTCCGTTGACCACAAAAAATTAGGTATCATGTACATCATTCTGGCCTTCGTCATGCTGTTGCGTGGCTTTGCCGATGCGATCATGATGCGTAGCCAGCAAGTCCTCGCCTCTGCGGGAGAACCGGGCTTCCTACCGCCTCATCACTACGACCAAATCTTCACCGCGCACGGCGTGATCATGATCTTCTTCATGGCGATGCCTTTCGTTATCGGTCTGATGAACGTGGTTGTGCCGCTGCAAATCGGTGCTCGTGACGTTGCATTCCCGTTCCTGAACAACATCAGCTTCTGGTTCACCGCCGCTGCCGTTGTACTGATCAACATCTCTCTGGGTGTTGGTGAGTTCGCGCAGACAGGTTGGTTGGCCTATCCGCCGTTGTCAGGTAAGGAGTACAGTCCGGGTGTCGGGGTCGATTATTGGATATGGAGTCTTCAGATATCCGGTATTGGTACCTTGCTGACCGGTGTTAACTTCTTCGCCACCATCCTCAAGATGCGTGCGCCAGGTATGCCGCTGATGAAAATGCCGGTATTTACCTGGGCTGCGTTGTGTACCAACGTCTTGATCATCGTGTCGTTCCCAATTCTGACCGTAACCGTTGCGTTGCTGACCCTGGATCGCTATCTGGGCACCCATTTCTTTACCAATGATATGGGCGGCAACATGATGATGTACATCAACCTGATTTGGGCCTGGGGCCATCCGGAAGTGTATATCTTGGTTCTGCCAGTATTTGGTGTGTTCTCAGAAGTTACTGCGACCTTCTCCAAAAAACGTCTGTTCGGCTACACCTCACTGGTATGGGCAACCATCGCCATCACCGTGTTGTCGTTCGTTGTTTGGCTGCACCACTTCTTCACCATGGGTTCAGGCGCCAACGTCAATGCCTTCTTCGGTATCATGACGATGATTATTTCTATCCCAACAGGGGTAAAAATCTTCAACTGGCTGTTCACCATGTACCAAGGCCGTATCCAGCTTAACGCTGCGATGCTGTGGACCATCGGCTTCATCATCACCTTCTCTGTGGGTGGTATGACCGGCGTTCTGTTGGCTGTTCCGGGCGCAGACTTCGTGCTGCACAACAGCTTGTTCCTGATTGCTCACTTCCATAACGTGATTATCGGTGGTGTGGTATTCGGTTGCTTCGCTGGCCTGACTTACTGGTTCCCTAAATCCTTCGGCTTCACGCTGAATGAGAAATGGGGTGTGCGTTCATTCTGGTTCTGGATCATCGGCTTCTTCGTCGCCTTCATGCCGCTCTATGCACTGGGCTTCATGGGTATGACTCGCCGCGTTAGCCAGAATATCGACCCTGAGTTCCACCCGTTACTGGTAGTGGCAGCTTGTGGTGCAGCATTGATTGCAATCGGTATTCTTTGCCAACTGATCATGATCGTTGTGAGTGTTCGTGACCGCGACCAGAACCGTGACCTGACGGGTGACCCGTGGGGCGCACGTACTCTGGAGTGGGCAACCTCTTCTCCTCCTCCGTTCTATAACTTCGCAGTAGTACCTCAGGTACACGACCGCGACGCGTTCTGGGACATGAAAGAGAAAGGCGAAGCTTATGTTAAACCAGCGAAATATGAAAAAATTCATATGCCACGTAACAGCGGCGCAGGCTTCATCATTGCGATGCTCAGCCTGGTAAGCGGTTTTGCATTAATCTGGGATATCTGGTGGTTGGCGCTGGTAAGCTTCATCGCCCTGGTAGTGACCTGGATTGTGAAAAGCTTCGATGAAGATGTTGATTACTACGTGCCGGTTGATGAAATCGAACGTATTGAAAGCCAACATTTTGAACAAATCAGCAAAGCAGGCTTGAAACATGGCAACTGATACCCTGACTAACCACGACGCAGCCCATGCAGAGCATGGGCACCACGACGCAGGTGAAACCAAAGTCTTCGGCTTCTGGATCTACCTGATGAGCGACTGCGTTCTGTTCGCGAGCTTGTTCGCAACTTACGCAGTACTGGTGCACGGGACCGCTGGCGGCCCGTCTGGTAAAGATATTTTTGAACTGCCATTCGTACTGGTAGAAACCTTCTTCCTGCTGTTCAGTAGTATTACTTACGGCATGGCGATGCTGGGCATGACTAAAGGCAGCGTAAAAGCTGTTAACAGCTGGTTGTTCCTGACCTTCCTGTTTGGTCTTGGCTTCATCGCGATGGAACTCTATGAATTCCATCACCTGATTAAAGAAGGCTACGGTCCGGATCGCAGTGGTTTCTTGTCAGCGTTCTTCGCGCTGGTAGCAACCCACGGTCTGCACGTAACTTGTGGCCTGATCTGGATCATCACCATGATGGTACAGGTTAGCCGTCGCGGCCTGACCGCAGTTAACCAAACCCGTCTGATGTGCCTGAGCTTGTTCTGGCACTTCCTGGACGTGGTATGGATCTGCGTATTCACCGTTGTTTATCTGATGGGGGTATTAGCATGAGTCATTCTGCCACTTCCCATGGCGGCGCAAGCCACGGCAGCGTGAAGTCATACCTGATTGGCTTCATCCTGTCAGTTATTCTGACGGTTATCCCGTTTGCCATGGTAATGAGCGATACAGCTTCACATTCGCTTATCATTGGCACGGTGGTCGCATCTGCGATTATCCAGATCGTTGTACATCTGGTTTACTTCCTGCACTTAAGTACTGCATCGGAAGCACGCTGGAACCTGGTGGCATTTCTGTTCACCGCTGTGATTATCTTTATCGTCGTTGTGGGCTCACTGTGGATTATGTATAACCTCAACCTCAATATGATGGTCAGTTAAAGAGCCGAGCTGCACGTGATGATTAAGCAATACCTGCAAGTAACGAAACCAGGAATTATTTTCGGTAATTTAATTTCTGTCGTCGGGGGATTCCTCCTTGCTGCCAAAGGCAGCATCGACTTCCCTCTCTTTCTCGCCACCTTAGTGGGCGTCTCGTTGGTTGTCGCATCGGGTTGTGTTTTCAACAACTTTATCGACCGCGACATCGACAAGATCATGGAAAGAACGAAGAACCGGGTCCTGGTTAAAGGCCTGATTCCGCCGAAAACAACCTTGGTTTACGCGACCATTTTGGGTATTGCGGGCTTTGCGTTGCTGTATATCGGTGCCAATCCGCTGGCGATGTGGCTGGCAGTGATGGGCTTTGTGGTTTATGTCGGGGTTTATAGCCTGTATATGAAACGCAAATCGGTCTACGGCACGCTGATCGGCAGCTTGTCAGGGGCAGCGCCTCCGGTTATTGGTTACTGTGCCGTTTCCGGCCAGTTCGATATGGGCGCGCTGATCCTGTTGCTGATCTTCAGCCTGTGGCAGATGCCGCACTCGTACGCGATTGCCATCTTCCGCTTTAAAGATTATCAGGCCGCTAACATTCCGGTTCTGCCGGTAGTGAAAGGCATTTCGGTGGCGAAGCACCACATCACCGTCTACATCATTGCTTTTATGGTGGCGACTTTGATGCTGACCCTGAGCGGCTACGCGGGTTATAAATACCTGATTGTGGCTGCCGCGGTAAGCGTCTGGTGGTTGGGCATGGCCCTGAAAGGTTACAAAACTGAAAACGACATCGTCTGGGCAAGAAAGCTCTTTGTCTTCTCGATTATCGCGATCACTTCGCTGAGCGTCATGATGTCTATCGACTTCAACGCCGCTTCGCCGAACAACTTGTTAACCTACGTCTGGTAAGCATGACGCGCTGAGTTCTTTAGCGACATACAGCACAACAATGGCCAGTAGCGATACTGGTCATTTTTTTGAGCCCTCCCCTGCTTTATCCAGTCAGAATTTTCATAACGTTGTGCTTCTGGCCCACTGGCGGCGGTAATATCTGCTAAACATCCAGCAATTTACCGGCACAAGTTAAAGACATTACAATGTCGCAGGTTTTAGTCTTGAGGTAGTAATGAACGATAACCAAATGACCCCGCAGGAAAGCCGGGCGACGTGGGGACTAGGGATAGTTTTCTCTTTACGCATGCTCGGCATGTTTATGGTGCTACCGGTCCTGACCACTTACGGCATGGTGCTCGCGGGTGCCAGTGAAACACTTATCGGCATTGCTATCGGTATCTATGGGCTGGCTCAGGCCGTCTTCCAAATTCCTTTTGGCTTGCTCTCCGATCGCGTTGGCCGCAAGCCGCTGATCGTCTTCGGGCTTATCATCTTCTGTATCGGTAGCGTGGTTGCCGCATCAACAGATTCAATCTGGGGCGTGATCATTGGCCGCGCGATGCAAGGCTCGGGCGCGATTGCCGCCGCCGTGATGGCGCTGCTGTCTGACTTAACGCGCGAGCAGAACCGCACCAAGGCGATGGCCTTTATCGGCATCAGCTTTGGCATCACCTTTGCTATCGCCATGGTGCTCGGCCCAATCATTACCCACGCATGGGGCCTGCACGCGCTGTTCTGGGCCATCGCCCTGCTGACGATTATTGCCATTATTATCACGCTGTTGGTGGTCCCGGCTCCGGCAACCCACATCCTTAACCGTGAATCGAGCATGGTAAAAGGCAGCTTTGGCAAGGTGTTGGCGAACAAGAAACTGTTGAAGCTTAACTTTGGCATTCTCTGTCTGCACATTCTGCTGATGTCGAGCTTCGTGGTGCTGCCACAAGTGATGGAGCACGCGGGCTTCCCGCCGAGCGAGCACTGGCGCGTCTATCTGGTGACTATGCTGGTGTCATTCGTGGCGGTCATTCCGGTCATCATCTACGCCGAATCTAAGCGTCACATGAAGCAAGTTTTCATGGGTTGCGTGGCGGTGTTGCTGCTGGCTGAGCTGGTGCTGTGGTACGCCGGTCTGCGACTGTGGGTGGTGATTGCCGGCATCCAACTGTTCTTCTTAGCTTTCAACGTGATGGAAGCCATTTTGCCTTCGCTTATCAGCAAAGAGTCTCCGGCGGGCTATAAAGGCACGGCGATGGGCGTTTACTCCACGAGCCAGTTTATCGGCGTGGCCATAGGCGGCAGTCTGGGGGGTTATGTTTACGGAGCGGGCGGTGCTGGCGCAGTCTTCTTGGTTTGCGCGGCCATTGCCGTGGTCTGGCTGATTGTCAGCGCCACCATGAGCGAACCGCCTTATGTCAGCAGCCTGCGCATTACGCTGTCTGAGCTGGCGGTGAAAGACTCGGCCCTTGAAGCACGCATCAAAGCCCAGCCGGGCGTCGCCGAAGCGATTGTGGTGCCGGAAGAACTGAGTGCTTATGTCAAAGTCGACACCAAACAGACCAACCGCAAAGCGCTAGAGCAACTGGTCGCCGTTGCCTAATACTTTGATTCGATAATAAAAAAGGACGCTCACAGGGCGTCCTTTTTTGTTTGCGGCAAGGCAATCAGTCGCGGAAGTTCTTAAACTGGAAAGGCTGGCCCAAATCACCTTTGCGCACCAGCGCCATCACGGCTTGCAGGTCATCGCGCGCTTTACCCGTCACGCGGATTTCATCGCCCTGAACCTGAGTCTGCACCTTGATTTTGCTGTCTTTAATCAGCTTAACAATCTTCTTGGCAACTGCAGATTCAATCCCTGAGTGCAGTTTAGCTTCTACGCTGTAGGTCTTGCCGCTGTGATCCATCTTCTCAGGGATCTCCAGCGCCGCGCCTTCAATGCCGCGTTTTGCCAGCTTTTCACGCAGAATATCAACCAGTTGGTTCACCTGAAAATCAGATTCGCTGGCGACTTTGATGGTTTCGTTTTTCTCATTCAGCTCGAAGCTGGCAGGAATGTTGCGGAAATCCCAACGGGTTTGCAGTTCACGGCTGGCGTTGTCGACCGCGTTGAGCACTTCCTGCATGTCGATTTCAGAAACAATGTCGAATGACGGCATAATCGCTTCTCCCTGGGGCTTTAACCCATGTCGTTATGATGATAAGTCTTATGATGGCGTGCATAATACCGCCTTCGCTCATTGAAGCCAAAAATAAGCCGTCGGTTTTTATCAGGATGAGGGTTAAGATGGGGCCGATGCGCGAAAATATGTGACACACAGCACAGAATGCTATACTAAAAAATACAAATTAATAACAAATTAGAAACATTAAATTCGATTTACTGAGTGTGTTTGATCTGATTGCTCAGGAGGCATAATGAAAATTACAGTTCTTGGCTGCGGTGCATTGGGCCAGCTTTGGCTTTCAGCTCTGTACCAGCAAGGCCACGACGTACAAGGTTGGGTGCGTATTCCACAGCCTTTTGTTGCCGTTAACGTGATATCGCCGGAAGGCGTGGCGTTCAACCGTAACCTCCCGACCAATGACCCGCAGCATTTGGCCGAAAGCGAACTGCTGTTGGTGACGCTAAAAGCTTGGCAAGTCTCCGGCGCGGTGAGCGCGCTGATGCCGATGCTCAACGACAACTGCACCCTGCTGCTGCTGCATAACGGCATGGGCACCATCGACGAATTGCCCGCCAGCCGCCTGTCCATCCTGCAAGGGGCGACCACGCACGCCGCGCGCCACGAGGGCAATGCCATTCTGCACGTTGCGGCTGGGATAACTCATATCGGCCCGGTTTCTGCACGCGGCGCGGCTTCCAGCCATATGGCCGACGTGCTGCACGACGCCCTGCCCGATGTGGCTTGGCATAACAACATCTACCCTTCCCTGTGGAACAAGCTGGCGGTGAACTGTGTGATTAACCCACTGACCGCCGTGCATAATTGTACCAATGGGGATTTGCTGGGATTCGGCAGCGAAATCGAGCAGATCTGCTCTGAAGTGGCCGAAGTGATGGCCATTGAAGGCTACCAGACGCACGCCGACTCCCTGCTGAGCTATGTATATCAAGTGATCGACACCACGGCTGCCAACCACTCGTCGATGTTGCAGGACATCCGCACCCAGCGTCACACAGAAATCGACTATATTACCGGCTATGTTATTCGTCGCGGGCGCAAGCACGGGCTGACTCTGCCGGTGAACAGTCGCTTATTCGATACCGTTAAAAGAAAGGAAAATGGCTATGAGCGTTTCGGTTCTGGTCTGCCTGGCTCCTGGGAGTGAGGAAATTGAGGCCGTTACGGCCATCGACCTGCTGGTAAGAGCCGGTGCCAAGGTCACCACGGCAAGCGTGGCAGGCGACGGCGCGCTGGAAATCACCTGCTCGCGCGGTGTGCGGCTGCTGGCCGATGCCGCACTGGTGGACGTTGCCGATAACGACTATGACGCCATTGTTCTGCCGGGCGGGGTGAAAGGAGCCGAGTGCTTCCGCGACAGCCCGCTGCTGGTGGAAACCGTTCGCCAGATGCACTTCGCAGGTAAAGTTGTCGCCGCTATCTGCGCTGCGCCTGCGCTGGTGCTGGAATATCACGACTTATTCCCCATCGCCAATATCACCGGTTTTCCGGGGCTGAAAGATAAAATTGCCGCCAACAAATGGTCCGATCGCCGGGTGATGCATGACCCACGGGTTAACTTGCTCACCAGCCAAGGGCCGGGCAGCTCGATGGAGTTCACCCTAAAACTGATTGAGCTGCTGTTCGACCGAGCCAAAGCGGCGGAGATTGCCGCCCAGTTAGTGATGTCGCCGGGGATATATAATTTCACTGATGAAGGCGCACGTGAGTAACCGCTCACTCTCTTTCTGGTTTGTTGAAAAAACCATAAAAAAACCCGGCATTGCCGGGTTTTGTTTTTAGCGCGCCATGAAACTTATGGGCGGTAAACTTTAACGTTGGTGTAGCCCTGCTCGTGCAGATACAGCGCCTGAAGGCGGCTCATCACGCCGCGCTCGCAGTACAGCAAGTAAGTCTTGCTCTGATCCAATTCGGCAAACTGGGTGCTGAGCTTGTAGAAAGGCACGGCTTTGATTTCGATATTGTCCAGCTCCAGCGGCTTCTCTTCCGCTTCGTCTGGCGCACGGATATCCAGAAGAATGTCAGTGCTTACTAACTCCGCCACGGTTTCGACTTCTTTTACTTCCTGCGCGGCTTGTTCGGCAATCTGGCGGATATCTTGGTTCTGCGCTTCGCTGACCACTTTGTCGAGAATCGAGAAGTCGAACATCTGCTCTTCGGCTTCGATTTTCTCTTTCACGGCTTTCACGGTCGGGCTTTTGGAGATCACGCCGCAATATTCCGGCATAGTTTTCGCAAAGTCTTCCGTACCAATCTGGCGGGCCAAATTAATAATGTGCTCTTTATCGTGAGAGATAAGCGGGCGCAGGATCAGCGTGTCAGTGGCATTGTCGATGAGACGCAGGTTGGTCAGCGTTTGGCTGGAAACCTGCCCCAGCGCCTCGCCGGTGACCAGCGCCTGAACGCCGTAACGCTCGGCGATTTGCGAGGCCGCGCGCACCATCATGCGTTTTAGCACCACGCCCATCTGGCCGTCTTCAACCTTCTCAAGGATTTCGCCCACCACCGGTTCGAAGTCGATCGCGATGAAACGCACTTTGTGGGAGCTACCAAAACGGTTCCACAGGTAGTAAGCCACCTGCTTGACGCCGATTTCATGCGCTGAGCCGCCGAGGTTGAAGAAGCAGTAATGCACGCGGCAGCCGCGACGCATCAACATGTAGCTCGACACGCCGGAGTCAAACCCGCCGGAGATCAACGACAGCACGTCTTCCTGCGTGCCAATCGGGTAGCCGCCCAGACCTTCGTGGCGGCTCTTAATCAGCACCAGCTGGTCATCGTTGATTTCCAACTTCACCGTCACCTGCGGATTAGTCAGATTAACCCGTGCAGATTCAACGTGTTGATTCAAACCACCGCCAACATAGCGCTCGACGTCGCCGGAGCTGAAGCTGTGCTTGCCACGGCGCTTCACGCGCACGCAGAAGGTTTTGCCTTCAACTTCAGGACCATAAGCTTCCAGCGCCTGCTCGAAGATATTGTGCATATCGGTGTAAGGACGATCTTCCACTTCTTCGACGTGACGAATGCCGGGAATGCGACACAGCAATTCGATAATCAAGTCGTGTTTACTTTCGTCTTTACTACGAACTTCGATATGATCCCAGTGGCGAACCACTGCCAATGACTCATCCTGAGGTTTAATGATGTTGCGAATGCTGCTTGCGAGGATCTTAATGAAGCGCAAACGCACAGATTGACTCTTGATGGTGATTTCTGGGAACAATTTAATGATAAACTTCATAGCAGTCTTTTGTTAGCAGTGAGAAAACAGGGAATGAGTGGCTGGATCAGGCTTAAAGCGCCTATTATTGTTAAGCCCAACGCCGACTAACACTAACGAGTAATAGAGCCTGTTGGCTTTTCAGCGTTGAATAGCTTTAGCTTAACAATACTTTTTGTTTCACAAGATTCAGCGGCGCAAAGTATACCACTTTAAATAGGGACTCTGCGCACAAAACCACACATCGGGTATGACGTCGAGCCGGAATCCCGCAAGGGCTATGACTTACATTGCAGCGTCACATTGTTGCCCTACCTATCTGACCAACGAGTTTGAAAGAGAATTATGCCGAAAAAAGCTGTAGCACCCGCCAACTTTGAAACTGCTCTGGCCGAACTGGAACAGATTGTCTCTCGCCTCGAATCTGGCGAATTGCCGCTGGAAGACGCGCTGAATGAGTTCGAAACCGGCGTGCAATTGGCCCGTCAGGGACAGCAGAAATTGCAACAGGCAGAGCAGCGCGTACAAATCCTACTTGATAGCGACAATGACGCCCCGCTGACACCTTTTACCCCGGAAGCTGAGTGATCTGTCATGGCTGATATTGAACAACAAGCCGAAGGTATCGACTTCAGCAGTCAGCTCCGCGCGGTGCAAAAACGTGTCGATCAGGCGCTGACCACCTATATTGACGCGCAACCTTTTGCCGAGATGCCGCTGGCTCAAGCCATGCGCCACGGGGCTTTGCTGGGCGGAAAACGCCTGCGGCCTTATTTGGTCTATGCTACAGGTCAGCTGTTTGGTCTGCATTTGGACTCGCTGGACGCTCCGGCGGCTTCGATTGAATGCATCCACGCCTACTCGCTGATCCATGACGATTTACCCGCCATGGATGATGACGACCTGCGTCGCGGCCAACCGACTTGCCACATTAAATTTGGCGAGGCGAACGCTATTCTGGCCGGTGATGCTCTGCAAACGCTGGCCTTCACTATTCTGGCCGACGGCCCAATGGGCGAAGTTCGCCTGCAAGACCGCCTCTCCATGATGTCCGAACTGGCGGCTGCCAGTGGTATCGCGGGCATGTGTGGCGGTCAGGCACTGGATTTGGCGGCAGAAGGTCAACAGATCGATCTGCAAGCCTTAGAGCAGATCCATCGCCACAAAACTGGCGCACTGATCCGCGCCGCCGTTCGCATGGGGGCGTTAGCAGCCGGTGAAAAAGGCCGCGCGGCACTCCCGCAACTGGATATTTACGCACAAGCTATTGGCCTGGCGTTTCAGGTTCAGGACGACATTCTGGATGTGATTGGCGACACCGAAAAACTCGGCAAACGTCAGGGAGCCGATCAGCAACTCGGCAAAAGCACCTATCCCGCACTGCTGGGACTGGATGGCGCACAAGCGAAAGCCAAAGACCTCTACCAAGAAGCGGTCTCGGCATTAGAACAGCTGGCCGCACTTTCTTACAACACGGCACCGCTGCACGCATTAGCCCGCTTCGTGATTGAACGCGATAATTGATATAGCCGGGCCATGGGCGTTGCGACAGGGAAGCAGCAACGTCCGCGAGGCAGCCTATATGCCGTTGAACTTACTATGAGCAACTCATGAGTCTTGAATTAGCCAAATACCCGACCTTGGCGCTGGCGGAGAATCCCGAAGAACTCCGTTCGCTTCCTAAAGAGAGCTTGCCAAAGCTCTGCGACGAACTTCGCCAATACCTATTGGCCAGCGTCAGCCAGTCCAGCGGGCATTTTGCGTCCGGTCTGGGCGCGGTTGAACTGACCGTCGCGATGCACTACGTCTATAACACGCCATTCGACAGTCTGGTGTGGGACGTCGGCCATCAGGCCTACCCGCACAAAATCCTGACGGGTCGCCGCGACAGAATTTCGACCATTCGCCAAAAAGATGGCCTGCATCCTTTCCCGTGGCGCGGTGAGAGTGAGTTTGACACCCTGTCCGTGGGCCACTCCTCCACCTCAATCAGTGCTGGTTTAGGCATGGCCGTGGCCGCCGAGCGCGAAGGTAAAGGCCGCCGGACCATCTGCGTGATTGGCGATGGCGCAATCACCGCCGGTATGGCGTTCGAAGCGATGAACCACGCGGGTGACATTAAGTCAGACATGCTGGTGGTGCTCAATGACAATGAAATGTCGATTTCCGAGAACGTCGGCGCGCTGAATAACCATCTGGCACAACTGCTCTCCGGCAAGCTTTACTCGCGCCTGCGCGAAGGCGGCAAGAAGGTGCTGTCCGGCATTCCTCCGATTAAAGAGCTGGTGCGCCGCACGGAAGAACACCTGAAAGGCATGATGGTGCCGGGCACCCTGTTCGAAGAGCTGGGCTTTAACTATATCGGCCCGGTCGACGGCCACGACGTGCTGGCGCTGGTGCAAACGCTGAAAAACATGCGCGAGCTGAAAGGCCCGCAGCTGCTGCACATCATGACCAAGAAAGGCAAAGGCTACGAGCCAGCCGAGAAGGATCCGATCAGCTGGCACGCCGTGCCGAAGTTTGATCCGCTGTTAGGCACGCTGCCGAAAAGCAAAGAAGGTTTGCCGACTTACTCCAAAGTATTTGGCGACTGGCTGTGTGAAACCGCCGCCAAAGACAGCAAGCTGATGGCGGTCACCCCGGCGATGCGCGAAGGCTCCGGCATGGTTCGCTTCTCCAAAGAATATCCAGAGCAGTATTTCGACGTGGCCATTGCCGAGCAGCACGCGGTGACCTTTGCCGCCGGATTGGCTATCGGCGGTTACAAGCCAATCGTCGCCATCTACTCGACCTTCTTACAGCGCGCCTACGATCAGGTGATCCACGACGTGGCGATCCAAAATCTGCCGGTACTGTTCGCCATCGACCGTGGCGGTATCGTCGGTGCGGACGGCCAGACCCATCAGGGTGCGTTTGACCTCTCCTTCCTGCGCTGCATCCCGAACATGGTCATTATGACCCCAAGCGATGAGAATGAATGTCGCCAGATGCTGCACACCGGCTACCACTATCAAGAGGGTCCGGTGGCGGTGCGTTACCCGCGCGGCAACGGAACTGGCGCGGAGTGTACGCCGCTGGCTTCCCTGCCAATCGGTAAAGGCATTGTGCGTCGCGAAGGCGAGAAGATTGCTATCTTAAACTTCGGCACCCTGCTGCCAGAAGCCAACGCCGTGGCCGAAAAGCTCAATGCGACGCTGGTCGACATGCGTTTCGTCAAACCTCTTGATGAAGCTCTGGTGCTCGAACTGGCGGCCAGCCATGAAGTGCTGGTGACGCTGGAAGAGAACGCCATCATGGGCGGCGCGGGTAGCGGCGTGAATGAGCTGCTGATGTCCAAACGCCTGATGGTGCCGGTGCTGAATATTGGTTTGCCGGACCACTTTGTCTCCCAAGGCACGCAGGACGAAGTCCGCCGCGACATTGGTCTGGACGCCGAAGGCATCGAACGCCAAATCAACCACTGGCTGGCTTAACCGCCGCCCCATTCCCCTCTTTAGACTGTTAAAGAGGGGAATTTCACACTTACTCCCGCCGTTATCCTGCTCTCCGCCCTGCCTGAACTACACTTATAGCGTGCTATGAATCTGCACAGGTTGTTCTTGAATAAAAACAACAAGCAGGAGGAATGATGCAACGCATTACACTAGGAAAAACCGATCTTAAGGTGTCACGCCTGTGTTTAGGCTGTATGTCCTTTGGCGAGCCGGACCGCGGCTCTCACGCCTGGACTCTCCCCGAGGAGAGCAGCCGCCCTATCATCAAGCAGGCGCTGGACGCCGGGATTAATTTCTTCGATACCTCCAACAACTACTCCGATGGCAGTAGCGAAGAAATTATTGGCCGCGCGCTGAAAGATTTCGCCCGGCGCGAAGACGTGGTGGTCGCCACCAAGGTCTACAACGCCGTCACCGGCCTCAAGCCGGGCCTGTCTCGCGCCTCGATTCTGCAATCCATTGATGACAGCCTGCGGCGTTTGGGCATGGATCACGTGGACCTGCTGCAAATCCATCGCTGGGACTATGAAACGCCGATCGAAGAGACGCTGGACGCGCTAAATGAAGTGGTGAAATCAGGCAAGGCGCGTTATATCGGCGCCTCCTCCATGCATGCCCGGCAGTTCAAGCTGGCGCTGGAGGTGTCGGCGAAAAATGGCTGGGCGTCGTTTGTCTCAATGCAGGATCAGTACAACCTGATCCAGCGCGAAGAAGAGAACGACATGCATCCGCTCTGCGTGCAGGAGAATATCGCCGTGCTGCCGTGGAGCCCGCTGGCGCGAGGCAGGCTGACAAGGCCTTGGGGTGAAACCACCGCGCGCTCGGTTTCCGATGAGGTCGGCCAAAGGCTGTATGACGCCACCGAGGCCGCCGATGCCAAAATTGCCGAGCGTTTGGAGAAAGTGGCTCAGGACCACGGCGTGCCGCGCGCGCAAATAGCCTTAGCGTGGCTGCTGGCAAAGCCCGCCGTCACTGCGCCTATCATCGGAGCCTCGCGCCCTGCGCACCTTGAGGACGCCATTGCGGCGCTGCAAGTGAAGCTGTCGATAGAGGAAATTGCCGAGCTGGAGATGGCCTATCAGCCGCATGAGGCGACGGGTTATAAATAATCGCGCTCAGCTAAAAGCATAAAAAAAGGCGCTGAAGCCAGAAGCTCAGCGCCTTTTCACATCTTAAATCGGCTTAGAACAGACCAATCGGCCAGTGGTGCCCAATCAGATAGATAATCCCTGCGGCAAAAATCCCGGCGATCACATCATCAATCATGATGCCCATGCCGCCGTGGACATTGCGGTCGAACCAGCGGATTGGCCACGGCTTCCAGATATCCAGAATGCGGAACACCACGAAACCGCCGACGACCCACTGCCAATCATTGACCGGCAGCGCCATCAGGGTGATCCACATGCCGACAAACTCATCCCAAACGATGCTGCCATGGTCGTGAACCTGCATGTCTCTGGCCGTTTGGCGGCAAAGGTAAACCCCGATACAGATGCTGAACATCACTACCAGCGAGTAAAGCTGCCACGGCAGGTAGGTCAGCAGGATCCAGAAAGGGATCGCGGCAATTGAACCGGCAGTGCCCGGCCCGTAAGGGAAAAGCCCGCTGCCAAAGCCGGTAGCCAGCAAGTGCCACGGGTTGCGCAGGTTAAGGCGCTTCTTCGCAGCGGCCATATCTCGTTTATGGTCGCCGGTTTTACCTTTGTAGTTCTCAGGTCGCTTTTTATGGCTAACGGTCACGCAACAACTCCTGCTGAAAAGTGATCAAACCCTTGCCAATCAAGTTCCACCGGCTCGCCTGAACGCAAGAAGGTGATGCCTTCCGACAGCGGAGCCATCTGGCCGACACAGGTAAAATCAACGCCCAGATGGCTGAGAGCCACGTCCAGCGCGCCACGGTTAATTTCGGGAACGGTGAAGCAAAGCTCATAGTCTTCGCCGCCGGTCAGCGCCCATTTCAGCGCCTGATCGCCCTCCACGCTGCCCAGCAAGGCTTCTGACAGCGGCAGCGCGTCTAAGTCGATACGTGCACCGCAGCCGCTGGCGGTCAGCACGTGTTTGAGATCTGAAATCAAGCCGTCGGAGATATCAATGGCCGAGGTGGCTAAGCCACGCAGCGCCTGCCCCTGCAAGATACGCGGCGTTGGGCGCAGATGGCGTTGCAGCAGAGTGTCGCGATGCTCGGCGTTGTCGACGGTCAGCTGGTCTAACAACAGAGCCAAGCCAGCCGCACTGTCACCCAGCGAGCCGGTAACAAAGATCCAATCACCGACGCTGGCACCGCCGCGGGTTAAGGCGCGGTCGACAGGGATCAGCCCCTGAATGGTCAGCGTCATGCTGAGCGGGCCGCGGGTGGTGTCGCCGCCAATCAACTGCATGCCGTAGTAATTGAGCTGCTCAAACAGGCTATCGCTGAAGGCTTCCAGCCACTCGGTGTTCACTTCCGGCAAGGTTAAGGCCAGCGAAACCCACGCGGGATCGGCGCCCATGGCGGCTAAATCACTGAGGTTAACGGCCAGCGCTTTATAGCCGAGATCGGCCGGATCGATTGTTTTGAGGAAATGAATGCCTTCTACCAGGGTATCGGTACTTACTGCTAATAGCTGCTTTTCAGCGACAGTCAGCAGAGCACAGTCGTCGCCAATGCCTAACTGGACATCCCGGCGGGCCGTTCTGTACCGGTTAAAGTAGCGAGCTATTAAATCAAATTCGCCGCATGCCATAGTAAAATTCCAAATTGAGTCACCCACGTCACTCGTGCTGTTGCCTCGCTGCGGGAGGTGGGAACCCGCGCCTGCAACCTGAATGATGAGGGAGAAAAATGACTAAGGCCGGATATCCGGCCTCAACAGGTTGGTCAACGCCATGGTAAGCGATGTTACTTCACATAATCTTCAACCAAATTAAAGGCTGTCTGACCAACATGCATTTATTGTTGTGACTTGTGAACGCGCGGTACTGTTACTTTTTACGGATGTGCGGGCCCGCTTTATCCAGTACGCCGTTAACAAATTTGTGGCTGTCTTCAGCGCCGAAGGTTTTCGCCAGTTCGATCGCTTCGTTAATCGCCACTTTGTAAGGGACGTCCTGACGCTTGCTCAGTTCAAACAGAGCCAGACGCAGGATTGCTCTTTCCACCTGACCCAATTCGTCGAGCTGGCGAGACAGGTAGGGAGCCATCAGCGCATCGAGCTTCTCTGCACTGGTAGCAACACCGGTCAGCAATTCGCGGAAATAGGTAATGTCGACGTCTTTGACATCCTGCTCGGTCAGGAATTCTAATTCAACATCGGCAATGTCGTTTTTCGACAACTGCCAAGAGTAAAGCGCCTGTACGGCACATTCACGGGCGCGGCGACGAGCAGCAGGTTTCACGGATTTCCCCTTAACTAGATTCAGGCCTTAATAGCCTTGATAACATTAATCATTTCAAGCGCGGTCAGGGCTGCTTCAGCACCTTTGTTACCGGCTTTTGTCCCTGCGCGTTCAATAGCTTGCTCAATACTTTCGGTAGTCAGCACGCCGAACGAAACTGGGATCTCGCTGTTCAGCGCAACGCTGGCTAAACCAGAGCTACATTCGCCAGCCACGAATTCGAAATGGGCAGTGCCCCCACGGATGACGGTACCCAGTGCGATAACAGCGTCATACTTGCCGCTGTTCGCCAGAGCACGAGTTGCCAGTGGCAGCTCATAAGCGCCTGGAACCCACACTACGGTGATGTTGTCATCGCTAACCTGACCAATGCGTTTCAAGGCATCAACTGCGCCAGACAGCAGGCTGTCGTTGATGAAATTGTTGAAACGGGCAATAGCGATTGCTACGCGCGCGTTCGGCGTGGCTACAGCACCTTCGATAACGTTCATAGGTTTTCCTTTAAATGGGTTCAAGAGTTCAGCTTTTGACAGCCCCGGCCCAGCCCAGCCGCAGGGGGGCGGATTCTATCATATTATTACCTTGTCTGGACATGCGATTTATAAACACATTCCGTCAAAAGGCCTAGCAGATAAGCCGAAGCTTACCTGCCGAAGAGTTTTGGCGATGTTTTCGCGGCACTCGCCCGTGCTGCTTAGTACTGAGGTTTCAGGCGCAGACGCAAATCCGCTCCTACCTGACGCACATCGCTGAGGGTGAATTGTGGCGCATCGGACAGGCTTTGCAAGCCGGGGAGCACACAAAGTGCACGTCCGTTTTCACCCAGTAATTTTGGTGCCATGTAGACAATCAGCTCATCCACCAGACCCGCCTGCAATAGCGCCCCGGCAAGCTCTGCCCCGGCTTCCACCCAAACGCTGTTTATCTGGCGTTTGGCCAGTTGCATCATCAGCAGCACTAAATCAACGCGGTTGTCTCGCCCCGGAACCACCCACTGCTCGGTGGATTCAGGCCAGGATTGCTCATCGGCGGCAAGGCGGGCCAGCCAGGTATCGCCCGGCTGATTGACCAGCTTGTGCTGCGGCGTCACGCGGTTTTGGCTGTCGATAACAATGCGCAGCGGCTGGCGCAGAGACTCTTGCGGATAAATGCGCTGAGTGTCGCTATCCAGCTCGTCCCAGCGGACGTTCAGTGAAGGGTCATCTGCCAGCACCGTTGCGCTGGAGCTAAGAATCGCCGAGCTTTGTGCGCGGAAACGCTGCACGTCGGCACGCGCGGCGGCGGAGGTGATCCACTGGCTTTCGCCGGACTCCATCGCCGTGCGGCCATCCAGCGACGCCGCCATTTTTAGCTGCACATAAGGGAAGCCGGTACGCATACGTTTGAGGAAGCCGAGGTTAATGGCTTCGGCTTCGCTGTGCATCAAACCGTGACTGACTTCGATGCCAGTCTGTTGCAAACGGTATAAACCCCGCCCGGCGACTTCCGGGTTAGGGTCTTGCATTGAAGCAACCACGCGTGCGACACCGGCGGCAATCAGCGCGTCGGCGCAAGGAGGCGTGCGGCCGTGGTGGCTGCAAGGTTCAAGAGTGACATAAGCCGTGGCGCCTTTGGCCTTCTCACCCGCCATGCGCAGCGCGTGAACTTCGGCGTGTGGCCCACCGGCCTTGATGTGATACCCCTCGCCCACGATTTCGCCATCACGGACGATAACGCAGCCAACATTCGGGTTTGGCGTGGTGGTGAAGCGGCCGAGTCGCGCCAGTTCAAAGGCGCGAGCCATATATTTTTCATCTGCATGCAATGATTCTGTGGACATAACTATCCTTAATCCTGAAGACGAGCAATCTCTTCGCCGAACTCGCGGATATCCTCAAAGCTGCGATATACCGAAGCAAAGCGAATGTAGGCGACTTTATCCAGTTTTTTAAGTGCATCCATAACCAGATTGCCAATCATTTTGGCAGGAATTTCGCGCTCTCCCGTAGCCCGCAATTGTGACTTAATGTGGCTGATGGCCATTTCAACGTCATCAGAGCTGACAGGGCGTTTTTCCAACGCCTTCAAGAAACCGCGACGCAGTTTGTCTTCATTGAAGGGTTCGCGAACGTCATTGCTTTTAATCACGCGGGGCATCACCAGCTCGGCCACTTCAAAAGTAGTAAAGCGTTCGTGGCAAACCAGACACTGGCGACGGCGGCGAACTTGCGATCCATCGCCAACCAGGCGGGAATCGATGACTTTCGTATCAACAGCAGCACAAAATGGGCAATGCATAGCAGTTCCTGATGGCGGTCTTGATGGGTGATTAGTTTAGCGCGAAGTGGCGCGACAACAAAGGCTGTCGCTACTTTGGTGCACATCAGGTTAAACTTAACCCCTTGTTTGAGCGGGAGGAGCTGCACGTTTCCCCCTTCACCCTATGATTTTACAGGCTCTGAGCAACTCGCTCTCAGAGCGCAAGAAAAGGAACTCACCGACATGACAGTGCATTTTCGCGCAACTTTAGCCGTTACAGCCCTGCTGGCTTTATCAGGTTGTGCCCAACAAGACCCCCAAGTGACAGAACTGCGGTCTGAAGTCGGCCAGTTGAACCAAAAATTACAGCGTCTGACCGATTTAGCCAGCGCGCTGGAGCAGCAAACCCTGCTCAACCGCCAGTCAACCGACGGTCTGTATATCCTGCCTGCGGCGAAAAGCGCGGCGGTGGTGAAGAGTGATATTGGTGAGTTAAGCGTAACCCTGACCAATGTTTCTCCAGATGCCAGCGGTGTTCAGGGGCTGTTGCGGATCAAAAGCGTGTCGGGGCAGCCACTGCCGCCATTCACCGCCTCGCTGGACTGGGGCCAACTCGACCCGGTCACTGGCAAACCTCTGACCGTGGATATGCAAACGCAAAACATCGCCAGCGTGCCGACCCTGCTGCCGAGCGCGGAGCAGGTTATCGAGGTGAACTTCCAGAATATTCGCGTCGAAACCTTAGGTTTTGTTCGCCTGCATAACATTCTTGGCCCGGTGCCAGCAGTTCAACAGCCCGCCGCCGCCAACTAACCGCTTTCTCAAAGCATAAAAAAAGCCTCGCAATTGCGAGGCTTTTTCATGGCTGATGCTGAACAGATTAAGGCAGGATCGAAGGCTGATCTGCGCCCTCTTTCTCGACTTTCTGCTGCAACATGTGTTCGCGTTTCATGCCAAGTTTCAGCGCTAAAGCGGATGCCACATAGATAGATGAAACCGTACCGATTGATACACCGATCAACATGGTCAGTGAGAAGCCTTCCAGCAACGCGCCGCCAAAGATGTAGAGCATCAGAACAACCATCAGCGTGGTGGCTGAGGTCATGATGGTACGGCTCAGGGTCTGGGTCAGAGACACGTTCATGATTTCGTAAGACGTACCGCGACGGATCTTACGGAAGTTCTCACGAATACGGTCCGAAACCACGATGGAGTCATTCAGAGAGTAACCAATAACCGACATCAGGGAAGCGATGATGGTCAGGTCAACCTCAATTCTGAACAGAGACAACACGCCCATGGTGATGATGACGTCGTGCGCCAACGCGATAACTGCACCCAACGCCAGTCGCCACTCGAAGCGGAAACCGACGTAAATCAGGATACAGATCAGCGCAATCAACAGCGCCATCGCACCGGCCTGAGCCAGATCGCTACCAACACTTGGGCCCACGAACTCAATACGTTTTACTGACGCATTTTTGTCGATGTCGGCGTTGATAAGCCCGATGACTTTGTTACCCAGTTCCTGACCCGCAGTGCCGGACGTTGGCGGCAGACGGACAATAATGTCACGGCTGCTACCAAAGTTCTGGACCACAGGGTCGGTGAACCCGGCTTTCTCCATTGATGCACGCATGTCATCAAGGTTAGCGGGTTGGTCGAGGCTGATCTCAATTACCGTACCGCCGGTAAAGTCCAGACCCCAGTTAAACCCGCGAACACCGATGATCGCGATAGAAACGATCAACAACAGACCAGAAATGGCGAAGGCCAAGTTGTCCCAGCGCATAAAGTCGATGACTTTACGGCCGTAGTTCAGTTGTTCAACAGTATATTGTTGCTGTGCCACAACGCACTCCTCAGATAGACAGCTTTTTAATGCGTTTGCCGCCGTAAAGCAGGTTGACGATGGCACGGGTTCCGACGATTGATGTAAACATCGAGGTTGCAACACCGATAGCCGTGGTGATAGCAAAGCCTTTTATCGAACCGGTACCCACCGCATAAAGAATAATCGCCGTGATCAGGGTAGTAATGTTGGCATCAACGATACTGGAGAACGCGCCTTTATAGCCTTCATGAATCGCCTGCTGAACGGAACGCCCGTTCTTCAGCTCTTCCTTAATACGTTCGTTAATCAGTACGTTGGCATCAACCGCAACCGCAAGGGTCAGTACGATACCGGCAATACCCGGCATGGTCAGCGTTGCTCCCGGCAGCAGAGACATGATCCCAACAATCAGAACCAAGTTAGCCACCAGCGCGGTTGTCGCAATCACACCAAACTTACGATACCAAACCACCATAAACAGAATTGACGCGACCAGACCCCACAAGCAGGCTTCCAGACCCTGAGTAATGTTCTGCATACCCAAAGTTGGACCAATGGTACGTTCTTCGACAATCTGAATTGGCGCAATCAGCGCACCCGCACGCAGCAGCAGGGAGAGCTGGCGAGCTTCATTCGGATCGTTAACGCCGGTAATGCGGAAGCTGTTACCCAGACGTGACTGGATAGTCGCGACGTTGATAACTTCTTCTTGCTTAGCCAGAATCGAACGGCCGTTAGCATCTTTCTTACCGCTGTCTTTGTACTCCACAAACAGGGTCGCCATCGGCTTACCAATATTGTCCTTGGTGAAGTTAGACATGGCGTTGCCGCCCGCGCTGTCGAGGGAGATGTTAACCTGCGGCTGGTTGTACTCGTCCATGCTAGACGTGGAGTCAGTGATGTGGTCACCGGTCAGGATCACGCGCTTGTACAAGACAACCGGACGCCCATCACGGGTATTTTTCACTTCACTGTCGCCCGGCACGCGGCCAGAAGCTGCGGCAGTCGCATCAACGTTGGTGTTAACCAGACGGAATTCCAGCGTTGCCGTCGCACCCAAAATTTCTTTGGCGCGGGCAGTGTCCTGAATCCCCGGCAGCTCAACCACGATACGGTCTGAACCTTGACGCTGTACCAGCGGCTCAGCCACACCCAGTTGGTTTACACGGTTACGCAAAATGTTGATGTTTTGCTGAACGGCGTATTCACGGGCTTCGCTCAGGCGATCATCGGTCATAACGACGCGCGCGGCATTGTCGCCACTGGCGGTGATGACTAAATCACGGTGACGCGGGGAAAGATAGCTAACGGCGCTGTCGCGAGTTGCGGCATCACGGAAACGCACTTCGACACCATAGTTGTCGAGTTTACGGACCGTGGCGTAAGGAATATTTTTCTCGCGCAGATCACTGCGCATGCTGTCCATGGTCTGCTCTTGCAGCTTGCTCAGCGCGGTATCCATGTCAACTTCCATCAGGAAGTGAACACCGCCACGCAGGTCAAGACCGAGCTTCATTGGCTCAGCGCCCATTACACTCAACCAGCGCGGCGTTGCTGGCGCGAGGTTAAGAGCAATAACAAATTTGTCGCCCAGGGCGCTGGTGAGGGCTTCGCGAGCGCGCAGCTGTACATCAGTGTCTTTAAAGCGGGCAAGGATTTGACCATTTTCCAGTGCAATAGATTTGCTTGGAATTTTGTCTTGATCTAATACGTTTTTGACTTGGTCCAGCGTTGCAACACTGGCGTCGGAGCCCCGAGCGCCAGTAATTTGAACAGCCGGATCCTCACCATAAAGGTTGGGAAGTGCGTATAGCAGACCGACGATGATCACAGCGATCAGCATCAGATACTTCCACAAAGGATAACGGTTTAACACGGCAGTTCCCTTCGGGAAAATCGAAAATTAAAGAGCCTTCATCGTACCTTTCGGCAGAACGGCAGCCACGAAGTCACGCTTGATCATCACTTCAGTAGTGTCGTTCAGCGCGATAACAATGAAGCCAGTTTCAGCAACTTTGCTTACGCGACCGATCAGACCACCGGTGGTCATCACTTCGTCACCTTTACCGATGGAGTCCATCAGTTTTTTGTGTTCTTTAGAGCGTTTCTGTTGCGGGCGCAGGATCATGAAATAGAAAATCAGACCAAAAACGACCAGCATGATGACCAGAGAGTAAGGACTTCCCTGTGACGGTGCGCCGGTAGCTGCGACTGCATCGGAAATGAAAAGACTCATTTAAATTCCCTCATTGTTGTTATGAAACATAACGTTAAATCGTCTGTTTCTGTTTAAGCGACTCATTTAAAAGCGCCGCCAAAAGAGCGACGCCGGTAAATCATTAAATAGAACGGGTCGTTAACACTTCAGGCTCAAAAATTAAGAGGTGGAACCTCTTTCCCTTTACGCTCGTAGAAGTCTTTTACAAACAGCTCTAATTTACCCTCTTCGATAGCCTGGCGTAAACCCGCCATCAGACGCTGGTAATAGCGCAGATTGTGGATGGTATTCAGGCGCGCACCCAGTATTTCGTTGCAACGGTCGAGATGATGCAAGTAGGCACGGCTGTAATTGCGACAGGTGTAACAATCGCAATGCTCATCGAGGGTCGAGGTATCATCTTTATGCTTGGCATTACGGATTTTCACGATGCCGTCAGTGACGAACAGATGACCGTTACGCGCATTACGCGTAGGCATTACGCAGTCAAACATATCGACGCCACGACGTACGCCTTCGACCAAATCTTCTGGTTTACCGACGCCCATCAGATAACGCGGTTTATCTTCCGGGATCTGCGGACAAACATGCTCAAGAATGCGGTGCATGTCTTCTTTCGGCTCACCTACCGCCAAGCCGCCCACAGCGTAACCATCAAAGCCAATCTCTACCAGCCCTTTTAATGATACATCTCGTAAATCTTCGTAAACGCTACCTTGAATAATGCCGAACAAAGCATTCTTATTATTCAATTCGTTGTGACGATCGCGGCTGCGTTTCGCCCAGCGCAGAGACATCTCCATTGAACGCTTGGCGTAGTCCCAATCCGCCGGGTACGGCGTACATTCGTCAAAGATCATCACGATGTCGGAACCGAGATCGTTTTGGATCTCCATCGACTTTTCAGGGCTGAGGAACACCGGATCGCCGTTAATCGGGTTACGGAAGTGCACGCCCTCTTCTTTGATCTTACGCATCGCGCCTAAGCTGAACACCTGAAAACCGCCGGAGTCAGTCAGAATTGGGCCGTGCCAGTTCATAAAGTCATGCAGGTCGCCGTGCAACTTCATGATTTCCTGGCCCGGGCGCAGCCAGAGGTGGAAAGTGTTGCCGAGCAGGATCTGCGCGCCAGTGTCTTTCACTTCTTCCGGCGTCATGCCTTTTACCGTGCCGTAAGTGCCCACAGGCATAAATGCCGGGGTTTCAACCACGCCACGTTCGAAAACCAGACGTCCGCGACGTGCGCGGCCATCAGTAGTGCTTAATTCGTACTTCACAGTGCCTCCAGCATCAGAGAAACAGTCTGATGGGGTTACTCCGCAGAGTTATCCGCAGAAAAAGAAAGCCCGAATGCATCGAATGCGTCCGGGCCAATGGTTACTGGCCGACCGCTTCTTGCGGAGCCAGCGGGTTACGGTTGATGAACATTGCGTCACCATAACTAAAGAACCGGTACTGCTCAGCCACCGCCTGGTGGTAAGCATTCATGGTGTTTTTATATCCGGCAAACGCGGAAACCAGCATGATCAGCGTGGATTCCGGCAGGTGGAAATTGGTCACCAGCGCGTCAATCACCTGATAGTCATAGCCCGGATAGATAAAGATCTTGGTATCGCCGAAGAATGGCGCAATCAGCGCGTCTTCTGCCGCCTTGGCGGCGCTCTCCAGTGAGCGTACTGAGGTGGTTCCCACCGCAATCACGCGCTTTCCGCGAGCTTTACAGGCCAATACCGCATCAACCACTTCTTGCGGCACTTCGGCGTATTCGGCGTGCATCACGTGGTCTTCAATGGTGTCCACGCGCACGGGCTGGAAGGTGCCCGCGCCGACGTGCAGCGTCACAAAAGCAAACTCCACGCCCTTCTCTTTCAAGGCGTCCATTAGCGGCTGGTCGAAGTGCAGGCCAGCAGTTGGTGCTGCCACCGCGCCAAGGCGCTCGCTGTAAACCGTCTGATACAGCTCGCGGTCGGCGTCTTCGTCCGGGCGGTCTATATAAGGAGGCAACGGCATGTGGCCGATCTCTTCCAGCAGAGTGAAGACATCGCGATCTTCATTAAATTCCAGCTCGAACAGCGTATCGTGACGCGCCACCATGGTGGCTTTGATATTTTCGTTATCGCCTAACAGCAGTTCTGCGCCCGGTTTTGGAGACTTTGAAGCACGCACGTGAGCCAAAATGCGTTTAGAATCAAGCACGCGCTCCACCAGCACTTCAATCTTGCCGCCGCTGACCTTGCGGCCAAAGACGCGGGCGGGGATCACACGGGTATTGTTAAAGACCAGCAGATCACCGGCGTCGAGCTTGTCGAGCAGGTCGGTGAAAATGCCGTGCGTCAGTTCGCCGCTTGGCCCGTCCAGCGACAACAAACGGCAGCCGCTGCGCTGGGTCTGCGGATAGCGGGCAATCAGGGACTCGGGGAGTTCAAAAGAAAAATCGGCAACGCGCATGGCTTTTCACTTCAGTTAACGGACAAAAACAGGCGGCTTAGTCTAGTGGTACGGGCCTTTTGCTGCAAGCTTCTCCCCCAAGAAAGGCATATCCTGACATGTCATTGATCATGTTTCTTGCATTATACTGTGCGGATGAATTTTTTAGCTCATCTCCATCTGGCCTCACTCGCCAACAGTTCGCTACTCGGAAACCTGCTGGCCGACTTCGTCCGTGGCAATCCTGACTCGCTATTTTCCACTGAGATCGTCAGCGGCATTCGCATGCATCGGCGGGTCGACGTCATGACCGACACCCTGCCGGAGGTGAAAATCGCCCGCAGCTATTTCCGCGATGATTTCCGCCGCGTCGCGCCTATCACGCTGGACATGGTGTGGGACCACTTCCTCTGCCGCCACTGGGCCACCCTCTCGCCAGACATTGAGCTGGAAGAGTTTATCGAGGCTTGCCGCCAAGAGATTGAGCCGCAGCTGGATGGTATGCCGGAACGCTTTATCAATCTGAATCGCTATTTGTGGTCAGATCGCTGGATGCAGAGCTATGCCGCACTGCCCAATATCGGCAATGCCTTGTCGAATATGGCCGCCCGCCGCCCGAAACTCAGCGCGCTGGCTGGCTCATATCACGACCTTGAATTGAATTATGACGCGCTGGAACAACTTTTTTGGCAGTTTTATCCGCAGATGATGCTGCAAGCCAGACAGCAGGAAATTTGACTTAAGCAGAAAATAATCGTGAATCGCGACACAATTCTCTGCAAATCAGCCGGTTATTCATAATCAGAATTGCGACTTACTCCACAGACTGATAGTCGAATACTATCTGATTGATTGGTCTGATGGGGTTTATTCGCTTCCCCCCAGCCTCTATACTGGCTGTCGATTTATACACCCCTAATTCTTTTACCTCACCAATAGGAGTACTTATGGTCCTGGTAACTCGTCCGGCCCCAGATTTCACAGCAGCAGCTGTACTTGGTAGCGGTGAAGTTGTTGATAACTTCAACTTCAAAAAACACACTGCGGGCAAACCAACTGTTCTGTTCTTCTGGCCAATGGACTTCACTTTCGTATGTCCTTCTGAGCTGATCGCTTTCGATCACCGTTACGAAGAATTCCAGAAGCGTGGCGTTGAAGTTGTTGGTGTTTCTTTCGACTCTGAGTTCGTTCACAACGCATGGCGTAAAACCCCTGTTGAGAAAGGCGGCATCGGCGAAGTTAAATACGCGATGGTTGCTGACATCAAACGTGAAGTTCAGAAAGCCTACGGTATCGAACACCCAGAAGCGGGCGTTGCACTGCGTGGTTCCTTCCTGATCGACAAAGAAGGCGTGGTTCGCCACCAGGTTGTTAACGACCTGCCACTGGGCCGTAACATCGACGAAATGCTGCGTATGGTTGACGCACTGCAATTCCACGAAGAGCACGGCGAAGTGTGCCCAGCTCAGTGGGAAAAAGGCAAACAAGGTATGGGCGCTTCTCCAGACGGCGTAGCTAAATACCTGTCAGAAAACGCTTCAAACCTGTAATTTTTCTTTAGCCTCAGGGCTTTAAAAAATCACAAAGCGATAACGGTCAGCCCAGCTGGCCGTTTTTTTTTGGATTTTTTCCCTCATTTTTTCCCGAATAGTCATCACCGCCTTCACATTTATTTCATAAAACTCTGCGCGTTCAGCCCTATTCCATCTAACCTAAATACGTCTCATTTTTGCCTGCCGTGCTTAGCGATAAATTGGCCTGCACCTTGCATGGTTTCCTCCGGCAAGAATGAACGTTGTACAGAAAAAAAGCGTTATCACACAAGAACCTGAAGGTTCTGCACTGACAGGGTATCAAACAGGAGTTTATATGTTACTTAAATGGAAAAAGCCGTTAACCATAATGACATTGCTGGTCAGCGGCTCACTTCACGCGGCGTCTAACCCCGCAGTAGAAGCCAAAAACGGCATGGTGGTCACCTCGCAATATCTGGCCTCTCAGGTGGGTGTCGACATTCTCAAGATGGGCGGAAACGCCATCGATGCCGCCGTGGCCGTTGGCTACGCTCAGGCAGTGGTTAACCCATGCTGCGGCAACATCGGCGGCGGTGGCTTCATGACGGTGCACCTTGCCGACGGTAAAGACACTTTTATCAACTTCCGCGAAACCGCCCCAGCCGCCGCCAGTGCCAACATGTATCTGGACGCCGATGGCAAAGTGAAAAAAGACGCCAGCCTGTATGGCTATCTCGCCTCCGGTGTTCCGGGCACAGTGCTCGGCATGGACACCGCCCAGCGCGAATATGGCAAGCTGACCCGCGAACAAGTTATGGCTCCGGCGATTAAACTGGCCCGTGAAGGCTTTATCCTCACCCGCGCCGACACCGATATCCTCGACACCACGGTAAAACGTTTCAAAGAAGACCCAGAGGCCGCGCGCATTTTCCTGCGCAAAGATGGCACTGCCCTGCAACCGGGCGACAAACTGGTGCAAACCGACTTAGCCAACACGCTGGAATCCATCTCTAAACACGGCACAGACGCTTTCTACAAAGGCAAAATCCCGGCTGCAGTAGAAGCTGCGTCCAACAAAGGCGGAGGCATCCTGACCGCCGCCGACTTCGCCAACTACAAAGTCACCGAGACGGCCCCTATCACCTGTAGCTATCGCGGCTACAAGTTTGTCTCAGCACCGCCACCAAGCTCCGGCGGCGTGACCATGTGCGAAATCCTCAACATCCTCGAAGGCTACGACCTGAAGAGCATGGGCTTTAACTCGGCGGCCTCTATTCACTACCTGACCGAAGCCATGCGCCACGCCTACATGGACCGCAACACCTATTTGGGCGACCCTGAGTTCATCAAGAACCCTATCGATCGTCTGGTGAGCAAAAGCTACGCTGAAGAGATTCGCAAGAAGATTCAAGCAGATAAAGCCACGCCTTCTGAACAAGTTCAGCCCGGCATGGAGCCACACGAGAAGCCAGAAACCACGCACTACTCGATTGTCGACAGCATGGGTAACGCGGTTTCCACTACTTACACCGTCAACGGCCGCTTTGGTTCCGTGGTGATCGCGCCGGGAACTGGCTTCTTCCTGAATGACGAAATGGACGACTTCACGGTCAAAGTGGGTGAGAAAAACCTCTACGGCTTGGTGCAGGGCACGCGCAACTCCATCGCCCCCGGTAAGCGCCCACTATCCTCCATGAGCCCGAGCTTAGTGACTAAGGACGGCAAGATCTTCATGGTTCTGGGTTCGCCGGGTGGTTCACGCATCATCACCATCACCCTGCAAACTGCCCTCAACGTGATTGACTACGGCATGCCTCCGCAGGAAGCCGTCGACGCGCCGCGTATTCACCACCAGTGGCTGCCGGATGAGGTGTATTACGAGCAGCGCGGCGTTTCAGTCGACAGCCTGAACATTCTCGCCAAGATGGGCTACAAGATGGTTGAGCAGACCCCGTGGGGCGCGGCAGAGCTGATTATGGTCGGCTTGCCGGGCGCGGTTGGCGTGACGCCAGCTAACTCGGGCAATGACTCGGCGGTGTCGGGCAAGGTGCGCGAAGGCTATCTGTATGGCGCGAATGATGTGCGTCGACCGGCTGGCGCGGCCATCGGCTATTAACCTTAACCTTCATCCTTCGTGCTGTCTCGGCGTTGGCTGCCTGCCCTCACCCCAGTCACTTACTGATGTAAGCTCCTGAGGATTCGTGCAGTTGCCGCCTTGATACAGCGCGAATGATTTTGGTTAAAAATAAATATGAAAAAGCCCCGAGCTCATGTGAGCGCGGGGCTTTTCTTTTAACTGATGTAAGTACTTGCTTAGCTTTGTGCAGCCAGCTTCTTGCGGTCGTTGCGGCGTTTAAACGCGTAACCAATCAGCAGCACGGCGACCCACACCAGCCCGGCGTAGAGAGACACGCGCGTGGTTGGGAAGTAGCCAATTAAGCCGATGATAAAGAACAAGAAGACGATAGCGATGGCCGAGGTAAACACCCCGCCGCGCAGTGGGAATTCCAGCTCACTCACCTGTTGTTTGCTCAGTTTGCGGCGGAAGGCGATTTGCGAGAACAAAATCATAATCCACACCCAAACGGTAGCAAAGGTCGCAAGCGAGGCGATAACCAAGAAGACGTTTTCCGGCATGATGTAGTTGAGATACACCGCCACCAGCAGCGCCGCCATCATTACCAACACCGTGACCCAAGGAATGCCGCGACGCGACACCTTGCTGAACATTTTCGGCGCGTGGCCCTGTCCCGCCATGCCGTGCAGCATACGGCCAACGCCAAACACGTCGCTGTTAATCGCCGAAAGCGACGCGGTGATCACCACGAAATTCAGAATACCCGCAGCAATGGTGATACCCATGTGCTGGAAGGTCAGCACGAACGGGCTGCCCTGCGTCCCGACCTGATTCCACGGGAAGATAGACATAATCACGAACAGCGTGCCCACGTAGAACACCAGAATGCGCCACGGCACGGAGTTAATGGCTTTCGGAATCGACTTCTTCGGATCTTCAGCTTCTCCGGCGGTGATACCAATAATCTCAATCCCGCCGTAGGCAAACATCACCAGTTGGAGCGAGAGAATGGTGCCCATAATCCCCTGACTGAAGAAGCCGCCGTTGCTCCACAAGTTGTGAATACCGGTCGGCTGGCCGCCGTTCCCGATACCCCAAATAATGATGCCGAAGCCCGCCACAATCATGATGATGATGGTCAGCACTTTGAAGAAGGAGAACCAGAACTCCAGCTCGCCGAAGACTCTGACACTCATCAGGTTGATGCCGCCGATGATAAGCACCACGCTCAGCACCCAAATCCAGTGCGGCACCTCGGGGAACCAGACGCCCATATAGATGCCGAAGGCGGTGACGTCGGCGATGGCGACAATCAGGATCTCGAAGCAGTAAGTCCAGCCGGTGATGTAACCCGCCATCGGCCCGAGGTAATCCTGCGCGTAGCGGGAAAACGAGCCACTCTGCGGGTTGTTAACCGACATCTCACCCAGCGCGCGCATGATGATAAACGCCACGATGCCGCCGACCAGATAGGCCAGCAACACGCTTGGCCCGGCTAATTTAATCGCGTCCGCCGAACCGTAAAACAGGCCAGTACCGATGGCCGAACCGAGCGCCATAAAGCGAATGTGTCGGGTGGTCAGGCCGCGCTTTAACTTGGTCGCTGGCGGCTCTTTCTCAACTGATTGCTGCATGTGAATTTATCCAATTCCTTTGTTCATCAAGGCTGATGAGGGACTCAAACCAATGAAAAAGCCACGGAAGGGTTTTCCGTGGCCTAATTGGCGAAACATTCTTCAAACGCAATTATATGACTGAAACGTGACGCCAGTGAACCACCAATGTCATTTACTGGTGAGCCGTCACGCTGCGCGGTCCGCTAATTTTGTCGTAAATCCCGGCCAGAACCAGCATCACCAGCGAAGGTGGCAACCATGCCAGACCCTGCGCCGCCAGCGGCAGATTCGCGGTCCAAGCTGGCATGATGTCAGCCAGAGCCGAAGCTTTGATGCCATCGACCAGTCCGAACAGCAGGCTAACCACCATCACAGGTGCCACGATGCGCGTGGTGCTATTCCACCAGCGCAGGGTGAAGCTCAACACCACCAGCACGATACAAGGCGGGTAAATCGCGGTCAGCACCGGGATAGAAATCTGAATCAAATGGCTCAGGCCCAGGTTCGACACCAGCATGGAGAACAGGCCGAGGATGAACACCAGCGAGCGATAAGAGAGTGGCAGATACTGAGCGAAGAACTCCGCGCAGGCACAGGTCAGGCCTACCGCCGTCACCATACAGGCGATGAAAATCAACGCGCCGAGGAAGAAGCTGCCCACGCCACCGAAGGTGTGTTCGACATAAGCGTGCAGGATAACCGCGCCGTTAGTGGCGTCAGGCACCAGAGAGGCGCTGTTTTCGCCCAGCTTGAACAGGCTGAGGTAGACCAGCATCAGGCCGACACCGGCAATCAGGCCCGCCAAAATAGTGTAGCGAGTCAGTAACTTGGCGTCAGACACGCCGCGAGAGCGCGCCGCGTTAACAATAACAATACCAAACACCATCGCGCCCAGCGTATCCATCGTCAGGTAACCATTGACGAAACCGCTGGAGAAAGGCACGTGCTGATAGGCTTCGGCAGCAGGCATGCTCTGGCCGGCTGGCCACAGCACGGCGGCCAGACCTAACACGCCCAGCGCGACCATTTTCAGCGGCGCGAGGAAGTGGCCCACGGTGTCCAGCAGGCGGCCCGGATAGAGGGAGATGCCAATCACCAGCGCGAAGTAGACGACGCTATAGATGAACAGCGGCAGCGGGCCGTCGCCGGTCAATGGCGCAATGCCGACTTCAAAGGAGACGGTTGCAGTACGCGGCGTGGCGAACAGCGGCCCAACGGCCAGATAGCAAACTGTCGCCAGCAAGATGCCCGCGGCGCGGCCAATCGGCGAGCTTAGCGCGTCAACACCACCACCAACACGAGCCAGTGCAATCACGGTCATGACCGGTAGGCCCACGGCGGTTATCATAAACCCTGCCGCCGCCCACCAGACTGCGGGACCGGCCTGTAAACCGACCATCGGCGGGAAGATGATATTCCCGGCACCGACGAATAAGGCGAAGGTCATAAAGCCCAACGCCAAAATATCTTTGCTTGATAAACGAGTACTCATGATTGGTGTCGTGTTGCCTGTTCAAATGAATAAAGTGACCGATGCTGACGCCTGTTCTTTCGTTATAACGTCAATGAGCGAGATAACCGCCTGACAATGCCATTTCGAGGAGAGAAAGAAGCCTAAAACGCCTGATGATATGCAGATGAAAATGTTGTAATTCAGGAATAGTTCAGCGACAGCGGGCGCTAAGGTAAACGTTTATGTCGTAAAAAGGCAAGCCGAGATCCAAAAAGCAGAGCCTTAGACCAGACTTTTACCAAAAAGCAGTGCATATCACTAAGCCACCAGAGATATGCAAAACATGATATGTATGATTATTAATCAAATTAAGCACAAGATACAGACTATTGCTGATAAAAGTGCGCGAAACCTCCAAGAATAGGCCGTTTCCCGCACATTTATAAGGTGTTAATTCGAGGTGAAAATGGCGTGTGTCGGCGCGAGCTAAGCTGCTGGTTGAAAAGAAAAAAGCTGCCCAATGAGCAGCTTTGATTTTTTAACATTTGCGCCGAAGCCAGTTACTTAGAATCTTTCACTCGGCTGGGCGTCGCTTTGTTGGCTGGCACCACCAGACGCTGTGGCAGGGTAAACATAAACCGCGTGCCGACGCCCACTTCGCTCATGATATCCAGCTTAGAATTGTGGTGGCTGAGCGCATGCTTAACAATCGCCAGTCCCAATCCGCTGCCGCCGGTCTGCCGTGAACGCGCCTTATCGACGCGATAGAAGCGTTCCGTCAGGCGCGGCAAGTGCTGCGGCTCAATGCCCGGCCCGTTATCACTGACCTGAAACTGTGCCCCCAGCGGCGTTTGCTGCCAGCTGACTTCAATGCGCGTCCCGGCTGGCGTGTGATTCACCGAGTTATATACCAAGTTCGACACCGCGCTGCGCAGCTGATCTTCATTGCCAAACACCTGCAACTTGTCGTTGATGCGGAACACAATCTCGTGGCGGCCGTTGCTCAAGGTTTGCACCTCGCGCTCCAGCATGCTCATCATCAGCGGCATATCCACCTTCTCATTGAGATCAATGTTGGTGGCCGCTTCGATGCGAGACAGCGTCAGCAGCTGTTTCACCAGCCCGTCCATGCGCCGCGTTTGCTCCTGCATGGTGTCCAGCGCCTTGCTGCGGAAAGGCTCTTCCAGCTTGGCGTCTTCCATCATTTCCAGATAGCCCTGCAACACGGTTAGCGGCGTGCGCAGCTCGTGGCTGACGTTGGCGAAGAAGTTGCGACGCGCCCCTTCCAGCTGGCGCATTTGAGTGACATCACGCGCCACCATCAGCAGCTGACCTTCGGAATAAGGCATCACGCGGAACTCGACGTAGTGTTCATTGTTGAGCTGCAAATTCAGCGCACGGTTAAATTCGCGGTTTTGAATCCAACTGCGAAACTCGGGATAACGCAGTAAGTTGAACAGATGCTGCCCGTTATCTTCCGGCCAGCGGAAGCCCAGCAGTTCCTGAGCCAAGCCGTTACACCAGAAAATATTGCCTTCTTCGGTCGCCAGCACCACGGCATCGGGCAGAGACTCGGCTCCGCTGCGAAAACGTTTGATGAGTTGACCTAATTCACGCCGACGCCGACGGTTGCGCATTTGCATCTGGTTCAACCCATAAAACAGCGGTTCCCAGCTCCAGCGGCCATTCGGTGGGGTGATGCTGCGATCGAGCCACAGCCAGTGAGAGAGTTTAAGCTGGTTGTAATAGTTCCAGCCCAGCGCCGCCAAAAGCGACGCAAACAGCAGCCATCCATAATGGCCGAAGAAAATACCGATAATTAATGCTGGCAGGCAGAACAGAAACAGTTCTCCCGCCAGACGCTTCCAGGACAGACGTTCTAACACACAGATTCTCCGCTGCGGCGAGCCAAAAGGCCCCTACATACTATACCCAATCTAATCCGGTTACCGAGCGCGGCCTTGCGCACCGACAACCTGAAATATCAAGGGTATAAATGACTCAGTAACGCGTAGAGAACCGGTAGCCCGTTCCACGTACCGTTTGAATCATTCTGTCATGTCCGCTGGTTTCTAACGCTTTACGCAAGCGACGAATATGAACGTCTACCGTGCGATCTTCAACATATACGTTAGTGCCCCAAACGTTATTCAGCAACTGCTCGCGGCTGTAAACGCGCTCGGAATGGGTCATAAAGAAGTGCAGCAATTTGAATTCTGTCGGCCCCATGTCCAGCGCCTGCTCGTTCGCCATAACGCGATGAGAGGACGGGTCAAGGCTCAGCCCCTGCATGTCGATCACTTCTTCCACCGCCATCGGGGAAATTCGACGCATCACGGCTTTAATACGCGCCACCAGCTCTTTCGGGGAGAAAGGCTTGGTGATGTAGTCGTCCGCGCCCACTTCCAGGCCGCGAACTCGGTCTTCCTCTTCGCCACGGGCGGTGAGCATCATGACCGGGATTTCACGCGTTAGCGCTTCGCGTTTGAGATGTTTGATAAACTGAATGCCGGAACCGCCCGGTAACATCCAGTCGAGCAAAATAAGCTCTGGGAATGGCTCAATCAACCGGGCAACTGCCGAGTCGAAATCTTCTGCTTCCACTGCCTGATAGCCGTTTTGTTCCAGTACAAAGCACACCATTTCACGGATCGGAGCTTCATCTTCAACCACTAAAATACGTCTAGCCATCGTAGGTCCTGCCAAAAGGTTAGCGATCATTGTTTGATTGCGGAGGGGATTATGCGTCAGTTTTGTGACATTTTTATGAAAATCGCTCAGCAGCCAAACTAAGTGTAGCTAAGCCTTCATTAATGCGTCATGTCGTTGAAATCCGCCTGATTTAGCGAGGACAGCCCCCAGCCTGACGTTTATACTTTGCGGCAAACTGTTGCAGCACACCAACAACGGGAGTTTCATGCGCCTGATCCACACTTCAGACTGGCACTTAGGCCAGTATTTCTTCACCAAAAGCCGTGCCGCCGAGCATCAGGCGTTTTTGCGCTGGTTGATAGAACAGGTGGAGCGCCATCAGGTTGACGCCGTGATTGTGGCAGGTGACATCTTTGATACCGGCTCGCCGCCAAGCTATGCCCGCGAGCTGTACAACCGTTTTGTGGTCGAGCTGCAATCCACCGGCTGCCAGCTTATCGTGCTGGCGGGCAACCACGACTCGGTCGCCACGCTAAATGAATCCCGCGAGCTGCTCTCCTGCCTGAATACCCGCGTGATTGCTACCGTGGGCGAAGACTTATCCCAGCAGGTTCTGACCTTAAATCATCGCGACGGCACGCCGGGCGCGGTGCTGTGCGCTATTCCCTTCCTCCGCCCGCGCGACCTAATTGCCAGTCAGGCCGGGCAGTCGGGCAGTGATAAACAGCTGGCGCTGCAAGAAGCCATCGCCGCGCACTATGACGCGCTGTATCAGGCGGCGCAGTCCGAACGCCAGAAATTGGGCCTGCCTCTGCCCATTATTGCCACCGGTCACCTGACCACCGTCGGCGTCAGCACCTCGGACTCGGTGCGCGACATTTATATTGGCACCCTCGACGCCTTCCCGGCGCAGGCTTTCCCGCCGGTGGATTATGTCGCCCTTGGCCACATTCACCGCGCCCAGTGCGTGGCGAAAACCGAGCATATTCGCTACAGCGGCTCGCCAATTGCCCTGAGCTTTGACGAGCTGAGTAAGGTGAAAAGCGTCTATTTATTGGATTTCACCGGCGACCAGTTGAACAGCATCGACACGCTGGAGATCCCGCAATTCCAGCCGATGCAAATGATCAAAGGCTCCTTGGCAGAAATCGAACAGCAGCTGAAACAGTTTACCGACGCCCCCCGCGACCAGCCGGTGTGGCTGGATATTGAGGTCGCCACGCAGGACTACCTGAGCGACATTCAACGCCGCATTCAGGCTCTCACCGCCGACCTACCGGTGGAAGTGGTGCTGCTGCGCCGCAGCAAAGAGCAGCGGCTGAACAGCATTTCTCAGCAGGAAAAAGAGACCTTGAGCGAGCTGAGCGTCAGCGAGGTTTTCGAGCGCCGTCTGGCACTGGAAACTGAAGTCGATGAAAACCGCCAAATCAGAATGCGCACCCTGTTCGCGCAAATCGTAGAACAAGTACAAAGCGGCGAGTCAGCGGAGGACGGCGCACAATGAAAATTCTCAGCCTGCGGCTTAAAAACCTCAACTCGCTGGAAGGCGAGTGGAAAATTGATTTCACCACCGAGCCTTTTGCCAGCAACGGGCTCTTTGCCATTACCGGCCCGACCGGCGCGGGGAAAACCACCCTGCTCGACGCCATCTGTCTGGCGCTGTACCACCAGACGCCGCGCCTCAACGTGTCGCCAACCCAAAACGAGCTGATGACTCGCCACACCGCAGAATCACTGGCCGAGGTGGAGTTTGAAGTTAAGGGTGTCGGCTACCGCGCCTTCTGGAGCCAGCGCCGGGCCAAGAACTCGCCGGACGGCAACCTGCAAGCGCCGAAGGTAGAACTGGCACTGCTGGAAGATGGCAAAATTCTGGCCGACAAAGTGCGCGACAAGCTCGACACCATCGCCCAGCTCACCGGGCTGGATTTTGGCCGTTTCACCAAGTCGATGATGCTGTCGCAGGGCCAGTTTGCCGCCTTCCTCAACGCCGACGCCAATGACCGCGCCGAGCTGCTGGAAGAGCTGACCGGCACCGAAATTTATGGTCGGCTGTCCGAGCAGGTTTTCGAGCAGCACAAGCAGGCGAAAAACCAGCTCGAAGGTTTACACCAGCGCATGGCGGGCATTGAGCTGCTTAGCGAAGAGCAGCGCCAGCTTTTGGAAGGCCAACTGGCCGAGGTAAACCAGCAAGAACAGCAGCTTAGCCAGCAGTCGCAGGCGCAGCAGCGCGACCTCAACTGGCTGCAACAGTGGCAGCAGGCGCAGCTCAAGCAGCAGCAATATCAGCAACTGCTTCAGGCCAGCGAGCAGGAAGCCGCGCAGGCTGCGCCGCAGTTACTGCAACTGGCGCAGAGCGAACCGGCGGAGAAACTTCGCCCCCTGCTCAATGACCGCAACCGTCTGCGTCATGACAATCTGGCACTCAGCCAGCACCTCAAAGAACTGGGCGAGCAGCAGGCCAATCAGCTTCAACAGATGGCTCCTCTGGCGCAGGCCGTTGAGCAGGCTCGCGCGGCTCGCCAGCAGCAGGTTCAAACCCAAGAGCAGCAGCAGAAGCTGATTGACGAGCAGGTGCAGCCGCTGGACAACCAGATTGCCCAGCTAGATAAAACGCAGGCAGACAGCCAACAGGCTTTATCCGATACCCAAAAGCAGGCGACAAAGCTGGCGGCAACCTTAGAGCAGCTCAGCGCTGATCGCCTGAAGCTGGAGCAGCAGAGTCAGCAGCATCAATCCCAGCAGGCCACGCTCGCCGCAGCACTGGGCAGCCAGCAAAAGCAGCAGGCCGAGCTGGAACAACGCCATCCGCTGACGGCATTGCAGCAGCGCCAGTCGGAGCTGACTCGCCTGCGCCCGGTGCGCCAACAGCTGTTTTCCCTCTCCCAGCAGTATCCGCAAATCAGCCAGCGGGTTGAGCAACAGAGCCAAGAGTTTACCCAGCGTCAGGCTGAATTGGCCGCGGCCGAGAAACAGTTGGAGCAGATCCGCCAAGAGTTTAAGCAGCACAAAGCCCATCAGACTGACGTCGAAAAACTGCTCGAGCAGGAGAAGCTGATTGTCAGTCTGGAGGCCGAGCGTTCGCGTCTGCAAACTGGTGAAGCTTGCCCACTGTGTGGCTCGACCGAACACCCGGCCATTGAGCAATATCAGTCAGTTAAGCCGTCTGAAACCGAGCGACGCGTGGCGGAAATGCGCGCCAAAACTGAGGCGCTGCACACGCAAGGCACCGAGCTGCGGGCCAAAACCGAGAGCCTGAAAGAGCAGCAGGCGCGGCTGCAAAACCAGCTGGTGCGGGACCAAAACCAGCAAAAAGCCTATCTCGAAAACTGGCAGCAGCTGACTGCCCCGCTCAATCTCAGCTTTGAATTACAAGACGCGGCGCAGCTGGAACAATGGCTGGTAGAACGCGACCAAGAAGAGCAGCAGTGTCAGCAACTTAGCAGCCAGCATGAGCAGCAGGCACGGGCGTTACAGCAGGCGAAAGATGCCCTGACGGCGGCGCAGAACGAGCAGCTTAAAGCCCAGCAGCAGGCCGCGTTATTAACTGAACGCTTCACGCTGATGCAGAGCAACCATACTCAGCAACAGCAGCAGTTGGCAAAGCTTCAGCAGCAGGTCGCTCAAGATGGCGAAAGCGTGCAAAAGCTCCGCCAGCAGCGGGTGGCGTTGTTTGGCGAACAGCAGATTTCTCAGGTACGCGAGCAGTTGCGCGCACAGCTGCAAGCCAGTGAAAATGCCTTGCAGGCCGCCAGCGAACAGCTGCAAAAATCGCAAGAGCTGCGCGACAGGCTGGCCGGGCAGGTCGCCAGCGCAACCGCCTCTCAGCAGCAGTTGACCGAGCGGTTGCAGCAGGCCGAAAGTGCGTGGCAGCAGGCGCTGAGCGCCAGTGATTTCGCCGACGAGCAGGCGGTCAGCCTCGCCCTGCTCGACGACGCCCTGCGCCAGCAGTTGCAGCAGCGCAAAGAGCAGCTTCAGCAGAAACTGGCCGAGCATCGCGCCCTGCTGGAACAGGCCAATCTCACTCTTGAGCAGCAGCGCCAACAGCGGCCGGAAACCCTGAGCGAAACCGACAGCGACACCGCGCCGCTGGCCGAACGCCTCGAGCAACTAGCTCAGCAGTTGAAAGCCTTGCAGCAGCGTCAGGGGGAGATCCGCAACCAGTTGACCACCGACGTCGCACGCCGCGAGGGGCAGCAAAACCTGATCGCGCAAATTGCTCAGTCGCAGCAGCTGTGCGACGACTGGGGCTATTTGAACTCGCTGATTGGCTCCAGCGACGGCGCGAAATTCCGCAAATTCGCCCAAGGTCTGACATTGGATCATCTGGTGTATCTGGCGAACAAGCAGTTGGAAAAGCTGCACGGCCGCTACCTGTTGCAGCGCAAAACCAGCGACGCGCTGGAGTTGCAGGTGGTAGATACTTGGCAGGCCGACGCGGTGCGTGACACCCGCACTCTCTCGGGCGGCGAGAGCTTCTTGGTCAGTCTGGCACTGGCGCTGGCGCTCTCCGATCTGGTGAGTGACAAGACCCGCATTGACTCACTGTTCCTTGATGAAGGCTTCGGCACCCTCGACGCCGACACGCTAGACACCGCGCTGGACGCCCTCGACAGCCTAAACGCCTCGGGCAAAACCATCGGCGTGATCAGTCACGTGGAGGCCATGAAAGACCGCATTCCGGTGCAAATCAAAGTCACCAAGGTCAATGGTCTGGGCGTCAGCCGTCTGAGCAGTCAGTTTAAAGTCTGATTCCAGCCCGTTCTTCACCTCAAAATGGCTAGCCAACCGCTAGCCATTTGCACATCTATAACTCAGCTTTTCACTTCTTGCGCACCAGCGCAGTGCACTCCCGCATTTTTAGTCGGCTGAAAACGCTGACTTTTCTGCTTTTCACCAACATGGCACGGCCTGTGCTTAGGGTTATGTATACAAGTTGCGGTACAAGCTGCAACCCTTACTTAACCCGCAAGAGGCCAGCCGATGAAAAACAGCAAACCTGAGTCATCCCTCGTCAATCCACGCCGCCGCCAACTGATGAAATGGCTGGCGATCACCGGCGGTGCCATGACCCTCGGCGGCATGGTGCCCGCCAGCGCCTTTGCCGCCGATGACGATGAAATCCGCATTGGTTACTGGCCGATTGTTGGCGGCCTACCGTTTTATGTCGCGCTGGAACAGGGCTTTTTCAAACAGGCCGGGCTGAATGTCAAAGGGGTGAAGTTCGCCAGCGCCCAGCAGATTATTGAAGGCATGCTCACCGGCCGCATTCACGGCTGCGCCAATGGCACCGCTACCGGCGCGCTGGGGCTTGGCGCGATAACTCAGCCGGATTTGTTCAAAATCATCTGCTCGAACCCTTCGAATCGCACGCTGGTGCTGGACGAATTCTTAGTGCCACTCGACAGCAAAGCCACTTCCATCGCTGACCTGAAAGGCAAGAAAATCGCCTGCGGGCCGGGGATTCAGAACGTCACCATGGCGAAAATTATTCTGGAGAAAAACGGCTTCACCAATCCATCGGTGATTGAGCTGCCGGTCGGCCAGCACGCGCCCGCGCTGGCGGCGGGCCAGATTGACGGCGTTTACACCCTTGAACCTACCGGCACCGTCGGGCGCATGAAACACCTGTCGCGCACGCTGGAAACCGGGGTTATCTCGAAATATGTGCTGGGCGATGCCGACGCCCCATGGTTTGGCGGCGCGGCGGCGCTGAATACTGCCTTCATTAAAAGCAGCCCGGACGCGGCGAAGAAGTTTATCGCTGCCTATGCCCAAGCCGTGGAGTTCATCCAAGCCAACCCTGACAAGGCCCGCGCCAACATCGCCGGGTATACCAGCATCGAGCCTGCGTTGGTCAGCGAAGTGCCGCTGCCGGGCTTCGTCATGTATCCACAGCTCAACGGCGACAACCTGAAGTGGTTCCAGAAATTCTATGACGTGTTTACTGAACGCAAGATTTTCAGCAAGCCGGTGGACGTGGCATCGCTGATTTACCAAGGTTAAACAGGGAGAAACGCCATGACTTCACGCTGGTCTACGAAATTATTGCCGCTCATCGGCCCCATTCTGCTGTTTCTGTTTTGGCAGTTAGCTGTCAGCGCGAAATGGCTCAATCCGGTGCTGCTACCCTCGCCGGTGGAGACGCTGAGCTATATGTTCCAGTCGTTTTCCGACGCCAGCATGCGCACCGACATCGGCGCGACGCTTTATCGCACGCTGATGTCATTCGCCTTTGCGGCAGTGATTGGCGTGCCGTTGGGAGTCATTCTGGGCAGCAGTGAAAAGGTCTACCGCAGTCTGGAATTCCTCATCGACTTCTTCCGCTCCACGCCCTCTTCGGCGCTTATCCCGCTGTTTATGCTGATCTTTGGCATTACCGACGCCAACAAAATCGCCATCGCGGCCTTCGCGGCGGTGCTGGTTATCCTGTTCAACAGCGCCTATGGGGTGATGAATGCCAAGAAGACCCGGCTGATGGCTGCCAAAGTGATGGGGATTTCACGCTGGCACATTTTCAAAGACATCATGCTGATGGAGAGTCTGGCGCAAACCTTTGTCGGCCTGCGCACCGGGGTGTCAATTGCGCTGGTGATTGTGATTGTCGCCGAGATGTTTATCGGTGCAGAAACCGGCTTGGGTCATCGCATCATCGACGCCCAGCAAGTGTTCAATATCAAAGACATGTATGCCTCAATCTTGATCACCGGGGCCATCGGTTATCTGCTCAATCTGGCCTTCCTGCTGGTGGAAAAACGTATCGTTCACTGGAGTAGCAAAGCATGACGCAACCTCTCTCACTTCGCGATGACTACAAGGGGCCGCAGCTGCCGCAGTACCCTTCTCGCCCCGATACCCACGTGACTATTCGCGGCTTGTCGAAATCTTTTGCCGGCCAGCCGCTGTATACCGACTTTAATTTGGATCTGCCTCGCGGAAAAATTGTCTCAATCTTCGGCCCCAACGGCTGCGGCAAGTCAACGCTGATGAACATGGTGGCTGGGCTTATCCCGCTGGATCAGGGGGAAGTGCTGTTCGACGGCAAAACGCTGGCGCAAACCACCATTGGCTATGTGTTCCAGAACTACCGCGACGCGCTGTTCCCGTGGATGAGTTCGTGGGCCAATATCGCCTACCCGCTGGTGCGCCACGGCATGAACAGGGCCGAAGTGGAGGCCCGAGTGGCCGAACTGGTGACGATGTTTGATATTCGTTTTGACCTCAAACGCTACCCTTATGAGCTTTCCGGCGGCCAGCAGCAGACGGTTTGCATCATGCGCGCTTTGGCGACGCGCCCGGAGGTGATGTTCCTCGACGAGCCTTTCTCGGCGCTGGATTTCGAAATGACGCTGTTTATCCGCGACAAGTTGCAGGAAGTGCAGATGGCGACCGGCGTGACGATGGTGATTGTGTCTCACGACCTGGAGGACGCGGTATTTCTGGCCGATGAGATCCTGCTGCTGACCCGCAGGCCAACTCGCATCGCGGAAATCGTGCCTTTCGACCTGCCTCGCCCGCGCGACGCAGAGATCATGAGCCATGCCGAATTTATTCGCGTCAAAGCCCATACGCTGGAAGTGTTTAAACGCGAGATGGCGCTGTAGTGGACTCCTCACTGGCCCCGGCCTGCCGCCACTGGCGCGGGCTGACGCCAAACCAGCGGCGAAATGCTCGCGAAAAGGCGCTGACTTCGGAGTAGCCGAGCAGCAGCGCCATTTCCGAAATCGGCAGCTGCTGTTGCTGTAAATAGTGGGTCGCCAGCTCGCAGCGCACCTTGTCCACCAGCTGAGTAAAGCTTAGGTTTTGCTCGCGCAGGCGGCGCTGTAAGGAGCTGGCCGACAGGCCCAGTTTGTCCGCCACTTCATCCAATACCGGCTCGCCGCGCAGCAGTGCCTGACGCACTCGCGAACGGGCGCTGTCGACGATTGACTGCTGCGAAGGCGCATCGGCGTTCAGTCGGCGAATGGCGTCTTGCATCACCAGCAGCAGGGTTTGGTCGCGCTCCGGCATGGCGCGCTGCAAATCGCGTTTGGCGATCAGCAATGAGTTGTAAGGCTGGTCGAAGTAGACCGGCGCGTCGAAAATTTTGCAGTGTTCGTGCCACTGGTGCGGGCGCGGATGCTCAAAATGCACTTCGCGCGGCGCCCAGCTTTTGCCTAACCCGTGGCGCAAGAGATTGAGGATCATCCCCAGCGTCAGCTCGGCGTCCTGCCGTTTACACAGAATGCTGCCGTGGCGCACCTGATAATCAAAACGGTAGTGATCGCCTTTGTCCACCAGCCGGGTCAGGGTGTTGTGCTGATGAAAAGGGAAGGCATTGACCACGTTTTGAATCGCGGCTTCCACCGTAGAAGAACAGAGGCCAATGTAGCCAATCAGCCCCAATGACTGGGGTTTGAACTGCTTGCCGTAGTGCAAACCGAAGTTATCGCAGCCCGACTGCACCGCCGCCTCTTCTAGCACCTGACAGTAGTTCGGCAGGCCAAGACTCAGCGTCGGCTGTTGCAGCAGTTCAGGATTAATGCGGCACAGCCCCAAAACCCGATCCACATCCGCCCCTTTCGACAGAATAAATTCGCTAAGCCCCGACGCCGCCGCGGCCAGAACGCCGCGATTGCCAGCCTCGTGCTGCCCCAGCGCGCTAAGCGCACCGTTCAAACCCGGCGTGAAGCCGGTTAGTGGTTGAAGTAAAGGTTCAGTGTGCATGTTCTTCCACTCCATAAGGCAAACAGGTCAGGAAGTTCTGCAAGTTTCGTACCAGCCCGGCGGGAAGAACAAATGCAGTCAGGACAGAGGGTTAGCGCCGCAGGGATAGGACTAAGCCTGTGCGACGCACAGAAAACGTGCAGCCTGCTTCACGCCCGCGCCTGATGTTGCGGCAGGCGCGCGAGATAATCGCGGCACAAACGCAGGCTTTCGGCTTCCCAATGATCCCCTAGACTTTGCGCCATGTCGGTAGTGGCGTGCGATCCGCGCCAAGCCAGCAGTTGGATCCGCCGCTGGACGATCATCGTGGGGATCACCGCAAGATCTGCCTCACTCAGCGGGCAGACGCGCTGATAGCCGCGCAGCCAGTGCTCGACCCACTCGGAGGCGCGCGGGTGGTGCTCGACAAAGCTGATCGCCGCCGCCGCGTCATGCATATACCAGCCCATGCCGCAGTCGTCGAAGTCAATTACTCGGGTTTCGCCCTCATGCAGCAGCAGGTTGGTGAGGCGCAGATCGGCGTGGATCAGCCCGTAGCGTTCGCTGCTTTTGCCATAGTCTTGCAGCACCTGATGAATGTGCTCGATGGTCTCCTCAATTAGCGGGAAATCCTCTTCGCGCAGCCCCGGCGCATCCTGCCAGCGCCCCCAATGACTCTGCGGCCCAACCATAGTGTCGTGATCCCAGACGATGCGCCGGAACCCTTCGGGTTTGGCCCAGCTCCGGCTGTGCTGGTGCAGGCGCGCCGTCACCTCTCCCAACTGGGCAAAGGCGCGCGGATCAACCTCGGTGGTCGGCATCTCGCCTTCAATCCAGTGGAAGAAGGTGACGTTGCGGCTTTCGCCGTCGTTTACCGGCAGGGTCTGCACCCGCTGGCCGTCGAGCGCCACAATCGCCTCCGGCACCATGATGCCGGTGTTACGCAGGGCGTCCAGCCACGCCAACTCGCTCTCTATCTCGTCGCGATGGTGGTAATCCCCGCGATGAATGCGTAAGGCAAAACGCTGGCCGCTGTCGCCACGCACCAAGAAAGTGGCGTTTTCCGAGCGGCACAAAAGAGATAACTCCCCGCGAAAAGCGGCGGGATAGCGCAGCAGCGCCTCGTGGGCTAACTGGGTCAGGCTAGCGGCATCAAGCGTATCGGACTGTTTGGCATTCATAGTGTTCACTCCGGCAGGTGGCAATCAATCAAATGAATCTGCCTTCAGAATGAGAGTCCTCGGCGTTTGCTGCTTGACCCGGCAATAGCAAATGTTGACCGCAGACGCCCCTCGCCCCCCACGAGGCAGAAACTTGACCTCAGGGCGCGCGAATCGCCATTCCACAGTCAAGTTTTGCCGTAGTGACCAGCGCATTATCAAAACACCTACTCCACCGGGACCTCCGGTATCGAGAACTTCATCGCCTGTCAGGAGAAATTATCATGTTGAAAACCAATGCCTTTGACGCCGCAGCCAGCAGCAATATTCCGGCTGAGAATTTGGCGATGATTGAGCGCCGCCGCCGTTTACTCGGCCCGGCCTACCAGCTGTTCTACAAGAATCCGGTGCATCTGGTACGCGGCGAAGGGGTGTGGGTGTATGACGCCGAAGGCCGCCGCTATCTCGACGTGTATAACAATGTGCCGTCGGTCGGCCACTGCCACCCGCACGTGCTGGAAGCCTTGGTGCGTCAGGCTTCAACCCTCAACACCCATACGCGTTATCTGCATGAAAACGTGCTGAATTTCGCCGAGAAGCTGGTCGGCACGATGCCCGCCGAGCTGAGTCAGGTGATGTTCACCTGCACCGGCAGCGAGTCCAACGATTTGGCCTTGCGAATTGCCGAAGACTTTACCGGCGGCACCGGGGTGATTGTGACCGAGTTCAGTTACCACGGGATGACCAAAGCCATTGCCGGGCTGTCAGCGTCGATGGGGCCTTACGTCAAGGTGAATGGCGATGCGCGGGTGATCCCGGCACCTATTCATAACCCAGCCAATCCGGCGGAAGTGGGCAAACGCTTCGCCAATGACATCCGCGCGGCGCTGGCCGATATGCACCGTCACGGCATCAAACCGGCGGCGCTGATGATTGACACCTTCTTCACCAGCGACGGCGGCTTCTTTGACCCGGCCGGGTTCTTGAAAGAGGCGATAGAGGTGATCCACGACGCCGGGGCGCTGTACATCGCCGACGAAGTGCAGCCGGGCTATGGCCGTTCGGGAGAAACCATGTGGGGCTTCCAGCGCCACGGCGTGCTGCCGGATATCGTCTCCCTCGGCAAGCCGATGGGCAATGGTCATCCGATGGCAGGCATCACCATTCAGCCGCATATTCTGCAGCGTTTCGGCAGTGAATCGAGCTATTTCAACACCTTTGGTGGCAACACGGTCTCTTCCGCCGTCGGCTTGGCGGTGCTGGAAGTGATTGAGCAGGAGAACCTGATCCCGAGCGTTGGCCGTGCGGGCAAAGCCATTCTCGACGGCATCAGTGCGCTGGCCCAGCGTTTCCCGGTCATCGGCAGCGTGCGCGGCGCGGGTCTGTTTGTCAGCGTGGATTTCGTCACGGCTGACGGCGCGCCGGACTCGGTGACCGCGCTGGCGGTGGTCAATGCCCTGCGCGAAGAAGGCGTGCTGATTGGCGCGTCCGGGCCGCACGCCAACATCCTCAAGATTCGTCCACCTTTGGTGTTTACCGCCGAGCACGCAGAGATTCTGGTCGGCGCGCTGGAGAACGTCCTAAGCAAAATGTTCTGAATATCCCTTTAACTGGTTTCAGGAGAGCACAATGACAACACAACTTAAACCGACGCTGGGCACGGTACACTTGTGGGCGATTGCCGTGGGGCTGGTGATTTCCGGTGAGTATTTTGGCTGGAGCTATGGCTGGGGCGTGGCCGGTACGCTGGGCTTTCTGGTGACCACGCTGCTGGTCGCCACTATGTACACCTGCTTTATTTTTAGCTTTACCGAGCTGACCACCGCCATTCCTCACGCCGGTGGGCCTTTCGCCTACAGCCGCCGCGCCTTTGGGGAAACCGGCGGGCTAATTGCCGGAATGGCGACACTGATTGAGTTCGTGTTTGCGCCTCCAGCCATTGCCTTGGCTATCGGCGCTTACCTCAATGTGCAGTTTCCCGACCTCAACCCTAAAGTGGCGGCCTTTGGTGCCTATATTATGTTTATGGCGCTGAATATTCTCGGCGTGAAGCTGGCCGCGATGTTCGAGCTGGTGGTTACCGTGCTGGCGGTGCTGGAGCTGCTGGTGTTTATGGGCGTGGTCGCACCGGGCTTCAGCGTGAGCAATTTTGTGCTCAACGGCTGGGCGGGTGGCGAGCATTTCGGCTTACCGGCGTTTTCCGGCATTTTCGCCGCCATTCCCTTCGCTATCTGGTTCTTTTTGGCCATCGAAGGGGCGGCAATGGCCGCCGAGGAAGCCAAAGACCCAAAACGCACCATTCCCAAAGCCTATATCAGCGGAATTTTAACACTGGTGGTGCTGGCGATTGGCGTGATGGTGATGGCCGGCGGCGCGGGCGACTGGAGCAAGCTTTCCAATATCAATGATCCTCTGCCGCAGGCGATGAAGATGGTGGTTGGCGAGCACTCCGGCTGGATGCACATGCTGGTGTGGATTGGTCTGTTCGGGCTGGTTGCCAGTTTCCACGGCATTATTTTGGGCTATTCGCGGCAGTTTTTCGCGCTGGCTCGCGCCGGGTATTTGCCTTCCGGGCTGGCAAAACTGTCACGTTTTCAGACGCCGCACCGGGCAATTTTGCTTGGCGGCGTGATTGGCATCGCGGCGATTTTCAGCGACGGGCTGATTAATCTTCAGGGCATGTCGTTGACGGCGGCGATGATAACCATGGCGGTGTTTGGCGCGATTGTGATGTATATCATGAGCATGCTTAGCCTGTTCCGCCTGCGCAAAATTGCCCCAGAGATGGCACGCAGCTTCCGCGCGCCGGGCTACCCGCTGGTTCCGGCCATTGCGCTGGTGCTGGCCGTGGTCTGTCTATTGGCGATGCTGTGGTTCAATTTGGTGATTGCCGGGGTGTTCGTGCTGTTTATGGCGGCGGGTTATCTCTATTTCGCGGCCACCAAGATGCAGCGCAGCAGTGCGCCAAAAGATCTGATGTTAGAGGGGGAGTGAAAAGAAGTGGGTCTGCTTTTGGGGTTAGATCGGCAGGGCTGAGATTTGCGATAGATAGTTGATCGAGACTGACGGGCTTACTAAGGGGTGAGGCGTCCCTGCGGGAACCTCATCCCCTTAGTTTCCCTGATATCGGACTTCACTGGACGGTTAGGGGCGATTTTGGGGTGGGGTTATAGCTATTGGGTGAGAAGAAAGGGTCTGCTGGGGGAATGGCAGACCCTTTTCTTTTTGGGGTGGGTAAGTAAGAAGGATTAGAGTGGCATACGTTCCTGCGGCCACAGCCACGCGGCACCGCGCACGCCGCTGGAGTCGCCGTGGGTGGCTTTGAGGATTGGGGTTTCGCACTCGCCGCCAAATACCCACTGTTTGAGCAGTAAAGGCACGGTCTGATAGAGACGGTCGACGTTGCTCATGCCGCCGCCGAGAACAATAACGTCCGGGTCGAGGATGTTGACCACGTTTGCCAAAGCTTTCGCCAGTCGGCGCTCATAGCGGCCCAGCGCCAGTTCGGCCACGGCGTCGCCTTCATCGGCTAACTTGATGATCTCCGGCCCTTTCAGGCGCTGGGTTGAGAGGCGGAAATAGTCCTCTTCAAAACCGGTGCCGGAGCAGAAGGTTTCGACACAGCCTGATTTGCCGCAGTAGCACGGCACCTCCTGCGAGAAACGAATTTCGTCTTCGTCCGGCCAAGGCAGCGGGTTATGGCCCCACTCTCCGGCGTTGCCGTTGCCTCCGGCATGGACTTCGCCGCTGAGCGCAATGCCCGAGCCACAGCCGGTACCGATGATCACCGCGAAGACCGCTTTTTTGCCCGCGCCGGAGCCGTCGGTGGCTTCGGAGACTGCCAGACAGTTGGCGTCATTGGCGATGCGCACTTCGCGCTCGAGCAGTGTGGCGAGGTCTTCGTCGAGCTGCTGGCCGTTAAGCCACACCGAGTTGGCATTTTTCACTTTGCCCGTGAAGGGTGACAGCGTGCCGGGGATGCCCAGCCCGACGCTACCGCGCTGGCCAGTGGCTTTTTCGGCGTCCAGCACCAGCCCTTCGATGGCTTTTAGGGTCTTTTCATAATCATTTCGCGGCGTATCTACGCGCTTGCGAAACAGCTCGCGGCCCTCATTGGACAGCGCGATCACTTCGATTTTTGTTCCACCTAAGTCAATGCCAATACGCACGGGTGCCTCACTTGGTTTTGTCTGCGATTTCTGGTGTTCAGGTTAATCAGTGTAGAGCCCAGCGACCAGTCTGCGAGAAGATTTCCTAACGACGACCGCCGCTCAATTGGGTATCATGCCGCCCTGCATTCGATAAATCAGCGTACCACGGGTACGCACGGACAGGGATAACATCATGTTATGGTTTAAAAATTTGTTGGTCTACCGTTTGAGCCGTGAAGTCTCTTTGTCTGCCGACGAGATGGAAAAGCAGTTAAGCCAGTTTACCTTTACGCCTTGCGGCAGTCAGGACATGGCGAAGACCGGCTGGGTGTCTCCTATGGGTTCACACGGCGGCGACGCGCTGACCCATTCGCACAATGGCCAGATCCTGCTTTGCGCCCGTCAGGAGCAGAAGATCCTGCCCTCTCCGGTGATCAAGCAAGAGCTTCAGGCCAAGATCGAACAGATCGAAAGCGAGCAGCATCGCAAACTGAAGAAAACCGAAAAAGATTCGCTGAAAGATGAAGTGTTGCACAGCCTGATGCCGCGCGCCTTCAGCCGTTTCAGCCAAACCTTTATGTGGATTGATACCGTCAACGGCCTGATCATGGTTGACGCTGCCAGCGCCAAGAAAGCGGAAGATATGCTGGCCCTGCTGCGTAAGAGCCTCGGCTCGCTGCCGGTGGTGCCGTTGACCATGGAAAGCCCGATTGAGCTGACGCTGACCGAGTGGGTTCGCTCAGGCGAGACGCCTGCTGGCTTCACGCTGCAAGACGAAGCCGAGCTGAAGGCGATTCTGGAAGAAGGCGGCGTGATCCGCTGTAAGAAGCAGGCTTTGGTCAGTGATGAGATTGCCACCCATATCGAAAATGGCAAGCTGGTGACTAAGCTGGCGGTTGACTGGCAGGAGCGCATCGCCGTGGTGCTGGCTGACGACGGCAGCATCAAGCGCCTGAAGTTCAGCGATGTTATCCGCGAGCAGAATGACGACATCGACCGCGACGACTTCGCGCAGCGCTTTGATGCCGATTTCATCCTGATGACCGGCGAACTGGCCGCGTTGATTCAGAATCTGGTGGAAGCACTGGGCGGCGAAGCGCAGCGTTAATTGTCGCGTCAGGCCCAAAAATAAAGGACGCAATTCGCGTCCTTTTTTCTATCTGCCGGTTGATGGTCAGACGTTATTTATTCAGGTATTTGCACAGGTAAGCCGTAGATTCAACCACTTGCAGGTTGAACTCGCTGTGGCCTGGTACATAGAATTTTTCGCCTGGCTCGAAGACCTGCCAGTCAGGGGAACCCGGCATTAGCACTTTCAGGGAGCCGAGCAGGACGGTCATCTCTTCAGGCTTATCGGTGCTGAAGGTGTATTCGCCCTTTTCCATCACGCCGACGCTTGCTGCACAGCCGGCACTGTCGCTGTCAAAACCAATCGACTTAACCTTCCCTGCAAAATACTCATTATTTTTCAACATAGATTGGCCCTTCGCGATAATTTTAAGAGTCTCCATATTAGGGGCAGAAAAGGCCCGCTGTCACTGATTATTGTTGGTTTATGGAGGAGTCCCGAGGTGTGCCGCAAACGCAGGAAAGGGATTTGATTTCACCGGGGCGCAGTGCCATTCTGGACAGTTGTGAATCCGCTACTTTCCGCCACCGATTGATAGGTCACCCGCATGTCTTTGCCGCTGGAACTCCATCGTTTACTGCCCGCTTTTATTAGCGCGGCGCAAAGTGAGAACTTTTCGGCCGCGGCGCGCCAGTCCGGCGTGACGCCTGCCGCCATCAGCAAAAACATCCGCGTGCTGGAAGAGAAGCTTGGGCTGCGGCTGTTCGCCCGCAACACCCACAGCGTGGTGCTGACCGATGAAGGCAAAGCCCTGCTGGCGGAGATCCAGCCATTGTGGCAAGCCCTCGCCTCGACGCTGGAGAACGCCACTAGCCGCGACGGTCAGCCGTCAGGCAGCGTGCGGGTTAGCGTGATCCCCGGATTCGGCCAGCTGATGCTGATGCCGCTGCTGCCGGAGTTCCTCAAACGCTATCCGCAAATCAATCTCGACCTCTCTTTGGAGGCGCGGGTGGTGAATTTAGTGGCCGAAGGTTTTGACGTGGGAATTGGCAATCGCGTCGACCCGGATAGCCGCCTGATAGCCCGCCAGCTCAGCCCAATGCGCAATATTCTGGCTGCCTCTCCGGGCTATTTGCGGCAGTTTGGTACGCCTGCTGCGCCGAGTGATTTGGCTCATCATCAATGCCTGCTGCATCGCAATCCGGGCAATAATCAGATAGTGAAGTGGCCGCTGGCCGAGCCTTTCCAGACCAGTGAGCTACAGGGGCGAATCGTCGCCTCGCGGCCCGATTTGCTGATTAACGCCGCGCTGGCCGATTTAGGCATCGTCTGTCTGGCCGACTGGTATGTGAACCCGCATTTGCAAAGCGGCGAGCTGGTGCCGGTGCTGGAAAGTCATTGGCAGCCGGGCGTGCCGCTGTGGCTCTATTACAGTTCGGCGGATTTACCGCCGAGAGTGCGGGTATGGGTGGAGTTTGTGCTGGAGCACTTTCGCGGCTGAATCGCTGAATTTCGCGTATAAAAAAGGCCTGTAAATCAGGCCTTTTTCGCATTCAGATTGGGTGTAACTCAGACGATAAGCTCGGCGGCCAGCTTGGCAACCAGCACGTTTGACAGTAGAACCGGGATGCCCAGCTTACTTTGCAACAAGTCGCCGTGGTGACGGTGATAGCCAATGCAGTCCAGCACCACCACCTGCGCGCCCTGCTCTTCAAGGGCCAGCGCGGCTTCGGTCAGCTTGGCTTCATCTGCCAGATAAGGGCTGGCGACGGCGAAACACGGCTTTTTCGACAGCTTGCGCCACTTGTTTGCCTGCTCCTCAATTTGCTCTTCAACCGGCACCACGATGCCCACCTGATGCGTACCGACAATTGCGCCCACCAGCGGCGGAATAATACGGTCCGGCTCAAGCAGCATGGCAGTTTTGGCCTTAAGCCCGTGAAACTCGCCGGTGCAGAGCAGCAAAATGGTTTCGCAGCCCAGCTCTTCAAGCCAGTTCACTTTTTCCTGCAACCCGCGCTCAACGTGCCACGAGCCGAGAGTCACCTGCGTGCCGTCTAACAGACGTGAAACCAGCAGCGGTTCACCCTCTTCAGGCGAGAAACGCTGCTCGATTTGTTCAGAAGTGAGTCCGTCGAGCAGGCCGACGTGGGTCACAGACTCTTCAGGAAGATATTCCATCAACAGCGGCATGATGTCGCTGCGTGGAGCCTGACCGATAGTCAGCGTCGCAAAGGAAGTCATCATAATGCTTAGTTCCGGCTTTGCAGGTGGCGCAAGCTTCCGTACAGCGACAACAACAGTTGATATTCGTCGGCATCAAAGAACTGACAGGTGCCACGACCAAACTCTTTAGCGACTTCAACGGCAAATTTCGCCGTCAGTGCAATATCGACTTCATGGCTTGCGCCCGTTCCACAACCCGGAACCACTGATTCAGCGGTGATTGCCACACCCACCACCGGCACGTCAGTCGCCGTTGAAGGTTGCAGAATGCTGTTCAGGTGGTGAACACCATTGCCATAAGGCGTGATGTCCTGAGTGGTTATTGGGAAAGTTACCGCCGGTTTGCCGCTGGTCATTTCCATAATGCGCAGTAAATCTTCGGATACGCGCAGAATATAACCCTCTTTAACCGTTGGAGAAATCGCAAAACCTTTATGGTTGATGATTCGGTTACCTTTGGTGGTATCGATGGACAAAATAGCGTCCACGCCCGCTACCACTTCGTTGTCATTCATGGTGACGTCGTCGATTGGCGAGTCCATGAAATCCACCGGATCATGAGGTCGAGTCGGCGCATTCGGGCAGATATGGGTGGTGACAATAACGTCACCGGCCAGCACATCACCTTTACGCTGCATTTCAGCCAGCTTGAGAGCCGCGCTGATCGCCGCGATAGCGCCATCGGCGTCAGACACCACGCCAATGCGCGTCGGACGCGCACCGATGCCGCCTAAGCGACCGATAATCCCGAGCGTTGGCGCACTGCCGCCGCTGATTTTACCGTCGCTACCCGGCAGCGTGATTTTTACAAAATCAGTGCCGCCTTTCGGGCCATCAGCGCGGTGCGTGGTCGCCGTTACGCCAGAATATCCAGCGAACAAATCCACCACATCCTGACCGCTGACGTACGCGTTATCGATCAGTTCGAACACCGTTAATGTCTGTTGCAAACTCATGGTGCTTTCCTCTTGGTACTTCGCGACAGACGCTGCGAGAGCGCACATGCCAAAACTGCCGCGATAGCCGTTCATTTCTTTTCACTGTTCAATGAAAGAATGAATCGGTCTGTTTTTTACGTTTGGCTTCGTGAGCCCTGGTGTTGGTGCAGTATTCTCGTCGTCTCTCGAGCCAGCCGATACGCTGACCGGACTCGAAAGGGTTGGAGTATTATTTAGCCTTGGAGCTGAAAATCGAGTTAAAGAAGCTGTACAGGGCATCACCGGCAATAAAGCCTGCCGCCAGAATCTCCATCGGCGTGCGGCCCTTCTCACCCCAAATACGGATGATGATGATACGCAGCACGATACCGGTGATAACCGCCCATCCAGCCATAACGCTGTTAATCAGCAAACCGGTCGCCAGCAGCACACCGAGCTGGCGCTTAGGACCGCCGATAAGCTGAATTAACGCGCCCGGAATGGCCCAAATCATTAAGCTGTATGCGATGCCCGGCTGCGCGCCAGCCTGAATTGTCTTGGCGTAGACGCGGGCTACTGGCGGAACTAAATCCTGCGCGAAGTAGCCGATGTGGGCATACCAGACCACCGGAATAGCAATCACAAAAGCAATCAGTGCGGCGAACAGCTGGATGCGACGCCCGAGCAGTTCAGCCTGTAAATCTTTCCCGTAGCCGCGCAGGATAAAGCCTGCTTTTAGGTCAAAGCCCATGTCGGCGAAGGCAGGGCCAGTGGCGGCGGTAAAGCCGGTCAGCACGCAGAGCGCCAGCGGCGGGAAGCCAATCAAGATGCCGACAATCAGCGTGATCAGCGCCACGGCAAAGGCCGGGAACCAGCCCGAGTGCATGGCGGCGATGCCGACAATCAACTCATGGAAGAAGGCAGCAAAGGCGGCGTAGACGATAAAGGCAATCAGCATGCCGAGCGACATCTCGCTGTACAAACCGCCCGCCAGCGCCAACAGTGCGGCAATAGCAATGTAACCAAAAGCGCCCAAGCCCAGTGCTTTACGCACTTCGGTAGTTGGCTGCGTGAAGCTGGCTTTGGCTTCGGCATTTTTCGCCCGCACCACCTGCACCACTTGAATCAATGAAACCAGCCCCGCGCCCACCATCATGCCGTGTGGGATGTACATCGCGTTGAGGTCCATACCCGCCAAAGGCTGCGCATAAGCGCGGATCAGCAGGCCGATACCAAACATGCTCAAGGCCCAGATATTGCCGATAAATGCCGTACCGAAGGCAGCCATCGGGATCTTCAGCATCGCGCCGCCAAGGCCGACAATCACGCCAGCCACCAGCAGCCAAGCTTGGCGCCCACCTTTGTCACCCGCCTTGATAGCTTCTGCGGCGGCAACCCCAGGTGGCCATGCATTGCTGGCCGGGAACACCTTGGTGTCGAACAGACGGTAGAGCAGGTAAGCGTCCAGCAACATGGCAACGGACACGCCGATAAACATCGGTAAAATAAGCTGCGGCTGTCCCATAACGTAAGGGATAGCAATCGGCATCAGCAGGCTGTTCGCGGCACCAAAGGTGGCGGAAGAGATCACCGTCTGCGCTAAGTTTTGTGTGTGAATAGAACGATAACGTTGAAAGGCTTGCATCGGAATGCGCGCCAACAGCATGGCAAATAACGCGCCAATAATTGACGTGTTAGGCGTCACGCCCAATGTGGTTATCAACTGCACGCCGATGATGGCTCCCAATAAAGAGAGCAATACCATCACAATTAATGTGCCAACATCCCTGAGTGGATTCTGCTTATTATTTTGAAGCTCATGTTGTGCCATAACTGCCCCTGAGATTGGTGCAAATAAACGCGTTATTTTCGCTATTAAGATCCACAGTTCTTAAATGGCAAAAAGTCGCGGTGAGGTATCAGTCTATTGCCAATACTCATCACCCAATTTTTCAGCTAATTGCTGAGTGACGGCCAGCAGCCCCTCTTTGATTCCGGCGGGAATATCATGACCTTCTTGTGGCGAAGGAAACGATAAACACAGTCCCACCATCTCATTGCGGTGCTTATTGCTAATACTGGTGGCTAATGTACTGATACCTTGCAGAGTTTCGTTGCAGGCATGAGACACGCCGTTTTCCCGTATCTCCGCAAGGCGGGCTAATAATGCCTCTAAAGTTTGCGGAGAATTGATCGAATTAACACGATAATCAGTGCCAAATCGTTGAATGACATCATCAATACTGTGGCGCGCCAAAATTGCGCGACCAATGGCAGTTTCATGAGCTGGCAGTAAACTCCCCGCCGGTGTCACCACTTGTAAATACGTTCTGCCGGGGAACATGCGCATAACCATAATATCGCGCCCCGACAGCATCGAAATATAACCCGTACACTGCGTGGATTGCCCTAGCTGCGCCATATAAGGCGAAGCGGCATCGACCAAAGGTGCCGATAAATAGTGGCTGGCAACCGACAGCAGTAATTTGCCAATGCGATATAAACGGCTATCAGGATCGCGTTCTAATAATCCCTGCCCTTCCATCGTCATTAATAAGCGCGACGCCGTGCTTTTTGGCAATTTCAGGTGCTCGACCACATCACTGAACGACAGACCGGGATGGCCCTGTCGGCTTCCTTGTTGGGAGAATAATTTTAATACCGCAGAAGCGTTTTCTAATGTGGTCATGCTTGCAGTTCCGTTATGTGGAACCCAGTTCCTGTAAGATTGAGTAAAAATTAAATCCGATAAGGAACAGGGTCAAGATGTTTCTTTTTTGTAAGTTAAATAAGGTTGTTTAAATATGCTTCACAGGGGATAGGCAGAAGCCTTTTCAGACAATTCAACGCGGCTTTTCAGCACATTAAGCCGCATTGAATTTAATTGTCAGAATATTGCATCAATTGTGACCGGGGCGGCCTTAACTGATGTCTTCATCTTCATAGCGACGTTTGGAATCTAAAGCTTCTTGTTCGGTTTCGTGTTCGCTGATCAAGGTATTGGGTTTCGGATGGTCGGCGCGCAGCTCGTACCATGTGACCGTTTTGCCCGACTCGCCCTTTTCAACCGGCACAATGTAAGATTTACGAGGATAGGGAGGCTGGCTCGGCATAAAAACTCCTTGGACTTGAGTGAATGCATTAACTTGCAGTGAGTTAAGTATAGACACTCCACCGCGCGAGCTGAGAAAGCCTGAGTCGGAAGCCTCTGAAAAGCAAAACGGGCCAGCAGGCCCGTTAAGTATCAATGACTGAAAGCGCTGGTGACTAGCGAGCCACCGGCGCGGCCAGTGCATCCAGAATGGCGTCGACAATGCTCGCCGGGTCTTGGGTGCCGTCAATCACGATGTGCGCGGCTTCCTGATACAGGTTTTCACGCTCGTTCAGCACTTGCAGCATCTCTTCGGTGATAGGTTTGCCGGTCAGCGTAGGTCGCTGGTCTTCCAGCGGTGACTCTTCAAGGCGCTGAGCTAACGTTGCCGCCGGAGAGCGCAGATAAATGACGGTGCCGGTACGGCGCATAAAGGCGCGGTTTTCCGCCGCCAACACAATCCCACCGCCGGTTGCCACCACGGTCTGGGGAGCGCTGGTGCTTTCAAGCGCCTGAGTTTCACGACGGCGGAAACCTTCCCAGCCTTCGCGCTCAACAATTTCAGCCACGCTGAGTTTGGAGGTTTGCAGCAGATAGCTATCGGTATCCACAAATTTAAAGCCCAACGCCTGCGCCAGCGCGCTGCCTACCGTGGTTTTACCTGCGCCGCGTGCGCCTATCATGAAAATGGGTTGAGTCATTACTGCTGTCCTTTAAGCCCCGGAGCTTCTTCCATCCAAAGGATGAATAGTCTGATGAGTGTCAAAACCGCCAAATTGTACTCGCGAGATAGTACAACAAAAAAGCCTCATCAACAGGTTTTTATCACCCATTGGTGAAGCTTAGAAGACGTGCGGTCTTTTGATTAGCCCGACTGCGGGCGTTCATCGCCTGCGCAGTGGGCATGATACTCATAAATAATGATGGCGCAATATTTGCGGAGAGCAACCATATTGCCTAGGGATATCTCCCGATTTAACGCGGCTTACACACGTAAACCAGCGCGGGCGGGAAATTTTTCACTACGCGGATCTTCTGCCAGGTGAAGTATCGAGAGAGCATTTTTTCGGATAAATGACTGTATTGAAACTGAACCATCACGCCGTTGTTGGCTTTAAGGCGCTGCTGGGCCTGTTGCAATATCTTCATGCTGATGCGCGTTGGCATGGACAAGAGCGGCAGGCAGGAGAAGATAGCGTCGAAATCGCCTTCCAAAAACTCCGCCGAATGAGCCATCACCTGCAAGCGCGGATCGTCAATCAGGTTAAGTTTGTGTACAAAGCTGGGTTGGATCTCAAACGCCTGAAGATGGGCATCGGCCCGCATGTTGCTCAGGATGCGTTTAGTCAACACGCCGTCCGCCGAGCCAAGCTCTGCAATCTTTAAAGACTTCGCCCAGTCAATTTGGCTAAGCATCGAGCGACACAGCCAAGGCGAGGACGGCATAAGTGTCCCCATCGTTCGTGGCGAAGAGATAAAATTCTGTAGATAAAAAAATTGATTTTGCAGCGATACCCGGGTGTTTCTGATAGTCAGTTTTGTCGCATTTAACATGTTTTATAACCCCTGGGAAAGTAGACCTCTATCAGATAGAAAAATTCTTAAGAAATAATTAATTCCTGCATTTAGTTTTCAAATCTGGCGGGGTTTATAAAGCGAAATAAGAACATTCTCTTTTAAGCAGACCTTTGGCTTATTCCTTTTGATTACTTTGTAAGAAAGATTAATAAAATAAACAGTAAGAAATATAAAATAAAAAAGCCGGCTACTCGGGTAGTCGGCCTTTTTGAAGCTGTTTACTGTTAGAAATTACCGGATGGCCCGGCACCTTCTTATGAGTAAGGCTTAGCGGTAAAGCTCTACGCTTGCGCGTTCAAGGCTTGAGTCGCCAGGGGTGCTAACACCGATAACGCGGTAGTGGCTCGCGCCTTTGTCGGCAGCTTCGGCATTCAGTTGATCTTTAATACTGCCCGGTGCCCCACTCATTTGGTTGATAGAAACCACACCCAATGATTGGTAATTACCGCTGTCAGCCTGAGCTGAGGTTATTTGAGTCGCTGCCAGAGCAGAGAAAGAAGCGGTAGTGATGATGGCTGCTGCAATAATAGGTAAGATTTTCATGATGCACACCTTTGCTGTTTGCTGTTCTAAATTCGGTTAATTAATTTTTGCGGATGTTTTCCGTTGAATTAATTATCCGCCAGCCAATGCAAGATGACGTAATGCGCCGTAAAGATGGTTAATCTTTGTGACGAAAATGAGGAGAGAGTGAAAGCAAAAATTTCAGTGTCAGGAAGGTGCAGCTAATTAAGGATTTTTGATGGAGTTTGATGACGGATATTTACAACCCGAGAAGCAGATTCGCACAAATCGACGCCCGATGGCAATCACTGTTATGATTCTTTTTACTTATTTGAGAAGGGAGTTCGTATATGGCTGGAACCAGCCTTCTGGCATTGATCGATGACATTGCTTCAATCCTTGACGACGTTGCCGCGATGAGCAAAGTGGCCGCCAAGAAAACCGCCAGCGTGTTGGGCGATGACTTGGCACTTAACGCTCAGCAAGTCAGCGGCGTTAAAGCTGACCGGGAGCTACCTATTGTCTGGTCAGTTGCAAAAGGTTCATTGATTAATAAGGCAATTTTGGTGCCACTGGCGCTGTTAATCAGTGCGTTTGCCTCATGGGCCATTACGCCATTGTTGATGATTGGCGGCGCATACCTTTGTTATGAAGGTTTCGAAAAGGTGGCGCACAAGCTGTTGCACGGTAAAGAAAATAAGCACCAAACAGCGGATACCTCGCGCGAGGTTAAATCCGAGGCTGATATTGCCAAGGTAGAAAAAGAGAAGATTAAAGGTGCCGTGCGCACTGACTTTATCCTCTCAGCAGAAATTATTGTCATTTCGCTGGGGACGGTGGCTGCCGCGCCGTTTATGAGTCAGGTGACCGTGATGGTGCTGATTGCTATCGCCATGACGCTGGGCGTTTACGGCTTGGTTGGGCTGATTGTGAAAATCGATGACGCCGGTTTATATCTCAGCAAGCTGCGCGGTGAAAGCAGCCTGATGAACGGCGTCCGCGCGTTCGGCGGCATGGTGGTTAACGCCGCGCCGTTGCTGATGAAAACCCTGTCCGTGGTCGGCACCATCGCCATGTTCTTGGTCGGTGGCAGCATCATCAGCCACGGGTTGCCCTTCATGCACAGTCTGGTTGAAGTGCTCAATCACGGGCATCAGGGCTTTGTCAGCACGCTAATCACTGGCGCAACTGATTTGGCCGTCGGCCTGATTGTCGGTGCCGCCGTGCTGGGTATCGTCGCCCTCGGCCAGAACATCTTTAAGAAAGGCTAAGATTTTTAAGAAAGGTTAAGAAGAGGGGCCGCGGTGTATCTCGCGGCCCCTCTTCTTTATATAGCTTACAGACACTCGCCTAACCGCTAGCTTTTCTTCGCAATGATAAAGGCCAAATCCACGGTAAAGGTACCGTCCTCTTGGATCTCAAAGTGTTGAATCACTTCGTCTGACATCGCCTTCTGCAATTCACGAATGGCCACCACGAAGTGCTCTGGGGTGCGCATTCTCTCGACCCAGCTTTTAAACTCTAACTGCGAGCGCCCGGAGGTTAACTCTTGGACTAACAAACCGGCTTCGCTAAACAGCGTCAGCCACTCGCCCGGCGCATAGTTGTGAACGTGCGAGGTGTCGCGCAGTTTTTCAATGGTCTGCAAGAAGATGTCTTTTACCGGCTGGCCGGTCGAAGCCAGATCCATCATGATCATGATACCGCCCGGCTTCAACACGCGGCGCACTTCGCGCAGTGCCTGACCGACGTCGTGCCAATGGTGGGCAGAGTAACGGCTGATAATGATGTCGGCGCTGCCATCGGCAAACGGCAGAGACTCCGCCACGCCACGCTCAACGCTGATATTAGCTAAGCCTTTGTCCTTCGCCGCCTGACTGACCACTTCCAACATTTGGGCTGACAAATCATAGGCAACCACCTCTTTCACCGCCTTCGCCGCGACGAAGCTGGCATGCCCTGCTCCACAGCCTAAGTCGATAACTCGGGCGTCCGGGTGTGATTGCAGCAGCTGGGCTAAACGTTGTAAATCAGGGCCTTGAGAGTGAACCGTGCTGGTTAAGTAATCCTGCGCCTGTGAACCGAACTGCTTATCGACCGTCTGACTGTGACTGTTTTTGCTTTCCATTGTGTGCTCCTGCCTGCCGTTATTGTTGTTTTGTCGGTTTTCTAAATTTGGCCAAAATGGCCGTAGAAACACTATAGGTACTGTTTTATACGGGTACAATATGAGCATTTATACTAGTATTAATAACACCCTGTCTGAGGGTTTACTCTGAGTAGCGACGGCGATGAATAACAACGATCCTCTGAACGGCCCGAAGGCATTAGGCGCGTTTTTACGCGCACAGCGTGAGCGAACTTCGCCGCAGGATGTCGGGCTGCCAAGCTCGACGCGCCGCCGGACCAGCGGCTTACGCCGCGAAGAGCTGGCGCAAATCAGCGGCATCAGCACCACTTGGTATACGTGGATCGAGCAAGGCAGAGATGTGTCGATTTCCGCCGCGACGCTTGATCGATTGGCGCAGGCGCTGCGGCTGGAGATCGCCGCGCGCGAATATCTCTTTAGCCTCGCCGAGGTGAAAGATCCGCAGGCCAAAATCACGGATAACACCCCGGATGCGCCTATTCGCGAATCGGTACATCAGCTCAACTGCCCAGGATATTTATTGGATAGCGCATGGAACGTGCTGAGCTGGAACCCGCAGGCCGAGCAGCTTTTCGCTGGCTGGTTGGGGGTCGATCCGCAACCGAACCTGCTGCGCTTTATGTTTCTCAATCCACTGGCCCGCACCCTGGTAGTCAACTGGTCGCAGCGCGCCAAGCGCGTGGTGGCCGAATTTCGCGCCGAAAGCGCCCACTACGCCCATTCGGATGATATTCGCCAAGGGGTTATGGCCCTGCGCGAGGAAAGTGAAATTTTCGACCAGTGGTGGACCCAGCAGGACGTGCTGGGCCGCGAAGGCGGAGAACGCCGCTTCCAGCATCCGACTCAGGGCGAAGTGGTTTATCGCCAGCAGACCTTCTTTCCGGCGGGCCATGCTGAATTCAAGCTGGTGATGCTTATCGAACAGCACTAAGCCCAATTGACGGTTTATCAGAGATATGTGAGGCTGAATTGGTCTAAACCATCCCCTTTATTAACGCCCTGACAGGAGTCATCAATGCAAATTCGCCAAATTTATCAGGATGACAATATTGAGATCCGCGTTGCCACCGAACTTGAGGCACAGCTTCATTTCGACGCCATCAGCGATTCTGTTAAAGAAATTGGTGCTTGGGAAGGTTGGTGTACCGAGCATTACGCACTCAAAGATAGCCGCAAATATTTAGTCGAATGCGCAGAAAAACAGCTTCGCGGCGTGGAATATAACTTCTGCATTTTTGAACGCGACAGCGGGAAGATAGTCGGCGCGGTGAGTGTGAATCGCATCAATACTGATTACAAATTTGGCAATGTTGGCTACTGGATCCGCAGCGGCTTTACTGGTAAATCTTTGGCAACTATCGCCGCCAAAGCCGCGGCACATTTCGCATTTAATGAGTTAGGGCTTACCCGCGTGGAGATCGTCGCCATGGAGGGGAACTTGCGTAGCCGCCGAGTGGCTGAAAAGCTCGGCGCAGTCTCTGAAGGCTTACATCGCAACCGCCTTTACTTCCACGGCCAGCCGCGAAACGCTTGGATGTATTCATTAATACCCAGCGATCTGGCCGACTGATTAACCTCAAAAATTTAAAAAACCTCCCTGCGAATAACTAGGATAAGGCATCAAAATGAGTTCTTCTGCACATACTGTTTCAACCGAATGGCTGGCGAAAAACCTCAATGCGCCGGACGTGGTGATCATCGACTGTAGTAAATCGAAACCGGGCATCACGCCGCCGATTGATTTCCACGGCAAGTATCATGAATCGCATATTCCGGGGGCGATTTATGTCGAAGTCGACAGCATTTCTGATTGCACTACCGGCCTGCCGCATATGATGCCGACCGCCGAAGAATTTGCCGCGTCGATGAGCCGTTTAGGCATCGCCGACACTCAAACTATCATCCTTTATGACGAAGGTGACCTGTTCTCCGCCCCTCGCGTTTGGTGGATGTTAACCAGCTTCGGCGCGAAAACCGTTCGCGTGCTAGATGGTGGTTTTAACGCGTGGAAAGCCGAAGGCCGCCCAACCCAAAGTGGCGAAATTGCTCGCGTACCGAGCACCTTTAACGCCAAACTGATTCGCCCGGTAGTGGTTAACTCTCAGCAAGTTCTGGACTCGCTGGGCAAGGTGCAAATCATCGACGCGCGCTCACTGGGCCGCTTCAAAGCGGAACAGCCGGAGCCTCGTCCGGGCCTGCATGGCGGCCATATTCCCGGCAGCCTGAGCGTGCCTTTCACCGAACTGACGCAAAACGGCCATTTGAAGTCGCCACAAGAGTTGAAAGCCACCTTCGAACGTCTGGGCGTTGACCTGAATAAACCAGTTATCACCAGCTGCGGCTCTGGCGTAACCGCCGCCGCGTTGGCGTTTGGGCTGGACTCACTTGGGGTGAAAGAGGTAATGCTGTATGACGGCTCATGGGCCGAATGGGGCAGCATCGACGAAGATTACCCCATCGAAACACACTAAACCGTGGTTGTTGGTCGCAATAAAAAACCGGACGCTGAGGTCCGGTTTTTTTATATCTGGAGAGGCTTAGAACTGGCTCACGCCAAGCTGCAATGCAGCATCTTTCATCTGAAGAATCACCTGATACTCCTCGCGCGGCAGCACGGTAAAACCGTTGATAAGCAGCTTTTCGCACAGTCCCTGATTATTAGGGTCGGCGATGGTTTGAGCCACGGCCTGTCGCAGAGCTGTGAGTACTTCTGGCGAAGACGATGCAGAAGTGATCAACGGCAAGCCCGGTGCCGCAGCGGTTTCGCCAATAATGCTCAAGCCTTCAACCTCTTGCGGAACATAGCGGCGCAACAGCTCTAGCGTCACGCAATCTATGGCGGCAATGTCGGCACGCCCGTGCTGGACGGCGGCGAGAGAGTAGCGGTGACCGCCGGTTTCCAGCTTGTCGCCAAAGAAATTTCCATTCTCAGCCAGTGGCGCAATCAAAGCTCGCAGGCTGTTAAAACCCGACTGAGAATCCGTGCTGTTGAAAGCCACGGTGCGGCCGCGAAAATCAGCCAAAGTGGCATGGCTATCTTCAGCGCGGACCACCAAGAAACTGCGATAATAAGGTCCATTACAGCCGGGCGCGCTGTAGTTGAAAGTGCCGACCAGTTGGACCTGCGGCAAGAATTCAACCAATGGAAAACCACAGGTTTGGCTGAGTAGCAAATCAACTTGCTGCCAGTGCCCGAGAAGCGGCTGCGGCCACTCGAGTGTTGGGGGAAGCGAGTCCAAACCGGACGCCGCTAACTTGTTGCGAAGCGCCTGCCAAAATTGCTCGACGTCGTTGAGCTCTACGCCGTACATCGGCAATGAAACCAGCATGCGATACTCCTAAATTCAATATTCCTGACGGGCCTGTTGCTGATAATCATAGCCGCTGAACACCTCAGGCGCATCCGGCTGACCCGGTGCCAGAGGATGGATTTCAACATGAATCGGTTTCAGCGCGTGGTCATTTAGCCACTGAGAATAGCCTCCCACCAAAAAGCCTTCACTGCGCTGAATGTAGGCTTCTCTTTCCGCCAGATACACCTTCCGCAAGGCATACCATGGCAGACCGGGTAAGTCATGATGCACCAGATGGTAATTGAGATTGAGGAACAGCAAACGCCAGCCGAAACCCGCCTCATTCAGCGTGGAGCGGGCCTCTGGTGCTTCATGGGCACGATGCTCGAAGAAGGAACGCAGCTTGGTCAGACTCAGCGCCGGGTAACTGATGGCAATGACGAAATAAACTGGCGACAAACCGCGAAGGCTCATCCAGTACAACAGAACCGCCAGCATGGCGATATGGATCACCCACATGGCGATAGTTTTTATCTCACCTTTAAACAGGGCAAGCAGCGCGCCGGAAAGCGTGGCGTAAATATCCAGCAGCGGGCCGACAATCATTCTCCCCGGCAGGGTATTTCGCAGCTTAATCACGGCAACAAACCACGCGGGGAATCGCTCCCAGCGCGCACGGGTAAAATAGTAACCTTCAGGATCGTCTTCCGGCAGAGTCAGGTGATCGTTGCGATGGTGATGCAAATGGGAGTCACGGTACAAACCGTACGGATACCAGACTGCCAATGGCAAGCTGCCAAACAGCTGATTCAGCCAGGCTTTGCGAGTCGGATGACCGTGGATCAACTCATGCTGTAACGACATATACCAAGTAGTAAACAGCACCAGCAAAGGTGTTGCTACCCAAGCCCCCAGCGTTTGCCAGAAATAAACCACGGCGAACCACCCGCTGTAGACCGTCACCATCAGTATCCACGTTGGCATTTCCAACCGCCACCACCATGCTTGAGAAAGCTGATGAATATCGGCTCGTTGACGAGCATGGAGATAGTGAGAAGTCGAAGACATAGCGGCGCGCCTGAAGTGAAGATGCGGCAATTATCAGGTAGCGGAAAAGGTTAGTTAAGCGACTAATAACGCTTTGATTAGCAGATAAATTGCTAAAGCTGGATAGTAAATAAACACTTGTGGGATAGGTTGAGGTTGATACACTTCGCGCGGGTGCTCAGGATCTTTCTGTTCTGAGCAGCAGTCAAATCGATGTTGTAAGGTCCAGAAAGAGAAAAGCCCCGAATTGAGTAAATCAACCCGAGGCCACTCTTATGCCAGACAACATAAAGGTAGCCTCTTACCCGCCGAAAGGCAAGGAAGCGGAGGCCGAGATGCTGCAAAAACTGTTCTTAATCAGTCTGATTGTTTTCTGCATAACGCTCATTGCGTTTACGGGCTTAACCCGTAATTCATTGTGTGAAATACGAATCAAACAAGGAGAGACGGAGGTTGCAGCCACTCTGGCTTACGAATCCAACGGGTAAGGCAACCCAAGGGCGGGGCGCAGTGCCCCGCCTCTTGGTTGTTGCGCATCGATCTCTGAGCACCCTTCTCGACTCTGTCAGTCACATGGCGGGCAGACCGTCGAAATTAGCCTTGCAGATCCTTTTGCAACACCTGAGTAAAGGTGTCCATCGGGCAGAAGCCTTGCTTGTCGGTTTCACAGCCCTCAATTTGCAGGGTCACGCGCTGCGGAGGGTTTTTCAGGCTCAGCGGCGTATTGTTGCGGATCTGCTTGGCAGTCGGATAAACGTACTCAATCTTCATCAGATCTTTGTCCGTTTTCTTGTCATGCCAGCGTTGGAACACCACGGCTCCGCTGATTGGCGTGCGCTCGTATTGGCCCGGCAAGGTGTAATCCTTGGTTTTCAGCGCCGCCAATAATGAAGCAATGTTGGAATCATGCCCCACCAATAACGCCAGCTTGGCTTTCTGCGCCGACTGCTGATCTTCTGACTTCGCTTGGTCTTTATTTAAAGCCCCGGCGATGAAAGTTAACAGCGGTTTGGCCGCATTGGCAGCAATTGCCGGTGAGCCAAATAGCGTTTCGTGGTACATATTTTTGATGGTTTCCAACTGAGTCCACTGCTCTGAAGTTTTAATTTTCCCCCAGGCCACATCCTTCATTGGGAAACCTTCGTAATATTGCAACATAAAGGCATCCGCCGCGCCGGTTGCCATGCGCAGTGGCCCGGTGATCCCCGGCTCTTTCCCCTGAGTCAGCACAACGCTCGAAGGTTGAGAAGCCAAATCACACTGCTTATCTTGCTTACACACCTTGGAATTCTGGTAATCCATGATGTTTTGCAGCAACTGATAATTTGGCTTGAGGCGCTGATTCAAACCGTCAATACCACCCTCACCCGCATGCTGATTCACCGAATTCAGCGCATCAGTTTTAAATTTGTCATTTACTTCGGCGGTGATGATTGGGTTGAATACGGGATCCATTTTGCCGATTTCAACCCGGTTGACCACGCTCAAGTCGCACCCCGGAAAAGCGCCGCTGATAAAGTGTTTTGCGGTATCGATGGTGCGCGGCAGGCTGTTGGCATAGGAGAATACTTGCCCTGCCGTTGGGCATTGCGCTGCTGGGACCAGCTGCATCTTAGCCAGCCACGCACGGAAATAATGCCCCATATGCTCTTCGACCTGCCCACCTTTTGGCGTTAGCAGGCCACCTTCAGTTTGCCATTTAGGCCAAGTATGAGTCGTGGACTCAGCCAGCACGTCGCCATAATTGACCAAGGGAGCGCGAATACCATGACGGCTCATGATCAATACTTGCTGTAACTCCAATGATGTATTGGCAGCAAAGGTGGGAGTGGACATCGGCAACAGGCAGGCTAATGCTGTAAGAGCTAATACGCGGTGAGATTTATTCAATGGTAGATCCTCTGTGATTTCCTTGGCAATAGACATCCACCGTGGCCCAATCATTTACTTAGATTGGTTCCAGCGGTGAATTTGCAGCATAGAGGAATACATCACAGCAGAGAGGGATCAAGGTCACATCAATCAGTTAATGTGACACTTTTATTACAGCTTTGTTAGAACTGATAACGCAGCCAAGCAAAGAAGACGTTGCCGTTGTTGTAAGTCCCTGGAATATAGGTCGCCTGGAAGGTTAACTTATCGTATCCCACCGAAGCTAAAGGCAACACAATCGGTATGGGAATATAAGAATAATCATCACGCGCCGTCACCGCAGCGGTATAACCCAAGCCTAAGCGGAAGTTTTTATCTTGCGCCGGTTGCCATATTTTCTCATACCCATAACCGCCTATCGGCTCCCATTTATTATGGGAATCTTTGAAGGCCATTAAATAGATGCCGTGCCAGTCGCCGTTCTCATCATAACGAGAAATACCATAACCGCCGCCCCAAGGGCGCTCGTTATATTTATCCGTTTTCTCTTTGTCATAAGTAAGACGGTTGTGCCAAGTAATAACTGGCAGATAGAGATCTTTGTTTGGCGAGTCATTCCAAGTGGTTGAGACGTCATTGGTCCATGAGTCCCACCAGCCCATAAAGCCAGGTCGTTCTGGTGATGTAGCCTGTGCAGCCGGCTCAGCGCCAGCAAAAACGGTCACAGGTAAAATGCAGGATAATATGACTATCCACGATGTAATTTTTTTTGAAATAACCATTTAACTTAATACTCCTTTTTCTAAAGAGCATATTAGCAACAGATGGTTAAATAGGGTTTAAACACCGACTTATCGTTTTGTAAGAAAATATTCCAGAAGTTAACAATCTAAAAACCAAGGAAAACATTAAGAAGAATCCTAAGGTTTAATAAGAATAGATCCAGACATTCCTTATAGAAAACAGTAAAAATCAACTTATCAATTAAAGAACAATAGGCTGAAACACAGTAATTAATAAGCCATGATTAATATTATGGATGAATTCTTATGCGCTAGTGCTTTGTTTTTACGCTAATACCTTTATAGATCACAAAAAACCGGAGGCAGAAGCGCTCCGGTTTTTCATTTCAGCTCAATGTCATCTCAGCTAAACATTAGCCCAGCTGTTTACGCGCATTGCGGAACATGCGCATCCACGGGCTATCCTCGCCCCACTCTTCTGGGTGCCAAGAGTTGCTCACAGTGCGGAACACGCGCTCAGGGTGCGGCATCATCACTGTCACGCGGCCCGACAAGTTAGTGACTGCGGTGATACCGTTTGGTGAACCGTTCGGGTTAGCCGGGTAGTTTTCGGTAACCTGACCGTTATTGTCCACGAAACGCAGCGCGACCAGATTCGCATGCTCAAGCTGAGACAGATGCACAGCGTCGCGCACTTCAACATGGCCTTCACCGTGGGAAACGGCAATTGGCATACGTGAACCCGCCATGCCCTGCATGAACATGGATGGGCTAGCAGTCACTTCCACCAGGCTGAAACGAGCCTCGAAGCGATCTGATAGGTTACGCACGAAGCGCGGCCAGTGTTCAGCCCCAGGGATCAGCTCTTTCAGGTTCGACATCATCTGGCAGCCGTTACACACGCCGAGCGCCAAGGTTTGTGGACGATGGAAGAAGTCCTCGAACTCTTCACGCACGCGGTCGTTGAACAGCACCGACTTCGCCCAGCCTTCGCCAGCGCCCAGCACGTCGCCGTAAGAGAAGCCGCCGCAGGCCACCAGCGCGTGGAACTCTTGCAGATCACGGCGTCCGCTGAGCAGATCGCTCATGTGGACGTCGATCGAGTCAAAACCAGCACGGTGGAACGCCGCCGCCATCTCAACCTGTGAGTTAACGCCCTGCTCGCGCAGCACCGCCACTTTCGGACGCGCGCCCTTAGCAATGTAAGGTGCAGCCACGTCTTCGTCTGGTGCGAAGCTCAGCTTCACGTTCAGGCCCGGATCGCGGTCATGCGTCTTGGCTTCATGCTCTTGGTCGGCGCACTCTGGGTTATCGCGCAGGCGCTGCATCTGCCACGTGGTTTCCGCCCACCAAGTACGCAAGGTGGTGCGGCTTTCGCTGTAGACCGGCTTGTCACCCTGAGTGATAACGAAACGATCGCCCTGCTCGACGCTGCCCAGATAGTGAGAACAGTCGCCAAGGCCGAATTTCGCCAAGGTCGCCTCAACAGCTGCGCGGTCTTCAGCACGAACCTGAATCACAGCGCCCAACTCTTCGTTGAACAGCGCTGCCAGCGCGTCTTTACCTAAAGCTGCGATATCAACATTCAGCCCGCAGTGGCCCGCGAAGGCCATCTCGGCCAGGGTCACCAGCAGGCCGCCGTCAGAACGGTCGTGATAAGCCAGAAGCTTACGCTCAGCTACCAGCGCCTGCATGGCGTTGAAGAAGCCGCCAAGCTGTTCAGCGCTGCGCACATCGGCAGGCTTGTCACCCAGTTGGCGATAAACCTGCGCCAGCGCGGTAGCGCCCAGTGCGTTATGCCCAAGGCCCAAATCGACCAGCAGCAGTGCGGTGTCGCCTTTATCAGTGCGCAATTGCGGAGTGACCGTGCTGCGCACGTCCTCGACGCGAGCAAACGCGGTGATAACCAAAGAGAGCGGAGAAGTCATCTCGCGCTGTTCGTTGCCTTCCTGCCAGCGGGTTTTCATCGACATAGAGTCTTTGCCGACCGGGATAGTGATCCCCAGCGCCGGGCAGAGCTCTTCGCCGACGGCTTTAACCGCCGCGTACAGGCCAGCGTCTTCGCCCGGATGACCGGCAGCGGACATCCAGTTAGCAGAAAGCTTAACGCGTTTCAGGTTGCCGATTTCGACTGCGGCAAGGTTGGTCAGCGCTTCGCCGACGGCCATGCGGCCAGAAGCCGCGAAGTCCAGCAGTGCGATTGGCGCACGCTCGCCCAGCGACATCGCTTCGCCGTGGTAGCTGTCGAGGCTGGCGGTAGTGACCGCGCAGTCAGCAACCGGGATCTGCCAAGGGCCAACCATCTGGTCGCGAGCCACCATGCCAGTCACCGTACGGTCGCCGATGGTGATAAGGAAGGTTTTCTCCGCCACGGCCGGTAAGTGCATCACGCGCTTCACGGCTTCTGCCAACTGAATGTTTTCCGCATTCAGGCTGTCGCCCTTGGCTTTCAAGGTGGTGACATCGCGGGTCATTTTCGGCGTTTTGCCTAACAGCACGTCCAGCGGCATGTCGATTGGCTGATTGTCGAAGTGGCTGTCTTCCAGAGACAAGTGCATCTCTTCGGTCGCTTCACCAATTACCGCGTAAGGTGCGCGCTCGCGCTTACAAATTGCGTCGAACTGCTCGAGCTGGGCCGGAGAGACTGCCAGCACGTAGCGCTCTTGGGATTCGTTACACCAGACTTCCAGCGGGCTCATGCCCGGCTCGTCATTCAGAATATCGCGCAGTTGGAAGCGGCCACCGCGATTGCCGTCGCTTACCAGCTCAGGCATGGCGTTAGATAAACCACCCGCGCCGACGTCGTGGATGAACAGAATCGGGTTAGCTTCGCCCAGCTGCCAGCAGCGGTCGATCACTTCCTGACAGCGGCGTTCCATCTCTGGGTTGTCACGCTGCACGGAAGCAAAATCCAGATCCGCGTCAGACTGGCCAGAAGCCATAGAAGAGGCCGCGCCGCCGCCCAGACCGATATTCATCGCCGGGCCGCCGAGCACAATCAGCTTAGCTCCAACGGTGATTTCGCCTTTTTGCACGTGGTCAGCACGGATGTTGCCGATACCGCCCGCCAGCATAATTGGCTTGTGGTAACCGCGCAGCTCAGGACCGTTGTGGCTGTTAACGTTCTCTTCATAAGTACGGAAGTAGCCCAGCAGCGCCGGACGACCAAATTCGTTGTTGAAGGCCGCGCCGCCCAGTGGACCATCGGTCATGATATCCAGCGCGGTAACGATGCGATCTGGCTTGCCGAAGTTCTCTTCCCACGGCTGTTCAAAGCCCGGAATACGCAAGTTAGACACCGAGAAGCCAACCAGACCGGCTTTTGGTTTCGCACCGCGACCCGTTGCGCCTTCGTCGCGGATCTCGCCGCCGGAGCCGGTTGCCGCGCCCGGCCAAGGGGAGATAGCCGTTGGGTGGTTGTGGGTTTCCACCTTCATCAGGATATGCGCCTGTTCCTGATGGAAATCATACAGGCCGTCTTTGTCGTTGGCGTAGAAGCGCCCAACCTGCGAACCTTCCATCACCGCGGCGTTGTCTTTATAAGCCGACAGCACGTGATCTGGGGTGTGTTCGAAAGTGTTTTTAATCATTTTGAACAGCGACTTAGGCTGTTCTTGACCATCAATCACCCAGTCTGCGTTGAAGATCTTGTGGCGGCAGTGCTCGGAGTTAGCCTGCGCAAACATGTACAGCTCGATGTCAGTCGGGTTGCGCCCCAACGACGTGAAAGCGTTCATCAGATAGTCGATTTCGTCCTGCGCCAGCGCCAAACCCAGTTTGGTGTTTGCCGCTTCTAAGGCAGAACGGCCTTCACCAAGGATATCCACGGACTGCACCGGAGCAGGCTGGTGTTGAGCGAACAACGCTTCGGCATCTTCAAAACGGTCAAACAGGGTTTCCATCATACGGTCATGCAGCAGAGCACCCAGTTGACGCCACTGGGCATCAGTCAGGCTCGGCGCTTGCACGTAGAACGCCAGACCGCGCTCAAGGCGCAGTACTTGAGACAAACCGCAGTTGTGCGCAATGTCGGTGGCTTTCGAAGACCAAGGAGAAATCGTGCCCGGACGCGGCGTGACCAGCAGCAGGCGGCCAGCAGGAGCATGTTCAGCGAGAGAAGGACCGTACTTGAGGAGGCGTTGTAATTTGGTTTGTTCGTCCGAATTCAGCGGTGCGCTGACGTCAGCAAAGTGTACATATTCGGCGTAGATATCACTGACTGGGAGATGGGCATCCTGACAGCGGGACAATAACTTATTAATACGAAAAGCCGACAAAGCGGGCGAACCACGCAGTATTTCCATAATCACAGATCTCTCGTCTTCGAAGCAACTGACCGTAGTGCTTCATTGGGCGCAACAGGGGGAAAACGCGGGCTATTATAAAGAAAGCCGAAGCGTGACGAAACCGTTTGCGTAGGGAATATTGATATATTCGCTAACACACACCTTAAGCATGGGTATTGTGAATAAAGTTGCAGGCTGTCGCTTTGTTGAGCAAAATGCGTCGGCACTGGGAATATAACCATAGTAAGTAGAGAGCATAAGCTCACAAAAATAATAGCGCCGCAGAGAGATAACTATTTGACGCGCATAAAATTAAATTACTTTCTAGTGGGTATCGCAGCGTTGCTACTGGCGTTGGCTTTATGGCCGACGGTGCCGTGGCATCGTGGCGAAGGTGACCAACTAGAACAGATAAAGTCTCGTGGAGAGCTGCGCGTTACGACGCTAAATTCCCCGCAGACTTTTTTTAACAGCCCAGACGGAAACCTCGGATTCGACTACGAACTGGCAAAACGCTTTGCTGACTATCTTGGGGTGACACTTGTCATGTCGCCGCACAATAACGTCAACACCATGTTCAATGATCTGGACAGCAATCGGGCCGACCTGATTGCCTCCGGGCTTATCTACAATGTCGAGCGTCTGAATGCTTATCGCACCGGGCCTGAATACTATTCGGTATCACAACAGTTGTTGTATCGCCAGGGTTCCGCACGCCCAAAAACTTTCGCTGATGTGAAAGGCTCGTTGACCGTTTCCTCAGGCACCGCCCACGTCACCACCCTGCAAAACGCGCAGAAAAAGTTCCCGGACCTGACTTGGACCGAGACTGACAAGCTGTCGCCGCGCGATCTGCTGCAACAGGTGGCCGACGGCAAACTCGATTACACCATGGGCGACTCGGTTACCGTGGCGCTGATGCAGCGCGTCTACCCGCGCCTTGCCGTGGCTTTTAACGCCACCGCCGATGAGCCGGTGACGTGGTATTTCAGTAAGAAAACCGATGACGACAGCCTGTACGCCGCCATGCTGGACTTCTTCAGCCAAATCTCGGAAGACGGCACGCTGGAGAAGTTGGAAGAGAAGTATCTCGGCCACGTTGGGGAGTTTGACTATGTTGACACCCGGACCTTCCTCAAAGCCATAGACACCACCCTGCCCGCGCTGCAGCCGCTGTTTGAGAAATACGCCGGTAACATTGACTGGCGGCTGCTTGCGGCCATCTCTTACCAAGAGTCGCATTGGGATCCGCAGGCCAAATCGCCGACCGGCGTTCGCGGTATGATGATGCTGACTCGCGCGACTGCGTCGGGGCTGGACGTCGATGACCGAACCGACGCCGAACAGAGCATTCAGGGCGGCGCGCTTTATCTGTCACGCCTGATGGACAAGATGCCCACCAGCATCCCTCAAGATGAACGGATTTGGTTTGCGCTGGCGGCCTACAACATGGGATATGGGCATATGCTTGACGCCCGCAAGCTGACGGCGGATCAGAAAGGTAATCCGGATAGCTGGCTGGACGTTAAACAGCGCCTGCCGATGCTCAACCAGAAGCGCTATTTCTCCCGCACCACCTACGGCTATGCGCGGGGTACCCAAGCTTATAATTATGTTGAGAATATCCGCCGCTACGAGATAAGTCTGGTGGGGTATTTGATGGAGAAAGAGAAAAAACAGGCGCAGCAGGCTGCGTTGCAGGCTCAACTGGGTGCCGGTTACCCGGCGGTTGAAGCTGCAGAGGTGCTGGCCGCTGCCCCCTGATTTAACTCGGGTCGGCGGCGTCGGCTTTGGCGGCGCGCTCGGCCTGTTTCAACGCCTTATGCTGGCTGCGACGCCAGCGGAAAAACGCGCTGAGCATGGCTGAACACTCGTCGGCCAACACGCCCGACTCGATTTTGACCTGATGATTCATGCCCGGATGCCCCAGCACGTCTAACAGTGAGCCCGCTGCGCCGGTTTTAAGGTCAGTCGCGCCATAAACCACGCGACGAATGCGGCTGTGGATCATCGCTCCGGCGCACATCACGCAGGGCTCCAGCGTCACATACAGCGTGGCGTCCAGCAGGCGATAGTTCTGCACCTTCTGCCCGCCCTCTCTTAACGCCATAATTTCGGCGTGCGCCGTGGGGTCATGATGGCCAATCGAACGGTTCCAGCCTTCGCCAATCACCTGATTGTCCAGCACCAACACGGCACCCACCGGCACTTCCCCTTCATCCTGCGCCTTAAGGGCCAGATTCAACGCGTAGCGCATCCAATCTTCATCGCTGAATTGCTCAGTCACTCTCACCTCTACAACTTTTATCCGGCCGCCATTATAGCGTTCTCACTAATTCTACCTAACCCATAAGGAGATCGGATAAATATTAATAGCGAGGAGAAGTCCTTCGCCGGATAAATGAGCGACTAACCCGCGCCTCAAGAATCCCATCAGACAGAGCAAACTCGGCCATTAGAGACGCTTCAAATCACAAGACTGGCGCTACCGTCAGGAGAAGGTTGGCAAAGCGGCGCTGCTCAGCGCTGGCAATCACCAATAAGGTTTGCTCAGATTTAACCGCCGCATAAAAACACTCACGCTCAAGATGTTCGATGAGGCAGTGTTCTGGCAACAACTGCCGATATTCGGCTTCAATGGTATTGATGAAATCGGAGGGTGATGCCATAAGAACGGCTTTCTCTACATTTATACAGGTCAGGACTTTCTCGAGAATGCTCGTGGCACCGAGTAACCCCGGGGACAAATTCAAATAAATGATTTTTGCCTCCTTCGGGGCATTGGTTACATGGGCATAATTGCTATCTGCGATTAAAAGTTGGCTTTTGTGGCCACATTTCGCCAGCGCACACAGCAGCTCTGGGTGGATAACGTCGAACTTAATCATGGCTCTCTCTCAGCAAGGCAGACAGTGGCGACGAACTGTCTGCGAATGACTTACATGCGATAAATTCCGCCATTAACATCTATAGTGGTACCCGTAATAAAGCCGTCATACTCTGCGGCCAAGAATGTGATTGCGCGTGCCACATCTTCTGGCGTCCCCGCTCTACCCAATGGAATTGCCTTAATTGTCTCTTCAGCCGATTCTTTCGTGGTGTGTCGATTATGGAAACGCGTTCCCAGAATTAACCCAGGGGCGACGGCATTCACCCGGATACCCTGCTCGCCCAACTCAGCCGCTAGAGAGCGTGTCCAAGTCAGCACCGCCCCTTTGGTTGTCGAGTAAACCAACGAGCCTGAGTGCCCGCCAGCGCGGCCAGCCAATGAGGCGAGATTAATAATGCTGGCTCCCTCAGTCGCCTCCCGTAAAAATGGCAGCGCAGACTGAGTGACATTCAACATGGTGGTCAAATTGACATCGATGACTTTTTGCCAAAACTGATGATCTATTTCCCCCAGCCACTTTCTACCCACAATGCCGCCGACGTTATTAATCAAAATATCCACGCCGCCGAGAAATTCTGCCCCCGTTGTGACATAGCGACTTGTCTCCTCCAGTGAGGTTAAATCGCCATACAAATAGCCCGCTTTCTGTCCGAGAGAATCTGCCAACGCAACCAATGCCTTAGGCCCGCTTTCGTCGCTATGGTAATGACAGTAAATATCGCATCCCGCTTTAATTAGCATTTCCGCCGTTGCCCAACCAATACCTTGTTCAGCACCTGTAATTAAAACTCTCTTGCCAGTCAAACTGCCCATATATGATTCCTCTACTCTCTATTTCATTTATAAGAAAGGTTATGAATTGATGACGCCTTCGCGCTGCCTAGCGCAATAAAAGATGCAAGTCAGTCCGGTTATAAATAGGCATGACGCCATAAATAATAATCCTGACGCACTGCTATGAGTAAGATCGGTCAGCACGCCGACGGTGTATGGCGCGACGAACCCACCTATATTACCGATGCAATTAACCACAGCTAACCCGGCTGCCGCCGCCGCACCATTTGAAATATTGGCTGGCATAGAGATGAACGACGGCACGGCAGTGTAAATACCTATAGACGCGACACATAAAAAAGAGAGTGAGACGAATAAGTTATATTTAAAGAAAACCATCGCCCCCACTAGGCCGATTGCGCCGACTATCATGCTGATCCCGCTAAATATGGCGAGTTTCTTTGTCTTACTTGCCCATAAACTCCAAGGGTAAACAAGCAACGCAGCCAGCCCATAAGGGATCAGCGCCAATAAACTGACTTTAAAAATGTTATCACCTGAGATTGAAGTCAAAATAGAGGGCAGCCACATACCGAAGCCATAAATCCCACAGACCATGCCAAAATTCAGCATGGCGTAAAGCAAGTATTTTTTATTCTTCACACCGTTTATAAAATCAGCGAGTTTAATTTTAGAGCCTGATTTTGAACGATGTGTACTGTTCATTAGCCAGCTTTTTTCTTCTACATCTAAATACCCCACCTCTTTAGGCGAGTTCTTTATTATGAAGGGAAGCAGCAAGCCGATGATCACCGGAGGTAGTCCTTCAAGGATAAACAGCAATTGCCACGGCTCGAAACCAAACCATCCATGCTCAATATTCAGAATAAACCCTGAGATTGGCGATCCAATTGCATTAGAGAGCGGCTGGACAATGATAAACATACCAAGGATTTTGGTGCGGTATTTTTCAGGGAAAAACACCGTAAAGTAATAGATAACAGACGGGAAAAAGCCAGCCTCGCAGACACCTAACATGAAACGACAAATATAGAGTTCGGTCGGCGTTCGAACAAAGCCCAGTAGAGTGGCAAATATTCCCCATGATATGAGTATTCTCGAAAACCAAATACGCGGACCAAACTTCACCGTTCCCGCATTACTCGGAATTTCAAATATAAAATACCCAATAAAGAATATCCCTGAAGCAAATCCAAAAGCCGAAGCCGTTAATCCAAGACTGTCTTCCAGCGCCATCGCCGCATAGGCCATATTATTACGGTCAAGAAATGCCAAGAAATACAGCAAAATCATTAAAGGAACAATATGTAACGTGAGTTTCCTAATGGCGCTATTTTCAATTTCTTGTGGCGTTCTTTGTTTCATAGAAACTTATCCAATGTAGTTAATCGGAATGATAAGATTTTCAGATAAAAATAGAGCACCTGGATTAGGTGTATAACAAGAGATAAAAACCATAATTCTCAGAAGAAATTCATTTAGTCATAACACCTCTGAATTACTTTTTTCTTATAACAGAACCTCTCTCAACTAATGTTGGAGATAAGAGCAACTCTTTGGACTCGGGTATTTCATTATTGATACGACTAACAAGCCGCTCCACCATAATATTGGCCATTTCGGCCAACGGCGGCATGACAGAAGTGAGCCCTGGCTCGATAAAGGAGGAGATAGAAATATTATCGATACCCACGACTGAAATACTTTCAGGAACATTCACACCGGCGGCCCGAAACCCCATTATTAGGCCAATGCCTAAGGCATCATTGATAGCAACAATGCCATCGGGGCGGGGAGTCAGAGCGAGAATATCCCGCGCCATTGCTAACCCCAGCTCGTACATCTCAGTATCACCATATTCACTGCTGGCCTTGCATTCTATGACTCGATGCTGCATTGAGTGCTGTCGAAGCGCAGTCAGAAAGCCCTCAATCTTCTGGTTACGGCCAATGGTCAGGGTTGATTCCGTGGCAAAAACGATATTCTGGCATCCGCGTTCTATCAGATGCTGTGTCGCAAGCTGGCCAGCAGCAATATTGTCCATGGATACGCTGTCTATCTGAGATTCGGTGGCCATGTTGTCTGAGAACTGGCTGTCGTAGCTCACAATAAACATTCCTTTTTCGGCCGCCCGAACAAAATGCGTTTTGCGAATGTCGCTGGCCGCAACAATGATGCCGCGCACGCCATGTGAGAACATATCCTCAACAAACAAAGCCTCTTCACGCTCCTGACGATAAGAGTTACTGAGTAAAACTCTATAGCGATATGCCCGTGCCGCGAGATCAACCTCGTGGGCTAATGCCGAAAAGCTAGGGTTAACAATAGATGGCACCAACAAACCCATAATTCTTGTCTGGTCATTATTGATTGCTGCAACGCCCTTCCTCTCTGAGCGATAATTCAATTGAGACATAGCGTGTTCAATACGCTGGAGGGTTTCAGAACTTACCTGATTGAGCCGATTATTCAGGACATTGGAAACGCTGCTAATTGAAACCCCAGCTAGACGAGCAACATCTCTAATATTCGCCATCTGATTAATACCTCAACCGTTACTTGCAATACCCTGACCGTTGTTAACAATCTATAGTCCTAAAAATTCTCAAGCAAGTGGTGATAAAGGTTTGTTTATATTTACGTCATGCTTTTGTGAAAATAGTCATATAAAAGAAGGCGTGTTTACTAAACATAATCAATAGAAGGTAAAGGTAAGTTCAGTTATCTAAAATCATTATTTATCAATTGAGTTTTATTCTTCAGGAGTTAAGTTTTTTTATAATCATATTTCTCGTGTTAATTTTTACATTATTTAATAACCTTCCAGCATGGCATGGTCATACGGATAAAAAATCTATCTAGAGAAGATATAGGCAGGATTTTTGAGGAAGGAAAAGCATCGGGCCGGATTAACCGGCCCGATATGTCACACCACTATTCGAGCTGTTGAAGCTCGCCCTGCTTGCTAACTCTGAAGCGATGCTCGCAGAAGAATAGCAGCGGGTTGTCCTGTTTACTGTCGCTATAGCCACTGTAGAGCTTTAGCGGAGAGCCGATGCGTTGCTCGAGCTGCACCACTTTCTCTTCGCCCAAGCAGCGCAGTGGCAGAAGCCAACCGCCCTTGCCTCGCGCCATGCGGCTGCCGACTAAACGGATGCGCGGCAAGAAAGGAGAAGCGTTATACACCTGCTGCACCAAGTTTTCGGGTGAGCCTGTGATTAACCACACTTCGGCATCGTGCTTCTCAATGTATTCACGCAACCGACGCTGAACCACCGGGAACGCCACCACTTTCTGGCGGAACCAGTTCACGAAGCGCAGTTCGAGGTCCTTAAGGTGCGACTCGCTGTGCCCGAAGGTGATTGACCACAGTAGCAAGCTCATCGGCCAGCGCGCGGCGCGTCCGTGGATCAGCATGCCTAAACCCACCACAGGTAACAGCGGCACCACTAACAACAGGTTTTGCGGCATCCGCCACAGCAGGAAGCGCATAAATGAGCCAAACATGTCCTGCTGGTGCAGCGTGCCATCCAAATCAAAAAATACTACTCGCCGATCCGCCTTCGCTCCCAATGCGTTACTCCTCGGGATCGTTGAACCCCATCATCCAGGTGAAAATAAATCCGGCTAATACGGTAATCAATATCCCAGCGAGGTACAACATCACTTTTCCCGACACAATGGTCAGGGCCAGAGGCAAACCTGAGATACCAAAAGTGATCACCGTCGCCACTTTCCAATAACAGATTAGCGCACCACCGACCGCTCCGCCCAAACATGCGCCAATAAAAGGTCGGCCAAGGGGCAGAGTCACGCCGAAAATCAGCGGCTCACCGATGCCCAAAATACCAACAGGTAGAGCACCTTTAATCACTTTTTTCAGCCGAGCATTGCGCGTTTTCATGTAAACGGCGATGGCCGCGCCCACTTGTCCGACGCCTGCCATGGCTAAAATCGGCAGCAGAGGATTGGAGCCGTGGGCCTGAATCAGCTCCACGTGGATCGGCACCAATCCCTGATGCAAGCCGGAAAGCACCAACGGCAGGAATGTTCCAGCGAGAATGGCCCCCACCACCAAGCCGCCTTTGTCGATTGCCAGATTCACCCCGTGGGCGATGGCATCGGAGATAACCCCGCCCAGCGGCTGAAGAATAACAATCGCCAGCGTGGCGGTGATGAGAGTGGTGATCAGCGGGTTGAGGATCAGCTCGACCGACTCCGGCAACCATTGGCGCAGCCGCTTTTCCAGCCAGCACATCAGCGCGACCACGAAGAGTACCGCGATCACCCCGCCGCGCCCCGGCTGGAGCGCTTCGCCAAACAGGGTAATTTGCGCCAACGCCGGGCTTGAGAGAATGCCCGCCATCACGCCGCCCATGGCCTGTGAGCCACCAAACACTCTCGCCGCGTTAACCCCGACCAGAATGTTCATGATGGCGAAAATCGCCCCGCCGAAGATCCCCAGCAGCCCGAGAATATTGGGGTAATCCAGCGCCAGAGAGCCAGCAATGTCCGGCCGCTTGAGCAAATTGATAATGCCCATGATCAGGCCGGAGGCAATAAACGCCGGGATAAGAGGAATGAAAACGTTGGCGAGTTGGCGCAAAGCGCCGCTCATAGGCGCAGAGTATTTCGACTTGGCATCGGCCTTATTTCGGGCAATCAGGTCCTGCGAGGCCGCCGGGGCTGGCGCGCCTGAGAGCAGCTCGCGCATGGCATCCACCACCTTCGCCGCCGCGCCTGGGCCGACCACAAACTGTTGCTGCTCGCCTTGCTTGATATAGCCCTTAACGCCGTCGAGCGTCTGAATACCTTTCAAATCAAGCAGCTGCTCGTCGTGCACTTCAACTCGAACTCGCGTCATGCAGTTTTCGAGTTTACTGATATTGCTCTCGCCACCCACCCGTTGCAGGATTTGCGTTGCCAGCAGCTGCGTTTTGTCCATTGCCGTCGCCATACCCTTCCCCCATCAGCCTGAAAGCCTTAACCCGCGAGCGCCGCGCGCAGGAATCCGTGGTGCGCCGTCAGCCGCTGAATGGCTTCTTGAGCACTGATATTTGCCAAAATCATCAGAATCGCCGGTTTCACTTCGAAGTCGGTTTGCGAGAGCGCAGCTTCGGCATCGGACCGCGCGGCACCCGTGGCTTCCACCACAATGCGGCAGGCCCGGTCCACCAGCTTGACGTTGGTGGCCTTCACATCAACCATCAGGTTTTGATAAACCTTGCCGTTTTTCACCATCGCGCCGGTTGAAATCATATTCAGCACCAGCTTCTGCGCGGTGCCGGATTTCAAACGGGTCGAGCCAGTCAGCGCCTCGGGGCCGACTACCGGAGAAATCGCCACCTGCGCCTCATGAGCAATTGGCGAATCCGGGTTGCAGGAGATAGCTACCGTGGCGCAGCCCAGCTCTCTCGCGTAGCGCAGCGCGCCGATGACATAAGGGGTGCGCCCAGAAGCTGCCAGCCCCACGATGGTGTCCGCCGGGGTGATTTGCAGGTTTTTCAGGTCGGTGACGCCCAGCTCTTCGCTATCCTCCGCTCCTTCTACGGCTTTGAGCAATGCCCCCGGCCCACCGGCAATCAGCCCCACGACTAAGCCATGAGGCACGCCAAAGGTCGGCGGGCACTCGGAGGCGTCGAGCACGCCGAGACGCCCGCTGGTGCCCGCGCCGAGGTAAATCAAACGACCTCCGGCCTTAAAGGAAGCGGCGGCCATATCCACGGCCTGAGCGACCTCTGGCAGCACGGCGCGGATGGCTTCCGGCACTTTGCTGTCTTCGTGATTGAAGGTGGCGACCATCTCCAAAGTGGTCATTTCATCAAGGTTCATGGTGGCCGGATTGCGGCTTTCTGAAACGAGCGATCCTAGGTTCATTGGCTGACTCCTGAATTTTTAATTCAAAATATTAATTCATATTTGAATATTTTATTCTTAAAGGCGAGGGAATTTTGCTACCTTAGATAAGATAATGTTCAATTCGTGATGTGCGTAGGTGCTAAGGGAAGGTCCGACAATGAGCAGTATGATCCGAATTCGTCAGCTCTACCCCACGTTGGCGCAGAATGACCGCAAGCTGGCCGACTTCTTGCTGCAACAGCCGGAGAAGGCGCGGCACCTTAGCTCGCAGAAGCTGGCGGAGATGGCGGGAGTCAGCCAGTCCGGGGTGGTGAAATTCGCCCAGAAGCTAGGTTACAAAGGCTTTCCGGCACTCAAGCTGGCGCTCAGCGAAGCCCTCTCCTCGCCGCAAAATGAAGTGGCGGTCACGGTACATAATCAGATTGTCAGCACCGACAGTCTCCAGACCGTCGGCGAAAAGCTGCTGGCTGAAAAATACGCCGCGCTGCGCGCCACGCTGGATATCAACAACGAGCAGCGCCTCCAGCAGGCATTATCGATGCTGACCCATGCGCGCAAAATCGTGCTGACCGGCATTGGTGCGTCGGGGCTGGTGGCGAAAGACTTGGCGTATAAGCTGTTGAAAATTGGACTAACGGCCATCGCTGAGCCGGATACACACGTGCTGCTGGCGACGGTTCAAGCGCTGTCGAAAGACGATTTATTGCTGGCTATCTCTTTCAGCGGCGAGCGGCGGGAGATTAATTTGGCGGCAGATGTCGCCCGCAAGAGTGGCGCGCAGGTGCTGGCCCTCACGGGCTTTTCGCCTAATACGCTGCAACAGCAGGCTTCCCACTGCCTGTACACCGTGGCAGAACTCCCGGCGACGCGCGGCGCGGCTATCTCCTCGACCACCGCGCAGTATTCCCTGACGGATATCCTGTTTATGGCGTTGATTCAGCAAGATAGCGAGAGAGCGCCGGGGCGGATTAAGCACAGCGAGGAGTTGGTGAAGAAGCTGGTTTGATCGGGATCATTCCACAGCGCGATTGTCTTTTCGGCAGGCTCTCGGGCAGGTCAAATCTGCTATACTGCGCGACTTCATTATTACTGACGCGAGAGAGATCATGGCCCTGCTTATCACACACAAATGCATTAACTGCGACATGTGCGAGCCGGAGTGCCCGAATCAAGCGATCTCAATGGGTGATGAAATTTACCAGATTGACAGCGATCGCTGCACAGAGTGTGTCGGTCATTATGATAAACCCACCTGCCAAAGCGTGTGCCCTATCGATAACACCATCATTGTGGATGCGCTGCACACTGAAACCAACGAGCAGTTGTGGGACAAGTTTGTACTGCTGCATCACGCCGCGCAGTTGTAAGGCTGGCGGCGCGAAGCGTACTGTTTCAGCTTTCGATAATCACCGTGGCGCAGGCATAGCGGCGCTCATCGGCTAGCGTTACATGCACCGATTTAACCCCCAACTCTAACGCCATTTCCGCCGCGCGCTCGTGGAACACCAGCCCCGGCTTGCCCAATGGGTCATTAACCACTTCGAACTGCTCAAAGGCTAAGCCGTTGCGGATACCGGTGCCCAGCGCTTTGGCCGCCGCCTCTTTCACCGCAAAACGTTTGGCGAGAAAGCGCACCGGCTGCTGGTGATTCTGATACAGCGCCCACTCATTGGCGCACAGTATCCGTTTCGCCAGCCGATCGCCGCTGCGCTCTACCACAGCTTCAATACGGGTGATTTCGACGATGTCGGTACCCAGTCCAAGAATAGCCATTAACGGCGTGCTTCCCGCATCAGGAGTTTCATCTCGTGCACCGCGCTTGCCAGTCCGTCAATCACGGCCTGCCCGATGATGGCATGGCCGATATTCAGCTCGTGCATCTCTGGCAACGCGGCAATTGGCAGCACATTGTGGTAGGTCAGGCCGTGACCGGCATTCACCTTCAGCCCTTTGCTGGCGGCGTAGGTCGCGCCTTTCTTGATGCGCTCCAGCTCGGCAAGGCGCTCAATATCCGTTTTGGCATCAGCGTAAGCGCCGGTGTGGATTTCGATATAAGGCGCGCCAACGGCAACGGCGGCGTCGATTTGGCGGAAGTCAGCATCAATAAACAGTGAAACCAAAATCCCGGCTTCTGACAGGCGGGAGACGGCGACGGTCATTTTGTCGATTTGGCCCGCCACGTCCAGACCGCCTTCGGTGGTCACTTCTTCGCGCTTTTCCGGCACCAGGCAGCAGAAGTGCGGCTGGGTTTCACAGGCAATGCCGATCATTTCGTCGGTCACCGCCATCTCGAGGTTCATGCGAGTTTGGATAGTCTGGCGCAGCAAACGCACATCGCGGTCAGTAATGTGGCGGCGATCTTCACGCAGATGCACGGTAATACCGTCAGCGCCCGCCTGCTCGGCAATAAACGCGGCCTGAACCGGATCAGGATAGGCCGTGCCACGCGCGTTACGCAGGGTGGCGATGTGGTCGATATTAATGCCTAACAGCAGTTCAGCCATGACAACTCCAGTAAATAGGTTAAAGAGTTCGCAAAAGGATCGGGTTGATACTGACGGTTTTCCCGCTAATTGGCGCAGTTTACACCTGTATCAGGCGTGTCGGGTACCCCAGCGGGCAATTTATTCGGCGGGCGTTTCGGGAGTGGTTGCTGGCTTTTTGACTAAAAACTGGCGGAATAGCTCGCGGCTTTTCAACGGCTTACCACCCAGATAGGGCTTCAACGCCATGCGGGTAAAACGTTTGGCGGCGCGCAGAGTGGCGACGTCTGGGAATTCGCGATTCGCCAAGGCCTTGAGGTCGCGGCCGGTGAAGCTCAGGTTGTCGACCACCAGACTGGCGATAAAGCCTTTTTCTTCGCGATAGCGATAGGTCATGGTGTCGCTCACTTCCTCGCCGCTACCTGCGCAGTGCAGGAAATCAACGCCATAGCCGAGGTTATGCAGCAAAGCCAGCTCGAACTGGCGCAGCGACTGTTCCGGAGAGCCGGTGGCTCCCGCCAGATTTTGCAGGCAGTTGAGGTAGTCGAAAAAGAGTGACGAGTAGTTAGTTTCTTGCTCGAGGACACGTGCCACCAGCTCATTAACATACAGGCCGCTGTAGAGCATCAAGCCAGAGAGAGGGAGTGCGAGGGAGACTGGCTCAGCGTTGCGCAGGGTTTTGACTTCTCCCCGGCCGCTCCAGCGAACCAATAAAGGTGTAAAAGGCTGCAAGCAGCCTTTTAAGTTTGACCGACGTCCGCGCGCACCCTTTGCCAGAATGCGCACGCGCCCCTGTCCTTCAGTGAAGAGATCCAGCATCAGGCTGGTTTCACTGTAAGGTCGCCCATGTAAAACAAATGCGCGTTGCCAGCCTTCCATAGGCGGGGACCTTATAAGTCGTCTACATAACCCAAGCTGCGCAGCGCACGTTCGTCATCTGCCCAACCGGATTTAACCTTGACCCACAGCTCAAGGTGAACTTTCGCTTCGAACATCTCTTCCATGTCCTGACGCGCTTCGATACCAATGGTTTTGATTTTCGAGCCTTTGTTGCCGATGACCATTTTCTTCTGGCCTTCGCGCTCAACTAAAATCAAGCCGTTGATGTCATAACCGCCGCGCTCGTTGGTCACAAAGCGTTCAATTTCAACGGTTACCGAGTAAGGCAGCTCTTCACCCAAGAAACGCATCAGCTTTTCACGGATGATTTCTGACGCCATAAAGCGCTGTGAACGGTCAGTAATGTAATCTTCAGGGAAGTGATGAATCGCTTCCGGCAGACGCTTACGCACAATGCTGGCGATGGTATCAACGTTGATACCTTTCTCGGCAGACATTGGCACGATGTCGATGAAGTTCATCTGCTCGCTGAGGAACTGCAAGTGTGGCAGCAGCTTGGACTTGTCGGTCACGTTGTCGATTTTGTTGATAGCCAGCAAGACAGGTGACTTCAGGTCACGCAGCTTGTTCACTACCATTTCGTCATCCGGCGTCCAGTGGGTGCCTTCAACCACGAAAATAACCAATTCAACATCACCGATTGAGCTGCTGGCAGCACGGTTCATCAGGCGGTTAATGGCCCGCTTTTCTTCAATGTGTAACCCAGGGGTGTCAACGTAGATAGCCTGATAAGGGCCTTCAGTATGGATACCCATAATACGGTGACGGGTGGTTTGTGGTTTGCGTGAAGTAATGGAGATCTTCTGCCCCAGTAATTCATTCAACAACGTCGATTTGCCGACGTTAGGCCGGCCTACGATGGCAACAAAACCACAGTAATTTTTTTCTTCGCTCATTCAAGCTCCAGCTGTATCAGCGCTTGTTCCGCTGCCGCCTGCTCGGCTTTTCTGCGACTTGAACCGGTTCCTACAACCGGCTGGCTCAAGCCACTGACCTGGCAGTGGATGGTAAACTCCTGATCGTGTGCTTCACCGCGAACCTGCACAACCAGATAAGAAGGCAATGGCAGATGGCGACCTTGTAAAAACTCCTGCAAACGGGTTTTTGGGTCTTTCTGCTTATCACCGGGACTGATTTCGTCAAGACGACTACGGTACCAGTCAAGAATCAATCTTTCGACATTCTGGATATCACTGTCCAAGAACACGCCGCCGATGAGTGCCTCCACCGTATCCGCGAGAATAGACTCGCGGCGGAAACCACCACTTTTCAATTCTCCCGGCCCTAAACGCAAGCACTCGCCGAGATCAAATTCACGCGCCATTTCTGCCAATGTATTTCCGCGAACCAAAGTGGCACGCATGCGACTCATATCGCCTTCATCAACGCGAGGAAAACGGTGATAAAGAGCGTTGGCGATAACAAAACTAAGGATTGAGTCACCCAGGAATTCTAAACGCTCGTTATGTTTGCTGCTGGCGCTGCGGTGAGTCAGTGCCTGCAATAAGAGCTCCTGCTGTTGAAAAGTGTAGCCCAGCTTTCGCTGTAGCCTGTTTATTACGATGGGATTCATGAGTTACCAATAGATCAAGAATGCGTCAAAAACTTCAGCATACGGAACAGGCCTGCTTCGCCTTAAGCCAATCCAAAGCTGTTTCGTTTGCAGTGGCTCCCTCTATTCTTTTTAAATCTCGTCATTTAAAGACCAATTTAAAAACCGGGGAGCCAACTTTTATCGCTCGAAAGTGTATTCTACAACGTGTGGAAATATATTGCTGCGGAAATAGACCGCAACAAATTAATGAATTCCACCGATGCGGCTCAGGCGAACACCTGTTGGCCACTCACCTTCCTGCTTTTTAAAACTCATCCAGATACCCGACGCACGGCCCACCAGATTTTTCTCTGGTACAAAGCCCCAATAACGGCTGTCGGCGCTATTGTCGCGGTTATCACCCATCATGAAATAATGACCGGCTGGAACAACCCAAGTCCCCATAGGCTGGCCCGGTTGCTGATAATAAGCACCCAGTTGGTCACGCGCGCCAGGCACGGTCAGAATATTATGGGTCACATTGCCCAAGGTTTCCTGACGCGCTAACAGGCGAATACCGTCTTGTGGCACGCTATCAGTTGGAGGAATTTCAAAGAAGCCGCTGGTGGCTTCACTGCCGCTAGCTTGACCGAAAGTCTGGACGAAACCACTCGCCTTACCTTCATCATAAGTCACAGCCAGCGCGGTGCTGCAATTCTGACCACTGTTACAAGCAGGCTGAACGGTCACCTGCTTGCTGAAGGGATCATAAGTCACGCGATCGCCCGGCAGACCCACTAAACGTTTGATGTAATCCACACTTGGATTTAATGGGTATTTGAATACCACCACATCACCGCGTTTTGGCTCGCCGGTTGGGATCAGTTTGGTCTGAGTGATAGGATCTTTCAGGCCATAGGCATATTTTTCAACCACTATGAAATCGCCGATTAACAGCGTTGGCATCATTGAGCCTGATGGAATTTGGAAAGGTTCATAGATAAATGAACGCACCACAAATACCACCAGAAGCACCGGGAACACAGAGGCGCAGGTTTCCACCCAGCCCGGCTGTTTCGCGGCTTTGCTCAGCGTCTTCTCATCGACGGCGCCAGCAGTTTCTACCTTGAGAGCGGCAATCTTTGCCCGGCGAGCCGGGGCAAATTTGAAACGATCAAGACACCAGATAATCCCCGATACCAGCGTTGCAATCGCCAGAATCAAGGCAAACATGTTAGCCATGCATACTCCTACCACTCATTGGGGGCTTATTTGCCGTCTTTACCAACATGGAGAATCGCCAGGAATGCTTCCTGAGGTAACTCAACGTTACCCACTTGTTTCATGCGCTTCTTACCATCTTTCTGTTTCTGTAGCAGTTTCTTCTTACGGCTCACGTCGCCGCCGTAGCACTTAGCCAAGACGTTTTTACGCAGCTGTTTAACCGTAGAACGCGCAATAATATGTGCGCCAATCGCTGCCTGAATCGCAATATCGAACTGCTGACGCGGGATAAGTTCCTGCATCTTTTCAACCAGCTGACGACCACGGAACTGTGAGTTACCACGGTGGGTGATCAGCGCCAGCGCATCCACGCGGTCGCCGTTGATCAGAACATCAACACGCACCATGTCAGACGCCTGGAAACGTTTAAAGTTGTAATCCAGTGAAGCGTAGCCGCGAGAGGTTGATTTCAGACGGTCGAAGAAGTCGAGAACCACTTCCGCCATCGGGATTTCATAGGTCAGAGCAACTTGGTTACCGTGGTAAACCATGTTGGTCTGCACGCCGCGCTTTTCAATACACAGGGTGATCACGCTGCCCAGATACTCTTGCGGCATCAGCATGTGACACTCAGCAATCGGCTCACGCAGTTCTTGAATGTTGTTCAGCGCCGGCAGTTTTGACGGGCTATCAACATAAATCACTTCGCCGCCGGTGGTTTCTACTTCGTAGACTACCGTTGGCGCGGTGGTGATCAGGTCCAGATCGTATTCACGTTCCAGACGCTCTTGAATGATCTCCATGTGCAGCAGGCCAAGGAAGCCACAGCGGAAGCCGAAGCCCAGCGCGGTAGAGCTTTCTGGCTCATAGAACAGTGAGGCGTCATTCAGGCTAAGTTTGCCTAAAGCGTCGCGGAAGTTTTCATAGTCGTCGGAGCTTACCGGGAACAGACCTGCGTAAACCTGTGGTTTCACCTTCTTAAAGCCTGGAAGGGCTTTATCCGCAGGATTACGTGACAGAGTCAGGGTATCGCCCACTGGCGCGCCGAGGATGTCTTTAATGGCGCAAACCAACCAGCCAACTTCCCCGCAACCTAGTGAGTCACGGTCAACACGTTTTGGCGTGAAAATACCAAGACGGTCAGCGTTATAAATCTGCCCGGTACTCATCACTTTAATTTTGTCACCCTTTCTCAGGGTACCGTTTTTGATTCGAATCAGGGACACAACGCCAAGATAGTTATCGAACCATGAGTCGATGATCAGCGCCTGAAGAGGGGCTTCTGGATCACCTTCCGGTGGCGGAATATCACGCACTAAGCGTTCCAGCACGTCTGGAACACCCAAGCCGGTTTTCGCCGAGCAGCGCACGGCGTCGGTGGCATCGATGCCCACGATGTCTTCGATCTCTTGAGCAGCGCGCTCAGGATCCGCCGCAGGCAGGTCGATTTTGTTCAGAACCGGAACCACTTCCAGATCCATTTCCATCGCCGTGTAGCAGTTCGCCAGCGTCTGGGCTTCTACGCCCTGCCCGGCATCCACCACCAGCAATGCGCCTTCACAGGCAGCAAGGGAGCGGGATACTTCGTAGGAGAAGTCAACGTGCCCTGGGGTATCGATGAAGTTCAGGTGGTAGGTTTCGCCATCCTGAGCTTTGTAATCGAGGGTGACGCTTTGCGCTTTGATGGTGATCCCGCGCTCGCGTTCCAGGTCCATTGAGTCAAGAACTTGCGCTTCCATTTCACGATCTGACAGGCCACCGCAGATTTGAATAATACGATCGGACAGCGTCGACTTACCGTGGTCAATATGAGCGATGATGGAAAAGTTTCTTATGTTCTTCATTATAAAGAGTTTCTACCTTGGTATTTCTGAATCATTCGCCATAAAAACACAGCGACGGTTTGTAAGTTGGCTGTCTTTCGCCTGAGTCGCAGCATTCTACATGTCAGGGGCCTGAAAACCTAGTCTCACCGCCACGGAACTCTGGATTATGCACTGATTCTTGTCAGTAAATCCCCCCGTAAATGCAATAAGTTGTAAGCAGTTAGCGCACTTAGTCAGGCAGCCCATTTTGATAGGCACAGGGACGCTGGGACTTTAGGAAAATGCTCATATACTCACCAGCCAAAAAGCATTTAAATAACTGTTATAAAAGAATTTATTAGCATTTTATTTTTCACTTTTTTAACTTTTTTGCTTTATTTTTCAATCCGGTCACTAAGGTTAGCATCATGATCAATGAAGGGCGTTTGCTAAGTCAGCATGGCTTTGCCAGAGTCAATTCTTGGATCACCATGGTTCTCGCCACATTATTAATCGTTGGCGGCGCGGTCCAGGTGGTATTTCTGCTTGCTCTGGGAAGGTCAAGCGACGGTGGTTTGTATGTCATCACCCTCACCGCTATTTTCAGCATCGGGTTAGGCATCGCTTTATTTATTTTCCGCCATATTCTTAAGCCGAAACAAACCTATCAGCTGCATGAAAATGGAATTCTGGCGATTAATGAACGGGAGCACAAAAACCGTTTTATTCCCTTTGAAAGGATCACTGAGATATATAGATTCAGGACCGGGAAATACTCCAGAAAAATACTCAACACTATGGCTTTCCGCGAAGGCAACAGTCCTCATTGGCACAAAATAACGCCCAATATTGCCCATGCCGAAAGACTGGTTGAGGTGATTAAGAATGAGCAGTTGATGACCAAAGGCCCGCAGGCGTTAAATATTCTGGCTAACGATGGCAGCGTAGTTTTCACTTATCACGCGGCGGCAAGATGTGGCCTTCGCCATTTATTTGCCAATAATCTCATGGGCTTAAATGAGAAGAAATTGCGGCTGAGTGCGCGTTTCCTCACCTCGGATGATGGAATTTGCATTCCCGTTGAAGAAATTCAATATATCAGCGGCGGCGCGAACAGCCAGATGATCCACCTGATGGACGGCAACCGGCGCATTCTTTTCTCAGTGTTATATACATCGCTGTTCAATGCCGACCTGTTCATCGCGCTGATTGAACATATGATCCAGAATCGGATCCCAATCCGCAATTAGCATGAACCGGCTGAAGCCTGACAATGACGCTAGAAACAAAAATCGCCGCCCTTGGGCAGCGATTTTTTTATTCTTTAGCTTCGAATCAAGCCGAGATTATGGCGCGATATGCGCGTTGTCCGTCTGGAAGCGGAATGCATCTGGCGGTAAGCCTATCTGCAAAATAACCGGCTGATACCCAGCCTGCTTCTCAAGGCTGGTCGCTAAGGCTCGGGCCACCAAGAAACCCGCAACGCCGCCAGTCACCGCGCCCACCACCGAGTAAAGATCACTTTGCGTCAGCCACTGCAACAACCCGCCGCCCAGGATCACGCCGAGCAGAGGTGTCATGTAAACCAACAGCGCGGAACGCAGCAGGTTACCTTCGGTGATACCCAACTCAACTTTTTGACCCGGCTGAAGCTGTTCGGCAATGCGTACTTGAAGGTTATGTTCCGTTTGCGGGCCTAGCTCGTTGAGCACGCGCGCACCGCAGCCAGAACGTGAATGGCAGCTGCTACAACCCGCCTGCGTCTCACAACGCAGCTTAGCGATACCGTCCTGCCACGAAACGACTGTGGCCCATTCTTTCAACATATCAAGTACCTAACCTTTTAGGGTGTCGCGAACACAATGCTATCAGCAATGCGTTTCGCTGTTGCAGGCGGCAATTCGCCTACGACCGTAATTTCATTGGCGTTACGGACTTCTGTCTGCACTGTGCGACGCCCCTGCCGGACAAGCTGCTCTGAAGGGCCGCTGGTGGTGGCATTGACGTTAACTGAGAAACTGAAAAGCCCGTCGGAATATAAGCGCGATTCTACCGCGACAGGGACATTTGGCAAGTTTCTGCGGCTACGCGCAACTTCAGTCACACCGTCAGGTAACCATTTCGGCTGCCAAGTAAAGGTGGCTTTTTCGCCTTCGGGTACAGAGAGAACTGGCGGCAAGGTCGCTTTTTCCAGCCCGGTGAGTGCCCCTTTGACTTCATCATCATCCACAAAGGAGATCACGCGGAACTGCTCTAAGGTTTCACCATCGCGATCCAGAAGATCGATGCGCAGCGGCAGCTTGGTATCTTCATCAACCCAGATAACATAGCTAAAGCGCGTACCATCACGGGACACCACGCGAACCACTTGGCTTAGACGGTCTACAGCGCGCCCACGGCCAACGGGGATAAAATCGTAGTATTTCGCTAAGCGAGAAAAATCGCTGAACACCACGGTCGGCAACGAATCAACGATATGGTCACCGTCGAGGGTGAAAGGCTGAAGCCCAGTCTCGAAGTAACTGATCTCTTTGCCACGCTGGACGATTTCGCGTCGAGGGCCGTCCATCAGGACAAGCTGCGCGAGAGGGATATGATCGGAGATAGCATGACGATAGCGATAGGAATCAATTCCCTGCTTCGTGATGCTAATGAAGGCGATTTCATAATTTAGTGACTGGCTCGCCTTGCTCATCTCTTGCAATAACGCCTCGGGAGTAGGTTCTGCCGAGGCGATTGCAGGAGTTAACAGGCTACCGGTCAGTAAACAAACGGCAAACCAAATTTGCTTCATTACTGCGTTTGCATTCCTAAAGACTGAGTTCCGGGTACTTGAACCGCTGCCTGTTGTGGCGTGGCAGTTTCCAACTGAAGCTGATCAGAATGCAATCTACGTTGCAGCTCATAATCCTGCAAAAGAGCATTAATGCGTTTGCGCTGTTCCTGCACGTTTTGCTTGCCATCTAACGAAGTGCTTTCACTCGTTGGCACGCCAAAACTAACAGGAGAAGCTTTGCCAATGATAGGCACGGTGTTGAATGCAGGCGTTTCTGGAGAAGCACCAGAAGCGTCAGGCTGGTTGTAATATTGAACGCCAGCGATGACCGCCAGAGAAACGCACGCCGCCACGCCAACTTGCGTCAGTTGGCTCGCCCATGGACGAACTTTATGCCAGAAAGGCATTTTCTCCCATGAATGAGGCTGCGGTTGCGATTCACGCACAGCACCAGGAACTAGCTTAGCTGGCTCATTCGCCAACGCAGCAGCAACGCGGTCTGCAATATCAAGATGCACGACATTACCCATATCACCGCGCATGGTGTCGCGGATCAAGTGATAACTCTGCCAGCTTTGTTGAAGCGTTTTATCATCCGACAGCGAATTCAGCAGTTCGGAATCTAATGCTTCACCATCCATTAGAGCGGAAAGCTTTTCTTTCTGCATGCCTAGTACCCTTCCAGTGTCCGCCATCGTTAACGCTGAATCAGCGGTTGAACTTTATTATCAATAGCTTCCCGGGCACGGAAAATACGGGATCTTACCGTACCCACGGGGCAGTCCATGATGGCGGCTATTTCTTCGTAGCTCAATCCATCTAACTCCCTTAAGGTGATCGCCATGCGGAGATCTTCAGGAAGTGCTTCAATAGTACGGAAAACTATCTGCCGTAACTCTTCTGACAACATCAAATTCTCAGGGTTCGAAATTTCTTTTAATGCACCGCCACTTTCGAAGTTTTCAGCATCATTTGCATCTACATCGCTAGAAGGCGGACGGCGGCCCTGAGCCACCAGATAATTCTTCGCCGTGTTGACCGCGATACGGTACAACCACGTATAAAAAGCACTGTCGCCGCGGAATGACTCTAACGCGCGATAAGCTTTAATGAATGATTCTTGAACCACATCAGGCACATCGCCTTGTGGTACGTAGCGGGAAACAAGGCTCGCTACTTTATGCTGGTAACGGACTACCAGTAAATTGAACGATTTCTGATCACCCTTCTGGACCCGCTCGACCAGAACCTGATCTGCTAACTGCTCGCTCATCCGAGGTAAAGTCTCCCCAAAACTATCTCCGCGCATAAAGTAGTACTGCCAGCTATCATCATTATATTCCTGAGCAAGTACTGCTTGGAGTTCACATGAAACGTTAAGTTCCACATCGCTGTTGTTTTTTCTATTAAAGTCTCAAGTCCGTGGCTTTTGCCAGGACGTTTAGGCTAACATGAATTTCACTCTTCTTCTGCAAACATCATACGCTATGCAACCTTCATCTGAATTTGTCAGCGATGTCTTGATCATCGGAAGCGGCGCTGCCGGCCTGTCATTAGCCTTACGGCTAGCCGACCATTGCAGCGTCACCGTCCTTAGCAAGGGACCTTTAAACGAAGGTTCAACCTTTTATGCTCAAGGTGGCATCGCGGCGGTATTCGATGAAACTGACAGCATTAGCTCGCACGTAGATGACACGCTGATTGCCGGTGCCGGTTTATGTGACAAAGAGGCCGTGGAGTTTATCGCCGGTAATGCGCGCCATTGCGTGCAGTGGCTGATAGACCAGGGCGTGCTGTTTGACACCGAAACCAACGCCAGCTCCGAAGAGCGATATCACCTCACTCGCGAGGGCGGTCATAGCCACCGCCGAATTCTGCATAGTGCTGATGCTACTGGTAAAGAAGTAGAGACTACGCTGGTAGGTAAAGCAAGAAATCACCCGAATATTTGCGTAAAAGAGCGCTATAACGCGGTGGATCTTATCACTTCGAGCAAGATTGGTTTGCCGGGCACCCAGCGCGTGGTCGGGGCTTATGTTTGGAATCGCCAAAAAGAACAGGTCGAAACCTTCCGCGCGAAAGCCGTGATCCTAGCCACCGGCGGCGCAGCTAAAGTCTACCAATACACCACCAACCCAGATATCTCCTCAGGTGATGGCATTGCGATGGCGTGGCGCGCGGGCTGCCGGGTCGCCAACCTCGAATTCAACCAGTTCCACCCGACCTGCTTATATCACCCGCAGGCAAGAAACTTCCTGCTGACTGAAGCCCTGCGCGGCGAAGGGGCTTATCTCAAGCGCCCGGACGGCAGCCGCTTCATGCCAGATTTCGACTCGCGTGGCGAACTTGCGCCGCGTGACGTGGTGGCTCGGGCCATTGACCACGAGATGAAACGCCTCGGCGCGGACTGCATGTATCTCGACATCAGCCATCGCCCGCCGGAGTTCATCATGCAGCACTTCCCGATGATCTACGAAAAGCTGCTGTCGCTGGGCATTGATCTGACGAAAGAAGCCATTCCGATTGTTCCCGCCGCCCACTACACCTGCGGCGGCGTGATGGTCGACCAACACGGGCGCACCGACCTTGATGGCTTGTATGCGATTGGCGAAGTGAGCTATACCGGCCTGCACGGCGCCAATCGTCTGGCGTCAAACTCCCTGCTGGAGTGCGTGGTTTACGGCTGGTCGGCGGCAGAAGACATTATCAAGCGTCTGCCTCATGCCAAGCTGGCCAAGCAGTTACCGCCTTGGGATGAGAGCCGGGTTGATAACTCGGATGAGCAGGTGGTTATTCAGCATAACTGGCACGAATTGCGTCTGTTTATGTGGGACTACGTGGGAATCGTGCGTACCACCAAACGCCTTGAGCGTGCGCTGCGCCGCATCATGACGCTTCAGCAGGAGATTGATGAGTATTACGCCAACTTTAGAATTTCCAACAACTTGCTGGAACTTCGTAACTTGGTTCAGGTAGCAGAACTGATCGTTCGCAGCGCCATGAAGCGAAAAGAGAGCCGTGGGTTGCACTTCACACTCGACTACCCTGACCTGCTCGACGAGCCTCAGCCAACCATTCTTCAGCCTTAATAGAGTGGCGACCAGTGCGACGGATCGCACTGACTGCCCCTTCACTCAATAATTCAGATAGAAATCAGCGATTAAAGCGCGGAACTCCGGGCTATAAACCCCTTCGCGCTCGCGCAAATCCATCTCTTGAAGACGGGCTTCGGCAGGTTGTTTACTGAGCACTAACAGCAGGCGATTCAGCGGCTTACCGGGGCGATCGCGCACGGAGAGGCGGCTGAAAGTGAACCATCCTTCTTGATGCGCTTTGACTTCAAGCTGTAATCCAAGGTCATAAGGCAGCACCACGCAAAATTTACCATTGGGCTCTAAAAGCTTATCGGCGCAGTCGAGCAAAGCGGCGTGCGTCAGGGTTTCAGTATAACGGGCGGTATTGCGCGCCTCATCGCGGCAGGCCACGGCGGCCTCGAAATAAGGCGGATTGCTGACAATCAGGTCATAATGTGCCGGGTGCGATTGGGCAACGACATGAATATCTTGCGCGAAAACCTGAAGTCTCGCCGCCCACGGCGAACCTTGGAAATTCTCGGCCGCCTGTTCGGCTGCGGGAATATCCAGCTCCACGGCGTCAATCATGACGGCGTCGTCGGTTCTTTGCGCCAGCATCAGCGCGATAAGGCCACTGCCTGAGCCGATGTCCAGCACGCGAGTGGCCCCCGCCACCGGCGCCCATGCCCCGAGCAGCACGCCATCGGTACCGACTTTCATTGCACAGCGATCGTGTGCAACAAAAAACTGTTTGAATGTAAATCCATTACGCCGCATTGGCTGACTGGCACTGACTTCTTTCACCACATTTTTCACCGTTAAACCATCAGCAAGACGGCCTGATATCCAGAACTGACGTAGCATAGGGGAAACATTCGGCAAGGAAAAGCCACGCTAGCCGCTTAAATAGGTGAAGATCGCGCCTAACACGTCTATAATCGGCGCCCCAAGTAGAGGTAGACCATGACTGTAACCAATTTTTCCGAACTCGAACTCGATGAACGCCTAATAGACGCCCTGAGCGAAAAAGGCTATAGCCGCCCGACTGTCATTCAGGCAGAGGCCATTCCGCCAGCGATGGACGGACGCGATGTGTTGGGTTCGGCTCCTACCGGCACCGGCAAAACAGCAGCGTTCTTGCTGCCTGCATTGCAGCATTTGCTGGATTTCCCGCGTAAGAAATCTGGTCCGCCACGTATTCTTATTCTGACGCCAACCCGCGAACTTGCGATGCAGGTTGCTGAACAGGCGCGCGAACTCGCCAAGCACACTGACTTAGACATCGCCACTATCACTGGCGGCGTGGCGTACATGAACCACGCCGAAGTGTTCAGCGAAAATCAGGACATCGTGGTCGCCACCACCGGCCGCTTGCTGCAATACATCAAAGAAGAAAACTTTGACTGCCGCGCCATTGAAACGCTGATCCTTGACGAAGCTGACCGCATGCTGGACATGGGCTTCGCGCAAGATATCGAAACCATTTCCGCCGAAGCGCGCTGGCGCAAACAGACGTTACTGTTCTCCGCAACGCTGGAAGGCGAAGCCATTCGCGAATTCGCAGAACGCATTCTGACCGAGCCGGTTGAGATCGAAGCCGATCCTTCTCGCCGCGAACGCAAAAAGATTTTGCAGTGGTACTACCGCGCCGATGACGTCGCGCACAAGACCCAGATGCTGATCCACCTTCTGAATCAAGAAGATGTGACTAAATCCGTGATCTTCGTGCGTAAGCGCGAGCGCGTGCACGAGCTGGTAGCCTGGCTGCGTGAAGCAGGGATCAACTCCTGCTATCTCGAAGGGGAAATGGTTCAGGTTAAACGTACTGAAGCAGTAAAGCGCATGGTTGAAGACCGCGTTAACGTGCTGGTTGCCACCGATATCGCCGCGCGCGGTCTGGATATCAACGACATCAGCCACGTGTTCAACTTCGACCTGCCGCTGACCGCAGACACCTACCTGCACCGTATTGGCCGTACTGGCCGTATGGGCCGCAAAGGGACTGCAATCTCCTTCGTCGAAGCGCATGACCACCTGCTGCTGGGCAAAATTGGCCGTTACCTGAATGAGCCACTGAAGCCGCGCGTGATTGATGAGCTGCGTCCGAAGACCAAAGCGCCGAGCGAGAAAACCACCGGCAAGCCGTCGAAGAAGGTGCTGGCGAAGCGCAAAGAGAAGCAGAAAGAAGCGCAGGCAAAATCAAAAGTTAAAGTGAAAGTGCGCCACCGCGACAGTAAAAACGTCGGTAAACGCCGCGTGAAAGCTGAAGCTGACACCAAAGGCAGCGCGAAATAAGCACTCTGACCTTGCTCTAAAGCCAAAAAAAAACCGCCACTTAAGGCGGTTTTTTATTATCTCAGCAATTTAACTTATCAAACTTACAGACTTTCAGTGAAAGTACGGGTGATCACGTCGCGCTGCTGTTCCGGCGTCAGTGAGTTGAAACGCACCGCATAGCCTGAAACGCGAATGGTCAGCTGTGGGTACTTCTCAGGGTGCTTCACGGCGTCTTCCAGAGTCTCACGGCGCATCACGTTAACATTAAGATGCTGGCCGCCCTCAACGCGAACCGTTGGCTGGAACTCCATCGGCACTTCGCGATACTCGATTTGGCCCAGTTCGCTGATTGCGACAATCTGATCTTCTTCATAGCCTGCTTTTGCACATACGCAGCGCGCTTCTGCTTTCTCGTCGTCCAGCAGCCAGAAAGAGTTTTTCAGTGCTTCATTATTGGCTTTAGTGATTTGAATACCGGTGATCATGTGTTGCCTCCATTAATGGCTACGATACTGTAAACAAGCTGCCGCCAAGGAATGACAGCAATACCTTGCTCCTGATGACCTGTATAACAGTTGAACACCCCGCGTTCCTTGATAAATATCAACTTTAACCTCGGGGTGCGAGGCGCCCTGCGGCAAATTTATGTTTTATATCAATTTTTTTCGGCCCCTCCCTTCAATTAATATTGTTAAATATCAATTAAATTTGATTGAACCTGACGAACCCGAATCTTTGCATTTTGCTAACAGGGTAAGGTTTCACTCAAATCCGCTTGCAGGTAAGCTAACGCGATTGAAATTACAAAGAAAAGGAGCGCGTTAATGTCCACGACCCTGACATGGCATGACGTCATCGGTGCCGAAAAAGAACAACCCTACTTCCTAGATACGCTGAAGTATGTCGCCAGAGAACGCGCGGCGGGAAAAACGATTTATCCTCCGCAGGCTGACGTGTTCAACGCCTTCCGCTCCACCGAACTGTCCGATGTCAAAGTGGTGATTTTGGGCCAAGACCCTTACCACGGGCCGAATCAGGCACACGGCCTCTCCTTCTCCGTACGCCCGGGCATTCCTGCTCCGCCCTCTTTGGTTAATATGTACAAAGAGCTGGCGACTGACATTCCGGGCTTCGAGCGCCCTTCCCACGGCTATCTGCAAAGCTGGGCCGACCAAGGCGTGCTGCTGCTCAACACCGTGCTGACCGTCGAAGGGGGTCAGGCGCACTCCCACGCAAAATTAGGCTGGGAAACCTTCACCGATAAAGTCATTGCGGCGCTGAATGAGCATCGCGAAGGCGTGGTATTTCTGCTGTGGGGCTCACACGCGCAGAAAAAAGGCAGCTTTATTGATGCCCAGCGCCACCACGTGCTGAAAGCACCGCACCCTTCGCCGCTGTCGGCTCATCGCGGTTTTCTCGGCTGCAAACACTTCTCCGCCACGAATGAACTGCTGAAAAAACAGGGGCTGGAGCCGATAAACTGGGTGCCAGAACTTCCGGCTTAACTGTTGATTCTGCAAACAAAAAAGGCATCCCGAAGGATGCCTTTCTCACAAAAGCGACAGGCTTATGCCTTGGCTTTTGACACCGCAACCATCGCAGGGCGAAGCAAGCGACCGTTCAGGGTGTAACCTTTCTGCATAACCATCATGACGTGGTTAGGCGCCAAATCTTCTGACTCCATCAGCGTCATGGCCTGATGCAATTCAGGGTTGAAAGGCACGTGAATGTCACCAACCACTTCCAGACCAAACTTGCGAACGGCATCCAGCAGTGATTTCAGCGTTAATTCAACACCTTCGACCAGAGCAGCCAGATCGGCGTTGGATTTATCCGCCAAGTCGAGCGCACGTTCCAGGTTATCAATAACCGGCAACAGCTCACCGGAGAATTTCTCCAGTGCAAATTTATGGGCTTTCTCAATATCAAGCTCGGTGCGGCGGCGGATATTTTCCACTTCCGCTTTAGCACGCAGCAAGCTGTCACGCTCGCGCTGCTGAGCTTCTTTCAATTGATTTTCCAGTTCTGCAATACGCTCGTCGCGCGGATCAACGACGTCTGCCGCCTCAGTTTCCGCTTCCGTATGCAGCGCTTGCTCCTGATTTAACTCATCAGAGACTTGCTCGTTAGGCGTCTTATGTTCTTTACTACTCATGAATCTCTCCGCGTTTTAGCATTAATCTTGCTACTGGGCTTATTATGGGGATCAAAACCGTTGTTTCAAGGTTTGCTTTTAAAGGTTCAGACATAATGCAGGCGTTACAAAAGCCTATTGAGGATAACCACCGCAATGAATAAAAAATTTGAGTGCATAGGCATCGTTGGCCATCCCCGCCATCCATCAGCACTCGCCACCCATGAAATGCTTTATCACTGGTTGGTCTCTAAGGGCTATGAAGTGGTGGTGGAACGCACGGTGGCCCAAGATCTTAAGCTGGAAGGCGCGCAAACCGGCAGCCTTGCAGATATCGGTAAAAAGGCCGATTTAGCCGTTGTGGTGGGTGGTGACGGCAACATGCTGGGCGCAGCGCGGGTGCTGGCGCGTTATGACATCAAAGTCATTGGTATCAACCGTGGCAACCTCGGTTTTCTTACCGATCTTGACCCCGACAATGCCCTTCAGCAGCTCGACGACGTGTTAAAAGGTGAATATCTCAGCGAGCAGCGTTTCCTGCTGGAAGCCTTGGTTCGCTGTGAAGATCGCCAATGCCGCGTTAGCACCGCCATCAACGAAGTGGTGCTTCACCCCGGCAAAGTCGCGCATATGATTGAATTTGAAGTCTATATTGATGACAAATTCGCCTTCTCCCAGCGCTCCGATGGCTTGATCATCTCGACGCCGACGGGTTCGACTGCCTATTCGCTTTCCGGCGGTGGCCCGATTTTAACTCCTACGCTGGATGCTATCGCGCTGGTACCGATGTTCCCGCACACCTTGTCGGCCAGACCACTGGTGATCAACAGCAGCAGCACCATCTGCCTGAAATTCTCTAATGTCAGCAGTGACTTAGAGATAAGCTGTGACAGCCAAATCGCCCTGCCGATTCAGCAAGGCGAAGAAGTGGTGATCCGCCGCAGTGAATATCACCTCAATCTGATCCATCCGAAAGATTACAGTTATTTCAACACGTTGAGCACTAAACTCGGCTGGTCGAAGAAATTGTTCTGATGGCAAACGCGGCCAAATAAAAAATATTGCGTCAGGGACTTTACTGTATATAAAACCAGTTTATACTGTATGAAATTACAGGTCTGTTGTTTTGTACAGGAAGGTGATCATGCTGGCGCAATTAACTATCAGTAACTTTGCCATCGTTCGTGAGTTAGATATCGATTTTCACAGCGGTATGACGGCAATCACCGGTGAAACCGGCGCAGGTAAATCTATTGCTATCGATGCCTTAGGTTTGTGTCTCGGCAACCGCGCCGATGGCAGCACCGTGCGTCTGGGCGCTAATCGTGCCGATATCTGCGCACGCTTCACGCTGGCTGATACCCCTTCTGCTAAACAATGGCTCGCCGACAACCAGCTCGACGAAGGCAATGACTGCCTGCTACGCCGCACCATCAGCGCTGACGGCCGCTCTCGCAGCTTTATCAATGGCACCCCTGTCCCGCTTTCCCAAATGCGTGAAATTGGCCAGCATCTGATCCAGATCCACGGCCAGCATGCGCACCAGCTCCTGCTCAAACCCGAACACCAAAAACAGCTACTGGATGCCTATGCAGACCAGCCTCTGCTGCTGGCGCAGATGCGTCAGGCGTACCAGAACTGGCATCAGAGCTGCCGCCAGCTGGCGCAGTATCAGCAGCAAGTCACCGAGCGCGAGGCGCGTCGGCAGCTGTTGCAGTACCAGTTGAAAGAGCTGAACGAGTTCGCCCCGCAGGCCGGCGAATACGAACAAATCGACGAAGAGTACAAGCTGCTGGCTAATAGCGGACAGGTGATGTCATTGAGCCAGAACGCGCTCTATCTGCTGGCCGACGGCGACGACCAAAACGTGGTCAGCCTGCTGTATAGCGCCAAAAGTCAGCTAACCGAACTGGCTGAAATCGACAGCAAAATCAATGAGCTGATCGTGATGCTGGACGACGCCTCTATCCAAATCAGCGAAGCCAGTGACGAGCTGCGCCACTATAGCGAACGGATGGAAATCGACCCGAATCGCCTGTTTGAACTAGAGCAGAGACTCTCTCGCCAACTGAGTCTGGCGAAAAAACATCACGTTTCTGCCGAAGAGCTGCCAACCCTGCACCGCCAGCTTTTAGACGAGCAGCAGATGCTCGACGACCATGAAACCAATCAGGCTGAGCTGAGTGAAGCCGTTAACCTGCACTATCAGCAAGCGTTGAGCATCGCCCAGCAGCTGCATGATAAGCGCCAGTTCTATGCTGACGAGCTGACTCGCCTGATCACCGACAGCATGCAGAGCCTGTCGATGCCACACGGCAAGTTTAAGATTCAAGTACAGTTTGTTCCTGAGCATTTAAGTCAGGAAGGCGCGGATCGTCTGGAATTCCAAGTCACTACTAACCCCGGCCAGCCATTACAGGCTCTGGCGAAAGTGGCCTCCGGCGGTGAGCTGTCGCGTATTGCCTTAGCAATTCAGGTGATCACTGCGCAGAAAATGGAAACCCCGGCGCTGATTTTCGATGAAGTGGACGTGGGTATCAGCGGCCCGACCGCCGCTATCGTCGGCAGACTGCTGCGTCAGTTGGGTGAATCAACACAAGTGATGTGTGTAACCCACTTACCGCAGGTTGCCGGTTGTGGCCATCAACATTATTTTGTGAGCAAAGATACCGACGGGGAAGCTACTGAAACCCAAATGAATCGTCTGGATAAAAAAGCCAGATTGCAGGAACTGGCGCGTCTGCTGGGGGGTAGCGAAGTCACCAGAAACACCCTTGCTAACGCCAAAGAACTGCTCGCAGCTTAAAAAGCTCAACTTTTTTACGATTCTGCGGTCATACAGGTGCCCTGCAAAGGTTCCAAACTGATGAAAGGTCTATTATCATCGGCATCTTATGCCCTAAAGGAATGTAACGACTATGCGCTGTAAAACGCTAACTGCCGCCGCAGTAACTCTTGTAATGCTGACTGCGGGCTGTTCCACACTGGAAAAGGTGGTTTATCGGCCTGACATCAATCAGGGGAACTACTTGGCTCCTGCTGATGTTCAAAAGATTCATACTGGCATGACAAAGCAACAAGTGGCTTATGTCCTTGGTACCCCAATGCTGGACGACCCGTTCGGTAATGACACTTGGTACTACGTTTTCCGCCAGCAGCCTGGTCATGAAGGCGTGAAGCAACAAACCTTGACGCTGACCTTTAACAGCGCGGGAACGCTGACTAACGTTGATAACAAACCTGCGTTAAGCGACAAGAATTAATCTCCCTCCTGATGCTTGCTGGCAGCAGCCAGAATCCATCCTCGGGGTAAAAAAATAAGGCGCTCAAGGCGCCTTATTTTTTAGACTTCTCAGCTCGCTGACGTCTAAGCTCTTTTGGGTCAGCTATCAGTGGCCGGTAAATTTCAATTCGGTCGCCGTCAGAGATAGTGTCCGCCAGCTTCACGGGGCGGCTGTACACGCCGACTTTATTGCTCTTGAGGTCGATGTCCTTCCTCAGCTCCAATAAACCCGAGGCAACGATCGCTTGTTCAACCGTGCTGCCTTCTTCCAGCTTCACCGTGCGCAGATACTGCCGTTCAGGTAACGCATAAACCACCTCAACGCGGATCTCAGACACTGTAGACCTCTTTCGCGCGCTGGGTGAAAGCCTGAACCATACTGCCGGCTAGCTCTTTAAATATTTTACCAAACGCCAGTTCGATCAATTTGTTGGTGAACTCGAAATCAAGATTGAGCTCGACCTTGCAGGCCTCAGGGCTTAGCGCGGTGAAATTCCAGCCGCCCATTAGCTTGCGGAAAGGACCATCAACCAATTGCATATCGATGCGCTTATTGCTGAACAGCGTATTGCGCGTCGTAAAGGTTTTACTGATCCCCGCCTTAGAAACATCAACCGCGGCGGTCATGGAATCTGGGCCTTGCTCAATAATTCGGCTACCCGTACACCCCGGCAGAAATTGAGGATAGGCATCAACATCATTCACCAAGGTGTACATCTGTTCTACGCTGAACGGCACGAGCGCAGAACGACTTATCTGTGGCATATCATTTTCCAAGTATCATAAATCGTACAAATCATACCATTTATCGACCTCGAGACAAAAAACTACCTCGGAGCGAAAGCAACAAAGGCCAAAAAACGCAGGCTGTTACCCCGTGGGGATTTCATTCCCCAATGCTTACAGTATAATAAGTGACACTATGACAAAGAAAAAAGCACATAAACCCGGTTCCGCGACTATCGCGATGAACAAACGCGCTCGCCATGAATATTTCATCGAAGATGAAATCGAAGCGGGGCTTGCTTTGCAGGGATGGGAAGTCAAATCGATGCGTGCTGGTAAAGCAAACATCTCTGACAGCTATGTCACATTCCGCGACGGTGAAGCCTTTTTGTTTGGCGCAACTATTCAACCTCTCAATGTGGCGTCGAGTCACATCGTTTGTGACCCTACGCGTACTCGTAAACTCCTGCTCAACAAGCGCGAGTTAGAAACGCTTTTCGGCAAGGTAAGTCGCGACGGCTACACCGTTGTTGCACTCTCCCTGTACTGGAAAAATGCTTGGTCGAAAGTCAAAATCGGTCTGGCGAAAGGTAAGAAAGAGCACGACAAGCGCGATGACATCAAAGATCGCGAATGGAAGTTAGACAAAGCACGTATCATGAAGCACGCAAATCGCTAAGCTACTGGCTTAGCATGCAGTTTTTCTGATATACTGCACGACAGTACTTGGGGCTGATTCTGGATTCGACGGGATTTGCGAAGCCCAAGGAGCATGCCGAGGGGCGGTTGGCCTCGTAAAAAGCCGCAAAAAAATAGTCGCAAACGACGAAAACTACGCACTAGCAGCTTAATACCCTGCTTAGAGCCCTCTCTCCCTAGCCTCCGCTCTTAGGACGGGGATCAAGAGAGGTCAAACCTAAAAGAGATCGCGTGGACACCTTGCCTGGGGTGAAAGCGTTAAACCCAATCAGGATAGTTTGTTAGTGGCGTGTCTGTCCGCAGCTAACCGGCGAATGTAAAGATTAGACTAAGCATGTAGTGCCGACGGTGTAGTAATTTCGGACGGGGGTTCAAATCCCCCCAGCTCCACCAAACAAGGTTTCGGTTATCACCAGATAAGGCCGTTACCGCTAAGAAAGCCGCAACCTGAAAGGGTTTGCGGCTTTTTTGTGTCTGTAGAAGTCCGAGAAGATCCGCCTGAAACCGGAGCCTATTGGTATACGCTAAGATATATACCAATAAACGTATACCAATTAAGGGATGATCCTTGCATGGCGCGGACTACACGCCCCCTCACCCACACCGAAGTACAAAAAGCTAAAGCCCTCGACAAAGACCTGACCCTGCACGACGGTGATGGGCTCTTTTTGTTAGTCAAAACCACTGGCAAGAAAATTTGGCGTTTCCGCTACCAACTTCCCAACAGTAACAAACGCACTATGATCAGCCTCGGTGCTTACCCTGCCCTCACCCTCGCTGATGCCAGAGAAATCCGCGCAGATAAGTTAGCGATGTTAGTACGTGGGATAGATCCGCAGGCAAGAGCCGATGAAGAGGCTGAGAAGCTCCAGATCGCACAGGAAAGCATTTTCGTCAATGTCGCTCGTAAATGGTTCGAGCTGAAACAAAGTCACGTCAGCGCTGACCACGCTAAGGATATCTGGCGTTCTATCGAAAAGGACATTTTGCCAAGCATCGAAAATGTTCCTGTTAACGAGCTGAAAGCACGCACCTTGATTCAAGTGTTAGAGCCAATCAAAGCACGCGGAGCATTAGAGACGGTCAGGCGTTTGGTGCAACGTATAAATGAGATAATGATTTATGCCGTCAATGTTGGGTTGATTGAGGCCAATCCTGCTTCAGGAATCGGTAATGCTTTCGAACGCCCGAAGAAGCAGCACATGCCTACAATTCGCCCCGAAGAACTACCCAAGCTAATGCGCACGATTTCGATGAGTAATTTATCAATACCAACCCGCTGCCTGCTTGAATGGCAGCTCCTTACTCTCATACGTCCGGCAGAGGCTTCTTCTACGGCGTGGGCTGAGATCGATATAGAGAATAAGCGGTGGTGTATTCCGGCTGAACGTATGAAGGCAAAGCGTGACCATATAGTTCCGTTGTCGAAACAAGCATTAGAGTTACAAGAAATCATGCGCCCAATTAGCGGGCATCGTCAGCACGTTTTCCCTAGCCGAAATGATCCACGTAAGCCAATGAATAGCCAAACGGCTAACGCCGCATTAAAAAGGATTGGTTATGGTGGGAAATTGGTGGCTCACGGATTGAGATCTATCGCTAGTACTGCTATGAATGAGGTAGGTTTTAATGCCGACGTAATTGAGGCTGCTTTAGCTCATAGTGATAAAAATGAAGTTAGGAAAGCCTACAATCGCTCAACATATCTCATTCATAGGCAAGAACTAATGGAGTGGTGGGGTTCTTATGTACACAAAAATACAGTTAACTGATAAAAATTAGAGGCCAATATGTCTACATTTTTAGATACGAAAACCAGTATGATTGTTTATGCTTTAGAAAAAAGCTTAGGTTCTTATGTAAAAAGAGAGGACGGAAGTAGAAATAGTGACTTACTTAAAGGTCATTATGAGGCTCGGTCAATTGACGAGATTGAGAAAGGGAGAGGTGCAATCAATAATACCTCAGCCCTTATTGAAGCGAGTTATATTAGTGACATTTTCAATTACGCCTTAATAATTTCAAAGGGCACTAGTGATTACGAAAAGCTAACTGAACTTAAAGAGTTTTGCATTAAAATAAACTTATTTTATATAAGAAATCAAATAAGTCATCCAAGTAGAATTTTTCACGATCACTACTGGTATTGTGCTGCTGCAATTGCTTCTCATCCAATGATAGAAGCTTTACAACTACATCTCGTACAAGAATCATTTTATGCTGCTTTAAGTGGGCAACTAAAAGAGCCTCCTGAAGAGTGGATTAAACAAGTAAGTTGGGAAATTGAAAATAATCTCCCTGAAAAATTCGATCATGACATAACATCATTGATTGGAAGAAAGAATGAGAAAAAAGAGGTACTTAAAGCTATAAAGAACGATAGGATTAACTTTATTACCATTGTAGCACCCGGCGGTGTTGGTAAAACTGCTCTAGCGCTGGATTTTTTAAAGGAACTAAGTCTATCTCCAGAAGCACGAAACGAATTTACTAAAATCTGCTATGTCACTCTAAAAAAACATCATTTGACTGTTAATGGCATTAAAGAATTAGAAAATGTTGATTCAATTGTTGAAATAAAAAAAGAAATTTTGAACTTCATTGAGCCGGAACTAGACTTATCATCACTGGATATTGACTCCATATTTGAACAGACATTAGAAAAAGAGAAAACTGGTAATGTATTACTCTGCATTGATAATCTAGAAACATTATTGCGTGATGGCCCTGAAGAATTCATACGTTTTCAATATAACCTCCCTAGTAACTTTAAAGTAATGGTTACTAGTCGAGTAATGGTTGATGGTGCTTATCCAATAATACTCAAGGAATTGCAATCTTCTGGTGCTGAGCATCTAGCTCGTTCATATTCAGATAAAAAAGGCATGATGAATATAAGCCCTCAAGAATTACAAAAAATTGCCAAATTTTCTCATTACAACCCACTAGCAATAAGGCTAACTATTGATGCGGTTCATTCTGGAGTTCCAATCCCTGATTCAATAGAAAAAGCAAAAAAGGATATAGCTGCTTTTTCTTACAACAATCTAATTGAGACACTATCTGATGAAGCTGTATTAATATTGGAGTGTTTATTTATCAGCGGAAGTGTTTCAAGAAACTATCTTTCCCATTTCCTTGAAATGGATCAGGATTTAAGCGCAAAATCTATTAAAGAACTTGCTAATACATCATTAATTTCTAGATCTAGTTCATCTAATGGTGAGGATTTATTTTCGCTAAGTGAATCAGTTAAAGAACTTTTAATGCTCAACCCAAGAAACACTGCTGCACGCTCGCAGTTAGCTGAAAAGGAAAGAAAGCAAAGACAATCACTATTGCACCTACAAAAATTCCAAACTGATAAAGAAATCCATAAATTTGACTATCGATATATTCCTCAAAGCTGCCCAGAGTCTTTGCAGATCCTTATCAACGAAACCAATAGAGTTTTAGCACCAAAGCATCCTAACAGAGAAAAAATAATTACTAATTATGAGAAATTTAGGACTTTACTGCAAATATATAATAAAGAAGCTATTTTCTTAAGGACTTACTCTCGACTCCTAGCTGCTTTGGGCGATTACCCATCAGCTATCAGCACAATAAAATCGGCAATTGAATTAGAAAGCAATAACCCATTAAATAAATTAAATTTAGTTTATTTGTACAAAGATTGGGGTGATTTCATAGAAGCTCAAAATGTCGCGCAAGAATTGATTGATGATAATTTCGACAACCCTGATATTTCCGGAAACAATTTATCTTCAACCATAACAAAAGAATACCTAGGTGTTCACTTATACGGAAAAGAGTATAGTGACGTCATTGAGTACACCAATAATTGGAAAAGTTCGAGTCATATTCAAGAAGTTAGTTACTTTAGAGTTGCAGCTCTAAAAAGAAGCATTGAGAATACTTATAAGATTGACATTGAAAATGTTGTGCACCATCTGCGAGAAATAATTCACATTACCGAATATATATTTGATAACTATGAATTAAACGAGCGTTTAGCTGACGAAGGAATAAAAGCACTTTACCTTGTGGAAAATATAATCTCCGAGAATATTCATTACCCACAAGAATTCATTGCTGAGGTGGTGTTATTTGCAGAAAAAAACCTCGCTGAAATGACTAAGTATTCAAAATCATTCAACATGAAAAGTAAGGATGTCGTCAAAACTGTTCGTACATTTATGATGCAAAAAATCCCTAACAATCCATTCCGTGAAAAAAAATGGATCGACTTTACTGAGTCTGAAAATCAGATAGATTTTGAGTCCAAAACTTGGGAAAGAAATGGATATACCATTGTTGAGGTATACAGCGATTTAACTATTTTAAAAGGTTTTGTTTTTGCAAAAGACAACGAAGGTAAAGAATTCCTGATTCATATAGATAGTTGTATAAACATCAATAGAAATAAGTGGGCAGAGTTTAAAAAAGGTAAAAAACTAGCTGTTAAATATAGTAAGACTAAAAAAGGACTTGCTGCCTCAGAAACACATCAGGTTTAGTCGTAGCTGGCAGCTCAAGGCTGCCAGCTTTGTCTTTAAGTCCTGCGCGCGCAATGTTACCCGCCTGCCCGCCGCTGACTTAGCTCATTGGTTTTGATGCATGAAGTAAAGCCTCTGAAAGCCAGTGTAGCAAGGGTTTTGAGCCATTTTGAACAATCATGATTGCATGCAAAACCATGCAACCTATGCATGCGCAGGTCTTTAAAGGCGGCTAGCCAGAGAAAAGGGCTGCAGAAACGTAGGCATTGTTGATATGACGTGAAAAAGCCACCTTAATTGAAAGCGGCTAATAGTAATATTTAAGCAGGTAACTGAAATTATATTTTCAGCTAATTCGGCTCTCTCTGTTTATTACCTTGCTTATGCTCTCAATCGTTTTAAAGGCACATGAGCAATCGAGATTGGCGCATTGATAATAAGCCTCTTTCGTCTGATCCGTAATATAACGACTGGTTCGAATATAAGAGACTTGAGTACACAACGGGCAACGCATCATTATTTAGTTTCTCGTTGCTGCAAACGAAGGCGTTTTTCGGCAAGCTCTGTTGCAGCCTGCGTACGACGTAATGGGCTATTTTGCAGCTCCATCAATACGCCAGTAGCTTTGGGTCTTATTGGCTCTATTTCTTTCAATACTGGATGTTCGACGTGCTGCACTACCATAGCTGCAGCGATACGCTCGCCTAGTGCTTACATCAGTCGGTTTCCGATAATTTCCGTCGCGTTGCTCTGATATACGCTATAGGCACGTGCAGCCACTACACAGGCATTAATAACATCTGTATTTAGAATGAGTTTGGTGAATTCATCCACAGCATTATCCATTGTATGTTCTGCAAATGCTGTCATGGCCGTTCTATGTGCATCAAGCAAAACGGTAGCCGTCGAGCCGCACTTTAAATGGAGTTCCATCTTGTCTAACTCCATTTCTTCAATCAGACCATCGAATTCTTTTGCCAGTTCACGTTTAGAAATCCGGCTATCGTGTTGCGCCTGTAATTCAGGGGTTATTTCTCCTCGCAGCTTGCGGAACAAAGTACGCCACTGACTTTCAGCCTCATGGCTTTCTAGTTCTGTGTCTTTCTTCTGCTGCTGGCAGCGGGCTATGCTTGCTACAACATCAGACAGCGCCTGAGCGTTTTTATTATGCGCGGCTCTCGCGCTATTCAGGACCTGCAGCTTTTCGGTGAGGTGTTGGGGTAAGGCGGTGCTCATGATGGAATTTCCCGTGTCAGTAAATATGAATCTATTGTGTCGAGGCTGATACAACATTTCTATTTGATGGCGTTCGCTCAGTGCTGGTACAACGGGCGGGAAAGTAAACATGAAAAGTAGAGAGGATTTATATTTCTAAAAAAACTATTCACTACTACTCACTTAAAAATAAAATTCAATTAAATCATAAAATTAAACAGTGAAGACCTCATTTAAAAGTGTTCACCTTCTATTCACTACTCTTCACAGCCTGCAAAAGCCTTTTTCTGGCTAGCCAAAAATATACGAATGTTTATTTCTATTGATTAACCCAGATTCAATCGTTAAAACAACTTTAAAGATGCTCATAAAATACGCTACTGAGTAATATTGAGCATTATTGGTAAACATTGGCATTTCATCTAGTGTCACCTGATGACACCTGAAAAAAGCAAGCATCTTCTTTCAAAGATTTTAGCGACAAGCGCTTGTTGCTACACATAAAAATATTCTCACAATAGGGGGCTACTTAACGAAACCAACGGTATTGGACAGATCCAGCCGGACCCGAAAAAAGAGGTAGCACATGCTTTCCATCGCTCAGAATACTCCCCCAGCATCCCATTCAGTCATGCCGCCAGCGTTTCCACGTGACCGCTTTATGCGACTGCCAGAAGTCATCCATACCACCGGTCTGTCTCGTTCCACCATTTATGATTTAATCAGCCGCCAGCAGTTCCCCACCCAGATCTCTCTCGGTGGTAAGAACGTTGCATGGTTAGCTTCAGAAATTGATGGCTGGATGAATGATCGTATCGCAGCACGCGTTCAAGGGACGGTTCAATGATTTCGTTGTCTGTCGATCACCATAATATTCAGCTCAACGCCGAAGAAGCCGCCTACCTCGCTAAAGGCCTAATGACTGCTTCGTGTGGTCAAAATATTCCTTTGCCTGCTTTCACAAGCAACACCCTTGGAGTACTGTCGGTCAACTTAAAAGGCGATGCCCAAGAGAATACTTCGCGCTTCCGATCAAATCCGCAGCAGTCCGATCAAGTCCTGACCGATTGCTAAGAGGGAAAGGCTAATGCACCAAAAAAGGCTTTTCTCTGGCAAGCGGCTAGTCTATAGTTTTTTGGCTGCCGCAAAATCGGCAGTCGGGCGTAGGAACCCGAGCAACTCAATGGCGACACAACACGCGCCAGGCGTGTTTTTTTATGTCGTAGCCTCAGCGCGCCTATTTTGTGCACAATGGTCTGTGAACCATTGTGCAGCTCAAACAATGGTAGCTCAGGCGGGGCAGCCTTCGGGCTGGCCGGTATCCATTGAGGCCGGTATTCCTACCCCCGTCTGGGCTACCACCCATAAGCGTAGGAACTTAGGTGGTAGCAATAACCATTACTCAATGGAGGTTGCCACTATGGCTACAACCCTCGCGATCCCACATCCGAAATTTACGTTCCTGTTTGCTGCTGTTCGGCGTTCTGAACCTGCCGCACGTGTTTGTATGCTCCGCTCTGCTGCAGACAGCGAACATACTGCCCGCCGCCTGTACTCTCGCGATTATGTGCTGTGTTTCGCCGGTCGTCTGCCAGTACAGGGGGCCGCATGAACAAGCTGGCTTCCTTATATTTTCCTGACACCCACTACCCTATCCCACACGCTGATTTCCTGCGCCTGCTGCATGCGCATAACGTCGGCGTGATGTTCCTCGACATGCTTGATACGCAAGAAACATTCGGGCATACGCCGGATAAAAATCAGCTTAATTCCATGGCCTCAATGGTCGCGCTGCTCACGGACCAATTAGGGAAAGTCGTAGACACCTGCGAAACAGCCATAAAAACGCAGATGGAGGATCTCTACGAATGAACAGCCCCCAAAAATCATGCCTGCCTGTTGAAGTACTTACCGCCCTGTATCGCCGAGCACTGGCACAGGCTTATCTCGATGCCTGCGCCTCTCATGGTCTGGAAATTGGTTACACGCTTGATGAACTGCAGATGGCTATCGCGGCAGAAGTTGAAAATTATTACGTCGGTCAGCACGGTCCTAGGGTTGGCATGGATATGGCCTGCGCCATGCTCCGCGATATGGTTCAGCCGGATATTCTGGTAGCGAAACCCCGCCTGACGCTGCTGGGTGAAACCATGATGGACGAGCTGTGCCATCAACATATCGCATCTACCCCTAACACAACGCTGCACTGATGGAGGCGCACATGACACAATTTACCGTTTCAAACACCGTTAGCGCAGCAAAAGGGCGTTGGCCTCAACTCTTGCCGCTATTGGGTATCAACGTTGCCGCCAATGGCAATCACACCCCCTGCCCTGTCTGCGGTGGCAAAGACCGTTTTCGTTTTGATAATCAGGAAGGCAGAGGGACGTGGGTCTGTAATCAATGCGGGGCCGGTGACGGGCTGCGTCTGGTAGAAAAGGCATTTGCTCTGAATGCAAAAGACGCCGCCGGTAAGGTGGCGGAGGTCCTTGGGAATGCGCAAACCACTTTAGCGCCGGTTGAACATTCTATAAATACGCAGGAAAAAGAGGCGGCCCGCAATAAAGCCATTGAAAAAGCCAAAGAGCTGATCCGAACAGCCCGTAAACAGACAGATAATGCCTATCTCACGACAAAAGCATGGCCCGATAAAGAAGTACCCACCTTGCAAGGCAATGAATTTCGGATCGCAGGCATTAACTACCGCGCAGGTGATTTACTGATACCGCTGACTGACCTGTCTGGCAACTTGCTCAACGTGCAGCTCATTAACGCGGAAGGCATTAAACGCATGTTAGCAGGCGGTCAGGTGAAGGGGGCGTGCCATCACTTTGCCGGTAAAGGCGATACCGTTATATGGCTTACCGAAGGTTACGCTACAGGACTGACCGTGCATGAACTGACGGGCGAAACGGTATACGTGGCGCTTAGCGCCAATAATTTTCCGTACCTTGCCCAACGCCTGCGCGATGCGTATCCCAATGCCCTGCTACTTATGGCCGCCGATAACGACGAAAATGGTATCGGCCAGAAAAAAGCCGAAGAAGCTGCCAGCCTGACCGGTGGCAAGGTCGCGCTCCCCTTCATCATCGGTGACTGGAATGACGTATTTATGCAGGAAGGTCGCTCGGCGACACTGGAACAGCTCAACGTGTTTACCCAACCCGAGGTGAAGAGTCCTTTTGAGACACTCAGTGAAGCAGATCTAAAATCCATGAGCGTCAGTGAAAAAGCTGAATTGTTGAATAAGCATTACAACTACCAAATAGCAGTTCCAATGATGGGTGAAGATCTGTGCCGCTATGAGAACGGCGCATGGCAGATACTGCCTCACCGCCTACTCAGTCGGGAAATTGCCGCCTTATTTCAGAAAATCCATGCACCTTTCTCCGCGCCATCGATCAGCGGCATGATCGATACACTCAAATTAATGGTGCCAGAAATGGGCAAACCGGCGAGAAGACTGATTGGTTTTCGCAACGGCGTGTTTGATACCGTCACAGGCAAGTTTGGCCCACACCATCAAACCCACTGGTTACGCACCGTAAACAGTGTCGATTTCACCCAACCCAAAGCCGGTGAAAATCTTGCCGATCATGCGCCGAACTTCTGGCAATGGCTGACGCGGGCAGCAAATCATCAAGTTGAAAAACAAGAACGCATTCTCGCGGCGCTTTTTATGGTTCTGGCAAACCGCTATGACTGGCAACTCTTTCTTGAAATTACTGGACCGGGTGGCAGCGGTAAAAGCGTAATGTCTTCAATTGCACGGATGCTCGCAGGTGAGGACAACACAACTTCCGCCAGTATCGAAACGCTGGAGTCAGCTCGGGAACGCGCATCGGTAGTCGGGTTCTCATTGATTGTCTTACCCGACCAAGAGAAATGGAGCGGTGACGGCGCGGGGATTAAGGCAATCACCGGCGGCGATGCGGTAGCGATTGATCCGAAATATCGTGATGCTTATTCAACACATATTCCGGCGGTTATTCTGGCAGTAAACAACAACCCTATGCAGTTCAGTGACCGCAGCGGCGGCGTCTCGCGCAGGCGCGTGATCATCACGTTCCCCGAGGTGATACCAGCCAGTGAACGAGATCCACAGCTGATAGAGAAAATAGGTCAGGAACTGGCCGTCATTGTTCGCCACCTGATGCAACGCTTTGCCGTTCCCAGTGACGCACGCGAGCTGTTACAAGCACAGCAGAATTCCGACGAAGCATTGGAGATAAAACGCAGCGCCGATCCGTTGGTAGATTTCTGCGGTTACCTGCTGGCTGTCAGCACGCCAAACGGCCTTTATATTGGCAACGCCAACATTATTCCGGCTAACCCGCGCAAGTATCTCTATCACGCTTATCTTTCGTTTATGGAAGCGCGAGGGCATCAGCGCCCTATGAGCCTGACGGCCTTTGGCCGGGCCGTGCCACAAACGCTGAGAGAATATGAGATTGAGCTTTTGAAGCGTAAGACCAATCAGGGGATGCAGACTAACCTCACATTAAACGATGACAGTGAGGCAGATTGGTTGCCGAAGTGCGGGACACTATAGCTACTCATTTAAAACCGGCTCAGGCCGGTTTTTTATGCCTAGAATGGCGACTAGTCACTTTCAAGTGATCAGTTATGGACAGTTAAGAACAAACCCATCACCACCTAACCAAATGAAATAAAACAAAAAAATAGCAATAGTGAACAGTGTGACCAGTTTTATCTATAAATCTTTTATTACGCTACATTTTATGACTCTCGAGCGTATGTTTGGCTAAGTTATACGACCGACATACTCACCTTCGTTTTAGTCCAAAATTCCTCTCGACATGCCATTTTTCTTCCGATACAACTCGTCTAATGTCATTGAGCTACATATCAATCGCTGACATTGTTAATCACTAATGGCTAATTTTAACAAGTGGCAGCTGTCAAAGAGGTCTATAGGTATCGAAGGAGATTCAATCGATACTCTGTTATGTGCCATAAGCTGACGTTCCTATCATCTTACAAGTCAATTAATCCTATAAACTACTTTCAACATATCCTTGTAAAAATTTTAGTTTTCAGTAAGATATTTTTTAAAAAAATTATAATTGAATGAGGTTTATTAAGTGAGATACTATTAATCATTGCTATGATGTTCTAATAAATCTGAGATATTAGGTGATTTAATGGTTACGAAAAATTTAGATAATGAAAAATTTATAACATTCCTCTTCAATGCAGACCACCCTGTATTAACTAAAAATTACAACTATGCAACGCCATGTCAAAACGAATTTCTCAAAGCAGTTAAATTAGCACATGAATTTTATTCTTTTGAAGCTAGAGTTCGCCATGGTGATGTTCTTATTCATAATATTGCGTCAAAACCAGAAAAAGTAATTTTTTATCCAAGGCCAGCAAACCCTGATATAAACTCTTGGACTTTTAGCTCCCATCAAGGGAAAACAGACAAACGAGTTCTATATACTGCAATTAACGACCTTAAGGATTATTTATCCACAACAAACACTACAATTAATCTTGAATCGATGTGGCAGAAATTACTAATGCATAACATCTACTGTCTTTCACTATTTCCGGTTGATCTGTTTGTCGCGAACTTCATAGATGAAAAACTTAAATATTTCCCTCCATATATTGGCATGGCTGATTTAGATAAAAAAAACCAAGTGCATATTCAACTTTTCGCAGAACTGCCGGATTGTGGATATTTCTATAAGGGTACCATGTTCAGATCCCTTACCATTTTAGATGAAAGTTTAAATAGCTTTGGTAGCGAAAGTCAGTCAACAATACCAATTGTAGAACTTCCTTACGTCGAATATGAAGCACAAGCTCCAGTATTTCCAAGCACTAAGAATCTCGCTAAGAAACATGAAAGTGAGTTAAGTAAACTTCAGGTTGTTATGAGGAATAGTCATTCTGAAGAACTAGCAAAAAAATTATTATCAAAATACTCTTCAATAGATCAGGTGAAGTTTGAGATAAAATTTAAAGCACTAACATTAGATCAAGAACATTTAAAGATTCCTGTTGAAAAGCTCCTTAAATATATATTGAATAATGAGCATAAAGAAGGTAAGCATAAAGCATATCTTTTTCAGCAACTTCTTGGAATAAATTCTAGCCAATGGAGATACCTCGCATACCAATTAATAAACGAATCTAACCGCGCAGAAATATTACAACTAGAAGTAACACAATATGGCATAAAGTATGTAACCATAGTGGAAGTAATAGGTTTAAACGGGAGAAAAATCACAGTTAAGGCTGCATGGATAGTAAGTGAAAACACTTCAAAACTTGTTACAGCCTATCCTGAGGAAAAATCTCTGATTATACCTAAAGAAAATATCATTCCTCCACCTCTAATTATTAGTGATGGCAACACCGAAGCTTATTGGAAATATATATACGAAGCTGCGCATAATGAAGGGACTAAATCGGCTAAAGAATGTATTCCAGAGCCAATGCCTTGGCAAAGCTCCGTTGGCATGGCTGGCGGTATAGAACCTGAAGGAATGTGTGGTTATGCATATATACTATTGAGTAAAGAAAGTGATTTTGCAGAATGGATTTCACGCAATAAACTCGGCACTATAATTAAAGGCTCAAATGATATTCAAATTCTTGCTAAAAGCGAAAGTCAGTCTTTAGATAGAGAAAAAGCTTATGCTATTTCATTTTCAAAAACCTTATGGCTTAATGGTATTGACATTGAAGATATTGTGAATGTTTTAAGTTAGCTAAACTAAGCACCTTTAGAGCTGCCTGAATTTACAATGTGTTGCATAAGCTATTTTATATTTTTGTAAAATGAAGTTTTCTCCTCGCTCTTAGCAGACTTCCTAGTCTTATATACCACTTGGCAAATCAAGTTCCCCTGTCACCGCACCCATTTTACTCTAAATACTTGTTAGTAAAGCAGTCAACGATAGCACTATCAAAATCGGCATTGGTATACGTTTAGGTATACGACACAAATTTTAATTCATAATTAATTATTTAAAACATATAGTTATCAATTATCCTCAACTTCCCCCAGCTCCACCAAACAAGGTTTCGGTTATCACCAGATAAGGCCGTCACCGCAAAGAAAGCCGCAACCCGAAAGGGTTTGCGGCTTTTTTGTGTCTGTAGAAGTCCGAGAAGACCCGACTGAAACCGCCGTCTATTGGTATACCAATAAAGGGAAGATCCTTGCATGGCGCGGACTACACGCCCCCTCACCCACACCAAAGTACAAAAGCTAAAGCCCTCGATAAAGACCTAAACCTACGCGGCGGTGACGGACTCTTTTGTTGGTCAAAACCACCAGCAAGAAAATTTGGCGTTTACGCTACTAACCTCCCAACAGTAATAAACGCTCTATGATCAGCCTCGGCGCTTACCCTGCCCTCTCCCATGCCGATGCCAGAGAAATCCGCGCAGAAAAGTTAGCGATGTTAGCCCCTGGGATAGATCCGTAGGCAAGTGCTGAAGAAGAGGCGGAGAAGCTCCAGATTGCTCAGGAAAGCATATTTGTTAACGTGACGCGTAAATGGTTCTAGATGAAGCAAAGTCACGTCAGCGCCGATCACGCGAAAGATATCTGGCGTTCTATTGAGAAAGACATCCTGCCCGGTTATCACCAGTTAAAGACATTACCGCTAAGAAAACCTTAAGCCACTCTAACCATAGAAAACTCTACGCGGTATTTTTTACGACTAGAGGCGCACATCCATCGGAGATAAATAACTTTTAAATCAAAATCTTAATAAAAAACCTAACATTTCCGTTTCTGCTCTCTCTTGAAGCCCATTTCACTTTTCATAAACATGCTTTTATATTTAAAACACGGCTCATCTTAAAGGGACTTGAAATGGATACTGCTTTACTTAGCTCGCTAGACTCCGATGGCAAAGCTAAATTTGAGAGTGCAGTCAATGCGTTACAAGGTGATGTGTCTGCCGCAGCGACTACATTATCAATAGATCCCCCACTACGCCTTGAGTACTCTCAACGCATTAAAGAGATGGCCTCTGACCTCAGGGGTAAGGCAAATATTGGCATTATCAGTTGGGAAAAAGCAGCACTCGAGGCTCAAGAGACACGAAATCTGATAATGGAGATAGTACGAAAGCGTAGTACTCCACTTGGTCGTGCTATGGCCGAAAAACTGAAGGCTTCAGGGGTCACTTTGAATGAATTAGTAGCTAAAAAAACAGTTACTATATTTGGACCAACGGCTAATTTTAATAGCTTGTCGGAAACACAAAAAAATCAGGTCTATGCCGCAATCGTTGAGTCGGCAGGTAAATCAAACCCTGAGGTAAATCTAAAGATGGTGAAACTATCCCGTGCCGCTAAAGGATTGATAGTTTTATCTATTGGTATATCAGTATATGAAATATACGCATCAGACAATAAGGCCTCTGAGGCGGGTAGACAAGTTGCTATCAATGGTGCTGGTATAGCCGGAGGCTGGGCTGGCGGTGCACTTGCAGGGTTGATGTGTGGTCCTGGTGCTCCTGTATGTGTGCTGATAGGTGGGTTTGTCGGGGGCGCTTTAGCTGCATGGGAGATGAGCAATAGATGGAAATGAAAATGGAACAAGTCACTACACTATCATTAGTGGAAGTAAGCGAAGCTACGGATACCGCTCGCGCTCGGTCTGAGGTTTTCATTGAAAACCGTGCAACAGGAGTAATCATCCCCGGCAAAGTGCTTGAAGCCGCAATAAAAGTTGATGCAGATCGTTATCTGTTGTTTGTGACTGACGACATTATCTTTGAAGAAGCATTGACCATTTTGCTGATTGACTGCTCTCATGGCGTACTTGAGAAAGTGGTTATCGGAGGTGCTTACACTTCAGGATATTTTGAAGGTTTAACCGTGTCGTCCAACTTGGTGAGCTTCCGTTTTATTGGTGATACAAACTGGACAGTGCGAGTCTCTGAATCGCCGATGATTAAACTGCCCTTCTCTGATCCTCGCGGCGTAAAGCGTCCAATCGGCTTAAGAAAATATATCGATATCTCTGCAAACCCTGCGCCAGCAAGAGCCGACGGAAGCCGGTGAACCATTGCTTCCCCCTACTGCTTGCCCCTTCCACCACCCACATCTCCATGAGCAAATCACTCTAAAATCACTACACCGATAAATACTTCTGGGTTACGGCACACAACTTGCTTTAAATTCAATCAGTGGGTTTTACTTTCTACTTGTTGTCTTATCCAGGGGAAATATCGTGAAAAAATACAGTGCAGTGGTGTTGGCGTTACTGGGTTCATTTAGTGCGATGAGCCACGCGGAAACCGTGCTTAAGTTTGGGGTGGATCCTTCATTCCCGCCTTTTGAATCCAAAGCCGCTGACGGCACCTTGGTGGGTTTTGATATCGATTTAGGCAATGCCATCTGTAAGCAGGCCAACGTGAAGTGCGAATGGGTGGAAACGGCCTATGACAGCATTATTCCGGCGCTGAATGCCAAGAAGTTCGATGCCGTGCTGTCGGCCATGGCGATCACGCCAAAACGTAAGGCGCAGGTGAATTTCACCGACGTGCTCTACAACATTCCTAGCGTATTAGTCGCCAAGAAAGGCAGCACGCTGGATGCCACTGCCGAAGCCTTAAAAGGCAAAGTTATCGGCGTATCTCAGGGCACCACGCAGGAAACCTACGCCATGGCGGTATGGCAGTCGAAAGGCGTGCAGGTGGTCTCTTATCAGAATCAGGACGCGGTGAATCTGGATTTAGAATCCGGCCGCATTGACGCCACCTTCACCAACGCCGCGGCGGCAGAAACAGGCTTTTTGAAAACCAAGGCCGGAGCTGATTTTGCTTTTGTGGGTAAAACGGTATTAGACCCGCAGTACCTCGGCGAAGGCGCGGCCATTGCATTGCGCAAAGACGATCAGGCGCATATGGATATCATTAACAAGGCGTTGGCCGGGATCCATGCCAACGGCGTTTATAAGCAGTTAGAAAAGAAATACTTCACCTTCGACGTGTTCAAAAACAACAAACCTTCTGCTTAACCCCTACCCCATAATCTCCCCGCTGGCAGCGAAATTAAACGCGCTGTCAGCAGCTTGCAGATAAGTCAGTTATAACAGTTTTAACCTCGCTGGCGGCTTGTAGGATAGCCATGCATCTGCTGTTATAGGCGCAGGTTTTACTACTTACTGACGAAATGGAATGAGACATGACCCAGCTGAACCACTTTGGACAACCCGTCGGCGATGAACTGTCAGGCTGGCAGCCTCGCGAACTCCCACAACGCATTCAACTGGATGGCCGTTTTTGCCATTTAGAGCCGCTGAGCGTGGAGCGCCACAGCAAAGAGCTATTTGAAGCTTGGCATGCCATCGACGATGGCCGCGACTGGACCTATTTCGCGGTGGAGCGCCCGGCGACCCAAGCCGAGTGCGACGCCTATATCGCCGCCAACGCCGCCAGCAAAGATCCGCTGTTTTACGCCGTGGTGGATAACGCCACGCAGCGCACCATTGGCAGCGTCGCGCTGATGCGCATCGACCCGGTCAACGGTGTGATTGAGATTGGTTGGGTGAACTGGTCGCCGCTGATGAAACGCAGCAGCCACAGCACCGAAGCCATTTATCTGCTGCTGAAATACGTGTTTGACGGCCTGAACTACCGCCGCTGCGAGTGGAAATGCCACAGCCTGAACGCGCCATCCAGCGCCGCCGCCAAACGATTTGGATTCCAGTACGAAGGGACATTCCGCCAAGCGATTGTCGCCAAAGGCCGCAACCGCGACACCCAGTGGTTCTCAATTTTGGACAGCGAATGGCCAGAGCGTAAGGCAGAATTGGAGCAGTGGCTGAGCGCCGACAACTACGATGCCGACGGCCTGCAGAAACAGCGTTTAGAAGCCTTCCGAAAATAGTCGATTTAGCGTGAAGGCAGCAGCTGATTGATGTCTTGCCACGCATAAATCAGATTGTCGGAAAGCCATACAGGGCCGGAATCGGTATAGCGTCCGGCCTCTTGGCCCCCGAGCGCCGCGTAGAAGTTAATGGCGGGCTGATTGCCCACTGCAACGCCCAATCCGGCGGCGGTAAAGCCATGTTTTTTCAGGCGCTGGGCGATTTCCGTTAACAAACAGCGGCCAATCCCCTGCCGTGCATACTGAGTATCGACATACAGCAGCTTAATCTCGGCCATCTCGCCAAACTGCGGATTGCTCGACTCAGACGCCAACGTGAACCCCACCAGTTGCCCGTCAATCTCAGCCAGCAAAGCAAACTGCCTTGGTGCCGGGTTGGCGAATTTATCCTGCCAAAAAGCCAGACGGCGGGCTTCATCCAGTGCCGAAAACGCCTCTGCGGGGGCTAATTCGCGGTAAGTCTCACGCCATACCGCCACGTGCAGGCGAGCCAGTTCAGCCGCGTCGGATGCTCTTGCATCCCTGATAGCCAGAGTCGTCACAGGCAGATATCCTTTAGTGATTATTGGGTTTGGCTTCCGTCATCGGAAAGTCATCGCGCCATTATAGACTGAGTCCTTCATTCAAGGAGACAACAATGCTCACCGGCTTCAATCATTTGACCCTCTCTTGCCGCGACCTCGAGAAAAGCGTGCCGTTTTACCGCGATCTGTTGGGCTTTAAGCTGGACGCCATTTGGGACAACGGCGCCTACCTGTCGCTGCCCGGCCTGTGGCTCTGCCTGAGCAAAGAGCAGGTCAAACCGCCGACGCCGCACGAGGAATACACTCACTACGCGTTTACCATTAGCAGTGAGCATATGGCGGCGTTTAGGCAGAAGTTGCAGGAGGCGGGCGTGGTTGAGTGGAAACAAAACCGCAGTCAGGGCGACTCCTGCTATTTTCTCGACCCGGATGGCCACAAGCTGGAAGCTCACGACGGCGGCCTGCAACATCGGCTGGCCGCCTGTAGAAACCAGCCTTATGCCGGAATGACTATTTTCGACTAGCCGCGTGGCTTTTATGCTCTTGATCGAGCAAGGTTTTTTTACGCTCAACGCCCCAGCGGTAACCTGAGAGCTGGCCGTCGTTTTTCACCACCCGGTGACAAGGGATAGCCACCGCCAGCCAGTTCGCGGCACAGGCTCCCGCCATGGCGCGGACGGCCTTCGGCGCACCAATCTTCTCGGCGATTTGCGAATAGCTCGCCGTGCTGCCGAGCGGAATGTCGCGCAGTGCCTGCCACACGCGCTGCTGAAAAGCCGTCCCACGGATATCCAGCGGCAGGTTCAGCCCGGTTTCCGGCGCGTCGACAAAGCCGACGATGGTCGCGATCCGCTGTTCAAACTCAGCATCCGCCCCCTGTAGCGCGGCGTGCGGGAAACGCTGCTGAAGCGACTGCACCAAGGCGTCGGGGTCATCCCCCAGCAGAATGGCGCAAATGCCCCGCGCGCTTTCAGCCACCAGAATATGCCCTAGCTTGCACTGGCCGACGGCGAACCACACCTCAACATCTCGCCCGCCGTCTTTAAAGACTTTTGGCGTCATGCCCAGCGCCGCCGTGGCATTCTCATAGAATCGGCCATCGGAAGCATAGCCGGACTGGTAAATCGCATCGGTCACCCGCCCATCCTGCGACAGATTCTGTTGCAGGCGTTTGCCGCGCAAAGCCTGCGCGTACTCTTTCGGGGTTACGCCGGTGTGAGCTTTAAACAGGCGATGGAAATGGTAAGCGCTAATGCCGACGTCACTCGCCAGCTGCTTCAGCGGATAAGGCTCGGCGGCCTGCTCTATCAGGCGACAGGCTTGGGCAATGCGCTCGGCGTGGAACTGCGCCAGCGAAATCATCCCTTGGCGGCAGCGTTTGCAAGGGCGATATCCGGCCTGCTCGGCGCTGGCGGCATCGCTGAAGAACTGCACATTTTCAGGGTTTGGTTGGCGTGAGGCACAAGACGGCGCGCAGTAGATGCCGGTGGTTTTCACCGCATAGACAAACTGGCCGTCGGCGGTGGCGTCGCAGCTCACCACCGCCTGCCAGCGCGGATCGTTTTGCACATTATGTTTCGAATTGGCTGACATAACAGACCTCTCTTGTTAGGCGGAGTGAAGCGCATTCAGTGAGGCCAGTCTAGCGCCACGCGCTTTCTCCTCCCCTCCGACTCTTGCTTTTTCATTCTGCACGGGTCGAGGCTGTTGGTCATTATATCTTGTCTGTCGCCCAACAGCCCTGAAGTCAGGGCTGTTGAAGTGAAGTTTACTGGCCTATCGGGCGTTTTACCGCCATTTCTAAATTGCCAAAGTAGTGCGTTTTGATTTTCTCCCACGTGCCGTCGGCGATGATTTTCGCCAGCCCTTGGTTGAGCAAGGCTTTCACCTTGTCATCGCCTTTGCGCAGGCCGTAGGCGGAACCGATGCTGAACAGCTTGTCGTCACGCACTTCCGGGCCGGTCAGGGCGAAGTCTTTGCCTTCGGGCTTGTTGAGGAAGCCAAAGGTCACCGCCACGCCGGGGCTGAGTGAGGCATCAAGGCGGCCAGCAATCAGGTCCTGATAGATGGTGTCCTGATCGGCGTAAGCCACCACGTCCACCCCTTTCGGCAGCCAGAAGGTATTGGCGTACATCTCCTGAATCGACCCCTGCTGTACCGCCACGCGCTTGCCTTTGAGAGACTCCGGCGTTGGCAGCAGCGGGCTGCCTTTTGCGGCCACCAGCTTGGTCGGAATGTGGAACACGAAGTCGCTGAAATCAATCACTTTACGGCGCTTTTCCGTCGCACCCTGTGGCGAGATGAAATCGACCTTTTTGGCCATCAGCGAAGGGATTTCCGCGTCGAAGCTGCTGACCACGTATTCGCATTTGACGTTAACCGCCTTGCAAATGGCGTTGGTGACGTCAATTTCAAAGCCGCTCGGGTTGCCGCTGGCATCACGGAACTGAAACGGCGGGAAAGCCAAATCCGCGCCGACACGCAGCGTTTCACCTTCGGCGTGCGCCATGCTGCTCATCATCAGGCCGAAAGCAGCCATTGCCAGTGTTTTTCTAATCATTATGTTCTCTCTTTCCCAAGGTTATCGTTGTGAATGCCACTGTGAAAACTCTTCGCGCACCGCGCTGAGCATCGCCGGGTCCTGATACAGGTCAACCGCGGTCATCGCCAGCGCCTTGGCGGCCTGTAACATGGTTTGCAGCCCGGCCGGAGAGCCCGCGGCTTCGGCAAATTCCGGGGTGTGCGGCAGCACGTCGCCAATGCGCAAGTAAGGGTGGATCGCCGCCGTGATCTGGCTGACGTTGCCGATATCAGAGGAACCAATGCCGCCGCTCACTGGAGGTGGCACCACCTCGACGCCCAATATCTCAAGGTTCTGCTGGAAGTAACCGGCGAGCGTCAGGTTGTTATTGCGCTCGGCGTAGGTCAGCCCTTCTTCGATTTCCAGCCGCGCGCCGCTCATATCGGCAGCCCCTTGTGCGGCGGCAAACACTTTCTGTTTGACGATAGCCAGCCCTTTGACGGTGTTGGCGCGCATCAGGAATTTCGCCTCGGCATAGGCCGGAACGATATTGGTCGCGCTGCCGCCGTTGGTGATGATGCCGTGAACGCGGACGTCATCGGTAAACAGCTGGCGCAGGGCGTTAATGCCGACAAACGTGTGGATCACCGCGTCCAGAGCGCTGATGCCGTTTTGCGGCGCAGAGGCCGCGTGGGCCGCCTTGCCGTAAAATTTAAAGGTGGCGTCGACACAGGCCAAGCCGCCGCGCGTCACCATAGTTTTATCGCGCGGGTGGAACATCATCGCGGCGTCCACGTGGTCGAAATAGCCAAGGTTTGCCAGAATAATTTTGCCGCCGCCCTCTTCTTCTGCCGGCGTGCCAATCACTTCCAGCTTGCCGGTCAGGGCGTCGCCGCAGGCTTTTAAGGCCAGCGCGGCGGTGACTGACGCCGTGCCGATCAGGTTGTGTCCGCAGGCGTGGCCCAGACCTTCCAACGCGTCATACTCGGCTAAGAGTGCAATAGTCGGGCCGGGTCTGCCGCTGTCGAAGGTAGCGCGAAAGGCCGTCGGCAGGTCGCCAATACCCTCTTCAATACTAAAACCGGCGGCGCGCAGTGGTGCAATCAGCGCGGCGGCGGACTTTACCTCTTCAAAGCTCAATTCAGGGTTAGCATGCAGGTTTAAGGCCAGCAGGGTTAACTCATCCGAAAGCCGGTCAACGGCGCCAATCACGCTATTTTTATGTTCTGTAATGGTGCAAAAAGCCATGTTCTTATCCCTGCCGTGGTGCAATAAACCAAAAATTATTTTCGCCATCCGCCGGAGAAATTATCTCCGAGCAACGCGAACACCCTCAGAAATAGGGCTTTTTGCCCACAGGGTCAAATTGAGCCTTTTTATCTGTTGCGCTAATTAGCCAAAAATTATTTTATGGCTGAGGCATTTCATCGAGAAACGGGGAACGGGGCGGCAATGAATGAAAAAGATTGGCTGATACTGCGCGCGGTGTATCAGCATAAAAACATCACCCGGGCCGCCGAGCAGCTCTACACCTCTCAGCCCGCACTGAGTTATCGCCTGCGGCAAATCGAGCGCAAGCTGGCGATTCGGCTGTTTGCCGACGGGCAAAAGGGGCTGGTGTTTACCGCACAGGGGGAGTACCTCGCCCAGCACGCGCTCAAGGTACTGGCAGATTTACAGCAGTTGAAAATCACCTTGCACAGCATGGAGCGCGGCCAGCAGGGGGAGATAACCCTCGGCGTCTCCAGCAACTACGCGGCTTATCGGCTGCCAGCCTTGCTCAAACAGTTTCAGCAAAGCCACCCCGGCATTCGCGTCCACGTAATGAGTGGCTTTAGCGAACAGATCTTCCAAAAGCTGCTGCGTAATGAAATCGACATGGCGCTGGTGAAGGACGACTTTAGCTGGAAAGAGGGCAAACATTTGGTGGAGGAGGATGACTATTTTTTAGTGAACCGTCAGGATTTCGACTTCTCTTTATTGCCGCAAATGCCGCAGATCAAAATCCATCACGGCGCGCACGTCACCCAGCTGATTGAGCGTTGGTGGAATGCCAATTTCTCCCACGCGCCGAATATCGCGATGGAGGTCGATAAGCTGGAAGTTTGTCTGGCGATGGTCGAGCACGGACTGGGTTATGCCATAGTTGCCAGCTACTTACCTCTGGCCGAGCACCTTTATCGCCGCCCGATCACGGTCGATGGCAAAACGGTGAAGAACCGGACTTGGCTGCTTCACCGCCATAATTTGGACACCTCGCCGGTGATGCAGCCTTTTATCCATTTGATGCAAATGGCGCTGCACGGCGAGGCGAGAAATTGAACCGCGGCAACTAAAATTTAGAGAGTCACGGTGCCGTCAATCAGCGTGCAGGTGTTGCCGCCAATCCAAGGTTCGCCGTCGATATACTCCACCGCCACGCAGCCTTCGCGCTGGCGAATGGTGCCCTGACGCACCTGATAGCGTTCGTCGGTTTGCGCCCCGTCCGGGAAGCCTTGAGACTTCAGCACTCGCGCCAGACAGGCGTTGGCACTGCCGGTCACCGGGTCCTCAATCAGCACGCCCTGCTCGATAATCAAGGCGCGCAGCTCGTAATCCGCCGGGCCGTCTTGGTCATGCAGGCCGAACAGCGCCAACCCGTGCATCCCTGACTTATGCACGATTTCTTGCAAGGCGTCAGCGTCAAACTGCGCCGCGAGACAGGCTTTGGCACTCTCCATGCGCACCACCAACCAACCCAATCCCATGTTGACCGCCACCGGCACGGCGTCCTGCTGGCGTTTCGCCCCTTTTAAGGCTTTATCCAGCAGCGGCAGGTGCTCTGCCGCCAACGCTGACAGGCTGGCAGGCGGTGCGCGGAAGGCTAAACCGCCCTCTTCCAACATCTTGACCGGCACCAGCCCAACGCCGCACTCCTGAATCAAATGACCGGCGTTTTTCGGCTTTAGGCCCGCTTCCAGCAGCGAATGCGCGGTGCCTAGGGTCGGGTGGCCCGCGAACTGAAACTCCGTGTCCGGGGTGAAAATACGCACCCGATAATCCGCCGCCGGGTCAGTGGGTTTCAGCACAAAAGTGGTTTCTGAAAGATTGGTCCAACGCGCCATGGCGCTCATTTCTTCATCGCTCAGGTCGTCGGCGTCGAAGATAACGGCCAGCGGGTTGCCTTTGAGTGGAACAGCAGTAAAAACATCGACTTGCTTAAAGCGGCGGGTCTGGGTCATGAGAGATCCTGTCTAAAGTCAGCGATTAAAAATCCACATTCAAAGCAGTGTTCTATGATTACTGCATCCTAAAGTCAAAAGAGACTTGTATGTCCACCACGCCATTTGTGTCTAAAAGCAGTGAAAAGAGTTCAGCAGTTGACCTGATTGGGGTCGGGATCGGGCCGTTCAATCTGAGCCTCGCGGCGCTAGCGAAAGATTCCGGCAAAGTGCAAAGCCATTTTTTCGATGCCAACGACGCCTTCCGCTGGCACCCCGGCATGCTACTGCCGACCGCCACCATGCAGACCTACGTGTTGCAGGATCTGGTGACCACCGTCGCGCCACGCAGCGAATTCTCATTTATTAATTATCTGGTGGAGCAGAAGAAGATTTATCGCTTCCTCGCCACCGAGCAGCTGATCATCAGCCGCGATGAGTTCTCAGACTACCTTCAGTGGGCCTGCGACCGCATCGACAATCTGCATTTCTCCCAGCCGGTAGACGCCATCGACTTTGACGACGCGGCCGAGGAATTTGTGGTGCATACGCCGCAGGGCGACCACCGGGCGCGCAACATCTGTCTGGGCACCGGCCACGCGCCGTGGGTGCCGAAAAGTGCCCGCGCGGCGCTGGGTAAACAGTGTTTCCACGCCGCCGAGATTGAGCTGCGCGAGCATGATTTTACTGGCAAAAGAGTGATGATTGTCGGTGGCGGCCAGAGCGGCGCTGACATCGTGCTCAACGCTCTCGACGGCCACTGGGGCGAGTTCGCCGAGCTGAGTTGGCTCTCGCGCCGCCCCAACTTCCAGCCGCTGGATGAGTCGATTTTCACCAATGAGTACTTCACGCCGGAATACGTCGATTACTTCTACACCCTGCCGGAAGAGATCCGCGAGCGGGAGATTCAAACCCAGAAACTGCCTTCCGACGGCATCAGCTACCACACGCTGGAAGCCATCTATAAGCAGCTTTACCACAAGTTTGACGTGCTGCATCAGCCGCGCAATGTGCGCCTGTTCCCGCACCGCGCGCTGGACGCCATCCACCAGCAGGCCGACGGCAGCTATCGCCTACAGGCGCTACACGGGCTGGAGAATGTCGAAGAACATTTCGACGCTGACGTGGTTATCTTGGCCACCGGCTACCGCCCGGCCCTGCCGGACTATCTTGCGCCGCTGCTGGATCGCATTCCCTATGACCGCGAGCAGCACCTGCCGCTGCGGCCTAATTTCAACTTGCAATGGGAAGGCCCGGCCAATAACCGTATTTACGCGGTGAACGCCGGGATCCATAGCCATGGCAGCGCCGAAGGCCAGCTAACGCTGACCGCGTGGCGCTCGGCGAAGATCCTCAACCACCTGCTCGGCGAGGCGCATTACGACCTCAGCCCCGGCCCGTCGCTGGTGCAGTGGTGGAGCGGCAACTAGTGCTGGCCTTTGGCTTTCAGCAGATCCACATAGGCCTGATCGATTAACTCCTGACGGTCTATGTGCAGCTTTTCCAGCAGATCTTCGGCAATGGCCACGCCCTGCTCTTGAGTCTCGTGGTCAGCCAGCACCACTTCAAACTCCAGATAGTCGCCGAGGTGTTTGACGCGATCCAAATGCAGCCGCGTCTGGCCAATCATAAATAAGGTGCGCTGCTTGATAACCCGCCCGGCAGCGCCATAGGCCAGCGTCAAAGTGTGGCGCAGCCCTTCGGGATCGGCAGTTTCGGTCAGGGTGTAGAAACTGGTTTTCGGCCCGGATTGATCCGGTCGCTGGTAGAAGATCAGCTCACCGCGATCCGCTGCAAAGGTGCGCAGCTTGAGGCGGCCATGCGGGCAGACAAAGAAAGTATCATCTTGATCAATCAATGTCGGTAAACCATCAGCCAGCAAAGCAAGCTTTTCATACATCGCTGAAAAATCATCAATTCTGGCTTTTATTTCAACATTTCTGGCCATGCTATCTCCTTAAGAGCACTCCATAAAAGTAAGCCGTTTTACCCTATCATGATGAAACAACAGTGACATCGGTAAGGTTAATCGACGCGGCGCAAATTCTTGATTTTCTCCTTAAGCTTTTCAGCTAATAACCAGATAAACTCGCACTATCGGGTGTCGCGCACCTTTCTCATTATGTCAGTCAAAGGCCGGAGGCCAACGTCCAGAATGATATGGATTATGTTAGCTGCAATTGTTGTCGTGTTTATCGTTGGGTATTGGTTCATGACTGCAGACACCCGTAAGGCGAATGACTCCCTTGCCAGTCTGCTGAAAATTAAGCCGGTTTATATCGATTCCATGCTGCTGGAAATGGGCAAACGCCAGAGCCAGATGTTTACCCGCTCGATCAGCGGCGGCTATGCCGAAGAGATCCGCAAGGCGGCCTATGTGGTGTTTATCTACCACACCTTTATTAAAGACGCTTCGGAAGAAAACGTGATCAAATGGCGCGAAATTCTGATCCGCGCGCACCTGCCGCCGCAGCTCTCCAGCGAGCACGCCGAGCTGGCGCTGTTCTACTTTTCCGAGCTGGACATTGAGCCGTTCGAGCTGGCGCAGTTCCGCCGCCAGTACAATGAGACCTATAATCAGATTCACTTAGTCTGAAGCCTGACTCTGGGTTAATGCAGTGCGAAACGGCCCCTTATATGGGCCGTTTTTGTTTCCGGCACCTAAAAGAGCAATCTCAGTCAGGATGCATCCTCCCGCCGCTGGCAAAGTGGTGTCTTGAAGAGAGGGAAAATGAATAACGACAAATTTGATGATTACGCCCGGCGTTTCGAGCAGGTGTTTGATTTTATTGAACAGCATCTGGACAGCGCGCTGACGGTTGAACAGCTCAGCGAAGTGGCCTGCTTCTCGCGGTTCCACTTTCACCGCCAGTTCAGCCAGTTCTGCGGGGTGAGCGTCAGCCGCTATATCACGCTGATGCGCCTGAAGCGCGCCTCGTACCGGCTGGTTCAGCAGTCGCCGGACAAGATTATTGATATTGCGTTAGATGCCGGCTTTGAAAACCCGGAGTCCTTTTCCCGCGCCTTCAAACATACCTTTGGCCTGACCCCCAGCGAGTTCCGTAAGGCGCCCGTATGGATGGACTGGCATAAACATTTCCAGTTTCCCGGCATGGAAACCCAGAAGAGGATGGAGAAGATGGACGTCAAAATTATTGAAGTTGAACCGATACCGGTGGCGGTGCTTGAGCACCACGGCGATCCAATGCGGGTCAGCAACTCGGTGGCGACCTTTATTGAATGGCGCAAAGCCTCGGGGCTGTCAGATTACACAACGCAAGGCACCTACGGCGTGCCTTATAACGACCCGCTGGTCACGCCGGGCGAGGAGTTTCGCTTTGACATTTGTGGCGAACTCAACCCGCAGGCGCAGGGCAAAGTCCCGGCTAATTCTCAGGGAGTTATCAGTAAAACCCTGCCCGGTGGCCGCTGCGCCGTGGTGCGCCACGTGGGTTCTTACGATCGCATCAGTGAAACGGTCTACAACCTGTATCGCCAGTGGCTGCCGCAAAGTGGTGAAGAGCTGCGTGATTTCCCGGTCTATTTCCGCTATTTGCAGCTTGACCAAGAGTTGCCGGAGCACGCCCAGCAAACGGACATTCTGCTGCCGCTGAAATAGCCGTTCGCCCAATCTCAGACAAAAAAATAGCGCTGAATATTCAGCGCTATTTTCTTTTCGACCGGCTTAGCGGAAGACGTTTTCGAGATAACTCGCCAGAATCTGGCGTGAACTGAAACCGTGGCAGATGCCGTAATATGCTTCGTTCTCACTGGCTACGTCCAGCGGAAAACGGGTATAAACCTGACTGCTGCGAAAAGAGGCCGTTGGCTCGGCGAAACGTTCGCTGCGCTCTTTCAGCGCCGGATGTATCACCAGGGCAGTCCGACCAAACCGCGCTTCCCGGTTCACATACACGTAGTGCTCACCCCGGTGGTAACCGTAGGCTTTATCATCAACAAAATCGCGCTCAAAACCTGAATTTTCTAAAACGCGCGCCACTTCATCTGGCCGTAAATACATGGTTGCTCCTCGCTTCTTTAACCGCAGAGCGACCTTACCGTATTCATCCGCCTGAATAACCACTTTATCCCGAGATTTGGCCTCTTTAGGATTTATCTAAAGCCAATAAAGATAAATTCTCGGGGTTTTACGCTATACGTTTTGGCCCTCAGACCGAGGGCGGGGCCGCTTTGGCATTGGCCCACAGGCGCAGCGTCATTAACCATGCCAACACCACCATAATCGCCGCCGCCAGATAGATAGACGAGGTGCCCGCATGCGCGATCAACAGGCCAGCAATCGGCCCGGTCAGGCCCAAACCGAGGTCGAGAAACGCCGAATATGTCCCCAGCGCGGTGCCCTGATTCTGCGGCGGCACCTGCTTCACCGCCTCGACGCCGAGCGCCGGGAAGATAAGCGAGAAGCCGCAGCCGGTCAGCAATGCGCCCAGTTGCACGGTGATAGGGTCAGTGCCGAGCCAGATCATCAGCAGGCCCAAAGCTTCGAACAAGAAAGAGGCCAACGCCACGCGCAGGCCGCCAAAACGGTTGATAGTGTTAGCAAGGATCAGGCGAATGCCCACAAAGCCCAAGCTGAACAGGGTCAGGGTAAAAGCCGCGCCGCTCCAGTTCTTTTCCGCATAGTAGAGAGTGATGAAGGTGGCGATCACCCCGAAGCCCACGGTACCGAAGCCGAGGCCCAAACCGTGCAGCCACATGCGCCCCAGCACGGCTTTGAACGCAATTCTTTTACCCGTCGTCACAGAAATATCCTGCTTACGACTCGCCAGCCAGAGGGCCAGCAACACCGCCAATACCAGCAGCACCGCGACGCCGGTCAGTCCAAATTGCGCATTGAGCATCACGCCCAGCGGCGCGCCCACCGCCATCGCGCCGTAGGTGGCGACGCCGTTCCATGAAATCACCCGCGCCGTGTGCATGGCTCCCACCGCGCCAATCCCCCACAGGGTGGTGCCGGTGCTGGCAAAGCTTTCGCCCACGCCCAAGAACAGGCGTCCGACGCACAGCATCAGCAAGCTGACCAGCGGATAGCCCGCCAGCAGCACTGCCAACATGTAGAACACGCCGCTGATGCCGCAGCAGGTCAGGCCAAACAGCACCACCTTCTTCGGCCCGAGCTGGTCGGCATAGCGCCCGGCATGCGGGCGGCTGATGAGCGTCGCGAAGTACTGCACGCTGATGATCAGGCCAGCCAAGACTGAGTTAAAACCCAGACTGTTATGCACAAAGCCCGGCAGCACCGCCAGCGGCAAGCCAATGGTCAGATAGCAGACAAAGGTAAATGTCATGAATGACAAAATGCGTTTATTTAATTGCAGATTGGTGCGCAGCGTACTTACTGACATGGGAGAACCCGAACGGAGATCACAGATTGAATATTTATAGGATAAACAGGTTTAGCTGAAGTAGAAATCTAAATGCCGGGGAAAAATGTTATCTGCTGTAAAACCTTCTGCCACTTACAGAAAAGTCTGAGCCACGTCACGCTAAGCCGCGTGGAGACTGGTGCCGCTTCATAGTGAGAACCGCTAATATCGCCGAAAATCACGGGTGATTCCCCTATGGATCCTTCCATCGCAGCATTTTGGACTATAGTTAAAGTACAGTTCAAACAAGGAGAGCCAAATGTTTAAGAAATCAGAAAAAGTAGAACGAGACATTAATGAGGATGTAACTCTGCTGGCCGATACCCTTGACGAGGTGCTGCAATCTTCGGGCGCTAAATCGAAAGATGAGCTGGAAAAAATTCGCGGTAAAGCCGAAGGCGTTTTACGCGATGCTCGTGCCCGCTTTAACGGCAACAGCAACATTAAACAGCACGCGATTGACGCGGCTAACCAGGCGACCAACTACGTGAAAGATAACCCGTGGCATGGCGTCGGTGTCGGTGCCGCCGTAGGTATCGTGCTCGGTGTTTTACTGGGTCGCCGCTAAGCGCCTCGGTAATGTGCAGAAGTAACCTGAGTAGTAAGTAAGACAGGTGCTAATTCCTGTGTCGGGTACCAGCACCTGAGCGGAAGTTGACCCCCTCATTATTCCGCTTAGAAGCGGGGCCTTTTGGCCCCGTTTTCTATTTCCCCGTCATACTTCAAATGGCTGATGCGTTGGCTTCACTCAATCACCCGAATCACTGACACATGTCAGCTCATCGGGATTCCTTCGTTTGCCGCCTTCCATCCATTCGAATTATTTAGGGGAACCTCTCCGCGCTCTCAACCAATATCGCCGCTAATTTATCGACCAGCTTGTCGGCCTGCTGTTGATTGAGAATATTGGGAAAGCCCATCAGTAAGCCATTTGGCCTCAGCGCATCGCCCTTCTCCCTCGGCTCGACTTGCCAATCTGACAGCGCCTGAATAGCCAGACCCTGCGAGCGGGCGTGCTGCGCAATGGCGGCGTCGTCGAAGCTGGCGGCTAAGTTGGCGCACAGCTGAATGCCCCCGGCCTGCGGATTAACCCACAGCCGATCTCTTGGGAAACGCGCCTCCAACGCCTGAGTCAAAAAGGCCCGGCGCTCGACGTACAGCTGACGCATACGCTTGAGATGGCGATAGAAATGGCCCTGCGCGATAAACTCCGCCACGCTGGTTTGCATCAGTCGCGGACTGGCGCAGGCGCGCAGATGGCAATAGTCACTGACCTTATCCACCAGTTTTTCCGGCACCACCACGTAGCCGAGGCGCAGCGCGGGGAACATCACCTTGCTGAAGGTTCCGGCATAAATCACCCTCCCCTGCGCATCAAGGCTTTTCAGCGACGGCAGCGGCTGGCCCTGATAGCGAAACTCACTGTCATAGTCGTCTTCGATGATCCACGCCTCACGGCTGGCAGCCCACTCGAGCAGCGCCATGCGCCGCGATAGGCTGAGCGATACGCCCATCGGGCTTTGGTGCGCGGGGGTGACCACGGCAAATTTCGCCTGTGGGAAGTGCTGAATGGCGTGGTCGATGTTCATCCCCTCGGCGTCCACCGGGATACCCATTGCCGTCGCGCCCGCCGCGCGGAAAAAGGCCTGCGTCACCGGATAGCCGGGGTCTTCCAGCCAGACGCCGTCCTGCGGCTGCATCAGGCTGCCCATCACTAAATCCAGCACCGCCGCGTAGCCCGAGCAGATAAAAACCTGCTCCGGCCGGCAAGAGAAACCGCGCGATAGCTGCAAGTAGGCCGCCACTTCATGGCGCAGGGCGGCGTCGCCGTTGAGCGGCGCGTGGCCGAGATCTTCAATCCGCGTGTGGCGAATTTGCCGCGCCACGATGCGCGACCAGATGGCGCGCGGGAAGGCGTCCAGCGCGGGCAGGCCCAGCTCTAAGGGGAAAGGGCTGCTGGTGGGCAGCATCGGGTTGACGGTAAAGCGTGGCGGCTCGGGGATGCGCTCCGGCAAAGGAGAAAGAGTCGGTAGCGACAGGCTGACGCGCGTCCCCGCCTGCCCGCGGCTTTGCAAAAAGCCTTCGGCCATCAGCAGGCCATAGGCGTTATCCACCGTGGCGCGGGCGACACCCAGCTCGCTCGCCAGACTGCGCGCCGAAGGCACGCGCTCTCCGGCCTGCAACTGGTTCTGCATGATAGCCTGCTTAAAGCGCTGATAAATCTGCCGATACAGTGGCGCGGAGAGCTGAGGATCCAACTGGAAGGAAGCCGAAAACGCTGACATTCATGGCCCTATCAAAAAGTCATATTATGGCTCTGTAGCATAGTCCATGCGACCGCTAAAGTACCTCTCATCAACCCAAAGAGGAAATCAACATGACTCAGCTTCGCCTGCCTTACTACCAACTGTCCGCCAGCGTGATCGAACCGATGAGAGCCGCGCTGGGCGCGCTGGAAAAAGGCCCGCTGGACAACATCATCATTGAGCTGGTGTTCCTGCGCGTGTCGCAAATCAATGGCTGCGCCTACTGTCTGGATATGCACTCGAAGGCGCTGCGCAAGGCGGACTATCCACAAGGCAAATTGGATCAGCTAGCCGGATGGCGTGTCAGCCACGCCTATTCTGAAAAAGAGCGCGCCGCTTTGGCGTGGGCAGAGAGCCTGACGCTGATTGCCGCGACCGGCGCACCGGACGGCGATTATGAGCCTTTAAAGGCGCAATTTAGTGACGTAGAAATCTCTGAATTGACCTTTGCTATTGGTCTGATGAATGCGTTTAACCGTCTTGCGGTGGGAATGCGTCAATAATTGACCAGTTAAGCACTGCTTAAAAAATAATCTCCCTCTCTCAGCCCGCATCCAGCGGGCTTTGCCGTTTTTGCAATAAGCAAAATTAAAATATCTACATATTGTATGGTTGATAATTTAAATCACCACATCTAGTATTCAATTCGTCGGGACGCTACTACAGCACCGACACCCGCGCCCCCTTACTGCTGAAGCCATCGCCACAGCGACCGGGCAAAAATTGTCTCTGATTTCATTATGGATGGGAATACGAATCATGAGCATTATTATTTACAGCAAGCCAGACTGTGTCCAATGCAACGCCACCTACCGCGCTTTAGATAAACAAGGCATCGCTTATCAAGTCATCGACTTAACGCAGGATGCACAAGCCTTGGGTCAGGTGCGCGCCATGGGTTACCAGCAAGTGCCGGTGATCGTTGCCGGTGACGACCACTGGTCTGGCTTCCGCCCAGACAAAATCAGCGAGTTGCGCCAACTGCAAACCGCGTTCTGAGGCCAGACGGATGAATCCGTTGGTCTATTTTTCCAGTAGTTCAGAGAACACCCATCGTTTCGTCGGCAGGACAGGTCTGCCGGCGATTCGAATTCCGATTGACCGCCAGCCCGAGAAGTTACGCGTCACTCAGCCCTATATTCTGGTAGTGCCGAGCTACGGCGGCGGCTCGGCCAAGGGCGCCGTGCCTACGCAGGTCATTCGCTTTCTGAACGACGAACACAACCGTTCACTTATCCGCGGCGTTATCGCCGCCGGGAACACTAATTTCGGCGCAGCGTATTGTATTGCCGGTGACATCATCGCCCAAAAGTGTCAGGTACCTTACCTGTATCGCTTTGAATTACTGGGTACGCCGGAAGACGTTGCAAAGGTTACACAGGGAGTTACTGAATTTTGGCAACGACAGAAATGAGTCTTACCGAGGCAGACACCAGCAGCCCGGACTATCACGCGCTGAACGCGATGTTGAATCTGTTCGATGCCGAAGGCCGCATCCAATTCGACAAAGACCGCCTCGCTGCGCGCCAGTACTTCCTGCAACACGTGAATCAGAACACGGTGTTTTTCCACAATTTGGCGGAAAAGCTGCGTTATCTGGTGGAAGAAGGTTATTACGAAGCGCAGGTGCTGGATCAGTACGCCTTCGAAGACATTAAACGTTTGTTTAAACAGGCTTATGCCAAAAAATTCCGCTTCCAGACCTTTCTGGGCGCTTTCAAGTATTACACCAGCTACACGCTGAAAACCTTCGACGGCAAACGCTATCTTGAGCGTTACGAAGACCGCGTGTGCATGGTGGCGCTGACGCTGGCACAGGGTGATATCGCCCTCGCCGGCCACTTCGTCGATGAAATCATCTCTGGCCGCTTCCAGCCTGCCACGCCAACCTTCCTGAACTGCGGCAAAAAGCAGCGCGGCGAACTGGTCTCCTGCTTCCTGCTGCGCATCGAAGACAATATGGAGTCGATTGGTCGCTCGGTGAACTCGGCGCTGCAACTGTCGAAACGCGGCGGCGGCGTGGCCTTTATGCTGACCAACATCCGTGAAGTCGGCGCGCCGATTAAACGCATTGAGAACCAGTCCTCCGGCGTCATTCCGATTATGAAGATGCTCGAAGACGCCTTCTCCTACGCCAACCAGCTCGGTGCGCGTCAGGGCGCGGGCGCGGTGTATCTCAACGCGCATCACCCGGACATCCTGCGTTTCCTGGATACCAAGCGCGAAAACGCCGACGAGAAGATCCGCATCAAAACCCTCTCTCTCGGCGTGGTTATCCCGGATATCACCTTTGAGCTGGCGAAGAACAATGAAGATATGTACCTGTTCTCGCCATATCACGTGGAGAAGGTCTACGGCGTGCCAATGTCTGAAATCAGCATCACGGAGAAATACCGTGAAATGGTTAACGACAAGCGCATCCATAAAACCAAAATCAACGCCCGTGAGTTCTTCCAGATTTTGGCAGAGATCCAGTTTGAATCCGGTTATCCGTACATGATGTTTGAAGACACGGTGAACCGCGCGAACCCGATCAAGGGTCGCATCAACATGAGTAACCTTTGTTCTGAGATTTTGCAGGTCAACACGCCGACGATTTATGGCGAAGACCTCTCTTATCAGCAGGTGGGGAAAGATATCTCCTGTAACCTCGGCTCGCTGAATATCGCCTCGGCGATGGACTCGCCGGACTTCGGCAAAACGGTAGAAATGGCTATTCGCGCGCTGACGGCGGTCTCCGACATGAGCAACATCCGCTCGGTGCCTTCTATCGATCAGGGTAATCAGGACTCCCACGCCATCGGCCTTGGGCAGATGAACCTGCACGGCTACCTGTGCCGCGAACGCATTTATTACGGTTCCGAAGCCGGTTTGGACTTCACCAATATCTATTTCTACAGCGTGGCTTATCACGCGGTGCGCGCCTCTAATCAGTTGGCAATTGAGCGCAATCAGCGTTTTAAAGGCTTCGAGGATTCGACCTACGCCAGCGGCAGCTACTTCGACAAATATGTCGATGAAGCGCAGGCCGACAAATGGCAGCCGAAAACCGAGCGCGTGCGCGAGCTGTTCAGCGAGGCGGGAATTCACATTCCTACGACTCAAGACTGGGCAGAGCTAAAAGCCTCGGTGATGCAGCACGGGCTGTACAACCAGAACTTGCAGGCGGTGCCGCCAACCGGATCTATCTCTTACATCAATAACTCGACCTCAAGCATTCACCCGATTGTTTCACGGGTGGAGATCCGCAAAGAGGGCAAGATTGGCCGCGTCTACTATCCGGCTGCGTTCATGACCAATGACAACCTTGATTACTATCAGGATGCCTATGAGATTGGGCCGGAGAAGATCATCGATACCTATGCCGAAGCCACGCAGCACGTGGATCAGGGGCTGTCGCTGACGCTGTTCTTCCGCGACACCGCCACCACGCGCGACATCAACAAAGCGCAGATTTACGCTTGGCGTAAAGGCATCAAAACTATCTATTACATCCGTCTGCGCCAGATGGCGCTGGCCGGTACTGAAGTTCAGGGTTGCGTGTCTTGCACACTGTGATCGATTGAAAGGACTTAAAAATGAGCGCAGTAAAACAATTATTAGTTCCGCAGCCAATTAGCAAAGCCATCAACTGGAACAAGATTCAGGATGATAAAGATTTGGAGGTGTGGAACCGCCTGACCTCCAATTTCTGGCTGCCAGAGAAGGTGCCGCTGTCCAATGACATTCCGTCATGGGCCACGCTGAGTCCGAAAGAGAAGCAGCTGACTATCCGCGTATTTACCGGCCTGACGCTGCTCGACACCGTGCAGAACGTGGTGGGCGCGCCGACCCTGATGAAAGACGCGGTCACGCCACACGAAGAGGCGGTGTACTCCAATATCTGCTTTATGGAGGCGGTACACGCCCGCTCGTACAGCTCGATTTTCTCCACGCTGTGCGCCACCTCGGACGTAGACGAAGCTTATCGCTGGAGCGAAGAGAACGTCGCGCTGCAAAACAAAGCGGCGATCATTCTCTCCTACTACGACGGGCAAGATCCGCTGATGAAGAAAGTCGCCAGCGTGTTCCTCGAGTCTTTCCTGTTCTACTCCGGCTTCTATCTGCCGATGTACTGGTCGAGCCGCGCCAAGCTGACCAACACCGCCGATCTGATCCGCCTGATCATTCGCGATGAGGCTGTTCACGGCTATTACATCGGTTATAAGTTCCAGAAAGCCTTGGCTTTGGAAAGCGAAGAGCGCCAGCGGCAGATCAAAGCGCAGGCGTTTGATCTGATTCAGGATCTGTACGACAACGAAATTCGCTATACCGAAGAGTTGTATGACGACGTGGGCTGGAGCGAGGACGTGAAGAAGTTCCTGCACTATAACGCCAACAAGGCGCTGATGAATCTGGGTTATGAAGCCCTGTTCCCGGCCAGCATGGCGGACGTCAACCCGGCCATCTTGTCAGCCCTGTCGCCAAACGCCGATGAAAACCACGACTTCTTCTCCGGCTCCGGCTCGTCCTACGTGATTGGCACGGCGGTGAATACCGAAGACGAAGACTGGGACTTCTAACGCCGCAGTCTTAGCACCAACAGCACCAATCCCGCGATACACACCGTTGTTCCCAGCAGTGGGAACAACGGAATTCCCCACAGATTGACGGTCGAATTCATCAAATAGGGCGCGATGCCCAGCGCAAAGGCGGCGGTGACAATGGCTATCGCCAGCGTAATGGCCGAGCGTTCCAGCGAACGGCTCAGTTCACTGAGGTTTTTGATCTCCACTCCGGCGTGCAGCCTGCCGCTTTTTAGCCGTTGAGTGATAAGACGCAAGGTTTGCGGCAACTCCTCGCTGGCCTCCACGGCTTCAATCCCCAAGTTCACCAGACGCTGGCGCGTTGCCTCCGGCGAGAAGCGTTGCAGCATCATTTTTTCCAGCATCGGGCGCAGCGTGGCGACAATATCAAACTGCGGATCGAGCCTGTGCAGCACGCCGTCGGCGGTGATCAGCGCCTTAAACAGCAGCACCAGATCGGAGGGCAGGATCAACTGGTGCTCACGGGCCATCAGCAGGAAATCGGTTAACGCACCGCCGAGGGTCATCGGGGCAGAGAGCTGCCGGTCAAAGAAGTTCTGCGCCGCCAGCTCAAGGTCCATCAAATCTACCGCGTCGGTGTCGGTCCAGGCCACCAGCGTGTTGACGATCCCCGCCGTGTCGCGCTCTACCAGCGCGTGCAGCAACAGCAGTAGCTGATTGCGCCGCCGCTCGGAGAGGCTACCGACCATGCCAAAATCGATAAAACCGACTTTATCTCCCGCCAGCGCCATCAGGTTCCCCGGATGGGGATCGGCATGGTAGAGGCGCAGATCCAGCACCATTTTCATAAAGGCAATCGCTCCGCGCCGCGCCAGCAGCGGGCGATCAAAACCTGCGGCGATCAAATCGGCCGGATTAGAGGGTGAGACGCCGGGCAAATATTGCTGCACCAGCAGGCGGGGCGAAGAGAATTCGCTGTAGATCTTGGGAATAACGATCTCCGGCTGATCGCGGAAATAGTCGCCGATCTGCCGACAATTGTAGCCTTCGTGGCTGAGATCTAATTCGTGGTTGAGCGCAATTTCCAGCGTTCTGACAATCTGCTGCGGGCGAAAGCGCGCCATCATCGGACTTTGCTCGGCGGCGGTATCCGCCAGATAGGCCAGCAGGCGTAAATCAGCCCGAATGGTTTTCTCCAGCTCTGGTCGCAAAACCTTCACCACCACCTCTTCGCCACTGTGCAGCCGCGCGCGGTAGATTTGCGCCATGGAAGCCGCCGCCAGAGGCTCTAAATCAAACTGGGCGAAAACCTGTTGCGGGTCGCCGCCTAAATCTTGGCTCACCTGTCCTCTGATGGCTTCCCACGGCAGAAACTGCGCCTGACTGTGCAACTTGTCCAGCTCATCAATCCAGCGTTGATCGAGCAGGTCGGAGCGCGTCGCCAGTATCTGGCCGAACTTCACAAAGGTTGGCCCGAGGGCTTCCAGCGCGGCGCGCAGCCGCTGCGGCATGGTTTGGATATCCGCGTCATCATTGGCGGCAAGGCGCGATTTCACCAGCCCGCCTAGGCCCACGATAGCCAGTAAATCCTGCAAACCGTAGCGGATCAGCACCTCGGTGATCTGCTTAAGTCTGGCGCGGTCGCGCACAGTCACGTACATCATTTTCAACATAAACAGCTCCGTCCCTGAAGTGTGGTTGCGGCGAATTTCATACTGTCAGTGTAGCGCACCCCGAGGCATAAACGGCGGAATGCTAAAACGAAAAAGGCCCGGTGATTAACCGGGCCTTGGTAACGCAGAGGAGGCAATCAGGCGAAGAATTTCGCCAAGACCAGCAGGCCAACCGACACGTTGATCGCGCCGCCGATGCGGGTGGCGATTTGCGCGAAAGGCATCAGCGCCATGCGGTTACCCGAGGTCAGGATAGCCACGTCGCCGGTACCGCCCTGCCCGCTCTGGCAGCAGGAGACAATAGCCACGTCGATAGGGTGCATGCCGATTTTCTTGCCGACAAAATAGCCCGTACCGACCAGCGCGCAGACCGTGGTCACAATCACGCACAGGTTCTGGATAGTGAAAGCGTTAACCAGCTCCTGCCACGGGGTGATAGCCACGCCCACCGCGAACAGCACCGGGTAAGTCACCGCCGTGCGGAAGAATTTGTACACCGTCATCGACCCTTGTTGAATGGTCGGCGACACGCCGTTCAGCAGTTTCACCACCACCGCCGCAAACAGCATGCCGACCGGCGCAGGCAGGCCAATCAGGCGCTGACCCAGCATTCCCACCATGTACAGCAGCACTGCCAGCAGCGCGCCGCAGGCCAGCGCGTTGACGTCCGGCTTGCCTTTGAACTCTTCTAATCCGTGACCAATCAGGCCATTTTTCGCGGGCATCAGCTGGCCTTCGCCAGTCAGGTGCGGATAGCGTTTACCAATTTGATTGAGCACGCCCGCCAGCACGATAGCGGTCAAACCACCCAGCATCACGATAGGCAGAATGCGGCCCAGCGCCACGCCCTGCTCCATGTGCAGAATGGTCGCGTAGCCCATCGACAACGGGATTGCGCCCTCGCCCACGCCACCGGCCATGATCGGCAGAATAAGGAAGAAGAAGGTCTGGAACGGCGGCAGGCCGAGCGCCATGCCCATTGCCAGCCCGGCCACCATGCCGACGATTTCGCCGCACAGCATTGGGATGAAGATACGCAGGAAGCCCTGAATCAGCACCTGACGGTTCATGCTCATGATGCTGCCGACAATAATGCAGCAGATGTAGAGATAGAGAATGTTGGTGGATTTATAGAATTTGATGGTTGAGTCGACCACCACGTCCGGCAGCAGACCATAATGCACCAGCGCGGAAGGGATAAAGGTGGCGCAGATTGCCGCCGCGCCCAGCTTGCCGATGATAGGCAGGCGTTTGCCGAACTCGCCGCAGGCAAAGCCGAAGAAGGCCAGCGTCGCCACCATCACCACGATATCGCTCGGCAGTTTGCCATTCAGGCAATCAAGTAGGATCAGCACACCCGCCAGCAGGAAGAAAGGCAGCGGAATGATCCCTATCTTGTAGTTATCCAAGATATGCCACCAGCGCTCCTTGGCAGAAACGGCCGGGGTTTCCTTCTTTTTCACAACAACGTAGGAATCATCAGTGGTGCTCATAATACTTTCCTCATGCTTTAAAACTTCATTAGTGATGAGGATAAAAAATAGCGACCCCGCATCGTTGTGAGGCTGTTCAAATTAAAATCGCTGATTTAAAGGTTGTAATGGTTTTAATGGCGTTAATGTTACTTAGTCTGCAAAGCTTATCAGCTTTGTAGTAAATCACGCCTTTAGCCTTTTTATTATTGTGGCTATTAAGCCCCGTGGCGCGCGGCAGTTGCGTATTTCCTCACAACACCGCGCTCTGGGAATGACGCCGCTGAAAACGCCATGTTAGGCTTATTCTCTGTTGACTTGGTGGCTGCCAGAATGCGATTACGTTTCACCTTCCAAATAAAGCTCTTTCTCTCACTAGTGGGCTTTTCCTGCGTGCTTTTGGCAGTGCTCGGGCTGCTTTTATTCCGCACCGTTGATGAACAACTGCATAAAGATTTGGGCAGCCGCGCCAAAGTTCAGGCTTCGCAAATCGCCCTGATGCCAGGCCTGGCTGAGCGCGTCGAGGCCGAAGACAGCGCGGGAGTGGCAAAACTGGTCGCGCCGCTGCGCGCTAAAAGCGACGCCAGTTATATCGTTATTGGCGATGTGCACGCCGACCACCTCTACCATTCGCAGTCGCCAGAACGCCTCGGCAAGCCGCTGGTCGGCGGGGATAACGCCGAAGTACTCGAGGGCAAAACCATTATTACCGTGCGTCAGGGCGGCATCGGGATCTCTTTACGCAGCAAAGCGCCAATTGTGGACGCCAATAATAAAGTCATCGGCATTGTCTCCGTCGGTTACCTGATTTCATACATTGATGACGTGACGGTGAAATTGCTGGCGCAGACCGCACTGTCCGGCATTCTGCTATTAGCCCTACTATTCCTCTTCTCATGGTTATTCAGTAAGAATCTCAAGAAACAGATGTTCTGGCTGGAACCCAAAGAGATTGCGTTATTAGTTCGCCAACAGAAGGCGCTGCTGGAAGCTATTTATGAAGGGGTGATCGCCATTGATCACCAGCAGCGGATTTTGTCTATCAACCACGCCGCCCGCGAGCTGCTGGACATCCACCAGCCGGAAGACCTGCTGGTCGGCCAGCACATTCGCGACATCATCCACACCGGCGCGGAGTTCTTCACCGGCGACCGCGAAACGCCCAACAGCCACGATGAGGTGACGCGCTTCAATCAGCGGCAGGTGATCGTCAACCGGGTGCGCATTGAGCTCGGGCCGTCCTCGGAGATCGGCTGGGTGGTCAGTTTTCGCGATAAAAACGACATCAACACCCTCAGCAGCCAGCTCAGTCAGGTGAAACGCTATGCTGACAACCTGCGAATCATGCGCCACGAGCAGCTTAACTGGACCGCGACGCTGGCGGGCCTGTTGCAGATGAAACGCTATGACGAGGCGATGGGCTACATTCAGGCGCAGTCCGAAGGGGCGCAGGCGGTGCTGGATTTTGTTTCAGAGCGCTTTGCCTCGCCGACGATTTGCGGTTTATTGTTAGGGAAGTACTCCAGCGCGCGGGAAAAAGGCATTGAGCTGACCTTCGACCCAGCTTGCCAGCTTCAACGCATGCCCGCCGCGTTGAGCGAGTCTGAGCTGATGTCGATTATCGGCAATCTGATCGATAACGCGGTAGACGCTACGCTGGCCGCGCCGGGGCCGCATCAGCCGGTGGAGTTCTACCTGACCGATCGCAATGACGAGTTGCTGATTGAAGTGGCAGATCAGGGCGCGGGGTTGTCGGCGGAGATCCGTCCGCGTATTTTCGAACAGGGCGCGACCACCAAGCCACTCTCCTCGGCTGACCAAACCGGCGGGGAGCACGGCATCGGGCTGTACGTGGTCGCCAGCTATGTGCATCAGGCGCAGGGCATGATTGAGATTTCAGACAATCAGCCACGGGGCACAGTGTTCTCACTGTTTATCCCCAATCCGAAACCGCCGGGCAGCAACAGCTAAAAATTGACAGACTTGAACAGCGCTGAGCACACTATTTTAATAAGAAAATCATGACCTACCCTACTTTATGAGCATGTCAGGAAACACGATGAACAAGAGTAGTTTCAACAACGGGGGCAGTATCAATAACGGCAGCGCGCTGGACGTGGTGATTGTCGAAGACGAGCCTTATCTGGCCGGGCTGCACCGTGACTTTATTGAGCAAAACTTCAATCTGCGAGTGGTGAGCATCGCCGCCACGCTGGCGCAGGCCAGAACTCAGCTGCAACTCTACCGGCCACGGCTGGTGCTGCTGGACAACTATCTGCCGGACGGCCAAGGCATTGAGCTTATCGACAGCGCGCTGCTGAAAAGCCTCGACTGCTCGGTGATTTTCATCACCGCCGCCAGTGACATGAATACCTGCAGTCAGGCGATGCGCTATGGCGCGTTTGACTACATCATCAAGCCGGTCTCTTTCCAGCGCCTGCGCAATTCGCTCGAGCGCTTTTTGCAGTTTGTGCACCAGTTGCGCAATGTGAAGGTGCTCGACCAGCAGGCGCTCGACAGGCTGTATAACCTGCCCGCCACCGACATGCCCGCAGCCCCCGCGACCAAAGGCATTGAGCCGAATACGCTGGAGCTGGTTCGCCGGGTGTTTATCGCCGAGCCGGACCGCAATTGGTCAGTTGATCAGGTGGTGGAACAGGTGGGAATTAGCAAAACCACCGGGCGGCGATATCTGGAATATTGCGTGGAAATTGGCTTTATCGCGGTGGAAATGCAGTACGGAAATATTGGCCATCCACGGCGACTTTACCGGCTGATATTCCGCGAGGATCAGGCCCCTATTCATGACTAAATTATCCGGCTCAAGGGCCGGATAATTTTTGCATCTCGCCGACACAACTCCGTTACATTTCGACAGATTCTCCACCGATATCAGGTGGATTATTCCCAGCCGACAACTTTTTTCTTCAGCAGATTTCCACCTCTTCTCAGCCTGTTAGTGAAATGACTATTTCACCCAGAAGACAAAATCACTTGAAATATCTCTATTTTGCGCTAACAGAATATTATTCTGCGTATAAACCACAAAAATAATACAACCATTAAATTCATAAAAATCAATTAATTGAATCTAATATAATAATTATCTCAGCCTGCAAAAATAGTCAAAAAAACCTGTAATTTCATTGCAATAATTCATGTAAAAAACAGCCAATAATTGGCGTGAAATAACAAATTCCTCCAACAAAATTTCATGCGGAATTAGCCAATGGGAAACGCGCCGACGAATATTATTCAGAAAGATTGAGACTTGTCTCAGTCTCTCGTTGTGGTAGGGTGTAAACCGTTCGATATTTCCGTACTTTGCGTACTAAGTAGATTTTATAGAGTTCAAACACAACTAGACCCATTTATAGCCGATGGCTATTTCTTTCCAAGGAATGCACATTGCATGACAATTAAAATCGAAGTAAAGAACCTGTATAAGGTATTTGGCGAGCACCCTGAGCGCGCATTTAAGCTGATAGATTCCGGCAAGAGTAAAGAAGAAATATTTGAGAAAACCGGGCTGTCATTGGGTGTCAAAAACGCCAGTCTGGCCATTGAAGAAGGCGAGATTTTCGTCATCATGGGATTATCCGGCTCCGGAAAATCCACTATGGTACGCCTTCTCAATCGTCTGATAGAACCCACCCGCGGTGAAGTGTTGATTGACGGCGAAGACATCGCCAAGATCTCCGAATCCAAACTGCGCCAGGTTCGCCGCAGCAAAATCAGCATGGTTTTCCAATCCTTCGCCCTCATGCCCCATCTGACCGTGTTGAACAACACTGCCTTTGGTATGGAGCTGGCTGGCGTGCCGACCGAGGAGCGCAATCAAAAAGCCCTCGACTCGCTGCGTCAGGTTGGTTTGGAAAATTACGCTAATTCTTATCCCGATGAGCTGTCCGGCGGTATGCGTCAACGCGTTGGCCTTGCCCGCGCCATGGCCAATAACCCCGACATCCTGCTGATGGATGAAGCCTTCTCCGCGCTCGATCCCCTGATCCGTACCGAGATGCAAGATGAGCTGGTGAAGCTGCAATCGCAGCACCAGCGCACCATTGTGTTTATTTCCCATGACCTCGACGAAGCCATGCGCATTGGCGACCGTATTGCCATTATGCAGGGCGGCGAAGTGGTGCAGGTCGGCACGCCGGAAGAGATTTTGAATAATCCGGCCAATGACTATGTGCGCACCTTCTTCCGCGGCGTGGACATCAGTCAGGTGTTCAGCGCCAAAGATATCGCCCGCCGTCGCGGGACATTAATTCGTAAAACCCCCGGTTTTGGTCCGAGGGCAGCCCTCAAGCTGCTGGAAGACGCCGACCGCGAATATGGTTATGTGCTGGAGCGTGGTGAGCGCTTTATCGGCGTTGTGTCGATTGACTCACTGAAAACCGCGCTAAAAGCCAATCTTTCACTGGAATCCGCCCTGCTTGAGTTCCCGGCACCGGTGCAGGCAGACATGCCGCTCAGTGAACTGATCTCTCACGTTGCCGCCGCGCCGTACGCCGTGCCGGTGGTCAATGAGAGCAATAACTATATCGGTATTATTTCCAAAGCCATGCTACTTCGTGCTCTGGACAAAGAAGGGGGTAACGAATAATGAAGCATTCAATTCATAACGATAGCATCGTCCAACACGCGCAGGCTGCCACTCAAGAACTCGATCCGTCCGTCGATCCATGGAGTGCCGATAACGCCAGCGGCGGCCATGTTGATGCCGCGCAGTCAGCCACCTCGGCACCTGCTGATGCGGGCAGCAGTGACCCTTGGGGCGGCGCGTCCGGCGGCAGCGATGCCGCAACCACGACCGCCCACAGCGCGCCGGATGCCACGCATCAGGCGGCGTCACAGGCCAATGACTGGCTGAACGTCGCCCCGGCGCAGCATGACCAGTTCAACATTCTCGACCCGTTTCACACTACGCTCATTCCTCTCGACCGCTGGGTTACAGAGGGAATTGACTGGCTGGTGACCAATTTCCGCCCGGTGTTCCAAGGGATCCGCGTGCCGGTGGACTTCGTGCTCAGTGGTTTCCAACACGGCCTTGAGTCACTCCCGGCCCCTATCGCCATGCTGATTTTTGCCCTGATTGCTTGGCAGATGGCAGGTCTAGGCATGGGTGTGGCAACGCTGGTTTCTCTGGTGGTGATTGGCGCTATCGGCGCGTGGTCGCAGGCCATGGTCACCTTGGCGCTGGTGCTCACCTCGCTGTTCTTCTGTGTGCTGATAGGGCTTCCGCTCGGTATCTGGCTGGCTCGCAGCCAGCGCGCGGCGAAAATCATTCGTCCGCTGCTTGATGCCATGCAGACCACGCCAGCGTTCGTCTACTTGGTGCCGATCGTCATGCTGTTTGGTATCGGTAACGTGCCGGGTGTCGTGGTGACCATTATCTTCGCCCTGCCGCCAATTGTGCGTCTGACCATCCTCGGGATTAATCAGGTGCCGGAAGATTTGATTGAAGCTTCGCAGTCCTTCGGCGCCAGCCCAAGCCAGATGCTGTTCAAAGTGCAGTTGCCGCTGGCGATGCCGACCATCATGGCCGGTATTAACCAGACGCTGATGCTGGCGCTATCGATGGTGGTTATCGCCTCGATGATCGCCGTGGGCGGTCTGGGTCAGATGGTACTGCGCGGCATCGGCCGTCTGGATATGGGTCTGGCGTCAGTGGGTGGTGCAGGTATCGTTATCCTCGCCATTATCCTCGACCGCCTGACGCAGTCGATGGGTCAAGATACCCGCAGCAAGGGGGGCCATCGCTGGTTTACCCGCGGCCCGATTGGCTTGTTGACCAAGCCTTTCGCCAAAAAAGCCTAACAGCTCGCTGTTCCTCCCGGCGGTTCGCCGCCGGGACATAAAGTTGTACCGCTACGCGTTAACGCTCCTTCGCCTCACAAAACGCAGTCCACTCTTAAATTATTTAATAAAAGAATAAGGGTTCACTATGCGCAACACACACATCAGAGCGATTGCTCTCTCCGTATTACTGGCAGCGCCCGCTGCTTTCGCCGCCGACCTGCCGGGTAAAGGCGTGGTTGTGAAGCCGCTGCAAAGCACGCTTCCAGAAGAATCCTTCCAAACCGAATTGGTCAATCGCGCCCTGCAAAAGCTGGGTTATGACGTGCAGCCGACGGGTGAAGTGGATTACAACGTCGCCTACACCGCCATCGCCAGCGGCGACTCCACCTATATGGCCGTGAACTGGGACCCGATGCAGGTTGATATGTATGACGGCGCGGGCGGCGATAAGAAGTTCTACCGTCAGGGCACCTTCATCAGCGGCGCGGCACAGGGTTATTTGATCGACAAAAAAACCGCCGATGAATACCACATCACCAGCCTCGATCAGTTGAAAGATCCCAAGCTCGCCAAGCTATTTGACGCCAATGGCGACGGCAAGGCCGACCTCGCAGGCTGCGATCCGGGTTGGGAATGCGGCAACGTGATTAGCACCCAGCTCAAGGCTTATGGCCTCGACAGCACGGTGCAGCAGAATCAGGGCAACTATTCGGCCATCATCACCGACACCCTGACGCGCTTCAAAAGCGGCAAGCCGGTGCTCTACTACACCTGGACGCCGTATTGGGTGAGCAACGAGATGAAACCGGGCAAAGACGTCGTCTGGCTGACGGTGCCATTCTCGGCAAATCCGGGTTCAAACAAAGATTTGGACACCAAGCTGCCTAACGGCAAGAACTACGGTTTCCCGGTCAACAACGAACATATCGTGGCCAACAAACAGTGGGCCGAAGCTAACCCGGCCGCCGCCAAGCTGTTCGCTATCATGAAATTGCCTTTGGCAGACGTGAACGCGCAGAACCTGCGGATGCACGAAGGCGAAGCCTCAACGTCAGACATTCAGCAGCACGTGGATGGCTGGATCAAAGCCCATCAGGCCACTTTCGACGGTTGGATTACCGAAGCTGCCGCCGCAGCTAAAAAATCCTAATTCGCACAGCAGCAATAACAATGACGATAAATCGACAATAAACAGGACATTCTTCTATGCGTAAATCAACTCTCTGGGCGGCCGCCGCCCTGACCACGCTGGCCTCGGCCACCACGTTCGCCGCTGACCTGCCGGGTAAAGGCGTCACCGTCACCCCGATTCAGAGCACCATCAGTGAAGAGACCTTCCAGACGCTGCTGGTCAGCAAGGCGCTGGAAAAACTGGGTTACGACGTTCAGCCGATCCGCGAAGTGGACTACAACGTGGGCTACACCACCATCGCCGCCGGTGATGCCACTTTCACCGCCGTAAACTGGTCGCCGCTGCATGACGAAATGTACAAAGCCGCCGGTGGCGACAAGACCTTCTATCGCGAAGGGACCTATGTCAACGGCGCCGCGCAGGGTTATCTGATCGACAAGAAAACCGCCGAGAAGTACCACATTACCAATATCGAACAGCTGAAAGATCCCAAAATCGCCAAGCTGTTTGACACCAACGGTGATGGCAAAGCCGACCTGACGGGCTGTACGCCGGGCTGGGGCTGTGAAGCCGCACTGAATGAGCAGCTGAAAGCCTACGGTTTGGAAAAAACCGTCAATCATAATCAGGGCAACTACTCAGCGATGATCGCCGACACCATCACCCGTTATAAAGAAGGTAAACCTATCTTCTATTACACGTGGACGCCGTACTGGGTCAGCGACGTGTTAGTGCCGGGTAAAGACGTGCTGTGGATGCAGGTGCCGTTCTCCGTGGTTCCGGGAGAGAAAGACGCCGACACCGCGCTGCCGAACGGCAAAAACTACGGTTTCAAAGTCAGCACCATGCACATCGTCGCGAACAAGAAATGGGCCGAAGCTAACCCAGCCGCCGCCAAACTGTTCGCCATCATGCAGTTGCCTCTGAAAGACATCAACGCGCAGAACTCAGCCATGCACGCAGGTCAAAGTTCTGAAGCCGATATCAACAACCAGACCGACGGTTGGATCAAAGCTCACCAAGCCACCTTCGATGGCTGGGTAAAAGAAGCGGCCGCAGCAGCGAAGTCGTAAGCTCCCTCAGCACGACCAGAAAGCGGAGAATTATCTCCGTTTTTTTTTGCTCACTGGATTGGTGTGTATTCGTGTGTATAATCACATCAGTTCAGGAGAACCTATGAAATCAACGGAATTGATAAAAGCACTCTTAGCTGCCGGATGTGAATTAAAGCGCCACAGAGGCGGGAGTCACCAAATCTGGTGGTCACCCATAACCAATAAAACGTTTCCAGTCCCTCATCCTAAAAACGACTTGCCCATTGGGACGCTGAAATCTATTTGTAAAATGGCAGGCATATGATGCAACTCGTGGAGGTTGAACATGTTTTTCTCAGTCGGTCTTGAAATCCCCAAAGACGATCAGACTGCCTTTGGCATGATCGTTCCGGCTTTTTCTGCTTATAACTATGGCTGTTTCTCCGCTGCAGATACGCCACAAGAGATCGCACCCATGGTACGCGAAGCCATTTTGATGACTCTCGAAGATATGGCGATCGGTGAAAAGTACGCGGTTGAAGATATTGTCGATGCCGGGCATCTGGTTTATGCCGCCGATCCAGAATACGCAGATTTTGATACGTGGTTTTTGATTGATATTGATTTGTCTGAGTTCGAAGGCAAGGCGCATCGCATCAATATTTCTTTGCCGGATTTGTTACTCAAACGCATTGATAACAAAGTCAAAGAGCACCCTTCTTATCGCGACCGCAGCCACTTTATCGCCACTGCGGCACGCAAAGAGTTATTGGTTTAGAGGGGTTTTGTCTCCTCTTCCTGAGCAAAGGCCAAAAAGCGTTCGGCGGCGGTGGAGAGGCTGTTTTGCCAGACGCACAACACTTGTCGGCGCGGGGCGTTTTCGATAGGAACCGAGATCAGGTCTTTGGCGTGTTGGGCGTGAGACAGCGGCACAATGCCCGCCGCCAGCGAGCGGCGAACGATGCTTTCCAGCCACTCGATGTGGTCGATTTCAAAGCTGACGTGGCGAGTGATCCCCGCTTCGCTAAAGGCACTGTCGGTCTGCCGCCTTGCTCCGGCTCCGGCATAGAAGTCCACCAGCGGCACCTGCGCCAGCTCGCTGAGGGTCAGCTGCGGGCAGTTGGCGTAGGGATGCGTTGGGCTGAGCAGCGCCACCAGCGGTTCGTCGGCCAGCAGGCGGTTGGGCAAACGCAGCGCGGCGCTGTCTCCGGGCCATAAGCCGACAAAGGCGACGTCGGTGCGCAGCTGTTGCACATCCTCCAGCAGCTTCTCGCTCATCGCGACATACATGCGGATATTCACCCGTGGGTAGCGCTCGGTAAAGCTCGCCAATTGGCCAATAACATCTATCGCGTTAAGCGTTGAAATAATGCCGACGGTAAGAGTGCCGCTCACCTCGCCTTTCAAGGCGTCCATGGTATCCAGCAGATGGGTTTGCGCGGCGAGTAACTGCTCCGCTGGCCCGATAAACGCTCGCCCCGCCTCGGTCAATCTCACCTGCCGCGAGGTGCGCTCAAACAGCACGCAGCCTAGCTCTTCTTCCAATTTGGCTATCTGGTGGCTGAGGGCCGACTGCACGGTATGGCAGCGCTGGGCAGCGCGGGTGAAATTCTGTTCTTGCGCCACGGCAAGGGCAAATCGGATCTGTTTGAGGTTCATCGATTCATCGCGAAATGAGATAGTTAAGATGAAAATTATACATTGGTTTACTATTTATAGCTGGGTGATACTCGCCCTCGCTCAATGTGGCGCAACGCCGCGAATGGGCCAAAACCTGCTTCCCTCTCTAAAAATGAAAACAAAATGACTAATTCAACCAAACATTCTCCTCTCACACCGGGGCTGATCATTCTGCTGGCGATAGCCACGGGTCTGGCGGTCGCCAGTAACTACTATCCGCAACCTCTGCTGGAAACCATCGCTCGCGCCTTTGGTTTGTCAGTCAATCAGGCCGGTTTTATCGTCACCATCGCCCAGCTCGGCTATGCCTGCGGCCTGATGTTTATTGTCCCGCTGGGCGACATGTTCGAGCGCCGCAAGCTTATCGTGGTGATGACCGCCCTCTCCGCCGCCGGTCTGTTTATCACCGCGATGGCCCCGACGCTGACTATTATGCTCATTGGTACCGCGCTGACCGGGCTGTTCTCGGTGGTGGCGCAGATTCTGGTGCCACTGGCCGCCACGCTGGCTGAACCGGCGAAACGCGGCAAAGTGGTCGGGCTGATTATGTCAGGCCTGCTGCTGGGTATTCTGCTGGCACGAACCGTGGCGGGCGCGCTGGCGCAGCTTGGCGGCTGGCGCACCGTCTACTGGGTGGCCAGCGCTCTGATGCTGATAATGGCGGTGGTGCTTTGGCGCCGTCTGCCGACCCACAAACAGCACACCGATCTGAACTATGGCCAGCTGTTGAAATCCATTTTTAGCCTGTTCTTCAAGACGCCGGTGCTGCGTACCCGCGCCTTAATCGGCCTGTGCTCCTTCGCCAACTTCAGCATTTTGTGGACCTCAATGGCCTTTTTGCTGGCGGGGCCGGCCTATGGTTATTCCGAAGGAGTGATTGGGCTGTTCGGCTTGGTTGGCGCAGCGGGCGCATTGGCGGCAACTCGCGCCGGGCAGCTGGCAGATAAAGGCAAGGCGCACCTGACCACCACCTATGGCCTGATTCTGATCTTGCTGTCATGGGCGGCGATCGCCTACGGCCAGCACTCGGTTGTCTCGCTGATCATCGGCATTATCGTGCTGGATTTGGCGGCGCAGGGAGTACACATCACCAACCAGAGCGTGATTTATAAGTCGATGCCGGAAGCGCGTAACCGCCTCACCGCGGGTTACATGACCACCTATTTTATCGGCGGCGCGATAGGTTCGGTCGTCTCTGCGTCAGCCTTCCAGTGGGCCGGATGGTATGGCGTTTCCGCCGCTGGCGTGGTGATGAGTACCCTAAACCTGCTGGTCTGGTGGTCGGGCTACAAGTACAAAATGGCCTGAAGCCCAGTCTGGCTAAGCCTTTATAAAAACTGACAAACGGGGGCAATCATCACGCCCCCTGATTAGCATGCAAATAATAATGGAGGAAATTTATTTTCCTCCGAGGGTGTTATCACTACAGACAGTCTGGTAATGTTTGCGCTATAAATTATTCATGAACGATATACATCGTTGACGCCGCACCGACTGTCCTATGCAAACCCACAGAGTCTTAAAGACGACACTTACCCCGCATGACGCTTTGTGCACGCTGGGAATGGTTGACGGTCCGCCCATCACTACTGGTTCTCTCCCTTTCGCATTCCCTTTTGCCTTTGGCGGCCTTTTCGCGCCCGTCAATTCGCGCTTTTTGGCGCCGTTTTCCTTGGGCAGGCGTTTAGATTCTGGTTGCTACCAGACAGAAAAACATTCGTTGGTCGAGGCGCAATTCGGCCAGTGGAACGTATTACCTTTCGAATAATTCACCGGAGTTATGAATCACACTTATTGCTAAAGTTTTGGTGATTCCTGACATTGATATTACTAATTACGATCGTTACTATGTCAACCGTAACTAATGAGGCTTCTCATATGGACAGCTCGTTCGCGCCAATTGAAAACATGTTAAATATCCGCGCCAAGAAACAGAAAGATTTCCCTTATCAGGAAATTTTGCTGACTCGGTTGTCGATGCACATGCAAAGTAAATTGTTAGAAAATCGCAATAAGATGCTGAAAGCACAGGGTATTAATGAAACGCTGTTTATGGCGCTTCTGACTCTGGATGCTCAGGAGAGCCACAGCATTCAGCCTTCAGAGCTGAGTTCCGCACTGGGTTCTTCGCGTACCAACGCCACCCGTATTGCCGATGAACTGGAGAAGCGCGGCTGGATTGAGCGCCGTGAGAGCGATAATGACCGTCGATGCCTACATTTGCATTTAACGACGGATGGCGAAGCTTTCATCCAGAAGGTTTTACCGCCTCAACATAAGTGCCTGCATTTCCTTTGGTCGACTCTTGATGCTGATGAACAAAAGCAGTTGGAAATCCTGACTCGCAAATTGTTAACCCGCCTCGATCAGATGGATGTCACCGCGACACAATTTTTCTAATTTCTGTTCAGGTAAACCACACATGTCACTCCAAGCCAGCTGGAGACTTACGCCGCTGTTCGCCGTTCTGTTATTGGCGGGCTGCGCCTCCAGCGATAATCTCGCTCCGCAGTCAACCTTGCTGGATACCCAGCAGTTGAAACTGGCACAACCGAAAGTCAGTTCAATGGCGATAAGCCCGCAGTGGTGGCGCAGTCTTAATGACCCGCAACTTGATGCCCTGATGACGACGACATTGCAAAATTCGCCGTCACTGCGTCAGGCCGCGGCACGCGTACGCGAAGCGCAAAGCATCCTTGGAGGCGCTCACGCGGCGCAGACCCCGAATATTGATGCTACGGCTTCTCGGCGTCGCGAACGTATTTCCCAAAATACCATCCCGCCTTTCCTGACCAGCTACCCGTCAGCGCCTATCTATGACACCAGTAACGCGCTCGGACTGAACTTCAACTATGAGCTGGACTGGTGGGGCAAGTTCCAAAATCAGGTCAATGCTGCCAAAGCGCAGGTTGACTCTGCGCGTGCCGAGCAGGCTCAGGCCGCGCTTAATCTGACCAGCTCCGTCGCCTCTGCCTATTATCAGTTGCAGGCCAATCTGGCGGTGCAGAAAGTCTTGAAGCAGGAAGTCGACAACAATCAGCGTCTGGCCGATTTGCGTAAAGCGCAGTATCAGGCGGGGATCTACGGCGTGGACGTGCCGCAGCAGATTCAGGCTCAGGCCGACAGCGCCAAGCAGCAGCTGATTGAATCGCAATCCCAGATTGATCAACTAAAACACCAGTTGGCGGCTCTTGCAGGTCAAGGCCCTGACGCGATGAATAATCTGCGCGAAGTGCCGCTGCCTGCCGACGATGCTATCTCGCCGAAGAGTGAATTGACGCTGGACTTGCTGGGTAAACGCCCGGACATTGCCGCGCAGCGCTCGCTGGTTGAATCCTATTTGCAGACCGTCAAAGCCACCAAGAAAGAGTTCTACCCAAGCCTGACTATCAGCGCTTTTGCCGGGTTGAACACCACGGACTACGGCGGCACGCACCCTAACCTGTTAGAAGCAGCGAGCAAGGCGTGGAACATCACACCAGCCCTCTCCCTGCCTATCTTCCACGGCGGCGAATTGCGTTCCCAGTTAGCCGGGGACTCCGCGCGCTACGACGAGTCAGTAGAGTCTTACAACCAGACCATCCTGACTGCGGTTCAGCAAACGGCTGATGCCATGACCGTCGCTCAAAGCAGCGCGGCTCAGTTGCAGCAAGCCTCTTCTGCCGTGAAGTCGATTGAAGATGTCTATCGGGTGGCGGATGCGCGTTATAGAGCCGGGGTGATTGGGCGCGATGAACTGCTCACCAGCCAGTCCGCCTTGTTGCAGCAGCAACAGACGCAGTTGAATGCCAGCAGTAACTTGTTGCAGGCAAAAATCAGTCTAATTCGCGAGCTCGGCGGCGGTTATCAGGCCCCGGCAGCGGACAAAAACCAATAATAAAAACCTAAGCGTGGATGGAGAAAACCATGAGCGATAATGCGGGCATTCAGTCAACGCCTCCGCAGGAGCCGGTTGCGACTAAGCAACCACATAACAAGAAGAAATCACGCAAAATTGCCTTGCTGTTCTTAACGGGTGTGTTTGTCATCATCGCCATCGCCTACCTGATTTACTGGCTGCTGGTGTTGCGTCATTTCCAAAGTACCGATGACGCCTACGTCGCCGGTAACCAAGTGCAGATCATGGCTCAGGTGTCGGGTAGCGTGACCGACGTGAACTTTGATAGCACCGACTACGTCAAGAAAGGCGATACGCTGGTCGTATTAGACCCGACTGACGCCCAACAGGCTTTCGAGCGCGCCAAAACCGCGCTGGCCAATAGCGTGCGTCAAACGCACCAGTCAATCATCAATGGCCGTCAATATCAGGCGAACGTTGCACTGCGTCAGACTCAGCTGAAACAGGCTGAAGCTGACCTGAAACGCCGCGTGGTGTTGGGAAGCGTTGATGCGATTGGTCGCGAAGAGCTGCAACATGCTCATGATGCCGTAGACACCGCTAAGGCCCAGCTCGACGTTGCCGTGCAACAGTACAATGCCAATCAGGCGATGATCCTCAATACCCCGGTTGATAAACAGCCGCAGGTGTTGCAGGCCGCCGCGCAGGTGCGCGATGCCTGGTTATCCCTGCAGCGTACTAAAGTGGTCAGCCCAATCGACGGTCTGGTTTCACGCCGTACAGTGCAGGTAGGTCAGCAAATCACCCCAGGCACCGCGCTGATGGCGGTGGTTCCCGCCAATCACGTATGGGTTGATGCTAACTTCAAAGAGACTCAGCTGGCGAACATGCGTATCGGCCAATCCGCTACCGTGGTCAGCGATATGTACGGCGACGACGTGACTTATAAAGGCAAAGTGGTCGGGATGGATATGGGTACCGGCGGCGCGTTCTCCCTGCTGCCTGCTCAGAACGCCACCGGTAACTGGATCAAAGTGGTTCAGCGCCTGCCAGTGCGTATTCAGCTCGATGACGACCAAGTGGCGAAACACCCACTGCGCATTGGCTTGTCCACACTGGTGACGGTCGATACCCAAGACCTGAACGGCTTGGTGCTGGCAGATAAAGTGCGTACCGAACCTCTGTACCAGACCACCGCGCTGACGCTGGATCTGGCACCGGTTAACGCCATTATTGCTGATGTGATCAACGCCAATGCTGGCTAAAGGCTTCGGAGGCCAATGTGGATAAGAAACCACTCGTCGGCGCGCCGTTAGCTTGGATGACGGTGGCGCTGTCGTTGGCCACGTTTATGCAGGTGCTGGACTCCACCATCGCCAACGTGGCTATTCCGACCATTGCCGGCAACCTCGGTGCCTCGAACTCACAGGGCACTTGGGTTATCACCTCGTTCGGGGTGGCAAACGCCATCTCGATCCCGATCACCGGCTGGCTGGCGAAGCGTATCGGCGAGGTCAAACTGTTCCTGTGGTCGACGGTGCTGTTTGCCTTCGCCTCATGGCTGTGCGGCATCTCCAACAGCCTTGAAATGCTGATTTTCTTCCGTGTATTGCAGGGCGTGGTGGCAGGTCCACTGATCCCGCTGTCGCAAAGTCTATTACTGAATAACTATCCGCCGGCCAAGCGAAGTACCGCCTTAGCGCTATGGTCGATGACGGTGATCGTGGCGCCAATTTGCGGTCCGATCCTCGGCGGTTATATCAGTGATAACTATCACTGGGGTTGGATCTTCTTCATCAACGTGCCGATCGGTATCGCCGTAGTGGCCTTGACGCTGAAAACCCTTAAAGGGCGCGAAACGGCAACGCAGATCCGGCCAATCGACAGTGTCGGGCTGGTGCTGCTGGTGCTGGGGATCGGCTGCTTGCAGGTGATGCTCGACCGGGGCAAAGAGCTGGACTGGTTCAACTCCACGGAAATCATCGTGCTGGCCGCCGTGGCGGTGGTGGCGCTCTGCTTCCTGGTGGTTTGGGAGTTGACCGACGACCACCCGATAGTCGACCTGTCGCTATTCAAGTCGCGAAACTTCACCATCGGCGTGCTCTGTATCAGTCTGGCTTACATGCTCTACTTCGGCGCAATCGTTCTGCTGCCGCAGTTACTGCAAGAGGTCTATGGGTATACCGCGACCTGGGCGGGTCTGGCATCCGCACCAGTGGGGATATTGCCGGTAGTGATGTCGCCGATCATCGGCCGTTTCGCACACAGGCTGGACATGCGTAAGCTGATCACCTTCAGCTTTATCATGTACGCGGTGTGCTTCTACTGGCGAGCTTACACCTTCGAACCGGGCATGGACTTTGGCGCTTCGGCGTGGCCGCAGTTTATTCAGGGCTTTGCCGTCGGCTGCTTCTTTATGCCACTGACCACCATCATTCTGTCCGGCTTGCCGCCAGAACGCATGGCGGCGGCGTCCAGCTTGTCGAACTTTATTCGTACGCTGGCCGGCTCGATTGGCACGTCGATCACCACCACCATGTGGTCCAATCGCGAGTCGCTGCACCATGCGCACTTGAGTGAGAACATCACACCGTTCAACCCAGAGGCGCAGCAGACCTATCAGCAGTTGGAAGGGATGGGAATGAGCCACCAGCAGGCGTCAGGCTGGATTGCGCGGGAGATAACCAATCAGGGGCTGATCATCTCTGCCAATGAGATTTTCTGGCTATCCGGTGGAGCCTTCTTGGTGTTGCTGGTCTTAATCTGGTTTGCCCGACCTCCGTTTGGCGGTGCGGGTGGCAGCAAGGACGGTGGCGGCGCGCACTAACCCGCTGATTGAATAGGCTTTCGCCAAGTAAATCACAAACAAAAAGGACGCCCTGAGGCGTCCTTTTTTAATGCTTTAAGCGAGTGAATCTGGCGGGAATTACCCCTGATTCTGACGCCACCAGTCGGCCAGCAAGATGCCGGTTGCGACGGATACGTTCAGACTTTCCACTTTACCGGTACCACCGATAGAGATGTTGATGTCACCCTGCTGCCACGCGCTGTCGGACAGGCCGTCGCTCTCTTCACCCAGTACCAACACAATTTTGGCTGGCAGTTCGGCTTTGCCGAGCGCGGTGCCTTTGTGGCTGGAAGTCGTCACGATGGTGTAACCGGCTTTGCGGAAGCTAGCCAGCACGTCGAGGAAGTTGTCAGCGCTAATGGCTTTAACGTGTTCCGCGCCGCCTTCGGCAGTACGCACCGCAGCACCAGACTCCAGCAGAGCCGGGTCTTGGACCAGCAAACCTTTCACACCGAAGTGCGCGCAGCTACGCATAATGCCGCCGAGGTTGTGCGGGTTACCGACGTTTTCCAGCGCCAGCACGCAATCTTTCGCCGGAGCCGTTTGCAGGTAAGTTTCTGCATCCAAGCCCTGACGTTTTTTGATCAAGAAGCAAACGCCGCCGTGGTGCTCAGTACCAGAGGCTTTCGCCAGCTCGTCATCTTCAACCACGTGGTACGCTTTGCGATTCGCCGCCATCCAACGCAGCGCTTCACGGAAACGTGGCGTCACAGACTGCACGAACCAAGCGCGAACGATAGAGTCAGGGCGACTTGCGAACAGTGCCTGACAGGCATTTTCGCCGTAAACACGGGTCTCTTCCTGACGCTGACGACGCAGCTGCTCGGGATCGATAAAGCTCTTGCCGCTGATACCGCCGTGGTCCGGAGCTGACTCATCGTCTGGCGCGCGGGAAACGGTTTTCCACGGAGAAGAATACGGGCCGTCATCGTCACGCGTGGAACGCGCAGGACGAGGTGCATCACGACCTGAACGCTGCGGGCGAGCATCGCCACGACGTGCGTCAGGACCGCGTGAATCACCACGGTTATCGCTGCTACGACGCTCATTGCGGCGGGCATCGTCTGGACGGGAGCCTTGGCGAGGTTTATCGCCTGGACGTCCTTTATTGTTGGAAGGACGTTTATCGTTGTTGCGGTTATCGCCGTCGTCGTCACTGCGGACGTACATCACTTTGACTTTGCCGTTTTTGCCACTGAATGAATCGTTCATTTCTCTCTCCACCTACGCGCAGGGCGCGAAGATTACCTGATGTCTGGGTGCTAAGCCACTTGCTTTGGACCAAAAGCTTAAAACTATCGTATTCATTGAATAAACCACGTTGTCCACCCGCCCGCATCTCTCCATACTTACAACAAATAAGTAACATATCAGCCCCGCGGTTACCGCTACAGGTTCGGGTTGATCCGATCCCATTTGAGCAATACAGAGGCTATTTTATGAATACGATTTGTCCATCATGTCAGGCCACTAATCGCCTGCCAGAGGATCGTATCAATGACGGCGCTAAGTGTGGCCGATGCGGCCATGCCCTATTCTCAGGCAGTGTGGTTCATGCAACTGCCAGTACGCTGGATAAATACCTGCAAGATGATCTGCCGGTAGTGATCGACTTCTGGGCCCCGTGGTGCGGCCCTTGCGTGAGCTTTGCGCCGATCTTCGAAGACGTCGCGCAGGAACGTGCCGGTAAAATCCGCTTCATTAAAGTCAATACTGAAGCCGAGCCGGAGCTGAGTGCGCGTTTTCGCATCCGCAGCATTCCTACCATTATGGTATTCAATGAAGGCAAAATGGTCGACTCCCTGGGCGGTGCAATGCCCAAGACGCCTTTCAACAATTGGCTGAATGAATCATTGTAACGCATAAGTCAGAATTAAGCCCTGACCAATGGCCTGCTTGATGCGGGCCATTGGCTTTTATACTGACAAGAACCTACCACTTGCGGGCAACGGCGATTAGAATAGCCGGTTTTCCACCCGCGGAATGCTTATGTCAGACAATGCCGTTCTTCGCCTGCGTGCGCAGCGTTTAGCTCAATCTACTCGTCCCTTTCTGGCGCGCGGCTCGCGGGCTATTCGCTGCCAGTCTTGCCTGCTGCCTAAACGCAACTGCATTTGCGCCACGCGCGAGACTCATCAGGCTACCAGCCGCTTCTGCTTGGTGATGTTCGACACTGAACCGATGAAGCCGAGCAATACCGGGCGACTGATCGCAGACGTGCTGCCTGATACCCAAGCCTTTATGTGGTCGCGTACTGAAACCGATCCGGCCTTGCTGGAAGCCATCGCTGACCCAACGCGTCAGGCTTACGTGGTGTTCCCGGCCTCCTTCGCCCAGCCTCCGCGTCAGGTATTTACTGAGATCCCACCAGACAGTAAGCCGCCGCTGTTTATCATGCTCGACGGCACTTGGACCGAAGCGCGCAAGATGTTCCGCAAAAGTCCTTATCTGGATAACCTGCCAGTCTTCTCGCTTGATGTGAGTGCTAGCTCCGACTACATCCTGCGCGAAGCCTCGCGCCCGGAGCTGCACTGCACGGTGGAAGTCGCGGCCGCAGCACTAGAAAAAGCCGGAGACCTCGCAGCCTCGGCGGGCCTTTCGCGCCACTTTACTCACTTCCGCACCCAATATTTAGCCGGAAAACCTCATCATCCGGTGCACCAACTCACAGCAAAAGAGCCGGAAAGCTTCTAGAATCAAAAGCATCACGGATTTGAGGAAAGAGAATGAGCCAGCGTGGACTAGAAGCCTTACTAAGACCTAAATCCATTGCGGTATTAGGGGCGAGCGACAAGCCGGGCCGCGCCGGATATCTGATGATGCGCAATCTGCTGAGTGGCGGTTTTAACGGGCCAGTCCTGCCAGTCACTCCGGCTTACCGCGCGGTGTGCGGCGTGCTGGCTTATATCGATGTAGCCAGCCTGCCTATCACGCCGGATTTAGCCATTCTCTGCACCCGCGCCGAGCGCAACCTCGCGCTGCTCGAACAGTTGGGCGAGCGCGGCTGCAAGACGGTGATCATCCTCTCTTCACATTCACAGCAATTTACTGAACTCAAAGCCTGTGCCCAGCGTTACGCCATGCGCCTGCTCGGGCCGAATAGCCTTGGGATACTCGCTCCGTGGCAAAGGCTCAATGCCAGCTTCTCGCCAGTGCCAATCCTGCCCGGCAAGCTGGCGTTTATCTCCCAGTCGGCCGCCGTGGCAAACACTATTCTCGACTGGGCGCAGCAGCGCTCGGTAGGCTTCTCCTACTTTATTTCTCTTGGTGACAGCCTCGACATTGATGTCGACGACTTGCTGGATTTCTTAGCCCGAGACAGTAAAACCAGCGCCATTTTGCTCTATCTGGAGCACGTCAGCGACGCCCGGCGCTTCCTGTCAGCTTCGCGCAGTGCTTCGCGCAACAAACCGATTCTGGTGATCAAAAGCGGCCGCAGCACGCAGGCGCAGAAATTGCTCAATAGCCCGCTCAGTCTGGACGTGGCGTATGACGCGGCCATTCAGCGCGCGGGCTTGCTACGCGTGCAGGACACCCACGAGCTGTTCTCCGCCGTAGAGACCCTGAGCCACATGCACCCGCTGCGAGGTGAGCGCTTGCTTATCGTCAGCAATGGCGCTGCTCCGGCGGCCATGGCCCTCGACCAGCTATTGGCGCGCAATGGCAAACTGGCGGCTCTCGGCGAAGAGACTCAGGCCGCACTTCGCGCCGCGTTGCCGCAGAGCATCTCCATATCTAACCCTCTGGACCTGCATGATGACGCCACGCCCGAGCGCTATCAGTCAGTGCTTACTTCGCTGTTAGACAGCAACGACTATGACGCCCTGCTGGTTATCCATGCCCCGAGCGCCGCCGCGCACGGCACGGTGACGGCTGAGCGGCTGATTGCCACCTTGAAAGGCCATTCGCGTGGCAAGCGCGTGACCCTACTGACCAACTGGTGCGGCGAATACTCTTCACAAGAGGCGCGCAGGCTGTTCACTGAGGCGGGTATCCCGACTTATCGTACTCCAGAAGGCACGGTCACGGCCTTTATGCACATGGTGGAATACCGCCGCAACCAAAAGCAGCTGAAAGAGACGCCTTCCCTGCCCGTCGGGTTGCAGCAAAACACCGATGAGGCGCACAGGTTAATCACTCAAGCGCTGGCCGAGGGGGCAACCCAGCTGGATACCCATGAAGTTCGCACCATTTTGCATGCTTACGGCATGGAGGTGCTGCCAACCTGGATTGCCAGTGACAGCGCCGAGGCGGTGCATATTGCCGGGCAAGTGGGCTATCCGGTGGCGCTGAAGCTGCGCTCTCCTGATATTCCGCATAATTCCGAGGTTCAGGGGGTTATGCTCTATTTGCGTACCGCAAGTGAGGTCGAGCAGGCGGCCAACGCCATTTTTGATCGCGCCAAACAGGTTTTCCCGCAGGCCAGAATCCACGGTTTGTTAGTACAAACTATGGCTAACCGCCCCGGCTCCCAAGAGTTGCGAATTGTGGTTGAGCAAGACGCGGTGTTCGGCCCGCTGATTATGCTTGGTGAAGGCGGCAGTGAATGGCGGCCCGAAAAGCAGGCGGCGGTGGCGCTTCCTCCTCTCAATCAGGCGCTGGCGCGCTATCTGGTGCTGCAAGCGGTGAAAGGCGGCAAAGTGCGGGCGCACAACGTCTCACGGCCGCTGGATATCCCCGCGCTCAGCCAGCTGCTGGTTAAAGTGTCCAACCTGATTGTCGACTGCCCGCAGATAACCCGGCTGGAGATCCACCCGCTGCTGGCTTCCGGCGATGAACTTAATCTGCTGGATGTCACGCTCCAGCTCAGCGATGTCAGTGATAACGGGCAATCCAGACTGGCGATTCGCCCTTACCCTCAAGAGCTGGAAGAGTGGGTCACATTGAAAGATGGCTCTGGCTGCCAGTTCAGGCCAATCCTGCCCGAAGATGAGCCGCTGCTGAAAGCCTTTATCCTCAAGGTAACCAAAGAAGATCTCTATTATCGCTACTTCAGCGAGATCAACGAGTTTACCCACGAGGATTTAGCCAACATGACCCAAATCGACTACGATCGGGAGATGGCTTTCGTGGCGGTAAGAGATTTTGATGAAAAATCTGAAATCATTGGCGTGACCCGCGCGGTGTCCGATCCCGACAATATTGATGCCGAATTCTCCGTGCTGGTCCGTTCAGATCTCAAGGGACTTGGCCTTGGCAGACGCCTGCTCGAAAAGATGATCATTTACACCACAGAGCACGGAATACAGCGCCTTACGGGCATCACGATGCCCAATAATCAGGGCATGGTGGCACTGGCGAGAAAGCTAGGTTTTGAGGTGGATATCCAATTGCAGGACGGCATCGTTAATCTCACGCTGGGCCTGAATTCTAGCCATAACCTCGCCGCTGAAGGCCATAAATAGGCAAAACATACGCACAATGGGGATTACTAATGGTATTATCGACCGATTGTGCGGTGTACATGTTCTGTCTGTACCGCTATCGCTATTACCTAAAGAGAGAAGAAGCGCACTGTGATGTTGTCAAAATTTAAACGTAATAAACATCAACAACACCTTGCTCAACTGCCAAAACTCCCCCAAACGGTTGACGCTGTACAGACGCTGTACTGCCCAACGGATTTCCGCACAACGCTGCTCGAGGCGATTGCCCAAGCAACTCAACGGATTTATCTGGCCGCGCTGTATCTTGAAAATGATGACGGTGGTCGGGATGTTCTGTCAGCACTCTATGCTGCAAAACAACTAAGGCCTGAGCTAGAAATTTGTATCCTGGTCGACTGGCACCGCGCACAGCGTGGGCGTATCGGCGCCGCGGCGTCGAATACCAATGCCGACTGGTATTGCAGCATGGCGCAGCAGCATCCTGATGTTCTGGTGCCAATTTATGGCGTTCCGGTTAACACGCGCGAAGCCTTAGGCGTTCTGCATCTCAAAGGTTTTGTCGTCGATGATCGCGTTATCTACAGCGGCGCCAGCCTTAACGACGTCTATCTGCACCGTCACGCCAAATATCGCTATGACCGTTACCATCTGATCACCAATGCCTCGCTGGCCGATTCCATGGTCGACTTTATGAAGAAGTCGATTCTCTCTGCCAGCGCGGTGCAGCGCCTTGATCGCCAAGATCGTCCAAAAAGTATTGAGATTAAAAACGAAACTCGCCAGTTCAGACAGTCACTCAAAGACAGTAGCTATCACTTTACCGGCACGGCGGGTAATGATGAGCTGACGGTGACACCAATGGTAGGTTTGGGTAAGCAAAACTCGCTTAACCGCACCATTCACCATCTGATGGCCAGTGCCGAGCAAAAACTGACGCTCTGCACCCCCTATTTCAATATGCCTGCCCTGCTCGCTCGTAACATCGTCGCCCTGCTGCGCCGAGGTAAACAGGTCGAGATTATCGTCGGCGATAAAACGGCTAACGACTTCTATATCCCGCAGGATCAGCCATTTAAAATCATCGGCGCGCTGCCATATCTGTATGAAATCAACCTGCGTCGATTCCTCAGCCGCCTACAGCGCTTTGTCGACAGCGGCCAACTGATTATTCGTCTGTGGAAAGATGGCGATAACAGCTACCACTTAAAAGGCATGTGGGTTGATGATCGCTGGCAGCTGATCACCGGTAACAACCTCAATCCGCGCGCTTGGCGTCTGGACTTAGAAAACGCCATTCTGATCCATGACCCGCATCGCGAGATGGTGGTGCAGCGCTCCAAAGAACTGGATGAGATCCGCGAGCACACCCATATTGTTTCTCATTATATGGAATTGGAAAGTATCCCTAACTATCCAATCAAAGTTCGTAAGCTTATTAGGCGTTTACGTCGTATTCGAATCGACAGATTAATTAGCCGAATTTTGTGATCCGCTATACTAAAAGCCTGATCGATGTGATCAGGCTTTTTTTATGTCAGGAATATCAGTCATGAAGCTCTTGCTCTCACGCTTACCTGCTATAGCTCTCCTTTCCCCTCTGCTACTTTGCTCCGGCTGTAGCCACTACGCTAATGACAGCTGGACAGGTAAAGACAAAGCCCAACATTTTATGAGTTCCGCGATCTTAGCCGCTGCGGGCACCTCCTATGGTGAACGTCAGGGCTGGAATGACGCCAAGAGCCGCTCTTTCGGGCTGCTATTTTCAGTCGGATTAGGTGCAGGTAAAGAGCTTTATGACAGCCGAGAGGCCGGAACCGGGTGGAGTTGGAAGGATTTCGCTTGGGATATTGCCGGCGCAGCAGCAGGCTATGGGGCTTATCAGGCGATTCATAATTAGAATTTAGTCGTCTCACTATCTATATATATCAATGGTATAGAAGAAGTCGGCCAGTTCGTGATCCAGTGGCTTAACAACAGCGCGGGTTTGCCCATACGCCATAACGCAAGAAGCCCCCTCGCTCGTCAGAGTAAGGGGGGTTTATTTGTTTGGCAGTTTGCCGTTTCCCACATAGCAAAAACCCCAGCCTTTCAGCTGAGGTTTCTTACTTTATTTGATGCCTGGCAGGTGATGAACCACTGCGTGCTTCACCCTGCGGGCCGTTGCTACGCAACGTGAAAAAGGCAACACCTTTTGTCCTACTCTCTTCTCGAGAAGACAAACGCCAGAAAGCTAAAAAGCAAAAAACCCCAGTCTTTCGACTGAGGTTTCTTACTAATTTGATGCCTGGCAGTTCCCTACTCTCGCATGGGGAGACCCCACACTACCATCGGCGCTACGGCGTTTCACTTCTGAGTTCGGCATGGGGTCAGGTGGGACCAC